>VFQQ010000015.1_pt1 | contig 502498 bp, 500 predicted proteins | sample 3512341 | NCBI WGS metagenome assembly VFQQ01 (sample SAMN10412373, study PRJNA504923) | tailings metagenome | isolation source: Relicate 2 Philex TSF1 revegetated site | place: Philippines: Tuba, Benguet | collected 2017-08-29
GGATCTCGCCCATCAGGATCACGTCGGGCGCCTGGCGCAGCGTGTTCTTCAGCGCCTGCTCCCAGCCATCGGTGTCCAGGCCCACCTCGCGCTGCGTGACGATGCAGTTCTTGTGCGGATGCACGAACTCGACCGGATCCTCGATGGTGATGATGTGGCCGTGCGAGTTCTCGTTGCGGTAGTCGACCATCGCCGCCAGCGTGGTGCTCTTGCCCGAGCCGGTGGCACCCACCATGATGACCAGCCCGCGCTTGGTCATCGCCACTTCCTTGAGGATGTAGGGCAGGCCCAGGCTGTCGATGGTGGGCAGTGTCTGGGGAATGACCCGCATCACCAGGCCGACCTGGCCCTGCTGCACGAAGGCATTCACCCGGAAGCGCCCAATGCCTTGCGGGGCCACGGCGAAGTTGCACTCCTTCGTGCGCTCGAACTCCGCCGCCTGCTTGTCGTTCATGATGGCTCGCGCCAGGGCCATAGTGTGCTGGCCCGTGAGCGGCTGGGGCGACACCTTGGTGACCTTGCCGTCCACCTTGATGGCGGGGGGGAATTCGGCCGTGAGGAAGAGGTCGGACCCGTTGCGTGCCACCATCAGGCGCAGCAGGTCGTTGACGAACTTGGAGGCTTGGTCTCGTTCCATGGATGGGTCCTCAGCCGCGCGACAGCAGCGCACTCAGGCGTGCACTGACCTGCCGCAGGCGCAATGACAGTCGCCGCGCCAGCGAGGCCAGCAAGGCCAGCCCCAGGCGCGGTTCCTGCATGATCATCTGGTCGAGCCCCTGGGCATCGACGACAGCCAGCACACACGGGGTGAGTGTGGTGCAGGCGGAAAAACGCGACCCCGCGTCGAGCAGCGACATCTCGCCCAGCATGTCCCCAGGGCGGGCCTCGGCCAGTCGCGCACGCGCCCCCCAGGGCTGGATGCGATCGACGGCGATGCTGCCTTCCAGCACGATGAGCATGTAGTCGCCCTGCTCGTCCTGGCCGATGATTTCCTGGTTCGCCGGCACGTCGACGAAGTTCAGGTACTGGCTCATGCGTTCGAGGTCGGCTGGGCTGAGCGAGGCCACGTAACGGTCCACGCCCCACAGCCTGGCGAACTTCCGGGCGCCCTCGGCGCGGTCATGCTCACGCGCACCGATCTCGGCGGCCCGCTCGCGCCAGGACGTGTGCGTCACCGGGTCGTCTCTGTCCTGGAACATGGTCGAGAAGAAGCGCGAGTCATCCTCCGGCGTCCCGCCCGGCTCGTCCGGCGCGGCACTTGCAACGCCCTTGAGCTTGTCGATGAGCTTCTTCATGTGGTCACGCTGCGCACCGCCTGCTGCCCGGACTTCAGCCCGGGAAGTTTTCCGGGAACTTGGCCTTGGCGCGCGCCTCGGCCGGCGAGATCACGTTGCGCCGCACCAGGTCGGTCAGGCACTGGTCCAGCGTCATCATGCCCTGGCTGTTGCCGGTCTGGATGGCCGAGTACATCTGGGCGATCTTGTTTTCGCGGATGAGGTTGCGCACGGCCGAGGTGCCCAGCATGATCTCGTGCGCGGCCACGCGGCCAGAGCCGTCTTTCAGCTTGCACAGTGTCTGCGAGATCACGGCCACGAGCGACTCCGACAGCATCGCGCGCACCATGTCCTTCTCGGCGGCCGGGAAGACGTCGACGATGCGGTCGATGGTCTTGGCCGCGCTCGAGGTGTGCAGCGTGCCGAACACCAGGTGGCCGGTTTCCGCCGCCGTGAGCGCGAGGCGGATGGTCTCCAGGTCACGCATCTCGCCCACGAGGATGGCGTCCGGGTCTTCACGCAGCGCCGAGCGCAGCGCGTTGTTGAAGCTCAGCGTGTGCGGGCCGACCTCGCGCTGGTTGACCAGGCACTTCTTCGACTCGTGCACGAACTCGATCGGGTCCTCCACCGTGAGCACGTGGCCGTACTCGTTCTCGTTGAGGTGGTTGACCATGGCCGCCAGCGTGGTGGACTTGCCCGAGCCCGTGGGCCCGGTCACCAGCACCAGGCCGCGCGGCTTGAGCGCCAGCTCGGCGAACACCTTGGGCGTGTTGAGCTGCTCGAGCGTGAGGATCTTGGAGGGAATGGTCCGGAACACGGCGCCGGCGCCGCGGTTCTGGTTGAAGGCATTGACGCGGAAGCGCGCCAGGCCCTGGATCTCGAAGGAGAAGTCGCACTCGAGCGTCTCTTCGTAGGCCTTGCGCTGGGCATCGTTCATGATGTCGTACACCATGTCGTGCACATTCTTGTGCTCGAGCGGGTCGACGTTGATGCGTCGCACGTCGCCGTGCACACGGATCATGGGGGGCAAGCCGGCGGACAGGTGAAGGTCCGATGCCTTGTTCTTGACCGAGAACGCCAGCAGTTGCGTGATGTCCATGTCCCCTCTGGGCCCCCGTGTGGTTGTGCGCCTTGTGTGCGCCTGTGAAGAGCGGCGTTGTGCCTTAAGCTCGCGCCATTATGGCGACGATCCCTGAGAACATACAACAAGTGAGGGACCGCATCGCAGCGGCCTGTGCAAGCGCGCAACGCGACGTGCAAAGTGTCACGCTGCTGGCGGTCAGCAAGACCTTCGGGCCCGACGCGGTGCGCCAGGCGCTGGCAGCAGGCCAGGGCCGCTTTGGCGAGAACTACGTGCAGGAGGCGCTCGACAAGATCGCCGCCCTGTCCGATGTGCGGGCGCAGCTGGAGTGGCATCTGATCGGACCGCTGCAGAGCAACAAGACACGCGCCGTGGCCGAGCACTTCGACTGGGTGCATTCCGTGGACCGGCTGAAGATCGCGCAGCGCCTGTCCGATCAGCGCCCCACCCACCTGCCACCCCTGCAGGTGTGCCTGCAGGTGAACATCAGCGGCGAGGCCAGCAAGAGTGGCCTGCCCCCTGCCGAGGTGCCTGGGGTGGCCCGGGCCGTGGCCGGCCTGCCGGGCCTGCGACTGCGCGGCCTGATGGCCATTCCCGAACCCGCGGGCGACCAGGAGGCCCAGCGCCGCCCGCACCGCGCGCTGCGCGAGCTGCTGGCCGGGCTGCAGGTGCAGGGCCTGGACGTAGACACACTGTCCATGGGCATGAGCGCCGACCTGGAGGCCGCCGTCCTCGAAGGCGCCACGATCGTGCGCGTGGGGACCGCCATCTTCGGGCAGCGCTGATCAGATCGGCAGGCGGGCGGTGTTCTTCACCTCTTCCATGACGGCATAGGTGTGCGTCTCACGCACGCCGGGCAGCGACCACACCACGGTGCCAATCAGTTCACGGTAGGCCTGCATGTCGGCCACGCGGGTCTTGATGAGGTAGTCGAACCCACCGGCCACCAGATGGCACTCGAGGATCTCGGGCCGCGTCTGCACCGCGGCCTTGAAGGCATTCATCACATCGGGCGTGGTGCGATCGAGCACCACCTCCACGAAGACCATCATGCCCGCGCCCAGCAGATGCGGGTTGAGCCGCGCCTCGTAGCCCAGGATGTAGCCGTCGCGCGTGAGGCGCTTGACGCGCTCCAGCACGGCCGTGGGCGACAGGTGCACCGCCTCGGCCAGCTTGAGGTTGGCGATGCGGCCGTCTTCCTGCAGGATGCGCAGGATCTTGCGGTCGATCTTGTCGAGGCTGCGCGGGCTGTCGTCGTCGGGCTTCATGCGGGAGATTCGGCGGTGTTGCCGCCCCTGGATGGTGAATCATCCTAAGGTTTTCCCGGCATACTAGCAAGTGATCCAGCCAACAACGCCGCAGAGGAGTCGCCATGCCCCACCCCGTCCACGCCCGATGGATCGAACTGCCCCAGGGCGCAGGCGCCTCGCAGGCCGCCTACCTGGCTCTGCCGCCGGGCGGCTCGGGGCCGGGGCTGCTGCTGTACCAGGAGATCTTTGGCGTCAACGAGCACATCCGCACGGTGGCCGACCAGTACGCCCTGGCCGGCTTCGTCGTGCTGGCGCCCGATGTCTTCTGGCGCCAGGCCCCGCGGGTCGAGCTGGGCTACGAGGGCGCCGACATGCAGCGCGCCCGTGAGCTCATGAACGGTGTGGACCGCCAGCACCTGCTGGCCGACATCGCCCTGCATGTGGGTGCGCTGCGCCAGCGCCCGGAAGTCACCGGCAAGGTGGCTGCGCTCGGCTATTGCATGGGCGGGCGCCTGGCCTATCTGGCCGCAGCCACCACCGACGTGGACGCGGCCGTCGGCTACTACGGCGGCGGCATCCAGGACCAGCTCGAGCTGGCCTCGCGCATCCGCTGCCCGCTGATGCTGCACTATGGCGAAACCGACGGCCACATTCCGCTGGAGTCCGTGGAGCAGGTGCGCAAGGCGGTGGCCGCGTCGCGGTCGGAGGTGTTCGTCTACCCCGGCGCCGGACATGGCTTCAACTGCTGGGCACGCGCCTCCTACCATGCACCGTCTGCGGCGCTGGCCCACGCCCGCAGCCTGCACCTGCTGGCCACCGCCCTCTTCTGATCCGGACACTGCATGAACACCACCTCTTCCGTGCTGGCCTTCATTGGCGGCGGCAACATGGCCCAGGCCATCCTCGGCGGCCTGCTTCGTGCCGGCCACCGCCCGGCCGACCTGCTGGTCGTGGAGCCCTGGGCCGAGCAGCGCGAGCGCCTGCAGCGTGAACTGGGCCTGGCGCCGCTGGCCGCGGCCGGCCCCGAGCTGGCGCGTGCCGGCACCGTGGTCTGGGCCGTCAAGCCCCAGCTCTTCAAGGAAGCCGCCGCCCCCTGCGCGGCGCACGTGGGGAGTGCCCTGCACCTGAGCGTGATGGCCGGCATTCGCACCGAGGCCCTGGTGCAGGCCACCGGCAGCGCCCGGGTGGTGCGCGCCATGCCCAACACGCCGGCGCTCATCGGCCAGGGCATCTCGGGCCTGTACGCCCGGCCGGAAGTCAGCGCGGCAGAACGCCAGGCCATCGAGGCGCTGCTGGCGCCCACGGGGACGAGCCTGTGGGTGGCTCACGAAGCCGATCTGGACGCCGTCACCGCGCTGTCGGGCTCGGGCCCGGCCTATGTGTTCTATTTCGTGGAAGCCATGATGGCCGCCGCCCAGGACATGGGCCTGAGCGCCGAGCAGGGCAAGCAGCTGGCGCTGGCCACGTTTGCCGGCGCCTCGGAGCTGGCCCGCCGCTCGGAAGACCCTCCCTCGGTGCTGCGCGAGCGCGTCACCTCCAAGGGGGGCACCACCCATGCGGCGCTGCAGTCGCTGCAGGCCGACGGTGTGGCCGGGGCCTTCGTGCGGGCGCTCAAGGCCGCCCAGCAGCGCGCGCGCGAGCTGGGCGACGAGTTCGGGGGCTGATCAGCCCCGCTTCTTCAGCAGCGCGTACAGCAGGATCGCACCGAAGGTGGCGGTCCCGATGCCGCCCAGGGCGAAGTCACCGATCTTCAGCGTGAAGTCGCCCGTGCCCAGCACCAGGGTGATGGCGGCCACGATGAGGTTGGTGTTGTCGGAGAAGTCGACCTTGTTGTCGACCCAGATCTTGGCGCCGGCCACCGCGATCAGGCCGAACACCACGATGGACACACCGCCCATCACGGCCAGCGGCACGGCCTGGATCAGCGCACCGAACTTGGGGCTGAAGCCCAGCAGGATGGCGATCAGCGCCGCCACCACGAAAATGGCCGTCGAGTAGATCTTGGTGGCCGCCATCACGCCGATGTTCTCGGCGTAGGTGGTGACGCCCGTGCCGCCCGAGGCACCGCTCACCATCGTGGCGATGCCGTCACCCACGAAGGCGCGGCCCATGTAGGGGTTCATGTCGCGGCCGGTCATCGCGCTCACCGCCTTGATGTGCCCGAGGTTCTCGGCCACCAGGATCACCGCCACCGGGGCGATCAGCAGGATGGCGTTGAACTCGAACACGGGCGCGGCAAATCCCGGCATCCCGAACCAGGGCGCATTGGCGATGCCCGACAGGTCGAGCGGCTTGCCCAGGCCGAAACCGTTGGTGAGGATGGCGTAGATGATGGACGCGACGATCAGGCCCACCAGGATGAGCAGACGTTGCACCATGCCGCGTGTGAACACGGCCACCAGGCCCACGCTCACGAAGGTGAGGGCCTGCATCCAGGCGTCGAAGGGCGTGGGCGCCATGTTCTTCACCGGGATGTGGGCGAGGTTCAGGCCGATCACGGCCACCACCGAGCCGGTGACCACCGGGGGCATGAAGCGCTCGATCCAGCCCGTGCCCGTGCCCATCACGATGAAGCCGATGATGGCGTAGACCAGGCCGCAGATGACGATGCCGCCCAGGGCCACGCCCAGGTTGGCGTTCGCGCCGCTGCCCGCATAGCCGCTGGCCGCAATCACCACGCCGATGAAGGCGAAACTCGAGCCCAGGTAGCTCGGCACCCGCCCGCCCACGATGAAGAAGAAGATCAGCGTGCCGATGCCGCTCATCAGGATGGCGACGTTGGGGTCGAAGCCCATCAGCAGCGGGGCCAGCACGGTGGCGCCAAACATCGCCACGACGTGCTGGATGCCCATCGCGATGGTCTGGGGCCAGGGCAGGCGTTCGTCGGGCGCGACCACGTCATTCGTGGTTTCGCGCCACTGGGGAAAGAGGCTCATGGAAGGAAGCTCCGTGTTGTTGGTTTTTGCCGCGCCGATGTTCGAGCACGGCCGTGCGGGAGTGTAGGAGCAGCAAGCATGCCAAGGCCAGCGCCCCGCCGCGGTGCAGCACAAAAAAAGACGCCTGCCATGCAGCGCATGGCAGGCGGTGGACTCCGTTAAGGAAAAGCGGCCGGGGCTCTCGCTCTCTCTGACCCCGGCCGCCCCCTCTTCCCCCGACGTCCCAGGAAAACGGTGACGCTCAGCGGCGACCCAGCTTCAGCGTGAGCTGAGCGGGTTCGGACCGCGACTGAAGCACCTGGTATTGGCGCAGTCCGCTGGCTTGTGCTGCAGGACGTGCCGCGCTGGGCTGAACGGCCCCTTGGGCAGCAGGCGCTGCGGCCTGACGATTGGCCACGTGCTGGGCCAGCACATTCGATGCGATGGAAGCGGCGCTGGCGCGAATCATGATTTCGTCAGCCACTGGCTGGGTGCAAAGTCGGTGCACAGGAAGGCCGGGGCGCTGGGCACCGGCTTGCCCAGACGGGCCAGGGCCAGGCTGGGCCAACTCTGCGCCGGCGAGGCCTCGCCCTGCAGCGGCGTGAGGCGCAGCATGGACGACAACCCGCCCGGGCGGCGCGGCGCCAGCGACGAAGGCGACTGACTGCGGCCGCGGCGAGCGATCTCACCCGATTGCGATCGACTGGCAGGCCGGCGCTTGAAACTGAGCAGGGCCATGGTGGACTTCCGTTGGACTGCGATGTCCTCCACTTGGCAGCTTTCGTGCCAGGCCCCCGGACGTAACCAAATATGGCCGCCCGTGCACACCGCTGCCGGGTTCGTGCCCTGACGCACGGTTTCCGGCGGTGCGGGCTTGCGGGCCCCGTCGGAGGCTGACAAGGAATGTCAGCCCTGACCGAGCGGGGGTGCAGCTTGTGTCACTCCATCGCGCGCAGGCCGCGCACGAAACCGACCACAGCGGCCACGATGGCCGGATCTCCCAACAGCCGGCGGTGCCCCAGGCCGGAAGTGAGCATCAACCTGACATCGCGCAGTCGGGAGGCCCAAGCTTCGGCCTCCTGGACGGGAACCGTCAGGTCGTCGCGATCGTGCACCACCAGGCAGGCCTGGTGCACCCGCGGCGCCACCTGCCCCGGTTCCATGTGCTCGAAGACGATCGCTTCACGCGATTCGATGTGGGCCACCATCGCTCGCCGCGTTGCCTCCGCCAGCCCGAAGGCCTGGGCGTAGTCGCGCGTGACCTGCACCAGGCTGGCGGGCGAACCCAGCGTGACCACCCCGGCGCTGCGCAGCCCCCGGCTGGCTGCAAAGAGCGCCGCACTGCCCCCCATGGAATGCCCCACCACCGCCTGGACAGGACCGGCCTTGGCCGCCAGATAGTCCAGCGCCCGGGCGAACTGCGCCAGGGTGCTCGACCAGCCGGCGCTGCGGCCGTGCGCAGGCTGGTCCACCGCGATGGGCGCAAAGCCAGCGCGGGCCAGCCCCTCGGCCAGCGGCGCCATCTGCAGGGCCCATCCACCCCAGCCGTGCGTGAGCAGCACCCGCGGGGCATCGTCAGGCGCCGGCCAGCGGTAGAGTGTCAGGCTTGCCTCCTCGAACGCCAGGCGCTGGACCCGCACGCCGGCCGGCACACGCCGATGCCGGGTGGCCAGCTTGGTGGGCACTGGCGTGCAGAACACCCGGGCCGCCAGCCGGGCCGACCACGGCCGGGGCAGGGACTCGCTGCTGCGCAGACCCACACGCAAGGCCCGGAACACCGGATTGGCCACAAAGCTGCGCGCCGTGGCCGTGGCGGCCGGCGCCTCACTCACGGCGATCTCCCACGCAGCGGGCGACGCCGGCGCGGTCGAGAGGCCCCAGCTCCAGCGAGAAGTCTTCATTGCGACGCGGCAGTCGGCTCCACAGCTGGAAGACCAGCCAGCCCAACCGCAAGGCCAAGGCCACCCCCAAGGACAGCAGAACGATCAACATCTCGGACTCCTTTTCGCACGATCGTGCGATGTTTTGCCAAAAGACAGCGCCTCGTGGGCGCCTTGGGATCCGCTCAGGCGGGATGAGCCTCCTGAGGCAGGGGAACCGGGCCGCGGTAATCGTCAACCAGGCGCTGGTAGGCCCGCCAAGCGCGTTCGGCGGCCCGTTCGTCGCGCAGGAAGCGGGCATCACGCATCAAGGCGATGAACAACCCGTCCAGCTCGAACACCAGCTGCTCGACGTCGGTGTCGGCGCGCAGATGGCCGGCCTCGACGGCTTGCAACACCGAGCGGCGCAGCGTGCCGCGCCAGCGCATCACGCCGTCCAGCAGCAAGTCGCGCAACGGCCCATCGCGGTCGTCGAACTCGAAAGCACCCGCGCAGTAGATGCAGCCATGGCGGAATTCCACCTCGCGCGCGCGCTGCAGCCACAGGCGCATCACCGCGTTGAGCCGGGGCAGCCCGCGGGGCTCGCGCATCGCGGGCACGAACACCTCCTGGACGAAACGCCGGTCATATTCCTCGATCACCGCCGCCTGCAGGGCCTCGCGCGACCCCACCCGCGAGAACACCCCGCTCTTCGACAAGCCCAGCCGCTTGGCCACCTCGCCGATGGTGAGGCTCTCCAGGCCGTCCTGCGCCGCCATCAGCAAGGCGGTGTCGAGGATGGCGGCGCGCGTGAGCTCGCTGCGGCTGGTTTTGGCTTCCATATTTACAGTTTAGCACGATCGTGCGAAACATCAAGGCTGCGCCAAATCCCGCCAGCTCAGGCCCTGCGGCTGCGGCCCGCACGGGAAGTGCGGCGGATCGGGCTGCTCGCACACCGCCAGGAAGTCGCGGCCCAGCCGGTGCCGGAACTCGCGCAGCCGGTGCACCACGTAAAGGGCCCGGTCGTCTTCGCCACGTTCGTGCAAGGCCTTGGCATAGGCGACCATCAGCCGGGCGTCGATCAGATGCCGCAGCGGCCGCTCGAACTGCTCGAACACCTCCGACGGTCGCGGCGCCGTGGTCACGGCGGCATAGTCGGCATGCACGGCGAACCAGTGGCTGCCCTGACCGATGCGGATGCGCTCACTGAGCGAGGCCCGCCCCGCCTCGCCCGAGGGCGTGAAGATCTGCACCACCCGCTGGTAGTCCACCATGGCATGCAGCGAGCCGGCCACCATCAGGCCGCCCGCGACGGGGAAGAGCCAGCGCGTCCAGGCTGGCGCGGACCCGATCGCCGGTGAAGGCGCCCCCAACCCCAGGAACAGCCCCAGCGCAAAGGCCGCGGGCAGCAGGAAGTAGGCGTACCACAGCGGGTACTCCAGCAGGCTGTGCCAGCCCAGCACCGCCAGGATCATCAGCGCCGCCCGCGCGGCGAGGCCAGCCTCCCCCGGCAGCGACAAGGCACCGCGCGCCCGCCACAACACCCAGGCCAGCGCGCCCAGCAGGGCCAGCGCGGCCGGGACGCCCAGCTCCACCATCAACTGCAGCACCAGGTTGTGACTGTGATCGAAGAAGGCCACCGGCCGGTCGGGGAAAGGCGTGAAGGTCCAGGCCGCATTGAAATTCCCCCAGCCCACCCCCGTCCACGGGTGCGCCGCGATCAGCGCCAGCGTGTTCGACCAGATCGCAAAGCGCGAACTGCTGAGGTCTCCCCCACCTTCGAGCCGCGCCTCACCGAAATAGGCCGTGCCGCTCACATCCGCCCACGCCCCCAGCCCCAGCCACCACCCCACCGCCACCACCGGCGCCGCCCAGAACAGGCGCCGCGCCCAGCCAGGCCAACCGCGGTCGATGACAGCCCACAACGCCAGCCCCACCAGGCCCAGCATCCCGGTGCGCGAACTGCTGAGCGCCACGCCCAGCGTCAATGCCGCCATGGCCACCCAGGCCCAGCGCCGCCGGGCTTCCGACACCACCATGGGCAGCACGCACAGGCCCAGCAGCATCAGCGAGGCCAGGTGATTGGGCTGGCGCAGGTTGCCAAAGGCCCGGCCGGGGGTGGTGGGCTTGGCGATCCAGGTTCCGTCGGCGAGGGTGGGGGTGAAGTACTGTGCCAGGGCGACTCCAACGCTCAGCAGCGCCGCCACCAGCAGGCCCCAGGCCACCACGCCCAACGCCGCTCGAGCCAGCGGCACCTGCAGCACCTGCCAGCCCAGCCCGTGACCCCAGGCAGCCACCGCCAGCGCCGCCGCCAGACCGGCCCCGATGCGCGAACCCTGCACGAGCGCCCACACTCCCGACGCCAGGGCAACCAGCACCCAGCCCCAGGCCACACGAGGCACCGCACCACCAGCGAGGCCCAACTGCCACGTTGCCAGCCCCAATGCCGCTCCCCAGCCGGCCAAGGCCAGTGCCAGGTTGTAGAAGGACGAGAGCGGTGTCTGGTTCAGGCCGACGGCCAGGCCGGGCACCAGCAGCAAGGCAAGAAGCGAGGGCGCTGCAAGGTGTCGGACGGAAGAGGACATGGACGGGAATGTAGCGCCCCCGCCGCTCAGCGTCGCGCCACCCGAGCCCCCAAAGAAAAGCCTCCATTGCTGCCGTGCGTTTCGATTCCACCGCCGCCATGCGGTTGAGGAATGAGCGCCGGAGCTCTTTGCACGGCTCTGAACTGCGGTCACAAAAAACTAGAGACCGCCTAGGCGGTCTCTAGAGAGGCGCTTGTGAACACCTGAAGTGCTACGAGCACCGTGAAGCTATCAGATATCGGTGCAGTTGGTCGGGCGAAGGTTCGCCGGCATCGCGGCCGTCACACGGCACTGCCAGTTGCCCACAGCGGTGCGCTCCAGCCGCACAGTGTTGCCGTTGACTTGAGGGTTGGCGTTCAGGATCACGCACTGCAGGGCCGCCACGTTCGCGCCGGTGGCGTCAGGCGCGTTCACTGTCAGCGTGCAACGGTTGGTAGCCGCGGCCAAGCCCATGTTGGCGTTGGTGAAGAAAGCAGCTGGCTGGCCTTCGTTCACCGCGGTTTCGTAGGCGGTACGAGCGCCCGAGATCTCTGCCAGCGCCGCAGTCACCTGGCTGCGGGCTGTGTAGTTTTGGTATTGAGGCAGCGCCACAGCGGCCAGAATACCGATGATCGCCACGACGATCATCAGTTCGATCAGCGTGAAACCCTTCTGGGCGGCGCGCTTCATGTTGTGCAGTTGCTTCATACAGTCTCTCCAAAGAGGTGGGGGGTTGTGCGCCTCCATCCATGCAGGGCCCGTGCCAGCTAGGCGGGCCAGCATGGGCGTGACGGAATCGGCATTCGGGGCGTCAGGTCGCCCTTTTGGGGGACTGGAAGTGTCACCTCTTGTGTCTGGGGCTGACAAAAATGGTCGCCACTGGCCTTCGTTTCGCTGATGGGCAAGTGTGCGGGGGAAATTGCGCCCAGGCCACCGCCTGCACCGTGCGTACGATGCAAGCGTTGTATGCATATTGGACGGAGTTTTTGCCATCATGCCTTCCGTCACTGTTCGCAACGTTCCTGAGGCGGTACACCGTGCCTTGCGCGTTCGCGCGGCCCAGCATGGCCGCAGTGCCGAGGCAGAGATTCGGGACATCCTGGAGCAAGCCGTCAAACCGGCCCAGCGCATCCGCCTGGGCGACGAGTTGGCCGCCCTGGGCCGCAAGGTGGGCCTGACCCCGCAGGACTTCGAGGCCCTTGAGCAGGTTCGCGACACCACGCCGGCCGAGCCCCTGAGGTTTGAATGATCCTGCTGGAGACCAACGTCGTGTCTGAAGCGATGAAGCCGCAGCAGGATCCCTCCGTGCGGGCGCGGCTGAACGAGCAGGCCGCTGAAACGCTGTATCTGTCCAGCGTGACGCTGGCCGAGCTGTTGTTTGGCATCCAGGCGCTGCCGGCCGGCGGGCGAAGGAACATGCTGGGTGTGGCGCTGGACGGACTGCCGGCGTTGTTCCAAGACCGCCTGTTGCCGTTCGATGCCGAAGCCGCGCGAGGCCGCGGGCGGGGCTTCCCCACTCCGGACGGCTACATCGCCGCCATCGCAGCCGCTCATGGTTTCATGGTTGCCCGCCGGGATGTCGGCCCTTTTGCCGCGGCTGGGCTGAAGGTCATCGACCCCTGGAAGGGAGCGCCATGAGAGCCACCGCACGGTTCAAGCTGGTGCCGCGCAGGAAGTCCAGACGCCGGCCGTCGCCAAGGGCGAGCGCTGCATGAAAGGCAACAGGGATTCTTGTGCCCGCGAGGCGCTCATAGCCACACTGCGGCAGCACCACCACCACCGACGAGCCTTGCCGGCATAAGCCAGGTTGACTGATCAGCGTGTTACGATGCACTCTCTGCGTAACACAATGGAGCGGCGCGATGAGCGACGTCACCTTCACGTTCCGGGTTGATGAGACCCTGAAAAGCCAGTTCGCCACAGCTGCAAAGGAACGCGATCGCACCGGGGCGCAACTTCTGCGAGACTTCATGCGCGAGTTCGTGCGGCAGCAGCAGGAGGCCGCAGCGCATGAAGCCTGGTTTCGTCACCAAGTGCAGGTCGGCTTGGAATCGGCTGACGCCGGCAACCTGACCCCTGCGGCCGAAGTTGAAGCCAAATTTGCGGCCAGGCGGGCAGCAACGCGGCGCCGACTTGAAGCTTCCAGATGATGCGGCTGTTCTGGACGCCAGAGGCCATACAAGACCGGGACGACATTTTTGACTTCATCGAGGCCGACAACCCGGCCGCGGCGCTGGCCCTTGATGAACTGTTTGAAGAAAAGGTCGGCCGCCTGATCGACCATCCTGAACTTGGCCGTCCAGGCCGCATCGCCGGCACGCGGGAGCTGGTGGCGCACCAGAACTACGTCGTGGTCTATGACGTCATCGGCCCGCAGGTGCGCGTGCTGCGCATCCTTCACGCGGCCAGACAGTGGCCGCCGGGTCGTAAGACGGACGATTGAGACGATGCGCGCATTCACCGTTCACCTCCCCGATGAAAAGCACCAGCGCCTGAAGGCGCTGGTGCAAAGCCGAGGCACCACCGTCAATCGACTGATCGACGAAATGGCCACGCTGATGCTGGCCGAATTCGATGTGCAGACGCGTTTCGAACTGCGCGCCCGCCGCGGCACCGGCCAGACAGCCCGAGGGCTGGATTTGCTAAAAAAATGCCCGCAGGGAGTGAGCGGGCTCTGCCTTCACGCAAAAGCGGTCCTCAGTCAGGCCGGCGTCACATGCAGCCGCAAACCCAAGGCGCCGAGAACTTTCGGCACCGTTGCAAAACCGGGGTTGCCATCTGGCGGGAGGGCTTTGTAGAGCCCTTCACGGTTGCGGTACGCAGCACCTTACCTTAAAGTAAGGATTTCTGGGAGATCGACCATGACCACTGCCACCATCACGTCCAAGGGCCAGATCACGATTCCCGCCGACGTGCGTCATGCGCTTGCCGTGGATGCCGGTGACCGCGTGGAGTTCGTCCAGATCGAGCCTGGTCAGTTCCTTTTCCTGGCGGCGAATCGGTCTGTGACGGAACTGAAGGGCATGTTTGGCAAGCCTGCCAGAGTCGTGTCCATCGACGAGATGAACCTGGCCATTGCTTCTCGCGGAGCTTCGGCACGATGATCGGGCTGGATACCAATGTGCTGGTCCGCTACATCATGCAGGACGATGTGAAGCAGGCCGCCAAAGCGACGAAACTCATGGAAAGCCTGTCGGCGCAGGCCCCCGGCTTCATCACGCTCGTGTCGGTTGTCGAGCTCGTTTGGGTTCTGTCGTCGAGCTATGGTCTGGACCGCAAGCAGGTGGCGCAAGCGCTGGAGATCATCCTTCGATCCAGGCAACTCATCGTTGACCACGCAGAGCATGTGGTGCGTGCGCTTCGCGCCTTCACTGCGGGGAACGCTGACTTTGCGGACTGCCTGATCGAGCGGATAGCAGCGTCGGCTGGCTGCGCACAGACGATGACTTTCGACGCAGCGGCCGCGAAGGCCGCGGGCATGACGCTGATTCAGTAACCGCCCGTTGAGGCCATGAGCGGGCTCTCCGCGGCACCGGTCAGGCCGGCGTCACATGCAGCCGCAAACCCAAGGCGCCGAGAACTTTCAGCACCGTCGCAAAACTGGGGTTGCCATCTGGCGAGAGGGCTTTGTAGAGCCCTTCACGGCTCAGTCCGGCTTCGCGGGCTGTCTGCGCCACACCACGGGCTCGAGCCACGTCCCCCAAAGCCTTGGCGATGAATGCCGGGTCGTCGCCCGCCTCTTCCAGCACGGCTTCCAGATAGAGTGCGCAGTCTTCGGGCGTCCGAAGATGATCCTGCACATCCCAAGGGGTCGTCTTGATCGTCATGGTCACAACTCCTTCACCATGTCCAAAGCCTCGCGGATATTCCGGATCACACCAGCGCCGGGTAGTCGATGTACCCCTGCGCCCCACCCCCGTAGAAGGTCTTGCTGTCCCAGGCGTTCAGCGCCGCCCCCTCGCGCAGCCGGCGCACGAGGTCGGGGTTGCTGATGAAGGGTCGGCCGAAGGCCACGGCGTCGGCCCGGCCTTGGGCCACCGCGGCTTCGGCCAGGGCCTTGTCGTAGCCGTTGTTCACCATCCAGGCCCCTTGGCCGCCGGCCTGACGATAGGCATGGCGCAGGGCGTCGAAGTCGAAGGGGCGGTCGGGCAGTTCGCGCGGGCCGCCGGTGGCGCCTTCGATCACGTGGAGGAAGGCCAGGCCAAGGGGGGCGAGTTCGCGCACCACGTGGTCGAACAGGGGCTGAGGCGCGGCATCGACGATGTCGTTGGCCGGGGTGATGGGCGACAGGCGGATGCCCGTGCGAGCGCCGCCGATGGCGCTGGCCACGGCGCGCGTCACCTCCAGCAGCAGCCGGGCGCGGTTCTCGATGGGGCCGCCGTAGGCGTCGCTGCGCTGGTTGGTGCCGGTCTTGAGGAACTGATCGAGCAGGTAGCCGTTGGCGGCGTGGATTTCCACGCCATCGAAGCCGGCCTCTTCCACGGCCGCACGGGCGGCACGGGCGTAGTCGGCCACGATGCCGGGCAGTTCGGACGCGTCCAGCGCCCGGGGGGCGGAGACCGGCTCGAAACCGCCCTGGCCGTCGGGGCCGATCAGGTAGGTGCGGGTCTGGGCCGGCAACGCAGACGGGGCCACAGGGGCCTGCCCCTCGGGCAGCAGCGAGGTGTGCGAGACGCGGCCCACGTGCCAGATCTGGGCCACGATGCGCCCCCCGGCGGCATGCACGCTGTCGGTCACGCGCCGCCAGCCGGCCAGTTGTTCCGGGGTGTACAGGCCCGGCACGTCGGCATAGCCCTGGCCCATGGGGCTGATGGCCGTGCCTTCGGAGATGAGCAGGCCCGCGCTGGCGCGCTGGGTGTAGTAGGTGATGTGCAGCGCATGCGGCACGCCGCGAGGTGCGCGGTTGCGCGTGAGCGGGGCCATCACCACACGGTTGGCGAGGGACAGGTCGCCGGCCTGGAGGGGGTCGTAGAGGGTGTTCATGGTCGCCAAGCGTAGCGGCGGTGCGGCCAGCCTGCAGTGAACGCGGGGCCCGCAGGGGCTTGAGACTTCTGCTAGCTCGCCGATCCGTCCGGCGCTTCGCCGAGGCTTTCGAGGTCTGCCAGGTCCTTGAGCCGCCCGCTGGCGCGCTTGTTGGCCTTGAAGTCTTCGAGCGAAATGAAGGGCAGATCGATGCCGTCGATCTGCACAACCTGCCGGCGCTCGCGGGCGTGCCGAAAATCCACCCCATCGATGCTCGTGAGCAAGTCGATGCGTGCCGGAGGGTAGCCGAGCTGGATCACCTGCCCGGGCGTGGAGAGGTCGTCGAGCGTGATGCCCAGTGCGCCGAATCCGAACTGCTGGAGAACCGCCAGGACTCTGGCGGCATTGTCAGGATCATGTCCGATCCAGAAGTCGAGGTCGCCGGTATAGCGCGGGTGCCCATGCACGGCCAGTGCGTAGCCCCCGACGATGAGGTACTCAACCCCGTTGGAGTTGAGCAATCCGGCAAACTCTTTGAAGTCGGAAGTCAGCATCGGGCTTCATGGCCAAGTACTGCAGACGCAAGGCCTCCAGCGCCTCGATGCGCTCGGCCACCGGCCGGGAGAGCCAATACGCCAGGTCGGGCAATGGGTCACCCTGCAAAGCCGGGGAATGGAGGGGCCGCTTGGCGACAACGCGCTGCATGGGGGCAGTGTATAGCGCCCGGATCGCCGCTCAAACCTCGAACACCTGCCCCGCTTCCAGGTGGGTGATGCGGTGGCCACCGTCCAGGGCGCGCACCTGATCGGCGATGCAGGGCATCTCGCCGGGCTTGGCGTGGGTGAGGAAGACCGGCAGCCCTGGCGGTGCGCCGTCGAGTTCGCGCTTCAGGCTGCTGGGCGAATGGTGCTTGCTGAGCATCGCCAGCTCGCGCTCGCGATCGCTGAAGGCCGTTTCGATCACCAGCATGCCGACCCGGCGTTCGGCCACCCGGGGCCACAGGGCCGGGTTGGGCCCGGTGTCGCCGGTGTAGATCCACCAGGGGGTGTCGGGCCGGGGCTCGCCCGCGCACACGGCATAGCCCACGGCCGGCACGGTGTGTTCGGCGCTCAGCACCTCGATGGTCTTGCCACCCAGGCTCAGGCGCTGGCCCACCGCCACCGGCGAGAAGCGCAGCACCGGTGCTTCGGCCGACGGGAGGCGGGTGAAGTCGGGCCAGATCACGTCGTTGAGCACATGGCGGCGCATCGCATCGATGGTTTCCGGCAGGGCGTGCACCGTGACCGGGGTGCGGCGCAGGCTGATGACACTGTCGGCCAGCAGCGGGATGGAGACGATGTGGTCGAGATGCGAGTGGCTGACCACGATGTGGTCGATGCGGGCCAGTTCGTCCAGGCCAAGGTCGCCCACACCGGTGCCGGCGTCGACGAGCAGGTCGTCATCGAGGAGGAAGGCCGTGGTCTTGCAACCGGCGGCAATCGCGCCGGAGCAGCCCAGGACGCGGATCTTCATGGGGACGCTGAACTCCACGGGGTCGACAGGACAGGGTGTTGGCCGTGCGGCCATGCCACCCTGCAGCACAGTAGCCTGTCAGTGTGCCAACAAACCTCCCCCATCAGGGGGAGTGTCGCGCGGTGTTCGCGCTCCCGGCGTGAGCTTCTTCACGCCAGACGCGTCCGGCAGGGATCGTTCCTACCCCTGCACGAACTGCATCTGGGTGCCGGCCAGTTCGATCACGTCGCCGTTCTTCAGGTGCACCGGGTCGTTGCCCACCGCCGCACCGTTGATCGTGGGCTTCATGGCCCCCTCGACATGGGCAAAGACGTAGCCGCCCGGACGCTTGGTGATGGAGGCCACCTGCACACCGGGCTTGCCCACGGTGGTGACCACCTTGGTGAGGCTGACCTCGCGGCCCGCCGCGGCACCGTTGAGCACCTTGATCGAGGCCGAGGGGATGGCCGCTCCGAGCCCCCCGAAGCCGGAGGCCGCCCCCAGCCCGCCGAAGCCCGACGCTGCCCCGCCGGCCAGCGGCGAGACCGGGCCGGTGCCCAGCGGTGCGCCAGGCATCGCTCCGGGTTTCATGACCATGGTCTTCTCGTAGTCCGGCGCGTCTTCGGTGAGGTACTTGATCTTGTACTTGCCGATCTCCACGGTGTCGTTGTTCGACAGGAGCTGCTTCTTGATCGCCTTGCCGTTGATGTAGGTGCCGTTGGTGCTGTTGAGGTCTTCGATGAAGACGTCGGCGCCCACCATCTGCAGCACGGCGTGCTCGCCGCTCACCGCCAGGTTGTCGATGACGATGTCGTTGTAGGGACGGCGCCCGAGGGTGGTCTTGTCCTTGGTGAGCTGGACTTCCTTGATCACCACGCCGTCGAGTGACACCACGAGTTTCGCCATGCTTGACCTCTAGTCGATAGTCTCTTTGTTGGATGAACGCCCGCGCGCGTGGCCGTCAACGCCGGAAGGGCCACCAGGATCGCCCGGCCGGGGTGTTGCCTCCCTGGGCCCGCACCAGGATGACGGCTATGTTATCCCGTCCCCCCGCAGCGTTGGCAGCTGCGACCAAGGCAGCCCCTGCCTCGGGCAAGTCGTTGGTGGACTGCAACACTGCCGCGATCTCGGCGTCGTCGATCATGTCGGACAGGCCGTCGGAGCACATCAGGATCAGATCGCCCGGCTGGAGATCGTGCAGATGGGTCTCGAGCAGCACGGTGTCCTCGACGCCCACCGCCCGCGTGACGAGGTTCTTGTTCGACGAGTAAGCGGCCTGTTCGGGGGTGATCAGGCCCGCATCGATCTGCTCCTGCAGCAGCGAATGGTCCTTGGTGATCTGGCTGAGCTTGCCCCCGCGCAGCCGGTAGGCACGCGAATCCCCGATGTGGCCCACCAGCAGGCGACCTTCGCGCAGCACCGCCAGCACCAGGGTGGTGCCCATGCCGGCGTACTGAGGGTTGGAGTTGGCCGCGTTGTAGATGGCGCGATTGGCGTTCTCCACGCAGATGTCCATGGCCCGGCGCACATCGGTGTCACTGGCGGAGGCGGAGGCTTCGCTCAGCCAGCGCCCCAGTTCGGACTTGATGAAGGCCGTGGCCATGCCGCTGGCGATCTCGCCGGCGTTGTAGCCGCCCATGCCATCGGCCAGCACGGCCAGAGCAGCCTGCTCGTCCACCGCCACCGAGTCCTCGTTGTTGTCGCGCGCGCGCCCGGGGTCGGTGAGGCTGTAGAACTCAAATGACATGGTGCTGGTCTGCACGGGACCTCGAATGGAACGGACCGTCAAGTATCGGCGGGAGGCGTGCACGGCCCTCCTGCCGGAGTCTGGGGACGGATTGTGCCGCGATTTGTAACCGAACTGCCTCGGTCTCCCCCGGTCGCGGGGGTGGCGTCATCGGAACGCGCGGGGTGATGGGGGTCCGCCATCCTGGATGGTGCGCCGCAGCGCAAGTTGTTTGCCACGCACGTTAGCAGAGGCCCCCTGCCAAAACAAGGCGGGCCCGCCGAGGCAGGCCCACGCCTGGTTTCAGCTGTTGCGCGCCGTTGCCAAGCGTTGCGAGCAGAGGTCAGACCGCAGGCGCAGCAGGCACCCGGCGCGAGGCGATCCACTTGCCCAGGGCCAGCACCAGGAGCGCGCCGCCAACGCCGGCACCGTACTTGATGAGCGCCGTCTGATCGATCTTCAGCATCCAGGTCCATTCATTGGGGTTGGCCACGGCCGGGTCGCCCACGGCCATGGTGCCGGCGATCCAGCCCAGCAGCATGCCGCCCAGGACGATGATGACGGGGAAGCGATCCATCAGCTTGATGACCAACTGGCTGCCCCAGACGATGATGGGGATGGACACCAGCAGGCCGAAGATGACCAGGCCCATGGTGTGATCGCCTCCGGCACTCTCGGCAGCGCCCGCAATGGCGATCACGTTGTCGATGCTCATCACCAGGTCGGCCATGATGATGGTCTTCACCGCGCCCCAGAGCTTGTCGCTGCCCTGGATGTTGGCATGGTCGCCCTCGTCGTCCGGAGCCAGCAGCTTGACGCCGATCCACACGAGCAGGGCAGCGCCCACCAGCTTGATGAAGGGGATCTGCAGCAGCGTGAGCGCAAAGAAGATGAAGGCCACGCGCAGCCCGATGGCGCCGGCCGTGCCCCACAGGATGCCGGCAGTTCGTTGCGCGGGAGGCAGACGACGGCAGGCCAGGGCGATGACGACGGCATTGTCGCCGCCGAGCAGGATGTCGATCATGATGATCTGACCGACGGCAATCCAGAATTCTGGAGTCGTGAAGGCATCCATGATGTTGTGTCCTATGGTTCTTGGATGGGCGGCTGCATCCCTGCCTGATCGGCAGTGCAGACGACGGCGAGTGTAGGGGTGCGGCGGACGCCGGCGCTGCGCGGAACTACGTAGCGGAACGGCCCCTTGAAAACGACTGAAGGCCGCACGAGGCGGCCTTCGGAAGCGCTTCGTCCGCGTTTACAGGATGGACTTGAGCAGCTTGCCCATCTCGGACGGGTTGCGCGTGACCTTGAAGCCGCACTCTTCCATGATGGCGAGCTTGGCGTCGGCCGTGTCGGCGCCGCCCGAGATCAGCGCGCCGGCGTGGCCCATGCGCTTGCCCGGAGGCGCCGTGACGCCGGCGATGAAGCCGACGATGGGCTTCTTCATGTTGGCCTTGCACCAGCGGGCGGCTTCGGCCTCGTCGGGCCCGCCGATCTCGCCGATCATGATCACGGCATCGGTCTCGGGGTCGTCATTGAAGGCCTTCATCACGTCGATGTGCTTGAGGCCGTTGATCGGATCGCCGCCGATGCCCACGGCGCTGGACTGGCCCAGGCCGATCTCGGTGAGCTGGGCGACCGCCTCATAGGTGAGCGTGCCCGAGCGCGACACCACGCCGATGCGGCCCTTCTTGTGGATGTGGCCGGGCATGATGCCGATCTTGATTTCCTCGGGGGTGATCAGGCCGGGGCAGTTGGGGCCCAGCAGCAGGGTCTTCTTGCCGCCGGCGGCCTCCTTGGCCTTCATCCTGTTGCGCACCATCAGCATGTCGCGCACGGGGATGCCTTCGGTGATGCACACCACCAGGTCCAGGTCGGCCTCGACGGCTTCCCAGATCGCGGCGGCCGCGCCGGCAGGCGGCACGTAGATCACCGAGACGGTGGCGCCCGTCTGCTGGGCGGCTTCCTGCACGGTGGCGTAGATGGGGATGTCCGAGAACTTCTCGCCCGCCTTCTTGGGGTTCACGCCGGCGACAAAGGCGTTCTTGCCGTTCGCGTAGGCCTGGCAACCCAGCGTGTGGAACTGGCCGGTCTTGCCCGTGATGCCTTGGGTGATGACCTTGGTGTCTTTGTTGATGTAGATGGACATGTTGGTTGCTCCTGGGCTTACTTCACGGCGGCGACGATCTTGGTCGCGGCCTCGGCCATCGTGTCGGCAGAGATGATGGGCAGGCCGGATTCGGCCAGCATCTTCTTGCCCAGTTCTTCGTTGGTGCCCTTCATGCGCACGACCAGCGGGACCTGCAGGTTCACGGCCTTGCAGGCGGTGATCACGCCCTCGGCGATGGTGTCGCACTTCATGATGCCGCCGAAGATGTTGACCAGGATGCCCTCGACCGACTTGTTCTTGAGCATGATCTTGAAGGCCTCGGTGACCTTCTCGGCGGTGGCGCCGCCGCCCACGTCCAGGAAGTTGGCCGGCTCGCCGCCGAAGAGCTTGATGGTGTCCATGGTGGACATGGCCAGGCCCGCGCCGTTGACCAGGCAGCCGATGTTGCCGTCCAGGCTGATGTAGGCGAGGTCGAACTTGGAGGCCTCGACCTCGGCCGGATCCTCTTCGTCGAGATCGCGGTAGGCCACGATCTCGGGGTGACGGAACAGCGCGTTGGCGTCGAAGTTGAACTTGGCGTCCAGCGCGATCAGGTTGCCCTTGGAGTCGCAGTTCAGCGGGTTGATCTCGACCAGCGAGGCGTCGGTTTCCATGTAGCAGGTGTAGAGCTTCTGGAAGAGGTCGACGGCCTGGTCCACCGAGACGCCGGTCAGGCCGATGGCCGTGGCGATCTTCTTCGCCTGCTCGGCCGACAGGCCGGTGAGCGGGTCGATGTATTCGGTGATGATCTTCTCGGGCGTGCTGTGCGCCACTTCCTCGATGTCCATGCCGCCTTCGCTGGAGGCGATGAAGGCCACCTTCTGCGTGCCGCGATCGGTCACGAGCGAGACGTAATACTCTTTCTTGATGTCGGCGCCTTCCTCGATGTAGAGGCGGCGCACCTTCTGGCCTTCCGGGCCGGTCTGGTGCGTGACCAGCTGCATGCCCAGGATCTTCTCGGACAGGGCCTTCACGTCGTCGAGCGTCTTGGCGACCTTCACGCCGCCACCCTTGCCGCGACCACCGGCATGGATCTGGGCCTTCACCACCCAGACCGGGCCGCCCAGCTTCTGGGCCGCTTCGATGGCTTCCTGCACGGTGAAGGCGGGAATGCCGCGCGGCACCGGCACACCGAAGTTGCGCAAGATTTCCTTGCCTTGGTACTCATGGATCTTCATGGTGTGTCTCTCTACTTGGAGGTCTGGGGGGTGAGAGGGGAACTGGTGCCGTCGGCGGACGTGTCCGGCCGGTACCAACGCGGATAGAACTGGCGCACCGCTTCACCGTCCGAGCGCAGCGCATGGCAGCGGTCGATCTGGAAGGGCTGTTGATCGGTCTGGGCCTGCCCGCTTTCCTGGGTGTCAAGCACCTCGCCGGCAAAGGCCTGCACCACCGCCGTGGGCAGCACCTGGGCCATCTCGGTGAGGTGGGTGCAGCCCTGGATGCCGCCCAGGCGTTCCTTGACGCCCTGGCGGAAGCGATGCATCAGGTTCAGGCCGACGAGGCGGCCGTAGGCGTCGCCATAGGCGTTGCAGTGGCCGGGATAGGGCATCCATTCCGTGTGGGCGCCTGCGGCCAGGATGTTCATCTGTTCGTCGATCACCAGGCGCAGCGTCATGTCATGCACCGGATCGCCCGCCTTGCGCGTGTTGCCGGCCAGTGGGTAGTCGCGCGTCTTCACATCGACCAGGCGCGCATCAATCTCCCACACCCCGGGGCCACAGGCATAGACGGCGAGGTCGATGCTGCGACGGTGCTTGAGCTGGCGCTCAGGGTGGGCCGGGGGCAGAGCCATGGGCGGAAAGTTTCAGGCTGTTTCGGCAAACCCTTGACTTTAGCATGCTGCGTTGCACCAATTCTCGCCAATCTGTGCGGCTGACGAACGTCTCGCCCGCCATGACCCCCCCCTGGGGAGGCCATGCAAAGCTTGCATGGGCGGGCCTGTCACTTTGGGAACCGTCCGCACTACAGTGCGGATCACGCCGCCTGTCCGGGGCCACGAGCCTCGCGGCAGCCTCCACCGGTTACATCAGGAACACAGCATGAGCACCGCCTCGCCCACCTCCTTTTCTGGCCTGTCCTACGTCAACCCCACCCCCACCAGCCCCTGGGGCACCTACCTCTCGCAGGTCGATCGCGTGATCCCCTACCTGGGGCCGCTGGCGCGCTGGGCCGAAACCCTCAAGCACCCCAAGCGCACCCTGATCGTCGACATTCCCATCGAGATGGATGACGGCACGGTGCGGCACTTCGAGGGCTTCCGCGTGCAGCACAACCTCTCGCGCGGCCCCGGCAAGGGCGGCGTGCGCTACCACCCGGCGGTGACGCTGGAAGAAGTCATGGCGCTGGCCGCCTGGATGACGGTGAAGAACGCCGCCGTGAACCTGCCTTATGGCGGCGCCAAGGGCGGCATCCGCGTGGATCCGAAGCTGCTGTCGCTGAAGGAGCTGGAGAAGATCACGCGGCGCTACACCAGCGAGATCGGCATCATCATCGGCCCGCAGCAGGACATCCCGGCCCCGGACGTGAACACCAACGCCCAGATCATGGCCTGGATGATGGACACCTACTCGATGAACGTGGGCGGCACGGCCACCGGCGTCGTCACCGGCAAGCCCATCCACCTGGGCGGCTCGCTGGGCCGCGTGAAGGCCACCGGCCGTGGCGTGTTCGTGACCGGTCGCGAGGCTGCGCGCCGCCTCGGCCTGAACCTGGACGGCGCCCGCGTGGCGGTGCAGGGCTTCGGCAACGTGGGCTCGTCCGCGGCCGAACTCTTCGCCGGCGCTGGCGCCAAGATCGTGGCCGTGCAGGACCACACCGGCACGATCCACAACCCCAAGGGCTTCGACATGCACGACCTGATGGCCACCCTGCACGCCGAAGGCGGCGTGGGTGGCTTCCGGGGCGGCGAGCGCATCGACAATGAAGCCTTCTGGGACGTGGACTGCGACATCCTCATCCCCGCCGCACTGGAAGGCCAGATCACCCCGGAGCGGGCCAACCGGCTGAAGGCGAAGCTGGTGCTGGAAGGCGCCAACGGTCCTACCCTGCCTGAAGGCGACGACGTGCTGGCCGACCGCGGCATCCTCGTGGTGCCCGACGTGATCTGCAACGCCGGCGGCGTGACGGTGAGCTACTTCGAGTGGGTGCAGGACTTCTCGAGCTTCTTCTGGACCGAGGACGAGATCAACGTGCGCCTGGACAAGATCATGGTCGACGCCCTGCGCAAGATCTGGGACACGGCCGACCGGCTGAAGATCTCGCTGCGCACCGCCACCTTCGCGGTGGCCTGCGAGCGCATCCTGATGGCCCGTCAGGAACGCGGCCTGTACCCCTGACTAGCGCAGCCAGGGGTCGATCACCAGCCCGAGGAACACCGCCAGACCCACCCAGTGGTTCTGGCGGAAGGCGAGGAAGCAGCCCTCGCGGCTGCGGCTGCGGATGAGGCCGTAGTGCCAGAGGATCTGGGCCAGGGCCGCGGCCAGGCCCAGCAGCAGCCCGAAGCGATAGCCCAGCTGCCAGCACAGCACACCCCAGACTGCCAGGTACAGGCCATAGAGCCCCATCACGGCACAGACGTCGAAGCGGCCGAAGGTGATGGCCGAGGTGCGGATGCCGATCTTCAGGTCGTCGTCGCGGTCCACCATCGCGTACTCGGTGTCGTAGGCCACCACCCAGAAGAGGTTGCCGACCAGCAAACCCCAGGCCAGCCAGGGCACGCTGCCGGTGACGGCCGCAAAGGCCATCGGGATGCCAAAGCTGAACGCCACCCCCAACACCGCCTGGGGCATGGAGAAGAAGCGCTTGGTGAAGGGGTAGGCGATGGCCACCGCCAGCGCCGCAAACGACCAGGCGATGGTGGCGGCATTGGTGGTGAGCACCAGCACGAAGGCCGCCAGGGCCAGCACCGCACCCAGCACGAGGGCCTCGCGCACCGACACCGCCCCGCTCGTGACGGGCCGCTGGGCGGTGCGCTTCACATGCCGGTCGAAGTCGCGGTCGGCCACGTCGTTGACGGCGCAGCCGGCCGAGCGCATCAGGAAGGTGCCGGCCGTGAAGACGAACAGCAGGTGCCAGCCCGGAAACCCTTCGGCCGCAATCCACAGCGCGGCCAGCGTGGGCCACAGCAGCAGCAGCGATCCGACTGGCTTGTCCCAGCGGATCAGCTGCAGGTACAGGTCGAGGCGGGAGGGGGCGAGCGCGGTGTTCACACGCCGGATTATTCCAGCAGGCTGCGCAACATCCAGGCGGTCTTTTCGTGGATGTCCAGGCGCTGGGTGAGCAGGTCGGCGGTGGGCTCGTCGCTGGCCTTGTCCACGATGGGGAAGATGCCCCGGGCGGTGCGCGCGACGGCTTCATGGCCTTCGACCAGGATGCGGATCATCTCCTCGGCCTTGGGCGGCTTGGCCGGGGCGTCGGGCACGGTGCTCAGGCCGGCAAACTGGGCATAGGACCCCGCCGCCGGAAAGCCCAGGGCGCGGATGCGCTCGGCAATCGGGTCGACCGCATTCCACAGCTCGGTGTACTGCGTCATGAACATGGTGTGCAGGGTGTTGAACATCGGCCCCGTCACGTTCCAGTGGAAGTTGTGGGTGGTGAGGTAAAGGGTGTAGGTGTCGGCCAGCAGCTTGTTCAGGCCGGCGGCGATGGCCGCGCGGTCTTTTTCGGGAATGCCGATGTTGACCGGCAGGCCGCCAGTCCTGGGCTTGTTCTTCGCCATGGAAACTCCTTGAAGGGACAGATCACTCGGACAGCTTGTGCACGCCCGCCAGTTCGCAGGCGTAGATCGCATTGCGCAGGGCGGCGATCGCCTCGTAGCGCGTGAAGGTGCGTCGCCACACCAGCACCACACGGCGTGTGGGGACGGGCGGCGTGAAAGGCACGTAGACCACGTGGGCCTGGGGTTCGGGCGGTACGCTGAGCTGCGGCACCACCGTCAGGCCCATGCCGGAGGCCACCATGTGCTTGATGGTTTCGAGCGAGGAACCCTCGAAACTCTTGCGGATGCCTTCGGCCTCGCTGGAAAAGCGTGCGAACTCGGGGCAGACCTCGAGCACATGATCGCGGAAGCAATGGCCCGTGCCCAGCAGTAGCATGGTCTCGCGCTTGAGTTCTTCCGAGGTGATGCTCTCGCGCGAGGCCAGTGGGTGGGTCTTGGGCACGGCCACCATGAAAGGCTCGTCGTACAGAGGCGCCACCGCCAGACCGGCATCGGGAAAAGGTTCGGCCAGGATGGCGCAGTCGAGTTCACCGGTGCGCAGCATCTCGAGCAGCTTGACGGTGAAGTTCTCCTGCAGCATCAGCGGCATCTGCGGCACCTGCTCGATGGCATTCTTCACCAGGTCGGGCAGCAGGTAGGGGCCGATGGTGTAGATCACGCCCAGCTTGAGCGGCCCGGTGAGCGGGTCCTTGCCGCGCTTGGCAATCTCCTTGATGGCCGCCGCCTGGTCGAGCACCGCCTGGGCCTGGCGCACGATATCCTCGCCCAGGGGCGTGACGCTCACCTCGCTGGCGCCGCGCTCGAAGATCTTCACGTCGAGCTCGTCCTCGAGCTTCTTGATCGCCACGCTCAGCGTGGGCTGGGAGACGAAGCAGGCCTCGGCCGCGCGGCCGAAATGCTTCTCGCGCGCAACGGCGACGATGTAGCGCAGTTCGGTCAGGGTCATTGCGGGCGCCTCCGAAGGTCGAAGGAAAAAGCTATCGGGGCCATGGCGTGATTGTGCGCCCGTTGGCGCCCCCTGGATAGCCTGGGGCTATGCCTTGAGGTACTCGGCCTTGGTGCCCAGCCAGCGGGCGATGTGGGAGCGGGCCACGTCCGGATGGCGATCGAGCAGGGTGGGGGCGATCCGCCGGGCGATCTGCAGCCATTCGACGTCCTCGGACAGATCGGCAAAGCGCAGCAGCGGTGCACCCGACTGGCGCGCGCCCATGAATTCGCCCGGGCCGCGGATCTCGAGGTCGCGCCGGGCGATCTCGAAGCCGTCGGTGGTGTCGGCCATGGCCTTCAGGCGCGCCTTGCCGGTGTCCGACAAAGGCCCGGTGTAGAGCAGCACGCACACACTGGCCACGGCGCCGCGCCCGACGCGCCCGCGCAGCTGGTGCAGCTGGCTCAGGCCGAAGCGCTCGGCGTGCTCGATCACCATCAGGCTGGCATTGGGCACGTCCACGCCCACCTCGATGACGGTGGTGGCCACGAGCAGCTTCATCTCGCCGCTGGCAAACAGCGACATCACCGCCGCCTTCTCGGTCGCCGGCAAACGCCCATGCAGCAGACCCACCATCGTGCCCGGCAGGGCCTCGCAGAGTTGCTGGTGGGTTTCAGTGGCGTTGCGCAGGTCCAGCGCCTCGCTTTCCTCGATCAGCGGACACACCCAATACACCTGCCGCCCTTGCGCCACCTCGGTGCGGATCTTCTCGATCACGGTGTCGCGTTTGCCGTCGGCGAACACCTTGGTGACGATGGGCGAGCGCCCGGGCGGCAGCTCGTCGATGGTGCTCACGTCGAGGTCGGCGTAGTAGCTCATCGCCAGCGTGCGCGGGATGGGCGTGGCACTCATCATCAGCAGGTGGGGCTCCAGCGCCTGGCCCTGCAGCTTGCGGCGCAGTTCCAGGCGCTGGGCCACGCCGAAGCGGTGCTGCTCGTCGATGAGCGCCAGCCCGAGCTTCGCGAATTCGACCTGCTCCTGGATCACGGCATGCGTGCCCACCACCAACTGGGCCTCGCCGGAGGCGACGCGTTCCATCGCCTCGCGCCGCACCTTGCCCTTGAGGCTGCCGGTGAGCCAGGCCACACCCACCCCCAGCGGCTCGAGCCAGCCGACGAGCTTGCGGAAATGCTGTTCGGCCAGGATTTCGGTGGGCGCCATCAGCGCGCATTGCCAGCCGGCGTCGATGGCAACCGCGGCGGCCAGCGCCGCCACCACGGTCTTGCCCGAACCGACGTCCCCCTGGAGCAGGCGGTGCATGGGCTGCTCGCGCGCGATGTCCCGCACGATCTCTTCCACCACGCGGCGCTGGGCCTCCGTCAGTGCGAACGGCAGGACGGCCAGCAGGCGTTCGTGCAGGCCTTCGCGGCGGGCTGGCAGTGCCGGCGCGCGCAGCCGCGCCCGCTCCCGCTGGGCCTGCAGCTGCGAGAGCTGCTGCGCGAGCAGCTCCTCGAACTTCAGCCGCTGCCAGGCCGGGTGACTGCGGTCTTCCAGCGCGGCCAGCGGTGTGCGCGGGGGTGGGTGATGCAGAAAGTTCAGGGCCTCGCGCAAGGGCGGCAGGCCTTTGGGCACCAGCTCGGCCGGCAGGATCTCCCCGAGGTCTGCCCGGCCCAGGCCGGAGGCCACGGCCTTGCGCAGGTAGGCCTGGGGCAAGGTGGCGCTGGTGGGATAGACGGGCGTGAGCGTGGCGGCCAGCGGTGTGTCCTCCCCCACGCCCTTGAAGCTGGGGTGGACGATCTCGCGGCCCAGGAAGCCGCCGCGCAGCTCGCCGCGGGCGCGCACGCGCTGGCCCACGGCCAGGGTCTTCTGATGGTTGGGGTAGAAGCTGAAGAAGCGCAGCAGCACGGTATCGCTGCCATCGTCGAGGGTGACCTGCAACTGGCGGCGCGGGCGCAGCACGACTTCGCTGCGCGTGACAAGGCCTTCGACCTGCACCGTGTCGCCGTCGCGCGCGTCGGCCAGGCGGGTCAGCCGGGTCTCGTCCTCGTAGCGCAGCGGCAGGTGCAACGCCAAGTCGATGTCGCGCACCACGCCCAGTTTCTCCAGGGCTTTCTGGGGGGCGGACTTTTCCTTCTTCGGCTCGACGCGGACCTCGGACATGGGACAATTCTGCCCTTGCTTTCTTCCTTCACCGTTGGCACGGGTCGGTCTGGCCCTCAACCATCATGCCCCACACCTACACCCTGAGCGACTTCGACTTCGCTCTGCCCCCCGAGCTCATCGCCCAGCAACCCGCCGCCGAGCGCAGCGCCTCGCGTTTGCTCGACGGCCGCACCTCCCCCCCGGAGGATCGCATCTTCCGCGAGCTGCCGGCGCTGCTGAGTCCCGGGGATCTGCTGGTCTTCAACGACACCCGCGTGATCAAGGCACGGCTCTACGGCGCCAAGGCCAGTGGCGGTGCGGTCGAGGCGCTGATCGAACGCGTGCTGCCCGGCCACGAGGTCTGGGCCCACCTGCGCGCGAGCAAGTCGCCCAAGGCGGGCAGTGTCGTGCGCTTCGCCCAGGCCTTCGATGCCGAGGTGCTGGGCCGCGGTGGCCCGGACGACGGGCTCTTCCACCTGCGCTTCCCCGAGGACCCGCTCGTGCTGCTCGAGCGCCACGGCCATGTGCCGCTGCCGCCCTACATCACGCATGCCGACAGCGAAGACGACGCCCGCCGCTACCAGACGGTGTTCGCCGCCAAACCCGGCGCCGTGGCCGCACCCACCGCGGCGCTGCACTTCGACGAGGGCGTGCTGGCGGCGCTGCGCGAGCGCGGCGTCGGCACCGCCCACGTCACGCTGCACGTGGGTGCGGGCACCTTCCAGCCGGTGCGCACCGAGAACCTGGCCGAGCACAAGATGCACAGTGAATGGTTCGAGGTGAGCGCCGACACGGTGGCCGCCATCGACCGCACACGCGCCGCCGGCGGACGCATCGTGGCCGTGGGCACCACCACCCTGCGGGCGCTGGAGTCGGCCGCCGTCTCAGGGCCCCTCGTGGCCGGCAGCCGCGACACCGACATCTTCATCACGCCGGGCTTCACCTTCCGCGCGGTGGACGTGCTGATCACGAACTTCCATCTGCCCAAGAGCACCCTGATGATGCTGGTGAGCGCCTTTGCCGGTTACGAGCACATCATGGCGCTGTACCGGCATGCGATCGAGCAGCGCTACCGCTTCTTCAGCTATGGGGATGCGATGCTGCTGGCGCGCGCCCCGGCTCACGATTGAAAGACCTGGCATGACCATCTCCCCCCTCTCGCACGGCCTGCACTTCGAGCTCCTCAAGACCGAGGGCCATGCGCGCCGCGGCCGGCTCACGCTCAACCATGGCATGGTCGAGACCCCCATCTTCATGCCCGTGGGCACCTACGGCACGGTCAAGGGCGTGATGCCGCGCTCGCTGGAGGAGATGGGCGCCCAGATCATCCTGGGCAACACCTTCCACTTGTGGCTGCGCCCGGGGCTGGACATCATCCGCCAGTTCGGCGGCCTGCACCGCTTCGAGGGCTGGACGAAACCCATCCTCACCGACAGCGGCGGCTTCCAGGTGTGGTCGCTGGGTGAGATGCGCAAGATCTCGGAAGAGGGCGTGAAATTCGCCTCGCCGGTGAACGGTGACAAGCTCTTCCTCACGCCCGAGGTGAGCATGCAGGTGCAGCACGCGCTCGACAGCGACATCGTGATGCAGTTCGACGAGTGCACGCCCTACGAGACCAAGGGCCACATCACCACCGAACGCGAGGCGCGCGCCTCGATGGAACTGAGCCTGCGCTGGGCCAAACGCTGCCTGGCCGAATTCGACCGCCTGGGCAACCGCAATGCGCTCTTCGGCATCGTGCAAGGCGGCATGTTCGAGCACCTGCGCCAGGAATCGCTGGACCAGCTCGTCGAGATGGACCTGCCCGGTTATGCCATCGGCGGCGTGAGCGTGGGCGAGCCCAAGGAGGACATGCTGCGCATCATGGCGCACACCCCGCACCGCCTGCCCGCGGGCAAGCCGCGCTACCTGATGGGCGTGGGCACGCCGGAAGACCTGGTGGACGGCGTGGCCGCCGGCGTGGACATGTTCGACTGCGTGATGCCCACGCGCAACGCACGCAACGGCCACCTCTTCACCCGCTTCGGCGACCTGAAGATCCGCAACGCGCGCCACAAGACCGACGAGCGCCCCATCGACGAGACCTGCAGCTGCTACACCTGCACGAACTTCAGCCGCGCCTACCTGCACCACCTCGACCGCTGCGGCGAGATGCTGGGCCCCATGCTCACCAGCATCCACAACCTGCACTACTACCTGAACCTGATGCGCGAGGTGCGCGAGGCCCTGGACGCGGGCCGTTTCCAGGCCTTCCGCGAGACCTTCCGCGCCGATCGCCAGCGCGGGGTCTGATCAGACCGTGTGCTGCTCCAGCAGGTAGCTGGCGCCGTCGTATTGCGCCAGCACCTCGGTGAGCCAGGGCAGCACCTCGGCAAGCATGTCGTGCAGCACCCAGGGCGGGTTGATCACGAACAGACCGCTGCCCAGCAGACCGTAGCCGGCTTCCACCGGACGGGCCACCGTCATGCGCACATGCAGCCAGCCCTTGGGCGCCACCCCCTTGAGCCGCTGGGGCAGTTGCTGTGATTCCAGGCGCGGCAGCTGCGGATACCACACCATGTAGACCCCCTCGGCAAAGCGCTGCACGGCCTCACGCATGGCCGCAACCACCTTGCCGTAGTCGGCCTTCAGCTCGTAGGGCGGGTCCATGAGCACGGCGGCACGGCGCGAGGGCGGAGGCAGCTGGCTCTTCAGGGCGGCAAACCCGTCGGCCGCATGCACTTCGATGTGCGGCTGGCCGCCGAAGCTGCGCGCCAGCGCACGGTGATCCGTGGGGTGCAGCTCGTACAGGCGCAGCCGGTCCTGCGGCCGCATCAGGGCGCGTGCGAACTCCGGCGACCCAGGGTAGTGCTTGAGCACCCCGCCGGGGTTGTGCTGCCGGACCACCTCGACATAGTCGTCCACCGCTGGCGGCAGGTCGTCGCGCTCGACGAGGCGGCCGATGCCGTCGAGATATTCGGCATGCTGCTGGGCGTGGCGGCTGTGCAGGGCGTAACCGCCGGCGCCCGCATGGGTGTCGATCAGCCAGTAGGGCTTGTCCTTTTCGCCCAGGTAGCGCAGCACCTGGGTGAGCACCAGGTGCTTGAGGACATCGGCGTGGTTGCCCGCGTGGAAGGCATGGCGGTAGGCGAGCATGGTGGTGTGAGGCCGGCAAAGGCCCCACTGTAGCGCCTCAGGCTTGCACGGCCAGCAATCGCCCCACCCGCTCGCGCAGGTCGGCCGGGCTCACGTCCTGCGGGGCCACGGCCTCGCCGGCCACCAGACCCACACGGCTGAAGAGGCCGCGCCGGAAGGGCCGCACCATGGCCTGACCCTTCTCCACCCGCGAGAAGAAGGACCCCCAGAGGTTGCGCAGCGCGATCGGCACCACCGGCACCGCCTGGCGTTCCAGGATCTTCATGATGCCGCCCTTGAACTCCTGCAACTGCCCGTCGCGGGTGATGGCGCCTTCGGGGAAGATGCACAGGAGCTGCCCTTGCGCGAGCACCTCCGCGGCGCGTTCGAAGGCGCGCTCGTAGGTGGCCGGGTCCTCCTTCTGCGGCGCGATCGGGATGGCCCGCGCCAGCTTGAAGAGCCCCCCCAGCACCGGCAGCTTGAAGATGCGGTGGTCCATGATGAAGAAGATGGGCCGCGGGCTGGCAGCCATCAGCAGGATGGCATCGACAAAGCTCACGTGGTTGCTCACCAGGATGGCCGGCCCGCGCACCGGAATGTGCTCGTCGCCGCGCACCTGGAAGCGGTAGACCAGGCGCGAGGCGAGGAAGGCCACGAAGCGCAGCAGGTACTCGGGCACCAGCAGGAAGATGTAGAAGCCCACCACCACGTTGAGCAGGCCCATCACGAGGAAGACCTCCGGGATGCTCAGGCCCAAGTGCAGCAAGGCGCCGGCGATGAGGGCGCTGGCCACCATGAACAGGGCATTGAGGATGTTGTTGGCCGCGATGATGCGCGCGCGGTGGCTGGCGGGCGAGCGCAGCTGGATCAGCGCGTACATCGGCACGCTGTAGATGCCGGCGCAAAAGGCCAGCAGCGTGAGGTCGGCCATCACGCGCCAGTGCGCGGGCTCGGCCACGAAACTGCGCAGGGTGTGTTCGGTGGTGCCGGCCTGCAGGCCGCGCGAGGCCAGGTAGAGATCGATCGCGAACACGCTCATGCCGATGGCGCCCACCGGCACCAGGCCGATTTCGACGTGGCGGCGCGAGAGCGTCTCGCACAAGAGCGAACCCGCCGCGATGCCGATGGAGAACACCACCAGCAGCAGCGAGGCCACCTGCTCGTTGCCATGCAGCACGTCCTTCGCGAAAGACGGGAACTGCGACATCAGCACCGCGCCGATGAACCACATCCACGAGATGCCCAGGATGGAGCGGAACACGGTCTTGCTTTCGCCGGCGAGCTTGAGGTTGCGCCAGGTTTCGCTCACCGGGTTCCAGTTGATCTTCAGGCCCGGGTCGGTGGCCGGCGTGGCCGGTACCTTCAGCGAGGTGAGCCAGCCCAGCACCGCCAGCGCCAGGCAGGCCCAGGCCGTCCAGCGCGCGCCCACCTCGGGCAGGGCGATCAGCAGGCCGCCGGCCACATTGCCCAGCAGGATGGCCACGAAGGTGCCCATCTCGACCATGCCGTTGCCGCCGGTGAGCTCGCGCTCATTGAGGTGCTGGGGCAGGTAGGCGTACTTCACGGGCCCGAACACGGTGGACTGCAGGCCCATGAAGAAGATGCAGGCCAGCAGCAGCGCCGGGTCCTGGCGGTGGAAGCCCCAGGCCGCCAGTGCCATGATGGCCACCTCCCAGAGCTTGACGACGCGGATGAGTGCGGCCTTGTCGAACTTGTCGGCGAGTTGCCCGCTGGTGGCCGAGAACAGCAGGTAGGGCAGGATGAAGAGCGCGCCGATCACCAGGCCGGCCAGCGAGGACGGCAGCCAGCTCACCTGGAGCTGGTAGGTCACCATCACGGTGAAGGCGAACTTGTAGAGGTTGTCGTTGCCCGCGCCGAGGAACTGGGTCCAGAAGAAGGGCGCGAAGCGCCGCTGGCCCAGCAGCGCGAACTGGCTCGGATGAGCGGCTTCAGGGGTCAGGCTCAAGGGCTCCTCCATCGGCACTTCAGGCGCCGAGACTCAGAACAGGCCGCGCGCCTTCAATGCGGCGAGCTGGTCTTCGCTGAGCCCCACCTCGCGCAGCACAGCCTCGGTGTCTTCGCCCAGGGTGGGCGCTCGGCGCGTGATGGCGCCGGGCGTGCGCGAGAGCTTGGGCACGATGCCCGGCACCTCCAGCGTCAGGCCGTCGACCGTGGTGACGGCTTCGATCATGCCGCGCGCACGGTAGTGCGGGTCGTCGGCGATGTCGCGGGCGGTGTAGATGCGCCCGGCGGGCACCTGGGCGGCGTTCAGCACGTCGAGCACCTCGGCCACGGTGCGCGCCGCCGTCCAGGCGCCGATGGCGGCATCGATCTCGGCCACGCGTTTCACGCGGCCCACGTTGTCGGCCAGCGTGGGGTCCTGGCCCAGGTCGTCTCGGCCGATGGCATTCATCAGGCGCTTGAAGATGGAGTCGCCGTTGCCGGCCACCAGCACCCAGCCGTCGGCGCAGGCGTAGGCGTTGCTGGGCGCGATGCCGGGCAGGGCCGACCCGGCCGGCTCGCGCACCACGCCGAAGGCGCTGTACTCGGGCAGCAGGCTTTCCATCACGTTGAAGACACTTTCGTACAGGGCCACGTCGATCACCTGGCCGCGGCCCGAACGATGCCGCTCCTGCAGCGCCATCAGCACACCGATCACCCCATGCAGCGAGGCCAGGGTGTCGCCAATGCTCACGCCCACACGCACCGGCACGCGGCCGGGCTCGGCGGTGAGGTGGCGCAGGCCGCCCATGGCTTCGGCCACCACGCCGAAGCCGGGGCGGTCCTTGTAGGGGCCGCTCTGGCCGTAGCCACTGATGCGCAGCATCACAAGGCCCGGGTTGGTGCGCGAGAGCTCTTCGTAGCCCAGGCCCCACTTTTCCATCATGCCGGGCTTGAAGTTCTCGATGAGCACGTCGGCCTCGTCGGCCAGGCGGCGCACGATGTCGCGGTCGGGCGGCTCGCGCAAATCGAGCACCACGCTCTTCTTGTTGCGCGACTGCACCTGCCACCACACGCTGGTGCCGTTGTGCAGCAATCGCCACTGGCGCAGCGGATCGCCGCTGCCCGGGGGTTCGATCTTGATCACCTCGGCGCCAAAGTCGGCCAGTGTCTTGGCGGCGAAGGGGCCGGCGATGAGCTGGCCGAGTTCGAGGACCTTGAGGCCGGCCAGCGGGCCGTGGGAGGCGGGCGTCGTGTTCATCGGGAAGCGGGTGAGGTGATCGTGGGCATGCCGCGCTCGCGCAGGTCGGCGCAATGGTCGCGCGAGGGTTGGGCCTGGGCGGGGCGGCGTTCGTCGAAGCCTTCCGGTGCGGGTTGGCCTTCGGGGACGAAGGCCGTGCTGCGCACGGCCAGGCTGGGCGCATGGCGCGGCAGGTGCAGCGGCACGCCGGTGGCGCGCGAGGCGTGCATCGCGCCGGTGAGCAGCAGCACGACAGCCTCGGAGGAGGCGCCGTGCGCCGAGGCCGCGATGGTGGCGGCCAGGGCGTCATCGCGGGCGATCTGCATGCGGGCCATCGCGGGCAGTTGTGCCTCGGGCACCAGGCCGCAATGGCCGTCGCGCACGGCGTCCACCAGCCGTTCGCGGGCCGACGCCGGCACGGTGTCGTCCCACCGGGCCTGGCCCATCGCGGCGCGCAGTTCGGCGCGCGGCAGGTTGCCGCCCTGCACGGGCACACCGGCCCGCACGGCCGCCATCACCACCGGGCCGTAGGCGGCCCAGGGCCAGGCGGGTTCGTGCCAGGCCAGCGCCTCGCGCACCTGCGCTTCGCCCGCATCGCGCGGCAGGCCGTGGGTGTGGCGGCCGCGTTCGGCCATTTCCAGCACCAGGGCCTGCAGGCGACCTTGCGCGGCTTGCTCGCTCACGATCTGCGCCGCCTGGCGCTGGTGATCCGGCTGGTCGTGCAGTTCGCCCAGCAGCCAGGCCGTCTGGGCCCCGGCCGGGACACACGCGATCAGCAACAGGGTGGCCAGGAATCGCTTCATGCCGGCATCTTAGAACCGACGCCGGCCATGGCGCGGCGCAGGGCTTCGATCGCAAAGCGCACCTTGGCGGGCTGGGTGTCGCGCTGCGGCGTGAGCGCGTACATGCCCAGCGGCGGCGGGCGCCAGTGCGTCAGCAGGGGCACGAGGCGGCCCGTCTTCAGCGACTCTTCCACGTCGAGGTCGCCCATCACCGCCAGACCCAGGCCGGCCTCGCACATCTGCTGCAGCGACAGCTGGTTGTTGCTGGTCACCCTCGCCTCCACCCGCAGGCGCTCAACCGCGCCACCAGGGCCGTGCAGCTCCAGCACCGCCCCCAGGCTGCCGCCGGCGGTGCGCAGCCAGTCGTGGGCCAGCAGCTCGGCCGGTGCGGTGGGCACACCGCGCGCGGCCAGGTAGGCCGGGGCGGCGCACACGGTGAGGGACATCTCGCCCAGGCGGTGCGCCACCCAGGTGGAGTTGGGCAGGCGGCCGAAGCGGATGGCCAGGTCGATGCGCTGCTCGACCAGGTCGATCAGGGTGTCGTCCACCTGCAGGTGCAGTCTCAGCCCAGGGTTGGCCGCCAGCAGCGGGGCCAGCGCCGGGCCCAGGTGTCGCGCGAACCCCACCGGGGAAGACACGCGCAGCTCGCCCACCGGGGCGTCACGCATCTGCGCGAGCTGCTCGCCGGCTCCGCGCGCGGCGGCCAGCATCGCGGCGCAGCCTTCATGGAAACGCTCGCCGGCCACGGTGAGGCGCAATTTGCGCGTGGAGCGTGTGAGCAGGGTCACGCCCATGTCGTGTTCGAGCTGGCGCACCTGCTGGCTCACGGCCGAGGCCGTGGTGCCCAGGACGCGCGCGGCCCCGTTCATCGAGCCCTGCTCGACCACGGTGGCAAACACCGCCATGCGCTTGAGCTGCTCAATCATGAAGTTTTTCTAAACAAATAGAGCTGAAAAGGCAAGCTAGTTTAGTTTTGATTGCGACTTTATCGTTCAGCCCTCACAACCCATCCCCTGCAGAGACCTCATGAAGATCGCCCTGATCGGCCCCACCGGCTTTGTCGGTTCGGCCGTGCTGACCGAAGCCCTGTCTCGTGGCCATGCCGTGACCGCGCTGTCGCGCACCCCTGCCAAGCTGGCGCCGCAGACCGCCCTGACCGTGGTGCAGGCCGACGCCACCGATCCCGCCCAGGTGGCCGCCGCCGTGGCCGGCACCGACGCCGTGGTGAGCGCCTACAACCCGGGGTGGACGCACCCGGCCATCCACGACGAATTCCTGCGCGGCACGCGCGCCATCTTCGAGGGTGTGAAACGCGCGGGCGTGAGGCGCCTGCTGGTGGTGGGCGGCGCGGGCAGCCTTCATGTGGCGCCCGGCGTGCAGCTGGTGGACACGCCCAGCTTCCCCGCCGAGTGGAAGCAGGGCGCGCTGGCTGCGCGTGAAGCGCTCAACCTGATCCGCCAGGAAACGGCGCTGGACTGGACTTTCCTCTCGCCGCCTGTCTTCCTGAAGGCCGGCGATCGCACGGGTGCCTATCGCGTGGGCAGCGACGAGGTGCTGATGGCGGGCGACCAGCCGGCCGGCATCTCGGTGGCCGACCTCGCGGTGGCTCTCCTCGACGAGATCGAACATCCGAAGCACCTGCAGCGGCGCTTCACGGTGGCCGAAGCCTGATCCGGGCGAGGATCGGCAAAGCATCACCGACGGGGGTGGTGACCTGGCCGGTTGGCTCAAGTGAAGCGGAAAGCAGCCGACAATGGAGAACGGCCGCCAGGCCGATGCCCTGTTCCGTCTGCACTGGATGCTCACCATGCCCCCCGGCCTCCTGACCCCTCCTTCCGAATTCGCGGACCTCGACGAAGAGGCTCGCTGTGCGGAATGCGCCCGTCCGGAGCGCCTGAGCTTTCGCTTCAGCTTTGCCTACCAGCCCATCGTCGATGTGCGCTCGCGCGAAGTGTTCGCGCACGAGGCGCTCGTGCGCGGGCCGTCGGGCGAGTCGGCCCTGAGCGTGCTCAGCCAGGTGAACGACGACAACCGCTACCGCTTCGACCAGGCCTGCCGCACCAAGGCCATCAAGACGGCGGCGGAACTCGGCATGCCCTCACGGCTGTCCATCAACTTCCTGCCCAATGCCATCTACCGGCCCGAGCTGTGCATCCGGGCGACGCTGCACGCCGCGCGGGCGCATGCCTTTCCCATCGAGCGCATCATCTTCGAGACCGTCGAGGGGGAGCAGGTCGATGACGGCAAGTGGCTGTCCGAGGTGCTGCGCGAGTACCAGCGCATCGGATTTCTCACCGCCATCGACGACTTCGGCGCCGGCTATGCGGGGCTGAACCTGCTGGCCGACTTCCAGCCCGACCTCGTCAAGCTCGACATGGGCCTGGTGCGCCACATCGACACGCAACGCCCGCGCCAAGCCATCGTGCGGCACATCGCCGGCCTGTGCAGCGAGCTGGGCATCCAGGTGATCGCCGAGGGCGTGGAAACCGCCGACGAATGCCGCTGCCTGATGGACCTGGGCGTGCATCTGCTCCAGGGCTACCATTTCAGCAAGCCGAAGTTCGAGGCCTGCGTGCATCCCGACGCACTGAGCTGGCCGACGTGAGGCAGCCCAGCGCCTGAGCAGACTCAGACGGCCCGCCCGGTTGAACAGCGTCGTCTCACCGCGCAAAGCCCTCCAGCACATTGACCACGTTCACGCCGACCTCGGCCACCGCATAGCCACCTTCCATCGTGAAGACGGTGGGCAACCCCAGGCCGGCCAGCGTGCGGCCGACCTCGAGGTAGTCGGCGCTGCCCAGCGCGAACTTTGAGATCGGATCGCCCTCGAAGGTGTCCACGCCCAGCGCCACCACCACCGCCTGGGGCGCAAAGCGGGTGACCGCCTCCAGCGCCTGGTCGAGGGTGCGCCGCCAGGTGATCGCATCGGTGCCGGCCGGCAGCGGCAGGTTGAGGTTGGCGCCCTGCCCCTCGCCCTCGCCATGTTCGTCGGCATGGCCCAGGAAGAAGGGGTACTCGGTGCGCGGGTCGCCGTGCAGGGACACGGTGAGCACGTCGCCGCGGCCGTAGAAGATCGTCTGCGTGCCGTTGCCGTGGTGGTAGTCGATGTCGAGCACGGCCACGCGCGTGCAGCCACCCTCGCGCAGGGCCTGGGCGGCCAGCGCGGCATTGTTGAGGAAGCAGTAGCCGCCGAAGAAGTCGGGCCCCGCGTGGTGGCCGGGAGGCCGCGTGAGCGCAAAGGCGACACGCGGGCCCTCAGGGGCCAGCACCGCACGCGCCGCGTCGATCGCGCAGGCCGCGCCACCGCGTGCCGCCGCCCAGCTGCCACCCATGAGCGGCGTGCCGGCGTCGAAGGAATACAGGCCCAGGCGTGCCGCGAAGTTGGCCGGCTCGACGTCGTGCCGGAAGCCGCGCACCGGCCACACCGACGGCAGCACGTCGAGTTCGGCGTTGGCCGCATCCAGCGCAATCCATTCTTCCCAGGCCTTGGCCAGGAAATCGAGGTAACGGGGTGCGTGCACCCGGCGCAGCAGGGCGTCGTCCAGCGGGCCGGGTTCGCGCAGCGTGCCCACCGGGCGGCGCTGCAGTTCAGCCATCACGTGGTGCAGCCGCGCCGGGCTTTCATGGCAGGGCACCAGGCGGCCGCGGAACATCTCCTGGCGGGGCTGGTGCAGGGCGTGGTCGGGGTTGTGGAAGATGAGCATGGGTGGACCCTACATCGGATGGCGTCTGAACGTCGCCTCAGCGCAGCGACTGCCGCTCGGCCCGCAGGTAGGGCCGGTCGATCTGCTCGGCCAGGCGCGCCCGGTCGCCCGCGCTCACGCCGCAAGCCGCGAAGTGCGCCTGCCAGCCCTCCACCACCTGGGCCACCTCGCGGGCCAGCGCTTCGGCCTCCCGGCGGCGCAGGCCGAAGGCGGTGTGCTCGGACAAGGCGTTGTCCATGCTGGCGTCCAGCCCCTGCGCGCCCACACGGAACTGCTGGTAGCCCAGGGCCTGGCCGGCGGGCAGCACGTCATAGGCAGGCGCCAGCGCGTAGTGGCGGCCCTCGGCCAGCAGGGCATGGTTCTTCTCGTGGTCGTCGGTGTTGTCGATGAGGATGTTGAAGACCATGCGGCGGAACACCTGGGCGCCGTTGGCCGCGATCTGGTCAGGGTCGCCGCGCCGGCGCAGCAGCAGGGCCAGCTCGGGGTAACCCGGCTCGCTGGCCGCGGCGCGCAGGGCCACGTGGGCCGACAGCGCATGCCGACGCCGTCCGGCCGCCCGGTCGAAGCGCCGCACCGCCACGGCGTGGCCGTCGGCCAGGGCGATGGGTCGGGTCTCGCAGACCTCGATGCCCGCTGCACGCGCCAGGGTCATCGTGGCGTGTTCGACGAGCGGGCTGTCGTTGGGGTCGCCGGTATCGGCGAACTTGAGCACCCAGGGGTGGCCGTCGATCTCGATCAGGGCCTTGGGCCGCGCGCCACCCAAGGTGGTGCCGGGGGCCACCAGGCGCTTCAGTGTCTCGTCCACCGGCTCACCGGCTTCGATGCGGCGCACCAGCTCGTGCAGGGCCGGCACATCGCCCACCGTGGGCAGCACGGCATGGGGCTGGGGCTCGTAGCGCTGCGCGGACGTGGACACGCCCAGCGCGCCGAAGCGTTCGTCGCCGGCGAAGTAGAGGTACTCCAGGGTCGACAGGCGCGGCGGCTTGTAGAGATGGCGGATCACGCGCTCGCCCCAGCGGTCGGGACGGGCATCGTCCACCGCCCCGGCGGCCGCATCGTTTTCGACCGGCAGGAATTCGCCAGGGCGCAGCGGCAGGTCTTCGCTGAGGGCCAGTCCGTCGGCCAGCCAATCGTCGGCATATTCCAGCGACACCCCGCCGGGGTGGCCCGCGGTGCGCCGCACCAGACGCAGGCGGCCCACCCAGCGCGGCTGGGCCGGGTCGGCCAGCCACCACAGGAAGAGTTCGTCATGGGGCGTGTAGGCGGTCATGCGGCCCCTCCCTTGCGCGGGCGCGAACGGCCTTCGGCCTCGCGGAGGCTGATCAGCAAGGCCCCCTGGTCAAGCGCCGGGTCGGCCAGCTCAGGCAGGGCCTGGACACGGCCCATCAACCACAGGGCGGCGGCATAGACGCCCATGCCCACCCTGGGGTCGCCCTTTTCCAGGCGGGTGACGGTGCTGACCGACACGCCCAGCCGCGCCGCCCAGGCACGCAGCGGCTCGCGCCGGCGCTTGCGGGCCAACGCCAGATGGGCGCCCAGACGCTCCAGGGCCACGCGGGCCTCTGGGGGCAGGAAGTCGTGGTGCTCGGAAGACTTAGGCATGTCATTCATCAGCACAAAACAAGCAAAATGTACTGATTAATGACAATCTCCGCAAGACGAGCCGGCGATGCACCGGCTCAACCCGGCCAGCGCAGCGCCAGGGATTCGGCCCACGCCAGTTGCCGCGCGAGCCAGTCGCGGGTGTGGGCAGCGTTCGGTGTGTCGTCACGCAGCCAGCGGGCATAGGCGGCCAGGAACAGCCCGGTGAGAGCCACCTCTTCGGCTTCGCGCCGCAGCCCGGTGGACGGCAGGCGCGCCACCTCGCGCCACCACTGCACCGTGCGGCTCACGCGCAGGACACCCTGGGCCTGCAGGTGCAGATGGTCGAGCTGCAGCTTGTAGCGCAGCATCGCGGCGCTGAGCAGGCGATGCCGGGCCTGCGCCTGCAGCCAGGCCCACAGGGCCCGCTCCAGGCGGTCGCGCACCGGCAGGTCCCTCCACCCCGGGGCCTCGCCGGCGGCCAGCAGGGCGCGGTCGGCGCGGTCGAACCAGGCCTCGGCCAGCGCGTCCTTGCCGGCATAGTGACGGTGGATCGCCGGCAGGCCCACGCCCAGGGCCTGGGCCAGGTCGTGCAGGTGCAGGGCATCCCAGCCCAGGCCTTCGCCCAGGACGAGGGCCGCATCGAGGATCTGTTCGGCGTCGGGCTGCGAGGGGTCGTCCATGCGGCCACGGTAGCGCGAGGCCGCCGCCTTGTCGATCACCAGGCCTGGACCCGGGGCTCGCGCCTGTCGGACTTCTCCGACAGGCGCGGCTTGCCCGGTCCGACTGCCCCCCACCCCGCGATCGCCGACGATGAACACACCCTCTTCTTCAACCCGACGAAAGGAGCTTCACATGAACTGGGATCGCATCGAAGGCCACTGGAAGCAACTCAAGGGCAAGGTCCGCGAGCAGTGGGGCAAGCTGACCGACGACGACGTGGACGTGGTGGCCGGCCGCCGCGACCAGCTGGCCGGCAAGATCCAGGAACGTTACGGCGTGGCCAAGGACGAGGCCGAGAAGCAGCTGGCGCAATGGGAACGCCGCGTGAGCGACGACTGGTTCGACAGCACGCCGCGCAAGCCGCACTGACCCCTTGGGTGATGTCAGGCTGCAGCCGCTTGCTGCAGCACCGCGATCGACGCCCCCAGCGGGTCGAGCAGCACCCCCATGCGGCCCACGCCGGGGATGTCGGTCGCGTCCATCATGACCTGCGCCCCCAGCGTGCGGGCGCGCGCCAACGTGGCATCGCAGGCCGCCACCGCCACATACGGACACCACAGGGTGGGTGCCTGCGGGTCGGGCATCTTCATCAGGCCGCCCCGGGCCACGCCATCCGGGGTCTTGAGCAGGTGGTAGTGGCCCTGGGGCATGGGCATGGTCTCGCGCCGGTAGCCGAAGACGGTCTCATAGAAGGCCAGCGACTTCGCGTCGTCCTGCGTCCACAACTCGTTCCAGCACCAGTGGCCCACCGGCGCGCGCTCCTGGTCGACAGGGTCATCGTCATGGCTGGCCCACAGCGAGAACACCCCACCCGTGGGATCGGCCAGCGCCGCACCCCGCCCCACCGGGTCGAAGTCCGTGGGCGGCATGAGCACTTTCGCCCCCGCGCTCTCGGCCGCCCTCACGCTCGCGTCCACGTCGGCCACGCTCATGTAGGCCATCCACAGGGCCCCGGGCGCACCTTCGGGCGCTTCGCCGTAGCCACCGATCATGGTGTCGCCGCAGGCGATCATCGGGTAGCTCTGTGCACCGATGGGCAGCACCTCGGTGTGCCAGCCGAACAAGGCTTCATAAAAGGCCCGCGCACGGGGCACGTCACGGGAATGATGCTCGTACCAGACGAACTTGCCGGGAATGCGGGTCATGGCGGCTCCTTGCGTTGCTAGTTTGACGATAGGCGATCCCGCATCCAAAGAACAGGCCGCTCAACGCCCCATCGGGTTCACGCCGAACAACCAGGCATGGGCCCAGAGCACGAACACACCGTAGATGACAAGGCCGCCCAGCACGGCCAGCACGTCGTTCACGGTGGAGCCTTGCGCGTAAGCCTTGGCCGGGCGGCGCTTGACCGCGATGCGGTCGGCCACGGCCCAGGCCAGGAAACCGCCGAAGAGCAGCACATCGGCCAGCATGCCGTTGGCCAGCAGGTGGGCCAGGGCCCAGAACTTGGTGGCCAGCAGCATGGGATGCTTGGCCGCGCGCTGGATGCGCCCGGGCAGGTAGGCTGCCAGCAGCAGCACGAAGACCGGCAGCATCAGCAGCATCGCCACATGGCGCAGGGCCATCGGGGGCGTGTAGAGCACCACCGGCGACTGCCGGGCCAGGCCGTAGCCATAGATGATCAGCACGAAGCCCACCAGCGAGACCAGCGAATACAGGCCCTTCCACGGGCCTTCGCCCAGGCGTGCCATCGTGGCGTCCCGCCAGGGGCGGGCCACGATGGACACCGAATGGGCGCCCAGGAAAAGGATCAGACCAAGGACCAGCAGACTCATCAGGGGCTCCCGTCGTTGTGATGGCGACCCGCGCGGCCGCAAAGCCGCGATGCTAGGCAAAAAGCGGCGCGCTGTCTTGCTGACACCGTCATGTCAGCACAGCCCAAGGGCGGACGGCTGCCGGTTTGTTTCGCGGACAGGCCGGTGCTACGCTGTGGTGAATTGCCTGGGAGCCCTGGTTGGATGCACTCATCAACGCCACGTTGTCGGCGCGCGCGGCCCTGTCGCTGGCTTTGCTGGACGGGCGTGCCCGGACCCAGGCGCTGTGCAAGGATCTCTCGGCCGAAGACCTGTGCGTGCAGTCCATGCCCGACGCCAGCCCGGCCAAGTGGCACCTGGCCCACACCACCTGGTTCTTCGAGACCGTCGTGCTGCAGCCGCACGCTGCGCACTACCGCGTCTTCGACCCGGCCTACGCCTACCTCTTCAATTCCTACTACGAAGCCCTGGGGCCGCGCCATCCCCGCCCGCAGCGCGGCCTGCTCACACGGCCCACGCTGGCCGAGGTGCTGGCCTACCGCGCCCATGTGGACGAGGCCCTGCAAGGCTTCGCGGCAACGGCCGACGAGGGCCGCTGGCGCGCAGCCGCCCCATTGCTGCAACTGGGCCTGCACCACGAGCAGCAGCACCAGGAACTGCTGCTCACCGACCTGCTGCACCTCTTCTCGCTGAACCCGCTGGAGCCGGCGGTGCGGCCGGCGATGGCCACCGCACCGGCGCCGGCCCGCCCCCTGCAATGGGTGGACGGCCCCAGCGGGATCGTCGCCATCGGCCCTGCGGGCGAGGGCTTTGCCTTTGACAACGAAACCCCGCGCCACGAGGTGCTGCTGCACCCCTTCCAGCTGGCCGATCGGCCGGTGAGCAACGGCGAGATGCTGGCCTTCGTCCGCGACGGGGGCTACCGCAACCCGCGCTGGTGGCTCAGCGACGGTTGGGCGCTGGTGCAGGCCGGCGGCTGGGAGGCCCCGCTGTACTGGCGCGACGCCCACAGCGATCACCCCACCGTGTTCACGCTCGCAGGACGGCAGGCGCTCGACCCCAACGCCCCCGCCTGCCACCTGAGCTTCTACGAGGCGGCCGCCTTCGCGAGCTGGGCGGGCGCACGCTTGCCCACCGAGTTCGAATGGGAGGCTGCCGCGGCCCGGCATCCCGGCCTCGCCGGGCTGTTCGGCCAGGTCTGGCAATGGACCCGCTCGTCCTACGACCCCTATCCGGGCTTCAAGCCCCTGTCGGGCGCCGTGGGTGAGTACAACGGCAAGTTCATGGTGGGCCAGATGGTGCTGCGCGGCAGCAGCCTCGCGACCCCGCCGGCGCATGCCCGCCTGAGCTACCGCAACTTCTTTCCGCCGGCCGCGCGCTGGCAGTTCTCCGGCCTGCGCCTGGCGAGGGATGCATGAACGTGAGTCCTCCATCCATCCCTGTGCGCATGGCCCCCGATCTGCGTGCGCAATTGCTCGGCAGCGCACACGCCTGTGTGCCCACCACCGCGATGGCGACCCCGAGCGACTTCGCCCACGACCTGCTGGCCGCCCTCACCCGCCGGCCCCGCAGCATCTCGCCGAAGTACTTCTACGACACCGCCGGCTCGGCGCTGTTCGACCGCATCTGCGAGCTGCCCGAGTACTACCCCACCCGCACCGAGCTGGCGCTGCTGGACACCTTCGGCGCTGAGATGGCCGAGTGCATCGGTGCCGGGGCCGACCTCGTGGAGTTCGGCGCGGGCTCCAACGTCAAGATCCGCCGCCTGCTGCGCGCGCTGCACGCGCCGCGCCGCTTCATCCCCATCGACATCTCGGCCGAACACCTGATGGGCGCGGCCCAGGCCCTGCAGGACGATCACCCCGGCCTGCAGGTGCGGCCGCTGGCGGCCGATTTCACCCGCCCCTTCGAGCTGCCGCCACCGCTGCCGCTGAACGGCCACGGCAGCGCGCCCCGCGTGGGCTTCTTTCCCGGCTCGTCGCTGGGCAACTTCACGCCCGTCGAGGCACGCGGCTTCCTGCGCCAGGCCTCGGCCCTGCTGCGCGGCGGCGGCCTGCTCATCGGCATCGACCTGGTGAAGGACCCGGCCGTGCTGCACGCGGCTTACAACGACGCGCAAGGCGTGACGGCGGCCTTCAACCTCAACATGCTGGCCCGCGCCAACCGCGAACTCGGCACCGACTTCGACCTGACCGCCTTCGACCACTACGCCTTCTACCAGCCGGTGCACCAGCGCATCGAGATGCACCTCGTGGCGCGACGCGCGCAGCACGTGCATCTGGCCGGGCGTCGCTTCGACTTCGCGGCCGGCGACAGCCTGCACACCGAGTACTCCTACAAGTACACCGTCGAGGGCTTCCGTGCCCTGGCTGCCGAATCGGGCTTCGTGCCCGAGGCCGTGTGGTGCGATCCACAGCGTTTATTCTCGGTGCACTGGCTCAGGAGCACCGCATGAAAGCGATCTGGAACGGCACCGTCATTGCCGAAAGCGACGACACCGTGGTGGTGGAAGGCAACCACTACTTTCCCGAGGCCTCGCTCAGGCGCGAGTACGTGGTGCACAGCAACCACCACACCATGTGCTCGTGGAAGGGGCAGGCGAGCTACTACTCGCTGCTCGTCAACGGCAACCTCAACCCCGACGCCGTCTGGTACTACCCCGACCCCAAGGAAGCCGCCGAACAGATCCGCGGCCGCGTGGCCTTCTGGAAGGGCGTGACCGTCGAGCCCTGAGCCCTGCATGGACGTGGCCCTGACGCGCCACCACCAGCGCCGCCTGCGCGAGGTGTACCGCTCGGCCGGCTGGCCCTGCCACGACAACCTCGAACTCGATTTGCTGGCCGCCGGCCTCCTGTCGCGCCACTTCGGCCCCGAGGGACGCGAAACCTTGCGCGTGACCGAGGCCGGCATCGCCGTGCTGGCCGAGGCCGTCCACGGCCATCGCCGCGCCTACGATGCTCACGGCCTGCTCGTCCAGCGCATGGCCCTGGAGATGCAGCGCTGCGGGCGCATCGCCTGGGCCGAGCTGTCGCTGCGCGCGCGTGTGCCCCATGACGAGGGCGAGCGCTGGGCCCTGGTGCGGCCCGACCTCTACTCGGTGCGCCACACCAGCGTCGAAGCCTACCTGCAGCCCATGGTGCACGAGATCAAGGTGCGCCGCGCCGACCTGCTGGGCGACCTGCGGCGCCCTGCCAAACGCGCCGGCTACCAGTGGCTGAGCTGTGAAACCCACTACGTGATCGCCGCCGGCATCGCCACGCCCGACGAGATCCCGCCGGAGTGCGGCGTGTGGGCCGTGCATGGCCTGACGCCCGAGGCCGGCGTGCAGGACCTGCGTCTCGAACTGCTGCGCCCGGCCCTGCACCGGCCCATGGCCGAGGGCGGCCGCCTGCCCTTCGGCGTGTGGATGGCGCTGGCCCGCGCCACGCCCGTGCTCGCGCCGCTGGACGAAGCCCAGTCCCTGCTAGATTCCATCGACCCCGCTGCCGGCCCCGGATGACCCCATGACAACCGCTCCCGACCGCCCCACCCCTCGTTGGTACTGGGAAGACTTCGCGCCCGGCACCGTGCGCGAGTTCGGCGCCAAGCGCATCGACCGCGAGGAGGTGATCCGCTTCGCTCGCGAATTCGATCCCCAGCCCTTCCATCTCGACGACGCCGTGGCCGCGGCCCATCCGCTGTTTCGCGGCCTGGCCGCCAGCGGCTGGCACACCTGCGCGATGGTGATGCGCATGATGTGCGACGAGTACCTGCTGGACGCCGCCAGCCTGGGCTCGCCGGGGCTCGAGAAACTGCAGTGGCTCAAGCCGCTCTACCCTGGCGACGTGCTGCGCGTGCGCATGGAAACCCTGGAGGCCCGGCCCATGAACAGCAAGCCCCATGTGGGGCTGGTGCGCACGCAGTGGGAGGCCATCGCCCGGCGTCCCTCGGGCGAGGACGCGGTGGTGCTGCGCATGGAGGGTTGGGGCATGTTCCAGCGCCGCGACGTGGTCGCGCCGGACGCGCCCTGATCAGAAGCCGAGGGACGCCAGCAGGTCGTCGACCTCGCCCTGCTTGAGGGCCTTGTCGGGCACCTGGGGTCCGGCGAGGTCCTGGCTGGTGGGCACGCTCGGGGGGGTGCCCCGGTCCGCCGATGCGGCGGGCGCCGCGCCCTGCAACTGCTCCGGTGCGCTGGCCACCAGCAGTTCCAGCAGCTGCTGCTCGGTGCGGCTGATGATGTCGATGACCTTCTTGATGACCTGCCCGGACAGATCCTGGAAGTCCTGCGACAGCATGATCTGGCTGAGGATCTCGTTCTGTCCGTCGGCAAAGCCGGCGGCGCGGTCAGCATAGCCGGCGCACAGCTTCATCATGGCGCGCGCCCGCTCGGGCGACAGATCAGGCGCCTCGGCCAGGCGGCGCAGGCTCTCGGCGAGTTCACGGCCCTGCGTGGCCACCTCGCTGCACTGGGGCTTGGCCTCGTCCACCAGGTTGAGCACCTTGTTGGCCGCGTTCTCGGTCATCTTCCCCACATAGGCCAGGCGCTCGCGGGCATCGGGGATCTCCTCGGCCACCTGGCGCAGTTCCTGGCCGGCCCCCAGGGCCATCATGGCCTCGTGCAGCTGGCGGGTGATGCGACCCAGCCAGGTGAAGGCTTCGTCCTTGGAGATGGTGAGGTGGGTTCCGGTGTCAGGGTGCATGGGTCGGGGTCGAAGCGGAGCGGAGCGGGGGCAGCCCATTCTGCCCAAAGGCGCTTGCCACACCCTGAAACGGGAACCCAACCTTGCACCGTCGTGGGATATCTCACGTCCGTGGACGTCCCGGCGAGACCGCAATGCACGGCCGGGCTGCGATACAGTGCGAACGCAGGCCGGCCGCCGGCCACGGGGTGTCCCATGTCGATCACGTCTTTGCTCCGGCCGGGGTGGTACGCCCTGGCCCTTCTTCCCCTCGGCGTTGCCGCCGCCGAGATGGCCTGGGACGCCCAGGGCGGCGCCAGCGTGGTGACCAGCGTCGCGGCCAAGTCGGAGCACGAGGCCTGCGCCCGCCTGGGAGCCAAGGAACGCGTCGTCTGGGCGTTCGTGGCCCAAGGTCCGGTGGACTTCAGTCTGCGCGATGCGCGCACCCGCGAAGTCGTGCGCGGCTCCGCGCAAAGCGGCGTGCGGGAAGCACGCGATGCTTTGGAAAGCCCGCGCGCCCAGGTCTACTGCTGGGCCTGGGCCAATCGCGGCACATCGGAAGTCCAGGTGTCCTTGCAGTTGCGCAAGCGCTGAGGCCATGCCCGTCGATCCCGCCCTGCGATCCCTGCACATCGATCTGCCGGCACGCCCGGACGTGCTGGTACAACTCTCGCTCATGCTGGCCGAGGAAGATGTGAACTTCAAGGCCATGGGCAGCCTGATCGAGGGCGACATGGCCCTGGCGGCCGGCGTACTGAAGGCCCTGAACGCGCCCATCTACGGCCTGCGCCAGCAGGTACGCACCGTGCAGCAGGCGCTGCAGTACCTCGGCAGCAGCCAGGTGGCGGCTATCGCCTACGAGATGGCGCTGCGCTCGGTCTTTCCGTCCACCCCCGAGCTGGACGCGATGTGGTTCCGCGCCAATCGGCGCGGCCTGCTCATGGGCCTGATGGCGCGCCAGCTCGGCCTGCCCGCTTTCGTGGCGCATTCCGCGGGCCTCTTCGAGGAATGCGGCAAGGCGGTGATGCTGCGGCATGCGCCGCAGCGTTATGGCCCCATGCTGCAGGCCGCGGCCTCGGACGACCTGCTGGCCCTGCAGGAGATGCAGGCCTTCGGCGTGAGCCACGACGCCCTGGGCGCCGCGATGTGCGAAACCTGGATGCTCGACCCGGCCGCCGTCACCTGCGTGCGCTACCACGTGGCGGTGCACAGCGGCGGCACCTGGCCCGACAAACCCGAGGCGCGCCCGCTGTGCGCCCTCTCCACGGTGGCCAACTACATGCTGCGCGCCCCCGACATGGTAGATTCCGCAGTGCAGGCTACCGCAGCATTGGCTCCACTCGACGAATCGGCCTTCATGCAGGTTGTTCGCGAAGTGCAAACTGTCATGTCCACCCGCAATTGAACTGCATAGCGGAATTAAGGTCTGCAGGTTGAGCCTTGAGCGACAGTCTTTCAGGAGAAATCCGGGTGTGCGCCGGCCAGGGCTGATGCCATCCTCGACCTCTCTCGCACTCGAGGTGATTCCATGAAACGTCGACAAGTTCTGCAAGCCCTGGGCGGCTCCGCCGTGGCCCTGGGCGTGAGCCCCTGGGCCCGCGCCCAGGCCTACCCCAGCCGCCCGATCACCCTGATGATCGCCTTCCCGGCCGGCGGCCCCACCGACATCACGATGCGCGTGCTGGCGGAAAACGCCTCCAAGATCCTCGGCCAGACGGTCGTGATCGAAAACCGCTCCGGCGCCGGCGGCACGCTGCCCGCCCAGGCCCTGCAGACCGCCAAGCCCGACGGCTACACGCTGGCGCAGATCCCGCTGGGCGTCTTCCGCCTGCCCTACACCACCAAGATCAACTGGGACCCGGTCAAGGACATCTCCTACATCCTGTGCGTCACCGGCTATGCCTTCGGTGTGGTGGTGCCGGCCGACTCGCCCTTCAAGGAGTGGAAGGATTTCGTGGCCTACGCGAAGGCCAACCCCGGCAAGCTGAACTACGGCTCCACCGGTGCGCTGACCAGCCCGCACCTGACGATGGAGGAGATCGCGCAGAAGCTGGGCATCCAGCTCAACCACATCCCCTACCGCGGCAGTGCCCCGCTGATGCAGGACCTGCTGGGCGGCCAGCTGATGGCCGGCGCCGACTCCACCGGCTTTGCCCCGCACGTCGAGGCCGGCAAGCTGCGCCTGCTCAACACCTGGGGCGCCAAGCGCCTGGCCCGCTTCCCCAACACGCCCACGCTGATGGAGCTGGGCCTGGGCATCGTGCAGGCCTCGCCCTACGGCATCGGCGGCCCCAGGGGCATGGACCCAGGCCTCATCAAGGCCGTCCACGACGCCTTCAAGCAGGCCATGGAAATGCCCAACCACGTGGAAGTGCTGGCCAAGTACGACCAGGAACTGCTCTACATGAACTCGGCCCAGTACACCCGCTTCGCCGAGGAGACCTTCGCCAAGGAGAAGGCCCTGGTCGAGAAGCTGGGGCTGGCCAAGCCGACCTGAGCCCGCGGCCGTGGGCCTGAGGCCGTGGCTGCTGGTCTTGTGCCGGGGCGCGCCGGTGCCCGCCCTGGCTTGTCAGCTGGCTCGAAGCAAAAAGCGAAAGGTTGCACCCGCGCCGTCGACATCGTCCAGTGCGATGTCGCTGTCGTGCAGTTGCAGGATGCGCCGCACGATCAGGAGACCCAGGCCGCCGGCCACCTCGGGTCCGTAGCGCCAGCCATCGCGGGCAGCCGGCCGCGTGAACAGGATGTCCCGAAGGGCTTTCGGAACGCCGGGCCCCTGGTCCAGCACCATCACCTCGACCGCATCGTCGCGGCCACGCAAGCGCACCGTGATCACCCCGCCAGGGGGTGAGTGCTGGATGGCGTTGTGCAGCAGGTTGGTCAGCACGCGCTCGATCATGCCGAGGTCGGCCTGGACTGCGGGCAGCGAACTCGCGATGTCGGCCACCAGGCGCTGCTGGCGCGAGTCCACCGCCAGCTCGAACTTCTGGAACACATCCTGGACCAGCTCGGTGAGCGAGAACGCCTCGCGGTTCGGCTTGATGCCGCCATGCTCGAGCCGTGCGAGTTCGAACAGGGACTGTGCCAGCGCGCCCACCTTTCGGCTTTGGCCCAGAGCGATATCGAGATAGCGGCGACGTTCGGCCGCCGACAAGGTCTCGTCTTTGAGCCTGAGCGTCTCAAGGTAGCCGTGCAGCGACGTCAACGGCGTGCGCAGGTCGTGCGAGATGTTGGCGACCATCTCGCGGCGCTCCTGGTCCCGCAGGCTCAGCGCATGCCATTGCTCGGCGATGCGCCGGGTCATCTGCGAGAACGCCTGGCGCAGTTGATGGATATCGTCGTGCGGCGGCCCTTCACCTGTCGGTATCGGTTGCGGTGGTGTGGATCCGCTGTCCTTGGTTTCAAAGCCCCGCACGTCTGCGGTCAGTTCGCGCAATGGCCGTGTGATCCAGTGCAAGGCAATAAAGGCGGCGACCAGGCCCAAGGCGATCACCAGCATCATCGACCACAGGGTGGTGCGCAAGACGCCATCGCCGATCAGCTCACGCGCAAGGCTCTCATGCGCCTCACCGATGAGGACCACGTAAACCCAGCCGTATTGCCGGCCTTGGGCCGTCAACGGGGCAGCGCTGAAGACCTTGCGTGCCTGCGGGCTTCGGGGATCGTCGCCCAGCACGGGCAGGCGGTCACCCGCCATCAGCGCCTGCAAGGGCTGCACATCGACCCGGTCACGGCGTAACCGGTCGGGCGCGGCTGCATGGGCCGCGATGCGACCGTCGGCATGCAACAGGTAGACCTCGACACTGGGGTTGACCTGCATCAGCATGCCGAACAGAGCGTTCACGGCGCTCGGATCAAATCCCTGCGGCGACAACATGGATTGGTTGTTCTCCGCGATCTGGCGCGCCAGGTTCAGCGACAGGCGCTGAATGGCTTCCTGGGCCTGCAAATCGCCCGCACGCATCTGCAGCGAAATCGAGGCCGCGCCGCAAACGATCAGGAGCAGAGCCACCAGCACGCTCAGCCGCTGCGTCAATGACAGGCGCCGCATCATCCGGTCGACTCCCTGGTGTTGCCGAACTTGTAGCCACGCCCCCACACCGTCAGGATGCGGCAGGGACGGGCAGGATCGGCCTCGATCTTCAAGCGAAGGCGGTTGATGTGCGTGTTGACCGTGTGTTCGTAGCCCTCGTGCCGGTAGCCCCAGACCTGATTGAGCAGCTCAATGCGAGAAAAGACCTTGCCCGGGTGGCGCGTGAAGAAGTAAAGCAGATCGAACTCGCGCGGGGTGAGCTCGACCGGGTGACCCTCCAGGTGGATCTCACGCGCCAGGGGGTCGATGCGCAGGCCATCGATCTCCAGCGTTCCGGCGTCGAGTTTGGCGTTTCTCGCAAGGGCATCGGTGCGCCGCAGCAGGGCCCGCACCCGCGCGACAAGCTCGAGCACCGAGAAGGGCTTGGCGAGGTAGTCGTCCGCGCCCAGCTCCAGCCCGAGGATCCGGTGGACCTCGCTCGAGCGGGCGCTGGTGATGATGATGGGCGTGTAGCGCGCCATGGCCCGTGCGCGGCGACAGATCTCCAGACCATCGACGCCTGGCAGCATCAGATCCAGCACCAGCGCATCCCAGTTGCCCCGTTCCAGCAGGGCTGCGCCGGCCTCGCCATCTGCCGCGTGTTCGACGGCAAAGCCCTCATCGCCCAGGTGCATGCGCAGCAGGTCGGCGATGTGCACATCGTCCTCGACGAGGAGGATTCTTTTGGCAGTGGTCATGAGGGTCGATTGTCAGAGCGGGCCACGCCCCAAGACTTCACATTTTTTTGAATGTTTGGAGAGGACTTGGCGAGCACCGCAAGGGCAAATTCGTCCGGGTGCCACAGGCATCGGCCAACGGCTTGCAAGGAAGCCAGTCGATCCATCTGGCATCAATCCCTCAACCCATTCTGGAGCCAGGCCCATGCAACAACCATCCATCCTTCTGCTCTCGGCCATCGCGGCGTTGGCAAGCACCAGCGCGGCGTCTCAGCCCCCCGTCGACCCCGCAGTGTTCCTCGATCAGTTCGAAGCCACCTTCGGCAAGTTCGAGGGCTATCGACGCTCGGGCGCCAAAGGGATCTGCGCCGTTGGCGAGTTCGTGGGGACGCCCGAGGCCCGTGGTTTGTCGGTGGCATCCGTCTTCAGCGGCAGCCCGGTCCCTGCGATCATCCGTTTCTCGGTGGGTGGTGCCAATCCGAAAGCGGCCGACAACACCAAGTCGCAGCGCAATCTGGCCATTCAGTTCGACCTGCCGGGCGGCGAGCAATGGCAGATGGGCAACATCTCGGCACCCGTGTTCGGCGCGTCGTCGCCGCAGCAGTTTCTGGGCCGCCTGGCATCGCTGCAACCCGATCCGTCCACGAAGATGCCCGACCCGGCCAAGGTGAAAGCCTTTGCCGATGCGAACCCGGAGGTGCTGCTGCAGGGACGCTACTTCGCCTCGCAGCCCGTGCCCGCCAGTTTCGGCGCAGTCAACTATTGGGGCGTTCATGCGTTCGGCTTTGTCAACGCCAGCGGCACCACGCAGTTCGGCAAATGGGTCTTCGAGCCCGTGGGGGGTGTCCAGGGATTGACCGACGACGAGGCCAAGTCGAAAGGCCCGAGCTTCCTGTTCGACGACCTGCGACAGCGGGTGAAGGAAGGCAAGGTCGCGTTCAACTTCAACCTGGAGCTGGCGCAGCCCGGCGACAGGATCGACAGCGCCACCGTCCCGCTGCCCGAGGGCCGCAAGAAGGTGAACCTCGGCGTGCTCAGGGTCTCCTCGGTGTCGGAGGATGCCGGCGGCGCCTGCCTGACGATCACCTACAACCCAATGGTCTACCCCAAGGGCATTCAGCCCTCGGCCGACCCGATGATCGCTGCCCGCGCAGCCCCTTATGCGGTCGGCCTGGGTCGTCGGCTGGGCGAAGGCGCCAAGCAGCAGTAGAAGGCGCCGATCACAGGGGCTTCGGCAGGCCGGAGGGTCACCCCGCCCAAACGCCCATCAATCAGTCACCTCCGCTCGGGGAAGCCACATAGCTCCCCGACTTGCCCCCGTGCTTCTCCAGCACGCGCACGCCGCCCATGGTCATGCCGCGGTCCACGGCCTTGCACATGTCGTAGATGGTGAGCAGGCCCACCTGCACGGCCGTGAGGGCCTCCATCTCCACCCCCGTGCGGCCCAGCGTTTCCACCTGGGCGCGGCAGCGCACGCGCGAGGCGGCGGCGTCCACCTCGAAGTCCACCGCCACACGCGTGATGGGCAGCGGGTGGCACAGGGGGATGAGGTCGGCGGTGCGTTTGGCGCCCTGGATGGCGGCGATGCGGGCGATGCCCAGTACGTCGCCCTTCTTGGCCGTGCCGGCCACGATGGCCTGCAGGGTCGCGGGCAGCATGTCGATGTGGCCTTCGGCCACGGCCACGCGGTGGGTCTCGGCCTTGGCCGCCACGTCCACCATGTGGGCCTGGCCCTGGGCGTCGAAATGCGTGAGGCCACCGGCCGGCGGGGTCGAGGAAGTCGTGCTCATGATCGGTGCATGATAGCGAGGCCCGCGCCGCTTGTTTCAGGGCTGTAAAGGTGCTGAACTCGCCCCGGGCCCCGGCATCCAACCGGCTGCCTCCATGCACAGGGCCTGGCGCCCTGGTAACGTTCCTTCCATGCACCCAGCCTCTTCCCGCACGCGGCGCCTGAGCTGCCTCGCCTTGTCCCTTTCGCTCGCCCTGGGCGCCCTGGGGCCGGCCGCGGCGCAGTCCACACCGCCTGCCCCCCCCAGCCTGCCGGCGCTGGGCGACACCGTCTCGGCCGACTTCAGCCCGGCGGCCGAACGGCAACTCGGCGAACGCATCATGCAGGTGATCCGGCGCGACCTGGCCTACCTCGACGACCTGGTGCTGCAGGACTACCTGCTCTCGCTGTGGCGCCCGCTGCTGTCGGCCGGGCGGGCGCGCGGCGATCTCTCCGCAGAGCTTGCCGATCGCTTCGCCTGGGAGGCCTTCCTCGTGCGCGACCGCTCGGTCAACGCCTTCGCCCTGCCGGGCGGCTACGTCGGCGTGCACCTGGGCCTGATCGGCATGACCTCCACGGGTGACGAGCTCGCCTCTGTGCTGGCCCACGAATTGGCGCACGTGACGCAGCGCCACATCGCCCGCAGCCTGGCCCAGCAGCGCCAGCAGTCCATGCTGGCCATTGCCTCGATGATCCTGGGCGTGATGGCCGCCAGCCGCAGCCCCGATGCGGCCAGCGCGCTCATCACCGGCGGGCAGGCCGCGGCCTTGCAGGGACAACTCAACTTCTCGCGCGACATGGAACGCGAGGCCGACCGCATCGGCCTGGGCCTGCTCGAAGGGGCGGGGTTTTCGGTGCTCGGCATGCCCAGCATGTTCGAGCGGCTGCAGCAGGTCTCCCGCCTGAACGACAACAACGCCTTCCCCTACCTGCGCAGCCACCCGCTCACCAGCGAGCGCATCGGGGAGGCGCGCGCGCGCACCGGACTCAACGGCGGGCGCACCCCGCCCCTGCCCACGCTCGAACATGCACTGATGCAGGGCCGTGCGCGGGTGCTCATGGATTCCCGCCCCGATGCCACACGAAGCTGGCTCTTGGGAGACGACGAAAACCGCTCGCCAGGGCGAGCAACCGCCTTGCTGCAGGCCAGCACCGAGGCCCATGCGGCCGCATCGCTGCGCGAGTGGCCGCGCATGCGTTCGGCCCTGGCCCGCGCTCAATCTCTGGTGCGAGGCGATGCCCGAGCCACCCGGGCCCTGGCCTTCATCACGGCCGATCTGGCCCTGGCCGAGGGCGACCCGCTGCGCGCCCAGGCCGCGCTCGGGGCCTACCGGCGCGACGGGTCCCGTCTGGCCGAACTGCTGGGCGCCCAGGTCGACCTCGCCCAGCCGGGCGGTGACGACGGCGCCTGGCGACGCGCTGCCGAGGAACTGCAAACCTGGGCCGCGCTGCACCCGCGCGACCACCGTGCCTGGGAAGGGCTGGGCCAAGCCTGGGAACGTCTGGACCAGCCGCTGCGCGCCGTGCGCGCGCAGGCCGAGGCCCGCTACCTGCTGGGCGACCTGCAAGGCGCCATCGACCGCCTGCGCGCCGCCCAGCGCCTGGGCAACCCCCAGGCGGGGTCGGCCGACTTCATCGAGGCCTCGGTGATCGACGTGCGCCTGCGCGAGATCGAGGCCGAATGGCTGCAGCGGCGCCGGGAAGAGATGGGGCGCTGACCGGGGCGTGGGGCGTGAACCGCCTCAGTCGTCCTCGCCGCCGCGCACCACGCGGCGGATGACCTCGGTGGCAAAGCCGCGCGCAGCCAGGAAGCGCATCTGGCGCGCCCGCTCGGTGGCATCGGCGGGGGCGTCGCCGCCGAAACGGCGCGTCCAGACGGCACGGGCGCGTTCGAGTTCGCTGCCTCGCAATTGCTCGACGGCCCCGGCCACCGCCTCGGGTGCGAGGCCGTGCCCTTGCAGTTCCTGGCGGATGCGCGCCGTGCCCAGGCGGGCCGCCTTGCGGTGCAGCACCGATTCGACAAAGCGCTCCTCGCTCAGCCAGCCTGCGGCCTGCAAGGCGTCGAGCACGGCATCGATGTCGTCCGCATCATCGGCGTGCGGCGCCAGCTTGCGCGCCAGCTCCACGCGCGAATGTTCACGCTGGGCCAGGTACTTCAGCGCCCGGCCCTTGAGGGAAAGCTTGGCAAAGCCCACGCCGGATCATTCCTCCAGGGGCACTTCGGCGTCCTTGGCGGCCTTGGCCTTGCCCTTGGCTGCGGCCTTTTCGGGCTTGTCGGCCGCGGCCTTGACAGCACCCGCCAGCAGGGGCACGCCCAGGGCTTCGCGCACCTTGTTCTCGATCTCGAAGGCGAGATCGGGGTTCTCGCGCAGGAACTCGCGGGCGTTGTCCTTGCCCTGGCCGATCTTCTCGCCGTTGTAGGCGTACCAGGCACCGGACTTCTCGAGGATGCGCGCGTTCACGCCCATGTCGATGATCTCGCCCTCGCGCGAGATGCCCTCGCCGTAGAGGATGTCGAACTCGGCCGTCTTGAAGGGGGGCGAGACCTTGTTCTTCACCACCTTCACCTTGGTCTCGTTGCCGATGACCTCCTCGCCCTTCTTGATCGAGCCGATGCGGCGGATGTCCAGGCGCACGGACGAATAGAACTTCAGCGCATTGCCGCCGGTGGTGGTTTCGGGCGAACCGAACATCACGCCGATCTTCATGCGGATCTGGTTGATGAAGATGACCATGCAGTTGGTCTTCTTGATGGTGGCGGTGAGCTTGCGCAGCGCCTGGCTCATCAGGCGGGCCTGCAGGCCGGGCAGGGAGTCGCCCATCTCGCCTTCGATTTCGGCCTTGGGGGTGAGCGCGGCCACCGAGTCGACGATGACGAGGTCGACCGAGCCCGAGCGCACGAGCGCGTCCACGATCTCAAGCGCCTGCTCGCCGGTGTCGGGCTGGCTGATGAGGAGGTCCTGCAGGTTCACGCCCAGCTTCTGCGCGTACTGCACGTCCAGCGCGTGTTCGGCATCGATGAAGGCGCACACGCCGCCCTGCTTCTGCATCTCGGCCACCACCTGCAGCGTGAGCGTGGTCTTGCCCGAGGATTCGGGGCCGTAGATCTCGACCACGCGGCCGCGCGGCAGGCCGCCCACGCCCAGCGCGATGTCCAGGCCCAGGGAGCCGGTGGACACGACCTGGATGTCCTCGATGACCTCGCCTTCGCCCAGGCGCATGATCGAGCCCTTGCCGAACTGCTTTTCGATCTGGGCCAGCGCGGCCTGCAGGGCCTTGGCTTTTTCGGTGTTCAGGGCCTTGACGGGTGCGTCCACGGGAATCTCCTTGAGGGTCAATGGGTGGGTGTCGTTTGCCGCCTGTCGTTAAGCACAGGCTGGATGCATGAACAGTATTTTGGTGGGCTTGTACTTTCCCGTAAACCATTTTTTTGGTCAGTTTGACTTACTATTTGGGCATGCAAACCGCCCCGCCCCATGACGCCTGGCGCCAGACCCACCTGGGCCGGCTGCTGGGCCATGCCCTGCGACGCTTCGACGCCCGGGTGCTCGACCTGATGGCGCGCGACGTGGACGTCCCCCTGGCACTGGCCAATCTGGCGGCGCGCCAGCAAGTGACAGCCGCGCACATCCACATCACCCGCCACCTGGCCCTGGACGGCTCGCGCCTGACCGAACTGGCGGCGAAGGCCGGCATGAGCAAGCAGGCCATGGGCGACCTCGTGGACCAGTGCGAGGCCTGGGGGCTGGTGGTGCGTGAGCCCGACCCGCGCGATGCCCGGGCGCGCCTCGTGCGCTTCACGCCCACCGGCCTGGCCTGGCTGGAAGCCTTCCGGCGCGCAGTGATGCAGGCTGAAGCCGAGTTCCGCACGGAGGTCGGCCCGGATGTCGCCACCGTGGTGGCCCTGGGCCTGGAGGCCTATGCGGGCGCCTGGTCAGCCTGACGCAAGCCGGCTGGGGTGCACTCCTCCTAAAATCCTTGGACACACAGGAGACAGCCATGCGCATCCTGATCGCGGAAGACGATCAAGTGCTGGCCGACGGCCTGCTGCGCTCGTTGCGCGGCGCGGGCTATGCGGTCGACCAGGTCGGCTCGGGCACCGAAGCCGATGCGGCACTGGCGTCGCACGAGTTCGACCTCGTCATCCTCGACCTCGGTTTACCCAAGCTGCACGGCCTGGAGGTGCTGCGCCGGCTGCGTGCCCGCGGCACGTCCACGCCGGTGCTCATCCTCACCGCCGCCGACAGCATCGAGGAACGCGTGAAGGGCCTGGACCTGGGCGCCGACGACTACATGGCCAAGCCGTTTTCGCTGCAGGAGCTGGAGGCGCGCGTGCGCGCGCTCACGCGCCGCGGCCTCGGCACCGCATCCACCCTGATCAAGCACGGCCCGCTCACCTTCGACCAGACCGGGCGGGTGGCCTACATCAACGACCAGATGATCGAGCTGTCGGCGCGCGAGCTGAGCCTGCTGGAGGTACTGCTGCAGCGCACCGGGCGGCTCGTGAGCAAGGACCAGCTGGTCGAGCGCCTGTGCGAGTGGGGTGACGAGGTGAGCAACAACGCCATCGAGGTCTACATCCACCGGCTGCGCAAGAAGATCGAGCAAGGGCCCATCCGCATCGCCACCGTGCGCGGACTGGGCTACTGCCTCGAGAAGATCGCGCAGTAACGAACAAGACACAGGCGTCCCACCTTGGCCCGCGAGCAGCGTTCGCTCTTCGGTGAGATCCTCGACTGGATGCTCGCGCCGCTGCTGCTGCTGTGGCCGATGAGCGTGGGCCTGACCTGGGTCGTGGCGGAAAACATCGCGAACCGCCCCTTTGACCGGGCGCTGACCGAAACCGCTCGCAACCTCGCGCAGCAAGTGGCCGTCTCTCAGAACGAGGTGGTCTTTCAGTTGCCGCCCACGATCTCCGAATTCCTGAAGGCCGACAACGCCGACGACATCTACTTCCAGGTGCTGGGTGTGCGCGGTGAATTCGTCAACGGCGACCGTGCCCTGCCGGTGCCGGTGGCCGAAGAACCGCGCCAACCGGGCACCGTGAGGATGCGCGCGGACGAGATCGAGAACGTCCCCATCCGCGTCGCCTACGTCTGGGTCGAGGTGCAGGGCGCCGGCGAGGGCGAGCTGGCACTCGTGCAGGTGGCCGAGACGCTGAACAAGCGCTCGCACCTGGCCACCGAGATCATCAAGGGCGTGATCCTGCCGCAGTTCGTCATCCTGCCGTTGGCCGTGGTGCTGGTGTGGCTCGCGCTGTCGCGCGGCATCGCCCCGCTGTCGGAACTGCAGCAGCGCATCCGGCGGCGCCAGAGCGACGACCTCAGTCCCATCGACGAGCACGAGGCCCCCGAGGAAGTGGCGCCGCTGGTGCGCTCGATCAACGACCTGCTCGCGCGCCTGGACCAGTCGATCAAGACGCAGAAGCATTTCCTGGCCGATGCCGCCCACCAGCTCAAGACGCCACTGGCGGGGCTGCGCATGCAGGCCGAGCTCGCCCAGCGCGAGATCGACGCCGGGCAGCGCGACCCGCAGGAGCTCAAGCGCTCGCTGCGCCAGATCGCGCGCTCCAGCCAGCGCGCCGCCCACATGGTCAACCAGCTGCTCGCCTTGGCCCGCGCCGAGAACCAGGGGCAGGCGCCGCGGCGCCACGACGTGCCGCTGGGCGAGATCGCCACCGAGGTGGTGCGCGACTTCGTGCCCCGCGCGATGGACAAGCGCATCGACCTGGGCTACGAGGGCCCGCAGCGCGGCCTGGGGCCCGCAGGGCGCTCGCTGTTGCGCGGCAACCCGCTGCTGGTGAAGGAGCTGGTGCGCAACCTCGTAGACAACGCCCTGCTCTACACCCCGGAAGGGGGCACGGTCACCGTGCGCGTGCTGCACGACCCCTTCGGCCAGGTGGTGGTGCTGCAGGTGGAGGACTCCGGGCCGGGCATTCCTCCCCACGAGCGCGAACTGGTCTTCCAGCCCTTCTACCGCGCCCTGGGCACCGAGGTCGACGGCAGCGGCCTGGGCCTGGCCATCGTGCGCGAGATCGCCCAGCAGCACGAGGCCGAGGTGGCCATCGAGGACGTGCGCACCACCCCCGTGGAGGCCCGCGGCACCCGCTTCACGGTGCGATTCCCGGTGTCACGCGGCACCGCGAACCCGGCGCCGCCTGCCCCCGGTGAAACCCGACCTTGGGAAAACACGGGTGTGCATAAACGAACGTTCGTTCTTTAATTTGCCCACCACGCCCACGGTGGGCTGCGCAGCCCGGGCCGTTGCTGTAAAGAGCGTGGATTACCCCTCACCGAGGAGACAAACCGTGACTCGACGCTTCACCCGAGGCGCGCTGGCGCTCGCCTGCCTGGCCACTGCCGCCGCGCTGCCCCTGTCGGCCCAGGCCGACACCTACACCCAGACCCGCCATCCCATCGTGCTGGTGCACGGTCTCTTCGGCTTCGATGCCGTGGGGCCGATCAACTACTGGTACGGCGTGCCATCGGCCCTGCGCTCCGGCGGAGCCCGGGTCTATGTGTCCCAGCAATCGGCCGCGAATGCCAGCGAGGTCCGAGGCGAGCAGCTGCTGTCCGAGCTACGCCGGCTCAAGGCCGCCCATGGGCATCAGAAGTTCAACCTGATCGGCCACAGCCACGGCGGGCACACCATCCGCTACGTGGCCGCGGTGGCGCCAGACCTGGTCGCCTCGGTCACCACCGTGGGCACGCCCCACCTGGGCAGCCCCGTGGCCGACGTGATCCGCGCCGGCACCGGCGTGACCGGCACGACCGCCACGCTGACGGCGCTGGTGAACGGCTTCGCGAACGTGATCAGCGTGCTGTCGGGCTCGCCCGGCCTGCCGCAGAACTCCGAAGCCGCGATGATCTCGCTCACCACCCAGGGCAGTGCCGCGTTCAACCAGCGCTTCCCGCAGGGCCGCCCCACCAGCCACTGCGGTACGGGGCCGGCCAGCGTGAACGGCGTGCGCTACTACTCGGCCAGCGGCACTTCGGTCCTGACCAACGTGCTCGATCCGCTCGACGGCTTCCTGGGCCTGAGCTCGCTGGCCTTCTGGGGTCAGGACAACGACGGTCTGGTGGGACGCTGCTCGTCGCGCTGGGGTGTCGTGCTGCGGGACAACTACCCCTGGAACCACCTGGACGAGGTCAACCAGGCCTTCGGCCTGCGCGGCCTGTTCACCCCCGACCCCGTGGCCTTCTATCGCACGCAGGCCAATCGCCTGAAGCTGGCGGGCCTGTGAGTCGCTGAGATGTCCGGGCGCACCCTCGCGCTGACCCTCGGCGCTGCGGCCGTGGCGGGCGTGATCGCCTGGGGTTACTCCCAGGACGAGCCCACGGTCGCACCGGCTCCGGCGGCAGCCCTGGGGCGAGCCGAGGGCTTCAGCCTGATGGGCGCCGCCCCCTCGCCGCTGCGCAGCCTGGGCCCCGCCCTCGCACGCTCGGTGCCCGATGTCGAGCACGCCCTTTTCGTGGACGGCTCCTTGCGCGAGGCCTCGCTCGACGGCGACTGGGGTGTCGACGCCCAGGGCGGGCTGCAGCCCAGCCTGGCGCTGCGCCGCCGCTTCGACCAGCTGCTCACCACCCTGGGTGAAGTCAATCTCGACGAGCTCACGGCGTGGTTGCTCGACCGCACGCTGCGCGACGTGGGTCCACAAGCCAGCGCCGAGATCATGGCCGTGTGGGCGCGCTACATCGCCCTGCTGGAGCGGCCCTACACCACGGCGGCCCAGCTCGACGACCCGCAAAGCTGGGCGCTCGCGCTGGCCGAGCGCCAGCAGGCGCGCCGCGAGGTCCTGGGCCCCGCGTGGGCCGAAGCCTTCTACCGCGACGAGGATGCCGCGCTGCGCCAGAAGATGGAACTGGCCGGCCAGCCCGGCTCTGCAGGCCGGCTGCCGCAGCCCTCTGTGCTGCACCCCGACCCGCGCCTCAGTGCCCAGGAATTGCATCAGCGGCGAGTGGCCGAGTTCGGGCCGGAGGCTGCCGAGCGCCTGCGCGCCGAGGACGAAGCCGAAGCCCGCTGGCAGGCCCGGCTGGCGCAGGCCCGCGATCAGGTGAGCCTGCTGCAGCAAGCCCCTCACCTGTCCGAGCCACAGCGTCGCGAGGCCATCGACAACTGGATCGCAAGCCACTTCGACGAGCGAGAACAGCTGCGCGTCAGAGCCCTGCTCGGGCTCTGACGCCTGCTCAGCGGTTCATGACCTGCTGCGGCAGCCAGGTCACGATCTCGGGGAAGAGGTAGATCAGGCCGATCGCCCCCATCATCAGCACGAACATCGGGGCCGCCTGGCGCGCGATCCAGGGCAGCTCGCGCCCCGTCATGCCCTGGAGCACGAAGAGGTTGAAGCCGACCGGCGGCGTGATCTGCGCCATCTCCACGACGATGACGAGGAAGATGCCGAACCAGATCAGGTCGATGCCGGCGCCCTGCACGATGGGCAGCACCACGCCCATGGTGAGCACGATCATCGAGATGCCGTCGAGGAAGCAGCCCAGCAGGATGTAGAACACCATCAGCGCCACCAGCAGGGCCAGCGGCGACAGGCCCAGTGAGCCGATCCATTCGGCCAGGTGGCGCGGCAGGCCGATGTAGCCCATCGACAGCGTGAGGAAGGCCGCGCCCGCGAGGATGAGCGCGATCATGCAGTACAGGCGCGTGGCGCCCATCAGCGAATCGCGGAAGGTGCGCCAGTTCAGCGACCCCTGGGCGGTCGAGAGCAGCAGCGCCCCCACCACACCCAGCGCCGCCGCCTCGGTGGCGGTGGCCACACCGGTGTAGATGGAGCCCAGCACGGCAAGGATGAGCAGCACGACCGGAATGAGGCTGCGCGACGCCTTGAGCTTGTCGAGGAAGGACATCCCCGGATCGGCGGCAGGCACCTGGCCGCGATGGAAGGCGGCCCAGACCATCACGTAGGCCATGAGCAGGCCGGCCACCAAGAGGCCAGGGAACACCCCCGCGGCAAAGAGCCGGGCGATCGAGACATCGGCGGTCACGCCGTAGACGATCATGATCAGCGAGGGCGGGATCAAGAGGCCCAGGGTGCCTGCACCGGCCAGCGAACCCACGACGATGCCGTCGGGGTATCCACGCCGCTTCAGTTCAGGCAATGCCATCTTGCCCACCGTGGCGCAGGTGGCCGCCGACGAGCCCGACACCGCCGCGAAGAGGGTGCAGCCCAGGATGTTGGTGTGCAGCAAGCGGCCCGGCAGGCGGTTCATCCAAGGCGCCAGGCCCTTGAACATGTCCTCCGACAGCTTGGTGCGAAAGAGAATCTCGCCCATCCAGACGAACAGCGGTAGCGCCGTGAGGGTCCAGCTCGAGGCCGTTCCCCAGATGGTGAGCGCCATCGCGTCGCCCGCGGGCCGTGCGCTGAAGAGCTGCATGCCGATCCAGGCCACGCCGGTGAGGGTGAGGCCGATCCACACGCCGCTGCCCAGCAGGGCAAAGAGGCTGAGCACGAGCAGGGTGGTGATGAGCAGGTCGTCCATCAGGCTCCCACCTCGCGCACATCGGCCACACGGCCGCGCAGGGCCATCCACCATTCATCCACGAAGGCCACGAACAGCAGCAGGGTGCCCACGACCATGGCCAGTTGCGGGATCCACAATGGGGTCGCGTCGATGCCGGTGGAGACATCATGGAAGGCGTGCGACTGCCAGGCCAGCCGGGCGCTGTAGAACGCGAAGAGCCCGGACAGGCCCACCGCCACCGACAGGCTCCACAGCTCCAGCGCGCGCCGGCCCTTGGCGCCCAGCGCATTGAGCACCAGCGTCACGCGGATGTGCTCGCCGCGCTTGAGCGTGTGCGCCAGCGACAGGAAGGCCGCAGCCGCCATGAAGTAGCCGGCGTAGGCGTCCATGCCGCGCAGCGGCAGCGTGTGGAAGCGGTCGATCACGCTGCCCAGGACCATGGCCAGCGTGCCGATCATGCACAGCGCGGCCAGCACCGCCGCGCCGTCATAGAGCGCATCCAGGAGGCGTCGCATCACATCTTCTTGTAGGCGTCGACGATGGCCTGGCCCTCCGGGCCGGCCTTTTCCAGCCATTCCTTCAGCAACACCTCGCCGACTTTCTGCATGTCGCTCTTCAGCGCGGCCGAGGGCGGTTGCACCGTCATGCCGTTGGCTCGAAGCGTCGCCAGAGTGTCGGTATTGACGCGCTGGCTCGCAGCCCAGCCTCGCTCCTCGGCGGCAGCTGCGGCCTTCAGCACGGCGTCCTGCGTGGCCTTGTCCAGCGCGTCGAAGGCGCGCTTGTTCACGATCACCGCGTTCTTGGGCAGCCAGGCCTGGGTGTCGTAATAGAACTTCAAGTGCTCGAAAAGCTTGCTGTCCACGCCAGTGGCGCCCGAGGTCATCATCGACTCGACCACGCCGGTGGCCAAGGCCTGCGACAACTCGGCCGCCTGCACCGTGACAGCTTGCGCGCCCACGAGCTCAGCGATGCGCGCCGTGGCCGGGCTGTAGGCGCGCCACTTGCTGCCCTTCAGGTCGGCCGCCGTGTTCAGCGGCGTCTTGCTGTAGATGCCCTGGGGCGGCCAGGCCACGGCGTAGAGCAGCATCATGCCCTGCTCGCCCAGCTTCTTCTGCAGCGCCGGCTTCTGCGCCGCATAGAGCTTGCGGGCTGCGTCATAGCTGTCGGCCAGGAAGGGGATGCCGTCCAGGCCGAAGGGCTGCCATTCGTTCTGGAAGTTCACCAGCAGGATCTCGCCGGCCTGGGCCTGGTTGCCCTGCACGGCCCGCTTGATCTCGGGCGCCTTGAACAGCGACGCCCCCGGGTGCACCGTGATGGCCAGCTTGCCGCCGCTGGCCTCGCCCGCCTCCTTCGCGAACTGCGTGATGTTCACGGTGTGGAAGTTCGTGGCGGGGTAGGCCGTGGGCAGGTCCCACTTGGTCTGTGCGAAGGCCGCGCCCGACAGGGCCAGGGCGCCCAGGGCGATCAGGGTGCGCAGTTGCATGGTGATCTCCAACAGATGAACAAAGTGACGCGAGAATAAGCGCCTTGAGGCCGCACGACGATGAGGGCTTTCCTGCGATGCGGCAAGAACCTTTGCGGTGCTGGCGCAGGTCGCGCCGGTCAAGCAGCTTGCATGCCAACCGAGGGAACCTGCCGTCGTGAACCTGCGCTTCGTCGAGGCCTACTACTGGGTCGTGTCCCTCCAGAGCGTCTCGCGCGCGGCCGAGAAGCTCTTCATCACGCAGTCGGCCATGTCCAGCCGCATTGCCGCGCTGGAAGGCGAGCTGGGGGTGCTGCTGCTCGACCGCCGCGACAAGCAGTTCCAGCTCACGGTGGCGGGCAAGCGCTTCTTCACCTATGCACAGCGCCTGCTGGAACTCCAGCGGGAGATCAAGGCCGAGATGGGGGCTGGCGCCCAGACAGCCACCTCTCTGCGCATCGGCGCCATCGAGTCCGTGGTTCACTCCTGGCTCATCGCCTGGGTGCAGCACATGCGCGAAACCCTCCCCGGTTTCGAGCTGGAGCTCACCGTGGAGACCACACCGGTGCTGGTGGAGCAGGTGCGGCGCGGCACACTCGACGTGGCCGTTGCGGCCCTGCCCTCGTCGGGAGACGGGCTGCGCAGCCGGAGCCTCCCGTCCATGCAGATGGTGTTTGTCGGACATCGTGAACTGCATCGAAAGCGCCGCTATGCGCTGGCTGATCTGGCCGGACTGGAGCTGCTGACCTTCCAGCGGGGCTCCCAGCCCCACGTGGCACTCATCGATCTGTTCCGTCAGGACGGCCTCGAGCCGCGAAGGGTGCATGCCATCTCATCGATTTCCGCGATGGCCCAGCTCGTCGAGGGTGGCTTTGGCGTGGCCACGCTGCCGTTGGCGGCCGTGCGCCAGATCGGTGCGCGCATGCCCCTCAAGGTATTGGCCTGCGAGCACCAGCTGCTGCCCTTGCCAGTGCATGTGAGCTACCGCGACGACCCCACTTCCGCTCTGACACGCACCGTTGTGGACGCGATGCTGACCCATCTTGGGGTTTCCACCAACCATCGAAAAAATCGATGAGGTAAGCGAAAAAAAACCCGTTTGCGGCCGTGGTGCCGAGCCCAACACAATGGGTCCGTCATCCAGTTTCAGCTTGACGGGAGCCTTTGATGGGTGCCTCTGACACCACCGGCCAGACGATTCGAGACCAGCTTGCGGCCAGCCCGGCGCACGTGGCGCGCCAGGCCATCCGCAGTGGCCAATGGACCGGCCACACCAGCGCCCTGGCTCATGGCCATGTGCAGGGCAACCTGGTGATCCTGCCGCAGGCGCAGGCCGACGACTTCCTGCGCTACTGCCAACGCAACCCCAAGCCGTGCCCGCTGCTGGCCGTCACCGAGCCCGGCGACCCCCGCGTCCCGGCCCTCGGCGAGACCATCGACCTGCGCACCGACGTGCCGCGCTATCGCGTGTGGCGCCATGGGGAGCTGGTCGATGAGCCCACCGACATCGCCGCGCTGTGGCGCGACGACCTGGTGTCCTTCGTCATCGGTTGCTCGTTCTCCTTCGAGCAGGCCCTGCAGGAGGCCGGTCTGCCCATCCGTCACATCGAGCGCAACTGCAATGTGCCGATGTACCGCACCAACCTCCCCACCTCGCCTGCCGGCCCCTTCAGCGGCCCGCTGGTGGTGACCATGCGTCCGATGCGGGCCGCAGCGGCGATCCGCGCCATCCAGGTGACCTCGCGCTTTCCGGATGTGCACGGCGCACCGGTGCACCTGGGCGACCCCTCGCTCATCGGCATTGCCGACCTCGCCCGTCCTGACTATGGCGATGCGGTGGACGTGCTGCCCGACGAGATTCCCGTGTTCTGGGCCTGCGGCGTCACGCCCCAGGCGGCCCTGGCCCAGGCCCGCCCCGCGTTCTGCATCACCCATGCCCCGGGCGCGATGCTGATCACCGATCGGCTCAACCACGAGTTGGCCGCTTTCTGAGCCCCTTCCACCAGGAGACCACGATGAAGTTCTTCCCTCTGGCCAGTCTGAGCCTGGCTTTCGCGCTGTCTGCCGCCCCTGCCGTCGCGCAGGTGAAGTGGGACATGCCCACCGGCTACGGCGTCAGCAGCTACCAGACCCAGAACGTGCAGCAGTTCGCCCAGGAGGTCGAGCAGGCCACCGGTGGCAAGCTCAAGATCACCGTGCACCCGGGCGGCTCCCTCTACAAGGCCAACGAGATCAAGCGCGCGGTCCAGACCGGCCAGACCCAGGCCGGGGAATTCATCCTCTCGGGCGCCGCCAACGAGAACCCGCTCTTCGGCGTGGACTCCATCCCCTTCCTGGCCACCAGCTACGCCCAGGCCCGCAAGCTCTCCGATGTCTCGCGCCCGGCCCTGGAGAAGCTGCTCGCCGGCCAGGGCATGAAGCTGCTCTTCGTCTCGCCCTGGCCTCCGCAGGGCCTGTATTCGAGCAAGCCGATCGAGTCGGTTGCCGACCTGCGCCGCACCAAGATGCGCGCCTACAACCCCGCCACCTCCCGCATCGCTGAACTGGTGGGCGCCCAGCCGACCACCATCCAGCTGGCCGAACTGCCCCAGGCGCTGGCCACCGGAACGGTCGAGAACTTCCTGACCTCCAGCGCCAGCGGCGTGGAAAGCAAGCTGTATGAGCATGTGAGCCACTTCTACGACGTGGCCTCCTGGTTGCCCAAGAACGGCATCGTCGTCAACCGCAAGGCCTTCGACGCGCTCGACAAGCCCACACAGGATGCCGTGCTGCAGGCGGCCGCAGCGGCCAAGGCGCGCGGCTGGCGCATCAGCGAGGAGAAGAACCGCGAGTACATGCGCGAGCTGCTCGACCGCGGGATGAAGGTCGCCCGCCCCAGCGAGACCCTGCGCAAGGAACTGCTGTCCATCGGCGCACGCATGACCGACGAGTGGCTCAAGACCGCCGGCGCCGAGGGTCAGGCCGTCATCGACGCCTACCGTCGCTGACGAAGGGGCTCACCATGGGCACGGACTCCTCCGACGCGGTCATGGCCGTGCTGCAGCCCGCCCGCCCCGGGCCCGGTCGCCTGGCGCAGGCCCTGCGCCGTGCGGCGCGGCAGTTCTATCGCGTGCTGGCCGTGCTGGCCTGCCTGAGCATCCTGGCGGCCTTCGCGTGCATCGTCGTCGGCGTGATCGGCCGCCAGGTGGGCTTCAACATCCCCGGGCTGGACGCCTACGCAGGCTACGCGATCGCGGCAGCGCTGTTCCTGGCGCTGCCGCAGACCCTGGTGCGCGGTGAACACATCCGCGTCACCCTGGTGTTGCAGCGGCTGCCGGCGCGCCTGCGCGAGTTCTTCGAAGGGTGGTGCCTGCTGGCCGGGCTGGGCGTGAGCAGCTACATCGCCTGGTATGCCGGACGGCTGGTGTGGTTGTCGCATGTGACACACGACATCTCGTCGTCGTCCGACGCCACGCCGCTGTGGATTCCGCAGCTGAGCATGGCCCTCGGATGCTTCGGGCTGGCGCTGGCCTTCCTGGAAGCCCTGTGGGCCCACCTCGCCGGTCACGAGGTTTTCGAGACGCACGAGGCCGCGGCCGCCGAGTGAGCTGCGGCCGCCGGTCGGCGGCCGCCCCTATCTCCTTCAACTTGCGGAGCGACACCATGGACATGATGGTCGCGGGCCTGCTCATGGCCTTGATGTTTGTGATCCTGGGCTCGGGCCTGTGGATCGGCCTGGCGCTGGTGGCCGTGGCGGCCCTCGGCATGGAATGGTTCACCCAGCGGCCCACGGGCGACAGCATGGCCCTCACCATGTGGGGCCACATGTCGAGCTGGACCCTGACGGCCCTGCCGCTTTTCCTGTGGATGGGCGAGATCCTGTTCCGCACCCGCCTGGCGAAGGACATGTTCAGCGGCCTGGCGCCCTGGCTCAACCGCCTGCCCGGACGTTTGCTGCACACCAACGTGATCGGTTGCGGCATCTTCGCCGCGGTGTCGGGTTCGTCAGCCGCCACCTGCGCCACCATCGGCAAGATCACGCTGCCCGAGCTCAAGAAGCGCGGCTACCCTGACGACATCGCCATCGGCACCCTGGCCGGTGCCGGCACCCTGGGTCTGCTCGTGCCGCCGTCGATCATCATGATCGTCTATGGCGTGGCCTCGAACGTCTCGATCGCCAAACTCTTCGTGGCCGGGGTGATTCCAGGTCTGCTGCTGGGCCTGCTTTTCATGGGCTACATCGTCGTGTGGGCGTTGCGTCATCCGGACCGCATCCCCGCCGCCGACGCCTCCATGCGCTTCATCGACAAGGTCAAGGCTTCGCGCCACCTCATTCCGGTGGTGCTGCTGATCGGCGTGGTGCTGGGATCCATCTACACCGGTATTGCCACCGCCACCGAAGCCGCCGCCCTGGGCGTGGCCGGCTCCCTGGCCCTGGCTGCGGCCGAGGGCTCGCTCACCTGGCGCAGCTTCCGTGAAGGCCTGGCCGCCGGCGCTCGGGTCTACTGCATGATCGGCATCATCCTCGCCGGCGCTGCCTTCCTGACCCTCGCGATGGGCTTCATCGGCCTGCCGCGCCACCTGGCCGAATGGATCGGCTCGATGGGCCTGTCACCGCCGATGCTGCTGGTGCTGCTGGTGGCCTTCTTCATCGTGCTGGGCTGCTTCCTCGACGGCATCTCCATGGTGGTGCTGACGATGGCCGTGCTGCTGCCCACCGTCGAGGCCGCGGGCTTCGACCTGATCTGGTTCGGCATCTTCATCGTGCTGGTGGTCGAGCTCGCGCAGATCACCCCGCCGGTGGGCTTCAACCTCTTCGTGCTGCAAGGTCTCACGAAGCGTCAGATCACCGACATCGCACGCACCGCGATGCCCCTGTTCCTGCTGATGGTGCTGGCCATCGGACTCATCTACCTCTTCCCCGGCCTCGTGACCTGGCTGCCCAGCCAGATGTGAAGACCCACCGACCTGAGGAGGTGCGCCATGCAGCGAAGCCAACCACATCTTCATCCCCTACTACACGCAGGCCTGACGAGCCCGCACAATGTCCCCATGAGCACACACACCACCCCCTCCCGCTGGCAGTTCTGGATCGACCGGGGCGGCACCTTCACCGACATCGTCGCGCGGCGCCCGGACGGCTCGATCACCACGGCCAAGCTCCTGTCCGAGAACCCCGAGCAGTACCGCGATGCCGCGGTGGCCGGCATTCGCAGGCTGCTGGGTCTGGGGCCCGGCGAGCTCATCACGCCGGCCCAGGTCGAGTGCGTGAAGATGGGCACCACCGTGGCCACCAACGCGCTGCTGGAACGCAAGGGCGACCGCACCCTGCTGGTCACCACACGAGGCTTCCGCGATGCGCTGCGCATCGCCTACCAGAACCGCCCGCGCCTCTTCGATCGCCACATCGTGCTGCCCGAGCTGCTCTACGAGCAGGTGGTCGAGGCCGACGAGCGCATCGGCGCCGACGGCGAGGTGGTGCAGCCCCTCGATGCCGGCGCCTTGCGCGCGGCCCTGGAAGCCGCCTATGCCGACGGCATCCGCGCCTGCGCCATCGTCTTCATGCATGGCTACCGCCACACGGCCCACGAACGCGAGGCGGCCGACCTGGCGCGCCACATCGGCTTCACCCAGGTGTCGGTCTCTCACGAGGTGAGCCCGCTGATGAAGTTTGTCTCGCGCGGCGACACCACCGTGGTCGATGCCTACCTCTCGCCCATCCTGCGCCGCTACGTGGAACAGGTGGCTGGCGAGATGCCGGGCGTGCCGCTGTACTTCATGCAGTCCAGCGGCGGCCTCACCCAGGCCGACCGCTTCCAGGGCAAGGACGCCATCCTCTCGGGCCCGGCCGGCGGCATCGTCGGCATGGTGCGCACGGCCGAGCTGGCGGGATTCGACCGCGGGAACGTCCGGGTCATCGGCTTCGACATGGGCGGCACCTCCACCGACGTGTCGCACTACGCTGGCGAGTTCGAGCGCGCCTTCGAGACCCAGGTGGCCGGCGTGCGCATGCGCGCACCGATGATGAGCATCCACACCGTGGCCGCCGGCGGCGGCTCCATCCTGGCTTTCGACGGCTCACGCTTCCGTGCCGGGCCGCACAGCGCCGGTGCCAACCCCGGCCCGGCCTGCTACCGCCGCGGCGGCCCGCTCGCCGTGACCGATGCGAACGTGATGCTGGGCAAGATCCAGCCGGCGCACTTCCCCAAGGTGTTCGGCCCCAACGCCGACCAGGCGCTCGACCGCGACGTGGTGGCCGAGAAGTTCACCGCCCTGGCGGCTGACATCGAGGCAGCCACCGGCGTGAAGCGTTCGCCCGAGGAGGTGGCCGAGGGTTTCATCGACATCGCTGTGGGCAGCATGGCCAACGCGATCAAGAAGATCTCGGTGGCGCGCGGCTACGACGTGACCCGCTACACGCTGCAGTGCTTCGGCGGCGCGGGCGGCCAGCATGCCTGCCTGGTCGCCGATGCGCTGGGCATGACGCGCGTCTTCGTGCATCCGCTGGCCGGTGTGCTCTCGGCCTACGGCATGGGCCTGGCCGATCAGCGCGTGATGCGCGAGGCGGCGGTCGAGCGGCCGCTGAACGAGGCGGAACTGACAGCCCTGGCGGCCCAGGTCGAGGCCCTGGAGCGCGAGGCGCGCGAGGACATCCTCGCCCAGGGCGTGAACACCCGCCACGTGTACACCGAGCGTCGCGCCCGGGTGCGCTACGAAGGCACCGACACCGCCCTGTCGGTGCCGCTGGGCACGGTGGCGCAGACGCAGGAAGCCTTCGAGGCCGCCTACCGCCAGCGCTTCGCCTTCCTGATGCAGGGCCGCGGCCTCGTGGTGGAGGCGGTGTCGGTGGAAGCCGTGGGGGCCGGCGAAGCGCCCGCCGAGCCCCGCCACGAGGTGGCCACCGAAGCCCCTGCCCCGGTGGCCGCCCAGGTCGAGCTGTTCAGCGGCGGCCGCTGGTGGCCGGCCTCGCTGGTGGTGCGCGAGCACACGCAACCTGGCCATGTGATCGCCGGCCCGGCCATCATCGCCGAACGCAACGCCACCACCGTGGTCGAGCCCGGCTGGCAGGCACGGGTGACCGAGTTCGACCACCTGGTGCTCGACCGTGTCGAGGCGCGCACCCAGCGCAAGGCCATCGGCACCACGGTCGACCCGGTGATGCTGGAGGTCTTCAACAACCTCTTCATGAACATCGCCGAGCAGATGGGCCTGCAGCTGCAGAACACCGCCTACTCGGTGAACATCAAGGAGCGGCTGGACTTCTCCTGCGCCCTCTTCGACGCCCGGGGCAGCCTCATCGCCAATGCGCCCCACATGCCGGTGCACCTGGGCTCGATGAGCGAGTCGATCAAGACCGTCATCGCGCGCAACCCCGGCATGCGCCCCGGCGACGTCTATGTGCTCAACGACCCCTACCACGGCGGCACCCACCTGCCCGACGTGACGGTGGTGACGCCCGTCTTCGACGACGCCGGCGCGCGGGTGCTGTTCTACGTGGGCTCGCGCGGTCACCATGCCGACATCGGCGGCACCACGCCCGGCTCCATGCCCCCCTTCTCCACGCGCATCGAGGAAGAAGGCGTGCAGATCGACAACGTCAAGCTCGTCGAGGGTGGCGTGCTGCGCGACAAGGAGATCCTCGCCTTGCTGGCCAGCGGCGAATACCCCTCGCGCAACCCGCAGCAGAACCTGGCCGACCTGAAGGCGCAGATCGCCGCCAACGAGAAGGGCGTGCAGGAGCTGCGCAAGATGGTCGAGCAGTTCGGCCTGGAGGTGGTGCAGGCCTACATGGGGCACGTGCAGGACAACGCCGAGGAGTCGGTGCGCCGTGTCATCACCGCGCTGAAGGACGGGCAGTTCACGCTGCCGCTGGACAACGGCGCGCGCATCCAGGTGGCCATCCGCGTGGATCAGGCCCAGCGCAGCGCGGTGATCGACTTCACCGGCACCTCGCCGCAGCTGCACAACAACTTCAATGCACCCAAGGCGGTGTGCATGGCGGCGGTGCTCTACGTCTTCCGCACGCTGGTGGACGACGACATCCCGCTCAACGCCGGCTGCCTCAAGCCGCTGGAGGTGATCGTGCCCGAAGGCTCGATGCTCAACCCCCATCCGCCAGCCTCGGTGGTGGCGGGCAACGTGGAAACGTCCACCTGCATCACCAACGCCCTCTACGGCGCCCTGGGCGTGCTCGCGGCCAGCCAGTGCACGATGAACAACTTCACCTTCGGCAACGACCGCTACCAGTACTACGAGACCATCTCGGGCGGCTCGGGTGCGGGTGCCCTCACCGATGCGCAAGGCCAGGTGGTGGGCGGCTTCGACGGCACGGGCGTGGTGCAGACCCACATGACCAACTCACGCCTGACCGACCCCGAAGTGCTGGAGTTCCGCTACCCCGTGCGCCTGGACAGCTACGAGATCCGCCGCGGCTCGGGCGGCGCAGGCCGCTGGCGTGGTGGCGACGGGGGGGTGCGCCGCATCCGCTTCCTGGAGCCCATGACCGCCTCCATCCTCTCGAACGGCCGCAACGTGCCGGCCTTCGGGCTGGCGGGCGGCGAGCCGGGCGCCCTGGGCGTCAACCGCGTGGAGCGGGCCGATGGCAGCGTGGAGGTGCTGGCCCACATCGGCAGCACCGAGATGGAGGCCGGCGACGTCTTCGTGATCGAGACCCCGGGCGGCGGCGGCTATGGGCCGCCCACGGCCTGAGGGCAGGAGCCCGCCGCGGATGCCATGTTCGCCCTGAAGCTGTCGCTGGTGGCCGCCACGATCTGGCTGGCCACCCTGGTGACGCGCCGGCTGGGGCATGCCCTGGGCGGCGCGCTCAGCGGCATGCCGATGATCCTGGCGCCCATCCTGGGCGTGCTGCTCATCGACCTGCCGGCCACCCAGGTGCAGGCCATCGCCCTGGCCACGCTGGCCTGCGTGCCAGCCACGGTGCTGTTCATCGTCGTCTATGGCCGGGCCTGCACGCGCTGGCCCTGGCCAGTGTGTCTGCTGATGGCCACCGCGGTGTTCCTGCTCGCCGCCTCCGCACTGACCCAGGTCGTGCGCAGCGCCGGCTGGGTGATTGCCATGGCCGCCGTGGCGCCCGGCCTGGGCCTGTGGGCGCTGGCACGCCCCGAGCACGTCGGTGGGGCCGTGCCCATCCCCCGCAGCGAACTGGCCTGGCGACTGGGCGCGGCTATCGCGATGGCCGGTGCCGTCATGCTGTCGGCCGATGCGCTACCAGCCCGCGTGAGCGGTCTCCTGCTGGCCGCCCCCATCGCCGGCAGCATCCTGCCCAGCTTCACCTTGCCCCGTCATGGTGGGCCCGCCACGGTGGCGTTGCTGCGCGGCTTCGCGATGGGCCTGCATGGCTTCATCGCCTTCCTCATCGTGCTGTATGCCGCGTTGGGCATCCTGCCGGCCGCGTGGGCATTTGCTCTGGCGCTGGTCGGCGCTTCCGCCACCGGCTGGGTCGCCTACCGGCTGCGTCAAAGGGGGCAGGCCCGCCGCGAAGAGACGGATCGAAGCGATTCCCCAACCGCTGCAACACACCCGCGCAGGGGCCTGCCGAAACCATGATGCCTGCAGTATGACCGACTTCCCGACGCCATGACCATCCTGCTCACCGGCTTCGAGCCCTTCGGCGGCGAACGCCTGAACCCCTCCCAGGCCCTGGCCGAGGCGCTGCACGGCCAACGCGTGGGCGAGGCCGAGATCACCGGCCTCGTGCTGCCCTGTGTCTTTGATGATGCCCTGGACGTGCTCAACCAGGCCCTCGACACACACCGCCCCGGCCTGGTCCTGGCGCTGGGCCAGGCGGGCAGCCGCGCCGACCTCACGGTGGAGCGCATCGCGATCAACCTCAACGACGCCCGCATCCCCGACAACGCCGACCACCAGCCCATCGACACGCCCGTGGTGCCCGGCGGCCCGGCCGCCTACTTCAGCACCCTGCCCATCAAGGCCATCGTTGCCGACCTGCGCACCGCCGGCCTGCCCGCCTCGGTGTCACAGACCGCCGGCACCTTCGTGTGCAACCACGTGTTCTACGGCCTGATGCATGCCCTGGCCACGCGGCATCCCGACGCACGCGGTGGCTTCATGCATGTGCCGCTGCTGCCCGGGCAGGCCGCGCGCCTCGCGCCACCAACGGCGAGCATGGCGCTGGAGACCATGCGCCAGGGCGTGCTGGTGGCATTGCAGACGGCGCTGCGCGAGCGGGTGGATCGGGTGGTGGGTGGGGGTGCGCTCGACTAGCCTTGCGCGTCAGCGTGCCGGCAGCCTCGCCATCAAGGCCTTGTAGGCCGCCGGCTGCTCGTCGTGCAACTTGCGCAGCGCCGCCTCGGCAGCCTCGGCCAGATCCGCCTTGTGCGCCTGCTTCACAGTCTCGATACGCGCAGCCAGGGCCTTCAGGCGCCTGTGCTTGTCGGCGGCCTCGGCCGTCTTCCACTGGGCGTCTTCGGACAGAGCCAGCAGCACCTCGGTGATCAGGCCCAACTGGCGGCCGTAGGAGGCCGTCTCGAAGACCTTGCGCTCGACTTCGCCCACGCCCGCCTGGGGCGGGATGGCGCCGAAGAACCAGCGGGTGTCGGGGGCGATGTCCTGGACGACATCGCCGCTGAAGGGCCAGTGCACCTGCGGGGCCCACCACCAGAACCAGGGAAACATGGTTCACCTCCCGTTGTGTTCGCAACGATGCCGCATGCAAGAAGCATGCGGCGCCACAGGGCTGCGGCCGGGCCCCGCGCGCTTACCAGACGCCCTGCGCCAGCATCGCGTCGGCCACCTTCACGAAGCCGGCCACGTTGGCGCCGCGCACGTAGTCGGTGCCGCCGCTGCCATTGTCGCCATAGCGCACGCAGTTGGTGTGAATGTCGGACATGATGCTGCGCAGGCGGGCGTCAACCTCATCGCGCGTCCAGGGCAGGCGCTGGGCGTTCTGGGTCATCTCCAGGCCCGAGGTGGCCACGCCGCCAGCGTTGCTGGCCTTGCCCGGGGCGTACAGCGCCTTGGCGTGCTGGAACACATCCACCGCCTCCAGCGTGCAGGGCATGTTGGCCCCTTCGGCCACGCACTTCACGCCCTGCTTCACCAGGGTGCGGGCGTCATCGGCGTCGAGTTCGTTCTGTGTGGCGCAGGGCAGGGCCACGTCCACCTTCACGCCCCAGGGCTTGCGGCCGGCCTCGTAGCGCAGGCCGCGCTCGCGGGCATAGTCTTCCACGCGGCCGTAGCGGTCGTTCTTGATGTGCATGAGCATCGCGAGCTTCTCGGGCGTGAAGCCCTCGTCGTCGATGACCGTGCCACCGGAGTCGGAGGCCGTCACCACGCGCGCGCCCAGCTGCAGGCATTTCTCGATGGCGTACTGCGCCACGTTGCCCGAGCCCGACACGGCCACGCGCAGGCCCTCGAGCGTCATCTGCCGGCTGCGCAGCATGTGATCGACAAAGTACACCAGGCCATAGCCGGTGGCCTCGGGGCGGATCAGGCTGCCGCCGAAGGACAGGCCCTTGCCGGTGAACACGCAGGCGGCGTTGTTGGTGAGCTTCTTCATCATGCCCGCCATGTAGCCCACCTCGCGCGCGCCCACGCCGATGTCACCGGCCGGCACGTCGGTGTCTGCGCCCAGATGGCGATACAGCTCCAGCATCAGCGCCTGGCAGAAGCGCATCACCTCGCCGCGGCTCTTGCCCTTGGGGTCGAAATCCGACCCGCCCTTGCCGCCGCCCATGGGCAGGGTGGTCAGCGCGTTCTTGAAGGTCTGCTCAAAGGCCAGGAACTTCAGGATCGACAGGTTCACCGACGGGTGGAAGCGCATGCCACCCTTGAAGGGGCCGATGGCGCTGTTGTGCTGGATGCGGAAGGCCCGGTTGGTCTGCGTGTCGCCGTTGTCATCGACCCAGCACACCCGGAACTGGATCACGCGCTCGGGCTCCACCAGCCGGTCGAGCAGCCCGCTCTCGGCGTACTTCGGATGCGCGGCGATGTAGTCCCACAGGCTCACCATCACCTCCTGCACGGCCTGCAGGAACTCCGGCTGCTGCGGATCACGGGCACGCACCTGCCCCAGGAACTCGTCGAGACTCTTGTATTTCACGGGCCAACTCCAAGGAAACGCACAGGTTCAGTGCAAAACCCGTCAAGTTTCGCACTGTTTTGGGGCGACAACTTGCGCGCGGTCAGCGCATCACCGCCATGCTGGGTTCGGTCCCTCGTCCTACACTCGGGCAAACCCTGAGTCCCCCCATGCCCTCAGCCTCCACCCCCCTCCCCCTCGACCTCGCGCTGCAAGGCGGCGGGTCGCATGGGGCCTTCACCTGGGGCGTGCTCGACCGGCTGCTGGAAGACGACGGGCTGGCGGTGCAAGGCGTGTCGGGCACCAGCGCGGGGGCGTTGAATGGTGCGGTGCTGGTGACGGGGCTGGTGCGCGGCGGGCGTGAGGGTGCACGGGTGGCCTTGCGGGCGTTCTGGGAGGACGTGGGGCGCAGCGGGCAAGTGTTCTCGCCGTTTTCGCTGACGCAGGCGGCCGCGGCGCAGCACCACAGCTTCAACTTCGACGTGCTGCCCAACTACCAGTGGGTGACGAGCTTCTGGCGCAGCTTCAGCCCTTACGAGTTCAACCCGCTCAACCTCAACCCGCTGCGCGACGTGGCGCGCCGGCATGTGGACGAAGCCGCGCTGCGTGAAGCCCATGCCCACGTGCCGGGCCTGGGCCTGTTCGTGACAGCCACCGCCGTGCACACCGGCCAGGCGCGCGTGTTCACGGGCGAAGACCTCAGCATCGATGCGCTGCTGGCCTCTGCCTGCCTGCCCTTCCTGTTCCAGGCGGTGGAGATCGACGACGAGCCCTACTGGGACGGCGGCTACACCGGCAACCCGGCGCTCTACCCGCTGATCTACCGCACGAACACGCTCGACATCCTGCTGGTGAAGATCAACCCGCTCAAGCGCGAAGGCACGCCCACGCGCAGCGTGGAGATCATGGACCGCATGAGCGAGATCACCTTCAACGCGAGCCTGATCGCCGAGCTGCGCGCGATCGCGTTCGTGTCGCGGCTGCTGCACGAGCACAAGCTCGACCCGCGGCAGTACAAGGACCTGCGCCTGCACATGGTGGCCGACGACGAGGGGCTCGCGCCCTTCAATGCGTCGAGCAAGCTCAACACCGACCCGGCCTTCCTGGAGCAGCTCTTCACGCTGGGCCGCGCCGCGGCCGAACGCTGGCTGGCCGCGCACCGCAGCGACCTGGGCCGGCGCTCGTCGCTGGACATCGAAGCGCAGTTCCTGGGCCGCACGGACAGCGCGGGCGGCCATCCCTTCCCGGTGGAAGCCGTGCCGCCACGCCGCCCGTGGTGGCGGCGCTGGCTGGGGCGTTGAGCCGTGGGCGCTGAGGCCGATCAGCCCGCGAGCTTCTTCTTCAGCAGCTCGTTCACCTGGGCCGGGTTGGCTTTGCCCTTGGTGGCCTTCATGGCCTGGCCCACCAGCGCGTTGAAGGCCTTGTCCTTGCCGGCGCGGAATTCCTCGACCGACTTGGCATTGGCGGCCAGCACCTCGTCGAGGATGGCTTCCAGGGCGCCGGTGTCGTTCATCTGCTTGAGGCCCTTGGCCTCAATCAGCGTATCCACATCGCTGCCCTCGCCGCTCCACAGGGCCTCGAACACCTGCTTGGCTCCGTTGTTGGAGATGGTGCCGTCGCTGATGCGGCTGATCAGCGCGGCCAGCGTGCCGGCCTGCACGGGCGCGTCTGCAATGTCCTTGCCTTCGGTGTTGAGCCGACGCGACACCTCGCCCATCAGCCAGTTCGCCACCAGCTTGGGCTGCCTGCACGCATTGCGCGCCGCCTCGTAGTAGCGCGCGAACGAAAGGCTCTGCGTCATCATCGTGGCGTCGTAGGCCGGCAGTCCGTCCTCGCGCTGGAAGCGTTCGGCCATCACGCTGGGCAGCTCGGGCATCTCGCCCTTCACCCGTTCGACCCACTCGGGCGCGATCACCAGGGGCGGCAGGTCGGGGTCGGGGAAGTAGCGGTAGTCGTGCGCGTCTTCCTTGGTGCGCATGGCCCGCGTCTCGCCGGTGTCGGGGTTGAAGAGCACAGTGGCCTGCTGCACCTGGCCGCCGTCCTCGATCAGGTCGATCTGCCAGTTCACCTCGTAGTCGATGGCCTGCTGCAGGAAGCGGAAGCTGTTGAGGTTCTTGATCTCGCGGCGCGTGCCGAAGGGCTGGCCGGGCTTGCGCACCGACACGTTGGCGTCGCAGCGGAAGCTGCCTTCCTGCATGTTGCCGTCGCAGATGCCCAGCCACACCACCAGCGCGTGCAGCGCCTTGGCATACCCCACCGCCTCGGCCGCCGAGCGCATCTCGGGCTCGGAGACGATTTCCAGCAGCGGCGTGCCGGCGCGGTTGAGGTCGATGCCCGTCTGGCCGTGGTAGTCCTCGTGCAGCGACTTGCCCGCATCTTCTTCCAGGTGGGCGCGGGTGAGGTGCACCACGTGCTTCTCGTCGCCCACGTAGAACTCGACCTCGCCGCCCTGCACCACCGGGATCTCGTACTGGCTGATCTGGTAGCCCTTGGGCAGGTCGGGGTAGAAGTAGTTCTTGCGCGCGAAGATGGACAGCGGCGCGACCTTCGCCTTCACCGCCAGGCCGAAGCGGATGGCGCGCTCCACCGCCGCGCGGTTCATCACCGGCAGCGTGCCCGGCAGGGCCAGGTCCACCGCGCAGGCCTGGGTGTTGGGCGCTGCGCCAAAGGCGGTGCTGGCGCCCGAGAAGATCTTGGATTGCGTGGACAGCTGGGTGTGCGTCTCGAGGCCGATCACCACCTCGTAGCCGCGCACGAGTTTCGATGGGGTCTGGGTCATATCAGGTCTCTCGCCGGGCCGCCCCAAGAGAGACGCGCCCCCTCGGGGGGTCGCGAAGCGGCGCGGCTGCAAGCTTGGGGGCTCATTGGAAGCCCTCCGGGGTGCGGAGGTGGAAGTCGGTCACCTGCTGGAAGGCATGCGCGGCGTGCAGCAGCTCACCTTCCTTCCAGTAGTTGCCGATGAGCTGCAGGCCCACGGGCAGGCCTTCTTCGCCAAAGCCCGCGGGCACGCTCATGCCGGGCAGGCCGGCCAGGCTGCCGGGCAGCGTGAAGATGTCGGCGAGGTATTCCTGCACCGGGTCGGTCTGGCTGCCCAGGGCGCGTGCCACGGTGGGTGAGACGGGGCCGGCGATCAGGTCGCACTGGGCAAAGGCGGCCTGGAAGTCGTCGGCGATCATGCGCCGCAGCTTCTGGGCCTGCAGGTAGTAGGCGTCGTAGTAGCCGTGGCTGAGCACATAGGTGCCGATCATGATGCGGCGCTTCACCTCGGGGCCGAAGCCTTCCGAGCGGCTCTTCTTGTACATGTCGAGCAGGTCGCCGTGGTCCTTGGCGCGGTGGCCATAGCGCACGCCGTCAAAGCGGCTCAGGTTGGAGCTGGCCTCGGCCGGGGCGATGATGTAGTACACGGGAATAGACAGCTCGGTGCGCGGCAGGCTCACGTCCACCAGCGTGGCGCCGAGCTTCTCGAACTCGGCCAGCGCGGCGCGCACGGCCGTGGTCACGCCGGCGGCCACGCCTTCGCCAAAGAACTCCTTGGGCAGTCCGATGCGCAGGCCCTTCAGTGGCTGGGCCGCGGTGGCGCCTTCGCGTGGCGTGCGGATCGAGGCCGCATAGTCTTCGACGGGCCGCTCGGCCGAGGTGGCGTCGCGCGGGTCGAAGCCGCTCATGGCCGACAGCAGCAGCGCGCAGTCTTCGGCACTGCGCGCCAGCGGGCCGGCCTGGTCGAGGCTGGAGGCAAAAGCGATCATCCCGTAGCGCGAGCAGCGGCCGTAGGTGGGCTTGATGCCGGTGATGCCGGTGAGCGAGGCCGGCTGGCGCACCGAGCCGCCGGTGTCGGTGCCGGTGGCCGCCGGGATCAGGCGCGCGGCCACCGCCGCGGCCGAGCCGCCCGACGAGCCGCCGGTGATGCAGTTCACGTTCCAGGGGTTGCAGGCCGGGCCGTAGGCCGAGTTCTCGTTGCTGCCGCCCATCGCGAACTCGTCGCAGTTGAGCTTGCCCAGCGTGACGCTGCCGGCCGCCTTGAGCTGGGCCACCACGGTGGCGTCGAAGGGGCTGCGATAGCCCTCGAGCATCTTCGAGGCCGCGGTGCTGGGGAAGTCGGTGGTGACGAAGATGTCCTTGTGCGCCAGGGGCACGCCCAGGAGCGACCCTGTCTCGCCCTTGGCGCGCCGATCGTCCGCGGCCTGTGCCTGCGCCAGCGCCAGGGCCTCGTCGGTGCACAGGAAGGCCCCGAGTTGTTGATGGGCGGCAACGCGCGCAAGCAGATGTTTCGTGATTTCGACGCTGGAGACGGCCTTGGCGTCGAGCTGGCGGGCCAGGTCGGCCACGCCCAGGTGGTGCAGTTCGTTGCTCATCGCGCCCTCACTCGATGACCTTGGGCACGAGGAAGAGCCCGTCTTCCACCGCGGGGGCGCTGCGCTGGTTGGCCTCGCGCTGGTCGGTCTCGGTCACCACGTCCTCGCGCAGGCGCAGGGCCACGTCCTGCACGGCCGACAGCGGGGTGTACAGGGGTTCGACGCCGGTGGTGTCCACCGCGCGCATGCGCTCGACGATGTCGAAGAAGCCGTTGAGCTGGTCGAGCATGCGGGCCTGTTCGGCCTCGCTCAGCGCCAGCCGCGCGAGGTGGGCGATGCGGCCTACGTCCTGGGGTGTCAGAGCCATGGGAAATTGTTTGCTGATGGGGACTTCCCGCACGCTGGGGCGCGGGGTCAATGGGGTATTATCTTCGGTTATCCACAGCCGGCCCGGGCGCGGTGTTTCCTGGCGGGGCTGCCCAGCCCCGAGAGCCACGCCCTGCGCCGGTTTTGTGCAAGGACCACACACACATGTTCGAATCCTTTCGTCGCTACTTTTCGACGGACCTCGCCATCGACCTGGGCACGGCCAACACCCTGATCTACGTGCGCGGCAAGGGCATCGTCCTGGACGAGCCCTCGGTGGTGGCCATCCGCCACGAAGGCGGCCCCAACGGCAAGAAGACCATCCAGGCGGTGGGCGCCGAGGCCAAGGCCATGCTGGGCAAGGTGCCTGGCAACATCGAGGCCATCCGCCCCATGAAGGACGGCGTGATCGCCGACTTCACCGTCACCGAGCAGATGCTCAAGCAGTTCATCAAGATGGTCCACCCGCGCTCGGTGCTCAAGCCCAGCCCGCGGATCATCATCTGCGTGCCCTGCGGCTCCACCCAGGTCGAGCGCCGCGCCATCCGCGAGTCGGCCCTGGGCGCCGGCGCCTCCGAGGTGTACCTGATCGAGGAACCCATGGCCGCGGCCATCGGCGCCGGCCTGCCGGTGTCGGACGCTTCCGGCTCCATGGTGGTCGACATCGGCGGCGGCACCACCGAGGTGGGCGTGATCAGCCTGGGCGGCATGGTCTACAAGGGCAGCGTGCGCGTGGGCGGCGACAAGTTCGATGAGGCCATCATCAACTACATCCGCCGCAACTACGGCATGCTGATCGGCGAACCCACGGCCGAAGCCATCAAGAAGGAAATCGGCTCGGCCTTCCCTGGCTCCGAGGTCAAGGAGATGGAAGTGAAGGGGCGCAACCTCTCCGAAGGGGTGCCGCGCAGCTTCACGATCAGCTCCAACGAGATCCTGGAAGCCCTGACCGACCCGCTGAACCAGATCGTCTCGTCGGTGAAGAACGCGCTGGAGCAGACGCCGCCCGAACTCGGCGCCGACATCGCCGAGCGCGGCATGATGCTCACCGGCGGCGGCGCCCTGCTGCGCGACCTCGACCGCCTGCTGGCCGAGGAAACCGGCCTGCCGGTGCTGGTGGCCGAGGACCCGTTGACCTGCGTGGTGCGCGGCTGCGGCACGGCCCTGGAGCGCATGGAGCGCCTGGGCTCGATCTTCACCTCGGAATAAGCCCCCACGGATGTCCCCGCCGGCCCAGCTCTTCCCCGCTGCGCCGGCCTGTGCCTGTTCGAGTGCCTGACCCCCGCCTTGCGCCATGCCCCTGGGTACGCTGGACCGCACACCCCCACCCTTCTTCCGCCAGGGCCCTTCGGCCCTGACGCGGGTGCTGTTCTTCTCGGCGCTGGCGCTTTTCCTGATGGTGGCCGACCGCCGCCTCGTGGTGGTCGAACCCCTGCGGGCCGTCATCGCCACCGTGCTGCACCCCCTCCAGCAGGCCCTGCTGGTGCCGGTGCAGGCCCTCGGCACCAGCGGTGAATACCTGCAGGGTCTTGCGGCGGCCCGCGCCTCAGAGGCCGAGGCCCGCCGCCTGATGGCCGACAAGGCCGAGCGCCTGGGCCGCCTGGAGATGCTGGAGCAGGAAAACGCCCGGCTGCGCGAGATGCTCAACCTGCGCGCCGCGGTGCCGGCGCGCACCCAGGCCGCCGAGGTGCTCTACGACCGGCCCGATCCCTACACCCGCCGCGTGGTGATCGACCGCGGCTTGACGCAAGGCGTCGTGCGTGGCTCCCCGGTGATCGACCACACCGGCGTGATCGGCCAGGTCACGCGGGTGTATCCGCTCACTTCGGAAGTGACACTGCTGGTAGACAAGGACGCCGTGATCCCGGTGCTGAACACCCGCACGCAGGTGCGCGGTGTGGCCTATGGCGACCCCCTGCGCGGCGGGCTGGAACTGCGCTTCATGCCCACCAATGCCGACGTGCGCGAGGGCGACGAACTGGCCACCTCGGGGGTGGACGGCGTCTATCCGCCCGGCCTGCCCGTGGCCACGGTCACCCGCGTGGAGCGCCGCGCCGACAGCTCCTTCGCGCGCATCACGCTGGAGCCGGTGGGGCAGCTGGCCAGTGCCCGCCACGTGCTGGTGGTCGAGCCCGTGGGCCTGTCGCTGCCCCCGCCGCCCGACCCGGAACCCGAGCCCGCCGCCGCCCGCCGCGGCGCGCGCAACCGCTGAACGGAGCCTCCAGCCATGATGCCGCGCGGCTCCGACCAGCTCCTCCTGCCCGCCAACCCGGTCTTCGTCTGGGGGTCGCTGGTGGTGGCCCTGGCCATCAACATGCTCCCCCTGGGGCGCACGCCGGCCCTGCCCGACCTGCTGGCCCTCACCCTGGTGTTCTGGAACGTGCACCAGCCGCGGCGCATCGGCATCGGCGCGGCCTTCGTCTTCGGCCTGATGATGGACGTGCACGACGGCGCCCTGCTGGGCCAGCACGCCCTGGCCTACACCCTGCTCAGCTTCTTCGCCATCACCATCCACCGCCGGCTGCTGTGGTTCTCGGTGCTGGAGCAGGCGTTACAGATTCTTCCGCTGTTTTTCGCAGCGCACGCCGTGCTGGTCTTGATCCGGCTGGTCGCTGGTGGCATCTTCCCGGGGTGGGAACTGCTGCTGGCGCCGGTGTTCGAATCCCTGTTGTGGCCCCTGGCCAGCTGGGTGCTGCTGGCGCCGCAGCGCCGGGCGCCTGATCCCGACAAGAACCGCCCGCTGTAAGGTTCACAAGGTCTGCCGTGACCGAACTCAAGGATGTCGAACTCGAGCTGTCGCGCTTTCGTGCGAGGCTGCTGTTCGCCGCCGCGCTGGTGCTGGTGTGCTTTGGCCTGGTGGCTGCACGGCTGGTGTACCTGCAGGTGATCCAGCACGAGGAGCTGTCCACCCGGGCTGAATCGAACCGCATCTCGGTGCTGCCCATCCCGCCCAATCGTGGGCTGATCCTCGATCGCAACGGAGTGGTGGTCGCGCGCAACTACGCGGCCTACACGCTGGAGATCACACCGTCCAAAGTGGACGACCTGGACGGCACCATCGATGCGCTGTCCGAGCTGGTGGACATCGGCAATGCCGACCGTCGGCGCTTCCGCCGGCTGATGGAGGAAACCAAGAGCTTCGACTCCCTGCCCATCCGCACCCGGCTCACCGACGAGGAGGTGGCGCGCTTCGCCGCCCAGCGCTACCGCTTCCCCGGCGTGGACGTGAAGGCCCGCCTGTTCCGCCACTACCCGCTGGGCGACGTGGGCAGCCATGTGGTGGGCTACATCGGCCGCATCAACCAGGCCGAGAAGAAAGCCATGGAAGACTGGCACGAGGAGGACGTGGCCAACTACCGCGGCACCGAGTACATCGGCAAGCTGGGCGTGGAACAGGCCTACGAGCGCGAACTGCACGGCACCACCGGCTTCGAGGAGGTGGAGACCAGCGCCGGCGGGCGCGCGGTGCGCCGCCTGCGCTCGAGCCCGGCCACGCCGGGCAATACCGTGGTGCTGTCGATCGACATCAAGCTGCAGGGCCTGGTGGAGCAGCTCTTCGGCAACCGCCGCGGCGCGCTGGTGGCCATCGACCCGCGCAGCGGCGAGGTGCTGGCCTTCGTCAGCAAGCCCACCTTCGACCCCAATCTCTTCGTCGAGGGCATCGACGTGGAGAACTGGCGCGCGCTCAACGAGTCGATCGACAAGCCGCTGCTCAACCGCGCGCTGCGCGGCACCTACCCGCCGGGCTCCACCTACAAGCCCTTCATGGCGCTGGCCGCGCTCAACACCGGCACGCGCACGGCCAACCAGGCCATCCTCGACACCGGGGTCTTCCTCTTCGGCAACCACCGCTTCCGCAGCCATGGCGATGCCGGCCTGGGCATGGTGGACCTGCGCCGCTCCATCGTGAAGTCGAGCAACGTCTACTACTACTCGCTGGCCAACGAGATGGGCGTGGACCTGATGCACGACCAGATGGTGCCCTTCGGTTTCGGCCAGATCACCGGCATCGACCTGCAGGGAGAGGTGCGCGGCGTGCTGCCCTCCACCACCTGGAAGCGCAATGCCTACCGCAAGCCGGAACAGCAGCGCTGGTATGCCGGCGAGACCATCTCGCTGGGCATCGGCCAGGGCTACAACACCTTCACGATGCTCCAGCTGTCGCACGCGATGGCCACGCTGGCCTCGGGCGGGCAGCGCTACAGGCCGCACGTGGTGCGCGAGATCCGCGACGCCGTCACGCACGAATCCCGGCTGGTCCACCATGAGCCGCTGGGACGCATCCCGCTCAGGCCCGAGCATGTGAAGGTGGTGCTCGACTCGATGCATGCCGTCACCCAGGAAGGCACGTCGGTGCGCAGCTTCGCCGGCGCCCCCTACAAGAGCGGGGGCAAGACCGGCACGGCCCAGGCCGTGTCCATCCGCCAGAACGAACGCTACGACGCCAGCAAGATGGCCGAGTACCTGCGCGACCACGCGCTGTACGTGGCCTTTGCGCCACTGGAAGAGCCCCGCATCGCCGTGGCCGTCATCGTCGAGAACGCGGGTTTCGGTTCTCAGTCGGCCGCGCCCATCACGCGCCGCGTGTTCGACTACTGGCTGGAGGGCCTGTACCCCAGCGAAGAAGACATCGCGGCAATGCAACGCGGCGAGGCGGCAGCGCCGATCGGCAAGCCGCGGCTGGCGGCCACCGTGCCAGTGCAACCGGTGTCGTCGGCGCTGGATGGCAGCCGGCTGCCCGGGCCCAGCATTGCACTGCCTGCCGACGATCCAGCCTCGGCCACCCCCTTGCCCACCGGGGCCCCGCGCACGCCATGAAGGTCACTTTCGAACGCCCCTCGCTGTGGCAGAGGATCAAGCCGGTACTCTTCGGCTTCGATCCGGCCCTGACCTTCGCCGTGCTGCTGCTGTGTGGCGCCGGCCTGGTCATCATGTATTCGGCAGGCTACGACCATGGCAGCCGGTTCGCCGACCATGCCCGCAACATGCTGATTGCCGCGGCCGTGGTCTTCGTGGTGGCCCAGGTGCCGCCTCAGAAGCTGATGATGATCGCCGTGCCACTGTACGCGGCAGGCGTGGTGCTGCTGCTGGGCGTGGAGTTCTTCGGCATCACGCGCAAGGGCGCCACGCGCTGGCTCAACGTGGGCATCACCGTGATCCAGCCCAGCGAGATCATGAAGATCGCGCTGCCCCTGATGCTGGCCTGGTGGTTCCAGCGGCGCGAAGGCCAGTTGCGCGTGCCCGACTTCCTCGTCGCCACGGTCATCCTGGCCGTGCCGGTGGCCCTGATCCTGCGTCAGCCCGATCTCGGCACCTCGCTGCTGGTGCTCGCGGCCGGGTTGGCGGTCATTTTCTTTGCCGGCCTGTCTTGGAAGCTGGTGATCCCGGTGATCGCTGCCGGGGCTGTCGGCATCGTGACGCTCGTGAGCCTGGAAGAGCGCATCTGCGCGCCCGGCGTGGATCTCAAGGTGCTGCACGAGTACCAGCGCCAGCGCGTGTGCACCCTGCTCGACCCCACCAAGGACCCGCTGGGCAAGGGCTTCCACATCATCCAGGGCACCATCGCCATCGGCTCCGGTGGGCTCACGGGCAAGGGCTTCATGAACGGCACCCAGACCCACCTGGAGTTCATCCCCGAGCGCACCACCGACTTCATCTTTGCGGCCTACTCCGAGGAGTTCGGCCTGGCGGGCAACCTCGCGCTGATCCTGGGCTTCCTCTTCCTGATCTTCCGCGGCCTGATGATCGCCAGCGAAGCGCCCACCCTCTTTGCCCGTCTGCTGGCCGGCGCGGTGACGCTCATCTTCTTCACCTACGCCTTCGTGAACATGGGCATGGTCAGCGGCATCCTGCCCGTGGTGGGCGTGCCCCTGCCCTTCATCAGCTACGGCGGCACCGCGATGGTCACGCTCGGCCTGGGCCTGGGCATCCTGATGTCGATTGCGCGCAGCAAACGTTTCATGCAGTCCTGACGGCCACCCCCTACGGCCTGCGGCCGCCCCCTCAAGGGGGCGACGCTGGCGGACCGGCGAAGCCGGCTCCGCGGCGTCTGCTGGAGGGGCTTGCTGCCTGCGTTTCTCCGGGCTCCATCGAGAGGATCTCGCATGCATACACAAAGCGTCGGTGTCATTGGTGTGGGCCACATGGGTGGCGCCATGGCGCAGCGGTTGCTCGACCGCAGCTGGCCGGTGGCGGTGTGTGACATCAACCCCCTCGCCGTGGCACCGCTGGCCGCGCGCGGGGCCGTGGTGCATCCCACCCCGGCGGCCCTGGCGAGTGCGGCAGATGTCGTGATCGTGGTGGTGGTGGATGGTGTGCAGACCCGCGAGGTTGTGCAAGGCGTGATCGCAGCGCCCGCGCGGCCGGCCTGCGTGATGCTGTGCCCCACGATCTCGCCTGAAGACGTGGAGGCCTGCGCTTCGGTCCTGGGAGCGGCCGGCATCGCCTGCCTGGATGCGCCGGTCTCGGGTGGGCCTTCGCGGGCCCGCGAAGGCCGCATGAGCCTGATGCTGGCGGGCGACCCGGCCGTGTGCGAGGCGCAGGCTGCGCTGCTGGCCGACCTGGCCGACCCGGTGTTCCGGGTGGGCGCGCGGGTGGGCGACGGTGCGCGCACCAAGCTCGTCAACAACCTGCTCGCCGGCATCCACCTGGCCGGCGCGGCCGAGGTGCTGGCCCTGGCGGAGCGACTGGGGCTGGACGCCTCGCGCACCCTCGATGTGATCGAGCGTTCCAGCGGCCAGAGCTGGATCGCCAGCGACCGCTACCGCCGTCTGCTGGCAGGTGACCTCGCCCCGCGGGCCCGCACGACACTGCTGGCCAAGGACACCCGGCTGGCCGTGCAGGCCGCCCGCTCCGTCGGCGCGTCACTCGCGCTGGGGCCGCTCGCGGCCGAGGTGTTTGCCCGCGCACTGGAGGCCGGGCTGGGTGACGAGGACGACGCGAGCCTGATCGGGCTCTACCGGCCGCCCAACGGCTGAGAGCGCCGCAAGGCCTGCGCCGCGCGCAGCGCGCCCACCTCGGTGCCGTGCCAGTTGCGCAGCGTGACCTCGCTGTGGCCGCGCATGACCTGCCGCTCTTCGTCGGACAGTGGCAGCAGGGCTTCGATCGCCGCGGCCATCACCACCTCGGCGGCGCGTGCGGTGTTGCCGTCGTCCATCTTCAGCGCCACGCCCAGGCCTTGCTCGGGCAGGGCCGCGCAGTACACCCCTTCGGCGCCCACCTTGCAGAAGACGCGCTCGCCCAGGCGCTCCATCACGCGCGTGTCGAAGCGGCCGGTGCCGGCCACGTGAAAGGGCGAACGCGCCACCGCCTGCCGCAAACGCTGCGCGGCGCGGGCATGGTCGGCGCTCAGGCCCTGCCCGGTGGCCACACGGGCAAAGGCCAGCGCCCAGGCCTTGAGCGGCAAGGCGTAGGTGGGAATGGAGCAGCCATCGATGCCCATGGGGGCATGTGCCAGGCGTTCACCCGTGGCGGCCTCGAGGGCCGCGCCCACCTCGCGCATCACGGGGTGGTCGGGCTGCACATAGCCGCGCACGAAACGCTGCAGGTCAGGGCCCTTCGCGCCGCCCTGCATGGCGCAGGCCAGGCACAGGAAGCCCGCATGCTTGCCCGAGCAGTTGTTGTGCAGGGCCGTGGGCTCACGCCCCGCTGCCGCCAGGGCCCGGCCGGCCGTCTCCAGGCCGGGCCAGTGGGCGCCGCATTCCAGGGCCGATGCGTCCAGGCCCAGACGATGCAACACGCCGGCGGCCGTGTCGGCATGGCCGGGCTCGCCGTTGTGCGAGGCGCAGGCCAGGGCCAGCTCGGCATCGGTCAGGCCCAGGGCCTGGGCCGCACCGCTGGCCACCAGCGGCAAGGCCTGCAGCACCTTGATGGCCGAACGCGGGAAGACGGGCCGTTGCACGTCGCCCAGCGACCAGACCACGCCGCCATCGGCATCCATGACCACCAATGCGCCGCGGTGGAAGGACTCCACCGCCGAGCCCCGCCAGGCCTCGACGAGCACCGGATTCATGGTCAGCCGAGTTCGTAGGGCCCACCCTTGGCCAGGGCGCGCTGGTAGGCCGGCCGGGCCTGCATGCGCTGCAGCAGGTGGGTGAGCAGGGGATAGCGCTGGTCCAGGCCGCCGCGCGAAGCCGAGGCCTCGAGCGGGAAGCTCATCTGCACGTCGGCCGCCGTGAACTCGTCGCCAGCGAACCAGGGGCGCTCGGCCAGCTCGGACTCCATGAAGTCGAGATGGCGGCGGATGTTGGGGGTGACGATCATCCCCTTGACCTTCTGCGCGATGCCCGCTGCGATGGGGCGCACCAGCAGGGGCGACTTCTTCTCCACCGTGTCGAAGACGAGCTTCATCAGCAGCGGCGGCATGGCCGTGCCCTCGGCGAAGTGCATCCAGTAGAGGTAGCGCAACGCCTCCGGCGTGCCGGCCTTGGGCTTGAAGCGGCCTTCGCCGTAGCGATCGACCAGGTACTCGAGGATGGCCCCGGACTCGGCCAATACCAGATCGCCATCGGTGATCACCGGCGACTTGCCCAGCGGATGCACCTGGCGCAGCTCGGCCGGTGCCAGCATGGTCTTGGGGTCGCGCTGGTAGTGCCGGATCTCGTAGGGCAGCTGCAGCTCTTCGAGCATCCACAGCACACGCTGCGAACGGGAGTTGTTCAGGTGATGGACGATGATCATCGGCGCGCTCGGTGGGGCGTTGAACGGAAGGGCGAGCTTAACCGTCCTGGGTGAATCGTGTCCTCATGGGATTCATGGGGGCATTCGTCCGGACGTTAAGCTTGCATCCCTCATGGCAACAAGACTCAAGCGCAGGCGCCGCGCGCTGTTCATGCTCACCCTGGGGCTCTTCCTCGCGATCCCGCTAGGCGCTTTCATGGAAGCCACCTTGGGGGAAAAGTTCGTCTTCGTCTACGCCCACGACTACCGCAGTGCCCTGCCCTGGGTCGGCAGCGTGCTGGCAGCCTTCATTGCCTGGGGTCTGGCGGTGAGCCCCGGTGGGCGCACCGTGCTCGAGAGCATGTCGGAGCGGCGCTGGCTGCGATGGGTCCTGGCCTGGCCCTTTGCCGTCATCCTCTTCACCAGCATGATCGTCGTGGCCCCCCTGGGCTGGCTGGCCCTGGCGGGTCGCCTCCTGGGGCAGGAGGCCCATGGCGAACACGCCCGGGTGCTGAGCATCGAACCCTACGTGTCGCGCACCCGCGGCTGCGACCAGCGCGCCCAACTGCAGATTGGCCGTACCGACGCCGAACTGTGCGTGGCCCGCGTGCAGATGCTGCATGCCCCCCAGCCCGGCGAATGGGTCCGCGTGGACGGCCTGCGCTCGCCGCTGGGTTTCTACGTGCAGCGCTTGCGACGCGACCCGCTGTCGCGCTGAGTCACCGAGCCGCTGTGACCGTTGCGCATGACGGACGCCCCCACCTCCGGGGGATGGTCGACGCTGCGGCTCCTCCACTAGGCTTGCGATGGATCGCGCCCCACAAGTACACGACAACACAGGGAGGAACCGGGCATGCGTCGCCTGATGTCTTTGATCGTTCTCTTGGCACTGCTGGCGGTGGCCGCCGCGCTGGCGTTCGATCGGCGAGGGGTGCAGGAGTATTGGTGGCATCTCACGGAAACCCGGCCGGCACTGGATCTGCCCTTCGAGCAGATCTCGCAGGACTGGACCGAGGCTGATCTCAGGGCGCGTTTTCCCGACCTGGCATGGCGGTGCATGTCCTCTGCAGCCCATGCCAGCTTGGGCAACCGTGGCTGCTATGCCGACATCAGCGCGCACAATGGTCTGTCGGCCATGGCGGTGGCCTTTCACCTGCGCGAGGGGCGCGTCCACCACGCCGTGGTGCATCACCCGTCCTGGGTGCACAAGCGCATGCTGCGCGACCTGCGTCAACGGCATGGCCGCCCCCACGCAACGCAGCGCCTGCGTGTGCAGGGCGTCCGACTGACCGGCTGGAAGCTGCCCAACGGCTCGCTGTTCGCCAACCACAACGTGCCCGACAACCCGTTGAAGCCGAACACGACGATGTGGAGCAGCCCCCGGGCCTGCACGGAGAGGCCTTGCTGGACTTCGCAGTTCGAACCCCTTGAGGAGGAGAACGCTTCGTGAACACGCGGGAATCGCTGATGTCAGCGCCCGATATCAAGGAGCGTGTGGTGTCCTGGCGTCAACAAGGTCTGAGTGAGCGAGAAATCGCGTCTCGGCTCGATATCGAATTCAGACACCAGCTTGATGAGTCGGACCGCCGACTTGCGGCGATCCGCGAGCGATTCCCTGAAGCAACCACGCGACACGGAGCTGCGCCGTGGATCAAGCGCTGGCGAGTTCCTGTGGTTGTTCTGTTTTTTGCAGTCCTAGGGGGTGCGCTTCTCTACCTCACGCTGGGAGAGCAACTGGTCTTTGCGCATGCTGATGCCTACTGGAACACTGCAGGACCGGTTGCCATCGCGGGTGCCCTTGCCATTGCGTTCCTGGCTGGCACATCCCGTATCTGGCACCAACACATGGCCGCACAACGGATGCCCACCCGTTGGGTTCGGTACCTCCTTGGCGCCCCCTTGACGGGCGCCTTGGCCGCCTGGTTTTGCGCCATCGCGCCTATCGGTTGGGCAGCATTCATCGTGCGCGTGACAGGGGCTCCTATCGAAGGCGTGACAGCGCAAGTTCTTGAGGTCCAGCCGGATAAAGGTGCTCGCAAGGGTTGCGACTTTACCGGGACATTCCAGGTGGATGGGACCCGTGCCCGGCTGTGCGTGTCGTCAATCGCCAGAGACCACCACCCTCGCCCCGGGACACAGGTCCTCCTTGACGGCCTGGGGTCTCCCTTGGGCTTGTACGTTCAGGCCATCCGTCTTACACAGTCCCCAGAGACCCCAAATCGACCATGACCCTGCACATCACCCCTCTCGGCCCCGCCGACCATGCCGAATGGCAGCCGCTGGCGTTTGGGTACAAGCGTTTCTACGAAACCGTGCATACGCCCGAGGAATACGACGCGGCCTGGCAGCGGCTGATGCGACGAGAGGAGGTGTTCGGCCTGGGGGCGCGGCTGGACGGGCAGCTGGTGGGGATCACGCACTACCTCTTCCACGCGCATGTGTGGACGCCGCGGGTGTGCTACCTGCAGGACCTGTTCGTGTGCGCCAGCGCCCGCGGCAAGGGCGTGGCGCGCGCCTTGATCGCGGCCGTGGGTGATGCCGCACGAGAGGCCGGGGCCAGCCGCTGCTACTGGCTGACCCAGGAGCACAACACCACGGCACGCGCGCTGTACGACCGCGTGGCGGCCTACAACGGCTTCATCCGCTACGACGCGCCATTGTCGCCCGTGTAAGGCTCAGACCCTCTCGATCACCGTGGCGGTGGCCATGCCGTGGCCGATGCACATCACCTGCAGGCCCAGGGTGCCGCCGGTGGCTTCGAGGCCGTGCAGCATCTTGGCCATCAAGGCGCCGCCGGTGCCGCCCAGCGGGTGGCCGTGGGCGATCGCCCCGCCCCAGGGGTTGAGCCGGGCCATGTCGGGCTGGAACTCGCGGGCCCAGCACAGCGCGACGCTGGCGAAGGCTTCGTTGACCTCGATCCAGTCGAGGTCGGCCACGCCGATGCCGGCGCGCTTGAGCGCCTCGTGGGTGGCGGGGATCACGCCATTCAGCTGCATGACCGGGTCGGAGCCCACCACCACACGCGCGCGGAAGCGCGCCCTGGGGGTGAGGCCGTCGGCGCGGGCGGTGGCTTCGTCGGCCACCAGCACGGCGCTCGCGCCGTCGGAGATCTGGCTGGCGTTGGCCGCCGTCACCACCCCTTCGCCGGGCGCGCGAAAGACCGGGTGCATCGCGGCCATGCGGGCCTCGTCGAGCACGGCGCGGATGCCTTCGTCCCGTACCAGTGTGATCGGCTGGCCGTCGGCATCCAGGCCCGGTGTGGGCAACACTTCGCGGTGCCGGCCGGCCTCGGCAGCCGCATGGGCACGGCGGTGGCTTTCCTTGGCGAACTCGTCACAGTCGGCTCGCGACAGCCCCCAGTGTTCGGCGATGCGCTCGGCGCTTTCCACCTGGTGCACGAGGGCATGGCGTTCCAGCAGCGACGGGTTCAGGGCCTCGAAGCCGGTGAACTCGAAACGGCCGAGCGTAACGTCGAGGAACATGGGCACGCGGCTCATGCTTTCCACCCCGCCGGCAATCACGTAGCGCGCATCGCCGGCCGCAATGGCCTGGGCCGCAAAGTGCACGGCCTGCTGGCTGGAGCCGCACATGCGGTTGAGCGAGACCCCCGCCACGCGCGTGGGCAGGCCCGACAGCAGCACCGCCAGCCGCCCGACGTTGGCGCCCTGTTCGCCCGCCTGGCTCACGCAGCCGGCGATGAGGTCCTCAATCTGTTCGGGCACCACGCCGCTGCGCTCGACCAGGCCGCGCACGGCAAAGGCCAGCAGGTCGTCGGGACGGGTCTCGCGCAGGGCACCCTTGCGGCGGCCGAAGGCGGTGCGCACGGCATCGATGATGACGGGTTGGGACATGGGTCACTCCGGAGGATCACAACGCAGCAGCCATCATCGCCGATGGCGCGAGGCCCTGCCTAGCCGGCCAGTCGCCAGTGGTTGTCCAGGCGCAGACCGGGCAGTGCCAGCGGTTCGGCGCCTGTGCCGGCGCCGGGATGGCCGCCCATCCACAGGCGGCCCTGTGCATCGGCGGCGAGCGCGCAGGCTTCGGGCAGTGGCCCCCAGCCGCGCGGGCGGCCGTCGCGGTGATGGAGCGCCACACCTCCCGCGCGCGGGCAGCCCACGGCGAAACCCTCAGTCGTGCCGGCGATGTCGCCGCCGTAGCCCGCCAGCGGGCGATCGAAGGCCACGGTGCGCAGCCCTTTCGGCTCCAGCAGCGCCAGCACCGGGGCGGCGTGGCGCTGCGCCTCGTCGTCGTGCTCGGCCTGCAGGGCCACGCCCAGTCGGTCGCCGCTCCAGGCCAGGTGACGCAGGCTCACGCGGGTGTCCTCCAGCCGCCATTGGCCCAGCACCTCGCCGCGGCGCGTGTCCAGGCAGACGAGCGATGAATCCATCGTATCGAGCGCGAGTTTCTGCCGTCCCGTCTCGGGCCGGGTTTCGATGCCGCCATTGGCCACAAAGAGGCGGTCGGGGTGGTGGCGGTCCCAGAGCAGCTGGTGTGGGTCGCGGCCGCGGGAGGGCCAGGATTGCAGGGGAAGCAGCGCGGTGGCCTCGCGCACGGTCACCCAGCCTTCGCCGGTGTCCAGATCGGTCTCGGTGGTGAGCAGCACTCGGCCCTCGGGATGCAGCAGGACGTGGCCATTGAGCGTGCGCTCGGGGGGCATCCACACCCACAGCGGCTCGCGGCCCGGCTGCCAGCGCAGCAGCCAGTCGCCCGGACGGCGGGCGGCGGCATAGAGTTCGCCCGAGAGCCCGGTCCACACCCCATGCGCCCGGGTGGGGACGTCCAGGGCCACCTCCACCTGCCACTGGCCCCGCGAGGGGTCGGGCCGCAGCCAGCCGACCTGGTGCTGGTGATCGGGCCGGCGCCAGCTCGCGGCCAGGCGTGGAGCAGATCCGGCCCAGGCGGGCGCTGCCGCCGCCAGCAGGCCGGCGCCGACCCAGCCTGCGAGTTGGCGTCGCGTCAGCTCAGTCGCCATCGGCATCCGAAAAGCCCAGCCGCACCTCCAGCGCAGGCGCCAGTTCGGCCTCGGCCAGGCGCTTGAGGTCGGCCAGGGCTTGGGCTGCCTCCAGGACGGTGACGCTCACCTTCGGGTCGGCCTCCGCCATGCGTGTGTCGGCCGCCTCGACCGCCGCCGCCCACCGGTCGGCCAGGTCGTTCAGGCCGCGCCCGCGCAGGTAGAGCTCGAACGGCACGTGCCCCTCGCCCGGCCGTGGCGCCTCGGCGCTGGCACGGGCCTGTGCTGCAACCGCCCCCCAATGGGTCTGCCAGCTCTGCGCGGTGGTGCCGCTCGCATGCCGGGGCAGCGCCTGCGGCGTGGCGGCCCGCAGGGGTTTTTCCATCTGGGCCCAGCGCAGGCGCTCGATGCCGCCCACCCATTGGTTGACCAGCTCACCCACTGCCGCCACGGCCTCGTCCTCGGGCCAGTCGTCGCGGCCGCGCTGTGCGAGGGCGGCAAAGCCTTCGTTCAGGGCCTGGGCTTCGCGCAGCAGGTCGTGCGCCACTTCCCGGGCATAGCTGCAGGCCGGTGTCGCGGGGGCGGCCGGCTGGGTCCACAGCAGCCATTCCAGCGCGGGCAGCCCCTTGGCGGGGGTACCGATGCGCTCCATCGCCGCCGCGCCACGCGGCTGGGTGCGGATGGCCCGTTCGATCAGATGGGGGCGCGTGGGCGTAAAGTCGATCTGGCGCAGGCTGCGACGGGCGATCAGTGGCCCGGTGGCCACCGCCGACAGGCGCTCCCAAGCCGTGGTCGTGTCGCGCCAATGCCCGCGCACGCGCTCCAGGGGGAGGCTGCCCTGGCAATGGCCGTCTACGGCGCCGGCCAGGGCCTGGGCCTGCTCATGCAGCGCGCGCGCCTGCGGTGCCATCACGAAGCGATGCCAGCCCACAAGCAGGTCCACCGGGGTGTAGAAGGGCACGGCCACCCGCGTCCACTGCGGCTGGGACAGGGCCGGTGCCGCCTGGAGCACTCCGATCAGCAGCAGAAGGGTTCGTCGTTTCACAGCGACTCCACGAACTTCACCAGGGCCTCGCGGTCTTCGCGGCTCATGCGCAGCACCTGTTGCTTGCTGTCTTCGGCCTCGCCGCCATGCCAGAGGATGGCCTCGAGCACGCCGTTGGCGCGCCCGTCGTGCAGCAGGCGCTGGTGGCCGTTCACGTCCTTGATGAGCCCGATGCCCCACAGCGGCGGCGTGCGCCACTGGCGGCCGTTGGCGCGGAAATCGGGCCGGCCGTCGGCCAGGGCGTCGCCCATGTCGTGCAGCAGCAGATCGGTGTAGGGCCAGATGGTCTGGCCCTTCAGCGCCAGGCTGGTCAGGTGCGGGAAGGGCGCGTCGCCGGTGACGTAGCTCGGCCGGTGGCACACGGCACACTGGGCCTGGGAGAAGAGCTGCTGGCCGCGCAGCACCTGGGCATCGCGTGCATTGCGGCGCGCCGGCGGGGCCAGCGTGGCCTGGTAGAAGATGACGTCGTGCAAGGTCTTGTCGTCGATCTCGGGGGCCTGGCCCTTGGCACCGCGCGGCGCGGCGCGGCAGTCGGCCTGCTTCGGCGTGCAGCTTTCCTCGGGGAAGAAGGACGAGGTGATGCCGATGTCGCCATGGAAGGCGCCGGCGGTCTGGTGGGCCACGGTGGCCACATTGGCCTTCCAGCCGAAGCGGCCGATCATCTCGCGCCCGGCCACCGCATCCCACACGCGGTTGGGCTGGCCCTTGATCGGGCCCGGCATCGCCGCCTGATCGGCCGCATTGCGTTCGATCTCGGCCTCGGGAATGGCTTCGAGCAAGCCCATGCCGATGACCTGAGGGGCGATGCGCGGGCTCACCCTCACGTCCTTGGCCATCGGCCCGTAGCCCAGCTTGCGAAAACCGTAGACCGGCTGCTGCAGGGTGTAGGACGTGCCGTCGGCGAAGCGACCGTGGATCGGCTTCCAGCGCATCGTGATTTCACCTTCGGGCTTGACGCCGGGCACGGCCGCGTTGGCGAACTGGTCGCCGTACACCGGCTCGGGCCGGGGCCCGCCATGCGCATCGGTGCCGGGCACCGACAGGCGCAGCAGCAGGGCCAGGGGCTGCTCGTCAGCCAGGCCCTTGCGGAAGTCGGGCGGGGCCCCGCGGCCGTCCAGCGCGTGGCAGGCGCCGCAGGAGCGGGCGATGAAATGCGGGCCCAGGCCGTCGCGCGCGGTGGTGGAGGCCGGTGCAATGACCCAGTTGCGCTTGAAGAAGGAGTTGCCGATCACGAAGCGCGTGCGCTCGGCGTCGCTCAGGTTGGCCGCCGGGAAGGAAAAGGCGTTCTTGCCGGTGGCCCACACGGTGGTGGCGCCGCCGGTGCGCTCGCCCAGGGTGTCGGCATCGGCCGGGACCGCATCGGACAGGGCGAGCGGGCTGGCCGCAAGGGCCAGCCCCAAGCACACCACACCGCGGGCTCTCACGGCTGCACGAGGGTCAACTGGGTGATGCCGATGGCCGCAGCCGCGTCCACCAGGTCCTTGCTCTGCTGGGTCAGGCTGTCGACGGCCGCCTGGATGCGCTTGCGGCCGGGCGCATCGGCGCCGCCGAGGATCTCGCGGTCGAAGGGCGCCTGGATCGCTTCAGTGGCCTGCACCGAGCGGCGGATCTGCGCGGTGGTGCGCTCGGCCAGGGCGGCGTCCTTCGCGGCCACGAGGTCGCGCAGGCTGGGGCCCTGCAGCACACGACCGTCGGCGCGCCGGTAGCGGCCCAGCCAGACGTTTTCGATGCCCAGGGCATTGGTCACCGCATCGCGGTGGGTGTTGTCGGAGAAGCAGGAGTGCTCGTCTTCCTGGTCCTGGCTGGCCAGGGCCACCTCCAGGCGCTCGCCGGCCAGTTCGCCGCGCGACAGCGACCCGAGGCCCACCAGCATCTTGCGCAGCGACTCCTGGCCGCCGCGCTCGAAGGCGGCGCGGTAGTTGTTCTTCACGCCCGGCGCCCAGGCGCGCACGAGGGTGGTCAGGTCGTCGATCAGGATCTCGGTGATGAGGCGCAGGTAGGTGCGGCGCCGGTCGGCGTTGGGGCGCTTGCCGTCGATGAAGTCCTCGAAGCTGCGGTCTCCCGGGCCGGTGTCAGACAGGTCCTGGCCCCAGAGCATGAACTCGATGGCATGCCAGCCGGTGGCGATGTTTTCCTCGCCGCCGCGCTCGTTGAGCTCGGTGAGCGCCTTCTTGGTCAGCGACTGCTGGCGGTTGTTGATCAGGCCGGCCTTCGGCTGGCCTTCGACGTAGTCCACATAGGACTCGTCCATGGGCCAGGCGTTGAGCTGGCCTTCGGGGCCCTCATCGTCGTCGATGGGGCCGCCGTAGAAGCGGAAGGCCTCGGTCTGGCCGTAGAACTCGCGTGCGGCCCGCCAGGCCAGGCGGGCTTCGGCCTGGGTCTGCGCGGACGGGGCGGCGATGAAGGCCGCGATGGCCTTTTGCATCGTGCGGGCCGCCGCCAGCGTGTCCTCGTAGTTGGCATGCACCAGTGTGGCGTAGTGGCGGGCCACGGAGGCCGGCGTGGCGGCAGGCTGGGCGGCGGCAGGCGCACTGGGCAGGGCGATGGTGCATGCGATGGCCAGTGCAGCCAGCCAGGCGGGCAGGCGATGAAACATGGAAACAGTCCTCGACGACGGCAGGGGTGGGGGTGTCCTGTGGCGGCCCGGCGTCGAGATGTGGCGGCGGCTGATCTGCTGCGCGCGGCTCAGATAGGAACAGTTCTCATTATCACTCACCGCGCCGCCAGAAGCAAAAAGGCCACCCGAAGGTGGCCTTGGCAGTCGGGTTTTCGGCGGGTCATTGTTCCGCGAAGGCGCGCTCGATGACGTAGTCGCCGGGCTTGGTGGTGTTGCCCTCGTGGAAACCGCGGGCGTCCAGCATGCCCTTCAGGTCGCGCAGCATGCCCGGGCTGCCGCAGATCATCACGCGGTCTTCCGCCGGGTTGAGGGCCGGCACGCCCAGGTCGTCGAAGAGCTTGCCGTTGTCGATCAGCGTGGTGATGCGACCCTGGTTGCGGAAGGGCTCGCGCGTGACCGTGGGGTAGTACAGCAGCCGCTCAGCCGCCAGCTCGCCCAGGAATTCGTGCTTGGGCAGTTCCTCGGTGATGAGGTCCTGGTAGGCCAGCTCGTTGACGTGGCGGCAGCCGTGCACCAGCACCACCTGCTCGAAACGCTCGTAGGTGTGCGGGTCGCGGATCACGCTCAGGAAGGGCGCCAGGCCGGTGCCGGTGGCCAGCATGTACAGGCGTTTGCCCGGCAGCAGGTAGTCCAGCAGCAGGGTGCCGGTGGGCTTGCGGCCCACGAGGATGGTGTCGCCTTCCTTGAGGTGCTGCAGCCGCGAGGTGAGCGGGCCGTCGGGCACCTTGATGCTGAAGAACTCGAGGTGCTCCTCGTAGTTGGCACTGGCCACGCTGTAGGCCCGCAGCAGCGGCTTGCCCTCGACCTTGAGGCCGATCATCGTGAAGTGGCCGTTCTGGAAGCGGAAGGCCTGGTCGCGGGTGGTCTTGAAGCTGAACAGGCGGTCGGTCCAGTGATGCACGCTCAGCACGCGTTCTTCGTTGAAGGCACTCATGATCGAAACAGGGGGGATGGAGCAGGGTCGTTGAGCGAGCGCCAGAGGCGGCTGACGCGGGCCGCGCCCTGCTGCGGCGCAGCAGAACGAAGCCGGATCATACATTCGCTCAGGCTATGAGTCACCCATACATAAATAACATCCTGATCTAAAGCAAGGGTGTTGCGAGCACCGTCCGCTTCAATACGCCCAGTTCAGGCTGGCGCTCACGTGGCGGGGCGCTCCGGCGTAGTTCTGCGACCAGTACAGGCTGCTGATGTGGCGTTCGTTGGTGGCGTTGCGCAGGTTCAGGCTGGCACTCAGGTGCTTGTTGATCTCGTAGCGCGCCATCAGGTCGATCAGGGCGTGGCTGGCTTGCAGCACCCGCGCGGTGCCGCCGCCGGCCAGGGCCTCGTCGCGATAGCTGCGGCTTTGCCAGTTCACCGCGGCGCCCAGCTTCAGGCCCGGCAGGGCCGGCACCCGGTAGCGGGCGGCCAGGCGGAACATACGGCGCGGCACGAAGGTGCGCGCGGCGTTGCCCTCGTCGTCCTCCAGTCGCAGCTGGGTGTAGCTGCCGCTCAGCTCCCAGTTGCGGCCCAGGCGGCCGGCCAGGTCCAGCTCGAAGCCGGTGGAGGTGGCGTCGATGCCCTCGTAGTAGCTGCCGTTCGGGCCAAAGCCGGCATAGACCGGGTCGTTCTCCTGTGTCACGCGGAAGACGGCCAGGCTGCCCTGGAGGCGGCCATCGAGCCATTCGCCCTTCAGGCCCGCCTCGACGCTCTGACCGTCGAGGGGGTCGAGCACACGGTTGGCCACGTCGATCTTGAACTGCGGTTTGTAGATCTTCGTGTAGCTCGCATAGACGGTGTGGTGGGCGTCCAGGTCGTAGAGCGCACCCAGGTAGGGCGTGGTCTTGAGCTTGCGGTAGCGGTGGGTCTCGCCGTACTGGATGCCGTCGCTGCGGGCCTGTGTCAGGTTGGCGCCGGTGATGAGCTTGAGGTCGTCGCTCAGGTTGAAGCGGGCCACGCCGTAGAGCGTGCGGCGGTGGTCGGTGAAATCGGCGCGGCCGTCCACGCGCTCCTTGTCGAAATCGGGGCGCGGGGTGCTGCCGTCGAGCATGTCCTCCTCGCTCAGCGGATCGCCCACGCCGGCGTAGCTCGAGCGCAGCGCGTTGACACTGCGCGACCCGCTGAGGCCCACACGCGCCTCGTGCTCGCGCCCCGCCAGGGTGAAGGGGCCGCCAAGATTCACATCGACCACCCATTGGCGCTCACGGTGGCGATAGGCCGACGGGAAGGTGGTCAGGCCCGAGCCATCGGGGTTGAGCGTACCGGCCACGTAAAAGAGTTCGGCGTCGGAACCCAGTTCCCGGTGCAGCACCGTGGCCCGGCTGCGCCAGCCGCCACCCCAGGCGTGGTCGAGTTCCAGGACCGCCTGGGTGTCGTCGGTGTGCCAGTAGGTCCAGCCGGGCGCGCTGCTGGCCGAGCGCGGGTAATCCGTCAGGCTGCCGTCGCTGCGAAAGAGCGGCAGGCCGCCCCACATGACCCCCTCGGGCCGGTTGCGCTGCTGGCTCACGCCACCGGTCAGCACGGTGTCGGGGCCGAGGTCGGCCTCGAGCACCGCGCCCAGCACGGTCTTGCGCAGGTGGTAGCGGTCCAGATGGGAATCCTTGTCCTCCACCGCGGCGATGAGGCGGCCCCGCAGGCTGCCGGCCTCGTTGAGCGCGCCGCCCACGTCGGCGTCGAGGCGGCGCTGGTTCCACGAACCCACCGTGAGTCCGGCCGAGGCCTGGAAGCCGGGTGTGGGCCGCTTGCGCACGAAGTTCACTGTGGCCGAGGGGTTGCCGGTGGACGAACTCAGGCCATTGGCCCCCTTCACCACCTCGACGCGGTCGTACAGCGCGGTGTCGATGTCGCCGAGCTGGTCGCCGGTGGCAAAGGGCTGGCCCAGGCCATCGAGCTGGAAGTTGGTGATGTCGAAGCCGCGTGCGCTGAAGTAGGTGCGGTCGGTCTCGACCCGTTCGACGCGCACGCCGCTGGTGGCCGACAGCAGGTCGCGCACGTCGCGCAGCGCGAAGTCGTCGATCTGCGTGCGCGTGACCACGCTGATGGACTGCGGCGTCTCGCGCGGCGAGAGCCGCAGGCCCGTGGCGGTGTGGGTGGCCCGGGTGGTGTAGCTGTCGCGGCCTTCGGTGGCGGCGCGTTCGGACTGGCCGGTGACGGTGACGGCCGGCAGGGCCTCGCCTGCCGCTGTCGCGGGCTCGTCGGCCGCCCAGGCGGCGGTGGTGGCGCTCAGCCACAGGGCCAGGGCGTGCAGGATGGGATGGGGACGCAGGTGCTGCGGCCGGGACACGGACATGACAACTCCGGGAGGGTTGAGAAAGGGGATGCGGCTCAGGCCAGGTCTTCGCGCATGCGCGGTGCCGCCGTCGCGGGGGCCACTGCCTCGGCCGGCACGGCCCGGCGGCCACGGCGCTTGCGCCACCAGATCACGACGCCGGTGATCGACAGCGCGGCGATCACCAGGCCCATCACGAGCACCAGCAGGCGATAGGGCAGGCCGAAGACCTTGCCCATGTGCAAGGCGGCCAGCCAGCTCGTGAAGGTGTTGCCCAGCGCGATCTTGGGATGCTCGAAGGCGAGTTCGGCGCCGTGGTCGTCCTGGGCCGAGAAGTAGAGGACGGTGTGGCCGTGGTCGTCGGCGAAGTCCTGGTCGCTCATCACCGAGTAGTACCAGGCGCCGTGCTCACGCGCGAACATGATCGCGTCTTCCTGCTCGATCACGAAGCCATGGCGTGCTGCGCGAGCCGCCATCAACTCGCGGCCACGCTCGCGCGCCTGCTCCCAGCTCATGTTGGCCTGCATCAGCGGCGCGTGGTGCAGGTCGGGCAGGGCCTCGTGGGCATCCACCGTGGGCACGATGCGCTTGAGCACGGGCAGGTAGAGCTCGTCCTTGAGGTTCAGGCTCACGCTGGACACCGCGAACAGGATGAGCATGCCCCACAGCCACAGGCTGAGCGCGCGGTGCAGGTCGAAATTGATGCGGTAGGCGCTGCCTGACCACTTCACCAGCCAGGCCGGCTTCCAGCCCTTCCAGAAGCCTTCGCGGCGGCGCGGCAGCGTGAGGTAGAAGCCCACGAAGCTGTCGAACAGCCACACGAAGGAGATCACGCCGAAGAGCCACATGCCCCAGGGATAGGGAATGGTGAGCGCGTAGTGCAGCTGGTACATCAGCGGCATGAAGTGGGCGCGGTCGAAGACCCAGGCGCCGCGTTCGCGTTCGCCCAGCACCTCGGCGGTGTAGGGGTCGGCGAACACTTCATAGAAGCGCAGGGTCTGCGCGCCCTCGGGGCCCACGAGGCGCCAGGCATAGAGCTTGTGCGAGCGTCCCGGCTCGCGATGCAGCGGGTGGTAGTCAAGGTGGGCGTTGCCGGGCAGCGCCTGTTCCACACGCTCGCGCAGCACGAGCGGGTCCAGCAGCGGCACGTCGCTGCGGTCTTCCACAAGCATCAGCTGCGGGTTGAGCGCGGTGTCGATCTCGTCGTAGAAGGCGAGCAGGCTGCCGGTGAGGCCGGCGATCACGAGGAAGCCCGCGATCGCCAGGCCGGCGTAGCGGTGGGCAAGCACCCAGAAGTGACGGGTCATGGCTGGCTCTCTTTCTGGCCGGGCTGGCGGTGACGGTTCAGAAGCGGTAGGTGACGGTGGCGTTGACGGTGCGGCGCGCGCCGTACCAGCAGTCGCCGCGGCCCAGGCAGGTGGCCACATAGGTCTTGTCGGCCAGGTTGGTGACGTTCAAGGCCGCCCGCCAGGTCGGGTTCTCCCAGGCCAGCAAGGCATCGAGCAGGGTCACGCTGGGCGTGATGGGTGCAGGCGCATTGCGGAAGGACTCCAGCCAGCGCAGCCCCAGGCCGGCGGAGAAGCCCGGCGTCCCGCCCAGTGCAAAACGGTACTTCGTCCAGACCGAGGCCTGGTTCCCAGGCACGGCCTCCAGCGTCTCGTCGATGTCGGTGTAGGTGTAGCTGGCCACGACATCCAGGGCACGCATCATCGTGGCCTTGGCTTCGAGTTCGACGCCGCGGGTCCTGGTTTCGCCGACCTGCTGGACGCAGTCCGGGCCGGTGCCCGACACCGAGCGGCTCTTCTCGCGCAGGTCGTAGACCGCTGCGCCCAGAGCGATCTGCCGCTCCGGCGGGAGGTACTTGATGCCCGCCTCCCACTGCTTGCCACGTTGCGGTTGCAGCAGGTCCCCGTTGCAGTTGCGGCCCGCAACCGGCGTGAAGGCTTCGCTGTAGCTCAGGTAGGGCGACAGGCCATTGGCGGCTTCGTAGAGCAGCCCCAGGCGGTGGGTCATGGCCGAGGTCTTGGCACCCCGCGAGCCGGCAGACTCGTTGTTCACACGGTCGTGCCGCAGGCCGGCCACCGCCACCCAGTGGTCGGCCAACCGCAGCTGATCCTGCAGGTACACGCCGGTCTGGGTCAGCGTGTTCTTGGGCAGCGGGGTCAGGGGGGGCACCGTGGCCCCGGTATAGACGGGATCGTAGACATCGATGTCGGGGATCGCCGTGCCGGCCGGCACACGGACCTGGGCCGTCCGGGCGGCGGCGCGCGACACGTCCACGCCCGCGAGCAGCCGGTGATGCACCGGCCCCGTGCGGAACACGCCTTCAAGGTGATGATCGGCAGTGATCTGGTTCAGCTGGTTGTGCTGAAAAAACCCGATGCGGCCCAGCCGGCGCTGATTCACCGGATCGGCCGCCCAGCCGCCGGGCAGCGAGAACGGGTTGCCATAGATCGAGTAGTAGACGACCTTGTTTTCGGAGTAGCGCAGGTTCTGGCGCACGGCCCAGTCCTCGCTGAATCGGTGTTCGAACTGCCACCCGAAGCTGCGCCGTTCCGAGTCGTAGCGGTCCACCCCCGGTTCGCCGATGAAGGTGTCGGTGGGAATGCGACCGTTGGGGTTGTCGGACACCGTGCCGGCCCAGGGGAAGAACTGCGAGGTGGAGCCCGTCCTGTCTTCCTGCCACAGCGCCTGCAACGTGAGCGAGGTGCTGGCGTCCGGGCGCCACGTCAGCGAGGGCGCCACCAGCTTGCGGTCGTCGCGCACGTGGTCCACCTGCGTGTCGCTGTCGCGGCCCACGGCCACCAGACGGTAGAGCCATTGGCCGTCCTTGCTGAGCGGGCCGGTGAGGTCGGCCTGCAGCTGCTGGCGGTGGAAGCTGCCGAACTGCACACCCACTTCGCGCTGGACCTCGTCCAGCGGACGTTTGCTGACCATGTTGACGAGGCCGCCGACGCTGCCCTGGCCGAAGAGCATCGCAGACGGGCCGCGCAGCACCTCGATGCGTTCGAGCGTGTAGGGGTCGGTGCGCGTGTTGCTGGTGTAGTAGCCGCTCAGGTGCTTGCGCAGGCCATCCAGGTACTCGGCCGCGGCGGTGCCGCGGATGCGGGCCGAGTCCGTGCGCGAATCCAGCCCGTAGGCGTCCGAGCGCACACCGGCGGCGTAGTTGAGCGCGTCCTGCAGGCCGGTGGCACCGGTGTCGGTAATGAGGTCGCGCGTGACGATGGTGATCGACTGGGGCGTCTCCGACAGGGCCGCGTCGGTCTTGGTGGCGCTGGCCGCTCGGCGCGGCGTGTAGCCGGGCACCGGGCTGGTGGCCGTCTCGCGCTCACGCTCGGCGCTGACGGTGACTTCGGGCAGGGCCTCGGCGGCAGGTGCCTGGGCGGCGACGGGCAGGGCCAGGGCGAGCAGGCCGGCGCACGGCACGGCGCGCAGGACAGGACGAAAAGACGCAGGCATGGCAAAACTCCAACAAGGCTGTTGTTCTGGTTTTGCCTGGGTCCGTCACGCGACGCGTGCGGGGCCTGGGTCCAACGAAAAGGGTGCGGGGCTTCCCCGCGGGGTCTATTGCTCGGGTTCGCTGATGAAGCCGATCTTGCTCAGGCCGGCCTTCGAGGCATCGGCCAGGGTTTCGGCGACGAAGCGGTAGGGCACCGCCTGGTCGGCGCGCAGGTGCACCTCGGGGCGCTGGGCCGGGGGTCGGGTGCCCTCGGCCTGGAAACGCTCGATGGCCTGCTCGCGCGTGACCACCTCACCGTTCCAGTAGCGCGTGCCGGCGGCGTCGATGGCGAACTCGATGCGCTCGGGCTTGAGTTGGGTCTCCTGCGCGCTGGCCTGGGGCAGGTCCAGCTTCACCGAATGTGTGAGCAAGGGGGCGGTGACGATGAAGATCACCAGCAGCACCAGCATCACGTCGATGAGCGGCACCATGTTGATCTCGGACATCGCCGCGCCCGAGGACTTGTTGTCAAAACTGCCGAAGGCCATCGCGAGGCTCCTTGTGGTGTCAGGCCTTGGTGGCCGGCTTGAGCGGGCGCACGTTTTCCTGGCGGCCGCCACCCCCCAGCGCCTGGCCGGTGGAGAGGAAGGCGAAGAGGTCGAAGGCGAAGGAGTCGAGCTTGGCCGTGAGCACACGGTTGCTGCGTGTGAGCCAGTTGTAGCCCATCACCGCGGGAATGGCCACGGCCAGACCAAGGCCGGTCATGATGAGCGCCTCGCCCACGGGGCCGGCCACCTTGTCGAGCGTGCCGGCACCGCTCATGCCGATGGCCACCAGCGCGTGATACACGCCCCACACGGTGCCGAAGAGGCCCACGAAGGGCGCGGTGGCACCCACGGTGGCCAGCACTGTCAGCCCGTTCTCGAGGCGGGTGTTCTCTTCATCGAGCACCTTCTTGATCGTGCGCGTGAGGAAGTCCTGCGCGCTGCCGGCCTCTTCCAGCTTGGCCGCCCCGTACTTGGCGTGGTGGGCCTGCGCATGCATGGCGTGGGCCGTGAGATGCGAGAACGGGTCGCGCACGCCATGGGTGGCGATCTCGTTTTGCACCTGCTCGAGCGAGCTGGCGTTCCAGAAGAAGTTCAGGAAGGCCTCGCTGCGGCGCTTGCGCACGAAGGCCGTGATGCCCTTCATGACGATCAGGTACCACGAGACGGCCGACATCAGCAGCAGCACGACGAGCAGGCCCTTGCCCACGGCATCGGCCTGGGCGATGAAGTGGCCGAAGCCCAGTGCGTTTTCGGGGTTCACGTTCAGTTCTCCAGATTGAAGACGATGGGGGCGGGCACCCAGACCGCCTGGGGCATGCCGTTTTCGGTGTAGGGACGGAAGCGCGCGCCGCGCATGGCGTTCACCGCAGCGTCGTCCAGGCGTCGAAAGCCGGAGGACTCCTGCACACGGGCCTGCACGGGGCGACCCTGCTCGTCGACCAGCACCAGGAGCACGACACGGCCCTTCTCGCCCAGCCGCTTCGATTGCGGCGGATAGCTCACACGCGGCGGTGTGAGGTACTGCACCGCGCTGGCCGAGACCGTCTTGGGCTGCGGGGCCGCCGGCGCCGGAGGCGCCGGTGGGGCGGTCGGCGTGAGCGACACCGCAGGCTCGGGCGGTGGTGGAGGCTCCGCGGGCGGGGGCGGGGCCACGAAGGGGGCCGGCGCCGGTTCTGGCGGAGCCGGCACGGTGATCACTGGCGCCGGGGGCGGCGGTTTGCGCACCTCCGGGCGAGGCGGCGGAGGTGGGGGCGGCGGCACCGGCTCAGGCGGCGCAGGCGCCACGGTCAGGAACTCCACGAAGATCGGGGCAGCCTCTCCCACCGCGGTGCGCACGGCCTCCACCTGCAGCAGCCCCCAGCCGGCCCCCACATGCGCGGCCACCACGGCGGCCAGGGCGAAGGCGCGCTCGCGCCGGCCAAGGCCCGGCTCATCGGCGCCCGGCAGGCGACGCGGATCCAGCTCGGCCCAAGAGGTCGACGCGTTGGGGGAGGAGGTCACAGGCTCGGTCATGAATGAGAACGATTCGCATTATATGTCAGCCAGTCGATCCGGCCTCTGAATCGGTGCGGCCATCGCCCGCATTGTCCTGCGCAGCGGCGCTTGGTCTAGCATCCTGGACTTTGCTGCCACACCCGTCCTGCCTTGCCTGCACTGACCCCACTGTCGTCCTGGCCGCGATCCCTGCGCATCGGCGCGACCCTGGGCTGGGCAGGACTCGCGGGCTGGGTCTGCAGCCTGATCGGCACCCCGCTGCCGTGGATGATCGGGCCCCTGCTGGCCACGGCCATCGGCTGCATGGCCGGGTTGCCACTCACCGGCAGCCTGACGCTGCGCAGCGCCGGCCACTGGGCCATCGGCACCGCCCTGGGCCTGTACTTCACCCCGCAGGTGGTGGGCGTGGTGGTGGGCCATGCGGCGGCCATCCTGGTGGGCATTGCCTGGGCCCTGGCGCTGGGCCTGGCCTTCGGGCTCGTGCTGGCCCGCGCGAACCGGCAGATCGCCGGCCTCGACCCGGCCACCACCTACTTTGCCAGCGCGATCGGTGGCGCCTCGGAAATGGCGATGCTGGCCGAGCGCCACGGCGGCCGCGTGGACCTGGTGGCTTCGGCCCACAGCGTGCGCATCCTGATGGTGGTGCTGGTGATCCCTTTCGGCTTTCAGGGCCTGGGCTTGCGCGGCCTCGACCCCTTCGTGCCGGGCCCCGCCCAGGTGCATGTACCCGGGTTGCTGCTGCTCATCGTCCTGACGTGTTCGGCCGCGGGTCTGCTGCAGTGGCTGGGCCGCCCCACCCCCTGGGTGCTGGGCTCGCTGGCGATGGCCGCCGGGCTGACGGCCAGCGGCATCGAGCTGTCGGCCCTGCCCACGTGGATGACCAACCTCGGCCAGCTCTTCATCGGCGTGGCGCTGGGCACACGCTTTTCGCCGGCCTTCATCCACACCGCACCGCGCTGGCTGGCCACCGTGGCCGCGGGAACCCTGGCCATGATCGTGCTGTGTGCAGGTTTTGCCTGGGTGCTGGCGCGCTGGGTGGACCTGCACCCGGCCACCGTGATGCTGGGCACGTCGCCCGGCGGCATCGCCGAGATGTGCATCACCGCCAAGGTGCTGCAGCTCGGCGTGCCCATCGTCACGGCCTTTCACGTCACGCGCATGGCGGCCGTTGTGCTGCTGGCCGGGCCGCTCTACCGCGTGCTGTCGCGCCGCGGCTGGCTGGCCCCCTGATCAGGCCGGCGGGATGCGCAGCAACTGACCCGGGTAGATCTTGTCCGGGTGGCTGAGCATGGGGCGGTTGGCCTCGTAGATCTTCATGTAGGCGTTGGCGTTGCCGTAGAACTTCTTCGCAATGGCCGACAGCGTGTCGCCCTTGGCCACCAGATGGAACTGCGACTCGGGTTCGGGCGGCGCGGCCACGGTGAGCAGGTCGTTGACCTCGGACACGCCGGCCACGTTGCCGCAGCACAGCACGATCTTTTCCTTGGTGGCCTGGTCGGCCGCCACGCCGGACACCGTGACCGTGGTGGTGGCGCCATCGAAGCTCACCTCCAGCGCATCGGCCGTCAGGCCCTGGGAGGCGATGTACTTCATGATCGCCTGGGCCGCCTTGGCGTTGGCCTCCTGGATGCGCGCCTGGGCGGCCGCGGGGTCCGCTGGAGCGGGGGCGGCCTGGGCCTCCTTCCCGCCGAAGAGCTTCTCGCCAGCGTCCTTCAGGAACTTGAGCAGACTCATGGATGTCCTCCTGTTCTGGGATGGGCCGCCCCGGCGGGACGGCGTGGTCCATCATGCCACGCACCACGGTCGTCCCCGATGACCCCACGGCGGGGCATCAGCGCTTCATGCGCGCAGCGAACAGCTCGGCGATGCTCACGTCGCGCGGCCCCGGGATCAGCTCGAAGGCCTCACCGGCCTCCAAGAGGCCCTCCTCGCGCACCGCGAGGTAGAAGCCGCAGTAGCCCGACTGCGCCATCAGCTTGACAGATTGCCGGAAGCCCATGGCGGCTTCGAACTTGAAGCAGGGAAAACGCGGTTCGCTCACGGCCAGCGCGCAGCGGGGAAAGCGCAACACATCACCGATCCAGGCGTCGGTTTCCAGCAGTCCGGTGATCGTGAGGTTCTCGCCCATGGCACCGGGTGGCAGGGTGTCGTCCCAGCCCGATACCTGGGCCTGCGCCCGCACGGTGCGCCAGAACGGGTAGTGCTCGGCCGGGTAGGCGTACAGTGCCTTGGACAGGCCCCCGTGCACGCTGAGATCGGCCTGCTCGTCACCCTCCAGCCCAAGGCCGCGAACGGCCACCGGGCCGGCCACGGGCTGCTTTCCATAGGCGCTGAGCACCGAGCGGCCCGACAGGCTGACGCTTCGGGCTCGCCCCACCTGCACGGACAAGAGCCGGCCCGTCATTCCTCACGCCCGGGGCACGGCCGCGCTGTAGCCCCCGGGGGCCGAACCCACCGCACGGCGTCCGGTGGGCCCGGTCAGCCAGTCGAGAAAGAGCTTGCCCGCCGGATGGTTGACGCGGAAGGAGCGCATCGCGTGATAGACGTCGGCCAGCCGGGCATCGCCCTCGACCAGCACGCCCAGACGGTCGCGCTGACGGGAGGTCAGCCATACCCCGCGATCGACCAGCACGTAGGCGCCCAGTTCGTTCGCCTGGGCCAGGGTTTCGCCCATGCTGCCGGCCGCGCGCTGGTACCAGCTTCCCTGGGGAGCGATGGCCGCCGCCTGCCACAAGGCCAACTCCTTGGCCCGAGCACCCGAGCGATCGGCCGGTGCGACGAAGACCGCCTGCCCCTGGGCGCCGGCCTGGGCAATCTGGGCCAGGGCCTGAACCGCATCGGAGCCTCCGAGGAGCCCCAGCGGGTCCTTCGCCGGCGGCGGTTTGCGGCCCTTGGCGGGGGCCGGCGGACGCTCCAGCGGTCCGGCCAGGACGAACCGGTTGGCGGCCACGAAGCGCCGGTCATGGACCAGCCCCTGCTTGAAAAGCATCTCCTCGGCCTGGGGCACGTCGGTGATGGCGACGTCGACCTCCCCCTGTTCGAGCAGCGAGAGCATGCGCTCGCTCGCCCCCGGCGTCGTGTCGACGGCCAGCCCCGTGTCGCGTGCGATTGCCCGGCGGATGTGCAGGGCAAAGCCGCTGTCATGCAGCGGTGCAGCCACCCCCACCAGCAAGGCCTGGGTTTGAGGCCGGCGCTGCTGCCCGAGGACCGGGCCCAGCCAGGCCGCGAGGGAACCGGCTGCGGCGAGCCGCAGGACGCAGCGGCGCGAAAGATGGGTGGAGGACATGGGGCGTGAGCGCAAACGCAGACCGAGGAGGCATCTTAGCGGGCTGCGCCCGACCTGCCAGGCCCGCTCGCGCCGGCAAACGCGCCTTGCGTCAACTGCGTCACCGCCGAGAGGGGCCGACCCCCTGCGCCACCAGGGACTGCAGGTGCCTGAGTTGTTCCAGCGCGGCCTCCAGTGCGGCAGCGTCCAGCCGACCGCCCGCCGTCGCCCGTTCCTGCACGGCCCCGGCCGCCCCTGCCAACGGGGCCACGCCGGGAACCTCCTCCCGCGCGAGCCACGCAGGACGCAATAGGGATGGCGAGGGCAGACGGGTCATGGACAAACCGGGAGTGGTCAGCTCGATTCAAGGCGAGATGGGTAATTATTCCATTTTTTGCCCCGCAGATGGGGGGGTAGACCCGCACCGCCGGGGACGCCGTGGGCATGTGTCCATTCCGAACTTGCATAACCCCATGCCTCACGCGAGTTACGACGCGATTACACTGGGCTGGCTGCCTCGCAGGGGCGGAGCGTCGGCACACCGGCCGACCGCCGCTTCCGACTCGCCCGGCTTGCCCACAACGCAGCCCGAACGGGCCGAAGCAGCCCACCCGCTCCGGCGCACGCCCGTGCAGCCCGGCCTTGGCGGGCTGGCCCTGCGGCATTTGGCGAGCCCCGTGCGCTCCAGCCTGCGCGTGCGCCCCCCGGCTGTTTCCGTTCGAGGTTCTCCAAATCCCGCTTTCTGGCTTTGAGCATTTGGAGTGACCATGAACCAACCCGTGATGCAGGGGCTGCGCTTGAACGCCCCCGCCTTCGTCAAGAACGCCAAGCTGCTGGCCTGGGTGGCCGAGATCGCCGCCCTGACCGAGCCGGACAGCATCTACTGGTGTGACGGCAGCCAGGCCGAGTACGACCGGCTGTGCCAGCAGCTCGTGGACGCTGGCACCTTCAGGAAACTGAACCCCGCCAAGCGCCCCGGCAGCTACCTGGCCGTGACCGACCCCAGCGACGTGGCCCGCGTGGAAGACCGCACCTTCATCTGCACGCCGAAGAGGGAAGACGCCGGCCCCACCAACAACTGGATGGCGCCCGAGGAGATGCGCGCCACGCTGCAAACCGGGCCGAACGCCCTGTTCAAGGGCTGCATGCGCGGGCGCACGATGTACGTGGTGCCCTTCTCGATGGGCCCGCTGGGCTCGCCCATCGCCCACATCGGCATCGAACTGTCCGACAGCCCGTATGTGGCCGTGAACATGCGCATCATGACGCGCATGGGCCAGGCGGTGTACGAGGTGCTGGGCACCGGCGGCGACTTCGTGCCCTGCGTGCACACCGTGGGCGCCCCGCTGCAGCCCGGGCAGCAAGACGTCGCCTGGCCGTGCAACAAGACGAAGTACATCGTCCACTACCCCGAGACCCGCGAGATCTGGAGCTATGGCTCAGGTTACGGCGGCAACGCCCTGCTGGGCAAGAAGTGCTTCGCGCTGCGCATCGCCTCCACGATGGGGCGCGAGCAAGGCTGGCTGGCCGAGCACATGCTCATCCTGGGCGTGACCAACCCGCAAGGCCGCAAGTACCACATCGCTGCGGCCTTCCCCAGCGCCTGCGGCAAGACCAACTTCGCCATGCTCATCCCGCCCAAGGGCTTCGAGGGCTGGAAGGTCACGACCATCGGCGACGACATCGCCTGGATCAAGCCCGGCCCGGATGGCCGCCTGTACGCCATCAACCCCGAGGCCGGCTACTTCGGCGTGGCCCCGGGCACGAACGAGAAGACCAACCCCAACTGCATGGCCTCGCTGCGCGAGAACGTGATCTTCACCAACGTGGCCCTCACCGACGACGGTGACGTGTGGTGGGAAGGCATGGGCCCGGCCCCCGAGCACGCCATCGACTGGCAGGGCAAGGACTGGACACCCCAGATCGCCAAGGAAACCGGCGCCAAGGCGGCCCACCCCAATGCCCGCTTCACCGTGGCCGCCACCAACAACCCCGCACTCGACCCCGCCTGGGACGACCCCGCCGGCGTGCCCATTGATGCCTTCATCTTCGGCGGCCGCCGCAGCACCACCGTGCCGCTGGTGACCGAGGCGCGCAACTGGGTGGAGGGCGTCTACATGGCCGCCACCATGGGCTCGGAAACCACCGCCGCGGCCTTCGGCCAGCAAGGTGTGGTGCGCCGCGACCCCTTCGCGATGCTGCCCTTTGCCGGCTACAACATGGCCGAGTACTTCCAGCACTGGCTCGACCTGGGCAAGAAGCTGCAGGCTTCGGGCGCCAAGCTGCCCCAGATCTACACCGTCAACTGGTTCCGCAAGGACGAGGCCGGCAACTTCGTGTGGCCGGGTTTCGGCGAGAACATGCGCGTGATGAAGTGGATGATCGACCGCATCGAGGGCCACGGCCGTGGCGAGGAGCACATCTTCGGCGTCACCCCCCGCTACCTCGACCTGCACTGGGACGGCCTGGACTTCAGCACCGACCAGTACGTGCAGGTGACCAGCCTCGACCTGCAGGCCTGGCGCGACGAACTCAAGCTGCACGACGAGTTGTTCGAGCAGCTCTCGCACCGCCTGCCCCAGGAACTGGTCGACACCAAGGACCGGCTGACCCAGCGCCTGTCGGCCTGAGGCGACCGGTCCCCAAAAGGCAAAAGCCGCCCACGGGCGGCTTTTTCGTGCCCCCGCCCAACCGGCGGGGCTTCCTCAGGTGAGCGCTTACTCGTCGCGCGAGGTCTGCAGGCGGGCCGCGGCGGCGCGCAGTTCCGCGGCAAAGCCGGGCTGGCTGGTGCCATAGCTGTCGGCCAGGCGCAGCATCTCCTGGATGGCACGGGTCTCGGCCCACAGGCGGCGCTGTTCGACGATGTTGCGGCCCACGGCGCGCAGGCCGTTCAGAACCGAGGCAAAGATGCTGGCTGCCCAAGCCGCACCGCGCGGAGCGGCGGTGATGACCGGGGCCGACGGGAGCTTGATGGTGGCGGCAGACATGGTGTTTTCCTTTCCGTACACGCCGTCCTTGACGTGTTGGAACGAAGTCTAGGGTAATCCCTAGGTATGCCGCCAATGGATTGTTGGAATCACAGACATTCACGTTGCTTATGACATGATGCCGGCGTGAACTTCCGCACGCTCGACCTCAACCTCCTGCGCGTGTTCGACCAGGTGATGGCCGAGCAGAACCTGACGCGCGCCGCCGAACGCCTGGCCATGACGCAGCCGGCCGTCAGCAACGCCCTGCGCCGGTTGCGCGAGGCGCTGGGCGACGACCTCGTCACCCGCACCGCCTTTGGCGTGAAGCCCACGCCCAAGGCCGAGGCCCTGTGGCCCGAGGTGCGCGCGGCCCTCGACCGCCTGCGCGAGGCCATCGAGCCACGGGGCTTCGACCCGCGCACCCAGGACGCCACCTTCCGCCTGGCGATGGCCGACGCCACGGCCGCCACCTTGCTGCCGGCCCTGGTGAAGGCCATCGAATCCACCCAGGCCCTGACCAACGTGCGCGTGCTGCCACTCACCACCCGCGACCCCCGCCCCTGGCTCGAGCGCGGCGAGGCCGATTTTGCGGTGGGCTATTTCCCTCAGGCCGTCGCCGCCCTCGAAGCCGAGGGGGGGCAGGCCACCATCCACCACCAACGCCTCTACGACGGGCACTATGTGTGTGTGATGCGCAAGGGCCATGCGCTGGCCGAGGGCGAGCTCACGCTCGACCGCTTCTGCGAGGCACACCACCTGCTGGTGAGCTTCTCGGGGCGCGCACACGGCTTCGTGGACGAAGCCCTGGCCGCGCTGGGCCGCACGCGGCGCGTGGTGCTCACCGTCAACCAGTTCTTCACGGCCGGGCGGGTGGTCACCGGCTCGGACCTGCTCACCGTGCTGCCCTACGAGTTCCTGCCGGCCACCGGGTTCGAGAACCAGCTCGCGATCCAGCCCATCCCGCTGGCCTTGCAAGGCGTGCACGTGGAAGTGCTGTGGCACCAGCGGCACGACCGCCACCCCGCCCATGTGTGGATGCGCGAGCGCATCGTCGAGGCGGCGCTGGCGCGCAGCAGCCGCCGCGCGCCAGCGCGCTGATCAGGCCGTGGCGCGACGCAGGCCCGGGGTGCTCGGGCAGCCGGCCTGCGGTCCGAAGAAGCCGAAATCGAGCGCCGGGCGCTTGCCGCTCATCAGCTCGGCCAGGGCGCGGCCTGAGCCGGCGCCGTGGGTCCAGCCCAGCGTGCCGTGGCCGGCGTTCACCCACAGCTTGCCCATGCGGGTGCGGCCGATGTAGGGGATGTTGGTGGGCGTGCTGGGGCGCAGGCCGGTCCAGAAGTTGGGCTCGCTCAGATCAGCCACGCCGGGGAAGAGCTGTTCGTATCGCGTGAGCAGCGACTGGCAGCGCACCTTCGCGGTGGGCGTGTCCAGGCGGGTGTCGAAGCCGGCCAGTTCGGCCGTGCCGGCGATGCGCACGTAGTCGCCCAGGCGTGAGATGGCGATCTTGCGCCCGTCGTCGAGCAGGCTCACGGTGCTGGCGCGTTCGGGCTGCTTCAGGCGCAGCGTGGCCGAGTAGCCCTTGGCGGGGTAGATGTTGAGCGACACGCCCAGCGGGCGCAGCAGCGGCGCGGTGTAGGAGCCCATCGCGGCCACGTAGGCGTCGGCCACCAGCGTGCGGCGCTGGCCGCTGCGCATGTCGCCCACGCGCACGCCGCTGACCTGGCCGCCGGCGGCGTCCAGGCCCAGGATGTCGTGCTCATACAGGAAGGTGACGCCGCGTTCGGCACAACGGCGCGCGAGTTGCTGCGTGAAGACGCGCGCATCGCCCGATTCATCGCTGGGCGTGTAGGTGCCGCCATGGATGCCCGGGCCATAGGCCGCCAGCGCCGGCTCGACCGCCAGGACTTCCTCGCGGTTGAGCACCCGGCGGTCGACGCCAAACTTGCGCATCAGCTCGGCACCTGCCGCGCCGTCCTCGAAGTCCTTCTGGCTGGAGAAGAAGTGCAGGATGCCGCGCTCCAGGCGCTCGTACTGGATGCCGGTGTCGGCCACCAGCGACTTCAGCGACTCGTGGCTGTAGCGGCCCAGCGCCACGAGCTGGCGCACGTTGCGCTCGAAGGCGGCGTCGGTGCATTGCGTGAGGAAGCTCAGGCCCCACAGCCACTGGTGCGGGTCGAGCTTGGGGCGGAAGAGCAGCGGCGAGTCGTCGCGCGCCAGCCACTTCAGCACCTTCAGCGGCGCCCCGGCGCTGGCCCAGGGCTCGCAGAAGCTCACCGAGATCTGCGCGCCGTTGGCAAAGCTGGTTTCCAGCGCGGCATCGGGCTGGCGGTCGACCACGGTGACCTCGTGGCCCTCCTCGAGCAGGTACCAGGCGGTGCTGATGCCCACGATGCCGGCGCCCAGAACGATGACTCGCATGATCGACTCCTTGGATCCCAGGGCGGCCGCAAGACCTGCGCGGCCGCATCCGGGCATTGTGGGCAGCCGGACCCAGGCGGTGAAGCTGGATGAATATTGTTCCGATTACATTAGTAGAACTTATGGATGACTTTGACCCTGCCGCCCTGGAATGCCTGGCCGCCCTGGTGGACGAAGGCAGCTTCGAGCGCGCCGCCGTGCGGCTGGCCATCACCCAGTCGGCCGTCTCGCAGCGGCTGCGCGCCCTGGAGGCCCAGCTCGGCCAGCCCGTGGTGGTGCGCTCCCGGCCCTTGCGCCTGACCGAGCCGGGCAAGGTGCTGCTGCGTTTTGCGCGGCAGTGGCAGGCACTGCGGGCCGACGTGGCGCGCGAACTCGATGCGGCGGGCAGCGGCGACGAGCGGCTGCCGATCGCAGTGAACGCCGACAGCCTGGCCACCTGGGTGCCACCGGCGCTCGACGCCCTGGTGCACGAAGGCGTGTCGCTGGAGCTGGTGGTGGACGACCAGGATTTCACGCACGACTGGCTGCGCCAGGGCGCGGTGCTGGGCTGCGTGAGCACGGTGCGCGAAGCCCTGCGCGGCTGCCGCGTCACGCCTCTGGGCGTGATGCCCTATGTGGCGGTGGCCAGCCCCGCCTTCATCGAGCGCGAACTGCCCGCAGGCCTGGACCGGCGCAATTTCGCCCAGACGCCCTTCCTGGTCTTCAACCGCAAGGACGACATGCAGGCGCAGTGGGTGAGCCGGGCCTTCGGAGTGCGGTCGCCTCGCTTGCGCGAGCGCTTCGTGCCCTCGTCGGACGCCTACGTGCGGGCCGCGGTGATGGGCTGGGGGGTGGGGGTGGCGCCTGAACTCCAGGTGCGGCCCCATGTCGAACGGGGCGCCCTGACCGTGCTGCACCCCGAGGTGCGCCTGCCCATCGCCCTGCACTGGCACCAGTGGAAGCTGGGTGACGAGCGCCGCCCCGTGGCACGCGCCAGCCTGCTCGATCGCATCGGGCAGGCGCTGGCCACGGGAGCACGCTGGGCGCTCGAACCTTCCACCTGAGGCTCTTGCCGCCTGCCATGATCGACCGCCGCTCCTCCCTCTTGCAACTGACCCGCGCCGGCGCGGCCCTCGCCTTGGCGCGACTGGCGATGCCGGTGGCGGCGGCGCCGGAAGCCCCGCGCTTCAGTGACGACCCCTTCAGCCTCGGCGTGGCCAGCGGCATGCCGCGCCCCGATGCGGTGGTGTTGTGGACCCGGCTGGCGCCGCGGCCGCTCGATCCCGATGGCGGCCTGGCGCCGGTGGCCGTGCCCGTGCAGTGGGAGGTGGCCGATGACGAACACTTCAGCCGGGTGTGCCAGCGCGGCGAGGTGTGGACGGGGCCGGAGCGGGCCCATGCGGTGCACGTCGACGTGAAGGGCCTCGCGCCAGGGCGCGTCTATCACTACCGCTTCCATTGCGGCGGCGCCACCAGCCCCGTCGGGCGCACGCGCACGGCCCCGCCTGAGGATGCGGCCGTGGGCCTGCTACGTCTGGCGCTGGCTTCATGCCAACATTACGAGCAGGGCCACTTCACCGCCCACCGCGAGATCGCCCGCCAGGACCTGGACGTCGTGCTCTTCGTCGGCGACTACCTCTACGAAACCAGCAACCCGAACTTCCGGCTGCGCCGCCACGGGCCCCGCCCCACCACCCTGACGGGCTTTCGCCGCCAGCATGCGCAGTACAAGCTCGATCCCGACCTGCGCGCCGCCCATGCGGCCCACCCCTGGATCCTCACCTGGGACGACCACGAGGTCGAGAACGACTATGCGGCCGACCGCAGCCCGCTGCATCCGGACCCGCAGGCCTTCCTCGCCCTGCGTGCTGCGGCTTACCAGGCCTACTTCGAACACCTGCCCCTGGCGCCGTGGATGGCGCCGCAGGGGCCCGACATGCGCATCCACCACCGCCACGCCTGGGGCCGACTGGCCGAGCTGTGGACGCTCGATGGCCGGCAGTACCGCTCGCCACACGCCTGCCCGAGCAGCGAGCGGCCCGTGGGCGGGCGCATCGCGAGGGCCTGCGCCGGGATGCAGGACCCGGCGCGCAGCCTGTTGGGCCTGGAGCAGGAGCGTTGGCTCCAGCGCGGCCTGGTCGGCAGCCCTCGTCAGTGGAAGCTGCTGGGACAGCCCAGCCAGATCAGCCCCTGGAGCGTGGCCACGCCGGTGGGCCGTCGGCTCTTCACCGATGCCTGGGACGGCTACCCAGCCGCCCGCGAACGGCTGCTGGCCGGCATCGCCGAAGCGGGCCTCGCCAACGTCGTGGCCCTGGGCGGCGATGTGCATCGCCACGTCGCCGCCGACCTGCGCCTCGTGCCCAACGACCCGCGCTCGCCCGTCGTGGCCAGCGAGTTCGTGACGAGTTCGATCACCACCCGCGGCTTGCCCGGCTATGCGCAGGGGCTGGTGCGTTCGAGCAACCCCGACCTGAGGCATGCCCGCTCGGACGAGCGCGGCTATGTGCTGCTGAGCGTCGACACCCACAGGGCGCGGGCGGAGTTCCGGGCCACACGCTTTCCGGTGGCGGCCGATGCGCACCTGCACACGCAGGCGGTGTTCGTCGTCGAGCATGGCCGTGCGGGCGTGCAGGCCGACCAGGTCGGCGAGCCTTGAGCCCGGCCAACCCCCCGTGGCCAGGGGGTGAAGAACGTGCATTAAGCCCCACATCCCCCTCTAACTCGGGATACCGCGCCCTACAACGCAGGCGCAAACTGCCGATGCATGAGACAAGGCACGGCCGTGTCGGCGGTGCCGGAAGGAAGGTGCATCATGGCCCGCTTCTCGCTGCCCCCCTGGACCCAGCCTCCGACGCCCGCAGCGCCGGCCTACCAACCCGACCCGGCCGACCTGGGCACCGAGCTCGGCCTGGAGGCCTGCCTCGGCGGCACGGTCCCGGCGCCGGCCTACCATGGCCGCGGCGACACCGACTCCCTGGGTCGCCGTGTCGAGGACGTGTTCAGCCACTACGGCGTCTGAGAACGGAAACGGCCCGCTCGTGGCGGGCCGGCCCTTGAAGGGCAGCGCCAGGCTGCCCGGCGTGTTGCCTTGAGGATTACTTCGGCAGCACCACGGTGTCGATCACATGGATCACACCATTGCTCGCGGTCACGTCCGTGGCCGTCACGCGGGCGTTGTTCACCGTCACACCCCCCATCGTGCCGATGGTCAGCTCCTGGCCCTGCACGGTCTTGACCTTGCCAGCCTTGACGTCGGCGGCCATGACCTTGCCCGGCACGACGTGGTAGGTCAGCACGGCCGTCAGCTTGGCCTTGTCGGCCAGCAGGGCGTCGAGCTGGGCCTTGGGGATCTTGGCGAAGGCCTCGTCGGTGGGCGCAAACACCGTGAACGGACCGGGGCCCTTCAGGGTGTCGACCAGGCCGGCGGCCTGGACGGCGGCGACCAGCGTCTTGAACGAACCGGCCGCAACAGCGGTGTCGACGATGTCCTTGGCCCAGGCCGTGGCGCTCAGGCCGAAGCTCAGGGCGGTGGCGATCAGCAGTTTTTTCATGGTGGGTACTCCAAGTGTGAGGGGAAAGTTGGGGTCAGTTCACGGGCGGCAGGATCACGGCGTCGATCACGTGGATCACACCATTGCTGGCCACGACATCGGTGGCCACGAGGTTGGCCGTGCGCGAGCGCCCGTCGGTGATCACGAGGTCGGTGCCCACGCGGAAGGTGTCCCCCTGGACGGTCGTCACGTCGGCCGGACCGCCCGCCACCAGTGCCACCACGTCGGCGGCCCGCACATCGCCGCCCACCGCGTGGTAGGTCAGGATGGCGGCGAGGTCCGGCGAGGCCAGCAGTTGCTCGGCCGTCAGGCCCAGCTCGGCGAGCGCCGCGGCAAAGGCGTCGTTGGTCGGGGCGAACACCGTGAAGGGTCCGGTGCCGGACAGCGTGGCGACCAGCTCGGCTTCCACCACAGCCGTCACCAGCGTCGAGAACGTCGGATTGAGCTGCGCCATCTGCACGATGTCCAGCACGCCGGGGGGCACCAGCACCTTGTCGATGACGTGGATCACGCCGTTGCTGGCGTCGACGTCGGGCGTCGTGACGTTGGCCGTGGTCAGCAGGGCGTCCGTGAGGATCACACCGCCGGTCAGGCTGAGGTCCAGCGTGGCGGCGCTCCCCTCGAACTGATACAGCGACGACAGCGTGCCCGCACTCAGCACCGTGGACGGGTTGTCGCCGGCCACCACGTGATAGGTGAGGAGGTCTTCCAACTGGTCAGCGGTGAGCGCGTTCACCAGGGCCGGGCCGTCGGCCAGGCCCAGAGCCTCTGCGGCCGCGTTGAACGCCGCATTGGTGGGTGCAAAGACGGTCAAGGGGGTGGTACCGGACAGCGTGGCAACGAGATCGGCTTTCACGACAGCGGCCACCAGGGTGCTGAAGTTCGCCGGGTCACCTTGCGCGATCTGGACGATGTTCGGCTGGGCCGTCACCTCGTCATCATCGTCGCTACCGCCGCCACAGGCGGCCACGAAGGCCACCGAAGACGCCACGAGCATGCTTTTGAGCCATCGAGACATTGGGGTTCTCCTGAAACAGATCCGGATCCCCTCCCGTCCGGGTCCAAAGTCATGACCTGCGTCGCTTTGGTGACCGGATGGCGTGAAATATAACCGCTCAGTCTCAAATTGCAACTACTTCGTATTTTGTAAGACGCAACAGTTTGTTTTTGACCCTCTCGTCGGCTTTGTGCCGGCCGGGTTTACAATGGCGGCATGGCCCGAGTCTCATTCAAGGAACAAGTCCTGCGCGCTCGCGAGGATGCGATCGTCACGTCAGTCAACCGGCTGCTGGCCGAGAAGGGCTTCGACGTGATGACGGTCGATGAGGTCGCGGCCGACGTGGGCATTGCCAAGGCAAGCCTGTACAAGCACTTCACGTCCAAGGAAGAGCTGGCCGCGGCGGCCATGATCCGGGTGCTGCAGCGCGCACTGGATTTCACCGCACCGCTGGGGAACGATGCCGCGCTGTTGCCGATCGACAAGCTGCGGGCGGTGGCCCGCTGGACGATGGAGGTGCAACTGGCCGGCGAGATGCCGTCCCTGCCCTCCCAGAATTCGACCCTGCGTCAGGCCCTCGTCGGCAACCGCGACTACATGGACCGCCTGATCACGCTCAGTGACCGGCTGGGGGAGTGGATCGTCGCTGCCCAGGCCGCCGGGCAGCTCAATGCGAGCCTGCCGCCGGAGGTGGTGCTCTACACGCTGTTTGCGCGCGCCTGCGATCCCGTGCTGGGTTTCCTCAAGGCCTCGGGCCAGCACAGCGACGAGCAGATCATCGCCTACCTGCTGTCCACCTGCTTCGACGGCCTGCGCGGACCGGCCCACTGAGGGCGCGGCCCGCAGGCACGACAGCGCCTCAACGCACCAGCAGGACGGGCGTCTTGCAGTGGGCGACGACGTAGGTCGCCACCGACCCCATCACCAGGTTGCCCAGGGTGCTGTGACCGTGGGAGCCCATCACCACGAGGTCAAACTTGCCGGCCGAAGCGGCCTTGGCGATCACCTCACCTGGATGCCCCACCTTGTGCTGGGTCTTGGACTTCAGCCCCTGCTTGTCAAAGAAGGTGCGCACCGGCTTGAGCACTTTCTCGCCCTCGTCGGTGTAGTACTCGGCCAGCGTCGCCTTGTCGATGACGGCCGCGGCACGCGGCGGCACGGCCGGCACGGCGGTCAGCACCGTGTAGTCATGCGCGCTGCCGAACAGCTCGTCGTGCGCAGCGAGGTAACCCAGCATGCGCTTGGTGTAGGAACTGCCGTCGACGGCAACGAGGATTTTCATGGTCAGGCTCTCCGAGGGGTGATGGCGCCAGCATGGCACCAAGCGGGGCACGATGGCTTGATCGTGGTCAAGATCATAGCCAGCCCCTGCGCTGACCGTTAGGCGACGCCCAGCCTCCGTTCAGCCGTCATCCCCCGTCGGAGGGATAGGGCGGCGGGACGAGGCGCGGTACATTGAAGCCTGAGCTGTCACACGGGGTCGACACCAACATGAGACCCGTCGCGATGCATCCCAGTGCGCCCCAAGGCGCCCACGCGGCAGGTCGAGCATCACAGTCTCCCAACGACGTCCTTCAATGGACTTGAGCGCCCACCCTTCCCGGTGGGCGTTTTTTTCTTGACGTGTCACCGATAGGTGACTATTCTCAGGTCACCTACTGGTGACTTTGGAGCTGAGCATGGATCGTCGAGCCTTTGTGCGTCTCGTGGGCGGTGGGGTGCTGGCCAGCACGCTGCCCGCCTGTTCCACCCGCTATCCGGAAGCCGCAATCGCGCCCTGGCAGGGGCCCGGCGACGAGCCGGATCCGCGGCGCTGGGCCCTGGCCCATGCCATCCTGGCGCCCAACTCGCACAACCTGCAGCCCTGGCTGGTGGACCTGCGCGAGCCGAATGCGATCACCCTGCACGTGGATCGCGAGCGGCTGCTGCCCATGACCGACCCCTGGTTCCGCCAGATCGTCGTCAGCCAGGGCACCTTCCTCGAGTTGCTCGTGCTCGCGCTGCGCGAACGCGGGCTGGACCCGCAGGTGCAGCTGTTTCCCGAAGGCGAATTCGCCGCCCGGGCGGTGGACGACCGGCCGGTGGCCCGGGTGAGCTGGGTGCCCGGCGCCCCCGCCCCCCAGCGCGACCCGCTGTTTGCGCAGATCCTGCGCCGCCACACGGCCAAGGTGGACTACGACACCACGCGGCCGGTCGCACCCGAGACCCTGGACGCCCTGCGCACGGCCCTGACCTCGCCGGCCGTGCGCTTTGGCGCGACCACGGCCGAGCCGCTGCTGGGCCAGTTGCGCACCCTGTGCTGGGAGTCCGCCCGCGTGGAACTGCTCACGCCGCGCACGGTGATGGAGAGTGTGAAGGTGCTGCGCGTGGGGCCGGCCGAGATCGAACGCCACCGCGACGGCCTGGTGGTGAACGACCGCATGCCGAGGCTGCTCGATGCGCTGGGCCTGTTCGACCGGGAGCATCCTCCGGCCGAGGGCAGCGCGGCCTACAAGCAGATGATGGCGCGCTTCGAGGGCCACAGCCGCACCGCCATGGGCTTCGTGTGGCTGACCACACCCACCGCGGCCAACGCGGCCGCCGGCCGGGGGCGCAGCGCCGAGGTGGAGGCCGGCCGCGCCTACGTGCGGCTGCAGCTCAAGGCCACCGAGTTGGGCCTGCAGATGCACCCGATGAGCCAGGCGCCGCAGGAGTTCCCGGAGATGCTGCCGCACTACGAGCGCATGCATCAACTGCTGGTGCAGGCGCCGGCCACGCAGGAGACGGTGCAGATGCTGTGCCGCGTGGGGTATTGCCCGAACGGCCAGCCCACCCCACGGCGCGGCGTGGATGCGATCATCCGGGCATGAACCTGCCCGCGCCCCCCTCCCTCGACCGCCGCCGCGAACTCACCGAAGCCCGCATCGTGGCGGCCGTGGGCGAGGTGCTGGCACGCGAGGGCTTCGGGGGCATCGGGGTGAACGCCGTGGCGCGCCAGGCCGGCGTGGACAAGGTGCTGATCTACCGCTACTTCGGCGGCCTGCCCCAGCTCTTGCAGGCCTACGGCGAAAGCGGCGCCTTCTGGCCCCGCGTGGACGAGTTGCTGGGCCCGGATCGCGAGGCCGTGCTCGCCCTGCCGCTGGCCGAGCGCTACGCCGTCTTCATGGCCCGCTTCATCGACGCGCTGCGCGATCGCCCGCTCACGCTGGAGATCCTGGCGGGGGAAGTGGTGGAGCGCAATGAACTGACGGCCATCCTCGAGACCGAGCGCGAGCAATGGGGCGAGGAGGCCACGCGCGTGCTGGGCGGCGCAGCCTTTGCGCAGCGCCCCGAGATGCGCGGGCTCACGCTGCTGCTGGTGGCCGGTGTGCAATACCTGCTGGTGCGCGCCCGCAAGATCCGCCTCTTCGGCGGCATCGACCTGCGCAGCGACGCCGGCTGGGACGAGCTGAAGGCCTCGGTCGCCGCCATGGCGCGGCAGATGCTGGCCGAGCCGGGACCTCAGGGTGCAAAGCCGCACGCCAGCACCTCGCGCAAGTAGGCCACCAGGGCCTGCACCGCGCGCGGCACCACGGGGCTGTAGGGGCGGATGGCGTAGAGGTGTTCGCCAAAGGCGCCCACCGGCCGCCAGGCGGGCAGCACCTCCACCAGCCGACCGGTGCGCAGCGCCGTCTGGGCGCTGAAGTCGGGCAGCACGGCCAGGCCCAGGCCGGCCAGGGCGGCCTCGCGCAGCACCTCGCTGTTGTTGGCCGCCAGCGGCCCGTGCAGGGGCACGGTCACACGTTCGCCACCCGGGCCTTCGAAGGACCAGCTCGGCGTGTCGCCCGCGCGCGGGTAGCTCAGGGCGTCGTGGCCGGCCAGTTCCTGCGGATGCTTCGGTGTGCCGCGCCGGCGCAGGTAGGCGCGGCTGGCCACCAGGCAGGAGCGCGTGGGGCACAGCGTCCAGGCCACATGGGTCTCGGGCGGGGCCGCGGTGTGGCGGATGGCCAGGTCGAAGCCCTCCTGGGCCAGCGGCACGAGACGGTCGGCCAGGTCGAGTTCCAGCCGCACCTTGGGATGGCGGCGCAGGAAGTCGGGCAGGTGGGGCACGATCTGCTGGCGTCCCAGGGCCACCGGCACCGTCACCCGCAGGCGCCCGCGCGGCTCGCCCGCCAGATCGCGCACGTCGGCAAAGCTGCGCTCGATCTCGGCATAGGCCTCGCGCGTGCGCTCCACCAGTTGCTGGCCGGCTTCGGTGAGGCGCACCGAGCGGGTGGTGCGCTGCACCAGCGGCACACCGGCGGCCCGCTCGAGCTCGGCGATGCGCTGGCTCATCGCGGCCTTCGAGATGCCCAGGCGCTGGGCGGCGGCGGTGTAGCGGCCCTGCCGGGCCAGTTCCCCCAGGGCATGGACATGGCCCCACAGGGCCTCGATGCGGTCGGCTTGCATAACGGTCTCCGGATTCGGCCTGCCCATTGTTCACCATGGCGAACAATATAGTCACCCGTTGGCGCTTGGATCGGCCGGCAGGGCGTCCTAGACTGGGTGGATTCCACTCACCAGGAGACCGCCATGGGCGCCCCCGACCTGAACCTGTCCGCCACCGTGGCCCATTGGATCGGCGGCCGTGCCACGCCAGGCACGAGCACGCGCGCCCAGCCGGTGTACCAGCCGGCCACGGGTGCGGTGGCCCGTGAGGTGGTGCTGGCCAGCGTCGAGGACGTGAACGCCGCCGTGGCCGCCGCCAAGGCCGCCTTCCCGGCCTGGGCCGACACCCCGCCCATCCGCCGCGCGCGCGTGCTGTTCAAGTTCCTCGACCTGCTCAACCAGCACCGCGACACCCTGGCCGCGATGATCACGGCCGAACACGGCAAGGTCTTCACCGATGCCCAGGGCGAGGTCACGCGCGGCATCGAGATCGTGGAGTTCGCCTGCGGCATCCCGCAGCTGCTCAAGGGCGACTACACCGAGCAGGTGTCCACCGGCATCGACAACTGGACGATGCGCCAGCCGCTGGGCGTGGTGGCAGGTATCACGCCCTTCAACTTCCCCTGCATGGTGCCGTGCTGGATGTTCCCGGTGGCGATTGCCTGCGGCAACAGCTTCGTGCTCAAGCCCAGCGAACGCGACCCCTCGCCCTCGCTCTTCATGGCCGAGCTGCTCAAGCAGGCGGGGCTGCCCGACGGCGTGTTCAACGTGGTGCAGGGCGACAAGCTGGCCGTGGACACCCTGCTCACCCACCCGGACGTGAAGGCGCTGAGCTTCGTGGGCTCCACGCCGATCGCGCAGTACATCTACGAGACCGGTGCCCACCACGGCAAGCGCGTGCAGGCGCTGGGCGGCGCGAAGAACCACATGGTGGTGATGCCCGATGCCGACCTCGACCAGACGGTGGACGCCCTGATCGGCGCCGCCTACGGCTCGGCCGGCGAGCGCTGCATGGCCATCAGCGTGGCGGTGCTGGTGGGCGACGTGGCCGACAGGATCGTGCCCAAGCTGGCCGAACGCGCGAAGCAGCTCAAGATCAAGAATGGCATGGAGCTCGATGCCGAGATGGGCCCCATCGTCACGAAGCAGGCGCTGGAGCGCATCGAGGGCTACATCGCCCACGGTGTGAGCGAAGGTGCGAAGCTCGTCGTGGACGGCCGCGGCTTCAAGGTGCCGGGCCACGAGAACGGCTACTGGCTGGGTGGCACGCTCTTCGACCACGTGACGCCACAGATGAAGATCTACCAGGAAGAGATCTTCGGCCCGGTGCTGGGCTGCGTGCGCGTGAAGGACTTCGCCGAGGCGGTGGACCTGGTCAACGCTCACGAGTACGGCAACGGCGTGGCCTGCTACACCCGCGACGGCAACGTGGCACGCGAGTTCGCGCGGCGCATCCAGGTGGGCATGGTGGGCATCAACGTGCCCATCCCCGTGCCCATGGCCTGGCACGGCTTCGGGGGCTGGAAGCGCTCGCTCTTCGGCGACACCCACGCCTACGGCGAGGAAGGCGTGCGCTTCTACACCAAGCAGAAGTCGGTGATGCAGCGCTGGCCCGAAAGCACGGCCAAGGGCGCCGAGTTCGTGATGCCCACGGCGAAGTGAGGCGCCCTGACCAAAACCGGACCGGGCCCTGACGACAGCGCCGGCACCGGCGCGAGAGACTGGTGGCCAGACTCGCTGCCAGGATCGTCCATGAACACCGCCGCCGCCCCCCGCCCGTCCGATTGCGTCTACGTGATCAAGCTGCACGTGCCCGACCCGCGCTCGCCTGGCGGCCTGAGCGGGCGGCTGGAGCATGTGAGCAGCGGACGCCGGCACGACTTCGACAACGGCCCGGCCCTGCTGGCCTGCCTGGTGCACGAACAGGCCCAGGTGCTGGTGGCTGCCGCCACCGAGGAGCCGCCACCGGCCTGGCGTTCGCCCGAGGGCTTGAGCGGCGTGGTCTGAGCCGAATCAGGCGTCGGCCAGCCAGGCGCGCAGATCCCTGAGCACCGGCGCGTCATCCGCCGGTTCAGCGCGCGCCATCAGCCGTGTCACGCCTTCGCGGGCCGCCTCGCGGCGCCCGCGCCCGGCCATCAGGGGAGCCAGCCTCACCCACACCCCCGCTTCGATCAGCACCGCTGCCTGACGGCTGGCCAGGGCCGCCGCTTCCTGCAGCACCGCTTCGGCGTGGTCATCGTCCGGGTCGGCGTCCAGCGCCAGGTCGGCCGCCAACCGCATCAGGGTCGACCGGGCATAGGCGTCGCCCAGCTCGGCGGCCGCGGCCTCGCCGTCGCGCACACAGGCAAGTGCGGCCTCTCGATCACCCGCCAGGCGCAGGGCCTCGCCCACCATCGCGCACAGGCCCACCAGCCCCTGGCGGCTGCCCTGGGCGCGGTAGCGGGCCAGGGCGTCGGCGGCCAGGGCCGCCCCCTCGGCTGCTTCACCGAGCTGGGCGCGCGCCCAGCCCAGGGCCATGCGGTGCGGCTGCAGGGCGGGCGAAGCGCCGCGCGCTTCCAGCAAGGCCACGATGTGTTCGCTGACGGGCTTGAGCGCCGCCGCGTCTCGACGGTAGACGTGCGCATAGACCTGGAACCAGCGGCCCAGGCCCTCGCTGATGAGGTCGGTGCCGGCGGCGATGAAGGCGTCCAGCGCCGCGCTGCGCTCGCGCGCACGTGCAAAGCGCCCGGCCACGGTTTCGGTCAGGAACAGGTAGGACAGGGCCTCGATGCGCGGGTCGCGCAGCAGGATAGGCGCGGCCGGCGGCGGTGAGCCCTCTGCCAGGGCCAGCGAGGCCTCGAACTGCGCAATGCTGTCGGTGAGGTGGCCGCCATGCAGCCGATTCACGCCCACCATGTTGTGGGCCGCCGCGCGGCACTGCGCATCGCCGCCGGCCTGGGCGCGCTCGAAGAAGCGCTGCGCCAGGTCCCCTGTGCCCGGCAGGCGGCCGGTCACGTGCACCAGCAGGGCCACGTGCCACAGCGCAGCGGTGTCGGGGGACACCGGCAGGTCCTGCACCAGGGCCAGCGCCTGGGCCACCAGCGGGCGGGCTGCAGGTGACGACAGGCCTTCGGTGAGCATGGTGGCCGTCAGGCGCAGCGCCAGCAGGGGCAGTTCGGCCTCGCGGCGTGCGGCGGCGTCCAGCGGCTCGATCAGGTCGAGGCCCCGCCGCGCCATGGCCAGCGCTTCCCGCGCGGCGCGGCGCTGCAGGGCGTTGCGCGCAGCCAGGGCGCAGTAGCGCGCGGCGCGCAGGGGCTCATGGCCCTGCTCGGCGTGCATCGCCAGCTCGGTGGCGATCTCACCCACGCGCGCGCCCCAGGCCGCTTCCAGCGCATCGGCCAGGCGGCGGTGGCGCTCCACCCGCAGCGACGGGCCCACGCGGCGCGCCAGGGTGTGGCGGATCAGCGCATGCTCGAAGGTGCAGCCCAGGGCCCAGCGGCCGTCGGGCAGTTCCTCGGCCCCCGCGGCGCGCAGCCAGATCTGCCGGCGCAGCAGGCCCTCCAGCCGCTCGCGCACGGTGTCGGCCGGCAGGCCCATGGCCTCGGCAAGCTGCAGGTGCTGGAACTCGGGTGCCGCCAGCGCGGCGGTTTCCAGCAGGGCGCGCACCTCGGGCGGCAGGCGCATGAACTGCTTCTCGATCACACCGGCCAGGCTGGCCGGCACCGGCAGGGGCGCGGCCGGGTCGCCCGCCAGACGCCAGCCGCCCTCCTCGCGCGGCACCAGGGCGCTGTCGGCCACCAGTTCGTCGAGCACCCCGAGCACATACAGCGGCAGGCCTTCGGTATGCTGGTGCAGGGCCTGCACGAAGGCCGGGGGCAGCGCGGGCGGGCCGAAGCGCTGATCCAGCAGCGCGGCCAGGCGGGGCGGATCCAGGCCTTCGAGCACCACCTCGTCCACCAGGCGGTGCAGGCGCAGCTCGCGCCGCAGGTCGCCGAAGGGGTGGTCGGCAATGGCCACGTCGGCCGGCCGGAAGCTGCAGACAATCATCAGCCGGGCCGGGGCGCGGCGGCGCGCCAGCACGTCGAGCAATCGCACCGTGGCCGGGTCGGCCCAGTGCAGGTCTTCCAGCACCAGCAGCAGGGGCTGGTCCTGGCCCAAGTGGTCGAGCAGGGCGCCGGCCTCGCGCAGCATGCGGTCCTGCGTGGCGCCGGTCACCTCGCGCTGCAGCGTGGCGCGGTCGGCCTCGGTGAGGTGCCAGGGCAGTTGCACGAGCCAGGTGGGTGCAAAGCGGCGCAGGGTGGGCACAAGGTCCGGCTCGGCGGCACACATCTGGCCCAGGGCTTCCAGCACCGGCAGGTAAGGCTCATCACTGCCATAGGCCTCCACACACTGGCCCGACACGACACGACCCTGCTCGATGCCGGCCACGAAGGCCGCCAGCAAGGCGCTCTTGCCCACGCCCGGCTCACCGGCCACCAGCACGAAGCGGCGCTGACCCGCCTGGGCCGCCTTCCAGGCCGACTGCAGCGCGCCCAGTTCCGCCTCCCGGCCGATCAGGCCGCCCGGCGCGGTGCCCTGCGGTTCCGGCACCGCGGCCGCGGCGGCCACATCGCCGACAAAACGGTAGCCGCGCCGGGCCACGGTCTCGATCCAGCGCGGCTGGCGCGGGTCGTCGTCCAGCGCCGCGCGCAGCTCGCTCACCACCGTCTTGATCACGCCCTCGCTGACGAAGCGCCGTCCCCAGACGGTGTCGAGCAGCTCGTCCTTGCTGACGAGCTGGCCTGGGCGCGCCGCCAGGCAGGCCAGCAGGGCAAAGGCCTTCGGGGGCAGGGTGAGCGGCTGGCCGTTGCGCACCAGGCGAACGTTGGCGATGTCGAGTTCGAAAGGGCCGAAGCGCAGCGGGGCGTTCATGGCCCGATGGTACGCATCCCTCGTCACACAGGGCTGACAAACTGGCCCCCGCCTGACCGAAACCGGACCACGGCCTGACGACAGCCCCGAACAGGACGCCGGACACTGCCGTCACCGCCCACAAACGCCGTCAAATCAAGGAGTTGCCATGCAATCGCCCCCTCTGTGGCAGGAACTGTCCCGCATCGCCGGCTGGCCGCTGCGCGCCCCGGGACGCCGGCAGGCGCCCGGCGCCCTGGCCCGCGAGGACCGCTTGGCCTGGTCCGACACCCTGCCCGAGGCGCGCTTCCTGGACGAGGCGCCCGACAGCCCTCCCACGGAGCACCTGCCCCTGTCCTCTGCGGTCGCTCGGCGCGTCCTGACCCTCTGAATCGGCGGGGGGCCCCCTCAGGCGCGGGGTGACAGCGGGTGGGCAAACATCCCATTTGTGACGAAGATCACAGGACTCACCCACCTCGAGGAGACCGCCATGCCCATGCGCCGTCCTGACGTCTTCCCCACACGCCGCCGTTTCCTGCGCCTGGCCGCCTTGGGCGCCGGCGCCACCGCCCTGGGTCCGCTGCTCAGCGCCTGTGGAGGCGGTGGTGGCGATGACGAAGCCGCCCGCGCCTTTGCCGCCAGCACCGGCGAGGCAAACATCCCGACCGACGCCACCCTGCTCGCCCTGTGCGAGCTGGCCACCGGCACCACGCTGACGGTGCGCTTCACGGCCGGCGAAGACGGTGCCCCGAACGGCTTCCTGCTGCAATGGATGAGCTATGCCGCCTGGGAGGCCGCGAACTACAACTGGGAGGGCTATTGCGAAACCCAGCGCACCGAGGCCCTGGCTCCCGGCGAATCGGTGGACGTCACCGTCGGTGAGGAAGGCGACGGCTGCGGCCCGCTGGCCTGCGGCACCAAGTACCTCTTCCGCGCCGCCTTGCTGAGGGAACCGGTCGAGGGCATCTCCGTCCAGGAAATCGTGGAAGAACCCGAGGATCCTCCCACCTTCACCGAGACGGTGTACTGCCACACGCTCGACTGCGGCCCCACCGGCCAATGCACCTACACGATCGGCTACTGGCGCACGCACGGCCCCATCCCGAACGGGAACAACAGCAATGAATGGCCCGTGGCCTCCCTGATGCTGGGCTCGGTGGCCTACACCGACCTGCAGCTGCTGGCCATCCTGCAGCAGCCGGTGGCCGGCAACGGCTTGGTGAGCCTGGCCCACCAGCTCATCGGCGCCAAGCTCAACGTGGCCAATGGCGCCGACGCCACCGCCATCGCCACCACCATCGCTCAGGCCGATTTCCTGATCGCCGGCCGCGTGGTGCCGCCGGCGGGCAGTGGTTCGCTACGCCCCAACCAGGTGAGCGCCCTGGTGGAGGCCTTGACCGCCTACAACGAGGGCGGCAGCGGCCCCGGCCACTGCGGCTGAACGGAAGGCTCAGCGACTCCGGCGCGTCTGGGCCCGCGACTGCGTGCGCAGCTGGGCACGCAGTCGCGCCAACAACGGTGACCGGTCGTCGGCCCGGCAGTTCATGATGACTGGCGAACTCACGCCCGCATCACTGAGCGGCCGGTAGCTCACGTCGTCGCGGTGCAGGCGCTGCACCGACTCGGGCACCAGGGCCACGCCGGCACCGGCCGCCACCAGGCCGATGGCCGTCTGCATCTCGTTGGCCTCGAAGGCCACCGTGGGCGACAGCGACCGCGTCCGGAAGATCTCCAGCACGTGGTCGGCATAGCTGGGCCGCGGGCGGGCCGGATAGAGCACCAGAGGCTCGTCGGCCAGGCGTGCCAGGCTCACGCGTGCCTGGCCCAGCAGCCTGTGGCGCGAGGGCAGAGCCGCCACCAGGGCCTCCTGCAGCACCACCTCGCCGTGCAGTGCCGGGTCGTCCAGCACGAGCCGGCCGAAGCCCACGTCGATGCGCCCGGCCTTGAGCCCCTCGGCCTGCTGCAGCGTGGTCAGCTCCGAGAGACCCACCTCCACCCCCTGCAGGCCGCTGCGAAAGCGCCGGATCAGGTCGGGCAGGAAGCCGTAGAGCGTGGACGGCACGAAGCCAATGCCGAACCAGGTGCGTTCGCCCTCGGCGATGCGGCGCGTGGCCTCGGCCGCTTCCTTCACGCGCCCGAGCAGCTGCACCACCTGTTCGTAGAAAAAGCGTCCGGCTGGCGTGAGCTGCAGCGGCCGCGCCTGGCGGTCGATCAGTTGAGCGCCCAGCTCGTCCTCGATCTGGCGGATCTGCCGGCTCAAGGGCGGCTGCGCGATGTGCAGCCGCTCGGCCGCACGGCTGAAGCTCCTCTCGCGGGCCACGGCCTCGAAATAGCGCAGGTGTCGCAGTTCCATCCATACCTCCTGGGTATCGGGCAGGACACAAACGATATTGGACGCGGGGCGCCGTGGCAACCAAGATGAATGCATGAAGCCCGCGATCACCGTCACCGCCGTCGAAACCCTTCTGGTCGATCTGCCCACCATCCGCGCCCACCAGCTGGCGATGACGGTGATGCACCAGCAGACCCTGGTGATCGTGCGCGTGCGCTGCAGCGACGGGCACGAAGGCGTGGGCGAGGCCACCAGCATCGGTGGGCTGGCCTACGGCGACCAAAGCCCCGAAGGCGTCAAGCTCGCGATCGACACCTACCTCGCCCCGCTGCTGATCGGCCTGGACGCCACCAACGTGAACGCCGCCATGGCCTTGCTCGCTCGCTCGATCCAGGGCCAGTCGTTTGCAAAGTCGGCGATCGAGACGGCCCTGCTCGACGCCGAAGGCCAGCGTCGCGGCCTGCCCGTGCACGCATTGCTGGGCGGTGCCGTGCGAGCGGCGCTGCCGGTGCTGTGGACGCTGGCCAGCGGCGACAGCGCACGCGACATCGACGAGGCCCTGGCGCTCATCGAACAGCGCCGCCACAAGGTCTTCAAGCTCAAGGTGGGCCGCCGCGACGTGGCGGCCGACGTGTCCCATGTGGCCGCCATCAGGCGCGCCCTGGGCGACGACGTGCTGATCACCGTGGACGCCAACCAGGCCTGGGACGAGGCCGAGGCCACCCGCGCCATCGGCGCCCTCGAAGCCGCGGGTGTGGGCCTGATCGAGCAGCCCGTCTCGCGACGCCACCGCGGCGCCCTGGCCCGCCTCAGCGCCCGCTTCGATGTGCCCCTCATGGCCGACGAAGGCTTCAACGACGCGATCGACGCCTTCGAGCTGGCCCGCAACGCCGCCGCCGATGTGTTCGCACTGAAGCTGTCCAAGGCCGGTGGCCCCGGCGAAACCCTGCGTGCTGCGGCCGTGGCCGATGCCGCGGGCATCGGCCTGTATGGCGGCACGCTGCTCGAAGGCAGCCTCGGCAGCGTGGCCGCCGCCCACACCTTTGCCACCTGCCCGCAGCTGGCCTGGGGCACCGAACTCTTCGGCCCCCTGCTGCTGAAGGACGACATCGTCGTCGAACGCCCTGTCTTCCGCGACTTCGAGCTGCACCTGCCCACCGGCCCCGGCCTGGGCCTGCAGATCGACGAAGACAAGCTCGCCCACTACCGGCGCGACCGCCCGCGCACCTCCGTGCGCGTGACGGCGCGTTCCACCGAGGTCTGACCCATGCTCTATCACGTCCACATGACCGTGCGCCTGCCGGCCGACTTGCCCGCCGAGGTGGCGGCCGACCTCAAGGCGCGCGAGAAGGCCCTCGCCCAGCAGCTTCAGCGCGAAGGCGTGTGGCGCCACCTCTGGCGCATCGCCGGCCAGTACGCCAACGTCAGCATCTTCGACGTGCCCGACCACGCCACGCTGCACGACACCCTGATGCGCCTGCCGCTCTTTCCCTACATGGACATCACGGTGTTGCCACTGTGCCGCCACCCCTCGTCCATCCATGACGACGAGCGTTGAACCGAACGCCCCCATAGACTCACGACGGAGACACCCCATGAGCATCCGCTTCCTCACACGCACCGCCCTTGCCGCCCTGCTCGCCGCCGGCGCCGCCACCGCTGCGATGGCCCAGGCCTATCCGTCCAAGCCCGTGCGCTGGGTCGTGCCCTTCCCGCCCGGTGGTGCGATGGACGTGATCGCGCGCACCCTGGGCGAGCAGATGGGCCGCGACCTGGGCCAGACCTTCGTGATCGAGAACAAGGCCGGTGCCGGCGGCAACATCGGCGCCACCGACGTGGCACGCGCCCCGGCCGACGGCCACACGATGATCATCGTGGCCAACGGCATGGCGGTGAACAAGTTCCTCTATGGCAAGCTGGCCTACGACCCGGTGAAGGACTTTGCGCCCGTCTCGCTGCTGGCGGTGGTGCCCAACGTGCTGGTCACCAACACGGCTCACAACAAGGCCGCCACCGTGGCCGACGTGATCGCCCAGGCCCAGGCCGCGCCGGGCAAGATCACCTATGCCTCGGCCGGCAACGGCACCTCCATCCATCTCGCGGGCGAGCTCTTCCTGTCGATGACCGGGCTGAACATGCTGCACGTGCCCTACCGCGGCAGCGCGCCGGCCGTGACCGACCTGCTCGGTGGCCAGGTCGACTACATGTTCGACAGCATCACCTCGGCACGCCCGCACATCGAGTCGGGCAAGCTGCGTGCCATCGCGGTCACCACCGCCAGGCGCTCGTCCACCCTGCCCAACGTGCCCACCGTGGCCGAGGCCGGCGTGAAGGGCTACGAGCTGTCGCCGTGGTTTGCCGTCTTCATGCCCGCCGGCACGCCCGCCGCGCAGGTGAACACGATGCACGCCGCACTCACCAAGGCCCTGCAGCTGCCCGAGGTGAAGGCCCGCTTTGCCGCTATCGGCGCCGAACCCATCGGCAGCACCCCGGCCGAACTGGCCAGCCACCTGAAGGCCGAAATGGACAAGTGGGGCCGGGTGATCGCCGAGCGCGGCATCCGGGCCGACTGAGCCAGCCCGGCGGCGGCCCGCCCAATCAAGGCCGGGCCCGCCGCTGTCGCATCAGCCGGTAGGCCGCCGGGATCACGAAGAGCGACAGCAATGGCGCCGTGACCATGCCGCCCACCATCGGGGCGGCGATGCGGCTCATCACCTCGCTGCCGGTACCGCTGCCCCACAGGATGGGCAGCAGGCCCAGCACGATGGTGGCCACCGTCATCACCTTGGGCCGCACGCGCAGGGCCGCGCCCTCGCGCAGGGCTTCGAGCAAGGCCGCCGCGTCGGCGCGCCCGGCGGCCAGGCGGGCCTCCCAGGCCTGGCGCAGGTAGAGCAGCATGATCACGCCAAACTCGGCGGCCACGCCGGCCAGGGCGATGAAGCCCACGCCGGTGGCCACCGAGAGGTGGTAGCCCATCGCGTAGAGGAACCACACCCCGCCGGTGAGCGCAAAGGGCAGCGTGGCCATCAGCAGCACCGCCTCGTCGATGCGCCGGAAGGTGAGGTAGAGCAGCACGAAGATGATGAGCAGCGTGGCCGGCACCACCAGCCGCAGGCGCGCGTTGGCGCGCTCCAGGAACTCGAACTGGCCCGAATAGGCCACGCTCATGCCTGGGGCCAGCGGCACGTCGCGCGCGACGGCCGCGCGCAGGTCGGCCACCACCGAGGCGAGGTCGCGTCCGCGCACGTCCACATAGACCCAGCCGGTGGGCCGGGCATTCTCGCTGCGCAGCATCGGCGGGCCTTCGCTCACGTCCACACGCGCCACGCTGCCCAGCGTGATCTGCGTGCCGGCGGGCGTCACGACGGGCAGGGCCCGCAGGCGCTCGACGGTGTCGCGCCACTCGCGGGCGTAGCGCACGCTGATCGGAAAACGCGCCGGGCCCTCGACGGTTTCGCCGACGGTTTCGCCGCCCACCAGGCTGGCCACCACCGACTGCACGTCGGCCACGTTCAGGCCGTGGCGGGCCGCCGCCGCCCGGTCGATGTCCACGTCGACATAGCGCCCGCCGGTGAGCCGCTCGGCCAGGGCCGACGACACCCCGGGCACGGTGCGCGCCACCTGCTCGATGCGCTGGCTGACCTGCTCGATCTCGGCCAGGCCGGCGCCGGCCACCTTCACGCCGATGGGGCTCTTGATGCCGGTGGCCAGCATGTCGATGCGGTTGCGGATGGGCGGGATCCAGATGTTGGTGAGGCCGGGCACCTGCACGGCCCGGTCCAGTTCCTCCACCAGCCTCTGGGGCGTCATGCCTTCGCGCCATTGGTCGCGCGGCTTGAAGCGGATGGTGGTCTCGAACATCTCCAGCGGCGCGGGGTCGGTGGCGGTCTCGGCCCGGCCGGCCTTGCCGTGCACGTGCGCCACTTCCGGCACGCTGCGGATCATGCGGTTGGTGGCCTGCAGCAGCTCGGCCGCCTTCTGCGCCGAGAGACCCGGCAGGGCCGAGGGCATGTAGAGCAGGTCACCCTCGTCCATGGCCGGCAGGAACTCGCCGCCCAGGCGGCTCACCGGCCACAGGCTGGTGGCGAACAGCATCGCGGCCACCGCCAGCGTGGTGCGCGGGCGGGCCAGCACCGCGTCGAGCAGCGGCCGGTAGGCCGCGATGAGCCAGCGGTTGAGCGGGTTGGCGGTTTCGGCCGGAATGCGCCCGCGGATCCAGTAGCCCATCAGCACCGGCACCAGCGTGACCGACAGCGCGGCCGCCGCGGCCATCGCGTAGGTCTTGGTGTAGGCCAGTGGCCCGAAGAGCCGCCCCTCCTGCGCCTGCAGCGTGAAGACCGGGATGAAGGACAGCGTGATGATGAGCAGCGAAAAGAAGAGCGCCGGCCCCACCTCCACGGCGGCCTCGGTCATCTCCTTCCAGCGTGCCTCGCCGGTGAGCGACTGTCCCGGATGGGCGTGCTGCCAGGCCTCGATGCGCTTGTGGGCGTTCTCGATCATGACCAGCGCGGCGTCCACCATCGCACCGATGGCAATGGCAATGCCCCCGAGCGACATGATGTTGGCGTTGATGCCCTGGTGGCGCATGATGAGGAAGGCCACCAGCACGCCCAGCGGCAGCGAGACGATGGCCACCAGCGAGGAACGCAGGTGCCACAGGAAGACCGCGCACACGAGCGCGACGACCACGAACTCCTCGATGAGCTTGGTGGTGAGGTTCGCGATCGCGCGGTCGATGAGTTCGCTGCGGTCGTAGGTGGTGACGATCTCCACGCCCTCGGGCAGGCCGGCCTGCAGGGCCTGCAGCTTGTCCTTCACGGCCGCCAGCACCTGGCGCGCATCGCCGCCCGAACGCAGCACGACCACGCCGCCCACGGCCTCGCCCTGGCCATCCAGCTCCGACACCCCGCGGCGCATCTCGGGGCCGAGCTGCACGCGGGCCACGTCACCCAGGCGCACCGGCACCGCGCCCTCCAGCGCGAGCGGGATGGCACGGAAGTCGTCGAGGCTGCGCAGGTAGCCGCTGGCGCGCACCATGTATTCGGTCTCGGCCAGCTCCAGCACCGCCCCGCCGGTCTCCTGGTTGGCCCGCTGCAGCGCCTCGATCACCTGGCCATGCGTGAGACCGAGGCTGGCCAGGCGCACCGGGTCGATCACCACCTGGTACTGCCGCACCATGCCGCCGACCGTGGCCACCTCGGCCACCTGCGGCAAGGCGGTGAGCTCGAACTTCAAGAACCAGTCCTGCAGCGCGCGCAGCTGGGCCAGGTCGTGGCGGCCGCTGCGGTCGACCAGGGCGTACTGGTAGATCCAGCCCACGCCGGTGGCATCGGGCCCGAGCGAGGGCCGCGCGGTGGCCGGCAGCCGTCCCTGGGCCTGGTTGAGGTATTCCAGCACCCGCGAGCGGGCCCAGTAGAGGTCGGTGCCGTCCTCGAACAGCACATAGACGAAGCTGTCGCCAAAGAAGGAATACCCCCGCACGGCGCGCGCACCGGGCACCGACAGCATGGTGCTCGACAGCGGGTAGGTGACCTGGTTCTCGACGATCTGCGGCGCCTGGCCGGGGTAGCTGGTGCGGATGATGACCTGCACGTCCGACAGGTCGGGCAGTGCGTCGATGGGGGTGGTGCGCACCGACCACAGGCCGGCGGCCACCAGGAAGCCCGTGGCCAGCAGCACCAGGAAGCGGTTGTGCACCGACCAGCGGATCAGGGCGGCGATCATCGCGGGCCTCCCAGGATGTCCAGGCGCTCCACCACCAGGCCCCGGTCGGTCTGGCGCACCCCCACCTTCACGCGCATGCCGGGGTGCAGGCCCTGGGCCAGTTCGGGCCGCGCAAGCGGGAAGGCCATGGTCATGGCCGGCATGTTCAGGCTGGGAAAGGGCCCGTGGTCCAGCACCACCTCGTCATCTAGGAGGTCTTCCAGCGTGGCCTCGGCCTCGTGCAGCACGGGGCCCGCCGCTTCACCGCGGTTGCGCGCCAGCACCCCGCGCAGGCTGGCTTCGGAGTCGATCAGGAAGGGGCCGCTGGCCACGACGCGGTCGCCTTCGGCCAGGCCTTCGAGCACGAGGGTCTCGTCACCGACCTCGGCGCCCAGTTGCACCTCCACGGGCCGGTAGCGGCCCTCGGCCTCGGCGCGCATCACCACCGCGCGCCGGCCGGTGCGGATGACCGCCTCGGTGGGCACGCGCAAGGCCTCGCCGGCCGTGGCGCCGACCAGGCTCGCCTGGGCCGTCTGGCCCGGCCGCAGCCGGCCGTCAGGGTTGGGCAACTCCACCCGCACGCGCAAGGTGCGCGTGGCCCCGCTGAGTGCGGGCAGCACGGCCGTCACGCGGCCCGTCAGGACCTGGCCAGGGGCGGCATGCCACCGCACCTCGGCGGCCTGGCCCACCTGCACGAATGTGGACTGGGCCTCGGGCACGGCCACGTCCAGCCACACCGGGTCCAGGCCGTTGAGGCGCGCCAGCGTCTGCCCGGCCATCACGGTCATGCCCTCGCGCACGCCCAGTTCCTCGATCACGCCGCGGCGCGGCGCCGTGACCCGCACCCGGGTGCGCGGCTGGCCGCTGGCCTCCACTTCGCGCAGCAGCGCCTCGGGCAGGCCCGCCAGGCGCATGCGCTCGCGCGCGGCCGCGGTGAGCGTGTCGTCGCCCAGGGCCCGCACGGCCAGGAACTCCTGTTGCACGGCCACCCAGGCGGGCACCAGCAGTTCGGCCAGCCATTGGCCGGCGCCCACCACGTCGCCCGGGGCCAGCGGGGCCACGCGCTCGACGAAACCTTCCGTGCGCGCCTGCACCACGGCCACGTCGCGCTCGTTGTAGCCCAGCACGCCGGTCGCCTCGATGCGGGTGTGCAGCGGCCCGCGCGTGACCGTGGCCAGGCGCAGCCCCAAGTTCTGGGCCACGGCGGGATCGATGCGCACGGTGTCGCCAGCCTCGCCTTCGTCGGCATAGCGCGGCACCAGGTCCATGTCCATGAAGGGCGACTTGCCGGGCCGGTCGAAACGGTGCTGCGGCACCATGGGGTCGTACCAGTACAGCACGCGGCGTTCGGTGGCCGGCGCCTCGGCCGAAGTGGCCACGCTGGCGTGGGCATGGCCGGCCGCATCCTCCGACGTGGGCCACCAGCGAGCTCCCGCTGCCCCCAGGGCCACCAGGCCTACAGCGCCGGCCACCCGGGCCAGGCGCGACATTGCAATGGAAGACCTCATGGCAAGGCTCCTTCAGAAACAAAGGTGAAGTAAAGGCGGGCGGCCAGGCTTTGGCGCTCACCCTGCACGGCCAGGTGTGCCAGCCGCGTCTCGATGCGTTCGCGGCGCGCGGCCAGCAGGTCGGCCAGTGCCCCCGTACCGGCGCGATACGCTGCCAACGCGAGTTCGACCTTGTCGTCGGCCAGCGGCAGCCACTGCGTCTCGTAGCGCACCAGCGTGCGGTCCAGTCGGTGCAGGTCGGCCAGGTCGGCCTCCAGCGCCTCGGCCAGTTCGCGGCGCAGCATCTCGTGCTCGGCCTGCGCGGCACGCCGGGCCGCGGCGCGCGCGGCGATCTGCGGGTCCTGGCGGGCACCCGGCAGCACCGGCAGGTCGATGCTGACCTGCACCGACACCATGTCGCCATAGGCCCTGCCCCGGCGCTGGTAGGCCAGCTCCACCCCCCAGTCAGGGCGCTTGCCGGCCTGGGCCTCGCGGCGTTCGGCCTCGAGCCTGTCCACCTCCGCCTGGGCCGCCCGCAGTCGTGGATGGCCCGATAGCGCTCCTACCAGTACACCGGCATCGACAGTCGCGTCGAAACCGCCTGACACGAGGGGACGCTCGGCCGCCACACCGATCCAGCGGCGCAGCGCTGCCACCGCCTGCGCCTGCTGGGTGTGCAGGGCGTCGCGGCGTTGGTCAAGCTGCGCAGCCTCCTGCCGCGGCATCACCGCATCGGTGGCCATGCCTCGCCCGCCGGCGAGCTGCGCCTGCACCTGGGCGGCGAGCGCCTGGTTCTCGGCCTCCAGCGCCTGCAGCGCGTCGAGCTGGCGTTCCAGGGTGTGCCGGCGGATCCAGGCCTGCGCCACCTCGGCGTGCAGGCGGCGGCGCTCGTCGCCCTCGCGGGCCTGCTCGGCGGCCACCCGGCGTTCGGCCGCCGCCACACGCGCCTCGCGCTTGCCGCCGTTCGGCCAGTCCTGCATCACGGCGATGCGCTGCATCGTCATGCCGTCGGCGGTGAGGCGGTAGCGCTCGGGCCCGCTCACGGGCAGGTTCTCCAGGCCCAGCGCCAGGCGCGGGTCGGGCCAGGCGCCCGCCGTGCGCCGGGCCTGGTCGGCCGACTCGATGCGGGCCTGGCTCGCCGACAGCGTGGGTGCGTCCTGCACGGCCAGCGCCAAGGCTTCGTCAAGGCTCAAGGGGGGGACCTGGGCCCAGGCCGGCAGCACGGCCAGGGCCAGGACGGGCAGCAGGCGCGGGCCCCGAAGGGTCCGGCAACGCCTTGCCGCGGGAATGCGGGCAGTCATGTTCCAACTCCTGATGTCGGCGCACGCGGGTCGCGTGCGCAGGCACGGCCGGACCACTCACGGGCCCGCCGCGGGTTCAACAGGGGTCAGAGGAAGGCAGGGGGGCGCCAGATGCCGCTGGGCTCGCCCCGGGGGGGCTGAAGAGCGCCCCCGGCAGGCGGGGCCTGCGCCCGCAGGGTCAGCAGGCCGGCCGGATCGGCCGAGACCGTCAGCGTCGGGCTGGCCGGGCACTCCTGGCCCACCTTGCAGGCCTGGCCGGTCTGGGCATAGGTGTCGAGGTCGTTGCAGCAGTCGCCGGCGGCCTCGTCTGCCGCCATCACCGCCGCATCCATGTCGGCCATCGCACAAGGCGCCTGCGGCACGGCGAAGCCCGCGCTGCCGTAGACGGGCAGCGCCAGGCTCAGCAGCAGCAGGATCCAGAGCGGCAGGCGACGCATGGCGTGATTGTGACGGCTGGCGGGCGGGGTGAGCGGCATTCGGCCTTGACCGATGTCAGGCTTTGCGCCGAAGTCGCAGGGCGTTGGCGATCACCGAGGCCGAGCTCAGGCTCATTGCCAGTGCGGCAATCATCGGCGAGAGCAGCCAGCCCGTCCACGGATACAGCACGCCGGCGGCCAGCGGCACGCCCAGTGCGTTGTAGAGGAACGCGAACAGCAGGTTCTGGCGCATGTTGGTGATGGTGGCCTGCGACAGGGTGCGCGCCTGGGCGATGCCGCGCAGGTCGCCCTTCACCAGGGTCACGCCTGCGCTGTTCATCGCCACGTCGGTGCCGGTGCCCATGGCCACGCCCACATCGGCCTGGGCCAGGGCCGGGGCGTCGTTGATGCCGTCGCCGGCCATCGCCACGGTGCGGCCTTCGGCCTGCAGCCGCTGCACCAGGGCCAGCTTGTCGGCCGGCTTCACTTCGCCATGCACCTCGTCAATGCCCAGGCGCTGCGCCACCGCGCGCGCCGTGGTCAGGCCGTCGCCGGTGGCCATCACCAGGCGCAGCCCGGCCGTGCGCAGCGTGGCCACGGCCTCGGGCGTGCTCGCCTTGACCGGGTCGGACACGGCCAGCAGACCCAACAGCACCCCGTCGGCCGCCAGATGCATCACGCTGGCGCCTTGTTGCCGCAGGGCCTCGGCCTCGGCGGCCAGGGCCTGCACCGGCACGCCGTGCTGCTGCATCCACACGGTGTTGCCCAGGACGAGGGTGCGCCCGCCCACGCGGCCACGCACGCCGATCCCGGAGCCCGACTCGAAGTCCTCGACGGGCTCCAGCGCCAGCCCCTGGGCGCGTGCGGCCGCCACGATGGCGTCGGCCAGCGGGTGCTCGCTGCCCTGGTCCAGGCTGGCGGCCAGGCGCAGCACCTCGTGGGCCGTGGTGCCGGGCACCGGCACCGCCCGCTCAAAGGCCGGCCGGCCCTCGGTGAGCGTGCCGGTCTTGTCCACGATCAGCGTGTCGACGCGCCGGAAGTGCTCGATGGCCGCCGCGTCCCGGAAGAGGATGCCGCGCGTGGCTCCCCGGCCAGTGGCCACCATGATGGACATGGGCGTGGCCAGGCCCAGGGCGCAGGGGCAGGCGATGATGAGCACCGCCACCGCGTTGATCAGGCCAAAGACCCACGACGGCTCCGGGCCGAACCAGCCCCACACGAAGTAGGTGGCCACGGCGATGGCGACGACGGCCACGACAAAGACGCCCGCCACCTGGTCGGCCAGGCGCTGCATCGGCGCCTTGGAGCGCTGGGCCTGCGCCACCATCTGCACGATCTGCGACAGCATGGTCTGTGCCCCCACACGCTCGGAGCGCATCACGAGCGTGCCGCTGGTGTTGAGCGTGGCGCCGATGAGCTTGTCGCCGGGCCGCTTGCCCACCGGCAGGGGTTCGCCGGTCAGCATCGATTCATCGACGGCGCTGCTGCCCTCGACCACCACCCCATCGACCGGCACCTTCTCGCCGGGCCGTACGCGCAGGAGGTCGCCCACATGCACATGGGTCAGCGGCACATCCTCTTCCCGGCCATCGGCGCCGATGCGCCGGGCCGTCTTGGGCGCCAGGCCCAGCAGCGACCGGATCGCGGCCGACGTCTGCGACCGCGCCTTCAGTTCGAGGATCTGGCCCAGCAGCGTGAGCGAGATGATCACCGCCGCGGCTTCGAAGTACACCGCCACCCGGCCCATGGAGCGAAAGCTGTCGGGGAACACCTGCGGAGCCACCGTCGCCACGGTGCTGTACACGAAGGCCGCCCCGGTGCCCAGGCCGATCAGCGTCCACATGTTCGGGCTGCGGTTCACGATGGAGCGCGCACCCCGCTCGAAGAAGGGCCAACCGGCCCACAGCACGATGGGCAGCGACAGTGCCAGCTCGATCCAGCTTTGCGTGGCCATGCTGAACCAGGGTTGCCGGTGGCCCAGCATGGCCAGCACCGTCACCACCACCGTCAACGGCAGCGTCCACCAGAAACGCCGCCGGAAGTCGGCCAGCTCCCGGTTCTCGCCTTCGTCCAACTCAGGCAGCACGGGCTCCAGCGTCATCCCGCACTTGGGGCAGGTGCCCGGGCGATCCTGGCGGATCTCCGGGTGCATGGGGCAGGTGTAGACGGTGGTGGCCACGGTCTCAACGGCTGGGGGGCTGGGGCATGCCCTCCATCATCCGCATCATGGAGCGCGTGGTCTCCATGTGGGACTCCATCATCTGACGGCAGGCCTCCGGGCTGGCATTCGGTGCGCCCATGCGCCCGCCCATCATGCCGCCCATGCCTCCCTGGCGTGCCATGCCGCCACCCATCATCGCCATGCCCTCGTGCATGAGCTTCATGTGTTCGTCCATCAGGGCACGCCGCTCCTCGGGCGTGCGGGCCTGGGCCATGCGTTCGCGCAGGGACTGCATGGCCTTCATGTGGACCGCCATGTCGGGCTGACCCGCGGTGGTGGCCGGCGAGCTGGGTGCGGTCTCGCCGGCAGGATGATGCGCGCTGTGGTCTGGGTTGGGCCACTGGGCACAGGCACCCAGGCCCAGGGTCAAGGCAACGGTGGTCAAGCGTTGAAGAAGGCGGGTCATGGCGGACTCCTCGGTCTCATGGAAGTGGGCGGTGCGGGAAGGACGCAGGGAACGACCCGGCGGGCCACATGAGAGGCAGTTCGAGGGGCAGTTCGTTCGCCGCCGGACCCCGCACATCGCCTGAGAGGTGCAGTCGGTGGCAACGACTGCGACTGGGAACTTTCACGGTTCGCTCCAGGGGCTTGCAGCATCCCAAGGGGGATGGAAGCATCCTAGGCCGATGCCAAGCGCGGCATTTGATGCGGGTCAAGCCACCTCGCCTTCCCACTAACATCGCGGCATGAAACTCACCTACGTCCTTGCCGCCCTCCTCGTGTGCAACCTCATCGCCGCCTTTGCCGGCGGGCGCACCGCCCGGACCGCGCTCAGCCTGGTGTCGGCCGCGCTGGCAGGCTACGGGCTGTTCCGGCTGATCGGTTGAGCTGCGCCGCCAAGGCACCTACACCGGCAGCCAGCGCCACCAGAAGGGCTCGCGCACGTCCCTGGCGCCGCGTGCCACCAACACTTCCTCGAGCGCACGGCGGCCGTGCTTGCGCGCCGCCTGCAAGGGCGTGAGGTTGTCGAACTCCGAACGGAGATTGGGGTCCGCACCATGCGCCAGCAGGTAGTGCGCGATCTCGTCATGGCCCTGGGTCAGGGCGTGCACGAGCGGCGTGCACAGGATCTCGGGGTGCTGGTAATTCGGGTTCACACCGGCTTCGATGTGGTAGCGCACCAGCGCCATGTCGCCCGCGCCGGCCGCCGCATACAGATCCTTCCAGTCGCCTGCGGACATCGCTCAGCGCCCCGCCTGCAGCATCGCCGCCATGCGCTCGTGGATCAGGTGCACGGCCTTCAATGGCCGCAACAGGACCTTGAAGTCCGTGATCTGCCCGGCCTCGTTCCAGTGGATGATGTCCACGCCATTGACGGCGATGCCGTCGAGTTCAAGTTCAAACTCCAGCATCGCATCCGATGGGCCGACGATCTCACGCACATAGCGGAAGCTCGGGTTGAAGAAAACCCGGAAGGCCGCTCCGAGGTACGCCGCCGTCAGCGCGCGGCCTCGCTGCGGTGTGTGCACCACCGGTGAGTGGAAGACGGCGTCTTCCGCGAGCAGGGCCGGCAGGCCCGAAGCGTCCTGCTCGCGAACGAGCCGGTGCCAGGTGTCGAGAGGGTGTGCGGTCATGCGGAGCCTCCTCAGAGTTTGCGCCTTATCCACCCGCGCGCTTGACCACCCAGCCGCGCGCCTGAAGGCGTTCGATCACGCGCTCGACGTGGTCGCCCTGCACCTCGATGACCCCGTCCTTGACCGTGCCGCCCGAGCCACAGGCCGCCTTCAGCTCCTGGCCCAGGGCCTTCAGGCCGGCGGCGTCCAGCGGCACGCCGCGCACCACCGTGACGGCCTTGCCTCCGCGACCCTGCACTTCGCGGCGCACGCGCACGATGCCGTCGCCGGCCGGCACTGCCCGCAACGACTTGCAGACGCACCGGTCCTGCGGCTGGCGGCACTCGGGGCAGATGCGGCCGTGTTCGGTGGAATAGACCAGGCGGCTTGAGGGGGTGGAAGGGGGCATGGCGCGAGTATGCCGCGGCCGGCCGGCCTCAACCCAGCACGTCGCGGATCGTGGCGTCCTTGCGGAACTGCGCCAGCGCAAACGGACAGGTCGCCATCACCTTGGTGTGGGTTTCACCCGCCCATTGCACCAGGGCATCGAGCAGTTGACGCCCCGCGCCCTGGCCCTTCAGGCTCTCGTCCACCTCGGTGTGGTCGATGATGATCAGCGTGGCGTTGGCCCGGCTGTAGGTCATCTCGGCCAGGCGCTGGCCGCCGCGCTCCATGTAGAAGGCGCCGCGGTGGTCGGTTTCCTGGTGCTGGATCGTAGGGTTTGTCATGCCATGCCTCTGCTGTGATCCAGAACCATGGTACGCCCGCTTCAGCCCAGGTCGGCCAACCCGGGGTTGTAGACCACCTCCCAGACGTGGCCGTCCGGATCCTGGAGGTGGCTCGCGCAGCCACCATGGAACCTGTGCTGCGCCGGAGAGATGAGCAGGTGTCACTCGAACATCGCCGTGTACCGCCGCTGCATCTCTTCGGGCGTTACCTTCTCGATCTCGTGACCCAGCAGCCACGTGCGACCGAAGGGGTCGCGGAGGGTGGCGGAGCGTTCGCCGTAGAACTGGTCGGCGGGCGGGCGCACGAGCGTGGCGCCGGCGGCCACGGCGGCCGTCACCACGGCGTCCACGTTGTCGAGGTGCAGGTGCACCGACACACCCTGCACACCTTCGGGCGGTGGCGCGTGGATGTCGAACTCGGGGAACTCCTCGCACAGCATCAGCGTGGCCGGGCCGAGCTGCATTTCCAGGTGGCCGACACGGCCGCTGGGTTCGGTCAGGCGGAAGCGCTCGCTCGCACCGAAAACGCGCGTGTAGAAGTCCACGGCGGCCTGGGCCTGGCGCACACGCAGGTAGGGAAAAACTTCGCGGATGACAGGGGGCGGGTTCATGGTTTCCTCGCAATCGCGTGAGCTCTTGTCGGACGGGCAACCCGGATGCCATCTTCGCACGCTAGCATCACGCGTGGCACGCCAGGGGAGGCACGATGAGACGGTTCCACTTCAGGTTCCCCCGCCGGCTGACCGCCCTGCTGTTGGTCGTCGCGCTGTCGGGCTGCGCCGGCTACCCGCCTGAATACCTCTGGCGCGTGCTGGCCTGGGGCGATGCCGACGTGGGCGATGTCGACCGCTTCCCCGCCCGCGCCCTGCAGGCATCGCCACGACCGCAGCACTTGCCCGTGGCGCTGGACGAAGCCGCCGTGCAGCGCGCCTTCGAAACCTGGAAGCCGGGGCAGCAGCTCGATGCCCTGCTGCAAGACACCGGCACCCAGGCCTTTGTGGTGTTGCACCGCGGGCAGGTGGTGTACGAGCGCTACTTCCACGGCGCCTCGCGCGACACGGTGGTCACCTCGTTTTCGGTGGCCAAGTCCTTCCTGGCGGTACTGATGGGCCTGGCCATCGAAGAGGGCCGCATCGGCAGCATCCATGACCCCATCACGCAATACCTGCCCGAACTGGCCGGGCGCGATGCGCGCTTCGAGCGCATCACGGTGCACCACCTGCTGCGCATGGCCTCGGGCATCCGCTACCGCGAGGTGTCGTTCTTCCATGGCGACAACGCCCGCACCTACTACCACCCCGACCTGCGCGCCCTGGCCCTGCAGCACACCCGCATCGACGGCGAGCCCGGCCGGCACTTCCTCTACAACAACTACCACCCGCTGCTGCTGGGCCTGATCCTGGAGCGCGCCACCGGCGAACGCATCACCGACTACCTGCAGCGCAAGCTGTGGACGCCGATGGGCATGGAGTACGGCGGCTCGTGGAGCCTGGACAGCGAGGCCTCGGGCTTCGAGAAACTGGAAAGCGGCATCAACGCCCGCGCCATCGACTTTGCCAAGCTCGGCCTGCTGGTGCTCAACGATGGCCGGCGCGATGGCGAGGTCGTGGTGCCCTCGGTCTGGATGCAGGCCATGCTGGAGCCCACCGCCAACGCACCGGACGACTACAACGCCGGGATGCCCTGGATGACCCACCACCCCGACGTCTACTATGCCGACCTCTGGTGGGGCCTGCGGCGCGACGACGGCCAACACGAAGTGGCCGCCCGCGGCAACCATGGCCAACTGGTCTATGTGTCGCGCCGGCACCAGGTGGTGGTGGTGCGCAACGGGCTGCGCTATGGCATCGGGCCGATGGAGTGGATGCGGCTGGCGGAAGCGGTGGCGACGGGGTTGGGACGGCCTTGAGGCCGCGGCCCTCGCGTGGCTGGCTTATGCAGCTTGCGCATGCAGGCGCACACCCAGAGCGCGCGCCACCTTCAGGACGGTCGCAAAGCTCGGGTTGCCGTTCTCGCTGAGAGCCTTGTAAAGGCTTTCTCGGCTGAGGCCGGCATCGCGTGCCACCTGGGTCATCCCCTTGGCACGCGCAATGTCTCCCAACGCACGCGCAATGCCGGCCGCATCATCCGGAGCATCAGTCAGCCAAGCGTCCAGATACGCGGCCATTTCTTCCGGGGTGCGCAGTTGCTCCGCCACGTCGTAGGTCAGGGTCGCGGTCTTCGCCTTCGCCTTTGCTGCTGCTTTCGCCATCTCGATACTCCTAGAGATTTCGGGCCAGCTCGATCGCTGCCTTGATGTCTTGTGACTGGCTGGACTTGTCACCCCCAGCGAGAAGCACGATGAGCTCGCCGCCTCTCTCCGTGTAATAGACACGGTATCCTGGCCCCACATCGATCTTCAGCTCGGAGACACCCTCGGTCAGATGACGGTGCTGGCCCGGATTGCCATGCGCAAGGCGATCGACCCGCACCTGGATGCGTGCCCGACTGGCACGGTCCTTGAGTCCATTGATCCAATCGCGATAGACCTCGGTGATCAGAATGCGCATGCAGGAGTGTATCCCATGGGATACATAACGTCAATGCTCCGAGGGCGCCCCGCCCATACGCTCACGCCTCTCGCGCCTTTGCCGCTTGATACGCCTCGATCAACGGCAGGATGGCTTCGCGCCGCGCCAGGCTTTCGAGCGGCCAGAAGTGCTCGCGGTCGTAGTATTCCGCTACGGCGGGTACGCCCTCTGGCAGCACCACCCAGGGCTGCTTGGAAGCAGTGAAGATGTGGATGTCGGGTGGCAGCAGGTCGGGGTGGTCCAGAGTGCCCACCCGCACGAACGTCACCACCGGCCCGGCGCCGGCGTAGTGGCTCCACACGGCCACCTTGCACTTGGGGCACCGGGCGATGAGCTGGCCGCTGCCACTGTGCGACGGCGTGTTCACCAGTTCGGGCGGCTCGCCCAGGTTGGCCACCCGGTCGGCCTCGATCATCGCGTTCAACGCAAACGCCGATCCCGACCCACGCTGGCACCAGCGGCAATGGCAGCAATGCACGAACAGCGGCGCGCTTTCCATGCGGTAGCGCACGGCGCGGCAATCGCAGCCGCCTTCAGCAGGAAATGCAGCGGGGGAGGGCATTCGGGCTCCCTGAGCAAGAGGCAAAGGCGAGGCGCTACGCCACGTCTCGCTTCACGGGCCCGAAGAACCCGATGATGCGCTCGATCTTCGAGCCGTCGGTCGAGAGGAAGGCGATGTCGATGCCCTCCGGCAGTTCGTTCCCGTTGGCTTCCACGGCATGCCACGCAAACCGGGCCAGGCCGTGGTGCTCATCAACCCGGCTCGTGCGAACGACCCGCGAGCCGGGCCGCCGGGCCAGCACCGTCGCAATATGGGCCAGCAGTTCGGCGCTGCCCACCGCGTGCACGGACGGGTCGGTGTAGGTGGCCCCGGGAGCCCACACTGCATCGAGCCGTTCAGCGCGCCGCTCAGGCGACGGGTCGCTCCAGGCCTGGCAGTAGGTGTCGATCAGCTCGGAGAGTTGCATGGCGATCCTGTTCATTGCCAACATCGGTCCTGCACGAGATCAGTGTACGTCTTGCACCCTGGTGCTACCTCTTGGCCACGAACCACGCCACCAGTGCATTCGCATGCCCGTGCCCCATCTGGTGCTCGGTCTTCAGGTGGTTCACCAGCTCCATGTGCTTGAGCGGGCCAGCCTGCTTCAGCTCGGCCATCCAGTGGTCGATGGGCTGGCCGTACTTCTTTTCGATGGACGGGAAGTAGGAGGCAGGGCCTTTCACTGGGTCGTCGGTCGCCATGGCGCAGTCCCTTCGGGGATGGTTGCAGATGGATGGACGACGTTTGACGCAGGCCGAAATCGACACCGGACCTCAAGCGCCCACCACCCCCCCGTCCCGGCGCCTCACCACGACCGTGGCCGACCGGGGGCGGCCGCCGTCGGGCCAGCGGGAGTGTTTCGTGGGCTCGGCCGGATCGGTCCGGTCGTTGTCGGGCTCGCCCGGGTGCTGGATGTTGACGAACATCGAGGTGCCGTCAGGGGTCATGGTGGCACCGGTGATCTCGGCGCCGCGGGGGCCCGTGAGGAAGCGGCGCACTTCGCCGGTGGCGGGGTCGCAGGCGAGCATCTGGTTGTGGCCCAGCCGCGCGAATTCGCCGCGGCCCATGACGCTGGCGCTCATGTCGGTCTGGATCCAGAGCACGCCACGCGCATCGACCCACAGGCCGTCGGGGTTGGCGAAGGCGTCGCCGCGGATGTTGCCTTGTGCTTCGGCTCGCGCATTCGCCGGGTCGCCGGCCAGGAGGAAGACGTCCCAGCTGAAGGTCTCGCCGTCGAAGTCACCCTCCTCACGCCAGCGGATGATGTGGCCCATGCTGTTGCGCGCGCGCGGGTGGGCAGCGTCCACGCCCGGGTGGCCTTCGGTGCCGCGGCGGGTGTTGTTGGTGAGCGAGCAGAAGACCTCGCGCGTGGTGGCGTTCACCGCCACCCATTCGGGCCGGTCCATGGGCGTGGCCCGAAGTGCGTCGCTGGCCTGGCGGGACTGGATGAGCACCTGGCCCTGGTCGGCAAAGCCGTTGGCGGGCGTCAGCGGTCCGCGGCCGTGCACCAGGGGCAGCCAGCGGCCGCGGCCGTCGGCGTCGAAGCGGGCAACGTAGAGCGTGCCGTGGTCGAGCAGCTCGGCATTCGCCTTGGCGCCGCCGGGGCGGATGGCATCGCGCGAGACGAACTTGTAGAGGTATTCGAAGCGGGCGTCTTCGCCGCTGTAGACCACCGCCCGCCCCTCGCGCGTGACGGCCACCGTGGCGCCTTCGTGCGCGGCCCGGCCCAGGGCCGTGCGTTTCAGGGGGACGGACTGCGGATCGAAGGGGTCGACCTCGACGATCCAGCCGAAGCGGTTCGGTTCATGGGGGTGGCGTGCGGCATCGAAGCGCTCATCGAACGCGTGCCAGCGGTAGCCCCAGTCGGCGCCCAGGCCCCAGCGGCGCTGGTGGGCGTCGAGTTGTTTCGGTGCGGCGAAGTAGCCGTTGAAGTTTTCTTCACCGCTGAGGTAGGTGCCCCAGGGCGTGAGACCGGCGGCGCAGTTGTTCAAGGTGCCGAGCACGGTGCGGCCGGCCGGGTCGGCCGCGGTGCGCATCATCGGATGGCCAGCGGCCGGGCCGCGCAATGCAAACGGCGAGAAGGCCGTGAGGCGGCGCGCATACCGCGAGGGGCGCACCAGCTGCCAACGACCACCGCGCTCTTCCACTTCCACCACCGAAATGCCGTGCGCGGCCTGGCTCTTGCGCACCTTCTCGGCCGACCCGTTGGCCGTGCCGTCCGGGTGCAGCAGGCCCTCGTCGGCGTATTCGTGGTTCATCACGAGCAGGCCGCGGTCGCTGCGGCCCTCGAGGGGGAAGAAGTGCAGGCCGTCGTGGTGCATGCCCAGTTGGGCGGTCTGGTCGTTGGCGCTGTGGCTCGCGTCTGGGCGCCACGGCGGCATCTGCCCGGCAATGCCCACCGGATCGCCCCAGGGCGCGATCACCTGGGCCACGTAGCCCTCGGGCACCACCACGGTGTCGGCGGTGGATGGTGGCACACCGCGAAAGCCCAGCAGGCCTGACGACGACGCCGAAGCCGGCGCAAGACCCAGCGAGGCGAGCGCTGCGACCGTGCCGCCTTGCAGCACGCGGCGGCGCGAAAGGTCGCACAACGAACGCAGGTCCACACGTTCGCTGCGGTTCGACCATTCCATGCGTTTGTAGTCCTTGGGCATGACGATGCGGTTCGCTGAAAACGTCCTGAAAAGTGCACGGCCGTCCGAAAACCTAGGGTGGACCCTGGGATTGTCTCGTGCGTGACTGACCCTGGTGCGTGAGCCGCCTACCTTGTGGACCCAATATCAGAAGGAGACAGCGGATGAAGCTTTTCCGTCTCGACAACAAGGTCGCCATTGTGACCGGCTCCAGCCGCGGCATTGGCCGATCCATCGCCGAAAACCTCGCGCGCTGTGGGGCCCGGGTGGTGATCTCCAGCCGCAAGGCCGATGCCTGCGAAGCCGTGGCCCAGGCCATCCGCGACGAAGGCGGACAGGCCCTCGCCATCCCCGCCAACATCTCTTCAAAAGAGCAGCTCGAAGCGCTGGTGGCGCGCACCCGCGAACACTGGGGGCCCATCGACATCCTCGTGTGCAACGCGGCCAGCAACCCCTACTACGGGCCGGCCACGGGCATGAGCGACGAGGTCTTCGACAAGGTCATGCGCAACAACGTGCTCAGCAACCACTGGCTGTGCAACCTGGTGCATGAGGACATGGCGTCGAAGAAGGACGGCGCCATCGTGATCATCTCGTCCATCGGCGGGTTGCACGGTTCGTCGACGATCGGCGCCTACAACATCTCGAAGGCAGCCGACATGCAGCTGGCGCGCAACCTGGCCGTGGAGTGGGGGCCGGACAACATCCGCATCAACTGCATCGCCCCCGGCGTGGTGCGCACCGATTTCGCCAAGGCCCTGGTGGACGACCCGCGCGTGCGCTCGCTCATCGAGGGCCAGTTGCCACTGCGCCGCTTCGGCGAGCCCGACGACATCGGCGGCATCGCGGTGATGCTGGCCTCCGCGGCGGGCCGCTTCATCACGGGCCAGACCATCGTGGCCGACGGTGGCTACATGGTGCGCTGAGCGCTGGCGCCCTCCCCTTTCTTTCTGACGGAGTCTTCCCCGTGGAGTTGTTCTTCCAGCAAGTGCTCAACGGGCTCACGCTCGGGGGCATCTACAGCCTCGTGGCCCTGGGCCTCACGCTCGTCTACGGCATCCTGCACGTGCCCAACTTCGCGCATGGCGCCTTCTACATGGCCGGTGCCTATGCCGCGTTCTGGCTGGTCACCACGCAGGGCTTCAACTACTGGGTGGGCATGGCGGGGGCCGCGGTGGCGGTGGCTCTGATCGCCGTGCTGGCCGAACGCCTGGTGTTCCACCCGCTGCGCGACGCGCCCGGACTGCACCACATGATCGCGGCCATCGGCCTGCTGCTGTTCCTCGAGGCCGGGGCGCAGGCCGTGTGGGGCGCCGACTTCCACCGCCTGCCCACGCCTTACACCGGCATCGTCGAAATCGGCGGCGCCACCGCGCCGGTGCAGCGGCTGATGATCGTGGGCGCGGCGTTCGGCCTGATGGTGGCCCTGCACCTCTTCCTGAAGAAGACGGTGATGGGCTCGACCATCATCGCGATGGCGCAGAACCGCCAGGGCGCGGCGCTGGTGGGCATCGACCCGAACCGCGTGGCGATGCTGACCTTTGCCATCTCGGGCGTGCTGGCCGCGGTGGCCGCCACGCTGTATGCGCCCATCAACCTCATCTACCCCGCCATGGGCCACCTGGTCATCACCAAGGCCTTCGTGATCATCATCCTGGGCGGCATGGGCAGTGTGCCCGGTGCCATCGTGGGCGGGCTGATCATCGGCTTCGCCGAGAGCTTCGGCGCCTTCTACATCTCGCCCGACTACAAGGACATCATCGCCTTTGCACTGCTGGTCGTGATCCTGTCGTTCCGCCCCGAGGGCCTGTTCACCAAGGGAGTGCGCTGACATGGACCGCGTCTTCGACCTTCTGCACGGCAAGCTCGGCTGGAGCCTGCTGCTGGCCGGCGGCATCGCCTTCCCTTTCGTGGCCGGCAACGACTACCACCTCACGGTGATGTCCACCGCCTACATCTTTGCGCTGGCCACCGTGGGGCTCAACCTCATCACCGGCTACACGGGGCAGTTCAACCTCGCGCACGCGGGCTTCATGGCCGTGGGCGCCTACACGGTGGGCATCCTCACGGTGGACCATGGCGTGCCCTTCTGGGTGGCGTTTGCGCTGTCGGGCGTGGTGGCCGCCGTGCTGGGCTTTTTCATCGGTATCGTCTCGCTGCGGCTGAAGGGCCACTACTTCTCGATCTTCACGCTGTGCGTGGGCTACATCATGTACCTCGTGATCGAGAAGTGGGAAAGCCTCACCCACGGCACCGTGGGCATCATCGGCATCCCCTCGCCCTCACCCATCGGGCCGCTGCAGTTCGAGTCGCCGCGCGAGCTGTACTACCTGGTGCTGTTCTTCCTGGCCGTGGGCATGTGGGCCATGCACCGCATCGTCAACTCGCTGATGGGGCGCAGCTTCGTGGCCGTGCGCAACAGCGAGGACCTGGCCGAGGCGCTGGGCATCAACCTGATGCGCACCAAGGTGATCGCCTTCGTGCTGTCGGTGTTCTATGCCGGCCTGGCCGGCGGCCTGTACGCCGGCTTCGTGCGCTTTCTGGGCCCCAGCGTGGCCGGCGTGGAGCACACCTTCGACATGACGATGTACATGCTCATCGGCGGCATCGGCACGATGTTTGGACCGCTGCTGGGCGCGCTGGCCATGCCCTGGCTCACGCAGTACCTGCAGTTCCTGCAGGAGTACCGCTTCGTGGTGTTCGGGCCGCTGCTCGTCATGCTGGTGATCTTCCTGCCCTATGGCGTGGTGGGCAGCGTCCTGCAGTGGCGCGCGCGGCGCCTGTCGCGCCGGGCCGCCGCGGCCTCGCGCACCGCCGCGCCCTCGCCTTCCGCTCAACTTTCCCCCCAGGAGGGCGGCCGTGCTTGAGATCCAGCAACTGACCAAACGCTTCGGCGGCCTGGCGGCCGTGCGCGAGGTGAGCACCACCGTCGAGGCCGGCAAGATCAACGCGATCATCGGCCCCAACGGCGCGGGCAAGACCACCTTCTTCAACCTGATCAGCGGGGCGCTTACGCCCAGCAGCGGGCGCATCGTCTACGAGGGCCGCGACGTGGCCGGCCTGCGCGCTGACCAGATGGCCGCGCTGGGCGTGGCCCGCACCTTCCAGACCACCGCCCTCTTCGACCGCGCCACGGTGCTGGACAACCTCATCGTGGGCCACCGCCTGCGCACGCGCTCGGGCCTGTGGGACGTGCTGGTGCGCACACGGCGCCTGCACGAGGAGGAGAAGCGCTGCCGCCAAAAGGCCGAGGAAGCGCTCGACTTCGTGGGACTGTCCCACGCCGCCCACCGCATGGCCGGCGACATCTCGCAGGAAGAGCGCAAGCGCGTGGCCTTTGCGCTGGCGCTGGCCACCGAGCCCAAGGTGGTGCTGCTCGACGAACCCGCCGGCGGCGTGAACCCCGAGGAAACCGTGGGCCTGGCCGCGCTGATCCGCAAGATGCGCGACAGCGGCCTGACCGTGTGCCTGATCGAACACAAGATGGACATGATCATGAACCTGGCCGACAAGATCATGGTGCTGAACTACGGCGAGAAGATCGCCGAAGGCAGCCCGGCCGAGATCCGCAGTAATCCGCAGGTGATCGAGGCCTACCTGGGCAGCGACGGCGCGCACGACGTTCGGGACGTGAAGGAGGCCGCCGATGCTGCAGCTTGAGAAGGTGTCGCTGCTGTACGGCGGTTTCAAGGCGCTGCACGAGGTGTCGCTGCACGCAAACGATGGCGAGCTGGTCGTGCTGCTGGGCGCCAATGGTGCGGGCAAGAGCTCGATCTTCCTCACCGCCAGCGGCCTGCTCAAGGCGGCCGGCGGGCGCATCCGCCTGCGCGGCCAGGACGTGGCCGGTGCCAGGCCTTCGCGCCTGGTGGAAGAAGGCCTGGTGCTGTGCCCCGAAGGCCGCAAGCTCTTTCCCGGCATGTCGGTGCTGAAGAACCTGATGCTGGGCGCCTATGTGCACCGGCGCGACCGCAAGGGCAATGCCAAGCTGCTCGACGAGGTCTTCGACATGTTCCCTATCCTGCGCGAGAAGAAGGACGACGCGGCCGGCTCGCTGTCGGGCGGGCAGCAGCAGATGGTGGCCATCGGCCGCGCGCTGATGGGGCGGCCCAAGGCCTTGCTGCTCGACGAGCCGTCGCTGGGGCTGGCGCCGCTGGTGGTCAAGCAGGTGCTGGAGGTGATTCAGCGCATCAACCGCGCCGGCACCACCGTGCTGCTGGCCGAGCAGAACGCCTACGCGGCCCTGCAGATCGCCCACCGCGCCTATGTGCTGGAGGGCGGGCGCATCGTGATGGAGGGCAGCCGCGACGAGCTGCTCAACAACGATGCCGTGCGGCGGGCCTACATCGGGGCCTGATCCCAGTTTCTTTCGGTTCCACCACACGCCGGCCCTGTGCAGGCCGGCTTTCACTCAGGAGAGAGCAGACATGTTGCATTCAACTTCATCGCGCCGCTTCGTGCTGCGCAGCGCGGCCGCTGCCGTGGTCCTGGCGGGCTTCGGCAGCGCCGCCTTCGCCCAGGAGGTCGTCAAGATCGGCTACTCGGGCCCCTTGAGCGGCGGCGCCGCGCTCTACGGCAAGAACGTGCTCACCGGCATGGAGATGGCCGTGGCCGAGATCAATGCCGAGGGCCTGGAAGTGGGCGGCAAGAAGGTCCGACTGGAGCTCGTCGCCCTGGACGACAAGTACAACCCCGCCGAAAGCGCCATCAACACCCAGCGCCTCGTGCAGGAACACAAGACGCCGGCCGTGCTGATCCCGCACTCGGGCGGCAGCTTCGCGGTGCAGACCACCAACGAGCGTCTGGGCGTGCTGCTGCTGTCCTACACCAGCGTGCCCACCATCACCGCGCGCGGCAACAAGCTCACCATCCGCATCCCGCCGGAGTTCACCGGCTACGTCGAGCCCTTCACCCGCTACGCGATGGGCAAGTACGGCAAGAACCTGGCCATTGCCAACGCCGACCACGACTACGCCAAGGCCTGGACGGCGGCCTTCAAGCCAGCCTGGGAAGCCGCCGGTGGCAAGGTGGTGGCCGAGAACCCGATGTCGTACAACCGCTCGACCGACTTCTACAGCGGTGTGAGCCGTGTGCTGGCCTCCAAGCCCGACGTGATGTTCATCGGCGGCGCCTCCGAACCCACGGGCCTCGTGATCAAGCAGGCGCGTGAGTTGGGCTTCAAGGGCGGCTTCGTGATCATCGACCAGGCCAAGATGGACGAGATCGCCAAGGTCACGGGCGGCTACGGCCCGCTGGAAGGCTCGATCGGCGTGCTGCCCCTGGTGGACGACGGCCGCTCGCACGCCAAGGACTTCGTCGAGCGCTTCCGCAAGGCCAACCCGGGCCGCGACCCCAGCTCGGAAGTCTCGCTGAACTACATCGCCGTGCACGCCACCGCCCGGGCCATGCGCCTGGCCGGCACCACCACCGATGCCAACGCCATCCGCGCCAAGATGAACGAGGCCTACCGCTCGCTGCCGGCCAAGTACAACGTGCACGACATCGAGGGCATCGACGAGAAGGGCGGCACCATCGCCAACACCTACGTGGCCACCGTCGAGGGCGGCAAGGTCAAGCAGGTGACCTTGCGCGAGCTGACCAGCAAGTAAAACTTACAGGAATTAGCGAGTTTATGCGCTGAACATAAACTCGCTAATTCACCTTGAATTGCCCGGGGCGGCTAGAGCTTCTCCGTCTCTCCGCTCTTGGGCTGCCACTTCATCAGCTTCTTCTCGATCACGCCCACCAGGGCGTCGAGCACCAGCGCAAAGGCGGTGAGCACCAGGATGCCGGCCATCACGGTGTTGATGTCGAAGCTGCCTTCGGCCTGCAGGATGAGGTAGCCCACACCGCGGGCCGAGCCGAGGTATTCGCCCACCACCGCGCCCACGAAGGCCAGGCCCACCGAGGTGTGCAGCGAGCTGAAGACCCAGCTCATCGCGCTGGGCAGGTAGACGTGGCGCAGCAGCTGCTTCTGGCTGGCGCCCAGCATGCGCGCGTTGGCCAGCACCACCGGGCTCACCTCCTTCACGCCCTGGTAGACGTTGAAGAAGACGATGAAGAAGACGAGCGTCACGCCCAGCGCCACCTTGGAGGCGATACCCAGCCCGAACCACACCGCAAAGATGGGCGCGAGGATCACCCGCGGCATCGAGTTGGCGGCCTTGATGTAGGGGTCGAGGATGGCCGCGGCCATGGGGCTGAGGGCCAGCCACAGGCCCATGGCCAGGCCCAGCACGGTGCCGATGCCGAAGGCCAGCAGGGTCTCGACCAGCGTGATCCACAGGTGCTGGTAGATGTCGGCCGCCACGAAGAACCAGTTCCAGATGCGGCCGAAGATCTTCAGCGGCTCGCCGAAGAAGAACGCGGCCTGCTGGTCGTTCTCGAAGATGAAGGTGGGCAGCAGGCCCGGCTTGGTCATCACGTGCCAGAAGCCGAAGACCACCACGAGCACGCCCACCTGCCACATGCGCAGGTTGCGGGGGCTGGGTTTGATGAGATTCCACATATCGTTCAAGCCGCCAGCTGCTGCCGGTAGCCCTTGAGGACCTCTTCTCGCAGCACGTCCCAGATGGCCTGGTGCAGCTCGATGAAGCGCGGGGTCACGCGCACTTCGGCCACGTCGCGCGGGCGGTCGAGGTCGATGGTGAATTCGCCGATGGGGTGCGAGCCGGGGCCGGCGCTGAGCACCACCACGCGGTCGCTCATTGCGATGGCTTCGTCCAGGTCGTGGGTGATGAAGAGCACCGCTTTTTTCTTTTCGGCCCAGAGCTGCAGCACCTCGTTTTCCATCAGCTGGCGGGTCTGGATGTCCAGGGCCGAGAAGGGCTCGTCCATGAGGATGATGTCGGGGTCGAGCACCAGCGTCTGGGCCAGGCTGGTGCGCTTGCGCATGCCGCCCGACAGCTGATGCGGGTAGCGGTCGCCAAAGCCGCCCAGGCCCACGCGCCGCAGCCAATGCTCGGCCTGCTCGCGCGCATCCGTCACGCCGCGGAACTCCAGCCCGGCCATCACGTTCTGCACCGCCGTGCGCCAGGGCATCAGCGAATCCGACTGGAACATGTAGCCGGCGCGCGTGTTGATGCCGTCCAGCGGCTGGCCGAAGACCTCGACGCGGCCGCTGCTGGGCGCCAGCAGGCCCGCGCCCACGTTCAAGAGCGTGCTCTTGCCGCAGCCCGTGGGGCCCACCACCGAGACGAACTCGCCGGGTGCGATGTTCAGCGTCACGTCGCGCACCGCCGTGTAGCGCTGCGTCTTGTCCTCGCGGCTGACGAAGGTGCAGGTGATGTCCTGCAGCGAAAGCGCCGGCGCCGTCATGCCTTCGGGTACTTCGCGTTGGCCTTCTTCACGAAGTCGTTGGTGTAGACGGCCTTCAGGTCGAACTGCGTGTTGTTCAGGGAGTCGTCGATACTGCGCAGGGCCCGCAGCGCCGTGTCGGCACCGGCCTCGGGGATGCTGCCGTCGGGCGAGAGCGCCCCCTTGGCAGCCAGGAAGGCGTCGATGTAGACCGCGCGGTCGCCCAGCAGGTAGCTTTCAGGCACGGCCTTGACGATGTCGGAGGGGCCGGCCGCCTGGATCCACTTGTTGGCGCGCACGATGGCGTTGGTGAGCGCTTGGGCCGTATTGGGGTTCCTGTCGATGAAGGCCTGCGGCGCGTAGAGGCAACCTGCGGGCATGGGGCCACCGAAGACCTGGTCGGCTTCCTTCACGATGCGGGTGTCGGTGACGATCTTCAGGTCGCCCGAGCGCTGCAGCAGCGTGACCACCGGGTCGAGGTTGGAGATGGCGTCGATCTGCCCCGAGCGCATCGCCGCCACCGCGCCGCTTGCGGCGCCCACGCCGATGATGGACACGTCGCTGGGCTTGAGGCCCGCCTTGGCCAGCACGAAGTTGACCATCACGTTGGTGGACGAGCCCGGCGCGGTGACCCCGATCTTCTTGCCCTTGAGATCGGCCACCGACTTGAAGTTGGGCATGGTCTTGGGGTTCACGCCCAGCACGATCTGCGGGGCGCGACCCTGCAGCACGAAGGCGCGCATGCGCTGGCCCTTGGCCTGCATGTTGATGGTGTGCTCGAAGGCGCCCGAGACCACGTCGGCACTGCCGCCCACCACGGCCTGCAGCGCGCGCGAGCCGCCGGCGAAGTCGGCAATCGTCAGGTCCAGGCCCTCGTCCTTGAAGTAGCCCAGGGTCTCGGCCACCGTCAGCGGCAGGTAGTACAGCAGGTTCTTGCCGCCCACGGCGATGGTCATCCTGGGTTTTTCCAGCCCTTGTGCGCGCACCAGCGCGGGAAAGGCCAGGGTGCCCACCGAGGCGGTGGAGGCGGCGAGAAAACTGCGGCGCTTCATGGCGTGTCTCCTGTCGGGTGATCGTTCAGATCGAAAGCTTTTGCTCGATTCACTGTAGCGCCGCCACGGCCACGAGGCTGTACGGGCTTGTCCGGAGGCCCGCGTGCGCAGCACGCACAGGCCGTGCGCGGCACAATCGACGGCCATGGCCCGCCCCCTCACCCTCATCACCGGCGCCAGCCGCGGCATCGGCGCTGCCACCGCGTTGGCCTGCGCCCGAGAAGGCCACGACGTCGTCATCCACTACGCCCGCGACGAGCAGGCCGCACAGTCAGTCGCCAGCCAGGCCGCGGCCCTGGGTGTGAGGGTGCTGCTGGCCCAGGCCGACGTGGCAGTTGAAGCCGATGTCGTGCGACTCTTCGAGGCCATCGACCGCGAGGCCGGACGCCTCACGGGCCTGGTGAACAACGCCGGCATCGTCGCACCTCGAGCGCGCCTGGACGAGATCGATGCCGAGCGGCTGCAGCGCATGTTCGCCACCAACGTCTACGGCAGCTTCTGGTGCGCCCAGCAGGCGGTGCGCCGCATGAGCACGCGCTACGGCGGCACCGGTGGGGCCATCGTCAATGTCTCCTCGGTGGCCGCCCGCCTGGGCAGCCCGGGCGAGTACGTGGACTATGCCGCCAGCAAGGGCGCCATCGACACGCTGACCATCGGCCTGTCCAAGGAGGTGGCCGCCGAAGGCGTGCGCGTGAACGGCGTGCGCCCGGGCATCACCGACACCGGCATCCACGCCAGCGGCGGCCAGCCCGACCGCGCCTGGCGGCTGGCCCCGCTCATTCCGATGCAGCGCCCGGGGCGCCCCGAGGAGGTGGCCGAGGCGATCGTGTGGCTGCTGTCAGACGCGGCCAGCTACACGACCGGCGCCATCATCGATGTGGGCGGGGGGCGCTGAAACCCGGCCTGTGCACCGATTGATGCGCAGAATCGTTAAGCAGAGGGCTCAAGGGCTGTCCCGCCCGGCCGAAACCCCTGTGCCATGCCCTCGTCGCCCCCCTCTCGCCACCGGTTCGCTGCAGCCGCCGTGCTGCTGTGCGGCCTGGCCCTGACCGGGGCCTCCGCCTGGCTGACCCGGGACGCCGAACGCGCCGCCGACCGCCAGCGCTTCGAGCGCAGGGTCGACGAGGTGCTCTCAACCCTGCGCACCCGCATGTTCGACCACGAGCAGTTGCTGCGTGCCGGCGTGGGCCTGTGGGCCGCGCAGCCCCAGGTCGACAGGGAGCAGTGGCAGGCCTTTGCCGAGCACCTGCACCTGCAGGAGAGCTACCCCGGCGTCCAGGGCCTGGGGTATGCGGTGCACCTTCGCCCGGAGGACGTGGCCGCCCACGAGGCCGCCGTCCGGTCCGAAGGCCATCCGGGCTATCAAGTGCGCCCGGCCGGCCCACGCGATGCCTACACCGCCATCGTCTACCTCGAGCCCTTCAGCGGCCGCAACTTGCGCGCCTTCGGCTACGACATGTTTGCCGAGCCGGTGCGCCGCGCAGCGATGGAAACCACGCGCGACACCGGGCAGCCGGCGTTGTCGGGCAAGGTGACGCTGGTGCAGGAGAACGAGCGCAGCGCCCAGGCGGGCACCCTGCTCTACCTGGCGGTCTACCGCGCGGGTGCTCCCACGCAGACGGTGGCACAGCGGCGCGAGGCCCTGCAGGGCTATGTCTACAGCCCCTTTCGCATGGGCGACCTGATGCAGGCAGTGCTCGCAGACATGGCCGAGGACCTGGCGATCGAGCTGTTCGACGGCCCCGGGACCGACCCGCAGGCCCTGCTCTTCAGCCGCCGGGCCGAACTGGGCGCGTCCATCCCCCACTGGCAACCCCGGCACGCAGCCAGCGAGACCATCATGCTGGCGCAGCACGCCTGGAGCCTGCGCCTGAGCAGCCTGCCCGCCTTCGAGCTGGCCGCAGGCCCCAGCCGGACGTGGATCATCGGCCTGGGGGGTGGGCTGGCCAGCGTGCTGGCCGCCGCCCTGGTGCTCGTGCTGCTGGGCACCCGCCGGCGGGCCCTGGCCCTGGCCGAAAGCATGAGCCAGGTGCACCGCGACGACGAGGCACGCATCCGCGCCGTGATGGACCACACGGCCGACGCCATCTTCACCGCTGATGCGCACGGCCGCATCTGCAGCGTCAACCAGGCCATGGCCACCGTGTTCGGCCATGCCGGTGACAGCCTCGTGGGGCAGCCGGCCCGGGTGCTGATGCCCGAACGCGTGCGCGAGCAGGTCGACGCCTTCTATGCCCGGCCCGATCCGCCCGAGCACCTGCGCGCCGAATGGCCGGGGCTGCACCGCGATGGGCACGAGATCACCGTGCGGGTGGCGATGAACCGCACCGAGATCGGCGGCGAGACCCGCTTCGTCTGGCTCATCAGCGACATCAGCGAACAGCGCCGCGCCGAGCAGGCGGCGCGGCAGGCCCAGGCCCAGCGCGAGGCCATCATCCGGCACTCGCCGCTGTGCATCATCGCCACCGATCCGCATGGCCTGATCACGTCCATCAACCCCGCGGGCGAGCGCCTGCTGGGCTACCGGCGCGACGAACTCGAAGGCAAGGTTTCCCCGGTGCTCATCCACGACCCCACCGAGGTGGCGGAGCGCGCGCAGGAGATGGGCATCGCCGCGGGCTTCGAGGTCTTCGTGGCCGCAGCCCGCGAGGGCCGGATCGAGGAGCGCGAATGGACCTACATCCGGCGCGATGGCAGCCGCGTGCCGGTGAGCCTGTCGGTCGCGGCGATCCGTGGCGCCGACGACGAGATCACCGGCTTCCTCGGCATTGCGCTGGACATCACGGAGCGCCAGCGCAGCCGCCAGGCGCTCGAGAGCTTGGCCCTGCACGACTCGCTGATCGGCCTGCCCAACCGGCAGCTGATGAGCGACCGCGCCGGGCGCGGCATCGAACGCGCACGCCGCCATGGACGCCACTTCGCCGTGCTGCTGCTCGACCTCGACCGCTTCAAGCAGATCAATGACACGCTGGGCCATGCGGTGGGCGACGAGGTCCTCAAGGCCGTGGCCGGGGCCTTGCGCGCCTGCGTGCGGGCCACCGACACGCCGGCCCGCCTGGGCGGCGACGAGTTCGTGGTGCTGCTCGACGACCTGGCCCACCCGGACCAGGCCCTGCAGGTGGCCGACAAGATCCTTGCGCGGCTGGGCCAGGGCGTGACCGCAGGGGGGCGGCATCTTGCCGTGACGCCCAGCATCGGCATCGCGCTGTGGCCCGAGCACGGGGCGAGCCTGGAGGCCCTGCTGGAAGCCGCCGATGCCGCGATGTACCGGGCCAAGCAGGCCGGTCGCAATGCCTACCGCCTGGCCGAACCGATCTCGCCATAGCCAAACCGCAGGCGGCGGTCCAGAATGCGCCGCCATGGACCTGCTCAAGCCCCTGATCGCCCTGCTCGCCATCGTCAACCCGATCGGCGTGGTGCCCTTCTTCATCCATTTCACGCAGGGCTTCACCGCCGAGCAGCGCCGCCGCACCATCCGCGTGAGCGCCCTCACCGCCTGCCTGGTGGTGGCCATCAGTGCGCTGGCGGGCCTACGCATCATCGAGTTCTTCGGTATCTCCATCGCCTCCTTCCAGGTGGGCGGGGGCATGCTGTTGCTGATCAGCTCGCTGCAGATGCTGCAGGCACAACAGGCCGAAACGCGCAAGGAGGATGTGGACGAGGGCGAGTCGAAGGCCGATGCGGGCGCGAGCATCGCGGTGGTGCCGCTGACCATCCCGCTGCTCACCGGCCCGGCCACCATCTCGACGATGGTGATCTACTCGCAGCAGACCACGCAATGGTGGCAGGTCGGCGTGCTGATGGGCTACGGCCTGGTGATCGGTGCCGCGGCCTTCCTGGCGCTGTCGGCCGCCGGGCGCATCGCGCGGTTGTTGGGCCAGACCGGCATCAACGTGATGACGCGCCTGATGGGCCTGATCCTGGCCGCGCTGGCGGTGGAGATCATGGCCGACGGCCTGCTCAAGCTCTTTCCGGCGCTGGGCGGATGAGGCCCCTCACAGCGCGTTGACGGGGATCTTCAGGTAGGACACGCCGTTCGCCTCGGGCGGGGGCATGTCGCCAGCGCGGATGTTGACCTGCACCGAGGGCAGGATGAGCGTGGGCATCTCCAGCGTGGCGTCGCGCCGGGTGCGCATCTCGACGAAGGCCGCCTCGCTCACGCCGTCGTGGATGTGGATGTTGTGTGCCCGCTGGTCGGCCACGGTGGATTCCCAGGCCGGCCCGCGGCCCTGGGGTGGGTAGTCGTGGCACATGAACAGCCGCGTGTGCGGCGGCAGGCTCAGCAGCTTGCGCACCGAGTGGTACAGCGCATGGGCGTCCCCGCCGGGGAAGTCGCAGCGTGCCGTGCCCACGTCGGGCATGAAGAGGGTGTCGCCCACAAAGACGGCGTCGCCCACCTGATAGGCCATGCACGCCGGCGTGTGGCCGGGCACGGACATCGCCTTCGCCTCCAGCTCGCCGATGCGGAAGGTCTCGCCGTCCCGCAGCAACTGGTCGAACTGGGCACCGTCGGTGCGGAACTCCGGCTCCAGGTGGAAGACACGCTTGAAGACATCCTGCACCTGGGTGATGGCCGCGCCGATGGCGATGCGCCCGCCCAGCTGGCGGCGCAGGTAGGGCGCCGCCGAGAGGTGGTCGGCGTGGGCATGGGTTTCCAGGATCCACTGCACCGTGAGGCCCTGGGCGCGCACGAAGTCGATCAGCCGGTCGGCCGAGGTGGTGCGGGTGCGGCCCGACTTGGGGTCGTAGTCGAGCACGGAGTCGACCACGGCCGCGTGACCGCCCGGGCGGTCATAGACGACATAGCTGACCGTCCAGGTGGCGGGGTCGAAGAAGGCTTGCACGTTCGGGGTCATGACGCACTCCGCAAGGGGGTTGTCGATGCACTCACTATATTGACATATATTCTGTTTGTCAATATACTATCTTCACTGAAACTCAAAGGGAGGCCCCGTGCACGCTGACACCGTCCTCGATCCTGCCCGTGTCCGGGCGGCCGCCGATGCGGCCTGCCGCCTGATGAAGGTGCTGTCCAACCCCGACCGGCTGCTGCTGCTGTGCGAGCTGTCGCAGGGTGAGCGGCGCGTGGGGGAGCTCGAAACCCTGTGCGGCATCGCCCAGCCCACGCTGTCGCAGCAGCTCGGCGTGCTGCGCGACGAGGGCCTGGTGGCCACACGCCGCGAGGGCAAGCACATCCACTACCGCATCGACAGCCCCCAGGCCCTGGCCGTGATGGGCGTGCTGTACGACCAATTCTGCAAGTGAGTCAACCATGATCACCCTCGACTGGACCCATTTCACCCCCTGGATGTCGCTGGCCGGCGGCGTGCTGCTGGGCCTGGCCTCGGCGCTGTTCATCCTGCTCAACGGCCGCGTGCTGGGCATCAGCGGCATCGTGGCGGGCCTGTTGCGGCCCCGCCCGGCCGATTCGGCCTGGCGACTGGCCTTCGTGCTGGGCCTGCTGACCGCACCTGCGGCCTACGCGCTGGTGGCCACCCTGCCGGCCGTGCGCATCGATGCCGGCTGGGGCACGCTGGTGGTGGCCGGTCTGCTCGTGGGCCTGGGCACGCGCTACGGCGCGGGCTGCACCAGCGGACACGGCGTGTGCGGGCTGTCGCGCCTGTCGCCGCGCTCGCTGGTGGCCACCCTCGCCTTCATGGGCACCGGCTTCGCCACCGTGTTCGTGGCCCGCCACCTCTTCGCCTGAGGGCTTCGAAAGGATCTTCACCATGCAACGCCTGACTGAATTCGCCGTGGGCCTGCTCTTCGGGGTGGGGCTCATCGTCTCGGGCATGACCGACCCGGGCAAGGTGCTGGGCTTCCTCGACCTGTTCGGGGCCTGGGATCCGTCGCTCGCCTTCGTGATGGGCGGGGCCATCCTGGTGGGCCTGGGCGCCTTCGCGGTGGCCAAGCGCCGCACCACCAGCTTCCTGGGCGGCGCCATGCATCTGCCCCAGCGGCGCGACATCGACCGCCGTCTCGTCGTGGGCAGCCTCACCTTCGGTGCGGGCTGGGGCCTGGCGGGCTTCTGCCCGGGCCCGGCCCTGGTGTCCCTGGGAGCGCTGCAGCCGAAGGCCGTCGTCTTCGTCGTGGCGATGCTGGTGGGCATGGCGATCTACGAGTTGGGCGAACTGATGCGCGAGAAGCGGGCCTCGGCCGCCTGAGCCACGCCCTGCCATGCACGCCCTGCCCGCCTGGCTGCGTGACTACCGCCGCGAATGGCTGGCGGGCGATCTCACGGCCGGCGTCATCGTCACGGTGATGCTGATCCCGCAGAGCCTGGCCTATGCCCTGCTCGCGGGCCTGCCACCGCAGGTGGGCCTCTACGCCAGCCTGCTGCCGCTGGTGGCCTATGCACTGCTGGGCTCGAGCATGACCCTGGCCGTGGGCCCGGTGGCGGTGGCCTCGCTGATGACGGCCAGCGCCCTGCAGCCGCTGGCGGTGCCTGGCTCGCCCGAGTATGTGGCGCTGGCCATGCAGCTGGCCCTGCTGTCCGGGGTGATGCTGCTGGCCTTCGGCGCGCTGCGCCTGGGCTTCCTCGCGCACTTCCTCAGTCACCCGGTCATCAGCGGCTTCATCACCGGCTCGGCCGTGGTGATCGCCGTGGGACAGCTGCCACACCTGCTGGGCGTCAAGGTCCAGGCCCATGGGGTGTGGGAGACGCTCGCCGCGCTGGCCAGCGCGCTGCCGCAGACCCAGCCCGTCACCTTCGCCCTGGGCGGGGGCAGCGTGCTCTTCCTCTGGTTGGCGCGACGCTTCCTCGCCCAGGCTCTTGCCCGCCTGGGGCTGGCACCGGGCGCATCCGAGCTGCTGGCCAAGCTCGCCCCGATGGCGGCCGTGCTGATCACCACGGCCCTGGTGGCTGGCCTGGGCCTGGCGCAGACGGCCGGCGTGCGCATCGTGGGGGCCGTGCCCCAGGGCCTGCCCTCGCTGGCGGTGCCCCTGCCCAGCCTGGAAACCTTGGGGCCGCTGCTGCTGCCCGCCCTGCTGATCTCGCTGGTGGGTTTTGTCGAAAGCGTGTCGGTGGCGCAGTCGCTGGCGCTCAAGCGGCAGGAGCGCATCCGTCCCAACCGCGAGCTGGTCGGCCTGGGCGCGGCCAACCTGGCCAGTGCGGTGTCGGGCGGCTACCCGGTCACCGGCGGTTTCGCGCGCTCGGTGGTGAACTTCGCGGCCGGCGCCCGCACGCCGCTGGCCGGCGTGATCTCCGCGGCCCTGATGGCCCTCGTGGTGGCGTCCTTCACCGGCCTTTTCCACCACCTGCCACAAGCCGTGCTGGCCGCCACCATCGTCGTGGCGGTCACCTCGCTCATCGACACCCACACGCTCAAGGAGGCCTGGCGCTACGACCGCGGCGACGCGCTGTCGCTGCTGGCCACCGCCGCCGGTGTGATCGCACTGGGCGTGGAAGCCGGCATTGCCATCGGCGTGGCCTGTTCGCTGGGGGTGCTGGTGTGGCGCAGCAGCCACCCGCACATCGCGGTGGTGGGCCGCGTGCCGGGCACCGAGCACTTCCGCAACGTCGAGCGCCACCGGGTCGAGACGGTGCCGGGGCTGCTGGCCCTGCGTGTGGACGAAAGCCTGTACTTCGCCAATGCCACCGTGATCGAGGATCGCATCGAGGCGCGGCTGGCCGCCGACCCCGGCATCCGCCAGGTGCTGCTGGTGTGCCCGGCCGTGAACCTGATCGACACCACCGCCCTGGGTGTGCTCACCGAGCTGCAGCGCAGCCTGGCGCGCCGCGGCATCGCGTTGTCGCTCTCGGAGGTCAAGGGCCCGGTGATGGACCGGCTGCGCGGCACGCCACTGGGCCAGACGCTCGAAGGGCACATCCACCTGAGCACACACGAGGCCTTCGAGCAGGCCCGGCGCACGCTGGGCGCCGTCTGAGCTTCAGCGTGCCGCCGGCACCCAGGCCTGCAGGTGGGGCAGCATGGCGCGGTAGGGCGCCAGCAGCACCACGGCCATCAGCCACTTCACGGCGAGGTCCCCCGCGCCCAGCGTGACCCAGTCGAACTCACTGCCGGCAAAGGCGATGTAGAAGAAGATCGCCGTGTCGATGACCGAGGCGAGCACCGAGCCGATCAGCGGCGCCTTCCACCAGCTCGCCTGGCGCAGGCGGTTGAAGACCGCGATGTCCAGCGCCTGCGCCGCGAGGAAGGCCGCGCCCGAGGCCACCGCGATGCGCCAGGGCGCCAGCGCGAGCGACACACCCACGGCGATCACGAAGCCCACGGCCACGACCTTGCGCGCGGCCGCCGGGCCCACGGCGCGGTTGGTCAGGTCGGTGACGAGGAAGATCAGCGGATAGGTGAAGGCCCCCCAGGTGAGCCAGTCGTTGATCACGAACTGGACCAGCACGTTGGAGAGCACGATCACGGCCGCCATGGCGACGATGGGGCGCCAGAGGAAACGAAGGTCTTGGGACATGGACATGGCAGGGCGCATTGTCTCGCGCCGCAGCATTCCGATAGGCCAGCATCGATTGTTCGCAAACATGAACAATGAGATCAGGAATCCGACAGCGCGGTGCGGCCCTGCCAGGCCGGCAGCGCACTAGACTTGGATGTTCCGGTGGAGGACAGAAAAGATGTCGCAAGCGACGAACGGTCTGCAGTTCGACTACGTCATCGTCGGCGCCGGCACGGCCGGCTGTCTGCTGGCCAACCGGCTGAGTGCGGACGCATCCAAACGCGTGCTGCTCATCGAGGCCGGCGGGCGCGACAACTACCACTGGATCCACATCCCGGTGGGTTACCTCTATTGCATCGGCAACCCGCGCACCGACTGGCTCTACCAGACCGAGCCCGATACCGGCCTGAACGGACGCCGCCTGCGCTACCCGCGCGGCAAGGTGCTGGGCGGCTGCTCCAGCATCAACGGCATGATCTACATGCGCGGCCAGTCACGCGACTACGACGCATGGGCCCGCCTCACGCGCGACGAAGCCTGGCGCTGGGACGTCTGCCTGCCCTTCTTCAAGCTGCACGAAGACCACTGGCGACTGGACGAACCCGACCCCGGCAACCCCGGGTTCCGGCAACTGCACGGCCACGGCGGCGAATGGCGCGTGGAAAAGCAGCGCCTGCGCTGGGAGGTGCTCGACGCCTTCGCGCAGGCCGCGCAGCAGGCCGGCATCCCGGCCACCGACGACTTCAACCGTGGCACCAACGAGGGTGTGGGCTACTTCGAGGTGAACCAGCGCAGCGGCTGGCGCTGGAACACCACCAAGGCCTTCCTGCGCCCGGCCATCGACCGCTCCAACCTCACGGTGTGGACACACGCCCAGGTGAGCCGGCTGCGGCTGCAGCGCGGCGCCGACGGCGTCCTGCGTGCCCAGGGCGTGGAGGTGCACACCCGCACCGGCGTCGAACAGGTGCAGGCCACGCGCGAGGTGCTGCTCACCGCCGGGGCCATCGGCACCCCGCAGTTGCTGCAGCTCTCGGGCATCGGGCCCGGCGCGCTGCTGCGCGAGCACGGCATCGAGCTGCGCCATGAGCTCCCCGGCGTGGGCGAGAACCTGCAGGACCACCTGCAGATCCGTGCGGTGTTCTCGGTGCAGGGCGTGCCCACGCTGAACACGCGGGCCAGTTCCCCCTGGGGCAAGCTGCGCATCGGGCTGGAATACGCCTTCAAGCGCAGCGGGCCGATGAGCATGGCGCCCTCGCAGCTGGGGGCTTTCACACGCTCATCGCCTGCGCATGCATGGCCCAACGTCGAGTACCACGTGCAACCACTCTCGCTCGATGCCTTCGGCGAGCCGCTGCACCGTTTCGATGCCTTCACGGCCAGCGTGTGCAACCTCAACCCCACCAGCCGCGGGCATGTGCGCATCCGCTCGCAGGACTTCCGCGACGCCCCGCGCATCGCACCCCACTACCTCTCCACGCCCGAAGACCGCCAGGTGGCCGCCGATTCGCTGCGCCTGACGCGGCGCATCGTGGCCCAGCCGGCGCTGGCGAAGTACCGGCCCCAGGAGGTCAAGCCCGGCGTGCAGTTCCAGAGCGACGACGACCTCGCCCGCCTGGCCGGCGACATCGCCACCACCATCTTCCACCCCGTGGGCACCTGCCGCATGGGTGCAGCCGACGACCCCGGCGCCGTGGTCGATGCCCGATTGCGCGTGCGCGGCGTGGCCGGCCTGCGCGTGGTGGATGCGAGCGTGATGCCCACCATCACCAGCGGCAACACCAACTCGCCCACGCTGATGATTGCCGAGCGGGCCGCGCAGTGGATCGCCGAAGCCAACCGCTAACATCACCCCATGTTCACGCTCTTTGCCGCCGCCTTCGTGCTGGGCCTGGTCTTCAACGCCGCGCCCGGCGCCGTCTTTGCCGAAACCGTGCGTCAGGGGGTGCGCGGGGGCTTCCGCCCGGCCTTTGCGGTGCAGGTGGGCTCGCTGGTGGGCGACGGCGTGTGGGCCGTGCTCGGCCTGGTGGGCGTGGGCGTGCTCCTGCAGGTGGACGCACTGCGCTGGCCCATCGGCCTGGCCGGTGTGGCCTACCTGGCCTGGCTGTCCTGGGATGCCTGGCGCTCGGCCAGCCACGAGTTCCATCTGGACGCCAACCGTTCGCCGCGCACCGATGCGTCCCGCGCGCTGCGCTCGGGTGTGACGCTGTCGCTCACCAACCCCCACAACATCGCCTTCTGGGCCGCCCTGGGCAGCGCGCTGGGGGCCGTGGGCGTGCAGCAGCCCACCGCCGCCGACTACGGCGTCTTCCTGGCCGGTTTCATGGCCTCGTCGGTGCTGTGGTGCTTTGTGTGCGCAGCCATCGTGGACCGTCTCTTCCGCCGTGCCGGCCCGGGCTGGGCGCGCATCACCTACCGGCTGTGCGCAGCGGCCTTCCTGGCCCTGGCGCTGGCCTCGCTGCGCGACCTGATGGTCACGCCCGCCACGCCCTCGAGCACCCCGCCGGCAGTCCTGGAGCAACGGCTCTGACACATGCTGCGTGTGCAATTGCACACGCGCCGGCCTGCCCCCTCCACCCGGGGGCTCGCCAGGCCCGGCAGCGGCGCACTACCATGCAGCTGTCCCATCCCACCGGCTTGCGGAGTGTCTCGATGCTGCCCCGTTCCAACCGCCTTGCGCGTTGCTCGCGCGCCTTGCTGACGGCCCTGGGTCTCGCGGTCGCAAGCCTGGGCAGTTCGGCCCAGACCGCCGTGCCGCCCATGGCCGCCGAGCTCTTGCGCATCTACCAGGACGAGGCCTTCCTCGAGCGCATGGCCCAGGTCTCGTTTCCGCGCGCGTCGGCCGAGCAGCGCTCGGTCATCCGCCGGCACTATCGCGCCACACTGGGAAACCCGGAAGTCACCGTCCGGCTGGCCGGCATGATCGAGGACACCGCGCTCGCGCGGTTCAGCGAGGAAGAGCGCGCCCGCTACTTCGCCGAAGCGGGCCTGGCCCTGATCACCGGGGGCATCGCACGCCTGGACGATACCGACATCGAGCGGCTGCTGCGCGCCAGCATCGAACTCATGGGCTGGGTCCCGCCCTCCATCTGCAAGCGCCTCATCGTGAGCGACCTCAGCGCCGAACAGGTGCAGATGATCGAGCGCGCCTGGCTGGGCACCCTGCCCCCCGAGCAGATGGAAGCGCATTTCGCCGTGCAGCGCCGCGCGGTGCTGGCCCAGGTGCGCGGGCAACCCGCGCCGCGCCAGCTCAGCGACACCCAGGCCCAGCTCCTGGAGAAGGCCCTGGCCGGCGCCACCGAGGCGCGCTGGCAGCGCATGCCCGACCCCGACACCGCCTACCGGGCCTTCCGCAACGTCGGTGCGGCCGACGCCCAGGACCTGTGCCTGGCCGGCCGCGAAACCCTGCAGGCCAAGCTCGACCTGCGCACCCCGCTGCGCAGCTGGGCGCTGGTGGAATTCGCGCAGGAGCTGTCGCGCTGAGGAGGCTGTGTCCTCAGGGCCGGTCGATCACACGCCCCTCGCGGATCCTGCGCTGCAATTGCAGGATCCCATAGAGCAGCGCCTCGGCCGTAGGCGGACAGCCCGGGACGTACACGTCCACCGGGAGGATGCGGTCGCAGCCGCGCACCACCGAGTAGCTGTAGTGGTAGTAGCCTCCGCCGTTCGCACAAGAACCGACTGAGATCACGTACCGTGGCTCGGCCATCTGGTCGTAGACCTGCCGGATCGCGCGTGCCATCTTGTTCGTCAGGGTGCCGGTCACCATCATCAGGTCGGCCTGTCGCGGACTCGCGCGGGGGATCATCCCCAGGCGGTCCATGTCGTAGCGAGCCGCGGCGGCGTGCATCATCTCGACGGCGCAGCAGGCCAGTCCGAAGGACAGGTACCACAGGCTGTTCGCGCGGGCGGCGCGACACACGGTGTCCAGGCGGGCCAAGGCATAGCCGTCTCGGTCCAGGGTGGCATGGGCATTCATATCGACTCGTCGGGAGAAGCGAAACGCCCATGCTGCCCGGCGGTCCCCGGCCCGTCTTGTATCCAGCCGACATGCGCGCCGATGACGCAGCTTCAGTCCGCGATCTGCCCGTCCGGTCGGCCCAGGGCCTGCCGCCAGTTGCGCAAGACCGCCCAATGTTCGGGATGGTCGCCGTGCAGCCGCTGCAGCCAGCGTCCCGGAGACTCCCCCGCCAACGAGGTGAAGTCGCGCGCCATGTGGGCCTGGTCGTAGTAGCCCCCTGCGGCCGCAAGCCGGGCCAAGGTGGGTTCACCCCGGGACAGCGCGTGCCGCAAAGTGGTCTCGAAACGGCGGATGCGCATGAACGCCCGCGGGGACAGTCCCAGCTCATTGATCGCGCAACGCTCAAGTTGGCGCTCACTGCACCCTAGCGCCTCGGCCAGTGCGCGCACGCCCATCTGGCCGTCGCTCGCCAGCGTCGCCATCGCCAGGGCCCGTCCGGCAGCCACGCGTGAGCGCGCCGGTTGCAACCGCAGACGCAGCCAGTCCACCAGCACGGCCACTTGGGCCTGCGGCCCGCACTGCGCCCGCAGGCGAGCTTCCGTGTCCACCCACGGCGTCCCCCCAAGCGTTTCCAGCGGCACGGTCTGGTCCGTCAGTGCCGCCGCGGGCAGGGCAGACAACGGGGCCGCGGCCGCCGGGTGCAGCAGCGCCCACAGCACCGTGACCGGGCCCCGCGTCACCGTCACGGTCGGCTGCGTCTGGGCCCCGCTCAGACTGGCTGGCGGGATCGGTTGGGCACCCTCGGGGGTCACCGCCCAGGCGCTTCCATGCAACAAGACGCTCAGCCCTGCCTCGACCCGCGCAGGGAAATGGCTGAACCGGGCCGACGGCAGATCGTCCACGCGCAAGGCCAGCACCCAGGGGCGCAGGTCGGTGGGGACGGGCAAGGCCAGGGAAGTCATGGAACGCTCAGGCAGCAGCCGCCATTGTGGATCCAGCACGGGCAGGCAGCACCTGTGACATATTGCACACTTCTCCACTCTGGTGCAGGATCGGGTCCAGAACAACACCACGATCCCCGGAGGCAAGGTGGCATGCTCGGCCGGATCATCCTGAACATCACACTGGCGCTCGCCCTGGGCGGGGCTGGGGGCTTCCTGCTCGCCCAGGATGCCCTGTTCCTGCCCGCCAAGGCGCCGCCCGCGGCCGGCACCCTCTTTGCGGGCTGGTCGCTGTGGTCGCTCTCGCTCTCGCTATTTGCCCTGGCCGGCTTTGCCGTGCTGGCCGCACGCGACTGGTGGGCCGAACGCACCCACCATGCCCGCCTGGCCCCGCGCCTCAGCCGGTGGCTGCGCTATGGCCTGACCCTGGTGCTGGCCGGCTCGGCCCTGGTGCTGGCCTTTGCGATGGCCGAAGAGTTCCAGGAGCCGTCGATCGAACGTCCCGGCCTGCCCGCCCTGGTGACCTGAGGCTCAGGCCGGCCCGATGCGGTGCCGCACGGCCTGCACCAGCGGCGCGATGGACGCCGGCGGGAAGGGCGAGACACTGCTGACGTTGATCTCGCACAACACCCAGGCTTGCGGGTCGCCGGGCCGGGGTTCGCCCAGCAGGAAGTCGCAGTCCCACAGCAGCGGCAGTTGATCGCGCCGCAGGCCAACGCGCTCGCGCAACTGCTCGATCCAGCCCGACTCGAGGCGGTGCTTCAGCATCTGGAACGCAGGGTGGTCGGGGCCGTGGTAGAGCCGCGGCCCGGGCGGCGGCGGGCTCTGGCCGGGCGCGGCCGGGAACAGGGCGTTCACTGCCTGGTGGCCGAAGCCCGTCACACGGTCGTCGACGAGGTAGGCGCGCACCATGCCCTCGGCCAGCCGCGGCTGCCAGGGCTGGTCGATCATGTGGCCACCGGCCTCGGGCGCGAAGTACGGGGCCAGGCGTTCGAGCAGGGCCGGCCAGGTGAGCCGCTCTTCCTCGCTGCTGCGCTGGGCGTGGCGCACCCGCAGCGCGCCGTCGTCCGCCCCTTCCACGCGCCACACGCCAATGCCGCTGTGGCCCCGGTGCTGCTTGAGCACGCGCGGGCCCTGGCGCAGCCGCGCGGGCAGCGCCTCGGCCAGCTGCGCGAGGCTGTCGATGCGGTGCACGTCGCTGCCGAAGGGCAGGTCGCGCGTCTCGAACAGCACGTCCTTGGTGCCCAGGCGCAGGACGGCCTCGGGGTGGGCGCTGACCTCGACCCCGGCATCGGCCAGCTCGCGCAGCAAGGCGTCGAGCCGGTCGCGCCGCCGCCCGCCCTCGATGGGGTTGCACCACACCAGCACCAGCGCCACCTGCCGCAGCTGGGCCGCCACCTCGTCGGCAAAGTCGTCGTGGTAGACCGCCGGCTCGGCCGGCACCCCTGCGTCGGCCAGGGCCGAGAACAGCGCGGCAAAGCGGCTCTCGGCCGGGTTGGACCGATCGCGGGCCGCGCGGTCGCCCGGGTAGAGCAGGGCCACCCGAGGGCGGGTCATGGCACTGCCGGCTTGGCCGCCAGTGCGCGGCCTGCCGCCTTCCAGCCCTCGAAGCCATCCTGCAGGAAGTCGGCCTCGATGCCGACGGCGCGCAGGCTGCGGGCCGTGTTCTGGCTGACCTCGTGCCCGTGCACACAATAGACCACCACCCGCTGGCCGGGCGCCAGCTCGTGGGCCCACTGTGCCACCTCGGCCGGGTCGCGCCAGCTCGCGCCGGGGATCATCGCGTCGGCCTGCGCGAACACGGGGGCCCGCCGCACATCGAGCACCACGGCGCCGTCCAGGGCGTCGGGGCCCACACCACGGGGTTGATCGTTCATGCTCTTTCCTTTCACAGCAGGCCGGACAGCAGCGTGGCGGCCAGGCCGACCAGGGCACAGCCGCCCAGCAGCGGCATCACGCCCACCTTGAAGCGGAACAGCGCCACGGCCGCGCCCGCTGCGATCAGGGCCGAGACCGCGTCGAAGCGCCCGCTGAAGCCCTGCGGCCAGAGCACGTGGTAGGCAAAGAAGAGCGCCAGGTTCAGGATCACACCCACCACCGCCGCGGTGATGGCCGACAACGGCGCCGTGAAGCCCAGCTTGCCGTGCGTGGCCTCCACCGCTGGCCCGCCGGCCAGGATGAACACGAAGGACGGCAGGAAGGTGAAGAAGGTCACCACCGTGGCGGCCAGCGCCCCGCCCAGGAAGAGCGACTCGGCGCCCAGCACCTGGTGCAGCCAGCCGCCCACGAAGCCGACGAAGGCCACCACCATGATCAGCGGGCCGGGTGTGGTTTCGCCCAGGGCCAGCCCGTCAATCATCTGCGGGCCGCTCAGCCACTGGTGGTGCTCGACGGCCCCCTGGTACACATAGGGCAGCACCGCATAGGCACCGCCGAAGGTCACGAGCGCCGCCTTGGTGAAGAACCAGCCCATCTGCGCGAGCGTGCTGTCCCAGCCCTGCACGGCGATGAGCCCGGCCATCGCGGCCCCCCACAGCCCCAGGCCCGCGGCCAGCACCTTGGCCAGGTGAGCCCGCGAGAAGCGCACATGCGCGGGCGGCGGGGTGTGGTCGTCGATCAGCGCCGGGCCGTAGCCCGCCTGGGCCGTACCATGGCCGCCGCCCAGCGCAAAGACTGCCGGCCAGCGGCGCGCGCCGAACCAGCCCACCAGGGCCGCCGCGATCACGATGGCCGGGAAGGGCACGCCCCCTGCAAAGATGGCCACGAAAGCCACGGCCGCGATGCCCCACATCCACCCGTTCTTCAAGGCGCGCGTGCCGATACGGTGGGCAGCATGCAGCACCAGCGCCGTCACCGCCGGCTTGATGCCGTAGAAGAGGCCCGCCACCACCGGCACATCGCCAAAGCGCAGGTAGACCCAGCTCAACCCGATCAGGATGAAGAGCGACGGCAGCACGAAGAGCGCCCCCGCCACGATGCCGCCCCAGGTGCGGTGCATCAGCCAGCCGATGTAGGTGGCGAGCTGCTGCGCCTCGGGGCCGGGCAGCAGCATGCAGTAGTTCAGCGCATGCAGAAAGCGCTTCTCGCTGATCCAGCGACGGCGCTCGACCAGTTCGCTGTGCATGATCGCGATCTGCCCGGCCGGGCCGCCGAAGCTGATGAAGCCGAGCTTGAGCCAGAAACGGAAGGCCTCGCCGAAGCTCACCGGCGCCGGGGCGGCGGTCTCGTTGGCGGACGGCACAGGGGCCTCAGGGGCAGAGGATGCATTCATCGGGAGGTCTCGGGAGCGGCGTAAAGGGCATCAAACACCTGGCCCGCGGCAGCGGCCAGGCGGTCGTCGTCAGCATGCACCTGGCGCAGGCCGGCCAGCACCGCCTCGAGGCCGGCGGCCTCGGGGGCCGGGATGCCGCCCACGTCGAGGTAGTGCACGGCCGCGGCGATGCGCTGCAGGGGCGGGTCGGCGTCCAGCCCGAAGCTGGCCGCCAGCACCTCGAAGCTGACCCGCGCGCCCACGTGGGTGAAGCGCGCGCCGTCGTAGTCGAAACCCAGGGCGCCACGCGGCGGCGGGGTGGCGCCGGCCGGGTCGTCGAGCCAGAGGAAATCGGCCTGCGGGTCGATGAAGCGCCGGATCAACCAGGCGCAGGCCAGGCGGTCGACCCAGGGCCGGCGGCGCGTGGCCCAGCGCTTGCCCTGGAAATGCCGCGCGTCCAGCCGCTCGATGCCATGCGCCGGCTGCGCCCTCGGTTCGCCGCGCGAATGACGGGCATCGACGGCGGCGCGCAGGGCCTGCAGGTCGGCATCGGCCTGGGCGGCGGCGGCACCGGGGTAGTAGTCGATGGCCCGCAGGGCCGCCAGCGCTTCGGCCACGGCGCGCAGGCGCCGCCGGGCCTCGGCTTCGGCCAGGGTGTCGAGTTCAGCCTGGAGGGCCTGGACCGTGTCGCGCCAGGCGGCATAGGCCTCGCTGCGGTCGAACAGTGCCAGGATCTCGTCGCGCTGCGCCGCATCGCGCGGCGACAGTTCGAGCACATTGGCCGTGCCGCCATGCTGGCGCACCTCGGCTGCCAGCGGGTCGAAGGCCGCCGCCCGCTCAGCCGGCAGCACGTAGGCGCCGTCGCGCAGGGCCACACAGCCCAGGGCCTTCAGCGCACGCCACACCCGCAGCCGCACGGCGTTGGGCTGGGTGGGCAGGGTGACGAGCAGCAACGACCACATGCTGGTGAAATATATATCTCAAATAGAGAAATATCAATTTCACCAGCACTACCACTTTCCTGCCGAGGTCAGCAGCCCGTGGGCCCCTGGGCCACCAAGGCCTGGAAGCGGCGTTCGATTTCCTCGGGTGCCGGGTCCTCGCGGTGGGTGGAAATCATCCAGCGGTGGCCGAAGGGGTCGATGATCGCCCCGCTGCGGTCGCCCCAGAACTGGTCGGCCACCGGCATGGTCACCTCGGCGCCTTCGGCCACGGCGCGTGCCACGACCGCATCGGCATCGGGCACGTAGATCAGGGTGGTCGATGCCGAGCCGCCGATGCGCTTCGGGCCCAGGGCGTGATAGTCGGGCTGCTCTTCGCTGAGCATGAACTGGGCGGGGCCCACACGCATTTCGGCGTGCATGACCACGCCGCCCGGGCCATCCAGGCGGTACTGCAGTTCGGCGCCGAACACACGCTGGTAGTAGGCGATGGCGTCGGCTGCGCCCTGGATCGTGAGGTAGGGTGTGGCGCCTGAGGCTGGCGGCACGGGGTTCACCGCAGCCGCCGCGGCCTGGCGCTCCATCTCGGCGCGCTGGCGGTCTTCCTGTGCCCGCAGTTCCGGCGTGAGGGCGTCACCGAAGTCTTCGGCCTCGTAGATGGGGCGCAGCTCGAGCTCACCATGGACGCCGGTGGGGTTGGGGCAGCGCTTCGCCCACGCGATCGCCTCGTCGAGCGACGTCACCTTCCAGATCCAGTAGCCGGCAATCAGCTCCTTGCTCTCGACGAAAGGCCCGTCGACGGCGGTACGCGTCTCGCCCGAAAAGCGCACCCGCGCACCCTGGGACGTCGGTTTCAGGCCCTCCCCCGCCAGCATCACCCCGGCCTTCACCAGTTCATCGTTGAAACGGCCCATCTCGGCAAACATTTCCTCGCTGGGCATCACACCGGCCTCGGTTTCGGCCGTGGCCTTGACCATCACCATGACTCGCATCGTCGCTCTCCTTGAGTGGGTTCAAAAACTATCCTCTGTTCCCACGACGAAGCAAGCCGGCGGCGATCGACACGGCCCGCCAGGATTTGTGTAACCAGGTCAATCCGCCAGCGCCGGCTCCAGGGGGCGGCTGCGGTTGACCAGCCACACCAGCGAGAGCATCACCGGCACCTCGACCAGCACCCCCACCACCGTGGCCAGGGCGGCACCGGAGTTCAGGCCGAAGAGCGACACGGCCACCGCCACCGCCAGCTCGAAGAAGTTGCTGGTGCCGATCAGGCAGGCCGGTCCGGCGATCGCGTGCGGCAGGCGCATGAGGCGGGCGCCGGCCCAGGCCAGCGCAAAGATGCCGTAGGTCTGCAGCACCAGCGGCACCGCGATCATCGCGATCACCAGCGGCTGGGACACCAGCGTGTCGGCCTGGAAGCCGAACAGCAGCACCACCGTGGCCACCAGCCCCGCCACCGACGCAGGCTTGAGCCAGGCCACGAAGTCGCCCACTGCGTGGGGCGAGCGGCGCTGCAGCACGCGGCGTGTGGCCAGGCCGGCCAGCAGTGGCAGCACCACGTACAGCACGGTGGACAGCACCAGCGTTTCCCAGGGCACGGTGAGATCGGTCACGCCCAGCAGCAAGGCGGCGATGGGGGCAAAGGCCACCACCATGATCAGGTCGTTCACCGACACCTGCACCAGCGTGTAGGCGGCATCGCCCTTCACGAGCTGGCTCCAGACGAAGACCATGGCCGTGCACGGCGCCACGCCCAGCAGGATCATCCCGGCGATGTACTCGCTGGCCGATTGCGGATCGACCCAGGGGGCAAAGAGGTGCTGGAAGAAGAGCACGCCCAGCGCCGCCATCGTGAAGGGCTTGATGAGCCAGTTCACCACCAGCGTGAGCGCGAGACCCCCCGGCCGCTGGCCCACCTGGCGCACGGCCGACCAGTCGATCTGGATCATCATCGGATAGATCATCACCCAGATGAACACGGCCACCACCAGGTTCACATGCGCGAACTCCATCGCGGCAATGAGCTGGAAGGCGCCGGGCACCACCAGCCCCAGCCCCACGCCGGCCAGGATGCCCAGCCCCACCCACACGGTGAGGTAGCGTTCGAACAGCCCCATGGCGGCGTTCAGCGCTGGCCGATGTCAGTGATCTCGCGCTGGATGGCGAGCCGGTCGAGCGAGGCCAGCGGCAGGGCCAGCATCAGCTCGATGCGGCGCTTCAGGATGGTGGCGGTGTCCCAGTAGGCGCGGGCCCTCAGTTCGTCGCTGCCCTCCACCCGCGAAGGGTCGGGCACGCCCCAGTGGGCCGTCATGGGCTGGCCGGGCCACACGGGGCACACCTCGCCGGCGGCCTGGTCGCACACGGTGAACACGAAGTCCATCGCCGGTGCGCCGGGCTGGGCGAACTCCGACCAGTCCTTGCTGCGGAACCCGTCGGTGGGCACCTGCAGCTTCGCCAGCGTCTGCAGCGCCAGGGGCTGGATGAAGCCCGCCGGATGGCTGCCGGCCGAGTGGGCGCGGAAGCTCCCGCGCGCCAGGCTGTTCAGCAGGCCTTCGGCCATGACCGAGCGCGCCGAGTTGTGCGTGCAGATGAAGAGGACGTTGTAGACCTTGCCGGACGTGTTCATGTTGGACCTTTGCTTGTGGACGTCAACAGGTGGTGCAGCCACGGCCCCCGGGCACCGCCACGGGGGTGAGACCGCAGTCCTCGCCCTGGCAGCAATGCTGGGTGAGGTAGGCCAGCAGCCCGTTCATGCGTGCGATCTCGGGACGGTAGATGAGGTGACGGCCGTCGCGCTCCTGGCTCACCAGGCCGGCGTGCATCAGCTCCTTCAGGTGGAAGGACAGCGTCGAGGCCGTCACGCCCAGCGTGGCCGCGAGGTCGCCCGGGGTCATGCCCGAGGGGCCGGCACCCACCAGGGTGCGGAAGATGCGCAGCCGCGCGCCCTGGGCCAGGGCGGCCATGGCCAGCAGCGCGGCGGTTTCGTCCACGGTGTCGATCGGGGGCGAGGCGGCGGGGGGCGAGGCGGCGGGGAAGGCGGTGGTGGCCATGCGGGTTCCCTTCAGTGCGCCGGTGCCGTCTGGCGGGTGGACGTGGGCAGCGCCAGGGTCACGGCCCAGCAACCCAGCAGCATCGCAGCCGAGCCCGCCAGCGACCACGACAGCCCGCCCCACTGGTAGAGCAGGCCCGACATCAGCGTGCCGAAGAAGCGGCCCAGCGCATTGGCCGCGTAATAGAAGCCCACGTCCTCGGCGGCCTTTTCGCTGCCGGCGTAGGCGAGCACCAGATAGGAGTGCACCGAGGAGTTGATGGCAAACGCAAAGCCGAACACCGCGAGCCCGCCCACCACCACCCATTCGAGCTGCGGCACCTCGGCCGCCACGAGCACGGCCAGCACCAGCGGCACGGCCGCCAGCGCGGCCGACCACCAGCGCGCCGCCGGCACCTCGTGGCTCAGACCGTCGTCGCTGCGCCGCACGATCTGCGGGGCCATGGCCTGCACGGCGCCGTAGCCGATGGTCCAGGCCGCGAGGAAGCTGCCCACCATCGTGAAGGTCCAGCCCGAGGCATACAGGAACACCGGCACCCCCACCACGAACCACACGTCGCGCGCGCCGAACAGCGCCACGCGCGCCGCGGCCAGCAGGTTGATGCCACGGTTCTTGGCAAACAGCTCACGCGCCGACTTCGACGCGCGGCTCTTGCCCATCAGCGGCGGCACGAACGCCACCACGCCCACGAACACCACCGCCAGCAGCGCCGCCATCAGCCACAGGGAGTGCTGGAACCCCAGCGACTGCAGCATCACACCGCCCAGGAAGAAGCCCACGCCCTTCATCGCGTTCTTGCTGCCGGTGAAGAAGGCCACCCACTTGAAGAGCTGGCCCGAGGCCTCGCCCGCGGTGAGCTTGATGGCCGACTTGCTCGCCGTCTTGGTGAGGTCCTTGGCCACACCGCAGATGCCCTGCGCCATCACCACCCAGGCCACGCTGGCCGCGGCCGTCCAGGTGGGCGACAGCGCCGAGAGCATCAGGAAGCCGGTGATCTGCGTGGCCAGGCCCACGGCCAGCATGCGCGCAATGCCGAATCGTGTGGCCAGCCAGCCGCCGATGAGGTTGGCCACCACACCGGCCGCTTCATACAGCAGGAAGAGGAAAGCCAGCGTGAAGGGCGAGTAGCCCAGCTGGTAGAAGTGCAGCAGCACCAGCATGCGCAAGGCGCCATCGGTGAGCGTGAAGCCCCAGTACGATGCAGTGACCAGGGCGTAGTTGCGAGTACCGGCATTCATCGGGTGCGCCTCACAGGCCCTGCGCGTGCAGGTGGCAAGCCAGATCCACCATGCGGCAGGCATAGCCCATCTCGTTGTCGTACCAGGCATAGACCTTCAGCAGCGTGCCGTCGGTCACCATGGTGCTGGGCGCATCCACGATGCTGCTGCGCGTGTCGCGGGCATAGTCGGCGCTCACCAGGGGGCGCTCCTCATAGCCCAGGATGCCCGCCAGCGGCCCGTCGGCGGCGGCGGCCTTGAACAGCGCGTTCACCTCCGCAGGTGTGGTGGCGCGCTGCAGCTCGAACACGCAGTCGGTGAGCGAGGCATTGAGCACCGGGGCGCGCACCGCATGGCCATTGAGCTTGCCTTTCAGCTCGGGGTAGATCAGCGCGATCGCCGTGGCGCTGCCCGTGGTGGTGGGCGCCAGGCTCAGCATCGCGCTGCGGGCGCGGCGCAGGTCCTTGTGGGGCGCGTCCACCACGAGGTTGGTGTTGGTGGGGTCGTGGATGGTGGTGATCTGCCCATGGCGGATGCCCAGGGCCTCGTGCACCACCTTCACCACCGGCGCCAGGCAGTTGGTGGTGCAGCTCGCCGCCGTCACGATGCGGTGCTTCGCCGGGTCATACAGGCCGTGGTTCACGCCCACGACGATGTTCAGCACCTCGCCCACTTTCACCGGCGCCGCCACGATCACGCGCTTGGCGCCACGGTCGAGGTGGCCTTGCAGCGTCTCGGGCGTGAGGAACTTGCCGGTGCATTCCAGCACCACGTCCACCCCGAGATCGCCCCAGGGCACCTCGCCCGGCGTGGCGTGGGCGCTGAAGCCCAGACGCCGACCGCCGATGTGCACCGCTGCCTCACCCTCGGCCTCGATGCGCTCGCGCCAGCGGCCCTGCACGCTGTCGAAGGCCAGCAGGTGGGCGGTGGCGGCGGCGCCGCCCTTGATCTCGTTGAGGTGCACCACCTCCAGCCGGTTGCCGGCCCGCGGGTCGTCGGCCGGCCGTTCAGCCGCGCCAAACGCCGCCCGCAAGGCCAGGCGCCCGATGCGGCCCATGCCGTTGATGCCTACACGCCAAGAAGAACCGCTCATGGTCTGCAATCCGTCGATGTTTCGATGATTATCGAATCATAGGGTGGGCGTGTGACGGTTCGGTGACAGCTCCCTCCCTCCCCGCTCAGCGCGAGACGATCAGCCGCAGCCCCAGCCCCACGAAGACGACGCCGGCGATGCGGTCGAGCCACAGGCCGATGCGCGGCGTCTTCTGCAGCCACTGGCCGATGATGCCCGAGAACAGCCCCAGCAGCGAAAACAGGAGGGCGGCCTGTGCGGTGAAGACGAGGCCCAGCTGCGCCATCTGCCAGCCCACCTGGCCATTGGCGGGCACCACGAACTGCGGCAGGAAGGACAGGAAGAACAGCACCACCTTGGGGTTGATGGCGTTGGCAAACACGCCCTTGAAGAAGAGCCGCAGCAGCGAATCCTCCCCCAGGCCGTCACGCGCCACCTGCGCCCCGCCGCGGCTGCGCAGCGCCTGGATGCCCAGCCAGATCAGGTAGAGCCCCCCGCCGATCTTCAGCGCCAGGAAGGCCGTGGGCGAGGCCGCGATCACCGCGCTCACGCCGATGACGGCCAGCACCGTGTGGCTCAGGCAGCCCAGCGCACACCCCAGGCCAAACGCCACCCCGTGCCGCCGCCCCTTGGAGATGCCCATGCCCAGCACCATGAGGTTGTCCGGGCCCGGCGAGGCGGTGATGAGGAGGGCGGCCAGCAGGAAGCCGAAGAACTGTTCGGGGGTGAGCATGTTTGCGCGAGCTTACTTCACCCTGTGCAAGGCGCAGAGCTTGTTGCCGTCCGGGTCCCGCACATAGGCCAGGTGCAAGGCGCCCAGCTTGTCGTCACGCAGGCCCGGCGGGTCTTCGATCGACGTTCCACCGTGCGCAAGCGCCGTGTCGTGGAACTGGCGCACCTGCTCGGGCGACTCGCACTTGAACCCGATGGTCCCGCCGTTGGCCACAGTGGCCGGCGCCCCGTCGATCGGCTCGCTCACGCAGAACGTCGCGCCGTTGTGCCGGTAGAACAACCGCGTCTGCCCGGTGCGGTTCTGGTTCCGGAAGGGCTCCCCCGCGCCCAGCACGCCGAGCACGGCGTCATAGAACTTCTTCGAACGTTCGATGTCGTTGGACCCGACCATCACGTGACTGAACATGGGCTGTCTCCTGATCTTTCCTTGGGTGAGTGGGGCCGGCCGCGAGAGCCGGGCCATCAGGATTCTCTCCCCGACTGCAGCCGCGCCACCAGATGGTCAATCAGCACACGCACCCGAAGGGGCATGTGGCGGTTGGCCGGGTAGAGCAGAGAGAACGGTCGCGAGGCGCCGGCGCAGTCGGGCAGGAGTTCCACCAGGCGGCCTTCGCGCAGGTCGTCTTCCACCAGGAAGCGGTAGGTCTGCACCACGCCGGCCCCGGCGCGGGCCAGGGTCACGGGGCCCAGGATGTCGTCGGTGCAGCGCAGCCGGCCGGGCACGGGATGCTCTTGGAGCCGCCCGTCGAGCTGCAGCAGCCAGGGCACCGGCTGACCCGTGTTCGGCTGGATGAACTGGATGCACTCCAGTTGCGCCAGGTCCTCGGGCTGGCGTGGCAGGCGCCGGCGACGCAGGTAACCCGGTGCGGCCACGACCACCAGGGCCGCGTCTTCGAGCTTGCGCGCCACCATTCCGGAGTCGGGCGGTGTGCGGGCGCGGATGGCCAGATCGAAGCCCTCGGACGTGAAATCGACGTTGCGGTTGGTCAGCTGCAGGTCGAGTTCGATGTCGGGGTACTTCTTTGTGAACACCGGAAGCAAGGGCAGCACGCGGTAGTGGCCGTAGGACGTGGGCAGGCTCATGCGCACCAGGCCTGATGGCGTTTGCTGTTGGCCCGTGACCGCCCGCTCGGCCTCGGCCAACTGCCCCAGCGCCTGCCGGCACTGCTCGAAGTAGCGCTCGCCCGCATCGGTCAAGCGCACCTGCCGGGTGGTGCGCATGAGCAGCCGCACGCCCAGGCGGGCCTCCAGCCGGGCCACCGAACGGCTGACCGCTGCCGCCGAGAGGCCGGCCGCCTGGGCCGCTGCCGTGAAGCCGCGATGCTGCGCCGTGAGGCAGAACAACTCGATGCTGCCCAGCCGCAGGTCCTCGAACTGACGCGTCATTGGCGATTCCTGTGTAAACAGTGAATTGAATGGTCTCCCATTTATTGTCGTTGAGATCGCCAATACAGTGACTTCATCCCATTCACGCGCCCTGCGCCAGAGGACTGACCGATGAAGCTCTACTACGCCCCCGCCGCCTGCTCGCTGGCCCCGCACATCGTGCTGCGCGAAGCCGGCCTGGCCTTCACGCTTGAAAAGGTGGACACCGCACGCCACCGCACCGCCGATGGCGGCGACTTCTACGCGCTCAACCCCAAGGGCCAGGTGCCCCTGCTGGAACTGAGCGACGGCACACGCCTCACCGAAGGGCCGGTGATTGCGCAGTTCATTGCCGACCGCGCCGAAGCCACATCGCTCATGCCCGCCGCGGGCACGGTCGCGCGCTACCGTGTGATGGAGTGGCAGAACTACATCACCAGCGAGCTGCACAAGTCGTTCACGCCACTGTTCCACAACGATGTGGACGCCGGGGCCAAGCAGGCCCTGGCCGCGGTGCTGCGCAAGAAGCTCGAATGGCTGGACGGCCAACTGGCAGGCCGCGACTACCTCACCGGCGACACCTTCACCGCGGCTGATGCCTACCTCTTCGTGGTGCTCGGCTGGGCCGCCTTCGTCAAGCTCGACATCGCCGACCTCGCCCACCTGCAGGCCTTCATCGCCAGGGTGGCCGCCCGCCCGGCGGTGCGCGACGCCCTGCAGGCCGAAGGCCTGGTGCGATAGGCCCACGGGAGCGAGCCATGCCCTACGTCCACATCCAGATCACGCGTGAAGGCGCCACGGCCGAGCAGAAGGCCGAGCTGATCCGCGGCAGCACCGAGCTGCTGGTGCGCGTGCTCAACAAGAACCCGGCCACCACCTTCGTGGTGATCGAGGAAGTCGACACCGACCATTGGGGGATCGGCGGCGAAACCGTCACCGCCCTGCGCCGGCGCACCCGAGAACAGGAAGCGTCGCGATGAACGACCACGCCCGCCCCTATGCCGACGTCATCGCCGTGCTGCAGGACTACTTCGACGGCCTGCATCACAGCGACACCCAGCGCCTGCGCCGCGTGTTCCATCCGCAAGCCGTGTACGCCACGGCGGCCGGCGACGCGCCCCTCATCCTGCGCATGGACGAGTACTTCCCCCTCGTTGACACCCGCCCGTCACCCGCATCACGCGGTGAAGCGCGCACCGACCAGGTCGTGTCCATCGAGTTCGCCGGGCCTGTCACGGCCGTGGCCAAGCTGCGTTGTTCGATCGGGCCCAAGCACTTCATCGACCTGCTGACGCTGATCCACGTCGAGGGGCGCTGGCAGGTGATGGCCAAGGTGTTTCATTGGGACGGCGACATTGCCGCGTCGGAGTAGTTCACCATCCAGCCGATGCCGAAGCGGTCGGTCAGCGCGCCGAAGTAGTCGCCCCAGAACTGGTCGGCGATCGGCATGGTGATCGTGCCGCCTTCGGCGAGCGCGTTGAAGATGCGGTCGGCTTCCTGCTTGCTGTTCGGGTGGACGGAGATGGAGAAGTTGTTCCCATCCACAGGCTCAGGCCCCATGCCCGCGATCCTGTCGCTGGCCATGATCATCTGGCCGTCGTCGAAATCGAGGCTGACGTGCAGGACAAGGTTCTGCTGCTCGGGCGTGAGTTCGAAGCCTTCTTCCTTGGGCATCGCACTGAACCGGTGGATCTCCGACAGCTTGCCGCCAAGAACGTTCGCGTAGAAGCGCATGGCTTCCTCGGCCTTGCCGCCGAAGTTGAGGTAGGCATGGATCTTCATGTCTTCATCGTCCTTTCTGGGTGAGAGATGGGAGGAAGAGAAAGTCCATGAAGATTGTGTTCGTGGGCGCCGACGCCACCAAGACCCTGTTCGCGGCCCATGCAGGGGGCCACTGTGGGTGACCCCGGCGCAGCAGGATCAGGCCGGCTCGCCCTGGCTTGCACCCTTGGACAAGAACGCCTCGCCGCGCGGCGACACCCGGTAGCCGGTTCCAAGGCTCTGCGTGAAGCCCAGCTCCTTGAGCTTGCGAATGCTGAGCTTGAGCCATTCCTTCTCGAACCCCAGTTGCTGCGCCAAGTCGGCCGCACGGCGGCCGGGCGCCTCATGCAGTGCACACATCGTCTTGAACGTCCAGGCGCCGTGCTTGGAAGCCTGGTCCAGCCGGGCGAGCTTGGCGCGCAGTTGCTCAAGCTCCTGGGGCGACACCTCGGTGTTGTTGCTCAGCTCCGTCCGAGGGTCTGCGCCCTGCCAACGAATGCGGATGCGGTACACCACCCCTTGCGGGCGCTTGCCCAGCTCGGCGCGCAATGCATCCAGGCCGGGCAACCCTGCGGCACGCGCATCCGAGGCCGTGAGATCGGATTCCAAGACAGGCTCCACCGACTCTATGGCCAGCACCCCCACCGTCGTGCGAAGCGTGCCCCCAGACTTGACCGTGGGTTTAGCCCACCGCCTGAAGAGTGCGGAGATTTGTCCTTCTGCGATCAGCTGTAGCTCCTGGGCAGGGATGAGCATGTCTTGTGGGGCCAAGCAATCAGAGTTGCGCCTGTGGCTTGCATTGTGTGGCGCCTCGGGGATGCAGGTGCCATGTCGGCGTGGGACACCTTGGGTCCCCCACAGATGCCGAATGGATAACTGCGACTGCAGGCGCTTCCCCCACAGCCTCATTGATCAGGTCTTTGCCGTTGCAGTGAATTACCTGTCGAGGAATTAGGCCGCATACTGCTGAAGCTGCATCCTGATTGAGCGAGCAAGACCCTCCAAGTCTCCGTAAAGGCTCTTGCTCGTGATGTTCATTTTTCTCAGCAGCGCATAGATTCCAGGCACTAAGGTAGACGGGATCACCAGCTTCCTGAAGTTCACTTCAGCGTACATTGGCAGAGATAGTACTGTCTCGATCTGCAAGCTCCTGTTGCCAGATAGAAGGAACGAGCCACCTTGTCGATCGAGTCTCGCGTTGAGTACTTGCGGTTCGGCAATCCAGGCAATGTCGTAAGCAAACCTGTCCACGACGGATTCAAAGATTTCGTCTTGTCTCTCGAAGACGGTACTCCTAGTCTCCTTGAAGCCCGAATCTTTGGATTGGATGTGTTCAATCGACTTTTGAAGTACAGCGCTGTAGTCCAACGCGAAGAGCGCGATGTCTCGACCCAGGTGATGGGTGTACGACTCAAGTGCAAAATACAAAGCGATATAGGGACTCTCGGTGAAATCGAGGAGGCGGGTCGGCACTCCATAGTGCTGCATCACAGAAAGCCAGGCCAGTTTTGAGGCAGGATGGCTATTCTCGTGATCGTACAGGTGGAACTTGGATCGAAACTGCTGCAGTGCGTAGTCTTCGAACCTCTGCGCCTTCTCTGCGCTCCACCCGGTACCGATTACGCGCTCCAAGGATGATTTTAGTGGCCACGCGGCATCGGCCTGCCCGCGGTAGATGAAGTTATTTGGCAACTCATTGACCTGTCGAATCAATGAGTCAACAGAAGGGATGCTAATTGTCTTCATGGCGACGCACGCGGTTGTATTGAGTCGTGAGATCGTTCAAGACAAGTTCTGGTGCGTGCTCTCCTTCGTCGTACTTGCGTTTGATGGGATCGCCCTTCAAGTTGATAGTCATTGGCTTCTGCCGCTTGGACTTCTGAATCCTTGCTGAAGCCTCATTGCCCGTGGCGGCGGTGCTTCTGGTGACCTCACGAAGCACGGAGCGATTCAAGTCTTCACCAGAGATCGTGGTCTTGCCCTTCTGGCCGTCTGCTGCGGACAGGTAGACAGAGAGCGGTCTCTGGAAGTGTTCATCCGCGTCGAACGGGTTAGGGCCCCTGAACGTGGCCGAAAAGCTGAAGACCTTGAAGGCTGAGTCCAAGGAACTCAAGAATCCGTCAGGATCCGGTATTGGTCGAATCTCAACCAAGATGTTGTTGTTCCTGACGATCTGAGCAAGCGAGAGGAGTTGCTCAATTCGATTGGCAATGCCTTTTGTCGTCTGGGACAGGTTCGGCTTCTTCGCGATCCCAATGAATCCGATTCGTGCATCGAATACGCAGTGCGTGTATGGACTCTCTTCAAGCTCTTCTTCAACGAAGTCGCCGGATTCTGGATTGAACTTCTCGATCGTCGAGAGCGTGGTTCGTCCGGCTGCAAAGTAGCCAGCGTATTCAGAAAACTGTTGTATGTTACCGATGTGCCACTCGAAACCCTTGCGGAGCTCCCCAGATGGCTTCTCCAGAACAGCGCGCAAGAAGATATCGCGCGGAGGAAGATCATCGTGCAAGAACGAGGACTGATGCGGCCGCACCATCTTTACACGGAAGAGACTGTATTCGATCGTGGGCATAGGCGACTATTATGCGACCTAATGATTTGGCTAACAGTAGGCAAGAGGCGCAGCTCTGGGACGCCCAGAAATCGAAACGGGCGATAGTTGAGTAAATTGCTAGCTGCTTCTAACTCGGCTCTTGCGAATTTTGGCTGTATGAAAATATCCGCCGCCATACGACCTACCTAACCACGGGAAGGTTGCGCATATCGACAGGCTCAGCGCCACAAGTGCAACATAAAACCAATCTACTGGTTTGTTTAGCGCGAACTCTGGTAACGCATAAAATAGCAATATAACCCAAAGCGTAAAAACGTAGACGCTAATGATTTGGTTGATCTTCGACACCGACATGGATGATGGACCCGTAATAAGGTCAATCACCTTTTCACTAAGACTACTCATTGAATTTCTTGACATTACTATTTTGTAGAGGGGGCCAGTAACCTTGTCTTCTAGAACGTCAACGTGCTTCTCCCAATTTTCTTGCCAAAATTTGCTCCCCTTGTTGACACATACCCATGCAAAAGAGAAGACAACGCCAAGGCAAGCAAGGATTACAGCAAGATCTTGCTTGTTTTCAGCTGATGAGGCTTGGATCGCAAGAAAACCGGCCATTGTTGCGCCGATAAATGTCCAGAAGTATGCGGCCCGCCTCCAATAAAGCTCAATCTCGAACTTTCTTATGTCTAGCGCTTGTTTTAGAGCCTCTGCCTCCTTGCCCTTGAAAGCAGCTTCATATTCCTCTGGAGTAACTTCTGTTGTGGTGGATTTTCGCGTCATCTTTATTGGTTAGCGCTTGGAATTAGCGGGGACATAAAAGCACGGCCTATATTTACTTGCTCGATGAAATGGTTGCGCGTCATTCGCCCTCTACCGGCCTTGGTGGTCCCACGAAAAGCGGGGAGTCCGATCGGTATGGAACTCTCCCGGCAGGAACAAACTTCGCCGCAGGATCAAGATGAAGATCTTGGTCATCGAAGAACACATGCGGACCGAACGCCTTTACTACCTTTGCTTTCTCAACTCCACCGAGAAAGAAAATTTCGTTCGCATATACCCCCCACTTTCGCAGAGTCTTTATCACACGCATTTCTGCTGGGGCATTGCGAGCAGTCACGATCGCTATGTGTACTGGCGAGAACTCGACGCTAAATGGGAGTCGCCTTTGGAGGGCAGACAGTTTCTGCAATAGGGTCGCATAGGGCCCCTCCGGAATCGGAACGTCCTGTTGCCCATCCTCGTTGGCATAGAACCCACCGAGTCCTTTGGTTTTGTAGACAATCTCACTACTGTCGTCAAAGAGCACCGCATCACCATCAAAAGCGATTCTGACTTGGTCTTCGCGCAACGCTGCGCAGTCAGTCGGTGGATCCTTAAGGATTGCAGCAGCGCACGTTCCTGCGTCAATAACTCGTTGCGCATCTATGACATTTGTAGTCAAGAATAGATCAACATCGAAGGCATCCAAGTAGGGAACTACCGACTCTCCCCCTGTAAATGCGTGTCTGCTAATCCCAAGTTGTCTGGATCGAATGTTGTTGAAAACACGAACTCCAGTTTCCGGGCTATTGCGAGACATAACCACGACTTCAACGAGAGGCTTCGGATCGTTGTTGGCCTTGTACTTGTTTAAGGCTAGTAGCGCCTTAACCAGATGCATTCCCGTGCCATCTGATAGCGGTTCCTCCTCCCGCTCCAGCATGTAGGCACGATATTCGGCAACTGCCGTCTCTCTGTCCTCTTTGAACTTTGCTCTAAAGACACGGTCTGCCTCTGCAAGATCGAAGAGTGCAGTTGCAGATATTCCTACAACGAGCGTTTGAGATAGGTCTAGTGGCATGTTTTTCTTGGTGCCTGACGTGTTATGGGGAAAAACTGCTACATAACAACGACGGCTGCCTCCGTAACACCTGCGGGTCGAGCTGGCGCAGAGCCACGTCCAGCCGGCGTTCGCGGGCACCAACTGGACGTTTATCCAGTTCTAGATTTAATACTAATTAACGTAGCGTTCGCAAAACGACCTTTACCCGATCTTGCCATGGCCAAGCAGCCCGAAATTACCCCCCACACCTCGCGGGCTGACACGCACACCCACATCCCCTCGCCTGATGGCAATGGCACTCCCCCGTCTTGCGGTTGAAGTGGCACCCGCACGCATTCAGCCCGCCCCCATGCTCGGCCGGCCCACCCAGGCAGCTCGTGGCCACGCCGGCGGCGATGGGCAACGGGCCCAGCAGCAGGCAGGCCAGCAGGGCCAGTGCGTGAAAGCTTCGCGTCATCTCCTGGTGCTGGCCGGTGGTGCACTGGGTGCTACGGCTCGATCCACATTCCCCGCAAACGTATCCGCAGGTTACAGACGCGATCTTCGCGGTGTTGTGGGTGTTTCCCTTCCCCCAAAAGTGGGAAGCCGGTGGTGCCGCGGGTTGGCGTGAGGTGAGAAGTCAGCCCTTCTTCGCACCCGAGGCGCGCAGCACCGTCAGTGCCACGATGTAGATCGACAGGGTCAGCAGCATGGCCAGGCCGACGTAGGCGGTTTCGAGGCGGCTGATCACGTGGTTGCGGGCGGCCTCGGTCCACAGCAGCGAGCGCCGCATCACCAGGTCGGGCCCGCCGAACTGCTGGATGGCTGCCGCCATGCTCATGCCTTGGGCGCGTTGCATGCCCTCTTCGTGCAAAGGGCCGCGAATGATGCGCACGGATTCATCAGTGACGGTGGCCGAGGGCGGGTACCAGATGACGTACTCACGCACGTAGTCGCGGTACATGAAGAAGGCCGCAACAGCGGCTGCGACCAGCAGGACGCTCACGACGGCCATCACCTGCTGGCGCAGCACCGACAAACGGCTGCGGATGAGCAGTGTCAGGGCCAGCAGGGCGACCATGGTGGCGAAGGAGACGATGCCGATGGTGAGTTTGGCGCCGTCGATGGGCGGCACCAGTTCCTGGATGAAGCCATTGAACAGCAGCAGGGTGGCGCCCACGGATGCAGCCGCAGAGGCGATGACCTGTCCCAGTCCGTCGATGAGCTTGGGGGGTGGCATGGGGGCCTCGCGGGTCAGGGGTTGACCACGTCGCTGGGCGACTTGAGTTCGACGCGCTGTTGCGCCAGGGCGGAGGAACCGCCGCCCAGCGAGACGAACTTGCGCAGGCGTTGCTCGACCACCAGTTGCGCCATGGCGTCGTAGGTGTGGTCGGGCCCCACCCACAGCAGCATCTCGCCGGACTCTGCCATGCCAATGGACGGGGTGGTGCGCTGTTTGAAGGCCAGCTCCACCAGCAACTCGCGAACGAAGTCTTTGCCGAAGGTCTGCGGGCGGTTGACGATGCCGGCCGGCAGCACATACACGCGCAATTCAGTGGGCTGTTGTGCCTGCTCGGCCTGCACGACCACGGTCACTTCGCGATAGCTGAAAGGCGCCTGCCCCGATTGCAGCCGGCGCTCCATGGTCCGAAGGTTCGAGGCGGCCGCATCCAGCGCGCGCACGGACTCCGAGGGAATCGCGAGCTTTGACTTGTTGAAGTTGAGAGCGGCTTCGGCATTGGTGTTGGCCGCGGCGAGGTAGTAGCGCGACAGCGCCAGCTCGGACGACGACAGGCTCGGCGCCCGCTGCTCGATGAGCTTGGCGGTGCGGTCCAGGTCGGCCGTGGCTTGTTGGTAGGCGACGAAATCTCCAGGCTTGTCGAAGGCGTCCTCGCGCAGTTTCAGGGCCGAAGCTCGGGTGTGTTGCACCGCCATGACTTCCGGCCGGATGCTGTGCTTCGCAATCTGCGCGAAATCGAGCGCCGCTTTCGGCTCGCCCCCTGCGATAGCTGGGCGCGCGCTCCATTCGGGGACGTACAGCGACACCCGGCTTTGCGCCGGAATGATGCCGTTCGCCGCCACGCCCGGGTTCATGCGGGCAAAGGCGTCCAGCGTCTGTTGGTCGACCAGGATGCCTTGCCGGCTCAGGTACTGCTGCACGGTCTGCTCGGATGCGGTCCACTCCACTTGCTTGTGGATGGCCACTGGCGCGGCCACCATGCGGGTGCCGTCGGGCTTGACGACCTGGAGCTTGGGGGCCGCTCCGACGGTGGGCACGGGCGCCGCCAGCCTCACGTTCGCCGCGGGTTGGGCGGCCGCCTGCCAGGTGAGGGCCCCCAAGGCCACAAGGAGAAATCGCTTACCGTGATTCATGCAACCCCCTTCACCGCCACGCCGATGAGCCCGCGCCGGGTCGCACGCATCGCGTCTTGGTTCACCTGCAAGCGTACGCCGTGCGCGCGGCAAGGCGGTCCGTTGTTTCCCTTCCCCCAAATGTAGGAAGCCGGTGACAACTCGACCTCACCGCCCCCGCATCCCCTCCGGGCTCACGCCAAACCTCGCGCGGAACGCGTGCGTGAAGCTGGTGGCATGGCGGTAGCCCGCCCGCCAGGCCACTTCCTTCACCGACAGGCGGCCGTCGCGCAGTTCGTCGCGCGCCTGGTCGAGCCGTGCATTGAGCACCAGCTGGAAGGGGCTGCAGCCGTAGCGGTGGCGGATGAGGGCCTGCAGGCGCCTGGGTGACAGGCCCAGCTCGGCGGCCAGCGACTGGAGGGACGGCGGGTTGCGCAAGTCGGCCAGCAGGCGTTCGCGTGCATGGGCGGCGGCGTGGGCGTCGCGGCGGTTTTCGCCAGGGGTGGCCGAGGAGGCTTCGGGCTCTTCGGTCAGGGGCTGCAGGTGATGCGACAGCACCTGCAGGGCCGCGCCCTCGGCGGCCAGGCGGTGCAGGCCGCCATGCACGGCCGGGTCGCCCAGCGACAGCAGCACCCGCTGCCACGCCGGCAGCGCGGGCAGTGTGAGGCTTTGCGCGCCGCAGGCCGCCCCGGCCTGCATGGCCCGCAGCACCTTGGGCAAGCGGCCACCCAGCCATTCCACCAGCATGGGCTCGGGAATGTCGATGCTCACCACGCGCAGCGGCCCCGTGCGCCGGCACAGCCAGCCGGTGCTGCGTCCTTCGGCGCGCATCAGGGTGGAACGGCCCGGCTGCAGCGCCACCGATTCGTCGCCGGCATAGAGGCGGCAGTCGCCCGTCACCACGGTCTGCAGATAGAGATAGGGCCGGTCGTCGGGCGGTGCCTCGAAGGCCATGTCCTGCGCGCCGTGGGCATCGATGCTGCACACCGCAAGGCCGCGCTCGAAGCTGATGCGCCGGCAGTCGAGGTGCAGGCCCTGGCCGAACAGGCGCGCGGCGCCTTCGTCGGGCGCCTGCACCCGGCGTTGCGTGGCATCGAGGGTCCAGGCCGGTGATCCCGTCGTGTGCATGGGGCGATGTCCTCAAGGAGCCAGGCCCGGGTGGGCAGGAAGCTGCAGGACTGCACAGCCAATGGCAGGAAATCCTAGCAGCGAGGGGCCCGCACCGGCAGAGCCCCTCCCTAGGATGCGGGGGATCCAACATTCCACTCAAGGAGGTCCCCATGTCCATGCCCGTATCGCGCCGCACCGTCCCGGCCCTGGCCGCATGGCTGCTCCTGACCCTGTCGGCCTGCGGAGGCGGCGGTGACGAAGGTGGCGACACGCCCGCGCCGGTGGGGCCAGCGGCCTGTCTGGACCGCGACACCTTCGCCGTGGGCACGCAAGGCCGGATGGAGTTCGACGTGACCCAGGGGCCCGGCAGCAGCTTGCAGGCCGTGATCGAGTTCGAGAACCTGCCCGAGAGCGACTTTCGCGGTTACCGCGGGGTGGAAGTGCGCACCGAAACCACGATCACCTCGGGCCCCATGACCGTCTCCACCCTGAGCTATCAGTGGCGCACGCTGCGCGATGACGACGTGGTCGAGGAGTACGGCAGCAACTTCGAGATCTCCAGCGGCGGCCGCGAGGACAACTGGTACCAGCCCCCCTTTGAAGACCTGCGCTGGACGCTCGCCGAGGGAGAGTCCTTCACCGCCGAACGCAACCGCTACACCTCGTTCTTCCCCACCACGCCCGTCACGACCACGATCACCATCACCTTCGAGGGGCGCGAGGACATCACCGTGCCGGCCGGCACGTTTCGCGATGCCTGCAAGTACGTGATCGAGGAAACGTTTGCCGACGACACCCGCGTCCTCACCTCCTGGATCGTGCGCTCGGTGTCGGTGTACGAGACGTCGGAAGAATCAAGCGGCGACATAACCATCCTGGCCCTGCGCCAGGGCACGCTGAATGGGGAGCCGTTTGTGCCTTGAGGGCCGCCAGCCCCTGGGGTGTTTTACCCAAGGCCTTGCGCTCCTACCGGGCTCGCGCCAGGCGGCGTGCCGCAGTACCGAGCAGCGCCCCGGGTGGCAGGGCGGTGGCTGCGACGCTGGAGGTGCGAGGTGGGTGACGCGCTTGTTGGGCCATGGCCTATTGTGCGAGCCGGTGGCGCCGTTCTTTCAAGACTTGATGTTGCAACGTTCAGGCGATGTGCCGTTGGCCTCGCTCATTGTCCAGCCGACGCAGCGTCGATCAGCCGCCGTATACCCAGCCCATGCCGGTGAACTTGGGTTTGTCGGCGCAACTCCTCTTGCCACACCCGAAACTTGCCGGCTCGATGTCTCGCCAAGCTCATGCGAAGACGACTGAGGCTCGGACCTCGTCAAACTCCTTTTGAGCCACGATGCGGTCGGCCGGCAGATCGAACATGTTCAAGGTGAACAGGTGGGGCGCGCGGAGCAGCAACAGGCCCCGGTTGCGCGCCGGGCCTTGATGGCCGAGCCGGTCCCGGTAGGTGAAGGATGCGATGTACTCGATGGCCTCAGCGCCCGGCACGTCCACCGGGTGCGGTGCGGTGGTCACACGAAAGTCCGCCAGCAGCATGCCGAGCGCGCGCATGATGTCCGGGCTGGCTTGCATCAGCGATTGCCCTTCGTCCAAAGGGTTGTCTTCTGCATACAGCGTGAGCGATGCGGCCAGATTGCGCAGCAGCGGTGCCTGAGACGCCACCATCAGCGGCAAGGGCCCGGCCTTCAACAGCTCCGAGACTTCCTGGCTGGGTGTTGCAAACTCGTACTCGTTGCGCAGGTCGGCAAAGGTGCGCAGGTGCTCGAAGCCCCATCCGGATGGTTTGCGCAGGGCCAGCCCGAAGGCGTTGTTGACGTAGAGGTCTCCAGACACCAGAACCGCCGCCAATGCGGGGGCCGCTGCCAAGCCGCCCAGGCCTTTGAGGAAACTGCGTCGGCGGTCGTTGGGGTATGAGGCTGGGTGCGGGGCGGTCGTCATGTCGGTTCAGGCAGCGGTTCCAGTCGTGGCTACGAGGTCGACGGTCTGGGGCCGCAAGGAGGCTCGTGCGGGTCACGCAGCCCTGCCGCAGCCGCCGGGTTTCAGCACCCGCTCGGTGGACGCCGGGAACTTGAAGAGCTTGCCTGCCGGGCGGCGCGGACGCGCCAGCAGCTCGCCACCGCAGTTGGGGCATTGGCCCTTGAGCAATTCATCGGCGCAGGTGCTGCAGAAGGTGCATTCAAAAGTGCAGATGCGCGCCTGAGTGGAATCGGGCGGCAGGTCGGTGTCGCAGCATTCGCAGTTGGGGCGGAGTTGGAGCATGACGAGAGCCTCCAGGCAAGCGATGCCGCGTAGTTTGCCGCAGGGTTCAGCAATGGCGAAGCAAGTGGCCCCGCTCAGACGACTGGCCAATGGCCCTGCCGCACCCGGCTCAAGGTGTTGCGGCCGTTTGCGCCGCACGGGCGCGCGCCATCACCTCGGCCCGCAAAGGGTCCTCATCCTTCATCGTGGCCGCCAGCCGCTCCCAGAGCTGCGCGGCCTGCGCGGGCTGGCCGCGCTCCTGCGCTGCCATGGCCGCCAGCGTGAGAGCCACAGGCTGAGCGGGCTCCAAGGCCAGGGCACGCTGCACCAGCGCATGGATCGGGTCGTCGATGCGGCCGCCGTGCAGGCGGGCCAGGAAGTCGGCGTGGTTGGCGAGCAGGTTGGCGTCGCGCGGGCGCAGGCGGGCTGCTGTTTCCAGGGCGTCCTGCGCTTCGGCCTCGCGGCCCAGCGCGGCGCGCGCACGAGCGAGTTGCGACCAGGCGTGGGCGTCGGTGGGGTCTTGCTGCACGCGCGCGCTGAACTGGGCGATGGCCTGCATGACGGGTGGGGGTTCGGCGGGCGCACTGGCGGGTGCGGGCGCCAGGTGCTGAGGTGAGCCCAGCCATGCATAGCCCCCGGCGGTGAGGGCCAGCGTGAAGGCGCTGACGGCCACGAGGGTGGCGCGGCCGTGCGCCCGCAGGGGCCACAGCAGGGCCGCCAGGGTGAGGGCCACCAGCGCGCCCGCGATGGCGAGGAAGGAGCTCATCGCGAGCCCTCCTCGCGATCGTGGGCCTCAACGTCGTCGGCTTCAGGCTCGAAGGCCTCGGCGGGCAGGCGCTGGCGGCGGCGCAGGGTGAGCCCCAGCACCAGCAGGCCCACGCCCAGCAGTGCGGCGGGGCCGAACCACAACGCCAAGGTGCTGCGCTGCAGCGGCGGACGGTAGTGCACGACGTCGCCGTAGCGTTCGCTGAAGAAGGCACGCACTTCGGCATCGCTGCGGCCCTCGGCCAGCAGGCGGCGCAGTTCGGCGCGCAGGTCCTGCGCCAGTGCGGCAGACGATTCGGCCAGGGTTTCGTTGCGGCACACCAGGCAGCGCAGTTCGCCGGCCAGGGCGCGGGCGCGCGCATCGAGCATGGCATCGTCGGCGGTTTGTGCGCTCGCCATCGAAGCCGCGGCGAGCAGCAGCAGCGTGATGAGGAGGTGGCGCCCATCAGCCATCGGCCAGCTCCTTGAGCAAGGGCTCGATGCGCGTGCGAATGAACTCGGGCGAGACGATGCCGACGTGCTTCAGGCGCACGTGGCCGCGCCGGTCGATGACATAGGTTTCGGGCACGCCGTACACGCCGAAGTCGATGCCCGCGCGGCCGTCGGCGTCGACCAGCACGAGGCGGTACGGGTCGCCATGGCGCTGCAGCCAGGCGCGGGCGTTGTCGTCGCGATCCTTGTGGTTCAGGCCCACCAGCGCCACGTTGTGGCGGCGCGCGAAGTCGACCCACACCGGGTGCTCCACCGTGCAGGGGCCGCACCACGAGGCCCACACGTTCAGCACCCAGGGCTGGCCCAGCAGGTCGCGGCCGGTGACGCGCTGGGCGGGGTCGTCCAGGCGCGGCAACGAAAACGCCGGGGCGGGCTTGTCGATCAGCGGCGAAGGCACTTCCAGCGGGTCGAGCGAGAGACCGCGCCAGAGCAGCACGATCAAGGCCAGGAAGATCAGGAGCGGCGCGATGGCGCGCAGCACCGTGCCGAGGCTGGGCTTCATGCGGGCTCCTGCACGGCGCTGGCAGCCGCTTGCCGCTGGGCCACGCGGTAGCGGCGGTCGCTGGCGGCCAGGCCGCCGCCCAGGGCCATCAGCAGCGTGCCGGCCCAGATCCAGCTCACGAAGGGCTTCACATGCAGGCGCAGCGTCCAGGTGGCGCGGTCGGCCTTCACTTCGCCCAGCGAGACATAGAAGTCACGCAGCGGGCCGTGCACGACGGCCGGTTCGGTGAAGGAGGTGTCCTGGCTGGCGTAGAGGCGCTTCTCGGGATAGAGCTGGGCCAGCGGCTGCCCATCGCACGTGACTTCCACCCAGGCCTGCGCGGCGCGGTAGTTGGGGCCGAGCACCTCGCGCACGCCGCGGAAGTGAAAGGTGTAGGGGCCCAGTTCGGCCTGCTGGCCGGCCGACAGTTCGGCGTCGCGCTCCAGCTCGTAGCTGCCCACCATGGTGACGCCCACGGCGAACACGGCCACGCCGGCATGCGCCAGCCACATGCCCCACAGCGCGCGTGGGGCTTGTCCCAGCCGGCGGCCATGGCCCCCCATGTCGGTGGCGATGGTGCACAGGATCCACGCCCCCATCCACAGGCCCAGCACGGCGCCGAAGGACAGCTGCCCCGCCCACCAGGCCATCCCCACGGCGCTGGCCACCGACAGGCCCGCCGCCCAGCGCAGCCGGCGGGCCAGCGCGGGCAGCTCGATCTCCTTCCAGCGTGCCAGCGGGCCCAGCCCCATCAGGAACACGAGCGGCAGCATCAGCGGCACGAAGACCTGTTCGAAGTAAGGCGGGCCCACCGAGATCTTGGCGCCGGTCAGGGCGTCGAGCACCAACGGGTAGAGCGTGCCCAGGCCCACCGAGGCCACGGCCACCACCAGCAGCACGTTGTTGAGCAGCAGCACGGTTTCACGCGACACGGGGGCGAAGCGCCCGCCCAGGCCCAGCGTGGGTGCGCGCCAGGCATACACCGCCAGCGCCACGCCCACCACCACGGCCAGGAAGAGCAGCAGCGCCAAGCCGCGTTGCGGATCGGTCGCAAAGGCATGCACCGAGCTGAGCACGCCCGAGCGCACAAGGAAGGTGCCCAGCAGCGAGAGCGAAAACGTGAGCAGCGCCAGCAGCACCGTCCAGGCACGGAAGGCGCCGCGCTTGTCGGTGACGGCCAGCGAGTGGATGAGCGCGGTGCCGGCGAGCCACGGCAGGAAGGAGGCGTTCTCGACCGGGTCCCAGAACCACCAGCCGCCCCAGCCCAGCACCTGGTAGGCCCACAGGCTGCCCACCGAGATGCCCAGCGTGAGGAAGAGCCAGGCCACCGTCGTCCACGGGCGCATCCAGCGCGCCCAGGCGGCATCGAGCCGGCCGCCCAGCAAGGCGCCCAGCGCCAGCGCAAAGGCCACCGCAAAGCCCACGTAGCCCATGTAGAGCAGCGGCGGGTGCACCACCATGCCCGGGTCTTGCAACAGGGGGTTGAGGTCGTGGCCGTCCAGCGGCACGGGGCTCAGGCGCGTGAAGGGGTTGGAGGTGATGAGCACGAAGAGTGCAAAGCCCGTCGCGATCCAGCCCAGCACGGCCAGGCTGCGCGCCACCAGCGGCAGGGGCAGCGAACGACTGAAACGCGCCAGCGCGGCCATCCACGCGGCCTGGATGAGCTGCCACAGCAGGAGCGAACCTTCATGCCCGCCCCATACACCCACCAGGCGGTAGACCAGGGGCAACTGGCGGTTGGTGTTCTCGGCCACATAGGCCACGGAAAAGTCGAGCTGCACGAAGCTCACGGTCAGCAGGGCATAGGCCCCGGCGATGAGGGCCAGGTGCACATAGGCCGCCGGCCGCGCCAGGGCCATCCAGGGCACCTGCCCGCGCGCCGCACCCCACAGCGGCAGCACGCCCAGCATGGCCGAGGTGGCCAGGGCCAGCAGCAAGGCGATCTGGCCAAGCTCGGGGATCATCGTGCGCCCTCCTCGACCGACGATCGCACCGCCCGCGACACCGCCTCGCTGGCTTCGGGCGGCATGTAGTTCTCGTCGTGCTTGGCCAGCACCTGCTGCGCATGGAAGAGGCCCTGCGCATCGAGCCGGCCCTGGGCCACCACGCCCTGCCCTTCGCGGAAGAGGTCGGGCAGCAGGCCCTGGTAGACCACGCTCACGCGCTGCGCGGTGTCGGTGATGGCAAAGCGCACCTGCAGGCCGTTGCGCTGCACGCTGCCCTCCTCCACCAGGCCGCCCAGGCGGAAGGCCTGGCCCACCGGCGCCTCACCGGCCAGCACCTGCGTGGGCGTGCGGAAGAAGACGATCTCGCTGCGCAGGGCGTACAGCACCAGCGCCGCCGCCACGCCCACGGTGAGCAGCACGGCCACGACCACGGCCAAGCGGCGTTGGCGGGCGGTCATGCCGTCTCCTCATCATCGGCCTGCAGCGCCTGCGCGCGGGAACGCTGCAGCGCGCGCCACAGGCGCACGATCTCGACCAGCAGCATCACCCCGGCCGCGCCGTAGGCGCCCCAGAGGAAGGGTGTGGGGTCGGTCATGCAGCCCTCTCCTTCAGGTGCGCCTTCAGCCATGCGGCCCCGGCTTCGCGCTGCATCAGCAGCGCGCGGGCGCGTGTGAGGCTGGCCGCCGCGGCGTAGGCCCAGTAGGCCAACACCATGATGAGCAGCGGCGTGAGCATGGCCGCCGCCATGCGCGGGCTGTCACCCACCGGCAGCGTGGCGCCCTGGTGCAGCGTGGACCACCACTGCACCGAGAAATAGATGACCGGCACGTTGACCACCCCCACCACGGCCAAGAGCGCGCCGGCCGCATCGCCGCGCTGCGGGTCGTCGATGGCGGCGGTGAGCGCAATGACGCCGAGGTAGAGCAGCAGCAGGATGAGCATCGAGGTGAGCCGTGCATCCCACACCCACCAGGTGCCCCAGGTGGGCTGGCCCCAGATCGCGCCGGTGACCAGGCACACGGCCGCCGCCCAGGCCCCCGTGGGCGCCAGCGCGCGCGCCAGCACGCCGGCCGTGCGCACCTGGGCCACCCAGCCCACCGCGGCCCAGAAGGCCATCACGAGGTAGAGCAGCATGGCCACCCAGGCCGAGGGCACGTGCAGGTAGACGATGCGATAGACCTCGCCCTGCTGCGCGTCGGTGGGCGCCAGGCCCAGGCCCCACACGAGGCCCACGGCACCCAGCACCGCGGCCAGCGTCCACAGCGCGGGCAGCAGCCGGCCGGTGAAGGCAAAGAAGCGCGGCGGTGCCGCCAGACCCGTCCAGCGCAGGGGTGCATCGCCGCCGGCATCCAGCCCCAGGCGCAAGGCCGCACCGGCCAGCGGCAGGGCCACGACGGCGCTCACCAGCATCCAGGCCGCCAGCAGCGCCAGGTGCGGCAGCGGCGACAAACCCCCCAGCACGGCCGATACGGCACCCGTGCCCAGCACCAGCGCCGGCACGGCCAGGGGCAGCACGATCAGCATCACCAGCAGGCCCGCCTGGCGCAGGCCCACGGTGAGTGCGGCGGCCACCGTGCCCCACAGACTGAAGATCACCGTGCCCAAGGCCAGGCCGACGCAAAGCACCGCCAGCGCCACCCCCTGCAGGCCCAGGGCCGCCGCCAGCAGCGGAGACAGCAGCACGAGCGGCGCGCCGTGCAGCAGCCAGTGGCCGAGGGCACGGGCGGCAGCGATGACGCTGGGGCTGGGGGCCGCCAGCAGCAACTGGTCGAGCGTGCCATCGGCGGCATCGCTCGCAAAGAGTGCGCTCACCGACATCAGCGCCGAAAGCAAGGCACAGGCCCAGACCACACCCGCGGCGATCTGGCGCAGCAGGGCCGTCTCGGGCCCCACGGCCAGGGGGAAGAGGCTCACGGCCGCCACGGCAAAGCCCAAGGGCAGCAGCAGGTCGACCTGCCGCCGCCCGGCCAGGCGCAGGTCGCGTTGAACCAAGCTCCAGAACAGCGAGCGCATGGACCGCACCTAATGGGCGTCGAGATCGAGCACGCGACCCGACAAGGACGGCGCCTGATGGCTGGCCATCAGCACGCTGCCGCCCGAGCGCAGGTGTTCGGCAAGCAAGGCATCGAGCACCTGTGCGCCGTCGGCATCGAGCCCGTCGTGCGGCTCATCGAGCAACCACAGCGGCCGCGTGCGGCTGGCCGCCAGGCGCGCCAGGGCCACACGACGGCGCTGGCCCTGCGACAGTTGCGCGATGCGCTGGTGGCGGCGAGCGGCAAGGCCGAAACGATCGAGTGCCACATCGAGGGTGGCGGCATCCTGCGGCGAGCCCTGCACCCCCAGCAGGAAGTGCAGCGACTCGGCCACGGTGAGCTCATCCTTCAGTGCGTTGGTGTGGCCCAGCAGCACCGGGGTGCCGCCGTGGCGCACCACCTCGCCCAACGCCGGGCGGCCCAGGCCCGCGGCCAGGCGCAAGAGGCTGGTCTTGCCGCTGCCGTTGCGCCCGCGCAGCCAGACGCACTCACCCGCCCCCAGCGCCAGGTTCACGCCGCGAAAGAGCAGCCGCGTGCCCCGCCGGCAGGCGAGAGCGTTCAGCTGCAGCAGGGGCGCGGACGGGTCCATCACGAGGGGAGGAAGTCCACGGGCCAGGTCACGACCATCTGTTCCACCTCCTTCGCACCGAAGTCGAACTGCCGCACGCGGGCGAGCAGGCGGTTCTCCAGGTCGGGTGCGTTGAGTTCTGTGGAGACGATGCGCACGTCGGCCACCTCGCCCGAGGGCGCGATGGTCAGGCGCAGCACCACCTTGCCCTGCAGCGACGGGTCTTCGCGCAGCGCACGGTTGTAGATGGCGTAGATGGCGCCCTTGTGGCGTTCAAAGACGAGCTTGATCTCCTCGATGGAACGCGAGGCCTTGCCCGCGCCGGCGCGCTGCAGCGTGCCACCCGCGCCGCCCTTGCCCGACCCCACGCCGGTGCCCGTGCCGTCGCCGCGCACGCCGCCCCCGCCCGGGCCCCCGCCCCCGCCACCGCCGGCCACACCTTCCACCAGGGTGGTGGCGCGGCCCGCGAGACCGCCGCCGCCGGTGTTGCGGCTGTAGGCCGCCGTGTTGATACCGCCGCTGCCACCGGTGGCGTTGGAGGTGATCATCGAGCGTTCGGGCAGACCCTGTTCGGTGCCGGCCCCCACACCCACCCCCTTGCCGGTGCCCACGCCGGGGCCGGGCTTGATGTCCTTTTGCAGCTGCACGGCCACCGGGGCGCCGCGCAGCTCGGCCAGGTCGTCCTTCATCGCGAGCAGGCCCACGCCGGCCGCGCGCCGGCGCGCTTCACCGATCTCGCCCGGCGGGCGGCCCTCGATGGGGTTGCGCGCCTCGGGCACCGGGTTGCGCACGGTGGCGGGCTTGGACGGATCGGGCCGGCGGTTGTCGCGCGGCACGCTGGTGGAGGCCGCCGGCGGCTTGGGCGCCGTGGTGGGTGCGGCCTCGGGCTTGGGCGCTGCCTCACGCTGCGCCGCCGCAGGCGGTGGCGGGGGCGGTGTGGCCTCGCGCTCGATCATCAGCCGCGCCAGCCGCTCGGGCACGGGCGGCGCCTGGCGCGGGTCGGGCTGGGGCGTGGGCCACAGCAGGAAGAGCAGGCACAGCAGCGCCGTGAGGCCCAGCACCCAGCGCAGCACCCGCCGGAAGCGGGCGATGTCCTCGGGCGGGATGGACCAGGCGAGGACCGGGCCGCGGAACGAGATCGCGGTGGCCGCGCTCATGACGACACCTCGACCTTGCGCGTGACCGCAAAGGACACGTCGGCGAAGTTCGCCCGCGCCGCGGTGGCCATCACCTTGCGCAACAGCGCGTAGGGGATGTCCTTGTCGCCCATGATGGTGAGCATGCGGCCCTGGGCGGCGTTTTCGGTGCGGATGACCTGGCGGCTGGCGATCAGGTCCAACTCGGCCTTGAGCGGCGCGATGAGGTCGCCCGGGGTGCCCATGGCCTGCGCCACGGTGGCCACGCGGCGGCCTTCGACCAGGATGTCCTCGGGGCTGACGACCACCACCACGGTTTCACGCGGTGCGGTTTCGGCGGTGGACTGCGGCAGCTTCACGCCCTTGGGCGCCGAGAGGATCTCGATGCCCGAGGCGGCCGACAGCAGGAAGAACAGCAGGATGGTGAAGATGTCGATCAGCGCGACCAGGTTCAGGTCGACGTTCGATTTGTTGCGGGCCTTGCGTTCGGCGCGTTTCTGCAATGGGGTGAGTTTCATGGCAGGCCCTCAGCGCTTGATCACCGGGGCGTCGCCAATGGCCACGTCGGGGAAAAGGTCGGTGCGCACCAGGTTCACGCCGTCGGCGGTGTAGGTGGCGCGGGTCACGTCCATCACCTGCACCAGCAGGTCGTAGGAGGTCTCGGGCTCGGCCAGGATGCTGGCCGTGGTGGCGTCGGGGAAGCGGCGCTTGATCTCCAGCATCAGGGCCGAGAGCGTGCGCAGGTCCTGCGTGCCGTTCACCGCCGGGATGCGCTGGATCAGGCCGCCGATGCGGTCGCCCACCTCGATGGCGTCGCGGCGGATCACGATCTCCAGCTTCAGGTCGTTGGCCTGGAGCTGCTCGACACCCCCGGTGTTGCGCGCGGGCAGGCTCATGTCGATCACCGACATGCGGGTGAACACCGCGGTGGACAGCAGGAAGGGCAGCAGCACCACGATGAGGTTGATGAAGGCGGTGACTTCCAGCTCCGCCGGGTGCTTGCGCAGACGTCTCACGCGCATGATGGTTCCTTCACGGGGCCCGGCGCCCGTTCACTTCGTGGCCGGCGTGGCGGCTTCGGACTTCGCGCGCTGCACGAGGTTGAGGAAGCTGATCTTGGCGGCCTCCAGGCCGTCGACGATCTCGCTGGTGCGCGCCTGCAGGAAGGCGTGGATGAGCAGGAAGGGGATGGCCACCATCAGCGCGAAGGCGGTGTTGTTCATCGCGATCGAGATCGAGGCCGACAGCATCTCGGCCTTTTCGGCCGGGTTCACCTGCGCCACCGCGGTGAAGCCCTTGATCAGGCCCACGATGGTGCCCAGCAGGCCCACCAGCGTGATCACGTTGGCGAAGGTGGCGATGTAGTGGGTGCGCTTTTCCAGGCGCGGCACGATCTCCATCATGCCTTCTTCCATCGCGGCGTCGATGTCCTCGCGGCGGCTCGGGCTTTGCATGCGCTGCAGGCCGTTGGCCACGATCTTGCCGATGGCCGCGTCGGAGTCGGCGGCCAGGCCATAGACCTCCTTGAACTTGCCGTTCTGCAGCATGGGCAGCAGCTTGGCCCACAGCTTCTTGTTCTGGGCACGGGCACGGCGCAGGAAGGCATAGCGCTCGATGGCGATGGCCACGCCCAGCGCCATGATCAGCATGCTGATGTAGATGAAGGCACCGCTGTCCTGCACGAACTTGACGATGAATTCGAAGGTGTTCATGGACGTCTCTCCGGGTACGACTGAAAGGGTTGTGTGGGTATTGAAGGGTCAGCGGGCCGGTGCCGCGGCCGGGGAGGCCGGGGCCTGGAGCACACGTTCGTAATGCAGCTGGCGGCGGAACACGTCGCGGTCGACCGGGGCCAGCGCCTCGTCGAGCACGCCTTCGACGGGACGGCCGGCCAGCTCGCCGGGCACGGGCTTCTTCCAGGGCACGATGTAGAGCACCTTGGGCAGCTCGCGGTTGCCGATGATCTGCGTGCGGTCGAGTTCGGCGCGATCCTGCGCCAGCGCGGGCCCGGCCAGCAGGCCCAGCAGCAGCGAGGCAGTGAGCGTTCTCATCGCGGCTCCTTCTGGTTCGCGGCCACGGGGGCCGGCTTGCGGTTCTTCAGGTCGATGACCCATTTGTTCACGTCGGCGTCGCCGCCGGGCACGAGGCTCAGGTAACGCTCGTACAGGCCCAGGGCCTGGGCCGCATTGCCAAAGTAGAGGTCGTGCAGGATGCCCAGGTTGAGCACCGCGGGGGCGTAGTTGTCGTCGGCGTCCAGCGCTCGCTCGTAGGCTTCGCGCGCCTGCGCGAATCGGCCCTGCTGGCGGTAGGTGATGCCCAGCTGGTTCCAGTAGGACGGCTGCTTCGGGCCGAGCCGCGTGGCGGTTTCCAGCGCCTGGGCCGCCTCGTCCAGACGACCGGCCTGGCGGGCGATGAGGCCCAGGTTGGCAAACGGCCCGGGCAGGTCGGGGTGGCTGCGCGTGAGCGCCTCGAAGCCGCGCTGCGCCTGCTCGGCGCGGCCGGCCACGAGCTGGCGGCGGGCTTCGTCGAAAGCCCGCTGCGCGGCCGGGTCCACGGCCGGCGGCGCTGGCGGGGCCGCCGGGGCAGGCGCCGGCGCTGCCGCCGCCGCGGGAGCCGGCGCCACAGGGGGGGTGCCGAGGCTGACCGTGGCACACCCTCCCAGCAGAGCCGCCCAAGTCAGCAAGGTGCCAGCGAACACCGCGGAACCGGCTCCGCCGGGCCGCTGGTGTTGCCCCCTCGAGGGGGCGCGCGCAGCGCGTAGGGGGGGAGCGACATCAGCGGATCGCATCGATCGCTCCTTCGCTCTTTTCGGACTTGCCGTAACGCACGGGCCGCAGCTTGGCCAGCGCGGCGAAGCTGCGCTGCACCCATTCGTCGTAGATGCCGGCCTTGGTGCGCTGGGTGTTGATCTCGTGCAGCTCCATGGCCTTTTCCTCGAAGGGGAAGGCCTGCTCTTCCAGCATCACCTCGTACTGCTCCAGTTCCAGCTTGGACAGGCGGCGCGGGCGCTGCGACTTGAGCATGGCGCTGCCGAAGTCTTCGTAGATCGCCGCCGTGTAGTAGGTGGCCGCGGTGGTGACGCCGGCCACGCCGTATTCGGCCGCCGCCCCATAGGCCTTGAGCGCGGCCTCCATGCGCTGGCGCTTGAGGCGAAGGTTGCGGTCCAGCGGCTCCACCAGCGCCACCTGGCGGTAGGCCTCGTAGCTGGGCTGGGCCAGGGCCAGCGCGGCCGTGCCGCCCAGGAAGCGGGTGCGGTCGGTGCGGGCGTTGCCGCCGCGCTGGTCGGCCAACATCACTTCGCGCATCCAGTGCTGTTCGCGCGCGGCGTTGCCGTCGGCCTTGGCGAGCTGGGCCAGGCGATAACGTGCTTCCACCGCACGCTCCAGCGGCTGAGGATGCTGCTGCAGGTAGCGCTCGTAGGCCCGCGTGGCGGCCACGCGCGAAGCGCCGCGTTCGGTGGCCTTCTGATGCAGCTCGGCCGCCTGCCATTGCGCCTCGCGGGCCACGGCCGGGTCGCGGTGGGTGGCGGCCACGCGTTCGAATTCGCCGGCCGCCTGGGCCCAGTTGCCTTGTTCGAGATAGACCGTGGCCAGTTTGGCGGGAACGTCGGCCTGCAGCGGGTGCGTGGGATGCTGCTGGCGGAAGGCCTCCAACGAGCGGGCCGCCGCGTCCCAGTCCTTCAGGCCGATGAGCACGGCCGCGGCGTCGTACTGGGCCGTGGCGCGCACGGCCGATTGCGGCGCCACCTGGGCGATGCGCTCGAAGTGGCCCACGGCCTCGCGGCCCCGGCCGGCGTCGCGCGCGGCCTCACCCTGCTTGTAGATGGCCGCGGCCTGCCGCTCGACCAGTTCGTTGCGGCCGGCGGCCTGTGCGGGCGTGAGCACCAGCACCTCGCCGTAGGCGCGTTCGGCGATGTCGAAGCGCCCGCCGTCGAAGGCGGTGTGGGCCAGCACGGTCCAGGCCACCCGACGCTGCGCGTCGGTGGCCGGCGGCTGCAGGGCCAGCACCTGCTGGGCCACGGCTTCGGCGCGTTCGGCGTCGTTCAGCGCAAACAGGGTTTCGGCGGCGGTCGTGAGCACGGCGCCGGTGCGCGGGTCGGTGGGGAAGGCCTTGGCAAAGCGCAGGCTGCTTTCCACGGCCTCGCGCTTGAGCGGTGTGACCTGCTCGGGCCGTGCGGCCTTCTGCAACTCGGCATAGCTCAGCAGGGCGGAGTAGCCGGCGTCGGCGCTGCGCGCGTGCTGCGGGTAGCCGTAGGCGGTCTTTTCGTACTCGACCGCGGCTTCAGCGTGGCGCTTGTCCTCGAAGAGCAGTTCGGCCAGCAGGAAGTGGTTCTGCGGTGCCTGCGGGTCGTCGGGGAAGGACACCAGGTAGAGGCGGTACCAGCGCACGGCCTCCTGGTAGTCGGCCGAGGCCTTGGTCTTCTGCGCGCTGGCGTGGTAGTGGCGGGCCAGTTCGCTCAGGTGGGTCTTGACCAGCGGCTGCGCGCGCTCCCAGCCCTCGGGGTTGGCGCGGCGGAACTCACTGTCCACACCGTAGCGGCCCACGTATTCCTTCTTGGCCTCCAGCGCCAGCGTGGCAAAGCCATTGGCCTGGTAGATGTCGATCACGCGGGCCTGCAGCACCGGCGCCTGCGCATGCAGCGGCTGGCGGCGTGCGAAGGCGCCCAGCGTGTCGGCGGCGTCCTTGACGCGCTCTTGCTGCAGGTAGAGCTCGGCGAGCTGCTCGTAGACGCGGAATTCGTAGCCGCGGCGCACCTCGCTGTCGATGTAGGGCGGGATGGATTCCGCGCCCTGCAGGTTGGCCAGCGACAGGCTCGCCACGCGGAAGGTGTCTTCGATCAGCTCGCGCTCGGCGCGCGACAGGCCTTCGATGCCATCGAGTCCGGCCTCGCCGCCGCGGCCTTCGAGCGTGAGGTCGAGCACGCCGAAGAAGGAGGCCAGGGCTTCGTCCAGCCGGGCCTGCTTGAAACGCGACCAGCCCTGCATGTAGAGCGCACGCTCGCGATAGGGGGTGTCGTCGCCGCTGGCCAGCACGGCGGTGTAGGCGTCTTCGGCCTGCGGGTAGCGCGTGGCGGCAAAGAGGATCTCGCCGCGGCGGAAGTGGGCCTCGTCGCGCGTGGCGGTGTCGGGGTAGGCGGCCACCAGGCGGTCGAGCACGGCCAGGGCCTGTTCAAGCTGCCCCCCCTGTTCATGGGCACGCGCCAGCTGGTAGAGCACGCGGTCGGTGTCGGGTGCCTTCGGGTAGGTGCGCAGGTAGTCCTGGTAGCGGGTGATGGCGGCGCGGAAGTCGGCCTCGGTGCCCGCGGCGGTGCCCTCGGCCATGCGGCGGTCGGCCAGGTCCATCTCCAGGTCGCCCAGGCGGCGCATGGCTTCGGCGCGCTGCGGTGCCTTGGGGGCCACGTCCAGGAATTTCTGGTAGGCCGCGATGGTCTGTTCTTCGGTGGTGCGGATGCCCGGGTCGGCCGGCAGCTCGATCTTGCGCCCGGCCAGGCTCTTGAGCGTGGGCTCGTTGTCGGGGCTGCCCTTGCGCGGTCCCGAGCAGGCCGCCAGCGCGGCGGCCAGGATCAGCAGCGGGGGCAGGAGGCTAGCGCGGTGCCGCATCGGATCGCTCCTGCGCACCGCCCGCCGCGCGGGTGGCATGGTCATACAGCTGGGCCACGGCAAAGCGGGCCTGGGTCGCATAGGCCGCCAGGCGTTGCTGCTGGCGGGTGAGTTCGGCCACGGCCAGGGCCTCGACCGCTTGCTGCTGCTCGCGGGTGAGTTCGGCCACGCGGGGGGCCAGGGCCTCGATGCGCCCCCCCAGGGCCGGAATGCGGCCTTCGAAGGTGGCAAAGCGCGCGGGCTCGTCGCGCTGGGCCTGGGCCAGGGCCGCCTCGCGTGCCTGCGCCTGGGCGAGCTGTTCATCCACCGTGCGCTGGGTCTTGCGGGCCTCCCACAGGCGCACGGGGTAGTCTTGGTCGAGCGTCCAGCGCAACACGCCTTCGGCCAGGCGATGGCGTTCGCGCAGGGGTACCGCCTCGGGCGCATCGCCCACCCGCGCGAGGGTCTCGCGCACGCGGGCCAGGCGCTCCAGTAGCTCGCGCTCCTTGGGCGTGGCCAGGGCCGCGGCATCGCGCTGCTCGATCACGCGGTCGAGCTCGGCCTGCACGGCATCTCGCCGGCGCTGCAGCGCGGCCACGCCGGTTTCGCTTTCGCGCGCGGCGGCCTGGATGCGCGGCAGCCGGTCGGCAAAGGCCTGCTTGCGGTGTTCGAGGATGTCGTGGAAGGCTGCGAGCTTGTCGCGCCACTGGGCCAGGTTGTCGGCCAGGAACTGCAGGTCGCGGTAGTTCTTGAAGGCTTCCTGGAAGTCGTGGCGGGCCAGCACCTGGGCCAGGTGGCTGCCATGCGGCATCTGCGGCAGCTCGCGCAGCTGCCAGAACCAGCCCATCTCCACACCGGGGTTGAGCGACATCAGGCCCTCGACCAGCTTGCCGGCGCGGATGGCCGCGATGGATTCGTCCAGCGCCGCGTGCTCGCGCTCATAGGCAGCGATCGCGTCCTGGTAGCCCTGCAGCGCCAGACCGAAAGCGCCGAGCTCGGCCTGCGCATAGGGCACGGCAATGCGGGCTTCGAGCACGGCAGCGTCATCGCCCTCGCGACCGGCCAGCTCCATCCAGGGCACCAGGGCCTCGCGGGGCTGGTCGAGCGAGGCCGCGGCCCAGCCGAAACCGAGGAGCGCCTTGTTCGATTGCGGGCCGTGCAGGCGCACCCGCTCCAGGTACTGACGCGCCTGCTTGGGCTGCTCGGCCTGGAGCGCAGCAAAGCCCAGGGCCACGTTGGCCCGGTCGCGCAGCACGCGGTATTCCTCGCTGTTCGCACCGGCCCGGCCGATCTCATCGAGCCAGGGGCTGCCGGCCTCGGTCTCGTTGTTGCGGATCAGGGCCACGCCGAGGTTGTAGCGCGCATAGGCGGCGCGCATGGCGGGCTCGGGGTCGTTGCGGCGGGCCTGGGCGCGGCTGGCCTCGATCTGCTCGCGCAGGAGCGCGGCGGCCTGGCCATACTGTTCGCGGGCCATCAGCACCTGGGCCCGCAGCAGGGCGTGGTCTTCACGGAACTCGGTGGGCAGGTCCTGGCCGATGCGGTCGAGCGCGGCCTGGGCCTCGTCGAGGTAGCCGCGCTGGTAGCGGATCTTGGCCAGGTAGTACCAGGCACGGTCGCGCACCGAGGGGCGGGCACCCTGCTCGATGAGCGTCTCGAAGATGCGCCCGGCCTCGCGGTGCAGGCCGTACGAGAGCAACATGCCCCCGCGCAGGATCTCGGCCTCGTCGGCGTGCTGGGGCACGCGCTCGAAGTGCTGCGAGACCATCAGCGTGGTCAGCGAGGTGAAATACTGGTCCTGGAAGAAGTGGAAGAGCCCGTCGCCGTAGTGCGGGTCCTTCACAGGGCCGGGGCCGCGCGTGGTCTGCGCGGCCGCACCCAGGCTGAGCACGGCCACCGCCAGGCCGGTGCACAGCACGCGGCGCCAGGAATGGGGGGCCAGAGGTCGAAGACGCATGGAAAGGCCTTGCTGCCGGGTTACTGCCAGACCTTCACGTTGAACTCCGGCTGCAGCTTGCCGGTGGAATCCTGGATGCGCAGCTCGATGTACTGGGGGTCGGCCCCCTTGTCGAACTTCACGGTCGCGCCGCGCCGGTAGTCGCGCTGGTGCGGGCCGCCGCCGGTGAAGATGGCCACCAGCTCGTGGTTGCCGGTGCGCAGGTTGCCCAGGTACAGGCGCTGCACGCCGCCGCGGTGCAGGGCCTGCACTTCGGCCGGCGTGTACAGGTGGCTGGCGACCAGCTTGTCGCCCAGCTTGATCTGCACCGACTCCAGCTCGAAGAGCTTGCCCACGTCCATCGACACGAACACGGCCACCTGGGTGCTGGCCGGGAAGAGCAGTTCTTCCTCGAGCACGAGCAGGTCGCGGTTGAGCTGGATGAGGTCGTTCTTGAGCGTCTGCACACGATCGTCCAGCGAGGCGGCCGGGGCAGGAGCAGCGCTGGGGTTGGCCCAGGCGAGGCCGGCTGCGAGGCCGAGGGCGGCAGCCAGGAAGCGAAGGAGGTGTCGGTACGGCATGGTGGCTCTCATGGGCGCGCTCGTTCAGAAGGTGGCCGACAGGTAGACCTGGAACACGTTGGCGTTGTACGAGTACGGCCGGCCGGTGCGGATGTCGGTGAAGTCCTTGAAGTTGTAGAGCTTGTATTCGTAGGCCGCATGGGCCTTGAGCTCGTAGCGGCCCGGCACCCGCTTGGCGCGGTAGCTCAGCTTCACACCCACCGAGGGCGAGTTGAAGGTGCTGAGCTGGCGGCTGCGCGAGATGTAGGTGGTCTCGGCCGTGGCGTTGTCGCTGTAGAACAGGGCCTTGGACTGGCTGTGGTAGCGCAGGAAGCCGTCGACCAGCGTGTCTTCGCGCACATAGCGGCTGTAGCCCACTTCCACGGTGTGGGCGGTGATGTCCCAGGTGTCCCAGAAGTAGCGGTACTCGGCATGCACCGCGGCATCGCTGCCGACGGCACCGGTGATGCGGCCCTTGATCGCCCGGCTGGTGCGCGTGCGGGGGTTGCGCTCGGGCACGGCTGCGCCGAAGACACGCGCCACGCGATACGGGTTGCCCAGGTAGCCGCTGTCGGACACCGCCTCGGCGTTGAGGCTGGCGATCCAGCGGGGCGTGAGGATCTGGGTGACGCCCAGGCGGTAGCGCCAGTGCAGGGCCTCATCGAAGAAGCCCACGTCGGAGCGGCCCACCTTGTCCCAGGCGCGGGTGAAACCCAGGCTCACGGTGGTCATGCCGCCGAAGACGTCCTGCGAGACATCGATGCTGACGGAGTTGGCCTCGTAGTCGGGTTCGGTACTGCGGGTGGTGGACAGCGACATCAGCGAGTCGCGGTAGACGTAGTCGAGCCCCAGGCCGTACTCGGTGCGGCGCTCGGAGTAGGGGCTGGCCGTGGTGACCACGTCGATGGACGCATTGCTCACCGCATCGACGTTGTAGAAGGCCGAAAGGGACACGCGATCAGCCATGCTCTTGCGCACCAGCAGTGCCGGCCCGTAGGCGCGGGTGCCGCCGCCGTCATAGAGGTGGTAGAGGGCTTCGGCCTTGTCCTCGGGCAGGGTGACGGCCTGCGCCGAACCGGCAGCCAGGGCCGCCAGCCCGGCCGCGCGCAGCGCGCGCGGGGTGCGCATGCGCCACTGGGCCATGAAGCCGCGCAGCCAGCGCGCACTTCGGTGGCCGGTGTGCCGGGAGGTCTCAGTTGCAGCCACAACCGCCTCCTTGCACGCCGTTGCCACCCCGGCCACCCTCGCGCACCTCGCGAACGTGTTCGGTGTGGCGGGCCGAGAGCGCATCGCGATGCACCTGCATGATCGGGTCGGCCAGGCGCTCGCGCTCGTAGGGCTTGACCCAGGGCTCGGTTGCGCAGGCCGACAGCAGCACGGCCAGGGCCAGGACGGGAAGGCACCGCATCGTCATGGTCCTCATTCCTTCAGCAAGGCGCGGATCTGCTGTTCGTAGAGGTTCTCGTAGCCACTCTGGTAGCCGCGATGCAGATGCCGCGCGCGCCCGTCACGGTCCACGATCACGGTGTAGGGCATGGCCTTGAGGTCGTACTGGCGGCTCACCTTCTTGTCGGCATCGAAGAGCACCGGGAAATTCAGGCCCAGCTTCGACGCCATGCTGGCGGCCTTGGCCGGGTCGTCGTCGATGCTCACTGCCATCACGGTGAAACCCAGGGCGCGGTACTTGTCATACAAGCGGTTGAGATGGGGCATCTCTTCGCGGCAGGGACCGCACCAGGTGGCCCAGAAGTTCACCAGCACCACATTGCCGCGCTGCTCCTGCAGGCGCATGGCCGAGCCCTTGAGCGTGCTCAGCGTGAAGTCGGGGGCGGGCGCGTTCGGCTGCGCGGCCAGAACCGGCATGGCAAGGCAGAGGGCGGACAGGGCGGCGAGGTGGCGGAAGGCGGAGATCAGGTGCATGCGGGACTCCTGGGCGTGCACGACAAGGTGGTTCAGAAGAAGAAGCTCAAGCCCAGCGTGAGCTCGAGGTTGTGGGTGCTGCGGCGTTCGCCCAGCAGGTCGAAGGAGAAGATGTGGTCGCGGAAGTCGAGCTGCAGGGCCGAGCGCTGGCCCAGCAGGAAGCGTGTGCCCAGGCCGATGTTGATGGTCTGGTTGCGCTGGTCGTCGAGTTCGGTGCTGCCGATGCCGGCGATCAGGTAGGTGACGGTGGCCTTGGCGCGCTTGGCGCCCAGGAACACCTCGCCGGGCAGGATGTTGTAGCCCAGCGAGACGTTGTAGTAGGTGAGGGTGGACTTTTCGCTCTCGAACACACCGCCGGGCAGGATGCGGCGGAAGGACTCGTCGCTGACACGTGCCCGGCCGTAGGCCGCCTCGAAGAAGAAGTCTTCGGTGAGGTGGTAGCCCAGGCGCACGCCCACCACGGGGCTCGCGCCGAAGCTGTCGGTGGAGTAGATGCCGGTGAAGAGCCCGGCGATGATGTCCTTGGAGGGGATGCGGGGCAGGCGTACTTCGCGGCGCTCGACCTCGGGCACGATGACCTGCTCGTTGGCCGGGCGCTGGGGCTCGCTGGCCTGTGCGGCAGCCAGCAGCGGGGTGAGGAGCAGGGCCGCGGCCAGCAGGGCCACCGTGAGCCAGGGGTGAAGGGCGCGCTTGGAAGGCATGAGGACGTCCGTTCAGAAGAAGAAGGCCAGGCCCGCGGTGAAGGCCCGGTATTCGATGGAGCGCTCGTCGGCGACGAAGGCGGTGTAGAGGCTGTAGTCGGCGGTGAGCATGAAGCGCTCGCTCAGGTGCCAGCGCAGGCCCAGGGTGGCCTGCCCCAGGTTGGCGTCGGTGCGGATGGCGCTGACCAGGCTGCTGTTGGGCACGTTGGAGAAGCGCCCCACGCCCACGCTGAAGAAGGGCGAGAGCCGGCGGTCGGACCAAGGCTCGGCGGCCAGGCCCACATGCCAGAAGCTCGTGCCCGAGAAGCTGCCCTGCACCTGGCCCACGTGGGCGTCCACGCTCAGCGAGGTCGACAGCCGGTAGCCGGCCGTGAGCTTGAGCATGGGCTCGCCGTCGAAGCGCCCCCAGCTGCCGCCGGCCAGCATGCGCCGGCTCAGGTAGTCGTCGAGCACGATGTCGCGGAAGGTCCGCTCGCTGCCGGCCGCGGTGAGCGTGCGTTCGAGCTGGCGGCGGTGCACCCAGCCTTCCTTGCCGTTTTCCGCGCGCACCTGGTACCAGTCGGTCTGGCGCAGCGTGATGGCGACCCATGCGTGCCGGTCGACCACATGGAAGATGGGGTAGCCGCGCCCGGGGCCGGTGCGCAACTCGATGTAGGGGTCGGCCACCTGCACGCGCTCATAGCCGTCGTCGGCTGAGACGGCGCTGACTTGCGCCGCGGCCGGAAAGGCGGCGCCCACGGTCAGGCTTGCGACGAGGAGGCACTGCGCACCGAACCGGCGCCCGGGTACTGCAAGAGGCATCGGCAATCTCATTCGGTATTGCAGGCGCCGGTCTCCGGGTCGGGCGGCGTGAACATGCTGTTGGCTGCACTGCTGAACTCGTCCTGGCCGGCCGGCATGGGTCGGCTGATCCAGTAGCGAATCAGGCGCACGTTCGGGTCGTTCTCGTCCTGGAAGATGAGGCCGCCGCCGTGCAGCACGTTGAGCACCATGGGCTTGGTGAGCAGGCGGCTCTGCAGGGGCGCACCGAAGACCACCTCGCCCTGAGAGGAGTAGAAGTTGCGGTACATCGGTGTGTCGCGCACGACGTCGGGCGTGTTGGCTGCATCCGAGAGATCGACCTCCTGCGCCTCGGGCACCACCCGGAAAGCGCCCCCGGTGCCGGCACGGTCCTCATGGCAGCCTGAACTCGCACAGGTGTTGAGCGAAATGGACCCGTTCTGGTTGACCGGCAGCTGGGCCAGGAAGATGGGGTTGACGCACTTCTGGAAATAGACAAAGGACAGCCGCTGCCCACCCGCGCCCGGTGGGTTGCTCACGACCGGCGGGTTGTCCAGGGGGTTGGAGCCGCCGCCGCAGCCCGCCAGCACGAGGAGTGCGAGCGATGTCCCTGCGACGGCCTGGCGGGCGCTCGGCGACACGGATTTCATGGATTGCAGCCCGACTGGATCCAGTTGGCGATGGCGTTGTAGTTCGCGCTGCCCGCCGGCAACACCGCCCCGCCGGTGCCACCGGCCGGATGCGGCGCCGTGGACGGGCGCGACAGCAGCAGGTTGTTGGCCGGGTTGCAGGTGTCGTTGATCAGCGTGAGCGTGACGTTGAAATCGCCCTCGGTGGCGCCGGTGAGCACGTAGCGGTTGCCGGCGAAGCTCACGGCCAGCGCGTCACCCAACGACGCCCCGCTGTTGTTGCCGCCCGCCTGGTGACAGCTCGCGCACTGGCTCATCAGGATGGGCTGCACGGTGGCCTCGAAGGCCGTCTGGCTGAGGGTCTGCACCGTGCGCACGCCGCTGGCCCCGTTGAACGGGTCGTTGTAGTACTGGGCGCCCAGGTCCATCCACTCGGCGAGCAGGCGCTTTTCGGCCGCGTTGAGCATCGTGGCGTGGTTGGGTGCGCTGCCCGAGGGCGTGGGGTAGATCGCACGCGGGCCGCTGCCGGCCAGCAGGGTGTGGCCGAAGAGGATCTCGGTGAGGCGGCTCTTGCGTGCGATGCCGGCGGTGTTGGCGGCGCTGGAGCTGGCCTGCACTCGCGGGGGCTGGCGCTCCAGCATGGGCACGCCGTCGCGGATGCGGGTGACGGGCTGGCCGCTGCCGTCGAGCAAGGGGTCGCCCACCAGCAGTTCCTCGTAGGAGGTCATGCGTCCGGTGCCGCTGATCGTGCCGCGCAGGTCCAGGCGCGTCGGGTCGCTGTGGCAGGACACGCAGGTGCCGGCCGCGCGGGTGCGCTCCCACAGCGGCTGGATGTGCTCGGGGTAGTTGATGACGCCGTTCACCGGCGCCGGCGTGGCCAGGTCGTTGGCCGGGTCGGGGTTGCCGGTGTAGCGCACGATGATGGGCGCACGGGCGTTCACACCGGGGCGCGAGGTATCGGCCCAGACATCGCTGTAGAGCATGTCCGTGACGAGCTGCAGCGCCGCCGGGTCGAGGAAGGTGCGGGTGGAGGCCATGGTCTGGCCGCTCTGGTGGGCTGCCGCCATCGCTGGCAGCAGCGCTGCCGGCTGGGTGTCGACCACAGCACCCGAGTTCAGCGAAGCGCCCCGGCGCGGGCTGTGGCAGCCATTGCAGGTGCGGCGCTCGCCGGGACGCACCTGGATCCAGTTTGCATGAGTCTGGAAAGCGCGGCCTTCCGCATCGACCACGGCCAGCGCCAGCGGGATGTCGGCCGGGATCTCGAGCTTGAAGGAGCCATCGGGTTCGATCGGGGCGTAACCCAGGATCTGCTGCTGCTCGAATTCGGTTTCGCCGATGGCCTGGCGCAGGCCCATCGACGAGGACGGCGGCGGGATGGCCCGCGTGGCGCGAACGAAGCGCACCGGCGTGCAATGGTAGGCGGGGTTGGCCGGGCCCTTGATGGCCAGCAGGTCCGCCACCTGCGTGGCGGTGCTGGTCGGATCGGTGTTGGCCGTCATCGCGATGCCGCGGGCACAGCCTGGCGGCAGGTCGTCGGCCGTCAGCATCATCTCGGCCATGCGGCCCAGACGGTCGGTGTTGTAGATGCTGCGCACCTCGATCAGGGCCATGTTGCGGGCGGCCAGCGCGGGATCGACATTGGTCGGGTCACTCGCCTGGGGCTCGCTGCGGGCCTGCAGGGCGATCGGGTCGGTGTACATGTAGCCGGTCGGCGGCGCAGCGACGATGCGCCACGTCTGGTTGGCCGGGTTGAACATGTAGATGGCATAGTTGGGCGGGACGTTGTCCTGCAGCTCATCCTCGGCCACGGCCTGCATCGTGCGGCTGCGGTCGGACAGGCGCTGGATCTCCGCCTGGGTGAGCGTGCTGCACGACACGGTGCGCGCAGCGCGCGTGACCTCGCACGGACGGTAGGCCAGCAGCACGCGGTTGGTGCCATCCCACAGCGGGTAGGGCGTGGTCACACGGCCATGCAGCGACAGGCCGCGGTCCATGTTGAGTTCCTGCGCCGTGACCTGACGCTGGCCGCCCTGGGCCGGCACCGTGGTGTTGGCCGGCGTGTTCTGCTCGGAGTAGTTGGCCGCGTCGATGAACATCAGGGCGCCACCCTCGTCGGTGCGCTGCAGCGGCATCAGCGAGGAGGCCAGGAAGCCGGCATAGGGGCCGGACGGGTCCATGTCGCGCGGGTGCAGGAAGCTGTTGCCCGGGCTGTGGGCGCCGTAGAACACGAAGGTGTCGGTGCCGTCGGGCTTGGAGCGGAAGATCGCGAAGCGGTTGCGATCGGCCATGTGCTCCCAGCGCGAGTACATGATGTCGCCGTTGGGTCGCACCACCGGGTTGCGATCGTGGCTCTGGTTGAAGGAGATCTGCTGGATGTTGCCGCCGTTGGCATCCATGGTATGGATGTTGAGCACGCGCTCGCGCTCGTATTCGTCCAGCGCGAAGTAGCTGCGGCCCAGGGCTTGGTCCTGCGAGGACTTGTGCTGGCGGTTCGACGCAAACACGAAGCCGCGGCCGGCCGGCAGGTAGTAGGGGTCGACATCGTCGTGCTGGGTGGAATCGGTGATGCGCCGGAAGGTGCCGCCCGTGAGGCCGCCCGACGTCATGTCGTATTCCCAGATGTTCCAGCGGCCCGTGCAGGCGGGCTGGCCGTTGATCGTGGCGGTGTTGCTCGCGGGGCAGCGCATCGAGAAGACGATCTTGCGGCCGTCGTAGGAGACCTCGGGGTCGGAGGCGTCGCCCACCCCTTGCGTGAAGCGGCGCGTGAGGTTGATCTCGCGCGCGCTGGGCGAGGAGCGCTCGCGCAGCATCAGGTCGCCGCCCGGGGCGAAGGGGCTGCCGTTGGTCGGGTCCAGGTTCACGCTGCTGGAGCGCATCACATAGGCGATGGCCACATCACCTTCCACCGTGACGTTGTCACCGTCGCTGCCGCTGCCGCTGCACGCCGCCAGGCCCAGCAGGGGCAACATCAGCGCCAGGATTCTCAGGCTCATCGGGGTCTCATGGGTTTTCATGCTGTTCTCCGTGGGGCCGGCCTCGTGAGCCGGCGTCATCGACCGTCAGACACCAACTTCTCTTTCAGGGATCGCGGCACCTGCACGCTGCAGGCCCGCGGACACATGCAGACGCCCCTGCGCGTCGACGACCACCGCGTCGGCGCCCGCCTGGGCCTCCACGAGCGCGAGCCCTCGCTCGACGCCCATCACGAACACGCACTTGGACAGCGCCTCGCTCGTGAGCCCGTCAGGGGCGATCACGGTGACGCTGTGGACCTGGTCGGGCGAGCGGCCCGAGGCCGGATCGATCAGGTGGTGGTGGCGCACGCCATCGGTGTCGATGAAGTAGCGCTCGTAGTCGCCCGAGGTGGAGATCGACACGTCCCGCAGCGGCAGCACGGCCGCAGGGGCCGCCTCGTGGCGTGGATGTCGGATGGCCACCGTCCAGGGCCGGCCCTGGCGGTCACCGATCACCCGGCTGTCGCCGCCGGCGGCCACCATGGCGTGCTCGATGCCCAGGCACTGCAGGTGGGCCACGGCACCATCGACCGCATGGCCCTTGGCAAAGCCGCCGAGGTCGATGCACATGCCCGGGCGGGCAAAACGCAGGGTGCGGCGCTTCGCGTCCAGTTCGAGGTGCTGCCAGCCCACCGCCTCGCGTGCGCGCGCCAGGGTGGCTTCATCGGGGCGACGGCCGCTGCGGTAGTCGTAGAGGCGGCCTACCGCGCCGTAGCTGATGTCGAAGGCCCCGCCGGAACGTGCCGACCAGGCCAGGGCATGCTCGATGAGGGCATACATTTCGTCGCTCAGCGGCACGGGGCGCTCACCGGCCTCGCGGTTGATGCGCGAGAGTTCGGAGCCGGGTTTGTGCGGGCTCATGGCGGCGTCGATGCGATGCATCTCGGCCATCACCGCCGACAGCGCCGCCTCAGCCACCCGCGCATCGTCGGCCCACAACTCGGCACGGATCAGCGTGCCCATGATGGCGGCCTCGCGCACCCACCACCGGGCGGCGGCAGGACGGCGCTGCGGGCGCGCAAAGGCCCCCAGGCGATGGCGATGGCTGGCGCTGAGCAAGCCGGTGGACATGCAACTCCCCCTCGTAGGACCTCAGAAAAGGCAAGCGGCATGCCATCGGCCCGCGCCTTGCCATCCGTTTCCCCCGGTTTTCTGTGGCGGGCCGGGCCTCGGGAGGGGGTCTTGCGACCGCCCTGCCAAGCCCACCACGCCTGTGGTTCAGCTCATGTTAGGGAGGGCCTGTGACCCAACGTTTGTCAAAGCCGGCTGGCAGCGACAAGCTTTTCAATCAGTCACAAATCCCCACCTGAATCGGGGGGAAGTGGTGGCCCGGCTTGTTGCATCCAGCAACAACCTCGACGAAGCCCGTCAACCCGGCGCCTGGGGTCGGCCGACACGACTTGACAGAGGTCCAAGGATGTCGGCTCAATATGGGAAGTTTGTCCACGCTTCGATACCGCGCACGGTCACCTTGAGGGCGAGGGCCGCGGCATGGCAAGCTTGCGCGATGCGGGCTGCATCGTCCGCGCCACCTGCGCCGTCGAGCGCCTTGCCATGCTGCTCTTTGCCGACCTCGTGATCGCCCTGGTGGCGCTGCTGCACTTCTATTTCCTCGTGCTGGAGATGTTCCTCTGGGACAAGCCCGCCGGCATGAAGGCCTTCGGCCTGACGCGCGAGTCGGCCGCAGCCACCAAGGTGCTGGCGGCCAACCAGGGGCTGTACAACGGCTTTCTCGCCGCCGGCCTGGTGTGGGGCCTGTGGCTGGGCGAAGCCGGCTTCGGCGTGAAGGTCTTCTTCCTGGCCTGCGTGCTGGTGGCCGGGCTCTACGGCGCCGCCACGGCCAGCCGCAAGATCCTCTACATCCAGGCGCTGCCGGCGGCGGTGGGCCTGGTGCTGCTGGCGCTGAGCTGACCATGGAGTTCCGTCTGATCTACGAAGGGTCGCTGCTCGGACAGGGGGCCAAGTCGCCGCACAAGTGGGAGATCCGCCGCGCCCTGCATCCGCAGCTGCGCCGGCTGTGGCAGGAGCAGCCGCTGAAGGACGTGGCCGCCGACCTGCTGGCCTTTCCCGCCCGGGGACGACTGCCTTCGGTGGTCGTCGAGAAGGACGGGCTGCGCTTTGCCCCCCTCATCACGCGCCGGCTGCACCTCTATGCCGAGATCTCGGTGCTGCTGTTTCGCCAGCAGCCGCGCGGCACGCTCATCACCGACGGTGGCGACATCGACAACCGCCTGAAGACCCTGCTGGACGGCCTGCGCATCCCGCGCGGCTCGAACGAGGGCCGCCAGGAACTGCCCGACGTGCCCGACCCTATCCCCTTTTTCTGCCTGCTGGAGGACGATTCCCTGGTGACCAAGGTCACGGTGGAGTCCGAGCAGCTGCTGCGCCCGGCCGACCCCGACGAGGTGCTGGCCGTCATCAGCGTGCATGTGAAGAAGACGCGGCTCACGCCCGAGAACATGGCGATCTGACGGGCCCGCCATCGGTACCCTCGGCCCACTCCTGCCCCTGAAAGGTCTGCATGCTCACACCCGACGACTTCAACCGCCGCAGCCGCGGCCACCTGCCCGGCCTGCTGGGCATCGAGATCCATGCCGTGCAGCCCGGCGAGTTGCGCGCCTCGCTGGCCGTGCGGCCCGAGCTGATGGCGCCCAACGGCTTCCTGCATGCCGGCACGGTGGTCACGCTGGCCGACACCAGCGCCGGCTACGGCTGCGTGGCGCACCTGCCCGAAAGCGCCTCGGGCTTCACGACGGTGGAGTTGAAGTCCAACCACCTGGGCACCACACGCGACGGCCACATCGACTGCGTGGCCACCGCGGTCCACCTGGGCAAGACCACCCAGGTCTGGGACGCCGTGGTCACGCACCGGGAAAGCGGCCGCACGCTCGCGCTGTTCCGCTGCACGCAGATGGTGCTCTACCCGAAAGGCGGCTGATCAGAAGCTCGTCCAGTCGTCGGTGCCGGTGCGCGCCGGCGCGGGGGCCGGGGCCGGCGCACGGGCACCGAAGTTCGGACGCAGCACCTGGGCCGGGGCTTTTGGCTGCGGCGGCGTTTGCGTTCGCGCCTGCGCCTGCGCCTGCACCTCCAGGCGGAAGAAGGCCACGGCCTGCACCAGTGCCTGCGCCTGGCGCTTCAGGCTGTCGGCCGCCGCCGCAGACTCCTCCACCAGCGCGGCGTTCTGCTGCGTGGCCTGGTCCATCTGCGTCACGGCCTGGCTCACCTGGGCCACGCCGGCACTCTGCTCCGAGGACGCGCTGCTGATCTCCCCGATGATGTCCGACACCCGACGCACCGACTGCACCACCTCCTGCATGGTCTCGCCGGCACGGTGGACCAGGGTGGCGCCTTGTTCGACGCTGTCGATGCTGTCGGTGATCAGCAGCTTGATCTCCTTGGCAGCCTGGGCGGAGCGCTGGGCCAGGTGGCGGACCTCCCCAGCCACCACGGCAAAGCCGCGGCCCTGCTCGCCGGCGCGGGCGGCCTCGACGGCGGCGTTCAGCGCCAGGATGTTGGTCTGGAAGGCGATGCCGTCGATCACCCCGATGATGTCGGACATCTTCTGCGCCCGCTCGCTGATGCCTTGCATGGTGTGCACGGCCTGGCCCACGACCTCCCCCCCGCGCGCGGCCACCGAGCTGGCGCCCTGCACGAGCTGATGGGCCTGGCGGGCGTTGTCGGCGTTCTGGCGCACGGTGGTGCTCAGCTCTTCCATCGAGGATGCCGTTTCCTCCAGGGCACTCGCCTGCTCCTCGGTGCGCTGGCTCAGGTCGAGGTTGCCCTGGGCGATCTGGCTGCTGGCGGTGGCCACGCTTTCGGCGTTGCCGCGCACGGTGCCCACAATGCGGGCCAGGCTGTGCTGCATCTTCAGAAGCGCCTGGGCCACCTGAGTGAGTTCGTCGTTGCCTTGCGGCTCGATGGGCCGGGTGAGGTCGCCCTGGGCCACGCGGTCGGCCGCCTCGGCCGCGTCACGCAGGCGGCGCATCGACACCCGCACGTACACCGCCGCCCCCACCACCACGGCCACACCGGTCAGCAGCATGCCGAGGCTGGCCAGCATCAGTGCCCGCTGAGCCGAGCGGTCGGCCCGCGCCGCCACGGCGGCGGCCTCGTCGCTGAGGGTCTCGATGGTCGCGGCCAGGGTCCGGTTGGGTTCGCGGTCCATGCCCTTGACCGCCTCGTCGCCGGCCGCGGCATCGAAGTTGGCCGCCTTGAAGGCCTCCAGCCCCTGGCGGTAGCCGGCGCCCATGCGGGCATGGGCCTGCTCGAACTGGACCAGCAGATCGCGTGAGGCGCCCTGGGGCAGCTCCTTCGCAAGTCTGGCGACGGCGTCCTTCACGGACGCCTCGCTCTTCTGGAAGCCGTTCCAGTAGCGGTCGAGCTGCTTGGCGTCGCCCCCGCGCAGGAGCACGTTTTTCCACTCCTGCACCTGGGTCTGGAAATCGCTGCGCACCTGGGCCACGTCCCGTGCGGCGGCATTCATCGCCTGCACCTCGCCCGCATAGGTGGCCACGGCGGACTGCATCACGGCCAGGCCGATACCACCGGCCACCACGGCCGCCACCAGACCACCAGCGATCACGAGGGTGAGCTTGGTCACCAGCTTCATGTTGAGCTCTCTTCCGCGCAGAGGTCGGCCGAGCCCCATGCCCGGCCTGATCCGCTGGCGGGTCTTTCGACGCGGCGCGACCCGTCTTGAGGGTGTGCACCAAGGTGTTCGCCCCGGCGCGGGCGGATATCACGTCACACACCAAGCTGGTGCGCGCATCCGCGGGTCTCCCGCACGCTATTCGCTCAGTCGATCACGTCCCGCCGCCTTCGCGCGATAGAGCGCCTCATCCGCCAGGACGTAGAGCTGGTCGGCGCTGAGGTCGGAGAGTGTCTCGCGCCAGACCAGCCCGGCCGACACGGTGACGACGCCGCGTTCGCTGCCTTCGTGCGCAAGCTGCTGGTCCGACACTGCCCGTCGTACACGCTCCACGTGCTGGCGCGCCTCCTCTTGGCCCACGCCGACCAGCAGCACAGCGAACTCCTCGCCGCCCAGGCGGAAGAGGTAGTCGGTGGCGCGGTTGACCTGGCTGTCCATGGCGCGAGCCAGCGCCGCCAGGGCCTGGTCGCCCTGGCTGTGGCCGTAGCGGTCGTTGTAGGCCTTGAAGCGATCGACGTCGAGCATGGCCATCGCGAGCGGGCGGCCTTCGCGTCGGCAGCGATTGAGCTCACGCGTGGCGATGAGGTTGAAGTAGCGGCGGTTGTACAGGCCGGTGAGCTCGTCGGTGATCGAGGCCTGCTGCAGGCGTTCGTTGGCGGCGGCCAGCTCGTGCGTGCGCTCGGCGACCTGACGCTCCAGCTCCACGGCCGCCTGGCGCTGCACGGCCAGCTTCTCGGCCTTGAGGGTGTTCATCTTGTCGGCCAGCGCCAGCGCCAGCAGGACGAACTCGATGGCCGAGCCGATGTTCAGGCTGTACTCGGTCCACACGTTCGAGGGCAGCACGCCGAAGACCTTGAGGAAGGTGGCCAGCGCCCCGAGGGCCAGGGCCGTCCAGGCCAGGACGTAGAAACGCGCCGGACGGTAGCCCCGGGCGGCGATGTGCAGGGCCGCCGCCAGCTGCACCAGCAGCAGCGCGCCACCGGCAGGCAGTGCCATCAGGATGCTCAGCGCATAACGGTCGAGCAGCGCGGGCACCACGGCCAGCGAGGCGAGCGCCGCCAGGCCCACGATGGCGCCGTGCCAGCGCGGCGCCTGCTGGCGCGTTTGCAGGTAGTTGCAGGAGAACACCGCCAGCGCGATGAAGATGGCCGGAATGCTCAGCGCCAGGACCTGGTTGTTGAAGTCCGGGTGATCGGGCCACAGGTGCTGCTGTCCATAGCCCAGGAAGGTGAAGTTCCAGAGCAGGTAGGTGCCCAGGTAGATGGCGTACAGCAGGAAGACCCGGTCGCGCGTGATCGCCGACAGCAGCAGGTTGTAGAGCAGGAGGGCCAGGAGGCCACCGTAGTAGGCGCCGAAGACCATGGTCTCGCGCTGGACGTGGTCGAGGAAGCTGCGCTGCGTGCGCAGCACGAAGGGCACCGCCTCGTGCAGGCCGTCGTGGCTGCCCAGGCGGGCGATGAAGCTCGCTGTCTCGCCCGGCGCCAGCGTCAGCGCAAAGGCCGGGTAGCGATAGACGAGATCGCGCGAGTCCAGCGCGCGGCGGTCGCCGGTGTGCCAGCTGCGCACCGGGCGTCCTTCGCGCAGCAGATGCAGGTCGAGTTCGTCCTGCAGGGCCGAGGCGGCCTCCAGCACCCGGGTCGCAGGGCCGTCGGTGTCGTTGACCACGCGGCCCCGCACCCACCAGGTGGAGGTCGAGAAGCTGAAGTTGAGCACCTCGTCCGTGCTGGGGCGCCAGTCGGCGTCAGGGCGGCTGCGCACCTCCTCGAGCGTGAGCCGGCCCTCGCGGTCTTCGAGCACCTCCAGAGACAGGCCCAGGGGCTGGCGCGCCTGGGCTTGCGACAGGCGCACGGCATCGGGCTGCGCCCAGGCGGGCCAGGCCAGCCAGGCCAGGCAGACGAACAGCAGGCGGGACAGGTGGTGCGTGGTCAATTCGGGCCGGGTGCGCGGGGCACGGGGCCGTGGCGCAGATCAGGAATGTTGGCGGGGATTGTCGGCTCGAAACCTGCCTGCGGGCGTGCCAAAGCCCCGCTGCAACGCAGTTTTGACCTGTCGGCACTTGGCTGGATGCGGCAGCGGCGCCACACTGCCCCTTTTGCTTCCACCCTTGTCACGATGTTGCACAGCCTCACCTGCCGTGGCGGCCTGGTGTCCGCCCCCCACCACCTGGCTGCCCAGGCCGGCGCCGCCGTGCTGCGCGACGGCGGCAATGCGGTGGAAGCCATGGTGGCCGCCGCCGCCGCCATTGCGGTGGTCTATCCGCACATGAACAGCATCGGCGGTGACGGCTTCTGGCTCATCGCCGAGCCCGGCCAGGAACCCGTGGCGGTGCAGGCCTGCGGCGCAGCGGCCGCGCTGGCCACGCCGGGCTTCTATGCCGAGCACGGCTTGGCTGCCATCCCCACGCGGGGCCCGCGCGCCGCGCTCACGGTGGCCGGGGCCATCGGCGGCTGGGCCGAGGCGCTGGCCGTGGCCCAGGGCTGGGGCCGGGCCCTGCCGCTGTCGCGCCTGCTGGCCGATGCGATCGGGCATGCGAGACGCGGCGTGCCGGTCACGCGCTCGCAGGTGGGGCTCACCGCCAGCAAGTGGCCCGAGCTCAAGGACGTGAGCGGTTTTGCCGAGACCTTCGCGGCCCACGGCCTGCCCGCCCTCGGCGACACCCTGGCCCAGCCCCGCCTGGCCGCCACGCTGGAGCAGCTCGCCCGCGCAGGGCTCGACGACTTCTACCGCGGCGATCTGGCCCGCTCGATGGCGCGCGAGCTGGCCGCCGTGGGCAGCCCGCTGCGACTGTGCGATCTGCAGGCCTACCGCGCCCGGCGTGTCGCGCCGCTGTCGGTGTCGATCTCGGCCGGGCGGCTCTACAACCAGCCGCCGCCCACCCAGGGCGTGTCCTCGCTGGCCATCCTGGCCCTGTTCGACCGGCTCGGGGTGCGTGACGCCGAGGGCTTCGCGCACGTGCACGGCCTGGTCGAGGCCACCAAGCGGGCCTTCGTGTGGCGCAATGCCCGGCTGGGCGACCCCGACGCGATGGCCGCGCGCGGCGATGATCCGCAGGCCTTCCTGGGCGAGGCTTCGCTCGACGCCGAGGCCCGCCGGATCGACCCGGGCCGCGCCGCCCCCTGGCCGCTGCCGGCCGTGCCCGGCGACACCATCTGGATGGGCGCGGCCGATGCGCAGGGCCGGGTGGTGAGCTACATCCAGAGCATCTACTGGGAGTTCGGCAGCGGCATCGTGCTGCACGAATCGGGCGTGAACTGGCAGAACCGCGGCGCGAGCTTCACCCTCGGCCCCGGACCGAACGAACTGGCGCCGGGACGCCTGCCCTTCCACACCCTGAACCCGGCGCTGGCGCGCCTGAAGGACGGTCGCACGCTGGCCTACGGCACCATGGGCGGCGAAGGCCAGCCGCAGACCCAGGCCGCCGTGTTCAGCCGCCACGTGCTCTTCGGCCAGGACCTGCAGGCGGCCGTCACCGCACCACGCTGGCTGCTGGGGCGCACCTGGGGCGAGGACTCCACCAACCTCAAGCTGGAGTCGCGCTTCGACCCCGCCCTGGTCGATGCGCTGCGCGCGGCCGGCCACGAGGTGCAGGTGGTGGGGGCCTACGAGGACATGATGGGCCACGCTGGCGCCGTGAGCGTGCACGCCAGCGGTCTGATCGAGGGCGCCACCGACCCGCGGGCCGATGGCGTCTGCGCGGCCGTGTGACGCCCGCTCAGCGCAGGCGGCCGACGTAACGCTGCTGCAGTTCGGCCGCGCGCCGGCTGACCGGCGCGTCGCCCGGTGGGGCACTGTCTGCCCAGGCCCTGGGGGAAGGCACCGGCTTGGGGCGCAGCGGCTGCATGGCCTGTTCGAGCTTGGTCGCCCAGGCCTGGAGGTCGCCATCCGCTTCGCCGCGGCACACGCGCAGGATCTCCTGCGCATATTCCCAGTTGGTGGCCATCCACTCCGTGTCCGTGACGCGGCCCAGCTTGCGCCGCAGCAGGACATGCAGGTGGGCCGCGATGGCCACGCGTTCGCTCTCTGACAGGCTCAAGACGGGTCTCCTTGCCGTGCGAAGTCCCGTCGCGTCTAGCAAATGCCGCGCCACCCCGGGCGCGCGCCGTCAGCGCCGCTGGGACACCGGGCAGGTGCTGAAACCCAGCACGCTGTAGAGCGGGCAGACGCGGAACAGGCCCGTCAGCAGCGGCACCACGCCGATGTATCCCCACAGGCCCACCGTGCCCGTGGCGGCCAGCGCGATCAGGATCAGCCCCACGGCAATGCGCAGGATGCGGTCGATACCGCCCACATTGACTTTCATGATGTCGTCCTTCCATCAAAGCAACAGGCTGCACTGACAGTGTGAGCGCTCGCCGACGGGGTGTGCTTGACCTGCGTCAACCGCTGTGAGCCTGCGGCGTGCGTCACACCCGCTGGGGTTTGCCTGCAAGTGGCTGGACGGGAGGGCGGCTACAGTCTGGAGCATTGCAGCCTCCCTGTCCTTGCCGTGTCGACCGGCCCTGCCCCCCCTACCGCGCCGCCGGCTGAGCCGGCCTCCGCCGAGACGCTGCTCACCGCCATCAGCCGTGTGCAGATGCAGTTCATCGAGGAGCCCGACCTGCCACGCGCCTTCGACCGCCTTCTGCAGGTGCTGCTCGATGTGACTGGCAGCGCCTATGGATTCATCGGTGAGGTGTTGCGCGACGGGGCAGACACGCCCTATCTGCGCACCCTGGCGCTCACCGACATCTCCTGGGACGAGGCCTCGCGGGCCATGTACGCCCGACATGCCATCGAAGGCGTGGCCTTTCGCAACCTGCACACGCTCTTCGGGCATGTGATCACCAGCGGCCAACCCGTGCTGTCGAACCATCCGCGGCAGGATCCCCGCTCCGGCGGCCTGCCGGCTGGCCACCGGTCCATGGACAACTTCCTGGGCCTGCCCTTTTTCCGGGGGGATGAGATGCTGGGCATGGTGGGCGTGGCGAACCGGCCCGGCGGCTATGACGACAGCCTGGTGACGGGGCTGCAGCCCTTGCTGTCCACCTGCGCGGCGTTGACCGTGGCCGCTCGCAGCGAGACCGGCCGGCGGCAGGCCGAAGAGGCCCTGCGCCTGAGCGAAGCGCGTTGGCAGTTCGCTCTGGAGGGGGCTGGCGACGGCGTGTGGGATTGGGACATCGAGCATGACCGGGTCTATTACTCCCGGGTGGGCCATGCCGTGCTGGGCTACGCCGAAGGACAAGTCGGCACGCGCATCGCTGACTGGAACACCCTCATCCACCCCGACGATGTCGCCGCCTGTGTGGCAGCGACGATGCGCCACCTGCGCGGCGAGGACCCGATGATGGTGAGCCGCCATCGGGCCCGCGCAGCCGACGGCCAGTACCGCTGGGTGCTGCTGCGCGGCAAGGTGATCGACCGCGGCCCCGACGGCCGCGCCCGCCGCGCCGTGGGCGTGATCACCGACATGAGCGCCACCTTGGCACCGCAGGCCGCCACCGAGGATGCTCTGTCGCGCCTGCGCAAGCTCTCCCGTCAGGCCCCCGGGGTGCTCTACCAGTTCCGGCTCCATCCCAGCGGACAGATGAGCTTCCCGTTCGCCAGCGACAACTTCGAGGACTTCTTCGGCGTGCCTCTGGCCGAGGTCCAGGATGACGTGCTCAAGCTGATTGAACGCGTGCATGACGCCGACCGCCCCGGCCTGATCGACTCCATCCTGCTGGCCGGGCGCGAGGTGCAACCCTGGGTGTACGAGTTCCGCTTCGTGCGCCCGGACGGCGCGGTGCGCTGGGTGCTCGGGCAGTCCACCCCTGAACTGGAGGACGATGGCTGCGTGCTCTTCCATGGTTTCCTGACCGACACCACGGAGCGCAAGCACATGGAGGCCGAGCTGGGCCGGCTGGAGGAGGCACGGCGCGCCCGAGAAGCCGCCGAGGCCGCCAACCGCGCCAAGACACTCTTCCTCTCGCACATGAGCCACGAGCTGCGCACCCCGCTCAACGCCGTGCTGGGCTTTGCCCAGCTGCTGCGCGACGACGCCAGCCTGGCACTGCCTGCAGCCAAGCGCGTGTGGGTGGAGCACATCCATGCGGCCGGTCAGCATCTGCTCGAGATGATCACCGACCTGCTCGACCTCACCCGTATCGAGGCTGGTGCGCTGCTCGTGCGCCGGGAGCGCGTGGGCCTGGACCACATCGTGGGGGATTGCCTGTCCATGCTCCAACCCCAGGCCGAGGCTGCCGGCGTGCGCCTGCACCCCCCGGCGGCGTCGGGCCTGCAGGCCCTCGGCGACCCGCAGCGCCTGCGCCAGGTGCTGCTCAACCTGGTGGGCAATGCCATCAAGTACAACCGCCGCGGCGGCGAGGTCTGGCTGCACCTGACCTCCCGGGCTCCCGGCCGCATCGAAGTGCAGGTGCGCGACACCGGCCCCGGCATCGCACCCGACCGCCTGGGCGAGCTCTTCACCCCCTTCAACCGCCTGGGCCGAGAGCACGGCCGCATCGACGGTGCCGGCGTCGGCCTGGCCTTGTCCCAGGGACTGGCCCGGCTGATGGGCGGCGAGATCCGGGTGGACAGCCAGCCTGGGCAGGGCTCGCTCTTCAGCCTCGACCTGCCAGCCGCCTGAGAGACTGCCCGGGCGCCCTGTCAGCCAGACACCGACGGACGGACACGAAACAGTCTGTTAAGGTCGGCCGGATGCATTGGCCCCTATCCACCGGGCGCCCGGTGGCCCTGTTCCTGGATTTCGACGGCACGCTCGCCGACCTCGCCGAGCGGCCCGAGGCGGTGCGCGTCGAGCCCGGCCTGGTGTCGCTGCTGGAGCGCCTGCAGGCCCAGCTCGACGGGGCCCTGGCGATCGTCACGGGCCGACCGATCGCCGACATCGACCATTTCCTTCAGCCGCTGCGCCTGCCGGTGGCCGGCATCCATGGTGCACAAGGCCGCCATGCGGATGGCCGCGGCTGGCAACTGCCGCCCCCGGCGCTTGGGGCGGTCGAGGCCGTCGTGCGTGAGCTGCTGGCCCTGGACTCCGGCCTGCAGCTCGAGCGCAAGGCCGTCGCCCTGGCCCTGCACTATCGCCGGGCCCCCCATCTGGCCGAGCGTTGCCTGCAGCACCTGCAGGTCGCCGTGGCCGCCAGCCCGGGGCTGGAACTGCTCCAGGGCAAATGTGTGCTCGAAGTCAAACCCGCCGGCGTGAGCAAGGGCCGCGCGATCGAGCGCTTCCTGGCCGAGCCGCCCTTCCTGGGGCGCCAGCCCGCCTTCGCCGGCGACGACGTCACCGACGAGGCCGGCTTCGACACCGTGCTGCGCCTGGGCGGCCAGGCGCTCAAGGTGGGCGACGGCCCGACGCGGGCGCCACACCGCCTGGACAACCCGGCCGCCCTGCATCAGACCCTGGCTGAGTGGTCTGCGCAGCTGGCCATCCGCCCACGACAAGGAAGCCCCGCATGAACGCCCGCTTCGCCCCGCCCGCCCCGCCCTCGCTGCGCCTGGGCGTGATCGGCAACTGCGCCTACAGCGCGCTGATCGACGAACGCGCGCGCATGGTGTGGTGCTGCCTGCCGCGCTTCGACGGCGACCCGGTCTTCAATGCCCTGCTCGACCCCTCCGAGCGCGGCAGCGACTGGGCCTTCGACATCGAGGACTTCGCGTCGGCCGAGCAGGCTTATGTGCCCAACACCGCCATCCTGCGCACCGTGCTCACCGACACCCACGGCCAGCGCCTGGAGATCATCGACTTCGCGCCGCGCTTCCAGTCGCGCTCGCGCTATTTCCGGCCGATGATGATGGTGCGCCGCGTGCGCCCCCTCAGCGGCGCGCCGCGCCTGCGCGTGCGGCTCAACCCCCGCTTCGACTGGGGCCGGCGCGCGCCGGGGCTCACCCAGGGCAGCAACCACCTGCGCTTCGTGGGCGACGACCTCACGCTGCGCCTGAACACCGACGCTCCCTTGTCCTACGTGCTGTCGCAGGAGCCCTTTGTCGTCACGCGCGAGTACAACTTCCTGCTCGGCTCCGACGAGACCCTGGCCGACGGCATCGGCGACACCGCGCGCCACTTCGAGCAGGAGACCGCCGCCTACTGGCGCCACTGGAGCCAGCGCCTGCACATCCCGCTGGAGTGGCAGGACGCGGTCATCCGCGCCGCCATCACGCTCAAGCTGTCGCTCTTCGAGGACACCGGCGCCATCATCGCCGCGATGACCACCAGCATCCCCGAGGCCGCCAGCAGCGGCCGCAACTGGGACTACCGCTACTGCTGGCTGCGCGACGCCTTCTTCGTGGTGCGCGCGCTCAACAGCCTGTCTGAGGTGGGCACGCTGGAAGACTACCTGCGCTGGCTGTCCAATGCCGTGGCGCAGGCCCGTGGCGGCCACATCCAGCCCCTTTTCGGCGTGGGGCTGGAGCGCGAGCTGCCCGAGTCCCTGATGGAGCATCTCCCCGGCTACCGCGGCATGGGCCCGGTGCGCGTGGGCAATCAGGCGGCCGAGCATTTCCAGCACGATGTGTACGGCAACGTGGTGCTGGGCGCCGCCCAGGCCTTCCACGATTCGCGCCTGCTGCACCGCGCCGGCCCCGCCGAGTTCGAACACCTCGAGGCCGTGGGCGAGCAGGCCGTGCGCGTGTTCGACCAGCCCGATGCCGGCATGTGGGAGCTGCGCACGCGTGCGCGCATCCACACCTCCTCGGCGCTCATGTGCTGGGCCGCCTGCGACCGCCTCGCCAAGATCGCCCACACCCTGCAGCTCAGCGATCGCGCGGACTACTGGTCCATGCACGCGAAGCGCCTGCGCGAGCGCATCCTGGCCGAAAGCTGGAGCGAGGAGCGCCAGGCCTTCGTCGAAAGCTTCGGCGGGCGCGACCTGGACGCCAGCGTGCTGCTGATGGCCGAGGTCAACTTCATCGACCCCAGGGACCCGCGCTTCATCGCCACCGTCGATGCGCTGGAGAAGCACCTCTGCGACGGTCCCTACATGCGCCGCTACGAAGCTGCCGACGACTTCGGCAAGCCCGAGACCGCCTTCAACATCTGCAGCTTCTGGCGCATCGACGCGCTGGCGCGCATCGGCCGAAAGCAGAAGGCCCGCGAGATCTTCGAGGCCATGCTGGCCACCCGCAACCACCTGGGCCTGCTGTCGGAAGACACGCACGAACGCACCGGCGAGCTCTGGGGCAACTACCCGCAGACCTACTCGATGGTGGGCATCATCAACGGGGCGGTGCGCCTGTCCGCCCCCTGGGATTCCGTCGTATGAGCCGTCTCGTGGTGGTGTCCAACCGCGTGGCCGACCCACGCAAGAGTGCCGCCGGCGGGCTGGCCGTTGCGCTGGGCGATGCCCTGAACGACACCGGCGGCCTGTGGTTCGGCTGGAGCGGCAGGATCATCGAGCCCGGCCAGTCCGAGGGCAGCGCCCCGCAGCTGCAGCGCGCCGGGCGGGTCACGCTGGCCACGGTGGATCTCTCGCGCGAGGACCACGACAGCTACTACCTGGGTTACAGCAACGGCGTGCTCTGGCCGGTGTTCCACTACCGGCTCGACCTCGCCGACTTCGATGCCGGCTACATCGCCGGCTACCGTCGGGTGAACCGGCTGTTCGCGCAGAAGCTGATGACACTGCTGCAGCCCGACGACGTGATCTGGGTGCACGACTACCACCTCATCCCGCTGGCGGCCGAGCTGCGCGCGATGGGCTGCACGCAGCGCATCGGCTTCTTCCTGCACATTCCGTTGCCACCGCCCCAGATGCTGGCGGCCATCCCGCAGCACGAGTGGCTGATCCGCGCCCTCTTCGCCTACGACCTGGTGGGCTTCCAGTCCGAAGTGGACGTGCAGCACTTCTCGCGCTACGTGCGCAACGAGGCCGACGCCCAGGCGATGGGCGAGGACCGCTACCGCGCCTTCGGCCGCACCACCGTGGCCCAGGCCTTCCCGATCGGCATCGACGTGGACGAGTTCGCACGCCTGTCCCACGCGCGCGAAGCGTGCGAGACCTACGACACCATGCGCGAGCAGTACTCGCGCCGGCGCCTGCTCATTGGCGTGGACCGGCTCGATTACTCCAAGGGCATCCCGCACCGCGTGCGCGCCTTCCGCGAGCTGCTCAAGCACTACCCCGAGAACCGCAACAGCGCCACCCTGATCCAGATCGCCTCGCCCACACGCGAAAGCGTCGATGCCTACGCCGACATCCGGCAGGAGCTCGAAGGGCTGTGCGGCGCGATCAATGGCGACTACGGCGAGCTCGACTGGATGCCGGTGCGCTACATCCACCGCACCGTGGCGCGCAAGCGCATTCCGGGGCTGTGCCGCGCGGCCGACGTCGGCCTGGTCACCCCGCTGCGCGATGGCATGAACCTCGTGGCCAAGGAGTACATCGCCGCGCAGAACCCCGAGGACCCCGGCGTGCTGGTGCTCTCCCGCTTTGCCGGTGCCGCCGAACAGCTCAAGGAGGCGCTGCTCGTGAACCCCTACGACGTGCACGGCACGGCCGAGGCCATCCAGCAGGCCCTGCGCATGCCGCTGGCAGAGCGCCAACGCCGCCACCAGGCCCTGCTCGCGCGCATCCGCGAACACGACGTGCACTGGTGGCGCCGCCGTTTCCTCGACACCCTCGCCCGATGCGGCGACTGATCCCTACCGAAAGGAGTTCCCCCGCATGAACGAAGACCTGATCGCCGGCGCCGGTGCCCTGTGGAGCGGCCTGGGGCAATACACCACCATCGCCGTGCGCATCACGATCATCGCCATCGTGGCCTGGATCGTGGTCGGCGTGCTGCACCGGGCCATCCGGATCTTCCGCGAGCGGCTCACCGCGCGCATCGACGACCGGGAAGCCCTCAAGCGCGCCGAAACGCTCAGCCGGGTGTTCCGCTACATCGTCAGTGTGGTCATCACGCTCATCACGGCCATGCTCATCCTGTCCGAGCTGGGCGTGTCGGTGGCTCCCATCCTGGGTGCTGCCGGTGTGGTGGGCCTGGCCATCGGCTTCGGCGCGCAAAGCCTGGTCAAGGACTACTTCACCGGCTTCTTCATCCTGCTGGAGAACCAGATCCGCCAGGGCGACGTGGTGCAGCTGGGCAGCCAGTCCGGCGTGGTCGAGGAGGTGACGCTGCGCTTCGTGCAGCTGCGCGACTACAGCGGCAACGTGCACTTCATCCCCAACGGCACCATCAGCGTGGTCACCAACATGACGCGCGGCTTCGCCAACGCGGTGATGGACATCCGCGTGGCCTACCGCGAAGACATCGATCAGGCCATGGCCGTGATGCACGAGGTGGCCGCGCAGCTGCGCGCCGACGAGACCTTCGGCCCGCGCATCCTGGGCGACCTGGAGATGGCCGGCGTGGACCAGTGGGCCGATTCGGCCGTGGTGATCCGCTGCCGCCTGCGCTGCCTGCCCATCGAGCAATGGGGCGTGCGCCGCGAATACCTGCGCCGGCTGAAGAAGGCCTTCGACCAGGCCGGCATCGAGATCCCCTACCCTCACCTCACGGTATATGCCGGCGAGGGCAAGGACGGCAGCGCGCCAGCCTTCCGTTTGCACACCGCCGCCACCGGGGCCACCCCCGGCGCACAGACCTGAGGGCGCCTGCGGCACCTGCCCTCACCAGCGGGTGTCGACGGGAAAGTGGTAGGCGTCCTCGTGAGCCTGCAGCGGGGCCTGGGCCGCAGCGGCAAAGGCCTTGTCGTCCGGCGGCAGGCCGAAGCGATGGATATGGGCCTCCAGGGCGCTCAAGCGCGCCTCCAGGGCCAGCAGCCAGGCCGACGGACGAGCTGGGAACAACGAAGACAAGGCCAGCAGGCGCTGGCCCCAAGGCAGAGGGGGGGCCTGAGGGTCGTGCAGCACTCGCCAGGCGCGGGCCAGCTCATCGGCGTCGACAGCCCACTGCCCGAGCGCATGCCGGACAGGGGAAGGCGACGGTGCACGTGATGAGGGCGTTGTCATTGTTCTTGGCAGCATACGGGGCGGGCGCCGCGGAAGGCCCCCATTGTCTGTATCGGTGTCGAGGAATCATTCGGGTTTACCCCTGACCCCCCCTTCAGTGGGTGCCGGTGTGAGACGCCCAGCACGGCGCGCGGCCACCTCAACCCTTGCGTGGCTCTGGAGGCTGGCGCGAACCTAAAATAGGGAGTTTGTCCGCGTTGCGGCACTCGGTTGTCAACGCGCCCGCGGAGGCCCCCATGCTCTTCCCCCAGGAATTCGACGTCATCGTCGTCGGCGGCGGCCACGCCGGCACCGAGGCCGCACTGGCGGCCGCCCGCATGGGCTGCACCACCTTGCTGCTGACCCACAACATCGAGACGCTGGGGCAGATGAGCTGCAACCCGTCCATCGGCGGCATCGGCAAGGGCCACCTGGTCAAGGAGGTCGATGCCCTGGGCGGCGCCATGGCCGCGGCCACCGACGAGGCCGGCATCCAGTTCCGCATCCTCAATGGCTCCAAGGGCCCGGCGGTGCGGGCCACCCGGGCCCAGGCCGACCGCATCCTCTACAAGGCCGCCATCCGTCGCTGCCTGGAGAACCAGCCGAACCTGTGGATCTTCCAGCAGGCGGTGGACGACCTCATGGTGGAAGGCGACCGCGTGGTCGGCGCGGTGACGCAAGTGGGCGTGCGCTTCCGGAGCCGCAGCGTCGTGCTCACGGCCGGCACCTTCCTGGACGGCAAGATCCATGTCGGCCTGCAGAACTACAGCGCGGGCCGCGCGGGTGACCCCCCGGCCGTCTCCCTGTCATCCCGTCTGAAGGAGCTGAAGCTGCCGCAGGGGCGGCTCAAGACGGGCACCCCGCCGCGCATCGACGGCCGCTCCATCGATTTCTCGAAACTCACCGAACAGCCCGGCGACCTCGATCCGGTCCCGGTGTTCAGCTTCCTGGGCGACGCCTCCCAGCATCCGCGCCAGGTGCCCTGCTGGATCACCCACACCAACGAACACACCCACGCCATCATCCGCTCCGGCTTCGATCGCAGCCCGATGTTCACCGGCGTGATCGAAGGCGTGGGCCCGCGCTACTGCCCCAGCATCGAGGACAAGATCAACCGCTTTGCCGACAAGGACAGCCATCAGATCTTCCTGGAGCCTGAGGGCCTGACCACCCACGAGTTCTACCCCAACGGCATCTCGACCTCCCTGCCCTTCGACGTGCAGCTCGCCGCCGTGCGTTCCATGCCCGGGCTGGAGAACGCCCACATCCTGCGGCCGGGCTATGCCATCGAGTACGACTACTTCGACCCGCGCGAACTCAAGCCCAGTTTCGAGACCCGCGCCATCGGCGGCCTTTTCTTCGCCGGCCAGATCAATGGCACCACCGGCTACGAGGAAGCGGCGGCCCAGGGGCTCTTCGCTGGCATCAACGCCGCGCTGCAGGTGCAAGGCCGCGACCCCTGGCTGCCCCGCCGCGACCAGGCCTACCTCGGCGTGCTGGTGGACGACCTCATCACCAAGGGGGTGTCCGAGCCCTATCGCATGTTCACGAGCCGGGCGGAGTTCCGCTTGCAACTGCGCGAAGACAACGCCGACCTTCGCCTCACGGAGGTGGGCCGCGAACTGCGCCTGGTGGACGACACGCGCTGGGACGCCTTCAACCGCAAACGCGACGCGGTTTCACGTGAAACAGAACGCCTGAAGTCCACCTGGGTGAACCCACAGATCCTCCCCGCCGCCGACGCCGAGCGGCTGGTGGGCAAGGCCCTGGAGCACGAGTACAACCTCACCGACCTGCTGCGCCGACCCGGCGTGAGCTTCGACACCCTGGCCAAGGTGGCCAGGATCGCCAAGCCCGAGGCCGGTGTTTCACGTGAAACGCTGCGCGCCGAACTCGGCGAGGCCCTGGCCGACGCGGTGATCGAGCAGGTGGAGATCAGCGTCAAGTACGCGGGCTACATCGACAAGCAGAACGAGGAAGTGCAACGGGCGCTGGCCTACGAACACCTCAAGCTGCCGGCGGAGCTGGACTATGCGCAGGTGACGGCCCTGAGCCACGAGGTGAGACAGAAGCTCAGCAAGCACCGGCCCGAGACCCTGGGCCAGGCGTCCCGGATCTCGGGGATCACGCCGGCGGCGATTTCGCTCTTGCTGATTCATTTGAAGAAGGGGCGGTTCAGGGGGTTTGGGGAGGAGCGGGCGGCCTGAGTGTCGGGCTCGCTTCTCGGGGCGCTTCTGACCGTTCACCATGCCGGGTCCCGCCCCGGCGGGCGGGTAACTTTCTTCTGTGGGCCCAGAAGAAAGTCACCAAAGAAGAGGGCCCCAAATACAAAACCATGCGGTTCGTTCTGCGCGCTTCGGACGCACAGTCCAGTGGGCGGTTGGTCACCGCTCAGGCGGATCAAACCCTGGTGCGTCCAAGTCTTTCCCAAGCGCTTTAAAGGCCCAAGGCACCTCGCCGGTCATCGACCGCCCGCCGGACCGCGTGTCCGAAGCTCAACGGTCGACATCGAATGGTGTTGCATTCAGGCCCTTTGCTTTGGTGACTTTCATTTGGGCCAGCAAATGAAAGTCACCCGGCTGCCGGGCCGGGACCCGGCAATGGTGAAAGGCAACCACCGCCCCATCAAGCAAACTCGCAAACCAAATGAAACCTGCCCTCCAATCCGGCCTCACCCACCTCGGCCTCTCTCTGAGCCCAACCCAGGTCGACCTCCTGCTCGCCTACCAGGCGCTCATCGCCAAGTGGAACCGCGTCTACAACCTCACCGCCGTCCGCAGCCCCGAGGAGATGCTGACCCACCACCTCCTCGACAGCCTCGCGGTGGTCCCCGCACTCGCCGCCCGCTTTGCTGAGCAGCCCTTCAAGCTGCTCGACGTCGGCGCCGGCGCCGGGCTGCCAGGCGTGGTCATTGCTATCGCCCTGCCGCAGGCCCAGGTCATCTGCGTGGACACGGTCGCCAAGAAGGCGAGCTTCATCCGCCAGGTTGCGGCCGAACTCGGCCTGAAGAACCTGCGAGCCGAGCACGCGCGGGTCGAGGCGCTGCCTTCTCAGCAGGCGGACGTCGCCACCTCGCGAGCCTTCGCCTCCTTGGCCGACTTCGTCGCCCTGACCCGCCCGCACCTGCGCCCGGGGGGCGTCTGGATGGCCATGAAGGGCAAGGCTCCCGAGGCGGAGGCCGCGGAATTGCCCGATGATGTGGCTGTGTTTCACGTGGAACCTTTGACGGTTCCAGGCCTGGACGCTGAGCGCTGCCTGGTCTGGATGCGCCCCACACAGGAGTCGCCATGAAGTCCTCCCATCGCCTGTCAGCCAAGGCCCATGTGGCCGCCCTGCTGACCGGCCTGGCACTGAGCACCCCCGGCCTGCTGGCCCAGCCTGCGCCGCTGACCCCGGTGCCGAGCGTGGATCTGAACCGCTACCTCGGCACGTGGTACCAGGTGGCGCTCTACCCCAACCGCTTTCAGGCCCAGTGCGCGTCCGACACCGCCGCCACCTACACGGCCTTGCCCGACAACCGGCTGCAGGTGCTGAACCGCTGCCGACAGGTCAGCGGCGAGGTGGATCAGGCCCTGGGGGTGGCGCGCGTGACCAGCCCCTCCACCCTCAAGGTGCGCTTCGCCCCGGCCTGGCTGTCCTGGCTCCCCTTCGTCTGGGGCGACTACTGGGTGATCCAGCTGGCCGACGACTACCGCTACGCCGTCGTGTCCGAGCCGCAGCGCGAGTACCTGTGGGTGCTGTCGCGCAGCCCCCAACTGGCCGCCGAGGACGAACAGCGCATCCGCGCCCAGCTCCTCACCCAGGGCTTCGATCTGGAGCGTCTGAAGAGCCACCCCCAGACGCAGCCCCTGGACCCCTGACCCGCGGAGCCCCTGATGTTCGGCATCTCCGACTTCGGCGCCTACTGCGCCGCCATCCTCATCTTCCTGGCCCTGCCCGGCCCCGGCACCTTTGCCTTGCTCACGGCCACCGGCAAGGGCGGCTTCCGCGCCGGGGCTGCCGCGACCGCCGGGCTGATCGTGGGCGACCAGATCCTGCTCTGGCTGGCGGTGGCCGGCGTGGCCGCCCTGCTGGCCACCCATCCCACCCTCTTCCAGGTTGTGCAGTACGCCGGCGCCGCCTACCTCTGCTGGATCGGCCTCAAGCTTTTGCGCGCCCGGGACGGCGCGACGCCCGTCGTGCAGATGGAAGCCGGCCGCTACCTCCGCCAAGCCACGCTGATCACCGTGCTCAATCCCAAGGCCATCGTCTTCTACATGGCCTTCTTCCCGCTGTTCATCGACCCGGCCCGCCACCAGGGCGTGGTCACCTTCGCTGCGATGGCCGTCACGATCGCGGTGCTCACCGCCGTGTATTGCCTGACCCTGTGCGCCTTCGCCCACGCCATCGCCGAGAAAGTGCGCGCCCACCGTCGCCTGGCCCGCTGGCTGGAGCGGCTGGCCGGCGTGTTCCTGATCGGCTTTGGCATCCGCTTGACGACGAACTGAACTTGACACCTCTGCCGGTGGCACCTGAAAATCCAACCAGTCGTTTCAACCAGACCAGTTTCATGACCACCACCGTCGGTGCCTTCGAGGCCAAGACCCATCTGTCCGCCCTGCTCGACCGCGTCGAACAAGGCGAAGAGGTCGTCATCACCAAGCACGGCCGTCCGGTGGCCCGCCTCAGCCCCATGACCACGTCACGGCGCGAAGAAGTGGCGGATGCCGTGGCGCGCCTGAAGGACATCGGCCAGCGCCTGAGCCTGGGCGGCCTGGACTGGCGCGAGCTTCGCGACGAAGGCCGCAAGGGATGAGCACGGCGGTCCGCCCGGCCGGCCTCGTGCTCGATGCGTCGGCCACGCTGGCGTGGTGCTTCATCGACGAACGCAGCCCCCGCACGCAGGCCCTGCTCGACCGAGTGGCCGACGAAGGCGCACTGGTTCCCGCCCTGTGGCACCTGGAGATCGCCAACATCCTGCTGTCGGCGGAGCGCCGGCAGCGCGCCACACCCGCCGCCGTGGCCGAAATCCTCGACAGCCTCGAGCAGTTGCCCATCACCACCGACCAGGCACCCGCCCGCCTGAGCCGCCACGACCTCCTGCCGCTGGCCCGCGAACAAGCCCTCTCCGTCTACGACGCCAGCTACCTCGACCTCGCCATGCGCCGCCGCCTGCCGCTGGCCACGCTGGACACCGGCCTGCAACGCGCCGCCCGCGCCGTGGGCGTCGACCTCATCGAACTCTGAGCCCCCAAAGCACCCGCCCATGGCCAAGATCTTCTGCATTGCCAACCAGAAAGGCGGCGTCGGCAAGACGACCACCGCCGTCAACCTCGCCGCCGGCCTCGCCCGTGTCGATCAGCGCGTGCTGCTGGTGGACCTCGACCCCCAGGGCAATGCCACCATGGGCTCGGGCGTGGACAAGCGCACGCTGCCGCTGTCGGTGTACGACGTCCTGCTCGAATCGGCCTCGGTGGCCGAGGCGCGCGCCCGCTCGGAACTGGGCGGCTACGACGTGCTCGGCGCTAACCGCGAACTGGCCGGGGCCGAGGTCGAGCTGGTCGACCTGGAGCGCCGCGACCAGCGGCTCAAGGGCGCCCTGGCCGCCGCCGATGCCGACTACGACTTCGTGCTGATCGACTGCCCGCCTTCGCTGTCGATGCTCACGCTCAACGGCCTGGTCAGCGCGCACGGCGTGATTGTGCCGATGCAGTGCGAGTACTTCGCGCTCGAGGGCCTCACCGACCTGGTCAACACCATCAAGCAGGTGCACGCCAACCTGAACGCCGACCTGAAGATCATCGGCCTGCTGCGCGTGATGTACGACCCACGCATCACGCTGCAGAGCCAGGTGAGCGAGCAGCTCAAGCAGCACTTCGCCGACAAGGTGTTCAACTCGGTCATCCCGCGCAATGTGCGCCTGGCCGAAGCCCCCAGCTACGGGCAGCCCGGCGTGGTGTTCGACCCGGCCTCGCGTGGCGCTCAGGCCTACATCGAGTTCGCGCGCGAGATGGTGGCGCGCATTGCCGCGATGTGAGCCCTGTACCATCCCGGCCCATGACCCCGCGTGTCCTCCTCCTGCCCGGCTGGCTCAACTCCGGCCCCGACCACTGGCAAAGCCGCTGGGAAGCCCTGCATGGGGACACCCGCGTGGAACAGTCCGACTGGGAATGGCCCCGGCGCGGCGACTGGATGGCCCGCCTGGATGACGTGCTGGTGGCCGATGCCACCCCCGCGCTGCTGGTGGCCCACAGCCTGGGCTGCCAGCTCGTGGCCGCCTGGGCCGCGCATTCGCGGCTGACCGATCGCGTGACCGGCGCGCTGCTCGTGGCCCCGCCCGACACCGAGCGCGACGACATGCCTCCCCAGCTGCACAACTGGCGCCCCATCGTGCGCCAGCGCCTGCCCTTCCCCGCCACGGCCGTGGTCAGCAGCAACGATCCCTACTGCGCCCCTGAGCGCGCCGCCGAGATGGTCCAGCAATGGGGCGCACGCCTGGTCGGCCTCGGCCCGCTCGGTCACATCAACCACGAATCCGGCCTGGGCGACTGGGCCGACGGTCGCGCCCTGCTCGACACCCTGCGCGCCGCCTAGCCTTCACCTCACGACATGGTCACCAAGAAACCCAAAGGCCTCGGCCTCGGCCTCGAAGCCCTGCTCGGCCCCAAGGTCAGCGACACCCCCGCGGCCGCGGCGCCTGCCGGCGCACCCTCGACGCTCAAGCTCGCCCAGATGCAGGCCGGCAAGTACCAGCCGCGCACGCGCATGGACGAGGGCTCGCTGTACGAGCTGGCCGAAAGCATCAAGGCCCAGGGCATCATGCAGCCCATCCTGGTGCGGCCCGTGGGGCCAAACCGCTACGAGATCATCGCGGGCGAACGCCGCTTCCGCGCCGCCAGGCTCGCCGGGCTGAACGAGGTCCCGGTGCTGGTGAAGGAAGTGCCCGACGAAGCCGCCGCGGCGATGGCACTGATCGAGAACATCCAGCGCGAGGACCTCAACCCGCTGGAAGAGGCCCAGGGCCTGCAGCGCCTGATCCAGGAGTTCGGCCTCACGCACGAGCAGGCGGCCCAGGCCGTGGGCCGCTCGCGCAGTGCGGCCTCCAACCTGCTGCGCCTGCTCAACCTGGCCGAGCCGGTGCAGCAGATGCTGATGGCCGGCGACCTCGACATGGGCCATGCCCGTGCCCTGCTGCCGCTCGAAGCGGCGCAGCAGATCCTCAGCGCACACGAGATCGTCGCGAAGAAGCTCAGCGTGCGCGAGGCCGAGAAGCTCGTCACGCAGGCCGCCGCGCGCCAGACGCCGCTGTTGCGGGTCAAGCATGACAAGCCGCGGGACCTGGTGCGCATCGAGGAGCAGCTTTCCGATCACCTCACCGCCGCCGTCGAGATCCGCGTGAAGAAGCGCACCAAGCGCGGCGAGCAGGGCGAGGTGGCGATTGCCTTCGGCTCGCTCGACGAACTCAACGGCCTGCTCGACAAGCTGGGGCTGCAGCAGGGGTGAGCGGGGCCGGAGCGCAGCGATGAATCGGCATGTCACGCTGCGCCAGTTCCGCTACTTCATCGCGGTGGCGGAATCGTCCTCGGTGGCAGCGGCCTCGCGCATGCTCAACATCGCGCAGTCGGCCATCACCAAGTCCATCCTTGAACTCGAAGACGCGCTGGGCGTGACGCTCTTCGAGCGCAGCCCCAAGGGCATGGTGCTCACGCCGGACGGCCACCGCTTTCTCGCCAGCGCACGCAAGGTGCTCTCTGCCGTGGCCGACGCGACCCGGCTGCACCGCGCCGAGCCCGCACCGCTGTCGGGCCCCCTGTCGATCGGCGTCACCAGCCTGGTGGCCGGCTACTACCTCTCCGAGCTGCTGATGCGCTTCCAGCGCTCCTGCCCGGCGGTGCAGCTTCACCTCGTGGAAGAGTCACCCCCCTTCCTGGAACACCTGCTGATCAACGGCGAACTCGACGTGGCCATCATGGTGTCGAACGCCCTGGGCGAGCCCCAGGCCCTGGTGGCCGAAACGCTCACGCGCAGCCCCAACCACGTCTGGATGGCGGCGAACCATCCGCTGGCCGGCGCCGAGGAGGTCTCGCTCGAGGCCTGCGCGCAGTACGACCTCGTCGTGCTGGAGGCCGACCGCATCGAAGACCTCCTGCGCCCGGTGTGGGCGCGCCACCAGCTCAAGCCGCGCGTGATGCTGCGCACCTCCTCGCTGGAAGCCGTGCGCTCGCTGGTGGGCGTGGGGGCGGGCATCACCGTGCTGCCCGATTTCCTGTACCGCCCCTGGACGCTGGACGCCGAACATGTGGAGCTGCGCCCCCTGCGCGACGAGCTGCCCACGGTGGACGTCGGGCTGGTGTGGCGGCGCGGCCTGGCCCTCAAGCCGGCCGCGGCGGAATTCATCGAGGTGGCACGCGAGCAGTCGCGCGCACGCGGGCGCCGGCACGCGCCCTGAACACTTAGCGCACCAGCCAGAGGTCACACGGCGATTCCAGCGCGAGGTGCACACACACGCTGCCCAGCACCACCCGCTCCAGCGCCGTGCGGCGGCCTGCCGACAAGGCGATCAGATCAACCCCCAGCGAGCGCGCCTCGCGGGCAATGACGGCCGGCGCATAACCGTGCACCACCTTGCACACGCTGGGCAGGTCGCTGTGGCCCACCTCGCGGGCCAGCGCCTGCAGCGCAAGCTGCAGTTCGGCCTGCGCGCGGCGGTGCAGATCCTCCAGGTGCGCGGCGTCCACGCCGGCGTAGGCGAGCTTGTTTTCGTAGGGCAGTTCGTAGGCGTGCAGCAAGACGGAGTCCACCTGGGGCAAGACCCCCCGCAGACGCCGCAGCGCGGCACGCGAGTCCGGCCCGAGATCGGTTGGCAGCAGCATGCGCTCGTGAGCGCGCCCGGCGTACTCCCGCACCAGCAACAGGTCGCAGGCCACGGTGTGCAGCAGCCGCTCGGCCGTGCTGCCCAGCACAACGTCGGCCAGGCCATGCTCGCCGCGCGCGCCGATCACGACAAGCTGGGCTTCGCACAGGGCCGCCTCGTCGGCGATGGCGGCAGCCGCCTGGCCCGTCAGCACCCGAGCCACCACCGCCGTGCAGCCCAGCCGTGCCTGCAGGGCATCCGCCACGGACTGCAGGCGTTCCTGCGCCGCCTGCTGCACGGCCTGGGCCTCGGCCCCCGACAGCCCGGGCATCCAGGCCTGGAACTGGCGCCAGACCTCCCCCAGCACTGGTGCCTCGTGCACGTGCACCAGCACCAGGGGCGCGCCCAGGTCCCGTGCCAGGTGCGCAGCACGCCAGACCGCCTGTTCGGCGGCGCTCGAAAAATCAGTGGCCGCCAGCACCGGCGGCGGCAGGGGGGCAGCGCTCATGATTCAAAGGCTACCCCAGCCTGTCGAACGCCGCCAGCGCACTGGATCAATACTTCACCATCACATGCCGCGCCACGGTGTAGTCCTCCAGCGCGTACATGCTCATGTCCTTGCCGTAGCCGCTGGACTTCATGCCGCCGTGGGGCATCTCGTTCACCAGCATGAAGTGCGTGTTGATCCAGGTGCAGCCGTACTGGAGCTTCTTCGCCACGCGCATTGCGCGCGAGAGGTCCTGGGTCCACACGCTGGACGCCAGGCCGTAGTCGGAATCGTTGGCCCAGGCGATGGCCTGCTCGGGGTCGGAAAAGCGCGTGACGCTCACCACCGGGCCGAAGACCTCGCGGCGCACGATCTCGTCGTCCTGGCGGGCGCCGGCGATCACCGTGGGCTCGTAGAAGAAGCCGGGGCCGGCGCGCAGCTTGCCGCCGGCGGTGATCTCCATGTGGCCCGCCATCTGGGCGCGCTCCACGAAGCTCGCCACGCGGTTGCGCTGTCGGTCGCTGATCAGCGGGCCGATCTCCACGTCGGGCTCGTCCTGGGTGCCCACCTTCAGGCTCTTCACCGCGCTGGACAGGTCGGCCACCAGCCGGTCGTGCACCTTGGCGCCCACGTAGAGCCGGCAGGCCGCCGTGCAGTCCTGGCCGGCGTTGTAGTAGCCGAAGGTGCGGATGCCCTCGACCACCGCGTCCACGTCGGCATCGTCGAACACGATCACCGGCGCCTTGCCTCCCAGCTCCAGGTGGGTGCGCTTGAGGTGGGTGGAGGCCGCCTGCAGGATCTTCTTGCCCGTGGCCACGTCGCCGGTGAGCGAGACCATCGCCACCGTCGGGTGCTCCACCAGCGGCTGGCCCACGGTGCCGCCGCGCCCGCAGATCACGTTGAACACCCCCTTGGGGAAGATCTCGGCCGCCGCGCGGGCCAGCATCAGCGTGGACAGCGGCGTCTGCTCGCTGGGCTTGAGCACCACGGTGTTGCCGGCCGCCAGCGCGGGCGCGGCCTTCCACGCCGCCATCATCAGCGGGTAGTTCCACGGCGCGATCGAGCCCACCACGCCCACGGGATCGCGCCGGATCATGCTGGTGTGGCCGGCCAGGTATTCGTTGGCCACCGTGCCGCTCATGCAGCGCGCCGCGCCGGCAAAGTAGCGGAAGCAGTCGGCAATCGCCGGGATCTCGTCGCCCAGGGCCCGCGCATAGGGCTTGCCGCAGTTGAGCGACTCCACACGTGCAAAGCGCTCGGCCTGGGCCTCGATGGCATCGGCGAGCTTGAGCAGCAAGCGCGAGCGCTCCATCGGCGTGGTCTCGCTCCAGCCGTCGAAGGCGCGGTTGGCCGCCGCCACGGCCTTGTGGATCTGCTCCAGCGAGGCCTCGCGCACCTCGGCCAGCAGCTCGCCGGTGGCAGGGTTGAGCACGCGCTCGGCCTCGCCCTCGCCGGCCACGAACTGGCCGTCGATCAGCAACTCGGTCGCAAAGCTCGGGGTGGAGGGGCTTGGGGCCATGGTGGGTCTCCTGGGGCGGGGAAAAGGGTCAGCGCACACCGCTGTGCTCGTCCGAGCGGGTGAGGTAGTAGGCGGCGAGGATGGGCACGAAGGTCAGCGCGATGATCACCACCGCCACCACGTTGGTGACGGGCCGCTGGCGCGGGCGGATCAGCTCCTGCAGCATCCAGATCGGCAGCGTGGTCTGCTGACCGGCGGTGAAGGTGGTCACGATGACCTCGTCGAAGCTCAGCGCAAAGGCGAGCAGGCCGCCGGCGAGCAGCGCCGAGCCGAGCTGCGGCAGGATGATGTAGCGCACGGTCTGGAAGCCGTCGGCGCCGAGGTCCATCGAGGCCTCGATCAGCGAGGGGCTGGTGCGCCGCAGCCGCGCCACCGCGTTGTTGTAGACCACCACCACGCAGAAGGTGGCGTGGCCGATCACGATGGTCCAGAACGAGAAGGGGATCTCGAAGGTGTTGTAGGCCGAGCGCAGCGCGATGCCGGTGAGGATGCCGGGCAAGGCGATCGGCAGGATGAGCAGCAGGGAGATCGCATCGCGCCCGAAGAACTTCGCCCGCGCCAGCGCCGCGGCCGCAAGCGTGCCCAGCACCAGCGCCACGGCGGTGGACACCGCGGCCACCTGCAGCGACAGCTGGATGGCGCGCCAGACGTCCTCGCGCGCCCAGGCCACGGCGAACCAGTCGGTGGTGAGCGCCGGCGGCGGGAAGACATAGCTCTTGTCCTCGGCGCTGAAGGCGTAGAGGATGATCAGCGCCAGCGGCACGTGCAGGAAGGCCACGCCCGCCCCCGCGGCCAGCTTGAGCCAGATCGAGGCGCCGCCACCGGGACTAGAGCGCATCGAAGGCCCCCTTGCGCTTGGCCAGCCAGAGGTACACGGCGATCACCACGATGGGCACGATGGAGAAGGCCGCCGCAAACGGCAGGTTGCCTGCCACGCCCTGCTGCTTGTAGACCACCTGGCCGATGTACATCGTCGAGTTGCCGATGACCTGCGGGATGATGTAGTCGCCCAGCGTGAGCGAGAAGGTGAAGATCGAGCCCGCCGCCACCCCGGGCATGGCCAGCGGCAGGATCACCCGGCGGAAGGTGGTGGCCGGTGGCGCGCCCAGGTCGCCCGAGGCCTCCAGCAGCGAGCCCGGGATGCGCTCGATGGCGGCCGTGATCGGCAGGATCATGAAGGGCAGCCACATGTAGACGAAGACGATGAAGGTGCCCAGCGACGAGAAGCTCAGCGACGGCCCGCCGACCACCGGCAGCGCCAGCACGGCGTCCAGCACCCAGGTCAGGTGCAGCTGGGCCAGCACCCAGGAGATCGCCCCCTCCTTGGCCAGCAGCAGCTTCCAGGCATACAGACGCACCAGGTAGCTCGACCACAGCGGCAGCATCACCGCGATGTAGAGCAGCGCCTTGGTGCTGCCCCGTGCGTGGCGCGCCATGTAGTAGGCGATGGGAAAGCCGATCACCGAACAGGCCAGCGTCACCGCCACGGCCATCGTGATCGAGCGCAGCGCCACGTCCACGTTGGCCGGCTCGGCCAGGTCGCGGAAGTTCTGCAGCGTGAACTCGCGCACCACCAGGCCCGAGAAGTCGTCGAGCCGGAAGAAGCTGTTGGCCAGCAGGGCAAACAGCGAGCCCAGGTAGATGATGCCGAACCACAGCAGCGGCGGGCCCAGCAGCACGCCCAGCAGCAGGCCACGGCGCGTGTAGAGCAGGTCCGACAACCGCCGCGCCAGCGAGGCCGGCGCGGGGTGGGCGGGCGTGGGCAGGGCCAGCGACACGGTCACGCCGCCCCCTGCAAGGCATGCACCGCGTCGGCATCCCAGTGCAGGTGCACCGTCTGCCCCGGTGCCGGCAGCGGCTGGCCGGCGGTGGCGAGGTCCACCGCCACCAGGGCGCCACCCACATCCACGCGCAGGCGCGAGAAGGCGCCGAAGTACTGCGTCTCGGCCACGGTCCCGCTGGCGCGCGCATCGGCCGTGCCGCCCAGCCGGATGCGCTCGGGCCGCAGCATGGCCGCGCCCACGCCGGCCAGGCGCCGCGCGGCTTCGCCGTCCAGCACGTTGGCCGCCCCGACGAACTCGGCCACGAAGCGCGTGGCGGGCCGGTCGTACAGGCCCTGGGGCGTGTCCACCTGTTCCAGCCGGCCCTGGTGGAACACACCCACGCGGTCGCTCATCGACAGCGCCTCGTGCTGGTCGTGCGTGATGAAGAGGAAGGTGATGCCCAGCTGGCGCTGCAGGGCCTTCAGCTCGGTCTGCATCTGCTCGCGCAGCTTGAGGTCCAGGGCACCCAGGGGTTCGTCCAGCAGCAGCACCTGGGGCTGGCTGATGAGTGCGCGCGCCAGGGCCACGCGCTGGCGCTGCCCACCCGAGAGTTGCGCCGGCCGTCGCTCACCCACGCCTGGCAGGCGCACCAGGGCCAGCAGCTCATCGGCACGCCGCTCACGCTCACTGCGCGCCACCCCGCGGATCATGAGCGCATAGGCCACGTTCTCGCGGATGCTCATGTGGGGAAAGAGCGCATAGTCCTGGAACACCGTGTTCACGGGCCGCGCGTAGGGCGGCAGCCGCGTCACATCCTGCCCACCGATGCGGATGGTGCCCGCCGTGGGCAGCGTGAAGCCGCCGATCATGCGCAAGCAGGTGGTCTTGCCCGAGCCCGAGGGGCCGAGCAGGGTGAAGAACTCGCCGGGCTCGATGGCCAGGTCCACCCCGTCGACCGCCCGCACCGCCTTGGCGCCCGCACCAAAGACGCAGGACACCCCCTGGAGCTCGACCGCGCTCATGCCCGCTCAGCGCCCACCAAGAATGGCGATGTAGTCCGACACCCACTTGTGGTACGGCACGCACTGGTCCTTCTGCGTGGCGCATTTCGTGGTGGGCGTCTTCCAGAAGGCGATCTTCTCGAAGGACCCCAGGCCCTGGCGTTCGCAGCCGTCGTCGCCCAGCAGCTTGTTGCCCTTGCACGCCGCCAGCACCACCGGCACCGAGCCGAACCAGGCGGCCAGGTCGCCCTGCAGCTTGACGTTCAGCGAGTGCTCCATCCACAGGTAGGCGCAATTGGGATGCTTGGCCTCGGCATGCAGCATGGTCGTGTCGGCCCAGCCGGTGGCGCCCTCCACCGGCACCACGGTGGCGATCGGCCGGTTCTTGGACTTCAGGATGTTGGCCTGGAACTGCCACGAGCTCGACGCCACCACGCCCTCGTTGGTGAAGTCGTCGATCTGCACGAAGGCGTCGTGCCAGTAGCGGCCCACCAGCTTGCGCTGGCCGCGCAGCAGCTCCAGGGCCGCCTTGTACTGCGTCTCGTTGAGCTCGTAGGGGTCCTTGATGCCCAGCGCAGGCTGGGTCTTCATCAGGTAGAGCGCAGCGTCGGCGATGTAGATCGGCCCGTCGAAGGCCTGCAGCCGGCCCTTGTTGCTCTTGCCGTCAGGCAGCGTCATCTCCTCGAACACCACCTTCCAGCTCGTGGGCGGCTGGTTCTTGAAGACGTTGGTGTTGTACATCAGCACGTTCCAGCCCCACTGGTAGGGCACGCCGTAGTGCGTGTTGTTCACGTAGTGCCACGGCGCCTTCTGCAGGCGCGGGTCCACGGTCTTGAAGCTGGGGATGAGGTTCACGTTCACCGGCGCGGCGCGCTTGCCGGCGATCAGCCGCATCGACGCGTCGCCCGAGGCGGTGACGAGGTCGAAGCCGCCCTCGTTCATCAGCGCCACCATCTCGTCCGAGGTGCCCGCCGTCTTCACGTTGACCTTGCAGCCGGTCTTCTTCTCGAAGTCGGTGACCCAGTCGAAGTTCTTGTCGGTCTCGCCGCGCTCGATGTAGCCGGGCCAGGCCACGATGTCGACGCGGCCCTCGGGCTTGCCGAGTCTTTGCAACGGCGTCTGCGCGAACGCGGCCGCGCCGATCGAGCCCGCCAGCGCGGCGGTGCCCAGGGTGATCAGGGAGCGTTGAAACCTTGCCATGTCAGGAGCCTCCGGTGCAGTCAAACGGGCCAACGCAGACGCGCCGCCTTGGAATCCGCAGACTAATCAGCCGATTGGCCCCTGAAAAATTCAATATTGCTCGCTCATGCGTTCTATTTTTTCGATAGACATGGGTTAATCCCTATTTTTTGCACCGCAACAGGGCGCCCACCCGGCCACCACCCGCCCCACGGCGGTGCGCCCGGGGGCCACGTCCATGCGGCGACAAGATCGACCACGCCGGACACCTGCCGGGGTGCTTCCCGGGCGCCGTCACGCGCACCGCCGACCGGCCGCGTCACATCGCGAGGTGAGCTTGCCGCACACGCACGACACCCCGCCGATGTGCGCCCGGCGCGATGCGCCAAACATCGCACGCAGCGACGGCTTTCCGTCAGGGTTGACGGCACATTCCCCGAGGAACTTTCCACACGCCTGTGCTCTCCTGTCCACATGAGTGGTAGGACTTGCGAAATGGGGGCACACTCCTTGCACGCAGTCCGCGATGAACAGTCCCGTCTTCGGGCCCCTATTCGAGGCTTGCATTTGTTGCTCACCGGCTCATGCTGGACACCACGGCACCAGATGCAAGCCCCGCGGCCCGCAGGCAGTGCCCGTTGACCCGAAGGAGGTGTCCGATGGATGTCATCAGCAACTTTGCTGCCCGCTACGAGCGCACGCGTGAAGAGGAGTTCACGCTCCAGGAGTACCTGGAGATCTGCAAGCGCGACGCCACCGCGTACGCCACGGCGGCCGAGCGCATGCTCAAGGCCATTGGCGACCCGGAGCTCATCGACACGCGCAACGACTCCCGCCTGTCGCGCATCTTCGCCAACAAGGTCATCAAGCTCTACCCGGCCTTCCGCGAGTTCTACGGCATGGAAGACGCCATCGAGCAGGTGGTGAGCTACTTCCGCCACGCCGCGCAAGGCCTGGAAGAGAAGAAGCAGATCCTCTACCTGCTGGGCCCCGTGGGCGGCGGCAAGAGCTCCATCGCCGAGCGGCTCAAGCAGCTGATGGAGCATGTGCCCTTCTACGCCATCAAGGGCTCGCCGGTGAACGAGTCGCCGCTGGGCCTGTTCGACCCCGAAGAGGATGGCGCCATCCTCGAGAAGGAATACGGCATCCCGCGCCGCTACCTGCAGCGCATCCTCTCGCCCTGGGCCGTCAAGCGCCTCGAGGAGTTCGGCGGCGACATCCGCCAGTTCAAGGTCGTCAAGCGCTACCCGAGCGTGCTCAAGCAGATCGCGGTGGCCAAGACCGAGCCGGGCGACGAGAACAACCAGGACATCTCCTCGCTGGTGGGCAAGGTCGACATCCGCAAGCTCGAGACCTTCGCCCAGGACGACCCGGACGCCTACGCCTACTCCGGCGGCCTGTGCCTGGCCAACCAGGGCCTGCTCGAGTTCGTCGAGATGTTCAAGGCGCCCATCAAGGTGCTGCATCCGCTGCTCACTGCCACCCAGGAAGGCAACTTCAAGGGCACGGAAGGCTTCGGCGCCATCCCCTTCGACGGCATCGTGCTCGCGCACAGCAACGAGAGCGAGTGGAAGACCTTCCGCAACAACAAGAACAACGAAGCCTTCCTCGACCGCATCTACATCGTCAAGGTGCCCTACTGCCTGCGCGTGACCGAAGAGATCAAGATCTACGAGAAGCTGGTGCGCAACTCCTCGCTGTCGCAGGCCCCCTGCGCGCCCGGCACGCTCAAGATGATGGCGCAGTTCTCGGTGCTCACCCGCCTGAAGGAGCCGGAGAACTCCAGCATCTTCAGCAAGATGCAGGTCTATGACGGCGAGAGCCTCAAGGACACCGACCCCAAGGCCAAGTCCATCCAGGAGTACCGCGACTACGCCGGCGTCGACGAGGGCATGAGCGGCATCTCCACGCGCTTTGCCTTCAAGATCATCTCCAAGGTCTTCAACTTCGACTCCACCGAGGTGGCCGCCAACCCGGTGCACCTGATGTACGTGCTCGAGCAGCAGATCGAGCGCGAGCAGTTCCCGGCCGAGACCGAGCAGAAGTACCTGGCCTACATCAAGGAGCTGCTGGCCCCGCGCTATGCCGAGTTCATCGGCAAGGAAATCCAGACCGCCTACCTCGAGAGCTACAGCGAATACGGCCAGAACATCTTCGACCGCTACGTCACCTATGCCGACTACTGGATCCAGGACCAGGAGTACCGCGACGTGGACACCGGCGAGATCTTCGACCGCGCCTCGCTCAACGCCGAACTCGAGAAGATCGAGAAGCCCGCGGGCATCAGCAACCCGAAGGACTTCCGCAACGAGATCGTCAACTTCGTGCTGCGCGCGCGCGCTGGCAACCAGGGCAAGAACCCCAACTGGACCAGCTACGAGAAGCTGCGCACGGTGATCGAGAAGAAGATGTTCTCGAACACCGAGGAGCTGCTGCCCGTCATCAGCTTCAATGCCAAGTCCAGCGCCGACGAGCAGAAGAAGCACGAGGACTTCGTCAACCGCATGGTGCAAAAGGGCTACACGCCCAAGCAGGTGCGCCTGCTGTGCGAGTGGTACCTGCGCGTGCGCAAGAGCTCGTGAACCGCATGGTCTGAACCCAGCGGCCCACAGCGCATACGACACAAGGACGGATTCATGCCCCCCCTGCAGCAGATCATCGATCGACGCCTGTCGGGCAAGAACAAGTCCATCGGCAACCGCGAGCGTTTCCTGCGCCGCTACCGCGAACAGATCCGCGACGCGGTGCGCAAGGCCGTGTCCGGCCGGGGCATCCGCAACCTCGAGCAGGGCGAGGACATCATCCTGCCCAAGCGCGATGTCTCCGAGCCGGTCTTCGGCCACGCCCAGGGCGGCGACCGCGAGTACGTGCACCCGGGCAACCGCGAATACGTCAAGGGCGACCGCATCGAGCGGCCGCAAAGCGGCGGCTCGGGTGGGGGCGGCGGCTCGCAGGCGAGCGACTCCGGCGAGGGCGAGGACGACTTCGTCTTCCACCTCACCAAGGAAGAGTTCATGCAGGTCTTCTTCGAGGACCTCGCCCTGCCGCACCTCATCCGCACCCAGCTCGCCGAAGTGCCCGAGTGGAAGAGCCATCGCGCCGGCTTCACCAGCGACGGCACACCCAACAACCTGCACGTGGTGCGCTCGATGCGCGGCGCGCTGGCCCGGCGCATCGCCCTGGGCGGCGACACCCGCAAGGAAATCCGTCAGCTCGAGGCCCACCTCGTGCACCTCAGGTCGCACCCGCACGCCGGTGAAGCGCTGATCGACAAGGAGATCCGCGAGACCGAGGCGCGCATCGAGGAGCTGCGCAGCAAGGCCCGCCACATCCCCTACCTCGACCCCATCGACCTGCGCTACCGCAACCGGGTGAAGGTGCCGGTGCCCAGCGCCAAGGCAGTCATGTTCTGCCTCATGGACGTCTCCGGCTCGATGGACGAGCAGCGCAAGGACATGTCCAAGCGCTTCTTCATGCTGCTCTACCTCTTCCTGACGCGGCACTACGACAAGATCGACCTGGTCTTCATCCGCCATCACACGCAGGCCGCCGAAGTCACCGAAGACGAGTTCTTCCACGCCACCGAAACCGGCGGCACGGTGGTGTCCAGCGCCTTGCACCTGATGCACGACATCGTCCGCGCGCGCTATCCCAGCGGCGAATGGAACATCTACGGCGCCCAGGCCAGCGACGGCGACAACTGGCACCACGACAGCGGCCGCTGCCGCCAGATCCTCGACGAGCAGATCCTGCCGCTGGTGCGCTACTACGCCTACGTGCAGGTGGCCGAGGCCGAGCAGAACCTCTGGGAGGAATACACCCAGCTGCTCGACCCCCACCCCAACTTCGCGATGCGCAAGGTGTCCGACGCGGCCGACATCTACCCGGTCTTCCGCGATCTGTTCAAGAAGGAAGGGGCCCCTGCATGAACGCCACCCCCACCCATGAACGCCGGGCCCAGTTGCCCAGCCCGGCCGACTGGACCTTCGAGCTGATCGAGCAGTACCACACCGAGATCGCGCGCGTCGCCCACCAGACCTACAGGCTCGACACCTACCCCAACCAGCTCGAGATCATCACCGCCGAGCAGATGATGGACGCCTATGCCTCGGTGGGCATGCCCGTCATCTACCGCCACTGGTCGTATGGCAAGCAGTTCATCGCCACCGAGAAGAACTACCGTCGTGGCCACATGGGGCTGGCCTACGAGATCGTCATCAACTCCGACCCCTGCATCGCCTATCTGATGGAAGAGAACACCATGGCCATGCAGGCCCTGGTGATCGCCCATGCCGCCTACGGCCACAACAGCTTCTTCAAGGGCAACTACCTCTTCCGCATGTGGACGGACGCCTCGTCCATCATCGACTACCTCGTCTACGCGAAGAACTACATCGCCGAATGCGAGGAGCGCCACGGCGTCGAGGCGGTCGAGGACCTGCTCGACTCCTGCCATGCGCTGATGAACCACGGCGTGGACCGCTACCGCCGGCCCCAGAAGCTCTCGCTGTCGCAGGAACAGGCCCGTCGCGAAGAACGCGAGCACTACCTGCAGCAGCAGGTCAACGACCTGTGGCGCACGCTGCCCCGGCGCAGCGACCGCGGCGCGGAGGAAGAGGCCGCCCGCCGCTTCCCGAGCGAGCCGCAGGAGAACCTGCTCTACTTCATCGAAAAGAACGCCCCGCTGCTGGAGCCCTGGCAACGCGAGGTCGTGCGCATCGTGCGCAAGATTGCCCAGTACTTCTACCCGCAGCGCCAGACCCAGGTGATGAACGAGGGCTGGGCCACCTTCTGGCACTACACCCTGCTCAACACGATGTATGACGAAGGCCTGCTGGCCGACGGCTTCATGATGGAGTGGCTGCAGTCGCACACCAATGTGGTGTTCCAGCCCCCGGTGGGCCACCGCGCCTACAGCGGCATCAACCCCTATGCCCTGGGCTTCGCGATGTTCACCGACCTCAAGCGCATCTGCGAACAGCCCACCGAGGAAGACCGCCGTTGGTTCCCTGCCATCGCCGGCACGCCCTGGCTGGAAACGCTCCATTACGCGATGCGCAACTTCAAGGACGAGAGCTTCATCGGCCAGTTCCTCAGCCCCAAGGTGATGCGCGACTTCCGCCTCTTCGCCATCCGTGACGAGGAAGACGAACCCGAACTTGAAGTCGCCGCCATCCACGACGACAGCGGCTACAAGGCCCTGCGCGAGTCGCTCTCGCGCCAGTACGACCTCAACCACCGCGAACCCAACATCCAGGTGTGGAGCGTCAACCTGCGCGGCGACCGCTCGCTCACGCTGCGGCACACCCAGCACCACAACCGCCCGCTGCACGACGGCGCCCAGGAAGTGCTCAAGCACGTCGCCCGCCTGTGGGGCTTCGACGTGCACCTGGACAGCGTCAACGACCAGGGCCAGGTCACCAAGCAGTGGACGGCGATGGCGCCGAAGCACTGAGCCCCCGGATCGGGCGGGCGGACCGCCTTGCGGTCCGGGCCGCTGCGGCGTACCCTGCCGGAGCACGCCGCGCCGCCAATGAACCCCTCGCTCGAACCGATCACCTCGGCCATCTACGATGCCGCCCTGGACACGGCCGCCTGGCCGGCGGTGATGCGTGGCATGCGCGAGCGTTTCCGCACCGCGGCCGAAACCTTCTACATCCTCGACTTCCACACCCGGGCGGTGCGCGAGGGCTGCCTGTCGGGCATTGCGCCGCGGTGGTTCGACTGCTTTGCCGAACACTACTTCTCGGCCGACAACCCCTGGCATCGCCTGTCGCCCATGCTGCACCGCCCCGGCGTGATCCGCACCAACGAGCGTCTGGAAGCCTTCACCGGCGATGCCGACATCCTTTACCGCTCGCAGTACTACAACGAGTGGATGGCGCCGCAGGGCCTGCGCTACAGCCTGGGCAACACGCTCACCACCGACCGCAGCGCCATCGCCAACATCACCTTGCTGCGCAGCCGCGACGAACCCACCTTCGATGCCGATGACCTGGCCGACTTCGAACGCCTGAGCGCCCACTTCTCGCGGGCGCTGCAACTTCACCAGCGCCTGGAGGGCCTGAGTCTGCAAAGGGCGCAGCTCGCCGGCATGCTCGACCGCCTGCACGAGGCGCTCATCCTGGTCGATGCGCACGGGCGCCTCGTTCACGCCAACCGATCGGCCCACCACCTTCTCGACCAGCGCGACGCCCTGGCATTGCGCATGGGCCGGCTGGCCTGCCCTCACCCGGCCGACCAGCAACGCCTGCAGGCCCTGGTCGACGGCCTGCGCCGACACGGCGACGGCTTCGATCCACCCCCGGCCTTCCCGCTGCGGCGTCGATCCGATGGCCTCGTGCTGACCGTGGGCGCCACCGTCCTGCGCCTGCCGATGGCCTCGTCCTGCACGACACAGGTCCTCCTTCTGCTGAGCCTCACCGCGCCGGCCCACCCGCCCCGCCTCGCAGCCGACATCCTGCGCGAACGCCATGGTCTGACCCCCGCCGAGGTGCGCCTGGCCCAGGCCCTGGTCGACGGCCACCCCCTGCGCGAGGCGGCCCACCGGCTGTCGATCACCTACGGCACCGCCCGGGAGCGGCTCAAGCACATCTTCCAGAAGACCGGCACGTGCCGCCAGGCCGAACTGGTCGCGCGACTGGTCAGCGAGTCGGCAGCCCGGCCGAACTGACCCCTCATTCGGGGGCGTCTACCCCCTCCCATCTGGGAGGTCCGGCGCACCTGCGCATTCCATAGCCTTCAAGGCATCGCGGCTCCCCCCACGAGCTGCCCCCGCCGTGGAGGCCCTTGCCATGCACTTCCCCCTCGTGTCGATACCCCGATGGGCTTCGCCTGTCCTGGCCCTTTCCCTGGCCGCCTGCGGTGGCGGCTCGTCCGATGGCCCCGCATCGCCAACCGGCCCCGGCGAAGCACGCCTGTACATCGGCTACTACGCCGAAGACCCGGCCAACAACCCGGAGGACCCGACCATTGGCGCGCTCATGTTCCGCGTGCCCGGCGCGGACGGCCCCTTCGCTGGCCAGATGCCGTTCAGCTTCGTGGGCTGCAGCGCCGGCATCGACACCGGATCGATCCAGGGCGGGCGCAGCGGCAGCCAGCTCGATGCCCAGTGGTCCGGCGTGATGGATGGCACCGTCCCCGTGGGCGGCAGCTTCAGTGCCAGCTACGACGACGCCACCGACAGCTACGCCGGAAGCTACGTCAACGCGGGCGGCAAGGTGGCCGTGAGCAATGGCCCCTGCCAGTACCACATCGCCGCCGGCGGCAGCCTGCGCGTGTGGGGCAGCACCACGCGCCAGCCGTCCAGCTTCGCGGCCGCCGCCACATCGAGCCCCACCCCCACCTTCACCTGGTCGGGCCTGCCCTCAGGCACGCTTGCCACGGTGCGGGTGTTCGACGCGGCCTGCGTGGAAGTCGAGCCCGGCGATACCACCTGCTTCGTCGGCGAATCGGTTCCCACCGCCACCGGCTCCATCACCTACCCAGGCGCATTTCCCGGGGCGACCTCCCTGCAGGCCGGCACGCAATACCTGGTGCTCATCACCGCACAGCACCCCACCACAGGCGCTTTCGTCGGGTTCAGCAGCCTGCGCTTCACGCCCGCAACGGCAGGTGGCGGCGGTGGCAGTGGCGGCACGCCGGACCCCGACCCCGGCACCGGCGTGGGCGAACTCACGATCGGCAACCTGTCCGGCGTCACCCGCTTTGCGCCGAGCGGCCCGGCCAGCGTGCTGCACAGCACCGAGGCCCCCACCTGCATCGGCAGCGGCGCCCTCAGCGTGTGCTCCAGCCTGTGGACCACACAGTGGTCTGAGCCAGGAGGCACGCCGGGTGCGATCAATGCCACGCTCTTCGTGCAGGTCACCTCCAGCAGCACCACCCGCCCGGGGCCCGCTCCGGGCAGCCAGCTCGACATGGTCACCATCCAGTTCTACGACGCCCGCAACCCCACCCTCTACCGCTTCCAGTGCGGTACAACGCCCACCACACCGTGCGGCCCGCTGCCGGGGGGGCTGAGCCTCGACCTTGACACGCGCACCGTCAGCTTCCAGGACACGGTGCTTCGGGTCTTCGGCGCCGGCACCGGCACCGGCAGCATCACGCTCACGGGCAGCCTGGGTTACTGAGCGGTGAACGCCATGTCCTTCATGCCCATCCGGCGCTGTTGGTACGGGCCCCTCCTGTCCATCGCTGCCGTCCTTGCGTTGGCCAGCTGCTCACCGGCCAGCGTCGAAGAACGCCTGCGCGCCGAAGCGAAGCAACTCGAAGCCCACAACCTCAACCACCTGTCTGGCATGCCCACTGTCCAGGTGGTGCTGTCGCGCATTGGCGATCCCAGCCCCTTCACCGCCCTGGGCCGACAGTGCCAGGCCCTCACAAAACTGCATGAACTGCTCGACGACCCACTCTTCGTGCCGCAAGCGCTTCGGCCGCTGCCGCCAGCCGCACAAGCCCTGCGCGCAGACTACGAACGCACCATCCAGCAGACGCTCTTTTCGCAATTCACCCAGGCGCGCAAGGCGGGTGCCGGCGGCAACCCGCGGCAGCTATGGCATCAGGCCTGCAAAGGAGAGGGCGCCTGGGCCAGCCTTCGCCTGAAGGACAGCGAATGGCTCGCTCTGATGGCACCGCCGGCACGCGAGCTCGCCCAGCGGCATGCGGCCTGGTACGAGAAGTCCGTCCCGGCCCTGCGCGATGCGCGCCGCCAGGCCCGCCAGCAACGCGAGTTCACCGAACGCATGACCGTGACGTCCATCGGGGCGGTCATCCTGGCCCTGGGCGTTTTCACGCTGGTCAAGGCCATCGGCACGGTGAGGCGGCTGCGGCGCTACGAGTTCGAGCACCGCACCGATGGTGGCGTCGTGCAGTTCGAAACTTTCGACGCGGCCGAGCGCCATCGCAAGCGCGAGTACCTGGCCACTCACATCCTCTACCCCATCGGGGTGGTCCTCACCCTGGCCGGCCTCGTCACCCTGTTCGCCCGCATGTTCGGGTGATCGCTCCAAGCTCCCACACCCAGGCCGGCGGCGCATTGCGCCACACCACGGTGCGCTTGCGCCACACCAGGCTCTCGCTCAGCTGCAGGTCGAAGGGGGCGCGCGGCTGGTAGGTGTACTGGATCAGCCGGCGCTCGGGCTGCGCCAGCAGGAAGTGCTCGATCGCCCGGCTGGTGCCGTCCCGCCAGCGCGGCGGCAGCGAGCGGAAAGGCAGCGAAGACACCACCACCACCGGCTCCTCGCCTTCGGGCCAGGCTTCGAGCACCTCGTGCGCCGGCGCCTGCAGCACCGTCATGCCCGCAAAGCGCTCGCGCAACCGATCGGCCAGCTCGGGCTGCAACTCCACGACGGTGGTGGGTGTGTGCGGATGACGCTCACACAGGGCTTCGGTGATGGCCCCGGTACCCGCGCCCAGTTCGATGATGCGCTGGGCCCCTTCGGCCCCTTCGGCCATGGCCTGCGCCAGATGGCGCGAAGACGGCCAGATCGCGCCAACCATGGTCGGTCGCGCAAAGGCCAGCATCATGAAGGCAGTGGCAGTTCGCATGGTATCGGCCCGACCCTCGGCTGTACGACCCGGCCAATGTAGGGCCTGTCAGCCCTGGCCGCAAGGGCCCCGAAACGAAGCCTTACCAGCGGAAGATCTTGCCCGGGTTCATGATGTTCTTCGGATCCAGCGCATGCTTGAGCGAACGCATCAGCGCCACGGCGCCGTCGCCCGCCTCCTCGCGCAGGAAATCCATCTTGTGCAGACCGATGCCGTGCTCGCCGGTGCAGGTGCCTTCCAGGCGCAGCGCGCGCGACACGAGCTGGTGGTTCAGACGCTCGGCCAGCTCGCGCTCCTCGGGCTGGGCGGGGTCGATCAGGTAGCCCACGTGGAAGTTGCCGTCGCCCACATGGCCCACGATGAAATAGGGCAAGCCGGCCTCGTCGGCCTCGGCCACGGTGTCCAGCAGGCACTCGGCCAGGCGCGAGATCGGCACGCAGGTGTCGGTGGTCACCGCGCGGCAGCCCGGCTTCATCTGCAGCGCCGCGAAATAGGCGTGGTGGCGCGCCGTCCACAGCTTCGTGCGTTCCTCGGGGGTGGTGGCCCACTGGAAGTCTTCGCCGCCCTGGTCGCTGGCAATCTCCTGGACCACCTGGGCCTGCTCCTGCACGCCAGCCGGGCTGCCGTGAAATTCCATCAGCAGCATCGGGCCCTCGCGCAGCGTGAGCTTGTCATGGCGGTTCACCGCGCGCACGGCGTTGGCGTCGAGCAGTTCGCAACGTGCGATGGGCACGCCCATCTGGATGATCTGGATGGTCGTGTTCACCGCCGCAGCCAGCGAGGGGAAGGAACACACCGCCGCCGACACCGCCTCGGGTTGCGGGTAAAGGCGCAGCGTGATCTCGGTCATCACACCCAGCGTGCCTTCGCTGCCCACGAAGAGCCTTGTCAGGTCGTAGCCTGCGCTCGACTTGCGCGCGCGCGTGCCCGTGTGCACCACCTCGCCCGAGGCCGTCACTACCGTCAGGCCCAGCACGTTTTCCCGCATCGTGCCGTAGCGCACCGCGTTCGTGCCCGACGCGCGCGTGGCGCTCATGCCGCCGAGCGAGGCATCGGCGCCCGGGTCGATCGGAAAGAAGAGGCCCGTGTGGCGGATCTCGTTGTTCAGCTGCGTGCGCGTCACACCCGCCTGCACCGTCACGGTCAGGTCCTCGGCATTCACCGCCAGCACGCGGTTCATGCGCGACAGGTCGAGGCTCACCCCACCCTGCACCGCCAGCAGATGGCCTTCCAGCGAGGAGCCCACGCCATAGGGGATCACCGGCACCGCGTGCGCGTCGGCCAGCTTCACCACCTCGGCCACCTCCTCGGTGCTTTCGGCAAACACCACCACGTCGGGCGGCGGCACGTCGAAGGGCGACTCGTCACGGCCGTGCTGCTCACGCACCGCCTGGGCCGTCGAGCACCGGTCCCCAAACCGCGCCTTCAGCGCCTCGATCATCGCCGCCGGCACCGGCCGGGGCTCGTAGGTGGGCAGCACGTGGCCGGGCAGCGGGGCGTTCATGGCCTGTCTCCATCGGGGTCTTGGAATCAGGCCATTCTAGGAGTCGCCCCTAAACTGTGGCTGAAAGGAGCAAGCACGCCATGGGCAACCGACTCACACAGATCGCCACGCGCACCGGCGACGATGGCACCACCGGGCTGGGCGACGGCAGCCGCGTGGCCAAGGACCACCTGCGGGTGCAGGCCATGGGCGACGTGGACGAACTCAATTCGCACCTCGGCGTGCTGCTGGCCGAGCCGCTGCCGCCGCCCGTGCGCGAGCTGCTGGTGGGCATCCAGCACGAGCTGTTCAACCTCGGCGGCGAGCTGTCGATGCCCGGGCACGCCCTGCTGAAGGACGCCGCCGTGCTGGCGCTGGACGAGGCGCTGGCCGAGCACAACGCCGCCCTGCCCCGGCTCAAGGAGTTCATCCTGCCCGCCGGCACCCGCGCGGCCAGCCTGGCCCATGTGTGCCGCACGGTGGCGCGCCGCGCCGAACGCGCCGTGGTGGCGCTGGCCGCGCACGAGCCGGTGAATGCGGCACCGCGGCAATACCTCAACCGCCTGTCCGACCTGATGTTCGTACTGGCCCGCGTGCTCAACCGCGCCCGGCTCGACGGCCTGGGCGGCGATGACGTCTACTGGCGCAGCGAGCGCCTGAAGCGCGACGAAGCGGGCCGCTAGCTCACCTGCAGCGCCACCACGTCCACCGTGACGCGCTCGCGGCCGGTGGCGCCCAGCGCCGCGCGGGCAAAGGCCTGGGCCCAGCCGGCCTGCTGAAACTGCGCCGGCCCCACCGCCTGGGCGATGGACAACAGCTTGTCGACGATCAGCACCTTGCCGCTGGCGCGCAGGGGCTCGCACTCATGCGCCACGAACTCGGCGTCGAGCCACTGGCGGGCCTCGTCATGGCTCATCGGGCCCGCGTCCGGCACCACGCGGGCTTCTTCGCCGGACCCGAACTTCACCACCACTTCACTGCGCATCGCGGTCTCCTGGTCAGCCAAGCCCCCATCATAAAAAAAGAACCCGCCGACACCCCAGGGGATGTGGCGGGCGGATCCCACCGGGGTGGGTCTGCTGAGGGAAAACGCGGCCGCCAAGTGCGGCATGCGCCCATTTCACTCCCAAGCCCTCGCCCAGGCCAGCACTCTTGCCAGCCTTTACCTTGCTTACAACTGGACGCGCGTCAGGCGGGCACCACGATGTCGCGCCGGGTGAGCCAGCGCACCGGCGCGCCCGCGGGGGCCGGCTGCAGACGCATCTCGACCTCGGCCCGGTCGGCCGCGCTGAGGCGGCGGAAGAGGAAGTCGCGCTCGTTGGCCTCGTCACCGGCCACGAACCACTGCGACACCCGATCGCCGAAGCTCGGGTGCAGGACCTTCAGGTGGATGTGGGGCGCACGGCCCGGGTAGACCACCGGGCGGATGCTGCGGAAGCGGAAGGCCCCCTGCGCATCGCTGACCGTGGCGCCGAAGCCCTGGAAGCCGGCATCCACCCGGGGCCCGGCGCCTCGTGGATGGTGGTAGCTGCCATGGGCATCGCACTGCCAGATCTCGATCGCAGCGCCATCGATGACGCGCCCGTTCACGTCCACCACCACGCCGCCGATGTCCAGCCATTCACCCTGCGCGGCGGCGGCCTGGCCGCTCACGCGGGTCAGGTCGGCGTCGTCGTCCAGCGGGCGGCGCACCGGATAGAACGGCCCCTCGGTCATGGGCGGCAACACCCGGCGCGACGAGGCCAGGGCCGGCCAGGCCAGCCAGGCGGCGGCCAGGCCGAGGCCGGCCGCCAGATGGCGCCGACGCTGCGGCAGGGAAAGACGGGACGAGGGCATGACAGGCTCCAGCGGACACTTCCGCTTGGGCCGCCGCGACACCGCGGAAGTTCCCCGCTCAGCCTCGACGCGTCTTGACGGCGTCCGACAGCACCTGCAGCACCTGCAGCGAATCGTCCCAGCCCAGGCAGGCATCGGTGATGCTCCTGCCGTATTCAAGCTTGGACGGGTCGTCCTTGCCGGCGTTGAACTTCTGGTTGCCCGCCTGCAGATGGCTTTCCACCATCACACCGAAGATGTGCTTGGAGCCGCCGCCCACCTGGGTGGCGATGTCGCGTGCGACGTCGAGCTGGCGCTCGTGCTGCTTGCTGGAGTTGGCATGCGAGCAGTCCACCATCAGCGTGGCTGGCAGCTTGGCCGCCTCCAGGTCCTTGCAGGCGGCTTCCACATGGGCCGCGTCGTAGTTGGGGGTCTTGCCGCCACGCAGGATGACGTGGCAGTCCTTGTTGCCCTTGGTCTCGACGATGGCCACCTGGCCGTTCTTGTGCACCGACAGGAAGTGGTGCGCCCGGCTGGCCGCCTGGATGGCGTCGGTGGCGATGCGGATGTTGCCGTCGGTGCCGTTCTTGAAGCCGATGGGCGCCGACAGGCCCGAGGCCAGCTCGCGGTGCACTTGGCTTTCGGTGGTGCGCGCACCGATGGCCCCCCAGCTGATCAGGTCGCCGATGTACTGCGGCGAGATCACATCGAGGAACTCGCTGCCCGCGGGCATGCCCAGGCGGTTGATCTCCACCAGCAGCTGGCGCGCGATGCGCAGGCCTTCGTCGATGCGGAAGCTCTCGTCGAGGTAGGGGTCGTTGATCAGGCCCTTCCAGCCCACGGTGGTGCGGGGCTTCTCGAAGTACACCCGCATCACGATCTCCAGCGTGTCGGCGTACTTCTCGCGCTGCACCAGCAGGCGGCGGGCGTAGTCGACGGCGGCAGCCGGGTCGTGGATGGAGCACGGGCCGATCACCACGAGCAGGCGGTCGTCCTTGTGTTCCATGATGCGGCGGATGCGGCGGCGCGTCTCGCCCACCAGGGCTTCGACGGGCGTGCCGCGGATGGGGAAGAAGCGGATCAGGTGCTCCGGCGGCGGCAGCGGCGTCACGTCCTTGATCCTCTCGTCATCGGTCTGCGAGGTGCGGTCGACGGGCGCATACCAACCCTCGATGGCGGTGGCGGACTTGGCATTCATGAAATGAGTTCTCCTTGCTCGATCAAGTGGTGGTTGCCGGTGTGCCTGCCGCCGCGGTCCCTGGCAAAAAAAAACCGCCGGAGTCTTCCGGCGGTTTTCTGGGATTCGGTTGCGGGCTGCAGTTACGCGCTGACCTCTCCTCCGCCGGTGCGGTGCGAGAACCAAAAGTAGGCAAAAAAGTAGGTCGTAGCGCGAGCCATGGAGTTAATGTAGCACGGCTTTGCGGCAGCGCGTCAAGGCCTGGCGTGGCCGGCGCACCACGTCACAGCAAGATGTCGGGATCCTCGGGACGGCGGTCCGGCTCGGCATCTCCGGCGCGCAGGCCCCGGGTGATGGCCGACCACCAGCCCGGCCGACGCGCTGGCGGGTCGAGCGCCGGGTCGGGCGGGCGCAGCACCTCCAGCTCGCCCAGCATGCGGGTGGCCACGTCCAGGAACTCGCGGCGCAGCAGGGGTTCGTCCACCTCACGCGCCGAGGCGTCGATCCACACGTCCAGCATCCACTGCACCTCGGTGAAGGTCACGGCGTAGTGGCGCAGCGATTCGGGCAGCACGCTGTGGCGCCCCAGCAGGGCGCGGCGTTCGCGTTCCAGGCGCTCGCGCATGTCCAGCTGCAGCCGCGTGCGCACAGGCGGACTGGCCGTGCGCACCTGGCGCACGAACTTCATCAGGTCGTTGTTGACGCGCTCCACCCGCTCGATCAGCTCGGGGTCGGGCGGCGGACGCGGCGACTCATCTGGCGGGTGGGAATCAGAGGCAGACATGGCAACCCGGCCGAGAGAGCGGCGCCGGGCCTGCCAGCGTAGTGCGTGAGGCGCCCCCGATCAAGCCTGCCGGGCGGCCACCTGCTGGCAGCGTGGAAAAGCTCTCAGGAACTCTTCACGCGCCCGGTCAGGCCGTGCCACCCACGGTGAGGCCGTCGATGCGCAGCGTCGGCTGGCCCACACCCACCGGCACGCTCTGGCCTTCCTTGCCGCAGGTGCCCACGCCGGTGTCCAGGCGCATGTCGTTGCCGATCAGGCTCACGCGCGTGAGCGCATCGGGGCCGTTGCCGATCAGCGTGGCGCCCTTCACCGGGTACTGGATGCGGCCATGCTCGACCCAGTAGGCCTCGCTGGCCGAGAACACGAACTTGCCGCTGGTGATGTCCACCTGGCCGCCGCCGAAGTTCACGGCGTACAGGCCCTTGTCCATGGAGGCGACGATCTCCTCGGGCGACTTGTCGCCACCGAGCATGTAGGTGTTGGTCATGCGCGGCATCGGCACGTGGGCGTAGCTCTCGCGCCGGCCGTTGCCGGTGGGGGTCACCTTCATCAGGCGGGCGTTCAGGCTGTCCTGGATGTAGCCGCGCAGGATGCCGTCCTCGATCAGCACATTGCTCTGCGTGACGTGGCCTTCGTCATCGATGTTGAGCGAGCCTCGCCGGTCCGGCAGCGTGCCGTCGTCGAGCACCGTCACGCCCTTGGCCGCCACGCGCTCGCCGATGCGCCCCGAGAAGGCGCTCGAGCCCTTGCGGTTGAAGTCGCCTTCCAGGCCGTGGCCGATGGCCTCGTGCAGCAGCACGCCGGGCCAGCCCGGGCCCAGCACCACGGTCATCTCGCCCGCCGGTGCGGGGCGCGATTCGAGGTTCGTGAGCGCGGCCTTCACCGCATCGTCCACATAGCTTTCGATCACGCCATCGTGGAAGTAGCCCAGGCCGAAGCGCCCGCCTCCACCGCCGGCGCCCACCTCGCGGCGGCCGTTCTGCTCGGCGATCACGGTCACGCTCAGGCGCACCAGCGGGCGCACATCCGCGGCCAGCGTGCCGTCGGCGCGCGCCACCAGCACCACGTCGTATTCACCCGCCAGGCCCGCCATCACCTGCACGATGCGCGGGTCGCGCGCGCGGGCGAGGCGCTCGACCTTCTCCAGCAGCGCCACCTTGCGGGTGCTGTCCAGCGTGGCGATGGGGTCCATCGGCGCGTACAGCGTGCGGCTGCCGGCCACCTGCGGATGGTCCACCTTCACGCGACGGCTCTGGCCGGCCGCGGCGATGGTGCGCACCGTGCGCGCCGCATCCAGCAGCGCCGCCTCGGAGATGTCGTCGGAATAGGCAAAGGCGGTCTTTTCGCCCGACACCGCCCGCACGCCCACGCCCTGGTCGATGCTGAAGCTGCCCGACTTCACGATGCCCTCCTCCAGGCTCCAGCCTTCGCTGCGGGTGTACTGGAAGTAGAGGTCGGCATCGTCGATGCGGTGCTCACCGATGGTGCGCAAGGCCCGGGCCAGGGCGCTCTCGTCGAGGCCGAAGGGTTCCAGCAGCAGAGAGCGGGCAACCGCCAGACGTTCGAGGGTGGGTTCGCGCGAGATCATGGATTCATTGTAGGCAGCGCACGCGGCGGCATGCGGGGATCAGGGTTACCGCCCGTCGGACAGCACGAGGCGCCCCCGCCCACCCTGCTTGGCCCGGTAGAGCGCCTCGTCGGCCCGGGCGATGACGGACTCCAGCGAGCCGCCTTCGGCGCCCAGGCCCGCCGCGCCGACGCTGAAGTTCACCGGGAACCCGAGGGCCCCTTGCGTCTCGCCCAACCAGGCGCGCAGGCGCGCATCCACCGAAGCCGCCGTGTCCAGGCCGCCGTCGTACAGCACGGCGACGAACTCCTCCCCGCCGTAGCGGCCCACCACGTCCCCTTCCCGCAAGGTACTGTGGAGTGCTGCAGCGAAGTGAGCAATCACACGATCCCCGACCGGGTGACCGTGCTCGTCGTTGATGCGCTTGAAATGGTCGATGTCGAACATCATGACCGTGAGGGGTGCGCCATGGCGGCGGGCCAGCTGGACCAGCCGCTCGCCCTGCTCCATCAGCGCGCGGCGGTTGAGCAGGCCGGTCAGCGGGTCCTGGGTGGCCAGTCGGGCGAGCTGGGCTTCGGCCTCGTCGCGGTGGGCCATCAGGAAGGCCAGGGTGCCGATGCCCAGGCAGGCGCCATTGACCATCAGGCCCACCACGTTCAGCCAGTGCGGCGACTCGAAGGACGGATAGTCGGCGGGCGCCCAGATCACCAGGGCCGCGCGAGCCAGCACCAAGGGGGCCGAGGCCAGCAGACCGGCCGCCGCCAGCCAGCGCCACCGGCTGCGGCCCGGGCTGCCGGAGCCAGCGCGCAGCAGCAAGGCGCCCAGGCCGGCCATCTGCAGGCCCAGCGTGAAGTTGATCACCACGATGCGTGCAGCGAAGTGCTCGAACACCCACCAGTGAACCACCCCCGACAGCAGCGGCGGCCCCCACACCCAGACCCGCGAGACGCTGCCGCCCAGGTAGTGCTGCGCCGCCACGAGCATGGCGCTGACGCTGCCCACCAGGGAGGCTGCGCCCAGCGTGGCCAGCTCCCGCGGCCACCCCTGGTAGGACGCCATCAGCAGGGCCCAGCCCAGCGACTGCAGCAGCAGCGCCACCGTCCAGGCCCGCAGGCCCCGGCCGGCCCGCGTCCAGCCCACGCCCACCAGCAAGGCCACGATGGTGAGGCTCACCGTGAGCCACATCGAGAAGAAGAGGGTGCGCGGATCGAGCGTCATGGACGGAGGGTGTCAGCCGCCAGGGCCTTCAGGTAGGCCAGCCCCTCGACGGCCCGGCTGCCATACCAGCTCAGCATCTCGCCGTCCACGAGGAGGACCTGGGCGTCGGGCAGCCGCTGCGCCACCTCATCCCGGTGGCGCTCGTCGAAGCGGTAGGGCTCGCTGGACAGCAGCACGAGGTCCACGCCGGCGCGCCGCACCTCCTGCCAGTCGAACACCGGGTAACGCGCCGCACCTTGAGGCCCGCCGGCCACGTCGGGCCAGGTCTGCCAGTTCACGCGCGCGAGCAGCCGAGAAATGTAGGTGTCACGCGCCACCGTCATCCAGGGCTCGCGCCAGATGACGTAGAGCACCCGGCGCTCGGGCCAGGGGCCGGAGCTGTCCAAGGACACCAGCGCATCGCGAAGCCGGCCGGACAGGCCTTCAGCCCGCTCCCGTACGCCCGGCAGGTGACCGAAGGCCTGGGACATCTGCTCGTACAGCGCCAGGTTGTCCTCGGGCGCGCAGGGGTGCGTGACGATCACCTCCGGGACGAACTCGCGCAGCGCCTGCACCGTGGGCCACTCGTTCTCGTCGACGTTCACCACGACATGCGTGGGGGCCAGCGCGCGCAGCGCCTCGAGCTTCACGTCCTTGGTGCCGCCCACCTTGGGCACGGCCGCCACCGCCTCGCGGGGGTGGATGCAGAAACCCGTGCGCGCCACCACCCAGGGGCCCAGGCCCAGCGCGAACAGCAGCTCGGTGACCGAGGGCACCAGGCTGGCGATGCGGGGAGCGTCGGGGGCGGACAGGGGCATGCCCTGATCTTGCCTCAAGCACCCCGCGCCCCGCGACGCACCAAAGGGGGGAAACGCCGGTATCCCCGGAAAAACCCGCCCCGGGAAAACAACACTTTTTCACACCTGGGCCTCCCATTCGCAGGCCGCTCGCCCATAATGACCAAGTCTCTGTGTGGATGCGGCGCCTAGGCGTGAGTGGTTCTCGACGGGTAGAAGCTCCAACTGACTGATGAGCGATTGAAAGGAGCTCTCTCGATGGGCAACAAGCTTTATGTGGGCAACCTCGCCTATTCCGTGCGTGACGAAGACCTGAACGAGGCCTTCGGCCAGTTCGGTGCCGTCACGTCGGCGAAGGTCATGATGGACCGCGACACCGGCCGCTCCAAGGGCTTCGGCTTTGTGGAGATGGGCTCGGATGCCGAGGCCCAATCGGCCATCAACGGCATGAACGGCCAGGCCCTGGCCGGCCGCGCGATCGTCGTCAACGAAGCCCGTCCGCGTGAACCGCGTCCGGGTGGCTTTGGCGGCGGTGGCGGCGGTGGCCGCGGCTTCGGCGGCGGTGGCGGGGGCGGCGGCGGCCGTGGGGGTTACGGCGGCGGCGGCGGTGGCCGTGGTGGCTACGGTGGTGGCGGTGGCGGCTATGGCGGCGGTGGCCGCGGCGGCTACTGAACCCCAGCCCCTCACACACAAGGCGGCGAAGCTTCGGCTTCGCCGTTTTGTTTTGTGGCGGCGCTCAGAACTTGTGAGGCCGCAGCACCTGCACGTCGGCAAAGAACATGGTCAGCCCGAAATGCGTTGCGTACTTCGACAGCACGTGCTCGGCGATCTGGTCGGCCACGGCGGTCTCGCAGATCACCTTCATCTCGATCGTGCGGTCGGCCTCCCAGGCGCCTTCACGCACGCCCATGCTGCCCTCGCCACGCACGTCATAGACGGTGTAGCCATGCGCGCCCAGGCGCTTCACGTCGGCCACGAGCTGTTTCTCCAGCGCCGCCTCGGCAATGATCACCAGCAGCATGCGGGGGTGTTTGGTCAGGGCCATGCTCAGCCTCCGGTCAGTGCCTGGGCCATCGCGATGTACAGCGGAATGCCCACGAGGATGTTGAAGGGAAAGCTCACGCCCAGCGCCGCGGTGATCGACAGGCCCGCATTGGCCTCGGGCACCGCAATGCGCATGGCCGTGGGCGCGGCGATGTAGCTGGCACTGGCCGCCAGCGTGGCCAGCAGCGCCACCCCGCCGGTGGACAGGCCCAGCATCAAACCCACGCCCGCGCCGGCCAGCGACAGCACCGGCGGCGCGACGAGGCCCACGCCGATCACCACGAAGCCGAAGCGCCTCACCTCGGCCAGGCGGCCGCCGGCCACCAGGCCCAGCTCCAACAGGAAGAGCGCCAGCACGCCCTTGAAGGGCTCGACGAACACGGCCTGGATGGGGGCCGTGCCCGCCTCGCCGGCGATGGCGCCGATGAGCAGGCCGCCCACCAGCAGCAGCACGCTCTTGCCAAAGGCCACCTCATGGGCCAGCGTGGCCCATTTCACCTCGCGCAGGCGCGACAGCCGCGCCAGCAGGATGCCCGCGATGATGCCTGGCGCCTCCATCACCGCCACCCACAGCGAGGCATGGCTTTCGAAAGGGATGCCCTCGCGCGTGAGCGCCGCGCTGGCCACGGCAAAGGTGACCACGCTCACCGAACCGTAGTGGGCCGCGACCGACGCCGCATCCGGCCCGCTCAGGCGCAGCCCGCGCAACACCGGGTAGAGCACGAAGGGAATCACCAGCCCCAGCGCCATGGTGGCGCCGATCTGCGGCAGCAGCGCCGCCAGCGGCTGCTTCGACAGCTCGATGCCGCCCTTCAGGCCGATGGCCAGCAGCAGGTAGATGGACAGCGTCTCGTACAGCGCCTCGGGCAGGCGCAGGTCCGAACGCACCAGGCGGGCAAAGACGCCCAGCAGGAAGAAGAAGACAACGACATCGATCATGATCGGCCGCGATGGTGCCACAAGCCCGGTCAGCCGGGGCGTGTCATCGCCAGCGGGTCGATCCAGCGGTCGTAGTCTTCCGGGCTCACGAAGCCGCTTTCGATCGCGGCCTCGCGCAGCGTCAGCCCATGCGCATGGGCGGCCTTGGCGATCTGCGCGGCGCGGTCGTAGCCGATGTGGCGGTTGAGCGCCGTCACCAGCATCAGGTTGCGCTCCAGGTGCTCGTCGATCACCGCCTCGTTGGGCGCCAGGCCCTGGGCGCAGTGGTGGTCGAAGCTCTCGCAGGCATCGGCCAGCAAGGCGATGCTTTCCAGCACGTTGTGCACCATCACCGGCTTGTACACATTGAGCTGGAAGTTGCCTTGCGTGCCCGCGAAGGCCACGGCCGCGTCGTTGCCGAAGACCTGCACGCACACCATCGTGAGCGCCTCGCACTGCGTGGGGTTCACCTTGCCCGGCATGATGGACGAACCCGGCTCGTTCTCGGGGATGCGCAACTCGCCAATGCCACAGCGCGGCCCGCTGGCCAGCCAGCGCACGTCGTTGGCCATCTTCATCAGGCCGCCGGCCAGGGTGCGCAGCGCCGCCGAGCACTGCACCAGCGCGTCGTGCGCGGCCAGCGCGAAGAACTTGTCGGGCGCGCTGCGGAAAGGGTGGCCGGTGAGCTGCTCCAGGTGCCAGGCCGTGCGTTCGCCAAAGTGCGGGTGGGCGTTGAGCCCCGTGCCGACCGCCGTGCCGCCGATGGCCAGGTCATACAGCCCGCCCAGCGACTGCCGCACCGAGCGCAGGCCAAAGTCGAGCTGCGACACCCAGGCACCAATCTCCTGCCCCAGCGTGATGGGCGTGGCGTCCTGCAGGTGGGTGCGGCCGGTCTTCACCAGATGCTCGTAGGCCGTCGCCTTCACGTCCAGCGTGTGGCGCAGCGCCTCCACCGCGGGGAAGAGGCGCTCGTGGAGCTGCTCCACCACGGCGATGTGCATGGCGGTGGGAAAGGTGTCGTTCGACGACTGCCCCCGGTTGACGTGGTCGTTCGGGTGCACCGGCTGCTTGCTGCCTAGCACGCCGCCGGCGCGCTCGATGGCGCGGTTGGCGATCACCTCGTTGGCATTCATGTTCGACTGCGTGCCCGAACCCGTCTGGAACACCACGAGCGGGAAGTGCTCGTCGAGCCGCCCCTCGGCCACCTCCTCGGCCGCCGGCGCGATCAGCGAGACCAGTTGCAGCGGCAATTCACCCAGGTCGCCATTGGCCCGCACCGCCGCGAGCTTGAGCAGCCCCAGCGCGCGGATGACGGGCCGCGTCCACACGAAGCGCGGCACGCCAATCGCAAAGTGCTGCACCGAGCGCTGCGTCTGTGCACCCCAGTAGCGATCGGCCGGCACCTCGATGGGCCCCATGGAATCGGTTTCGATGCGGGTGGGCATGTGCGTCTCCCGGCCACCGCGCAGGGGATGGCCCAGGGCCAACGATAGCGCCGATGCCCAGCGCTGTCTCCCGATTGCGCCGCGATCCGTCGCGAGGGCCTGTCACGGCCGCTTACGGCTCGACACAGTCACTTGCAGGCCTTGATTCTTAGAATGCCCCGGCGCCTCCCGGGCGCCACGCACAACAAGATTCAGAGAGGACTTCCCATGCTGCACACCACCGTGCCGCTTGCCGACGCCGTTGGCAAGCACATCAGCGACCTGTGCCCCTTCTCCATCGCCAAAGACAATCAACAGAATCATTGCGCCCACTTCGTGAGCCACATGCTGGGCTACGATTTCGGACACACCTGCAAGACCTTCACCTGGACGGACAAGCAGCGCGAGGAGCCCGGTGCCAACCTCCGCGTGGACGAAGTCTTCAACCGCTGCCGCCAACGCGGTTTGTGGTCCCAGCGGCCCTTGCACCTCCAGGGTTGCCTGATCTTTGTGACCCACACCAGCAACGTCGTCGAGGTTGGCCACCAGCTGGAGATGCGCGACTCCCGCTGGAAGCACATCGGCATCCACCTTGGAGGAACCGTCTGGCACTACAGCAATACGGGACGTCGGGTTGTGAGCGAAACCGTCTCGGCCTTCAATGAACGTTTTAGCCGTGCCTATCAAACGTCTGGCAAGACCGTGGAGTTCTACTTCGGAGAGTTCATTTGAGAACGCAACTGTGGCGCCTAGGGGGAGCCTTGATGCTGGTGGGCTGCGCCCACGCCCCCGTCGACCCCCGGACAGGCGAGCGACTGGCCATCGATCCCAGCCAACCGCCCAATGGGGCGCAGATGATGCAACTCTTCCTGAGCCAGGGCGACACCCCATTGCGCGGTTCAGGCTGCATGTCCAATGAGGCCCTCGATGCCCGCCTCACGCTCCAGGACCGGCTGGCGCAGGTGCTGGGGGAAGCACTGGACCATCCCGAGCATCACCGAGCGGTGCTGAAAGGGGCTTGCAAGGCGGATCAGGTGGAGGCGCCCGATGGCCGCGTGATCGATGCCTGGGCCTGCTCGCTCAACATGGTGCAGGAGGACATCACCGAAGGCTTCGTCGCCAACGCCTTCGTCCGCGGCCACTTCACCAAGGACCGCTGGCGCCTCGTACCAGGCAGCCTGCTGTGCCTGTGACGATCCTCACTCCCCTCTTCGCTTCTTCCGCTCCCGTCCCGCAAAGACCCGGTCGAACAGCGCGTTGGGCAGCAGGCGCAGCAGCTTGACGACGAGGCCCATCTGCCAGGGGATGACGCGGTAGCTCGTGCCGGCGTCGATGGCGGCGAAGGCGCGGTCGGCGAAGGCGTCGGCGCTCATCAGGAAGGGCATGGGGTAGCGGTTCTCGCGCGTGAGCGGGGTGTCGATGTAGCCGGGCAGCAGGGTCACGACACTCACGCCGTAGGGGTGCATCTCGCCGCGCAGGCTTTCGCAGTAGCTCACCACCGCGGCCTTGCTGCCGCAGTAGGCGCCGTGGCCGGGCAGGCCGCGGATGGCCGCGACGCTGGCGATGCCCACCAGGCGGCCGGAGCGGCGCGCGCGCAGGCCGTCGATGAAGGGATGGAAGGTGGCGGCCATGCCCAGGTTGTTGGTCTCGAAGGTGGCGCGCATCACGTCCAGGTCGTCGAACACGGCCGTGTCCATGCCCACGCTGATGCCGGCGTTGGCGATCACCACGTCGGGCAGGCCCTGGGCGTCGACGCAGGCACGGCCGGCGGCGGTGATGGCATTCACGTCGCGCACGTCGGCGGCATAGACGGTGCAGTCCTCGGCGGTCCAGCCCTGGGCCTGCGCCCAGGCCTCGATCTCGGCGGCGCGGCGCGCCACCAGGGCGAGGCGGTAGCCGGCCCGATGGAAGCGCTGCGCCAGCGCCTGGCCGATGCCGCTGGACGCGCCGGTGATGTAGGCCAGCGGGCGGGTCATGAGGAGGCTCCCGCGCGTCGGCCGGCTGGCGGGAACTCGCCCTGGACGCCGCCAGTGAGTTCCAGCACGCGCCGGCTGTGGTCATAGATCAGGGCCTGGCCGCGGATCCGGGCGCTTCCTTGTACGAGAGTGACAGGCTGGTCGGACTCCACGCGCTGCTCGTCCACGAAGAAGTGCAGGAAATCGCCGCGGAACTCCAGGCGTTGCGCCAGCGGGTCGGTGGCGTCGGGTGACAGGGCTTCGCGCACGACCACGGCCTGGCCCACCAGGCGCACCTCGCTGCCGTCGCCCTCGGCCTGGGCCTGGCGCGCGGTGGCCACCGAGATGCGGCCCTGCTCGTCGGTGTGGCGCACACGCACGTCGTCGATCTCGATCTGATCGGTGTGGGGGTAGTGGCGCATCTCGCGGCCTTCGAGGCGCACGCCGGGCAGGCCGGCCTCGGTGTAGTGCTGCACCGAAAAGCCTTGCATGACGTAGTCGGGGTCGCTGCGCGGCGCGGCCGCCTCGCGGGGCGCCTCGGGCACCGGGGTGCTGCGCACCAGCCAGTAGGTGAAGGCCGCCAGCAGGGCCATCAGCACCACCGGCAGCGAGGCCATGAGCTGGTCCCAGGCGCGGGCCCAGCGGGGCAGCGGCGGCGACGCCGTCGCGACCTCGTTGGCCGGGGGCAGGGAATCGTCAGTCGGCAGCACCGGCGCGCCCGTCGTCCAGGGTCTGCAGGTGGCCGTGCAGCAGTTCGGCGTAGCGGCCGCTGGCCATCAGCAGGAGGTCGCAGAACTCGCGTGCGGCCCCTTCCCCGCCACGCAGCGCGCTGACATGGTGGGCCACGGCCTTGGCTTCGGCGTGGGCATTGGCCGGGGCGCCCACGAAGCCGGCGCGCACCATCAGCGGCAGGTCGGGCCAGTCGTCACCGATCACGGCCAGCTCGTCCCAGGACCAGCCTTGCGCATCGAGCAGGGCCTGGGCCACGGCCAGCTTGTCGTGCACGCCGAAATACGCCCGGGTGATGCCCAGGTCGGCCAGGCGTCGGCGCACCGCGGGCGAGTCGCGGCCGGTGATCACCACCGGCTCGATGCCCGCGCGCGGCAGCAGCTTGAGGCCGTGGCCGTCCAGCGCATGAAAGGCCTTGAAGGATTCGCCGTCCTCGCCGATGTAGAGCCGGCCGTCGGTGAGCACGCCGTCCACGTCGAAGAGGGCCGCGCGCAGGCCCTGCGCCTGCAGCAGCAGTTCGGGCGGGGCCGTGAGGACCGGGCGCAGTTCGCGCATCAGATCACCTTGGCGCGCATCAGGTCGTTGGTGTTGAGAGCACCCACCAGGCGCTGCGCCTCGTCCACGACCAGCACCGAGGTGATGCGGGCCTCTTCCATCAGGTCGGCCGCCTCCACGGCCAGCGCATCGGCGCGCACGGTGCGGGGGTGCCGGGTCATCAGGTCGCCCGCACTCAGGCCACGCAGGTCGCGGCCCTGCTCGATCTGGCGGCGCAGGTCGCCGTCGGTGAAGATGCCCACGACGCGGTCCTCGGCGTCCACCACTGCGGTGGCGCCCAGCCCTTTGGCCGACATCTCGCGCATCATCGCCGAGAAGCCGGTGTCGGCCCGCACGCGCGGCACGGCCTCGCCCTGGCGCATCACGTCGTGCACGTGGGTGAGCAGCTTGCGGCCCAGCGAGCCCCCCGGGTGCGAGCGCGCGAAGTCCTCCTCGCGGAAGCCACGAGCATCGAGCAGGGCCACCGCCAGCGCGTCGCCCAGGGCGATCTGCGCGGTGGTGCTGGCCGTGGGCGCGAGGTTGAGCGGGCAGGCTTCCTGTGCCACCGAGGTGTCGAGCATCACGTCGCTGTGCTGCGCGAGCGTGGAGGCCGCACGCCCCGTCATGCCGATCAGGCGCACGCCCAGGCGCTTGAGCAGGGGCAGGATGGCGGTGAGCTCGTCGCTCTCGCCGGAGTTCGAGATGGCGATCACCACGTCGGCCGGCGTGACCATGCCCAGGTCGCCGTGGCTGGCCTCGGCCGGGTGGACGAACATGGCCGGCGTGCCGGTGGAGGCCAAGGTGGCGGCCATCTTGCGGCCCACGTGGCCGCTCTTGCCCATGCCCATCACCACCACGCGGCCGGTGCAGGCCAGGATCAGGCCCACGGCCTGGGCCAGGGGCTCGCCCTGGCGGTCCTTCAGGGCCAGCAGGGCCTGGGCCTCGATCTGCAGGGTCTGGCGAGCCAGCTCGATGGCGCGGTCGGCATTGAAGCCAGGGACGGGCGGGCTTGACATGGGTTCAGGCGGGACAGGCGGTCGCTCGTTTACGATCCAGGGATTCTAGGCGCCGGGCCCGGCTCGCGCCGGCTTTTCCCGCGCGCGCCACCATGGCCTCCACCCTCGATCTTGTGCTGCTCTACCTGCTGGCCGCGGTGCTGGGGGTGGTGGCCTGCCGCAGCCTGAAGCTGCCTCCCATGCTGGGCTACCTGGCCGTGGGGGTGCTGATCGGGCCCAACGCGATGGCCCTGGCCCAGGACGGCGCCGGCATCCGCTACCTCGCCGAGTTCGGCGTGGTCTTCCTGATGTTCGTGATCGGGCTGGAATTCAACCTGCCCAAGCTCAAGAGCATGCGCCGTCTGGTCTTCGGCCTGGGACTGAGCCAGGTGCTGGGCACGGTGGCGCTGGTGGTGCTGGGCAATGCCGGGCTTGCATGGCTGTTCGCGGCGCTGGGCCGATCCTGGGACCTGTCCTGGCCCACCGCGCTGGCGCTGGGCAGCGCGCTGGCGATGTCCTCCACCGCCATCGTGGTCAAGCTCATGGCCGAGCGGCTGGAACTCGACAGCGAACACGGCCGGCGCGTGATCGGCGTGCTGCTCTTCCAGGATCTGGCCGTGGTGCCCTTCCTCGTGCTCATCCCCTCGCTGGGGGCTGCGGCCGAGGTGATGGCCCACGACCTGGGCCTGGCCCTGCTCAAGGCCACGGTGCTGCTGGGCGTGCTGCTGGTGGGCGGGCAGCGCGTGATGCGCTGGTGGCTCACCCTGGTGGCGCGGCGCAAAAGCGAGGAGCTCTTCATCCTCAACGTGCTGCTGGTCACCCTGGGCCTGGCCTGGCTCACCGAACACGCCGGCCTGTCGCTGGCCCTGGGCGCCTTCGTGGCCGGCATGCTGATCGCCGAGACCGAATTCAAGCACCAGGTGGAGGCCGACATCCGGCCCTTCCACGACGTGCTGCTGGGCCTGTTCTTCATCACCATCGGCATGCTGCTGGACTGGCGCGTGGTGTGGCAGCAATGGCCCCTGGTGCTGCTGCTGCTCACGCTGCCGCTGCTGTTCAAGTTCGTCTTCATCGCCGCGCTGGCCAAGCTCTTCGGCTCGCCCACCGGCGTCGCCTTGCGCACGGGCCTGTACCTGGCCCAGGCCGGCGAGTTCGGCCTGGTGCTGCTCAACCTCGCCACCGACCGCGGCCTGGTGCCCACCGACCTGCGCAGCGCGGTGCTGGCCGCCATGGTGCTGTCGATGCTGGCCACGCCCTTCCTCATCCAGCACGCCGACCGCATCGTGATGCGCCTGTCGGCCAACGACTGGATGCTGCAATCGGTGCAGCTCACCAGCATCGCGAAGAAGTCCATCCGCACCGAAGCGCACATGATCATCTGCGGCTACGGCCGCAGCGGCCAGAACCTGGCGCGCATGCTGGAGGCCGAGGCCCTGCCCTACATGGCGCTGGACCTCGACCCCGACCGCGTGCGCCAGGCGGCAGCGGCCGGCCAGAGCGTGGTCTTCGGCGATGCCGCGCGGCTGCAGAGCCTCATGGCCGCCGGCCTGTCGCGCGCCAGCGCGGTGGTGGTGAGCTACCACGACACGGCCTCGGCGCTCAAGATCCTGCAGCTTGTGCGCGAACACGCGCCGAAGGTGCCGGTGATCGTGCGCACCATCGATGACGCCGACCTCGAGCGCCTGCGCGCGGCCGGCGCCACCGAGGTGGTGCCCGAGGCCATCGAGGGCTCGCTGATGCTGGCCTCGCACGCCATGGCCCTCGTGGGCGTGCCCATGCGCCGGGTGCTGCGCCGCGTGCAGGAACAGCGTGAGGCCCGCTACAGCCTGCTGCGCGGCTACTTCCACGGGGCCGACGACAGCGGCGCCGATGACACGCAGACGCAGCGCCTGCAGTCCGTCACCCTGCCTGCAGGCACGCCCTGGAACGGCCAGCCGCTGCACCGACTGGCCCTGGACACGCTGCGCGTGCAGGTCGTGTCGGTGCGACGCGCCCAGGGCGCCGTGGTGCGGCCCGACCCGGAGTTGCGGCTCCAGGGCGACGACACGCTGGTCCTGTCGGGCCTGCCCGAGGCCCTGGCGCGGGCCGAGGAGCGCCTGCTGAGCCCCTGAGGCCGCTGCGCGCACAGCGCGCAAAGTCGCAGAGGCTGCGGGGGTTTGTGGGACAGGCCGGCACCCGGCGGGAAATAGCGCGACCATCGCCGCTCATTTGCTACCCATCGGTCACAACTTAAACAGGAGCGTTCCCATGCTGCACCGCCGCCAGTTCCTCGCCGGATCCGCCGCCTTTGCCCTCGGCACCTTGGGATCGTTGGGCGTTGCGCCCGTGTGGGCCCAGAACGCGCCCGACCTGGGCACTCCCACCCCGCCCACTCCCGGTTTCGCCCGTCTGCGCATCGGGGATGTCGAGATCCTGGCCATCAACGACGGCGTGGCTCGCCGACCGCTGGCCGAAGGCTTCGTGCGCGACGTGCCGCTGGCGCAAGTCCAGGCCGCCCTCACGGAAGCCGGCCTGCCCACCACGCATGTGGACATCAGCTTCACCGCCTTTGTCGCCATCATGGGCGAGCGCCGCATCCTGATGGACGCCGGCAACGGTCAGTTCGGTGCGCCCACCACCGGCCGGCTGCTGGCCAACCTCCAGGCCGCCGGCATCTCGCCCGACAGCATCGACACCGTGGTGATCACCCACTTCCATGGCGACCACATCAACGGCCTGCGCAACCGCGAAGGCCAGACGCCCTTCACCAAGGCCAAGGTGTGGGTGCCCGAGGCCGAATGGGCCTTCTGGATGGACGATGCGCGCATGAACGCCGCCCCCGAGGGCATGCGCGGCGCCTTCCAGAACGTGCGCCGTGTCTTCGGCCCCATCGCCGGCGAGGTGCAGAAGTTCGCCGCCGACGCGACGCTGATGCCGGGCCTGCGCGCCGTCTCGGCCCACGGCCACACGCCGGGCATGTCGATGTTCCAGGTCGAGTCGCGCGGCCAGCGCTTCCTCAACGTGGCCGACCTGTCCAACATCCCCGCGCTCTTCGTGCGCCAGCCCGACTGGGCCGTCACCTTCGACATGGACCCGCAGGCCGCGCGCGCCGTGCGCCGCAAGATCCTCGGCATGGCCGCGCAGGACGGCGTGACGGTGGGGGGCTACCACTTCCCCTTCCCGGCCTTCGGCGCGATCCGCGCCCGCGGCAACGGCTACGACTTCACGCCGGTCTCGGCCTGAAGCCATGGCGTCGCGCCGGCTCGCCTTGCAGGGACTCGCCGTCCTGGGGCTGGCGCCCCTGCGGCCGAGCGCCCAGGCGAGCGAGGCGTCGCTGCTGGACGCCCTGCGCAACGGTGGCGCGGTGCTGATGCTGCGCCACGCCCAGACAGAAGCCGGCGTGGGCGACCCGCCCGGGTTCCAGCTGGGCCAGTGCGGCACCCAGCGCAACCTCTCCGAGAGCGGCCGGGCCCAATCGCGGCGCATCGGCCAGGCCTTGGCCGCGCAGGGCCTGGTGCCCAGGGCGGTGCGCTCCAGTGGCTGGTGCCGCTGCATCGACACGGCCGAGCTGGCCTTCGGCCGCCACGAGGTCTGGCCCGCCCTGCATTCCTTCTTTGCCGAACGCGCGGCCCAGCGCGACCCGCAGACCGCCGAACTGCGGCGCGCGCTGGCGGGGCTGCCCGCCCAGGGCTTCGAGGCCTGGGTGACGCACCAGGTCAACATCACGGCGCTCACCGGCACCTGGGTGGGCATGGGCGAGGCTGTGGTGATCCGCGGCGGCCCCGATGGCGGCACAATGCTGGGCCGGCTGAGCCTGGGCGCCTGAGACGCGCGGGCGGCCCACCCCGCCCTCTTGCGCCTCTGCCATGGACACCGCCGACTACATCAAGCGCCACATCCGCACCGTGCCCGACTGGCCCTCGCCAGGCGTGCAGTTCCGCGACATCACGCCGCTGCTGCAGAACCCCAAGGTCTTCCGGGTGCTGATCGACCAGTTCGTGCACCGCTACTTCGACACCACGGTGGACGTGGTGGCCGGGCTGGACGCGCGCGGCTTCATCATCGGTTCGGTGCTGGCCTACGAGCTCAACGTCGGCTTCGTGCCCATCCGCAAGAAGGGCAAGCTGCCCTTCACCACGGTGGAAGAGACCTATGAGCTGGAATACGGCTCGGCCACGGTGGAGCTGCACACCGACGCCGTGAAGCCCGGCGACCGCGTCGTGCTGATCGACGACCTCATCGCCACCGGCGGCACCATGATGGCCGGCAAACGCCTGCTCGAACGGCTGGGCGCCACGGTGATCGAGGGCGCGGCCATCGTCGAGCTGCCCGAACTGGGGGGCGGCGACAAGCTGCGCGCCGCGGGATTGCCCCTCTTCACCCTGGTGAGCTTCGAGGGGCACTGAGCCATGGCTCAGGTCATGGGCATGCGGTTGGCCAGGTTGGAGCGCATGCGGATGGCCATGACCGCGCCGGCCGCTCTCAGCACCTCCAGGGCCACCGTGGGGAGGCGGGCCGCCATCTCTTCCAGGCGCGGCAGGCGCAGCGCATAGATCACGCCGGGGGTCATCGCTTCCACGTTGGCCATGCGCGGCCCGTCGGCAAAGAGCGAGGGCTCGCCGAGGATCGAGCCCGGGCGCAGGATGGCCACCTTGTTGGCACCCGGCGTGCCGCCGCTCACGAACACCTGCATCGTGCCCTGGGCCAGGAAATACATCGCCCGGTCGCGGTCGCCCTGCTTGATCACCTGGTCACCCATGCGCACCTCGTGGCGCGTGAGGAACTGCGTGAGCTGGGTCCACTGCTGAGCGTTGAGTCGGGGGCGGAATGCGTCCTCGGTGTTGAGCGACTGCACCGCCTGGATCAGGTCCTGGCCTTCCATGTTCTTCTGTCCTTTGCACTGCGCTGGATGCCGTGCGCGCGGCCGCGCGACGTCCCGGCATCGGGTGCACCAATTATGGGACGTGTCAGCGCGCTCCCACAATCGCGCCCCCCGGCTCAGGGTGGGCGTCCCGCGCGTCCATCGGCGCTCACACGCCGTTCATCGCGGGCGGGAAGGCCGGCGTTACTTGCCGATGCAGAACTTACTGAAAATCTCGCCGAGCAACTCGTCGGCCGTCATGCGGCCGGTGATCTCGCCCAGCGCCTCGTGGGCCAGGCGCAGCTCCTCGGCCAGCAGGTCCAGCGCGGCATCGGCCACGCGGGCGTGGGCGTCGGCCTGGGCCAGGTGCCGCGCGGTGCGCTTCAAGGCCCGCAGGTGCCGCTCGCGCGCGATGAACACCCCCTCGGGCTGGGCATGCCAGCCGGCCAGGGCCAGCAGCTGCTGGCGCAAGGCTTCCAGCCCTTCGCCCGTCTTCGCCGACAGCGCCACGTGGGGTTCGCCCAGGCCCGCCGGCAGCCCGCCGGCATCGAGCTTGTTGTACACGTGCACGATGCGCGCGCCCTCAGGCAGGCGCGCGGCGATCGCCGCCTCGCCCGCGTCGTAGTCGGCCTGGCCCATTCGCGTGAGGTCGTGCAGGAAGAGCACGGCATCGGCCTGGGCGATCTCATCCCAGGTGCGCGCAATGCCGATGCGCTCCACTTCGTCGGTGGCTTCGCGCAGGCCGGCGGTGTCGATGATGTGCAGCGGCACGCCCTCGATCTGGAGGGTCTCGCTGACCTTGTCGCGCGTGGTGCCGGGGATGGGGGTGACGATGGCCAGCTCCGCCCCGGCCAGGGCATTGAGCAGCGAGCTCTTGCCCACGTTGGGCTGCCCGGCCAGCACGAGGCGGATGCCCTCGCGCAGCAGCGCGCCCTGGTGGGCGCGGTCGAGCAGGGTGTCGAGTGCGGTGCGGATGGCATCGAGCTGGCCGCGCGCATCGGCCTTTTCGAGGAAGTCGATCTCTTCCTCGGGGAAATCGAGCGTGGCCTCCACCAGCATGCGCAGGCGCACCAGGCGTTCGCGCAAGGCCTCCACCTGCTGCGAGAAGGCTCCCTGCAACGAGCGCCCGGCCGAGCGCGCCGCCGCTTCGGTGCTGGCCTCGATGAGGTCGCTCACCGCCTCGGCCTGGGCGAGGTCGAGCTTGTCGTTCAGGAAGGCCCGCTCGGTGAACTCGCCCGGCTCGGCCAGGCGCAGCCGCGGCAGGGCCGTGGCGGCCACCTCCAGGCAGCGTGCCAGCAGCAGCTGCAGCACCACCGGCCCGCCATGGGCCTGCAGCTCCAGCACGTCCTCGCCGGTGTAGGAATGGGGCGCCGGGAAGTGCAGCGCCAGCCCCTGGTCGATGGCCTGGCCCTGGGCATCCGGGAAGGGGAGGTAGTGGGCATGGCGCGGCTGCAGCGCGCGGCCCAGCAGCGCCGGCACGAAGCCCGACAGGTCGCGTCCCGACACCCGCACGATGCCCACGGCCCCGCGGCCGGGGGCGGTGGCAATCGCAAGGATAGGATCCTGATGGCGAGGCAGCATGGTTGTCATTGTGCTTCCCCGCTGCGCCACCGGCCCGTCACCAGGCAGCGAGCATCATCGCGCGGACACCGCGGATCCGGCTCTGCCGGTCCGCCAGTGTCGCCCCCTGGAGGGGGCGGCCGAAGGCCGTAGGGGGTGGGCCTACTTCTTGCCGAACTTGAGGTCGAGCACGCCCAGCTTCTTGTTGATGTACCACTGCTGCGCGATCGACAGGATGTTGTTCGTCAGCCAGTACAGCACCAGGCCGGCCGGGAAGAGGAAGAACATCACCGAGAACATCAGCGGCATGATCCACATCATCTTGGCCTGGATGGGGTCCGGCGGCGTGGGGTTCAGCCAGGTCTGCAGCAGCGTCGAGGCGGTCATGAGCAGCGGCAGGATGTAGTACGGGTCCTTCACCGACAGGTCGTCGATCCACAGGATCCAGGGCGCGTTGCGCATCTCCACCGACGACAGCAGCACCCAGTACAGCGCGATGAACACGGGGATCTGGATCAGGATGGGGAAACAGCCCCCCATCGGGTTGACCTTCTCCTCGCGGTAGATGCGCATCATCTCCTGCTGCATCTGCTGCGGCTTGTCCTTGTAGCGCTCGCGCAGCTCGGTGACGCGCGGTGCCACGGCCTTCATCTTGGCCATCGACGCGTAGGCCTTGGCATTGAGCCAGTAGAAGGCCGCCTTCAGCAGGAACACCAGCGCCACGATCGACCAGCCCCAGTTGCCCAGCAGGCCGTTGAGCTTGTCGAGCAGCCAGAACAGGGGCTTGGACAGGATGGTGAACCAGCCGTAGTCCTTCACCAGCTCCAGCCCGGGAGCCAGGGCCGCGAGCTTGTTCTCCTCCTGCGGGCCGACGAAGAGTGTCGTGTCCACCGTGCGGGTCTCGCCGGCGGCCAGCGTGGGCAGCGGCACGACCATCGCGATGGAATAAAGGTTGTTGCTCACCTTGGCCGTGCGGAACTCGCGCTGCAGGCGGTCGTGGCCCGGCACGTTCAGCAGCCAGGCCGACGCGAAGTAGTGCTGCACCATCGCGATCCAGCCGTTGTCGGCCGGCGCGGCGGTCTCGGCGCGGCCGCGCTCGATGTCCTTGAAGTCGATCTTGTGGAACTTCTTGGCGTCGGTATAGAGGGCCGGGCCCGTGAAGGTGAAGTAGAAGGCCGACTCGCCCGGGGGCGGGTTGCCGTCGCGCACGAGCTGCAGGTAGAGCTGCGGGTCGCGCGGCGCCTCGGCACTGTTGATCACTTCATGGCGCACACCCACGGTGTACTCGCCACGGGTGAAGGTGTAGGTCTTGACGTACTGCAGGCCGCCCACCACCGGCGAGCTCAGCTTCACCTCCAGGCGGTCCTGGCCGTCAGCCAGCACACGCGGGCCCGGCTCGGCCGTCATGACGGTGAAGTGGTTGGGGAAACGCTCGCCTGCGTCGTCCTTGTTGATCAGGCCGGTCTGGGCCAGATAGACGCGCTGGGCCGACTGGTCGAGCAGCACCACGTTGCGACTGCGGTCGTTCTGGTCGGAGTAGTTCAGCAACTCGACGTAGCTCAGCGTACCGCCCTGGGTGTCGATCACGGCCTTGACCACGTCGGTGGTGATTTCCAGCCGCTCGGACGCTGCGGGCGTGGCCGCCGCGGGCACGGCTGCCTGTGTGGCAATGCTGCCGGGCGTGGTCACCGCCGCTGGCGCAGGCAAGGCCGCATCCGACGCGCCACCTTCGGGTGTGACGGAAGCGGGCGCGCTCTGCTGGGCCACGGGGGTCGGCGAGAACATCGAGGGCCGGCCGGAGTGCTTGTTCCAGGCGTCCCAGAGCAGGACGAGGGACATCGAGAACACCACCCACAGGATGGTGCGGCGCATATCGGTCATGGAGACGACTCGCTGGTGGAATTGGACGTGGCGCCCGGCACGGGACCGGGCTCGACATGGCGGGAGAACAGGCCCGGTCGCCGCGCAGGCACCGGGTCATGGCCACCCTCGCACCAGGGGTGGCAGCGCAGCAGGCGGCGGGCGGCCAGGTAGCTGCCCGCGGCCGCCCCGTGGCGGTCCAGCGCCTGCAGCGCGTAGGCCGAGCAGGTGGGCTCGAAACGGCAATCGCCGCCCACCCAGGCACTGAAGAGCAGCTGGTAGCCGCGCACCAGCCCCTTGAGGGCGGCGGCCATCATGCCCTGCCCTCCGGGCCCAGGCGCCGTGCAGCACCGGCCATCAACGCGTCGATCTCGACACGCGCGGCCTGGCGCAACGCCGGCGAATCGGCGCTGGGAAACTGGCTGCGATCATAGGACGAGCGCAAACGCGCCACCCACATCCCGCCGGGCAGGACGTGTTGGTAGCGCGCGAAGGCTGCGTACATCTGCCGCTTCAGCACGTTGCGGGTGACGGCCCGACGCGCCCAGCGCTTCGGAATCACCACCCCCACGCACAGGCGCCGGGGCAAGGCCACCGAGCCATCCACAAGCGGGCCACTGTCAGGGGCGGACCCTGTTGACAACTGGCCGGATTCACGCAAGTGGTGCAGCACGAAATGCGGGCTGCGGGCCACGATGGCCGGGCCGCCAGCCCCCAGCACCCGTTCGAAATCGGCGCGGCGCTTGAGCCGCACCAGGCCAACAGGCGTCGGGGACGGGGCCAACCCGGCGCTCGCCGCGCGGGATCAGACAGCCAGGCGCTTGCGGCCCTTGGCGCGACGAGCGTTGATGACCTTGCGGCCACCCTTGGTCTTCATGCGCACCAGGAAGCCGTGCGTGCGCGCACGACGGACCTTGGAAGGTTGATAAGAGCGTTTCATGATGGATCCTCTCGGAGCACTCCGCCCGGAGGGCGCGAATGGATGAAGTCGACTAGGTCGCCCGAATTCGGGAAACCCTCAATTACACCAAATGCCCCCTTTCAGGTCAATGACTTGGGCGCGATACCAGGCCAGGGCCTGGGGGTTTGCCCGGGCACATTTTCTGTGGATAAGTGTCCCGGTCGTGCCCTGAGGAGGCTAGAATCCCGCTGCTCCAAGAAAAAGTTTTCCACAACTCCATGAGCTCCGACTTGTGGCAGCGGTGCTGCGAACGACTCGCCGCCGAGCTGCCCGAACAGCAATTCGCCACCTGGATCCGACCGCTGCCCGCGGGCCTCGTCACGCAAGGCGAGGCCGGGCCGGTCATGTCCGTGCGCGTGCCCAACCGCTTCAAGCTCGACTGGATCCGCAACCAGTACGCCGCGCGCATCGAGGCCTTGCTGGCCGAACTGAACGGGCAGCCCATGCGGCTGGACCTGAGCCTGGCGCCCCGTGAAGCCCTCTCGCCGCGCCCGGTGGCCGCGGCGGTGCATGCCCTGCCCCAGGCACTGAACGGCAGCCACAACGGGCACGCCGTGGCACCCCCCGTGGCCAGCCCGGCCCCCGCTCCCGCGGCGCAGCCCTCGCGCAACCGCCTGAACCCCAGCCTGACCTTCGACACCCTGGTGCCGGGGCGGGCCAACCAGATGGCGCGCACCGCCGCGCTCCATGTGGCCGGCGCCCCGGGCCAGATGTACAACCCGCTCTTCATCTACGGCGGCGTGGGCCTGGGCAAGACCCACCTGATGAACGCCGTGGGCAACGCCCTGCTGGCCGACCGGCCCGATGCCAAGGTGCTCTACCTGCATGCCGAGCAGTTCATCTCGGACGTGGTGAAGAACTACCAGCGCAAGACCTTCGACGAACTGAAGGCCAAGTACCACCAGCTCGACCTGCTGCTGATCGACGACGTGCAGTTCTTCGCCGGCAAGGACCGCACCCAGGAAGAGTTCTTCAACGCCTTCGAAGCCCTGCTGGCCAAGAAGGCGCACATCATCATGACCAGCGACACCTACCCCAAGGGGTTGGTGGACATCGACGAGCGCCTGACCAGCCGCTTCGATTCGGGCCTCACGGTGGCCATCGAGCCGCCCGAGCTGGAGATGCGCGTGGCCATCCTGATCAAGAAGGCCGAGACCGAAGGCGCCCAGATGCCCGAGGACGTGGCCTTCTTCGTGGCCAAGAACGTGCGCGCCAACGTGCGCGAGCTCGAAGGCGCGCTGCGCAAGATCCTGGCTTATTCACGGTTTTCCCACAAGGAAATCAACATCGCGCTGGCCCGCGAGGCGCTCAAGGACTTGCTCTCGATCCAGAACCGGCAGATCTCGGTCGAGAACATCCAGAAGACGGTGGCCGACTTCTACAAGATCAAGGTCGCCGACATGTATTCCAAGAAGCGGCCCGCCTCCATCGCCCGACCGCGCCAGATCGCGATGTACCTGGCCAAGGAACTGACGCAGAAGAGCCTGCCCGAGATCGGCGAGCTCTTCGGCGGGCGCGACCACACCACCGTGCTGCACGCGGTGCGCAAGATCGGCGGCGAGCGCAGCAAGAACACCGAACTGAACCAGCAGTTGCACGTGCTGGAGCAGACCCTCAAGGGCTGAAGCTCACCACCGCGCACGCAACTGGCACAAGGGGATCACTGTTGTCAAAGCACAAGGCTGGGGACAAATCTGGAACAAGCACCCACTTGTCCACAGGTGAAGCGGCTTTTTCAAAGTTGTTGTCGGTCAGACCGCATGCAACCCAGGGTGCCCCGCACAGGCTTGTCCTTGTGCCAAGCCCTTGATCGAACAAGACAAAATAGCGTTCTCCACAAAAACTACGGCCCCCTACTACGGCTACCACCTTTAAGAGGTTCACATGATTGTGTTGAAAGCACCCCAGGACAAAGTGCTCGGCGCCCTCCAGGCCGTCTCCGGCATCGTGGAGCGCCGCCACACCCTGCCCATCCTGGCCAACGTGCTGATCCGCAAGACCGGGGCCCAGGTGGAGTTCACCACCAGCGACCTGGAGATCCAGGTGCGCACCACGGCCGAGCTGGACGGGGATGCCGGCAACTTCAGCACCTCGGTGGGCGCTCGCAAGCTGATCGACATCCTGCGCTCGCTGCCAGCCGACCAGGTGGTGTCGCTCACGGCCAACCAGAACAAGCTCACGCTGCAAGGCGGCAAGAGCCGCTTCACGCTGCAGACCCTGCCGGCCGAGGACTTCCCGCTGGTGCAGGAAGCCGCCGACTTCGGCCCGGGCTTCAGCGTGCCGCAGAAGACGCTCAAGGGCCTGATCGGCCAGGTGCACTTCGCGATGGCCGTGCACGACATCCGCTACTACCTCAACGGCATCCTCTTCGTGGCCGAAGGCAAGCAGCTCACGCTCGTGGCCACCGACGGCCACCGCCTGGCCCTGGCCAGCGCCACGCTGGAGGTGGAGATGCCGCGCCAGGAGGTCATCCTGCCGCGCAAGACCGTGCTGGAGCTGCAGCGCCTGCTCAAGGACGAGGACACCGCCATCGAGATGCGCTTTGCCGGCAACCAGGCCAAGTTCAGCTTCTCGGGCATGGAGTTCGTCACCAAGCTCGTGGAAGGCAAGTTCCCCGACTACAACCGCGTCATCCCCAAGAACCACAAGAACAGCGTCACGCTGGGCCGTGCGGCGCTGCTGGCCAGCCTGCAGCGCGCGGCCATCCTCACGAGCGAGAAGTTCAAGGGCGTGCGCGTGAACATCGAGCCCGGCACCCTGCGCATCGCATCCAGCAATGCCGAGCAGGAAGAGGCCAAGGAGGAGCTCGAGATCGACTACGGCGGTGACACCATCGAGATCGGCTTCAACGTGACCTACCTGGTCGATGCCCTGGCCAACATGAGCCAGGAGATGGTGAAGGTCGAGCTGCAGGACGCCAACTCCAGCGCGCTGCTCACCATCCCCGACGACAACGGCTTCAAGTACGTCGTGATGCCGATGCGCATCTGAGGCTCACCCGCCCTGCCCGGCCCCCGTTTCCCGATGCCCGCCACGAGCGGGCATGCATGTTTGAAAAGAGTCCCCCATGTCTGACCCGACCCCGAGCCAAGAACCCTCCTCCAAGCCTGTGGATGCCGGCGGCTATGGCGAAAGCTCCATCCAGATCCTGGAAGGCCTGGAGGCCGTGCGCAAGCGCCCCGGCATGTACATCGGCGACACCTCCGACGGCACGGGCCTGCACCACCTGGTCTTCGAGGTGGTGGACAACTCCATCGACGAGGCCCTGGCCGGGCACTGCGACGACATCGTCGTCACCATCCACACCGACAACTCGATCTCCGTCATCGACAACGGCCGCGGCATCCCCACCGGCGTGAAGATGGACGACAAGCACGAGCCCAAGCGCAGTGCGGCCGAGATCGCACTGACCGAGCTGCACGCGGGCGGCAAGTTCAACCAGAACAGCTACAAGGTTTCGGGCGGCCTGCACGGTGTGGGCGTGTCGTGCGTGAATGCGCTGTCCAAGTGGCTGCGCCTGACCATCCGCCGCGACGGCAAGGTGCACTACCTCGAATTCCGCAAGGGCGTGCCGCAAGACCGCGTGCTCGAGCAGCGCGAAGGCTTCGAGGTGAGCCCGATGAAGGTCATCGGCGACACCGAAAAGCGGGGCACTGAAGTGCACTTCCTGCCCGACGAAGAGATCTTCACCAACGTCGACTACCACTACGAGATCCTGGCCAAGCGCCTGCGCGAGCTGTCCTTCCTGAACAATGGCGTGAAGATCCGCCTGGTGGACGAGCGCAACGGCAAGGAAGACAACTTCGCCTTTGCCGGCGGCGTGAAGGGTTTCGTCGAATTCATCAACACCGGCAAGAAGGTGCTGCACCCCAACGTCTTCCACGCCATGGGCGAGAAGACGAGCGAGCAGAACACCAACATCGGTGTGGAAGTGGCGATGCAGTGGAACGAGAGCTACAACGAAAACGTGCTCTGCTTCACCAACAACATTCCCCAGCGTGATGGTGGCACCCACCTCACCGGCCTGCGTGCGGCGATGACGCGGGTGATCAACAAGTACATCGAGGACAACGAGCTGGCCAAGAAGGCCAAGGTCGAGGTGAGCGGCGACGACATGCGCGAAGGCCTGGCCTGCGTGGTGAGCGTGAAAGTGCCTGAGCCCAAGTTCTCCAGCCAGACCAAGGACAAGCTGGTGTCGTCCGAGGTGCGTGCGCCGGTGGAGGACATCGTGAGCCGCCTGCTGACCGACTGGCTGCTCGAGAACCCCACCGACGCGAAGATCATCTGCGGCAAGATCGTGGAAGCCGCCCGCGCCCGCGAAGCAGCGCGCAAGGCCCGCGAGATGACGCGCCGCAAGGGCGTGCTCGACGGCCTGGGCCTGCCCGGCAAGCTGGCCGACTGCCAGGAAAAAGACCCCGCGCTGTGCGAGATCTACATCGTCGAGGGCGACTCCGCCGGCGGCTCCGCCAAGCAGGGCCGCGATCGGAAGTTCCAGGCCATCCTGCCGCTGCGCGGCAAGATCCTGAACGTGGAGAAGGCGCGCTACGAGAAGCTGCTGTCCAGCAACGAGATCATCACGCTCATCACTGCGCTGGGCACGGGCATCGGCAAGGTGGGCGCGGCCGGTGGGGCTGACGATTTCAACCCCGACAAGCTGCGCTACCACCGCATCATCATCATGACCGATGCGGACGTGGACGGCGCGCACATCCGCACCCTGCTGCTCACCTTCTTCTACCGCCAGATGCCCGAGCTGGTGGAGCGCGGCCACATCTACATCGCCCAGCCGCCGCTGTACAAGGTGAAGGTGGGCAAAGAAGAGCAGTACCTGAAGGATGCGCACGAACTCGACGCCTACCTGCTGCGCGTGGCGCTGAAGGATGCGCGCCTGGACACAGGCGTCAATGGCACGGTGCTTGAAGGCGAAACGCTGGAGACGCTGGCGCGCCAGTACGTGCTGGCCAACAACGTGATCGACCGCCTGGCCAACTGGATGGACGTGGAAGCCCTGCGCGCCCTGGCCGATGGCCTGGAGCTGCAGCTCGACACGGCTGAACAGGCCCAGGCCTCGGCTGCCGCCCTGAAGGCCGCGCTGCACGACGCCCAGGTGGAAGCCGTGTATGACGAACGCACCGACAAGCAGATGCTGCGCATCGGCCGCCTTCACCACGGCAACCTGAAGACCAGCGTCATCAGCGCCGACTTCGTGCACGGTGCCGACTACGAAGCCCTGAGCACCGCCGGCAAGATGTTCAAGGGCCTGGTCAGCGACAGCGCCGTGGTCCGCAAGGGCGAAGGCGACAAGCAGAAGGAAGCCAAGGTCGCCGACTTCCGCCAGGCCATGGCCTGGCTGATGCAGCAGGCCGAAAACAGCGTGGGCCGCCAGCGCTACAAGGGCCTGGGCGAAATGAACCCCGAGCAGCTCTGGGAAACCACCATGGACCCCACCGTGCGCCGCCTGCTGCGCGTGCAGATCGAGGACGCCATCGAAGCCGACCGGGTGTTCACGATGCTGATGGGCGACGAGGTCGAGCCGCGTCGCGACTTCATCGAGAGCAATGCGCTGAGGGCGGCGAATATTGATGTGTGAATCGCTGTGGGCGGTGCCCATAAGTTGGCAACTGGGCATCCAGAACCTGTCACCAAGCTTCTAGAATTCCTGGCACCGTAGGAACATCAAACAAAAAGAGGCAGCAGACGAAACTATTCCTACGACCTAAGGAATAGTTCTTGATGCTTGTCTGCGCTCGGGCATAATTCCTGGGTATGCAGGAACGCTCATGAACATCCCTTTGACCTCGGTCCTGGAAGCAGGCGTTGCCATCCGAACGCTGCGCAAGCGAGCGGGCATTCGCATCGACGACTTCGCGCTCACGGCAGGGGTGAGCAAGCAGTTCATGACCGACCTGGAAAACGGCAAAGCGACCGTGCAGATGGGCAAGGTCTTGGAGCTGCTGCAGCGTCTGGGCGTGAAGGTCGTCCTGGAGCTTCCGGAGTCGGAGGCGCTGTCCTACCGGGACGAACTGAGCAAGGCCCAGTTGCGGCGGGCGAGTCGGCAGAGTCGCAAGCGTCCTGCCCTTGCGAAAGGCAGCGAGTCGACGAAGGCCGGAACGGATGGGGCCAACTCTGGTGACTGATGCGACGAAAGACGCGCTGCCCCCAGGGGGCCGCCGGCTCAACATCTTCGTCAACCAGGTCCGCGTTGGCACGCTGCATGAGGACAACAACCTCTGGGCCCTCGCCTACCTCCCGGAATGGGCCGCTCGAGAAGACAGCTTTGACCTCAGCCCGGCCCTGCCGCGCGGTCAGCTGCTGCACCGCGACGGCGCCACGTTTCGGCCGGTGCAGTGGTACTTCGACAACTTGTTGCCCGAAGAGAAGCTGCGCGAGCTCGTCGCGGCGGACGCCAAGCTGCGCAATCACGAGGATGCCTTCGCGCTGTTGGAGTACCTGGGTGCCGAGTCAGCGGGCTCCTTGACGCTGTTGCCGGAAGGCCAGGAGCCTGCGACCCATCCTGCACTGAAGCCCTTGCCCCATGAGGCGCTGAGCCAGCGAATACGCGGGTTGCCTCGCTCCACGTTGACGAGGGAGGCGCCCAAGCGGATGTCGCTGGCCGGGGCACAGCACAAGATGTTGGCGGTACTCAAGGGCCAGGACGTCTACGAGCCGGTGGGCGCCATGCCCTCCACCCACATCCTCAAGCCAGACCACCCATCGAGCGAGACCTACCCCGCCTCGGCCTATCTGGAATGGCTCACCATGAAGCTGGCGGCCTCCGCCAGGCTGGATGTGCCGGCCGTGGAGTTGCTGCATGTTCCACAGCCGGTCTACGCCATTGAACGGTTTGACCGCCGATTTGACCGTGCCGCGTTGGCACCGGAATCGGGTACAGCGCCACCTGAGGTGCAGCGCGTGCACGCCATCGACGCCTGTCAGCTGCTCAACAGGTCGCGGGTGTTCAAGTACGGAAAGGACGTACAAGCCCTGCGAGAGGTTTCTCAGGCCTGCTCTGACAAGCTCACGACACCCGTGCTGCTCTTTCGCTGGCTGGTCTTCAACCTTCTCGTGGCCAACGACGACTGCCACCTGAAGAACCTGTCGTTCCTGGTCACCCCGGGTCGAGTCGACCTCTCCCCTCACTACGACTTGCTGGCCACCGGGGTCTACCACACCCGAGCGTTTGCAGACGACAACGGGAAGTGGCCCCAGGTGCCTCTGGCCGTCCATCTATCGAAAGACGTCACGCGCTTCGATCAGGTGACGCCTCAGGCCGTACTGGCCGCCGGCCAGGTTCTCGGTGTGCCTGAGAAACTGGCCGTTCGGACCATCCGTGAAGTCGTGGCCCGCGTCCTTGGTGCCTTTGATGCCCTCTACTCAGAGCAGGACCCGCAACAAGAAGGCTTGCCGGCGCAGCTGCCACCCCAGGAGAAAGCTCAGCAGCTCGCAGTCCTGCGAGTGCTTCGTCATGTCGTGTTGCCCGAGATGGCAGCGAGGCTCCTGCCTTAGGGTGGCTTTCCACAAGACCCTCACCTTCGCGTCTTGCTACCATCTAGGCGACTGCAAGCACACGACCCAGCGTGGCGCGGCCGTGATCATCTACCAGGCTATGTGCCGGCCGACACCATCGTCAAGAACACCGACAAGACCTTGAGGCCGAGTACCTTCCCTCCGGTTCAGGCTGCACTCGGAAACCGCAGTCTCACAAGACGCAAAGTCCCACCAGGATCAGGAAGCCCGCGAGCCCTCGAACCTCATCTCCCTGAGGCGCGCCCCTTCAGCGCCGCCCGCCCCCCGGCACCAGCGTGGGTGTGCCGCAGCGCAGGAACGCTCCGCGCCCGGCGGTGCTGAGGGACTGCTCGCCGTCCCAGACGACGTCGCCGCGCGACAGTGTCAGGCCGGGCCAGGCCTGGAGGGTCATGCCTTCGTAGGGGGTGTAGTCGACGGCGTGATGGAGGCGGGTGTTGCGGATCACGACCTCGCCTTCGTTCCAGACGACCAGGTCGGCATCGCTGCCCACGGCGATGGTGCCCTTGCGGGGGTGCAGGCCGTAGGCCTTGGCGGGGTTGGTGGAGGTGAGTTCGACGAACTTTTCCAGCGTCAGCCGCCCGGCGAGCACGCCTTCGGAATACAGCAGCGGCAGGCGGGTCTCGATGCCCGGGATGCCGTTCGGGATGTGACGGAAGGCGACTTCCTCGCCGCCGGGCTGCTTGCCTTGTGTGCCGTCGTAGCAGAAGGGGGCATGGTCCGACGAGAAGACGGTGAACAGGCCGTCCGACAGCGCGTCCCAGATCACGTCCTGGTTGGCCTTGTCGCGCGGTGGCGGGCTGCACACGCAGCGGGCGCCCTTGTAGCTGTCGTCGATGCCCAGGTCTTCGGCGGTGAGGAAGAGGTACTGCGGGCAGGTCTCGGCAAACACCTTGAGGCCGTGCGAGCGCCCCCAGCGGATCTGCTCGACCGCTTCGCGCCCGGAGACGTGCACGATGAGGATGGGCACGTCGACCAGTTGCGACAGCGAGATGGCGCGGTGGGTGGCCTCGCGCTCGACGAGCATGGGGCGGGCATGGGCATGGAAGCGGGGCGCGGTGCGCCCGGCGGCTTCCAGGCGGCGCGTGAGCCATTCGATGCAATCGGCGTTCTCGGCGTGGATCATGGCCATCGCGCCGTGCCGGCGGGCTACTTCCAGGACGTCGAGGATCTGGCCGTCGTCGAGCTTGAGGTCGTCGTAGGTCATGTAGATCTTGAACGACGTGTAGCCCGAGGCGATCAGTGCGGGCAGCTCGTGCTGGAGCACCTGCGGTGTCGGGTCGCTGACGATGAGGTGGAAGGCATAGTCGACGTGGGCCTTGCCCTGGGCGCGGCGGTGGTAGTCGTCCACGGCCGCCTGCAGGGAGTGGCCCTTCTCCTGGGCCGCGAAGGGGATGACGGTGGTGGTGCCGCCGCAGGCGGCCGAGCGGGTGCCGGTGTCGAAATCGTCGGCCATGCGCACCGGGGGGGCCATGGGCTGGTCGAGGTGGCAGTGCGCGTCGACGCCGCCGGGCGTGACGGTGCGGCCGGCCGCGTCGATCTCGCGCGCGCCGCCGGGCAGGGCACGGCCCAGCTGCTCGATGATGCCGTCGCGGATGCCGATGTCGGCGGCAAACACGTCGGAGGCGGTGGCCACGCGGGCGTTGCGGATGACCAGATCGAAGGGAGTGTGCATGGGGGGCCTCAGGTTCTGCCGATGAGGGTGGCCAGCGCCGGGCTCAGGCCGCGGTGCGACTTGCCGGGGGGCGGGCTCAGGCGGCCGGCGCGGCGCTCGGCGTAGCCCGCGCGGGCCAGCGATTCGGCCATGCGCACCGCGCTGCCCACGCCGTCGATGAGGGGCACGGGGACCCGGTCGGCGATCTCCCGGGCCAGGCCGGCCAGTGGCGCGCCCCCGAGGATGATGCTGTCCGCGCCGTCTTCTTCGACGCAGGCCCGGCACATCGACAGCAGGGCTTCGCGCGCTTCCTCGCGCACCGAGCCGATGTCGCTGAAACCCTGACGAAGGCCGCGGTAGCCGGTCAGGCGCGATGCGAGGCCGAGCCGCTGCACGGTCTCGACATACCACGCACCGATGCGCTGGGAGATGCCCACGATGGCGAAGCGCCCGCCCATCAGGAAGGCACAGGCCACGGCCGCCTCGGTGAGACCCACCACGGGGATGGGCAGCAGCTCTTTGGCCGCCTCGACGCCGGGGTCGCCGAAGGCCGCGATCACGGCCGCGTCGTGGCCGGCGTGGTGCGTGGCCAGCAGCTCCAGGGCCGCGTGCGCGCCCACGGCCGCCTCGCCCGGGGTTTCGATGTAGGCCACGCCATAGGGCGCGGTCACCACCGTCAGCCCGGTTTGCTCCAGCGCGGCCCGTTCGGCCTCGTTGCGGATCAGCGCGGTGACGCTGTCGGAAATGTTGGGGTTGACGATCAGCAGTTTCAATTCAGGTCCTCAGGAGGCGGCCACCTGGGCACGCGCGCGTTGCCACAGGGCGGTCGCCGCGGCTTGGGCCTCGGCGCGCACACGGGCTTCATCGACGCGCAGCGCGCGTCCGTCTTCCACCACGATCTCACCGTGCACGATCACGGTCGAGACGTCGCGTCCCTGGCCGGTGTGCACCAGGTTGCCCAGCGGGTTCACGACCGGCGTGAGGTGTGCCCGGCGCAGGTCCACGCACACGAGGTCGGCCAGACGGCCCGGCTCGAGGCTGCCCAGCTGTGCGCCCAGGCCCATGGCCCGCGCGCCGTTCCAGGTGGCCATGCGCAGCATGTCGGCCGGTTGCCACTGGTCGTCGATGCACCCGGCCTGGAGGCGGCCCACACACAGCGCCCAGCGCATGACCTCGATCATGTCGGCGTGCATGTTGTCGGTGGCCAGGGCGAGGCGCACGCCAGCGTCGTGCATCGCCCGCGTGGGGGCCATGCGCCCGCCGGTGGCGTTGCCCTTGGGCACATGGGCCAGGTGGATGCCGGCGGCCCCGGCGCGCTGGATGTCGGTGTCGCTGAGATACATGCCGTGCGCGGCGATGAGCCGGTCGTCGAGCAGGCCCACGTCGGCCAGCAGCTCGGCCGGGCTGCAGCCGTCGCGGTCCTGGACGCGGGCGTTTTCCTTCAGGCTCTGCGACAGGTGGGTGGTGACCACCCCCGCCCCACCTCGGTGCCGCTCGACTTCACGCAGCAGGTCTTTCGAGCAGGTGTCGGGCGCATGCGGCGTGAGCTGCACCCCGGTGCGGCCGCTGGGGCCCGCATCCCAGCGTTCGCGCAGTGCCAGCGCCTCGTCGAGCGTGCGCCGGCCGATGGCGGGGTCGTGCCGCCATTCGCCCAGGTGCACCCGCGAGAAGTCCACGTCGTGGATGCGCCCGCAGGCATAGGCGCGCAGCCCGACGTCGGCCATGGCCGGCAAGGTCAGGTCGGCGTGGACATAGCTGTCGTTGATGACCGTGGAGCCGAACAAGAGGGCTTCGAGCGCCCCCAGGCGCGCGAGCGCCACTGCTTCGTGCGGCAGCACCTCGTGCCCGTGGGGAACGCCGGGGGTGTAGGCGGGCGCAAAGCCCATGTCCTCGGCCACGCCTCGCACCATGGTGAGGATGGTGTGGGTGTGGACGTTCACGAAGCCCGGCATCACCAGGTGGTCGCGCAGGTCCAGGGTCCGGCGGGCCCGGGGCAGGGGCTGGGCGGGGTCTCTGGGCTGCATCAGGACGATGCGCTCGCCGCGGATGCCCAGCAGCCCGTCGTTCACCACCTCGAGTCCCGGGCGGGTGTGCACGAGCGTGGCGCCCGTGAGCAGCAGGTCGAGCAGATCGTCGTCAGCGCGGGTCATGATGTTCCTCAGAAGCCCAGTGCCCTGGGCAGGGCGGTGACGATCGGCGGGTAGGCCAGGCACAGGATGAGGATGGCGAACTGGTAGGCGACGAAGGGCGTGGACTCGCGCACGATCGTGCCCATCGGCACCCGGGTGATGCCGCTCATCACGAAGAACAACACGCCCACCGGCGGCGTCATCATCCCGACGACGAGGTTGAACATGAACAGGAAGCCGAACCACAGCGGATCGATGCCGAAGGCGTCGGCGATCGGCACGAACAGCGGCACCAGCATGATGTAGGCGGCGTTCGACTCGAGGAACATGCCCACCACGATCAACAGCAGCATCGTGATGATCACGAACACGATCGGGCTGGACGTCATGCTCTTGACGGCCTCGGCCACCTGCTGGGGCACCATCTCCACCGTGAAGAGGAAGGTCACCGTGGCCGCCAGGGCGATCAGGGCGCCCACCATGGCCGAGGTGATCGTGGCGCGGAAGAGGCAGCCCGGCAGGTCGGCCAGGGTCAGCTTGCGAGTGACGATCAGACCGATCACGCCGGAATAGATCACCGCGATCGCCGCGCCCTCGGTGGCGGTGAAGACACCGCCGATGATGCCGCCCACGACGATGATGGGCATCAGCAGGATGGCCCAGGCGCGACGGAACTGGCGCCAGGCGTTGGCTGCATTGAAGGGTTCGCCCGAGAGTTCGTACTTGCGGCGGCGCGCGATCACCGAGGCGATCACCATGAAGCCGATCGCCAGCAGCAGCCCCGGCACGATGCCGGCCATGAACAGGCCGCCCACCGACACGCTGGAGCCGGCCATCAGCGCATAGACGATCATCGCGTTGGATGGCGGGATGACCGGCCCGAGGTTGGCCGCCGAGGCGATCACGGCGCAGTTGTAGCCGTCGGGGTAGTGCTTGCGCAGCGCCGGCACCAGCGCGCTGCCCAGCGCACTGGCCGAGGCGACGGCCGCGCCGGTGACGGACGCCAGGATGGTGCCGGCGATGATCGTCACATGCGCCAGGCCGCCTTGCACCCGGCCGACCAGGCTGTTGGCGAAGGCCACCAGCCGCTCCATCATGCCGGCCTTGACCATCAGTTCGCCGGCGAGCATGAACAGCGGGATGGCCATGAGCGGGAAGCTGTCGACTGCATGCAGCATGCGCTGCGACAGCACGACGAGTTCGAAGTCGGCCGCATACAGGCCGGCCAGCGATGCAAAGCCCAGCGCGAAGGCCAGCGGCATGCCGGCCAGCGCCAGCACGCTGAAGACGCAGATGACGATGAGGATCATGGTTGTGCGTCCTGCCAGAGGGTGGAGCCGAAGCGGGCCAGCAAGAGGGCGTGGATCAGCGTGTGGCCCGCGCAGATGAGCACCGGGATGTAGTAGAGCGCGGCCGTCACCGGCAGGGTGGGCATGAGTTCTTGCCACTTGTCCTGGGTGGAGACCCAGGCCGCCTGCAGCACGGCGGCCATCAGCAGCGCCACGCCCGCGCACATCAGGCGGAACAGGCCTTCACGCACGCGCGGGGGCACGTGCATCACCACGATGTCGATGCCCACGTGCACGCCGTACTTCAGCCCGTGCGGGATGGCCAGGAAGATCACCCACACGAACAGCAGCCGCGAGACCTCGTCGGCGGAGTCGATCGACGACCCGAGCACGTATCGGTAGAAGACCTGCGTGCTCACCATCAGCGACATGGCCCCCATGGTCGCGATCAGCACCCAGCTGGAGAACCGGTCGAAGGCCACGAGCGCCGCTCGCACGGCGCGCCAGGCGCCGTGCACCGGGTCCTGCCGGGCGGCTTCGTTCACTTCGTGGCCTCGGCGACGACGGCGTCGATCAGCTTGGCGTCCACACGCTTCTTGAGCGTGTCATACACGGGCGCCGTGGCGCGGCGGAACTCGGCGATCACGGCCGGCGTCACGGGCGTGTAGGTCATGCCGCCGTCCACCAGCGCCTTGCGCGCGCCGTCGTCCAGCTTGGCGGCCTCGGCCCGCTGCCACAGCATGGCTTCGCGCATCGAGGCCATCACCGCCTCCTGGTGGGGTTTGGACAGACGCTCGAACAGGCGCTTGTTGGCCACCGCATTGATGAAGTCGTAGAAGTGCCCGGTGTTCGACAGGTGCCGCTGCACCTCGTTGAAGCGGCGGCTTTGCACGATGTTGTAGGGGTTCTCGTGCCCATCCAGCACGCCCTGCTGCATGGCCGAGTAGACCTCCTTGATGTCCATGGCCACCGGGTTGGCGCCCAGCGCGCGGAAGGTGTCCAGGTGCACCTGGTTCGGTTGCAGGCGGATCTTCAGGCCCCTGAAGTCGGCCACCGAAGTGATGGGGCGCAGGTTGTTCGTCACGTGGCGGAAGCCGAGCTCGCCATAGCCCAGGCTCACGAAGCCCTTTTCGGCCATCTTTTCGTCGAAGACGCGGCCGATGGGCCCGTCCATCACGCGGAAGGCGGCCTCGCGCGAACTGAACAGGAAGGGCAGGCTCACGGCCTCGTATTCGGGCACCACGCGCGTGAAGTAGGCGATCGACGTGACGATGGCGAACACCGTGCCGGAGCGCACCTGGTCGACGTTCTCGGCGGCGCCGCCCAGCTGCATGTTGGGAAAGAGGTCGATCTGCAGCTCGCCCTTCGTGCGCGCTTCCACCTCCTTCTTGAAGACCTCCATCGCGAGCGACGCGGTATGGTCCGGCGGGAAGTTGCCGGCAACGCGCAGTCGCTGCTGGGCAGAGGCTGGCGTGAACGCGGCGGACAAGGAGGCCGCAACGAGGCCGGCCAGCAGGATTCGACGGGATTTCATGGCAACTCCAGTGGAAAGGGGTGGACAGCACGCAGGCTTGCAAGCCGTAAAGTGCATTATGCTTAGTCAAAACGGCCTGTCAACACGGATATTTATGCACATTTGTGGTGCGTTTGTGACCGAAGTTAATGCACTTAAGTTGTGCGTCGCATCGACTTGAATGCACAATCTCGCCATGCACCCTGACCTGTCGCTTCAGCCGGAACCCAAGGATGTCCCCGCACGCCGCCGCGCGGGCGTGCACGCGGATGTGCGCGACCGCCTGCGCGACATGATCGTGCGGGGGGACTTGCAGGCCGGCGAGCGCATCAACGAGGTGGAGGTGGCGCAGACGCTGGACGTGTCGCGCACACCGGTGCGCGAGGCGCTGAAGGTGCTGGCGGCCGAAGGCCTGGTGGAGCTCCTGCCCAACCGTGGCTCACGCGTGACCAGCCCCTCTCCAGAAGAGATCCAGAACCTCTTTGCCGTCATTGCCGCGCTGGAGCGTCTGGCGGTGGAGACCGTGACATTGCAGGCCTCCACGGCTTCGCTGTCGATGCTGCGCGGCCTGCACGACGAGATGCTCGAGCGCTATGCCCAGCGCGATCGGTCCCGCTACTTCGAGCTGAACCACCGCATCCACGAGACCATCATCGAGCTGGCGGGCAACCCGCAGTTGCTGCGCACCCACGCCGACCTGATGACCCGCGCACGCCGTCCGCGCTTCATCGCGATCACCTCCGACGCCCGCTGGGAGGAGTCCGTCAAGGAGCACCTGCTGGTGATGTCCGCGATGGAGCTGCGCGATGCGCGGTTTGCCGGCGAGATCCTCTTTCGCCACGTGCTCAAGACGGGTTCGGCCTACATCGCCTCCATGAACCGCGCCTTGCAGAAGACGCCTCAGGGCGCCGCGAAGTAGCCTACGCGGCGGCCCATGCGAACCCGACACCGGCCGTGAGGAGGACGGCGGCGAGCACGCGCGACCCCAGCGCCAGCGCGGCGGGCCGGCGCTCGATGGCCAGGCGCACGGCGAGGCAGCCGGCAACCAGCAGGCCGCATTGGACCAGCGCCAACCCCGCCAGGTAGGCCAGCAGCGGGGTGGTTTCGGCGCCAATCACCGTTTCGGCGAAGGCAAGCCCATGCACCAGGCCGGCCGCTGCCGCCGCTGCACCAGCCGCTGCGGCCGATGGCGCGCGCCGCGTCCACACCCAGGGCGCCAGGGCGGCCACGGAGGCTGCGAGCGCGAGCTGCAGCGCCCCGGCGCCGGCGGTCATGTCGAGCACGGTGCCGGCCGCGCTGGCCAGCACGTAGACCCCGAGCAAGGTCAGGGCCTGGCGCAGTGGCATGCGCGAGGCGCCCGCCAGCGCTGCGGCCCCCATCAGGAAGAGCAGGTGCACGGGTTCGATGACCGGGTGCCCCAGGCCCGACAGCAGCCCGCTGGCCAGCGAGGTGGGCATCTCGCCCCCCATCGGATGGTGGGCCAGCGCAGGAGCACACGACAGCCAGGCCGCGGCAGCTGCCACGAAGCGCGAACGGGAGAGGGTCGAAGTCATCGCGGGTCCTCGGTCAGGTGAAGAGGGGTTCAGGCAGCGGCCGCCGCAGGCAACGCGGAAGGGCTCAGGGGCAGGGCCACCCCGATCATGCAATCGCGCGTGACCAGGCGGCTCAGCGCCTCCTCGGACCAGCCGGCCGTGCCGGCGGGCCGCATCGGCAGCACGAGGAAGCGCATGTCGGCGGTGCTGTCATGCACGCACAGGGCGGTGTGAGCCGGCAGGATCAACCCGAACTCGGCCAGCACCTGGGCCGGTTCGCGCACCGTGCGGGCCCGGTAGGCCTTGCTGATGTACCACGAGGGCGGCTGGCCCAGGATCGAACGGGGGTAGCAGGAGCACAGCGTGCACACGATCACGTTGTGTTCCTCCGGTGTGTTCTCGACGACGATGAGCTGGGCCTCGCCGACCTTGATGTCCAGTTCGGCCGCTGCGGTCTTGCCGTTGTGCAGCAAGCGGGCCTTGAAGTCGGGGTCCACCCAGGCGCGTGCGACGAGCCGGGCGCCCAGGTGCGTTCCCGGGGCCTCGAGCTTCTGGATCTCCAGGCTCACCTCGCCCGGCGAGAGCACGCCCTTGCGAACCAGGATCGCCTGCAGCGCATCGACCATCTGCTGGCCCAGCAGGTTGCCCTCGTCGTCTTCGATGACCAGCGCATCCTGTTCGTGGTCATGGCCATGATGATGGTCATGGTCATGGTCATGGAGGTGGTCCGGGGTTTGCGACGCGGAATCGGTGCTCATTCGTGAGCCTCCTCGGCTCGCTCGAGCCAATGGTCATAGATTTCGATGCACAGGGTGTCGCCCGGGTGGCGCGGCGGGTCGCCCCACAGGTCGGCCATCGGGAACCGCACCCGGTAGAGCGCCACCACAGGGCCCTGGGTGATGCCCACCGACAGGTCCTCGGGGTTGAGGAACATGCCGCATCGCTGGATGATCTCCCCGGTGTGCCCGAGCACGTAGTCGGGGGTGCGCACATGCCCGGGCTTGCCGAGGTTGACGACGCGGACCCGGTCCCCCACGTCGAAGCGGGGGCCAAGCGGACGGAGGACCTGCGCCACCTTCGTCACTCCTTGCGGCAGGGGTCCGCCACCCAGCGCCGTTGCACCTCGGCCAGCTCCTGCTCGAATTCCTCGCGGGTGAGCAGCCCCTTGGATTCGAGCGTGTCGATCATGGCCTCGATGCGGCGGCGGTAAAAGGAATAGGCCTGGTACTTCTCCAGGCCGAAACTCTCGAAGCCTCGCCGGATTTCGTCCAGCGAGACCAGCCGCCGGGACCCGTCACCCAGCAGGTTGCGGATGGCCTCGGCCTGCTTTTCCCAGTGCTGGAAGGGCAGCTCGACGCGCGGAATGGGCCCCGCGGGCAGGCCGCCGATGTCGTGGTAACCGCTCATGATCGACTCCGCAACGGCTGCTCAGGTGAAGTCGGACGGCTTGAGCAGCACGGTGCGCACGTCGATGCGCTCCTTGAGCACGCTCTCCTTGTGGAAGATGTCCACCAGGGCCTGGTAGGAGGCGATGTCCGTGTCGTTCAGTTCGTTCCAGGCGCGCAGATAAGGTTGCGCCACCACCCGCACGTCATCGCCCTTGATGGCGGTGTACTTGGCGAAGTAGGGCCGGACACGATCGAACTCGGTATTGGCCAGCCGGGTGGCCTGGTCCAGCGCGTTGACCAGGGCACGCGCCGCCTTGGGCCGCTCCTTGACGAACTTTGTGGTGAGCACCGACACCCCCGAGTAGAAAGGGTCGGCGATCACGCTGGCGCACGGATTGCTGAGTGCCCGCGTGGCCGCGCCCGAGGCGACGGCGATCGAGCCCACCGGCTCCAGTGACAGGGTGGCATCGATGCTCCCCGCCACCACCGAGGGCACCTGAAGACCCACGGCGATCTCCTGCAGCCGTACATCCTTGTCGGGGTCGAGCCCATTGGCGCGCAGCATGTGGCGAGAGATGGTGCGCCACTGGATGCCCGGCAGATGGCCCATGGACCGACCCTTGAGATCCTGGAACGAACGGATGGGCGACCCGTTCTTGACGATCAGCGCATCGTTGAGGCGTTGACCCCGGATGGTGCCGCCTTGCAGGCCGAACACCTTGAAGGTGCCGGGGTAGCGTGACTCGGCGAGGATGGTGATGCCCGCCGCCGCGCCGGGCGCACCCGCATCGGCCTGGTTCGCCACGAGGGAGTCGATGATCTGGTTCGGGTTCTGGAACTGCACGATTTCGACGTCCAGACCGGCCTTCTCGAACAGGCGGTCCTGCAAGGCCACGTACAGCGGCGTGGTCTGCATGATGGGCAGCCAGGACAGCTTGACGCGCTCGGCCTTCTGCGCGCGGACCCAGGGCGTGGTCAGGGCGGCCGACACGGCAGCGGCAGACCGGATGACTTGGCGTCGATTGAGCTTCATGGGGATGACTCCAGTGCGAAGGGGGGCGGGAGGGTCGTGAGGCGTGGCCTTACTTGCCCGCCCATTTCAGGAAAGTGCGTTCGATGGACAGGAAGAAGAGGTTCAGGCCGTAGCCGAGACAGCCCGTGGCGATGATCGAGGCGTACATCTGCTTGAGATCGAAGATCTGCTGGGCATCGATGATGCGTCGGCCCATGCCGCTGGAGGCCCCGATGAACATCTCTGCAACGATGATCACCACCAGCGCGTAGGACACGCCCAGGCGCAGTCCGACGAAGGTCTGGGGCAGTGACTCGAAGAACATCACGTCCTTGAAGATGCGCCGCCTCGAGGCGCCCATCACCCGCGCTGCGAGGATGCGGGTCGGCCGCGCGTTCATGACGCCATAGGCCACGTTGAAAACGATGACGAGCCAGGCCGAAAACGCCGCGACGCCGATCTTCGATTCCTCGCCGATGCCGAAGATCAGCAGGAACAGCGGGAACATCGCGGTGGCCGGCGTCGAGCGGAAGAAATCGATCGCGAACTCGAGCGAGCGGTAGATGCGCACGTCCGACCCGAGCACGATGCCCATGGGCACACCCAGCGCGGAGGCCACGGCAAAGGCGGCCAGTGTGCGGCCCAGCGTGCCCCCGAAATCGTGCGCGATGGAGCCGTCCAGCAGCGAACCCCACAACGCGGCGATCGTCGACACCGGATCGGGCAGAAGCCGCGGGCTGATCCACTGCCCGGCCGCGGCGGCCCACCACACGGCGAAGATGAGCAGCGGCCCGATCCAGAACGGCTGCTTGAGCATGGACAACATGCGGTTCATCGACGAACCTCCTGCTTGAAGATGGACAGGCTGCGGGCCTTGGTGGCGACGAAGAGCGGGTCGGACAGGGTGTCCTCGTTGCGGGGGCGGGGCGAAGCAACGTCGACGATGTCGGCCACCCGGGTGGGGCGCTTGGTCAGCAGCAGCACGTGGTCGGCCAGATAGACAGCCTCTTCCAGGTCGTGCGAGACGAGCAGCATCGTCACACCGGTCTGCATGAACACCGTCTGCAGGCGTTCACGGATGAACAGCGTCATCTCGTAGTCGAGCGCCGAGAACGGCTCATCCAGGAACATCACCTCCGGCTTGGGCGCCAGCGCGCGCAGGATGGACACGAGCTGCTGCTGGCCGCCCGAGAGCTCGAAGGAGCGGCGCTTCAGGTCGAAGCTCACCTCGAACTGGGCGACCAGTTCATCCACACGGGCCTTGCGCTGGGCCGCTGGCCAGCCGCGCACCTTGAGCGGGTACTCGATGTTGTCGCGCGCAGTGATCCACGGGAACAGGGCGTCACGGTAGTTCTGGAAGACGTAGCCGATCGTCACGTCACGCACGTGGCGGCCGTCGAAGAGGATCTCTCCACCATCGATCGGGGTCAGCCCCGAGATCAGGTTGATGAGTGTCGACTTGCCGCAACCGTTCGGACCGAACACCGAGATGAAGCGGCCCTTCGGGATGTCCAGGTCGAAACCGTCGTACAGCACCGCGCCGCCGAAGTGCTTCTTCAGGCCGCGGATGGTGATCGCGGGCCGCGGCCCCGCATCGAAGTTGAGCCGCGGCGCTGGCACGGCCAGCGACGGCGCGCCGTCGTCCGGGGCCGCGGTGCCGACCGTGGGTGAGGCCAGGCTCAGGGAGGTATCACGTTTCATCAGGGGTCCTGGGAGCGGTGCTGAGGCAGACAGAGAGATGTCCAGCGTGGTGCGCCAACTGGTATACAAGCTGGAGTGCAAGCAGGGAGCGTGCCAGCCGGGCTTTGACGGCGCCGTGCCGGTCGGCTGCGAGGGGGCTTTCGCGGGGCGCAAGGCGGGCCGGCGGCCCGGCATCCGGCCGCCCCGGCCGAGGCCAGAGGCCCAAGCCGGTGCACAACGCCCCTCGTTGGTGATCTGCGGGCGGGTGTCCTGAGCCGTGTGGCCGGACTGCGCCGTCGTTCAGCGCACCCGCTGCTTGTGCTCGTACATGCGCGTATCGGCCTCGGCCATGAGCTGGTCCAGGTCGGTGCTGGCCGTCCCGAGGGCCAGGCCCAGGCTGAAGGCCACGGGGGCCTGGAGAACGGGACAGGGGCGCGATGAGAGCTCGTGGCCGACGCGAGCCGCGATATCGTCCGCCTCGCTGTCAGGCTCGATGCGGTCGAGCAGGATCACGAACTCGTCACCCCCCAGGCGGGCCACGGTGTCGGTCTCGCGCACGCTGGCCGTGAGGGTCTGGGCGGTGTGCACCAGCACCTCGTCGCCAGCCTGATGCCCAAGCGTGTCGTTGACCTGCTTGAAGCCGTCGAGGTCGATCACGATGATGCCCAGCGACTGCCCTGCACGCCGTGCCCGCTGGCTGGCGGAATGGAAGCGCTCTTCGAGCAGGTAGCGGTTGGCCAGGCCGGTGAGCGCGTCGTGGTGGGCCATGTAGGCCAGCTCGCGCTGGGCCTGCTTCTGCTCCTCGATGTTGCGGGCCACCACCACGAAAAGAGCCTGCGAGGCTTGCGGACCGGCCCGGGTGACGAGGCTGCTCACTGCGTAGCGCCGGCCCTGGGCGTCGGGATGGGTGGCCTCCAGCACGACCCGGGGACCGCGGAAGCCCGGATCGGCGAAGGCCCGCTCCACCACCTCGCGCGTGTACAGCTCGCTCAGGTCCACCGGCCGGCGCTGGCGCACCTGGGCACCGTCCAGGCCCAGCCGTCGCAGGGCGCCCGGGCTGGCATACAGGATCTTCTGCTGGGCAAGGTCGAAAAGATAGGCTTCTTCCACCGCGCCTTCGAGCAGCTGGCCCAGCAACGCGGCTTCCCGGCCGACGGAGCGCAACCGCAGCAGTTCGGCCACCGTGTCCGACAGGGCGTGAAGAATGCGGCTTTGCACATGCGTGAGGCTGCGCGGCGTGGAATCGAAGACACACAGGGTGCCCAGCGCCTGCCCGTTCACGACCAGCGGCGCTCCGGCGTAAAAGCGGATGTAGGGGGCGCCCAGCACCAGCGGGTTGCTCGCAAAGCGCGGGTCCCGGAGGGTGTCATCCACCACGAGCGTGGCCCGCTCATGGATCGACCACGCGCAGAACGAGGCCTTGCGCGTGGTTTCCCGCGGCTGCAGGGCGCCGGCCACGGACTTGAACCACTGGCGGTCGGAGTCGACCAGCGAGATGACGCAGTACTCGACCTGCAGCAGCTCACGCACGAGCGACGTGATGCGATCGTAAACGGCGTCCGGTGCCGAATCGAGCACCTCCAGGCCCTTGAGCACGCCCAGGCGGTCGATTTCGCAGTCCGGGATGGGCGCGCTGGGGAAGGTTTCGGGGTCGTCCAAGGCAGTGTCCAGCATCGCGCAGTCCTTTCATCCCCGGCATCCGGATGACGAAGCGATGCCATGGCGATAATGTTGACACAAGCGCCCCGATTTGGGTCAGGCCTGGCCCCCAAAAACGCGACGTTCAACCGGTCTCGGACGGGTCGTACAGCCCCAGTCCGAAAAACCGGGCAGCGAAGCCTGGGCCCTGGGGGGCGCAAGCATAGGGACCGATCGATACCGGGCCGACGCCAGCGGCAGCGCCCAGCCGCGCGATGCGCAGCTGCGACCATGGTGCATCCTCGTGCGCGCGCCACGCCACCGTGAAATCGCTGCCCCGGCGCTGGATGCGCAGCCACACGCGGGTGAGCGCGGCGGGAACGTCCTGGGTGGACCAGTCCGACCAGCCGTCGTTGGTGACCACCGCGCCGAGCCGGCTGGGGCGGTCGCCCTCGAACTCGATCGAGGTCTTGAGCCAGCAGTCCGCCGACACGCGGACCATCAGCCCCGCCTGGTCGTACTGGGCGATGGGCGCCGTGTCGACGCCCGTGCAGAGGTCGACATCGCCCTCGAACCGCACGCCGAGGAAATGGCCGTTGTCGCGGCGGAAGCCGTAGTGCGTGCGCTGCCAGTAGTCGGTGTCGGGCTCGACGTCCAGCGTCAGGCCGTCCAGGCCGTGGCGGCTCCAGCGCCGTGGTTCGTGTTGCCACACCGGATCGGGGCGCTCAAAGAAGGGGGTCCATGACATCGCGGGGTCCTGTGTTGAAGGGGGATGGGCTCAGGCCAGCAGGGCCCGCATGGCGACCATGCCGACGTGGGTGCTGGCATGGGCGAGCATGGCGGCCTCGAGGCTGCGCTTCCAGAAGAGCCAGCCGTACACCCCGCCCAGCAAGGTGTTCCACACCAGCGACCGGCCCAGCAGCCAGGGGCCGGCCTCGGGGTGCAGCAGCACCATGGGCAGATGGGCGGCAGCAAACACCAGGGCGCTCACGCTCAGCGCGACCCAGTAGGCGCCCGCCCCGAAGCCTGCCCGGGCCAGGGCCCAGGCGATCATGGCCATCAGCCCCCAGCGCACGATGATTTCTTCGGCCAGCCCACCGTAGAGCACGCCCACGAGCAGGCTCGGGGCCGCCGGCCCCTCGCCCCGGCCCGTGGCGACGAGGAGGTCGACCGCGGTGACGGCCGCGCCCAGGCCCAGGCCGATCAGGGCTGCGCCCCGCCAGCGCTGCGGCGCTGGTGCCGTTCCCGCCAGCCAGCTGCCCAGCGAGACCCGTGCAGCCACGGCCGCACCCAGCGCCGCCGCCACGGTCACGAGCACCAGCGGATTCACCAGGACCAGCAGGCGGACCTGCCAGGACGGGAGGTGGGCCAGTGCCTCGGGAAGGGCGCCTGCGGGCAGCGGCGCAGCCAGCAAGGACGCCACCCCGATCAGGCCCGCGGCCCACACGGGCAGGAAGCGGCGCAGGAAGCCGGCCACGCCAGACGGTGAGCTCAACATGCAGGCACCCCGTGGGCCGCCTGGTCGCGCCGGTCCGATCCCGGGGCTGCGGCGGCCAGGCGCAGGCCGTATCCGACAAAACCCTGGGTGGCGGTGAACCCCGCCCGCTCGTACAGCGCCCGTGCGCGGTGGTTGTCCACCCCGGTCTCCAACACCACCTGGGCTCGGCCGGTGACCCGGGCGAATTCGATCACGGCCTGCAACAGGGCCTGCCCGACGCCACCGTGGCGCGAGTGGGCGGCCACATACAGGTCATTGAGCACCCAGGTGCGCGCCATGCCCAGGGAGGTGAAGGACGGAAAGAGCTGGGCAAATCCGAGGGCCTTGCCCGCCGGGTTGCGCGCCAGCAGGACGACTGCATCGTCGAGCGCCAGGCGGTCACCGAGGTAGGTGCGTGCCTGCTGCGGGCAGTCGCTGTGCCGGCCGTAGAACGCGAGATAGCCCTCGAACAGGGGCAGCAGGTCGTCCAGGTCGGGCGGGCCGGCGCGAACGATGAGGGGGGTCGAGGCAGAAGCGAGCATGGTGACTTTCCAGGGTGGCGCCGCACGACAGGCGGCATGTATCCATGCTGCGCTAGCATTGGTTTGGCGGAAAGAACCAGTCTGGAGTTTCATGTCAAACCAGTTGCCGCTCCCCGACCCCCTGCTGGTCTTGTCGAGGGCTCCTGACGCGGAGCCCTTGCGTCAACAACTCTACCGCCAGCTGCGCGAGGCCATCCTGAACGGGCATCTGGCGCCGGGCCGGGCCCTGCCTTCTTCGCGGCCCTGGGCCCAGCGCCTGGGACTGGGCCGCAGCACCCTGGTCGAGGCGCTGGAGCAATTGAAGGTCGAAGGCTATCTCGAGGCCCGGCAGGGCGCGGCGACGCGGGTGGCGGCCCACCTGCCCGCCCGTGGCTTCGCGAGCCAGAGGCTGCCCGCCCTGCCCGAGCCGCTGCCCGACCGCGTGCTGGCGCATTGGCAGGAAGACGACCCACCCACCCCGGTCACGGCCCGATGTTTCCGGCCCGGGCTGCCCGACCTGGCGGCCCTGCCGGCCCGGGAGTGGGCGGCCTGCCTGTCCTCGCGGGCACGGCAGCCGCGCCTGCACGACCTGAGCTACGTGGGCGGGACCGGCCTGGCGGTGCTGCAGGCGCAGATCGTCCAGCACGTGGCCTCGACGCGCTTCGTGCGGGCCCAGCCCGACCAGGTGCTCGTGCTGCCTTCGGCCCGCGCGGCCTTCGATGTGGCGCTGCGCTGCGCCCTGCCCGAGCCCGGGACCGTCTGGGTGGAGGATCCCGGCTACCCGGGCATCCAGTCCCTGCTTCGGGCCCATCGCGCCGAGGTGTGTCCGGTGCCGGTGGATGCGCAGGGCCTGGACTTCGAGGACGTGGCCCAGGATCCGGCGGTCGTCTACGTCACGCCGTCTCACCAGTACCCCACCGGCGTGGCCCTGTCCCTGCACCGTCGCATGGCGCTGATCGAGCGGGTGCGGCGTTGCGCCGCGGTGATCATCGAGGACGATTACGACAGCGAGTTCCAGTACCGGGGGCTGCCGATCGCGAGCCTGCAGGGGCTGGATCCGCATGACAACGTCTTCTACGTCGGCACGTTCTCGAAGACGCTGGCGCCGGGCCTGCATGTGGCCTACCTCGTCGTGCCACGACGCTTCGTCGGCCTGGCCCACACGGTGGCGTCCACGGTGGGGCTGTCGGTGGCGGTCCATATCCAGCTGGCCCTGGCCGACTTCATGCAGCTGGGCTGTCTGAGGCGGCATATCCGGCGCATGAATGGCGTGTATGCGGATCGCATGCGCCGGCTGGTGCAGGCCCTGCGGGACGAGCGACTCGCCGGCATGCAGGTTCCCGATCCCGCGGGGGGCTTGCAGCTGCTGCTGTCCTGGGCGTCGGCGCCCTCCGATCAGCAGATTGCCCGGGCGCTGGCCGAGGTGGGGATCCATGCCAACCCGCTGTCGCGGCTTTCCTTGCGGGCCCGCGGCCAGGGCCTGCTGCTGGGCATCGGCTTGTGCGAGGCTGCCGAGATCCCTGGTGCCGTGCAGCGCCTGGCCCAGGTCTGGCATCAGGCGCGGGCCGCCCAGGCCTGAGCCCGCCGCGTCTTTACTGGGGCTCCCACACCAGGGCCAGCACCAGGGCGGCTTCCGTCACCGCCTGGCCCAGGGGCGTACCGGGGTCCGGGCGGCGCAGCACGGGCGAGCCGCGCACCAGGTCGACGCTGCCCACGGCCCGGCCGTCGTGCAGGATCTCGTAGCCCGTGGGCATCGGTTGAACCAGGGCGCTGCCGGCGAGCCGGTGCACCGATCGCAGCGTGAGCGTCAGGTCGCCGCGGCGGTACTGGCCTTCGCGCGCCTGGGTGGCCACGTTCAGGCGGCGCTCCGAGATCTGCAGCTGCGCGTCACGGCCCCATTGGCAGGCCAGGGTCCAGGGGCGCACCGGCACGGCCAGCACGCCCGCGGTCACCTCGCTCTGACGTGCGGTGCAGGAGGCCTCGCGCGGGCCCGACGGGCCGCTGAGCCACACCTGCAGGGGCGCGCGACCCGTGGCGTAGGTCTCGAACAGCGAAAGGCGGTCGGCGCCACGCTCATAGCGGACTTGTTGGGCGCCCAGCGTGAAGGCTCCGCTGCGACCCCATCCCACCTTGCCGAAGCTTTCTTCGGCCACCCCGGTGAGCTCGGCGGGCACGTCCATGCGCGCCTCCCGGATCACCGTGCCGCAGGCCGCCAGCGACAGGGCGAGGAGCGCGACCAGCCATCGCGTGTCGAAGGAGGGGTGCATCGGGGTCTCCGTGTCCGAAAGAGCGCCATTGTGCCGTTGGCAGCGGCTCGCCCCGCTAGCGACTGCCCTTGCGCGGCCCGGTGGCCAGACTGGCCGCCAACAGCGCCGCGGCCAGCGTGACGACCCAGGAGCAGTAGATCCACAGGAGGAAGACCGGAACGATGGAGAAGCTGCCATAGAGGGTCTGGTAGGTGGGCAGCTTGAGCACGTAGGCGGCAAAGGCCTGCTTGCCGGCTTCCAGCCCGGCCGCACCCAGCAGGCCGCCCAGCACCGCCTCGCGGCGGCGCACGGCCGTGTGGGGCACGATGTAGAAGAGCAGCGCCAGCGCAACGAAGCTCAACGTGGCCGGGCCCAGCGTCCAGACGAACTCGGCGGCGGGAGGCAGTTCGCGCAGCCAGCCCTTGGAGGCGGCCAGGGCCCGCGAGGTGGCCCACAGGCTGGCGCCCAGCACCAGCGGGCCGGCCGCGATGAGGGGCAGGTACAGCGCCAGGCGCCTGGACCACGGCCGGCCCTGGCGCACCTGCCAGATCTGGTTGAGGGCGTTTTCCACCGTGAGCATCAGCGCCAGCGCGGCCACCAGCAGGAAGGCCGAGCCGGTCCAGGTCAGGCCATGCGCGTTGTCGGCAAAGCGGCCCAGGTGCTGCAGCACCGAGCGGGCGATGTCGGGCGGCAGCAGGTGGGCCAGCCACAGCTCTTCGAGCGAACGCTTGAAGGGCCGCAGTGCGGGCACGTGGGTGAACAGCGCAAAACCCACCGCCAGCAGCGGCACGAGCGACAGCAGGGTCGTGAAGGTGAGGCTGCCGGCCACCTGGGCCAGGCGGGCCTCGCGGAAGCGGCGGAGGAGGTGGCGAAGGCGGGAGAGCATGCAGACGGACGCGACCACACGGCGCGCAGCGGATTGTCCGAGAATCGGCACACGGACCGCCGTGAAGAATCGACGCTGGAGGGACCGATGAACATGCTCACCAAACTGGCGCTGGGCCTGAACCACGATCAGCAGGTGCTGCTGTCGCAGACGGTGGGATGGCCCAAGCCATGAGCACCAGACACCTTCCAGCACTGCTCCTGTGCACTGCCGCTGTCTCGGACGCGGGAGGGGCAGCCCCGACCGCCGGCATCGACTGGCAGCCGGTGGGTGACTTTGCCATCGCGCGCACCGAAACCACGGTGGGCCAGTTCCGGCGCTTCGCCGATGCCACCGGACTTGTGACCCAGGCCGAGCAACGGGGCGGCGGCGAGGTGTACGAGGCTGGCTGGGTGCGCAAGCCGGGCTGGACCTGGCGCACGCCCTTCGGCGGCAACCGTCCGGCGCATGAGCAGGAGCCGGCCGTGCATGTGACCTACGACGAAGCGCAGGCCTTCTGCCGCTGGGCGGGCGGCCGCCTGCCCAACGATGCCCAGTGGACGCGGGCCGCCTACGCCGAGACGCGCGTCCAGCCGGCCGCGCCATTCGTGCGCGGGACGGTCTACCCCTACCCCACCGGAGAGCGTCCCGACGGCGCGCAATGCCTGGGCGATTGCGGGCCGCAGGCCGAAGCCCGCGCGTTGCGGCACGGTGCCACCCTGTTGCGCGGCCACGGGCACGCGCGGGTGGACCGCACGCCCGCGGGCGTGAATGGCTTGCATGACATGGGCGGCAACGTGTGGGAATGGGTGGACGAGCCCGAAGGCGCGTCCGGCACCGCGCAGCGGCTGACCCGCGGCGGCTCGTGGTGGTATGGTGCCGCCCAGATGCGCGCCGATCACCGGCAAAGCAAACCCGGCGACACGACCGTGGTCTACATCGGCTTTCGCTGCGTGAAGACGCCATGAACGACACTCCCTCCCCGCTGGACCAGCGCCTGATCGACCTGGAGATCAAGGCGAGCTACACCGACGACCTGCTGGACCGGCTCAACGAGGAGGTGGTGCGCCAGCAGGCGCAGATCGACCTGCTAAAGCGCGAGATCGGGCGGCTCCAGCAACTCGTGCAGGACAGCACGACCGGCCCGGCGCCCAGCCTGCGCGACGACCTGCCGCCGCATTACTGATGGCACAATTGCGCTGTGTGCTGCATTTGGGTAGCGGCCACGGTGATGTCGGGAGAGCCCGCCGGGTGTGCAAGCACCCAGGCGGCGCCGAAGGAGCAACCGCCCCGGAAACTCTCAGGCCAAAGGACCGGCATCGCCCCTCGACTCTGAAGAGCTTGCCGGTGGTGTGCGTCGCCGGCCAGCACCGAAGGAGCAAGCGGGTGGCTCGTGCGCCCGTGAATCTCTCAGGTCCGCAACAGAGGGGGCGCCTGGGCTGCGGCATGCGCAGCGCGGGCTCCCGACCTCGACGCCGTCCCTGACCTGAGAGCTCCTGTCATGAAATCCATCGCTGTCATCGGCGGCGGCATCACCGGTGTCACCACCGCCTATGCCCTGGCCCGTCGCGGCCTCGCCGTCACCCTCTTCGAACGCCATCGCTATGCCGCGATGGAAACCTCCTACGCCAACGGCGGCCAGCTGTCGGCCTCCAACGCCGAGGTGTGGAACCACGCGTCCACGGTCTGGAAGGGCCTGAAGTGGATGCTCAAGGCCGACGCGCCGCTGCTGGTGAACCCGCGGCCGGGCTGGCACAAGCTGAGCTGGTTCGCCGAGTTCATCGCCAACATCCCGCACTACCGCCGCAACACCATCGAGACGGCCCGCCTGGCGATCGCCGCGCGCGAGCACCTGCACGCCTGGGCCGCCGACGAAGGCATCGACTTCGACCACCGGCGCGAAGGCATCCTGCACATCTACCGCGACAAGGCGGGCTTCGACCATGCCCAGCGCGTGTCGGTGCTGCTGGCCGCGGGCGGCCTGGCGCGCCGTGCGGTGACGCCCGAGGAGATCCGCACGATCGCGCCCACGCTGGCGGGCCGCTACTTCGGCGGCTGGTACACCGAAAGCGACACCACGGGCGACATCCACAAGTTCACCGTGGGCCTGGCGCAGGCGGCGCAACGCCGCGGCGTGCGCTGCCTCTACGGGCAGGATGTGCGGCGGCTGCAGGCGCGCGATGATGGGGTGCGCGTGACGCTGGACGACGGCGGGGTCGAGCACGAACTGCACTTCGATGGCGTGGTGGTGTGTGCCGGTGTGGCCAGCCGCGCCTTCGCCGCGCAATTGGGCGACCGGGTCAATGTCTATCCGGTGAAGGGCTATTCGATCACCGTGAACCTGGCCGACGAGATGAGCCGTGCGGCGGCGCCCACGGTGAGCCTGCTCGACGACGAGACCAAGATCGTGACGAGCCGGCTCGGGGCGGACCGCTTCCGCGTGGCCGGCACGGCCGAGTTCAACGGCGAGAACCGCGACATCCGCGCCGACCGCATCCGCCCGCTGGTGGACTGGGTGGCGCGCTGCTTCCCTGGCGTGTCCACGCGCAGCGTGGTGCCCTGGGCGGGACTGCGCCCGATGCTGCCCGACATGATGCCCCGCGTGGGCCGCGGCCGTCATCCGCGCGTGTTCTACAACACCGGGCATGGCCACCTGGGCTGGACGCTGTCGGCGGCCACGGCCGAGCTGGTGGGCGGCGTGGTCGAGCAGGCGGCAGGACGCCCTGCCGCCCTGCCGGTGTCCGTGCCTCAGCCGTTCATCACCGCCACCGAGCGCACGTTGACATAGGCCTCCAGCGCCTCGGGGCCCCCTTCGGAGCCGTAGCCCGAGTCCTTGATGCCGCCGAAGGGCATCTCGGCCGAAGGCAGGGCGGGCATGTTGATCCACAGCATGCCCACTTCCACGCGGCGCGTGAGGAGGTCGGCGTTCTTCAGCGAGCGCGTGAAGGCATAGCCCGCCAGGCCATAGGGCAGGCGGTTGGCCTCGGCGATGGCCTCGTCCAGCGTGTGGAAGCCGCGGATGGCGGCCACCGGGCCGAAGGGCTCGTCGTTGAAGAGGCGAGCGCTCGTGGGCACGTCGGTGAGGATGGTCGGCTGCCAGAAGTTGCCGCTCTGGCCGATGCGCTCGCCACCGGCCAGCACGGTGGCGCCCTGCTCCACCGCATCACGCAGCAGCTCGGCCATGGCCGTCACGCGGCGCGGGTTGGCCAGCGGGCCCATCTGCGTGCCCTCGGCCAGGCCGTCGCCCACCTTCAGGCCTTGGGCGTGCTGGGCCAGTGCCCGCGCGAACTCGTCGCGAATGCTCTCGTGCACCAGGAAGCGCGTGGGCGAGATGCACACCTGGCCGGCATTGCGGAACTTGGCAGCGCCCGCGGTGCGAACGGCGTGCGCGATGTCGGCATCCTCGCAGACGATCACCGGGGCATGGCCGCCCAGCTCCATCGTCACGCGCTTCATGTGCTGCCCGGCCAGCGCGGCGAGCTGCTTGCCCACCGGCGTGGAGCCGGTGAAGGTGATCTTGCGGATGACCGGGTGCGGGATGAGATAGCCCGAGATCTCGGCGGGGTTGCCATAGACCAGGCCCAGCACGCCCGCGGGCAGGCCGGCGTCGGCAAAGGCGCGGATGTAGGCGGCAGGACCCGCGGGGGTTTCCTCGGCGGCCTTCACCAGCATCGAGCAGCCGGCGGCCAGCGCCGGGCCCACCTTGCGCACGACCTGGTTGATCGGGAAGTTCCAGGGCGTGAAGGCGGCCACCGGGCCCACCGGGTCCTTGAGCACCATCTGGCGCAGCTCGGGCCGCCCGCGCGAGGGCACGATGCGCCCATAGACGCGCAGCCCTTCGTCGGCGAACCACTCGGTGAGGTCGGCGGCGGCCAGGGTCTCGGCCTTGGCCTCGGCCAGGGGCTTGCCCTGCTCCTGGGTGATGAGCGGGGCGATCTCGTTGGCGCGCTCGCGGATCAGGGCGGCGGCGCGGCGCATGATCTTCGCGCGCTCGGCCGGGGCCATGTCGCGCCAGGTCTCGAAGCCCTGCTGGGCGGCCTGCAGGGCGCGGTCGAGGTCGGCCTGGGCCGCATGGGCCACGCGGCCGATCTCCTGGCCGGTGGCGGGGTTGAAGACGGCGAGCGTGCGGCCGTCGGCGGCATCGCACCACTGGCCGGCGATGAAGAGCTGGGTGTGGGGGTAGGTCATGGGCGGAGTGCAGGCGGTTCAGGACACGGGAAACCGTCGATTGTGCGCGCAGCCTGGACCGCCTGCAGGAAACGCTGGATCAGCGAGGCCTGCAGGCGATCCTTCAGGCACACCACGTGCACATGCGTGGCCAGATCGGCGGACTGCACCGGGAGCGCCACCACGCGGTCATCGGGCACCCAGGCGGTGGCGGCCACCACGCCCAGCCCCAGACCCTGGGCCACGGCTTCCTTGACCCCCTCGCGGCTGCCCATCACCAGGGCACAGCGCACCTGGACACCCGCTGCGGCCAATCCCGCCTCGAACACGGCCCGCGTGCCCGAACCCGCTTCACGCAGCACGAACTCCTGGCCGTGCAGGTCGGCCAGCGAGATCTGCCCGCGTGCGGCCAGCGGGTGGGCCCGAGGGGCCAGCACCACGAGCGGCTGGCGGCGGTAGGGCAGGCAGTGCACACGGGCATCGTCCACGGCATGCAGCAAGATGCCCACGTCGTGCTCCAGGTCGAGCACGCCGCGCAGCACCACACGGGAGTCACCCATGCGCACGCTCACCTGCACCCTGGGACAGGCTGCGCGGAAGCGCCGCAGGATGGGCAGCACGTTGTAGGGCCCGATGGCGCCCAGGCGTAGGTGGCCCTGGTACTGGCTGCGTGCACTGAGCAGCAGCAGTTCGGCCTCTTCCTCGGCGCGGCGGATGCGGTGGGTGGCCTCGTGCAGCAGCGCGCCGAACTCGGTCAGCGCCACGCCGCGACCGCGCCGATGAAACAGCTCCACCCCGAAGCGTTGCTCCAGGCTGGCGATGTGGGCCGAGACCGTGGGCTGGCTCAGGCCGAGCTGCCGTGCCGCAGCCGACATGCTGCCCGCGCGGGCCGTGGCTTCGAACGCCCGCAGTTCGGCCGAGGAGGACACACCCATAGACATGGTCTATAGGCTAGTCGGTTCCCGTGACGGTTTTATGGAGAGGCTTGTCATGAAGCCTCGGGACACTGCGGACTTCCCCACTGCCGCACTGGAGATCGCCGTGACCGCAGCCTTGCGATGGACCCTCCCGAGGGACGAAACCGAGATGGACGCCGTGCGCGGCGCGTCAGGCGTGGCGGTCCATGCCGAGTCGGTGGCCGTGCGCTATGCCAACGGGACGCAGGCCCTGCAACCCACCACGCTTCGCTTCGAGCCCGGGCGCTTCACGGTGCTGCTGGGCGCCTCGGGGGCCGGCAAATCCACCCTGCTGCGCTGCCTGAACGGCCTGGTCCGACCCACGGGTGGTCAGGTCCGGGTCGAGGGCCTGGGCACGCTCGATGAAGCGGCCCGCCTGCGACAGCACCGCCGCCAGACCGGCATGGTCTTCCAGCAGCATCACCTGATCGGCCGCCTGAGCGTGCTGGCCAACGTGCTGATGGGCCGGCTGGGCTACCACGCGTCCTGGGCCACGCTGCGCCCCTGGTCGCGCGAGGAGAAGGAGCGCGCCCTGGCGGCCATCGATCGTGTGGGCCTGATCGAGCGTGCCCTGCACCGGGCCGACGAACTCTCGGGCGGACAGCAGCAGCGTGTGGGCGTGGCGCGGGCGCTGGTGCAGCAACCCCGGGTGCTGCTGGCCGACGAGCCCGTGGCCAGCCTCGACCCGGCCACGGCCGAACACCTGATGAGCCTGATGCACCGCATCTGCCGCAGCGACGGCCTGACGGCGGTGGTGAGCCTGCACCAGGTGGAGCTGGCGCGCCGCCATGCCGACCGCATCGTGGGGCTGCGCGGCGGCGCCGTGGTGTTCGACGGCCCCCCGTCGTCGCTGAACGAGTCCGCCGTGGCCGAGCTGTACGGCGCCCAGGCCCACTGACCCGCTCTTGACCCCTCTTGACCCGATGACTGCAAGGAGCCCCATCATGAACCGTCGTCACCTGCTCAGCACCACCCTGGCGCTTGCGCTGCTGACCCCGCTGGCCCAGGCGCAGACCGCCAACCCCTCGCGCCTGCGGGTGGCCCTTCTGCCGGACGAGAACGCCGCCACGCTGATCCAGAACGCGCAGCCGCTGAAAACCTACCTCGAGCGCACGCTGAAGAAGGACATCGAGATCGTCGTGACGACCGACTACTCCTCGATGATCGAAGCCATGCGCTTCGGGCGCATCGAGGTGGCCTACTTCGGCCCGTTCTCCTACGTGCTGGCGAAGTCGCGTGCCCCGGAGATCGAACCTTTCGCCGTGGGCGTGGAACGCGGCGCGCCCACCTACAACTCGGTGCTGATCGCGACGGCCGGCGGCCCGGTGAGCCGCCTGGAAGACATCCGCGGCAAGCCCTTCGCCTATGGCGACCAGGCCTCCACGTCCAGCCACCTGGCGCCGCGCGCCCATCTGCTGAAGAAGGTCGGCCTGGAAGGCGGGCGCGACTACCAGCCCGTGCACCTGGGCACGCACGATGCGGTGGCCCGTGCGGTCCAGGCGGGGCAGGTGCCTGCAGGCGCCCTGTCGAAACCGATCTTCGACAACCTGGTGAGCCGCAAGATGATCGACCCGGCCAAGGTGGTGCAGCTCGACCTCTCGCCGCCCATCCCCAACTACCCGATCGTGATGCAGGGCAAGCTGGCGCCGGAGTTGAAGGCGGCGATCCGCGAGGCCTTCCTGAGCCTGAAGGACCCGCAGGTGCTCAAGGCCTTCCGGGTGGAAGGCTTCGCGCCCACCGATGATGCGGCCTACGACATCCTGCGTGAGACGGCCACCATCCTCAAGCTCGACCTGGGACGGATGAACTGATGGACGCCGCCGCTGCCCGCAGGCCCGACTACACCGCGATCCTTGCCGCGCACCGCGTGCGTGCCGGTCGCCAGCTCAGGCTGGTACTCGCGGTGGGGGTGGTGTGCATCGCGTCGCTGGCCCTCACCGGCTTCTTTGACGCGCAACGCTTCATCGAGGGCGCACCGGCCATCGCCCAGCTCGCCAGCGAGATGGTGCCGCCCGACTTCGCGCGCTGGCAGCACTGGCTGCGCCCGCTGCTCGACACCCTGGCCATGTCGATCGCCGGCACGGCGCTGGCGGTGATCCTGTCGCTGCCGTTGGCCTTGCTGGCGGCCCCCAACACCACGCCGCACCCCGTGGTGTACCGGGCTGCCCGCACGCTGCTGGCCGCCCTGCGTTCGGTGCCGGAGATCATCCTGGGCATCCTCTTCGTGGCGGCGGTCGGGTTCGGGGCCCTGCCGGGCGTGCTGGCCCTGGCCTGCCATTCGGTGGGCATGGTGGCCAAGTTCTACGCCGAGGCCATCGAACACGTCGACCCCAAGCCCATCGAGGCCGCACGCGCGGCCGGAGCCAGTCCCCTGCAGGTCATCACGCACGCCGTGCTGCCCCAGGTGCTGCCGCAGCTGGCCGATATCACCATCTACCGCTGGGAATACCACTTCCGCGCCTCGGCGGTGCTGGGCATCGTGGGCGCGGGCGGCATCGGCTTCGAGCTGATGGCCGCGCTGCGCCTGATCAAGTACGACGAGGTCGCGGCCATCCTGCTCACCATCCTGGCCTGCGTCGTGGTGGTGGACGGCATCGGCGCGATGCTGCGCCGCAAGCTCAAGTGAAGGAGCCTCCCTCCATGCAACACCACGTGGTGGTGACCAACCGCATCCATGACGAGGTGCTGGCGCGCCTGCAGGCCCGGGCCCGGGTGGACATGAATCCCGGGCTCGAACCCTGGTCGAGCGAAGAACTCCGGTGCCGCCTGCGCCCGGCCACGGCCATGATGGGCTTCATGACCGACCGCATCGACGACACGCTGCTGGCCCAGGCGCCGCAGCTGCGCATCGTGGCCTGCGCCCTCAAGGGCTACGACGCCTACGACGTCGACGCCTGCACCCGGCGCGGCGTGTGGCTGAGCATCGTGCCCGACCTGCTCACCGAACCCACAGCCGAGCTGGCGGTGGGCCTGGCGATCGGCCTGGCGCGCCATGTGCGCCCCGGTGATGCCGTGGTGCGCGCCCCGGGGTATGCCGGCTGGAGGGCCCATCTGTACGGCACCGGGCTGCGTCATGCCACCGTGGCGGTGGTGGGCCTGGGCTTGGTCGGCCGGGCCATCGTGGACCGCCTGTCGGGCTTCGGGTGTGCCCAGATCCTGGGGGTGGATCCGGCGGCTCGGCACCCGGCGGCCCGCAACGCCTCGCTGGATGAAGCCCTGGCGGTGTCGCAGTTCGTCTTCCTTGCCGTGCCGCTCACACCGTCCACGCGCGGCCTGGTCGATGCGGCCCGGCTGGCCCGTGCACGGCCGGGCCAGTGGCTGGTCAACATCGGCCGCGGCTCGGTGGTGGACGAGGAGGCCGTGGCCTCGGCCCTGCACAGCGGGCAGCTGGGCGGTTACGCGAGCGACGTGTTCGCCTGCGAAGACTGGGGCCTGCCCGACCGCCCCCACCAGGTGCCCGCCGCCCTGCTGGAAGCGCCGCGCACGCTGTTCACACCGCACCTCGGCTCGGCTGTTCAGGAGGTACGCCTGGCCATCGAGCATCGAGCGGCCGACAACATCCTCGCCGTGCTGCAGGGCGAGGACCCGCTCGACCGCATCAATCGACCCGACCTGCTGGCCGCTTGAGGGCGATGGCTCCGTCAGCCCACCACCGGGGTGGGCCTCAGCGCCGCCGCATCCGACAGCGCCCGGCGCAGTTCATGGCCCAGTTGTTCCAGGCAATGCTCCTTCAGGAGCACGACAGCCACACCGGTTGCTGCAGCCTGCCAGCGCAGCTCGTCGGTGACGTACCCCGACATCATCAACACGGGGATGTCGGGAGACAGGGCGCGCGCCATCTGGGCGACCTCCAGTCCGTTCATGCCCGGCATGTTGTAGTCGGTCAGGAGGGCCGCATACCGTCCCGGGTCCTGGGCCAGCAGGCCCAGCGCCTCCTGGCCCTGGGCGCACCGAACGGGGTGGTAGCCCAGCCTCGCCATCAGAGCCTCCAGGGTCAGCGCCACCACTTCATCGTCATCGACATACAGGATCGTCTCGCCCCGACCTCTTTCAACGACAGGGTCCTCGGAGGCCGCGGAGGTCCGGTCGGACGCGGCGACCGGCAGGTCGATCTGGAAGCAGGTCCCCGCTCCCGGGTGGCTGCGCACCTTGATGCTTCCCCCCATGTGGGCAACGATGCCATGGACCACCGACAGCCCCAACCCCGTGCCCTGGCCCACCTGTTTCGTCGTGAAGAACGGCTCGAAGATCCTGCGCTGTGTGGCGTCGTCCATCCCCAGTCCATCATCCTCGACTTCCAGGCGCACCGAGCCCGCGGCGGGACTGGGGAACAGGCGCAACCAGACATGGCCCTTGCCGGCCGGCAGGGCCTGCCACGCGTTGGTGCACAGGTTCATCACGACCTGGTGGATCTGGGACGGATCGGCCAGGACCGAGACGGGCTCGGGCATCAGCTCCATGGCAAGCGCGACGCTGGGCGGCAGTGTCGACTTCAACAGCGCTGCAGCTTCCTGCAGCAGGGGTTGCAAGGGCTGGGCCGTGCGGCTTGCCGTGCCCCGCCGGCTGAACGTGAGGATCTGCTGCACCAGGCCCCGTGCGCGAAGGGCGGCCTTCAGGATGAGTGCTGCCCGCTCGCTGACCGGGTGGTTGGGGCTGACGCTGTCCTGGACCAGGGAGGCGTTGCCGATGATGGCCGCCAGCACATTGTTGAAGTCATGGGCAATGCCCCCCGCCAGCGTGCCGAGCGCCTCCAGCTTCTGGGATTGATGCAGCATGCCTTCGATCTGATCGCGCTCCTGCTGCATGCGCAAGACTTCCTTCAGGCTGCGCGCCACCCAGGACAGGTAGGCCACCCCTCCGGAGGGTGTCTGATGGCTCAGTAGCACCACCAAGGCGGGCTCGCCCTCGCCCCCTTGCGCCGACGCCCGAACGGTCATCTGACCGCTCCAGCTGCCGCAACGGATCGCCTGGGACATCGCCTCTTCGAAGCGCCGCAGATCCGCTTCGCCCTGGTGCAAGCCGTCGAAAGGCAAGCCTGCGGGGTCTTGATGGTCGGGCACGCCGGCGCGGCGGCGCGCGGAGGCATTCATGAAGACCACTCGCCGCTCCATGTCGAAGGTGACGACCAGGTCCGGTGTGGCTTCGACGATCGCGATGAGACGGCTCTGACGCGCAAGCAATTCCTGGCGTTCGGTCACATCGCGGAAGAAGATGTTGGCCGCGACTTCTCCGTCATGGTCCCGGTAGATCCTCGAAGCCACTTCGGCCTCGAAGGAACTGCCGTCCCCGCGCTTGAAGCGCAGCACCCCCTGGGCGCTGCCGGTGCTGGCACGCACGCGGATCAGTTCGTGTGCCCGCGGATCGTCCAGGTCCAGCAGGCCCTCGCGCCCGAGCTGGCAGATGTCTTTTTCGGTGCGGCGCAGCAGCGCGCAGGCTGCGGGGTTGGCTGCCAGCACCTGTCCGGTGGGACGCGTCTGGAGGATGCCCTCCATGCTGTTCTCGAACAAGGAGCGGTAGCGGCCTTCGCTGACCAGCAGGTGTTCCTGCTCGATCGCGAGATCCCGGCGCGCCTGCTCGAAGCCTCTCTCTGCCGCGTTGCGTGCCTCGAATTGCGCGCGCGCGGCCAGCCAGCCCAGAGCCGTCAGGCCAAAGCCGGCGACCAGCAGGATCCAGGTCGGCAGGCTGACATCCGACACGGCCCACTGAGGATGGGCATCGAAGCTGATGCGCCATGTCCGGTCAGCGATCGTGATGTCCTGCAGGTGGTCCGTCTGATGCGCAGGCAGGCGTCCGCCCGACCCCTCGGAGGTTTCCCACAGGCTGTCGTAGACCACAGCCGGTGCAGCGTCTTGCTCCGCGCGGGCATCGATGATCTGGACGCGCACGCGTTCCCGGCGAAAGAACTCGGGTAACGAGCTCTGCACGAGCTGGACGGTGTTGAAGGACACACCCGCCAGCGCTTGCAGCTGTGCCCAGCGCTGTGCGGCGCTGTCCGGGGGCTCCTCGGACTGGTAGATGGGCACCCGCACGACCACGCTGGTCAGCGAGGGGTCCGAGGCCCTGTCTCGGTCGCGCGCCAGTCGCAAGGGGCCGGTGGCCACCACCTTGCCCGTTTCCGCGGTCCGAAGGGCCGCCGCGCGGTAGGTCTGGGAGGTGTCCAGCAGGTCGTATCCGAGTCCTCCAGGGTCTTCAGGATAGGTGTGCCGCAGGACCAGATAGTCTTCCCGCTCTCCCGGGGGTTGGATGGAGAAGGTGGGTCGCCCCTCGGGGTACACGCTGCGGTCCCGACGGACGCCTTGCACAAACGCGTCGCGCTCGGCGGCGCGGACCCGCTGGATGAGGAACGTCAGCGCCAGACCTGGAAACCGTTCCTGCAGCGAGATGGCCTGCACGTAGCGCTGGAATTCCCGGTCGTCGGGTGAGGGATTCAAGAGCGCAAAGGCCCGCAGCCCCGGCAAGGTATCGATGTAGGACTGAACGCGTCCCTCCAGCTCCCGCGCGAACTGTTGCCCCGCAGCGTGCAACTCGCTTTCCATCTGGCCGACGTGGAGAAAGTGCGACCACCCCGAAAGTCCCAGCGTTGCGGCTACGCCGAGCACGAGTATCCAGACGTGCAAGGCAGGGGCCTTGCGGACGGTCGAGGAAACGACATCGCCATTCGCCATGCGGAACCCGATCGATGGGGCGAGAGGCTGTCAGCGTAGCAGGAAATCAACCGGCTCGAGCTCGTAGATATAGAGGATCTGAGGGCCGCCGCCTTCACCCATCAGCTCGTGCTGCGCCGCCCCAGCCCCTGAGGCCGGCGCGGCGCAGCGCCGCTCACTGCGGCCGGGCCTGGTCCGGTTTGCTGTAGTCGCACACACCCTGCGGGAAGATCTGCCGCAGGGCCGCCACCTGGGCGCCGCTGGGCATCCACGACCCGTAGGTGCCGTCGGCGATGGCCTGCTCCACCGGCTTGAGGGCACAGCGGTAGATGCCGCCTTCGATGGGCGCGCCGGCCACGGTGCGCGAGGTGCCGTAGATCGGGAAGCGCTGGGTGCAGGGGCCGGGGTGTTTGTTGTCGAGGATGCCGTCCCAGGCGTCGGCGCCGGCGTAGAGGAGCTGGCCGTGCACGTCGAAACAGCTGTCCACGGCACGCGCTGGGCGGTTGGCGGCGATGCCCTTCTTCGGGTTGGCGCGAATGTTGGCCATCCATTCGTCCATCACCGCGATGGCATCGAAGGTGTTGCTCGCCTTGGGCTGTCCTGGCACCGTGTCGGTGAACCAGATCACCAGGTGATCGGAATGGCCCATGGCCTGCACTACGCGCTGGCGCACCGCGAAGCTCTGGTGCACGTTGTGCATGTCGAGTTCGCGCTCCATGTACTGGCGGTGGTCGATGGTGGGCAGCGAGAGCTTGCCGCCGAAGACCATGCCCGACGTGTAGGCCGCGCGCATGGCCAGCGGATCGCCCTCGGTGCGCGGCGCGGGCTGGTCGGGCCCGGGGCTGAGGTTCATGTTGCGCCGGCTCCAGGGGTCGAAATAGCCGGGCACGGTCAGCGCTCGGTTGACCTCGGCCGGGGTGGTACCGAAGAAGGGGAAGCCCTCCTGCACCATCTGGCTGGGATGCTTCCAGCCGCCCACGTGCCAGTTCAGGTGCAGGAACTCCTCGGGCGTGATGAGCCCGGCGCGCAGCGAGCGCAAGCCGTACTGCACGCCCACGTTGTCCCAGGTGGGGCGGGCAGCGCCGGTGGCATCCACGCCATAGATGTTGCGCAGGTCGTCGTAGTGGGTCCAGCGGATCGCGGCCACCTCGCTTTGCGGCTCGTAGAGCTGCTGGTTGGGGGCCTGGCCGTAGTGCGGGTTCATGGCCAGCGGTGACAGGCCGCGCCAGCCGGGGATGCACTCGGTCGAGCCCGGCGCGGTGCTGTAGCCCAGCGCCTGCTTGAGCGGCGCCAGCGCATCGTTCACACGCGCGAAGCCCTCCTCGGCATTGAAGCCCACGAGCCAGGTGCGGTTCTTGGTGACCCGCCATTTCGGGTTGGCGCGGTCGGTGGCGTCCATGTAGTGCTCGAGCAGCTCGCAGTCGCCCACGTGGATGGTCTGGGTGACCATGTCGGGGTAGGACTGCACCGGCAGCGCGGCGTCGAGGATGCCGGGACTGTTCTGCTGCAGGATGTATTGCTGGATCGCGCCCCCCGAGCCGCCCAGGCCGTAGGTGTAGAGCGGGCGCCCGTAGCGCTCGACGAACCGCTCCTTGGTCATCATCGCGGTTTCCGCGGCCACCTGCAGGTTGTAGTGCGTGCCGGTGTTGTTGCCGCTGGAATGCACGATGGCCTGGCCGGTGCGCAGGATGTCGGCGTTCATCGCGCCGCTGTGCAGCGTGCCCTGGCTGTGGCCGATCGCCACGCCGCCCTGGAACCAGTACTGCAGCCGGCGGTTCCACAGGCTCAGGTCCGGCGATGACGGATCTTCCCCGCGGGGCGCCAGCATCGCGAAGCTGTAGAGGAAGCGGTTGATGCTGCCGCGCTCCTGGCGCACGATGAAGTCCACCTCGCGGCCATCGGCCAGCGTGATGCGCTGCATGTTCGCAGGCGTCGAGCCGTCGGCCGGCAGCAACTGCCACTGGTTGGTCGTGGTGCGATACCAGTAGGTCACGAAGGTGTCGATGGAGCACGTCCGCGTGTAGCCGATGCGGTTGCCGGACGCATCGAACACCGGGAAGCCCGGGCCCGTGGCCGACTCCACCACCGGCTGGCGACCCACCGCCCCCTGCGTGGTCGTACACATGAAGGGTTGCTGCTGGGGGCCTGAGAACATCGGCCCGGTGATGGGATGGTTCTTCAGCGCCAGGCGGTCCATCACGACCCGGCCCTTGTGGCGCAGTTCCAGGGTGTTGGGGCCGTTGCGCAGGCCGGCGACGACGCCCTCGAAGCCATCGGTCGTGGCCGGCAGCGCGTCGGCGTCCATCAGCTTGCGGCCGTTGAGCCAGAGCTCCAGGTGGCGGCGCAGGCCGGGGGCGGCGGAGATGACGACGCGTGCGTCGCCTCCCGACACGTACTGCGGCGGACTCGACACGATCTCGAGCCGCGCGGCGGCGCCACGGCCGGCACCTTGTGCGGACACGTCGAGCGCCGCCACATCGGTGGGCGCGTCGCCCCCACCGCCACAGGCGGCCAGCAGGGCGGCGCAAAGCGCCCCGGGGACCAGGGTCTTCCAGACGGAATGCATGGGTTTGTCTCCTTCGGGCCTTGTGCCGGCCTCGTCAGCGGTTCTGGAGCCACCCACCTTAGGCCGGGCGACGGTCCGAGGCCAGCGTTGTGCACCTGCATCCACACATCTGGGGGGCGCCACGCCCGATCGGCGCCCCGCGGACCCGATGGCTGGTGCATGATGCGCGGTTGCTGTCCGAGGGTCGCTGAGCGCCTCGACTGTGACTTTCCACCGACGCCGACCGCCCGATTTGTGCTGGATGCACGGCGCGCACTCTGGCGGTACGCCACAATGTGAGCCCGCGCTTCGTTTCGGCGATGAGCACACCCGCAATCCCCACCAAGACCTCCCTCGGCCACGAGGAGCTGCGTCACCGCGTCCACCGGCTCAGCCAGCGCCATCGCACGGTGCTGCTGCTGGTCGATGGCGTGCGCCCGCTCGCCGAAGTGCTGGGCATGGCGCAGAAGGCCGGGGCGAGCACCCAGCATTTCGAGGAGTTGCTGCGCCTGGGCCTGGTGGAGATGCCCACCCCGCCGCAGCCGGCTCCGTCGCCACCGGCCGAGGAGCCCGCGGGCCTGCTGGTGTCGGTCCCGGTGCCGATCGTGGCGGCGCTGGCCCCCGCGCCCACGGAGGCGGCAGCCGACCTCACCCACCCGGCAGCGCAGGCGGGCGTGCCCCTGGCCCCACTGGCCCGAGCCCTGGCCGAAGCGGCCCTGGTGCCGCCTGCCCCGCAGGCCGAGGCGCCCCCGCCCAGGCCCGCCGAGGCAGCCCGGCCGCCTTCGCCGCCCCCTTCACCGCCAACCAAGGCGCGCCCGCCCAAGTCCGCCACGCCGCGTGCGGGCCGCAAGCCGCCTGCCGATCCGGAACTGCCGCCGCTCACGTTGACGATGCCGGTCGAGTTGCCCGTGCTCACCGTGGTCGAAGACGAACCGGCCACCGAGGCCACCCCCTCGGAAACGGCGCTGCACGACCAGGTGCTCGAACTGCTGCGCACCGTGGTGCGCCGCGAGCCCCCGCCCTTTACCTCCCGGGTGCCCGCGCGGCTGGCGCGCTGCAGCACGCCCAAGGAGCTGGGGGAGCTGGTGCTCGACATCGAGCGCTACCTGGTGCATTCGCGGCGTGACCGCAACCTGCGCGAGGTGATGCCCTTGTTGCGCGAGGCGCGCGAACTGCTGGGCCTGGGCAACACCCGGGTCGTGAGCGCCAGCGGCGACGATTTCGGCTGAGCCGGCTCCGGTCTCGACAGCTATCCTTGCCGCCCATGGTATGGACGGGTGCATGCTTCGCCTTGGCGGCGGGCCTGATGTGGGGTCTGGTGTTCGTGCTGCCGCTGTGGTGGCCCGAGGTGCCGGCCGCGCAGCTGGCCTTCGGCCGCTACCTGGCCTTCGGCCTGATCGCCCTGCCCCTGGCCTGGCTGGACCGGCGGCGCTTGGCCGGCCTCACGCGTGCTGACTGGCGCGAGGCGCTGCGCCTGTCGCTGGTGGGCAATGTGCTGTACTACCTCCTGCTGGCCTCGGCCATCCAGCGCGCGGGCGCTCCCTTGCCCACGGTGATCATCGGCACGCTGCCGGTGGTGATCGCCCTGGTCTCGAACCGGCGCAACGCGGCCCGCGACGGGCTGTTCCCCTGGCATCGTCTGGCCCTGCCGCTGGCGCTGATCGCCATCGGCATCGCGCTGGTCAACGAAGCGGAACTGCGGGCCCTGGCCCAGGACCCGGCGGCCGACCTGGGCCGCTACGTCAGCGGCGCGGCGCTGGCCGTGGGCGCCATGGCCTGCTGGACCTGGTACCCGCTGCGCAACGCCGACTGGCTGCGCGCCCACCCCGACCGCAGCCCCCGCACCTGGGCCACCGCCCAGGGCCTGGCCACCTTGCTGCCGGCGCTGCTGGGCACCCTCGCCTTGTTTGCCTGGGGCCGCTCGGGCGGCGGCACGGCTTCGCCGGCCCTCGGCCCCGACCCCTGGGCCTTGGTCGGCAGCCTGCTCGTCGTGGCCGTGCTCTCGTCCTGGCTGGCCACGGTGTGCTGGAACGAAGCCAGCCAGCGCCTGCCCTCCACCCTGGCCGGACAGCTCATCGTCTTCGAGACGCTGGCGGCGCTGGCCTATGCCTACCTGCTGCGCGGCACGTGGCCCGATGCCTTGACGCTCGGGGGCATCGCTTTGCTCGTGACCGGCGTGGTGGCCGCCTTGCGGGTCAGGCCGCAACCGGTGGAACGAGCTGCCCGGGAGTGAAAGCCAGCGGCCGCGCGTGCAGGGCTCAATCCTGGTAGATCTGCTCGCCCAGGCGGTCGCGCGCACGGCCCAGCACCGGCAGGAAGCCCTCAATGAACTCAGACAGCCTCATGCGGTCGGCCCGCACAGCAATGCTCAGCCCGGCCACCACGGCGCCGGCGCGATTGAACACCGGCACGGCCATCGAGCGCACGCCGATCTCCAGCTCACCGTCGCTGGTGGCGAACCCCCGCTCGCGTGCCTCGTCCACCTGGGCGATCACCTCGGAGACGTTGGTGACGGTACGAGGCGTCAGGGCCTGCAGCGTCATCTGCCGCACGCGCGCGCGGACCTCGCCGCGGGGCAGGCTGGCCAGCAGCACTCGGCCCAGGGCGGAGCAGTAGGCCGGCAGGCGCGAGCCGATGCCCAGGCCCACGCTCAGGCTGCGGCGCGCAGTGCTGCGCGCGATGATGAGGGCCTCGCCATCAAGCAGTTTGGCCAGCGAGGCGGACTCCCGTGTGCGCTCGCTCAGGCCATCCAGCAGCGGCTGCGCAAGCGAGGGCAGTGGACGCGAGGCCAGATAGGCATTGGCTACCAACAGGCACTTGTGGTTCATCCAGTAGTGCTTGCCGTCGCACTCCAGGTAGCCCAGGTGCCACAGGGTCCTCAGCGACCGGCGGGCCGAGGCCGGCGTACACCCCGTCAGCCGGGCCACCTCCGACAGGGTGAGGCGGCTGTGCACGCGACTGAAGCAGGTCAGGGTGTCCAGCCCTTTGTGCAGAGCGATGACGAAATCCTTGTCCGGCATGGCGAGCCCTTGCGTTGCAGCAGAAGTTTGCGCATGGCGCAAATTTAGCTTGTTCGGGGTCAAGTCGGCGACCACACTTTAAAGGCCCCGATTCAACAAGGAGACAACCATGGCCCCCCGTTCCCTGCTGCGCAGGCTGGCTGCATTGACGGCCTGCGGCGTGATCTGCGGCTCTGCGCTTGCCCAGTCCCTCCCCGCCACCCTGCGCATCGTCGTGCCCTTCCCTGCTGGCGGCACGGCCGACATCCTGCCGCGGCTGGTGGCCGAGAAGCTGCGCCCCAACCACCCTGCCGGTGTCGTGGTCGAGAACCGTTCCGGGGCAGGCGGCAACATCGGTGCCGACGTGGTGTACCGGGCCGACCCCGACGGCGGCACGCTGCTGGCCTCTCCCCCCGGGCCCATCGCGATCAACCACCACCTGTATCCCCGGCTCGGCTTCGATCCCACGCGTTGGGTGCCGGTGACGGTGCTGGCGACGGTGCCCAATGTGCTCGCCGTGAGCTCCAGGCTGCCGGTCACCAGCGTGGCCGAGCTGATCGCCTACCTCAAGGCCCATCCGGGCAAGGTCAGCTACGCCTCCCAGGGCAACGGCTCGACCTCTCACCTCACCGCCAATCTTTTCATGAACCTGACCGGCACCCAGATGGTCCACGTGCCCTACAAGGGCACGGCCCCGGCGCTGGTCGACCTGATCGGTGGCCAGGTCGATGTGTTCTTCGACAACCTCAGCTCGTCGGCCACGCACCACCGGGCCGGCAAGTTGCGCATCCTGGCCGTGGCCGACGAAGCCCGATCGCAGGCCCTGCCCGAGGTGCCCACCTTCGTCGAGAGCGGCCTGAAGGACATGCAGGCCGTCACCTGGTTTGCGGTGGTGGCCCCGCCGGGGACGCCCGAGCCGCTGGTGCGGGCTCATCACCAGGCGATGTCCGCGGCCTTGGCGGAGGCGGATGTGAAGCAGAAGTTCGCCGAACAGGGGGCCGACGCACGTGGCTGGAGCCCCGAGCAGGCCGCGCGGTTCATCCGCACGGAGTCGGACAAGTGGCACCAGGTCATCAAGGCCGCCAATGTGAAGATGGAGTGAGATCCCCATGCACACCCAGCCGATTGTCTGGCGCAGCCAGGGCCTGACCCGCGTGCCGTATGCGGTGTACGGCGACGAGCTGCTGCACGAGCAGGAGCAGGCCCGGCTCTTCCGTGGCCCCACCTGGAATTACCTGTGCCTGGAAGCCGAAGTGCCCGAGGCGGGCCACTACCGCACCACCTTCGTCGGCGAGACCCCTGTGGTGGTCGTGCGCGACGGCGACGGCGAGCTCTACGGCTTCGAGAACCGCTGCGCTCACCGCGGCGCGCTGATCGCGCTGGAGAAATCCGGCCGGGCCGAAAGCTTCCAGTGCGTCTATCACGCCTGGAGCTACAACCGCCGGGGTGACCTCACCGGGGTGGCGTTCGAGCAGGGTGTGAAGGGTCAGGGCGGCATGCCGCCGGGCTTCTGCAAGGAGGACCACGGCCCGCGCAAGCTGCGCATCGCCAGCTTCTGCGGCCTGGTGTTCGGCAGCTTCCATGACGAGGTGCCCGGCATCGAGGACTATCTTGGCGAGGAGATCTGCCAGCGCATCGAGCGGGTGCTGCACAAGCCGGTGCAGGTGATCGGCCGTTTCACCCAGGGCCTGCCCAACAACTGGAAGCTCTATGTCGAGAACGTGAAGGACAGCTACCACGCGAGCCTGCTGCACCTGTTCTTCACGACCTTCGAGCTCAACCGCCTGTCGCAGAAGGGGGGCGTCATCGTCGACGACAGCGGTGCTCACCATGTGAGCTACTCGATGATCGACCCGCAGGCCAAGGACGCGTCCTACAAGGAGCAGGGGTTGCGCTCGGACACGGACCGCTACCGCCTCAAGGATCCCACGCTGCTGCAGGGCTTTCCCGAGTTCGACGACGGCGTGACGCTGCAGATTCTCTCGGTCTTCCCCGGCTTCGTGCTGCAGCAGATCCAGAACTGCCTGGCCGTGCGCCAGGTGCTGCCCAAGGGCACGGGCCGCAGCGAGCTGAACTGGACCTATCTCGGCTATGCCGACGACACCCCCGAGCAGCGCCAGGTGAGGCTTAAACAGGCCAACCTGATCGGCCCGGCGGGGTTCATCTCGATGGAGGACGGGGCCGTGGGCGGCTTCGTGCAGCGCGGCATCGCCGGGGCCCGGGACCAGGAGGCGGTGCTCGAGATGGGCGGCGAGCAGGCCTGTTCCAGCGAGGGCCGCGCCACCGAGGCCTCGGTACGCGGCTTCTGGAAAGCCTACCGCAACCTGATGGGGGTGTGAGATGGACGTCCATCACGACCTGATCGAGCTGTGCACCTTCAATGCCGCCTATGCCGATGCGATCGACGGCGACGCCCTGGAGTCCTGGCCGGGCTTCTTCACCGAACGCTGCCACTACCGCATCACGCACGTGGAGAACCATCGCGAGGGCCTGCCGGCCGGCATCGTCTATGCCGACTCGCGCGCCATGCTCGAAGACCGGGTGGCCGCGTTGCGCGAGGCCAACATCTACGAGCGCCATCGCTACCGGCACCTGCTGGGCATGCCGTACATCACGCTCTGCGGCCAAGCGGCCATCGAAGCGCGCACGCCCTTCATGGTGGCACGCATCATGGCCACCGGCCAGACCGAGCTGTTTGCCACCGGCGCCTACCACGACCGCTTCGTGCGCGAAGGGGGGCGCCTGCTGCTGGCCGAGCGCGTGGCTGTGTGCGACAGCACCGTCACCGACACCCTGCTGGCACTGCCGCTGTGAGGACCGGACGATGAGCGCACGGCGCCTGGCCCTGGCCGTGGGTGATCCCAACGGGATCGGCCCGGAGATCGCGCTGAAGGCGGTGCAGGCTCTGCAGGGCGAGGATGGTGTGCATCTGACCCTGTACGGACCGCCCGGGGTGCTCGAGCGCACGGCTCAGCAGCTCGGCCTGAGCGATCTGCTCAAGCGCGTGCCGTGCGTCGCCACGACCGAGCCCTCCCCGTCGGCCTCGCGTCCCGGCCTGGTGCACGCCGAGGCGGGTGCCAGTGCCGTGGCCGCGGCCACCGCCGCGCTGCAGGCCTGCCGCGCCGGCTGGCACGACGCCGTGGTGGCGGCTCCGCATCACGAGGGGGCCATCGCCCGGGCCGGTCTGGCCTTCAGCGGCTATCCCTCCCTGGTGGCGCGCGTGTGCGGCCTGCGCGAGGACGAGGTCTTCCTGATGCTGGTGGGCGCAGGCCTGCGCATCGTGCACGTGACGCTGCACGAAAGCGTGGCCTCGGCGCTGGCGCGCATCACGCCGCAGCGTGTGGCGGCCGCAGCCCGGGCGGGTCTGAGCGCCTGCCGGCTGCTGGGCGTGCCGCAGCCGGCCGTCGGAGTCTTCGGGCTCAATCCCCATGCATCCGAAGGGGGCCTCTTCGGGCCCGAGGACGAGGCCTTGGTGGCCCCGGCTGTCGCGACCCTGCGGGCCGAGGGCCACCGGGTCGACGGCCCTGAAGGCGCGGATGCGATGCTGGCCCGCCGGGCCCACGGCCTGTACGTGGCCATGCTGCACGACCAGGGGCACATCCCCGTGAAACTGCTGGCCCCACAGGCCGCCAGCGCCCTGAGCATCGGTGCCGACGTGCTGCTGTCCAGCGTCGGGCATGGCTGCGCTATGGACATCGCCGGCCGGGGTGTCGCGCGGCCCGACGCCATGATCCGCACCCTGCGCCTGCTGGCTGGCCTGACGCAGCCTGGCGCTCCGACCGAAAGCCCCTCATGAGCCACACCATCCGCATTGCCCAGACTGATCTGCACTTTCCCTGTGCGCCGGGCCAGACCGTGCTCGACGCGGCCCTGGCGGCCGGCATCGAGCTGCCCCACTCCTGCCGCAAAGGCGTGTGCGCCAACTGCGCCGCCCGCGTGGACGGGGGCCTGGTCGAGGGTCTTGGCGGGGCGTCCCTTCACCATGAGGCCTGCGACCCCGATCAGGTGCTGCTGTGCCTGTGCGTGGCGCGTAGCGACCTCGTCATCTCCCCTACCCGGTATCGCCGCGTGGACCCGGCGGCGGCGAAGACCTTCGTGGCCAAGGTCTACAAGCACCAGATGGTCGCTTCTGATGTCTCGCTGCTGCAGTTGCGCCTGCCGGCGGGCCAGCGCCTGAAGTTCCGTGCAGGCCAGTACCTGCAGGTGATCCTGGACGACGGCAGCCGCCGTTCGTACTCGATGGCCAACCCGCCCCACGAGAGCGATGGCGTCACGCTGCACATCCGGCACGTGCCGGGGGGGCGCTTCAGCGCGGTGCTGCCGACGCTGCAGCCCGGTGACGCGGTGCGCATCGAGGGGCCTTATGGCAGCTTCGGGCTGCGCGAAGACAGCCAGGCCCCCCTGGTGTTCGTGGCAGGGGGCACCGGATTCGCCCCGATCAAGTCCATCCTCGACGATATGGTCAAACGAGGTGACTCGCGGCGCCCCGTGACCCTGCTGTGGGGCGGGCGCCGGCCCGAACACCTCTACCTGGCTGCGGCCGTGCAGCGGTGGCAGCGCCTGCTGCCCGGGCTGCAGTTCGTGCCGGCCGTGAGCGAGCCGACCGCCGACACCCCGCCCGAGGTCTTCCGCGGCGACGTCCGCCAGGCCTTGCTGGAGCGGTTGGCGTCACTGGCCAGCCACGAGCTCTACGCCTGCGGAGCGCCGGCCCTGGTGACGGCCCTGAGGCAGACGGCGGTGCAGCACCTGGGGCTGGAGCCACAGGACTTCTTTTCGGATGCCTTTGTCAGCGCCCTGCCCCAGGGCGCGGAGAGGTGCCAGTTCGCCACCGCCTGAACGATGGCCTCCTCGCGCAACAGAAGCAGATCAGCACGCTCAGCGGGTTCTGCGCGGTAGAGCTCCGCACCCTCGCTCACTGATCCAGACAGGCATCACGCAGTCCCGGGGTCGAAACCTGTGCCCGGCGTGAGCGGCGCATGCCGATAGCTCGCCGGCGTGCGCGAGAGCTTGATCGGCGAGCCCAGGCCGCGCAAGCCGCCGGGCAGTTCGACCACCATCCCGCGGTGCACCGTGTGCGGGTGCTGCAGGGCTTCGGGCACGGACAGCACCGGCGCGCAGGGCACGCCCGCGTCGATCAGGGCCTGGGCCAGTGTGGGGCCGTCGTGGCGCGCGGTCAGGGCTTCGAGGTCCTGCTTCAGCGCGGCGCGGTGCACCGAACGCTGGCCGGCGGTGGCGTAGCGCGGGTCTTCGGCCAGGGCGGGCACGCCCAGGTGGTGGCACAGGATGGCGAACTGGCGGTCGTTGCCCACGGCCAGGAAGACCGGACTCGTCCGGGTGGCCAGCGTGTCGTAGGGGTAGATGTTGGGGTGGGCATTGCCGGTGCGCCGAGGGGGGCGCCCGTCGAGGAACCAGTTGGCGCCGTGCGGGTGCAGCAGCGACAGGCCGGCGTCGTACAGCGCCGCCTCGACGAACTGCCCGCGCCCGCTGTGCTCGCGTTCGCGCAAGGCCATCAGGATGCCCAGGGCGGCGTGCAGGCCGGTCACCATGTCCACCACCGGCAGGCCCACGCGCAGCGGCCCGCCGTCGGCCTCGCCGTTGATGCTCATCAGCCCGCTCAGGGCCTGGATGGCGGCATCGTAGCCCGGCAGGCCGCCCAGCGGGCCATCGGCACCGAAGCCCGAGACCCGGCAGTGCACCAGGCGCTCAAAGCGCTGCGAGAGTGTGTCGTAACCCAGGCCCCACTTCTCCATCGTGCCGGTCTTGAAGTTCTCGATCAGCACGTCGGCTTCGTCCAGCAGGGCGAGCAGGACCTCGCGCCCGGCCGGTGTGGCCAGGTCGAGCTGCATCACGCGCTTGTTGCGATTCAGCCCCAGGTAGTAGCTGGCCACGCCGTCGGCCGTGAAGGGCGGGCCCCACTGGCGCGTGTCGTCGCCCTGGGGCGGTTCGATCTTGAGCACGTCGGCGCCGTGGTCGCCCAGGATCTGGCCGCAATAGGGGCCGCCCAGGATGCGCGAGAGATCGACCACGCGCAGGCCGGTCAGCGCACCGGCAGAGGAGGTGGGGGGGGGCATGGCCGGCTCAGTCGATCTGTGCGCCCGAGGACTGGACGACCGTGCGCCACTTGGCCACTTCCGTCTCGATGAACTTCGCCAGGTGCTGCGGCGAGGTGTCGGCGGCGAACTCCAGGCCCTGCGCGCTGAGGGTCTGGCGCACGTCGGGCTGCTTCAGCACTGCGGAGAAGGCCTGGTTCAGGCGATCGATGGCCGGCTTGGGCGTACCGGCCGGCGCGACGATGCCGAAGAAGACCGAGACGTCGTAGCCCTTCAGGCCCTGGCTGTCCACCGTGGGCACCTCGGGCAGGGCCTGCGAGCGCTCCAGCGTGGTCACGCCCAGGGCGCGCAGCTTGCCGGCCTTCACATGGGGCGCGGCGGTGAGCACGTCGGTGAAGGTCATCGCCACCTGGCCGCCCAGCAGGTCGGTCAGTGCCGGCCCGGTGCCGCGGTAAGGCACGTGGACGAAGTCGGTGCCGGCCACGTTGTTGAAAAGCACCCCGGCCAGATGCGACGAGGCGCCGTTGCCCGACGAGGCGTAGCTCAGCTTGCCGGGGTGGGCCTTGCCGTGGGCGATGAGTTCCCCCACGGTCTTGGCCGGCACGTTCGGGTTCACCACCAGCACGTTGGGCAGGTGGCCGATGCGGATCACCGGCGCAAAGCTCTTCACCGGGTCGTAGCCGATCTTGCGGAACAGGCTCACGTTGATGGCCAGCGGCCCCGAGGTGCCAAAGAGCACGGTGTGGCCGTCGGGCTCGGCGCGGGCCACTGCTTCGGCGCCCAGGTTGCCGCCGGCCCCGGCCCTGTTGTCCACGATCACCGGCTGGCCGAGCTGGTCCTTCAGGGCGTTGGCCAGGGTGCGGGCCATCGCGTCGGTGGGGCCGCCGGGCGCAAAGGGCACCACCAGGGTCACGGGCCGGGTCGGGAAGGCCTGCGCGGCAGCGGCCAGGGGCAGGCCGAGTGCGGTGGCACAGGCCAGGGCGAGCAGGTGGCGGCGGGTCGGGGTCATGGTGTCTCCTTTGTTGTGAGGGGTCGGGTCAGTGGCGGGCCAGCAGCTGCACCGCGTCCACGCGGCCGGTGTCCGGCGCGGTGGCGTCGAGCAGGCCGTCCAGGCCTTCGGGCTCGGCCTCGTCGGCCAGCGGGTCGCGCGGCAGCACGCGGTGGATCAGCACCAGCTGCGCCAGGCGCATGCGCCGCGGCGAGGCCAGGCGCGTGGCCTCCCAGGCCATCGAGATCGCCGTGGTGGTGTGGTACAGGGCCGAGGCGATCTGGCGGGCCTGGGCGTCGGTGGCGGTGTCGGTCACCTGCGCGGCGCGTGCAAGCACCCGCTCCAGCGTGGCCTCGAACACGCGGCGCGCGTGGGCGTGCAGTTCAGTGGCGACCAGCAGGCCGCGCAGGTGCAGGGCCAGCACCGGCAGCGAGCCCTCGCGACGGATGGCGCGCAGCACGTCCAGCGCCACGATGTTGCTCGTGCCCTCCCAGATCGAGCCCAGGTGGGCATCGCGCACCAGGCGCGGGTCGCTCCACTCCTCGATGTAGCCGCAGCCACCACGCACTTCCATTGCGTCGCCGGTCACCTTGCGCGCGTCGCGGCAGGCGCGGAACTTGATCAGCGGTGTGAGGAGGCGCGTCAGCGCGTAGGCGCCCTCTTCCTTCGCGTCCGAGCGGCGCAGGGCGTCGGCCGCCTGGAAGAGCAGGCTGCGCGCCTGTTCGGTGGGCAGCAGCAGCTTGAGCAGCTGGCGGCGCATCAGCGGCAGCTCGATCAGGCGGCGGCCGAAGGCGCGGCGGTGGTTGGCGACGAAGAAGGCCTCGCTGCAGGCGCGGCGCATCAGGCCGGCTGCGCGCATGCCGTTGGACAGGCGCGAGTTGTTCACCATGTCGGCCATCTGCTGGAAACCGCGTCCGGCCTCGCCCACCCGCCAGGCGCGCGCGCCTTCCAGGCGGATCTCGCCGCTGGCCATCGAGCGTGTGCCCAGCTTGTCCTTGAGCCGGATGATGCGGTAGGCATTGGGCGTACCGTCCGGCAGCGTGCGCGGCATCAGGAAGAGCGAGACGCCTTGGATGCCCTCGGGTGCCCCCTCGATGCGTGCCAGCACCATGGCCAGCGCCGCATCGGGGTTGGAGCAGAACCACTTGTCCCCGCTCAGGCGGTAGGCGCCCTCACCGTCGGGCAGCGCGCGCACGGTGGTGGCGGCAATGTCCGAGCCCGCGCCCTGTTCGGTCATGAACATCGCACCCTGGGCCAGTGCGTCGAAGTCCTGGGTCGTCAGCGCGGGCAGGTAGCGTTCCACCAGCGTTGCATCCCCGAACTTGCGCAGCGTGCGCGTGAGCGAGTCCGTCATCGACAGCGGGCAGCACAGGCCGAACTCGGCCTGTACGAAGAGATAGCTCAGCGCGTACTTGGCGGCCGGCGGCATCACCTCGGGCCACCCGAGCACGCCGCCGCGATGCGACATGGCCGCCAGACCGTAGTCCGCAAAGGCCACGCGCTCGAGTGCCACATAGGCCGGGTGCTTGACGATGCGCTGGGCGTCGCGCCCGTCGCGCGAGCGGTGCTCCAGCGTGGGCGGGTGGCGGTCGGCCGTGGTAGCCCAGTCGTCGAGCACCCCGCCGGCCAGGGCGCCCAGGCGCTCCAGATGTGGCTGCAGATGGGCATGCAGGTCTGTGGGCAGGTACAGGCCCAGCAGGCGGGCGAAGTCCGGGTCGGTGGTGTAGAGATTGGCGCCGCGCTGGTCGGGCACCGGATGTTGCTCGTGGGCGGCCATCGTGTCGGTCTCCTGGGTTCGCCGGGGGCGGGTCCACCCCCGTGTTCGACCCAGTATCGGCAGCCCAATCATTCGCGTCCAATTCAATCTCTGGCTTGAACGATATGTTTCCTGTATGGCCATGGAATTCCGCCACCTGCGCTACTTCCTCGTGCTGGCCGAGGAACTGCACTACGGCCGTGCCGCGCAGCGCCTGGCCATCTCGCAGCCGCCGCTGTCGCTGAACATCCAGCAGCTCGAAGAAGCCGTGGGCGCGCGGCTCTTCGACCGCAACAGCCGGGGCGTTCGGCTCACGCCCGCCGGCGAGGCCTTCCGAGCGTCGGCCCAGGCGCTGATGGCCCAGGCCGACGAGGCCCGCCAGACCGCACGCGACATCGCCGGCGGGGCCGTGGGCCGGCTGCGCCTGGGCTTTGTGGGCTCCATGCTCTTTCGCGGTCTGCCCCAGTGGCTGCAGGCCTTCCAGGCGGCGCACCCGCGCATCGAGGTGCGCCTGGTCGAGATGAATTCGCAGGAGCAGGTGGAGGCGCTGCAGCGCGGAGAGCTCGACCTCGGCTTCATCCACACCGGGTTGGTGCCCGAGGGCTTGCAGGCCACCCTGGTGCACACCGAAGCGTTCGTGGCCTGCCTGCCGACGGCCCATGCGCTGGCGCGCCGCCGCCAACTGCCGCTGGCGGCCCTGCGCGACGAGGCCTTTGTGCTGTTCTCGCGGCAGGTCTCACCGCATTACCACACGCGCATCCTGGCGATGTGCGACGAACACGGCTTCCAGCCCCGTGTGCGCCACGAGGTGCGTCACTGGCTGTCGGTGGTGTCGCTGGTGGCCCAGGGCCTGGGCGTGGCCCTGGTGCCTCAATCCCTGGCGCGCACCGGGCTAGCCGGCGCGGTGTTCAGGCCGCTGGCCGACGCAGGCCGCCCTTCCGAAGTGTTCTCGGTGTGGCCGCAGGGCGTGGCGTCGCCGGCACGCGCCGCCTTCCTGCTGCATTGCGCGGCCTGAGCCCGCGCGGCACCTCAGTCCACGGGCATGTTGTCGGGATCGTGGCGGCGTTCGGGAGCCGGGAACCCGAAGGACCGGCCATCGGTGTGCACCACCTCGTTCTCCCACGGCAGGCGGAAGCGCCCGTTCACCATGTCATGCATGAAGGTGTACGGGCAGTCCATCGCGCCGCCCTGCACGGCCACATAGCCGCGATGCCACAACTGATAGGGGTTGTTCTCGACACCCCAGTGCTTGCGGGCCTCGCGAACCAGATCGGGCCGCACCTCGCAGGTGATGATCTCGTCGGCGCGGTGGCTGCCTTCCACCATCACGGTGCCGTCGAAGTTGCAGAACATGCCCTCGCCCATCGAGTCGAAGGTGCCGTCGCTGCCGCACATGCACACGCTGGCCGTGACCATCAGGTTCTGGAAGGCGTTGGCCTGGTTGGTGATCCTCCAGGCGTGGCGGATCGGTGCGGTGTAGCCGGCGGTGCGGATCATGACCTCGGCGCCCTTGTAGGCGCACTCCCGGGCCATTTCAGGGAACATGCCATCGTGGCAGATGATCAGCGCGAGCTTGCACCCCTTGGGGCCGTCGATGACGGGAATGCCCAGATTGCCCGGCTCCCAGGCCTCGACGGGGACCCAAGGGTGCAGCTTGCGGTAGTACAGGCGCACCTCACCCTGGTCGTCAATGATGATCCCGCTGTTGTACGGGTTGCCATTGGGGTTGTACTCCATGATCGAGAAGCAGCCCCAGATCCGGTGCTCGACGCAGGCCGACCGGAAGGCGGCCACCTCCGGGCCGTCCATCGAACACATGAGTTCGCGTGCCGTGTTCATCGACAGGCCGTGAAGCGAGTACTCCGGAAAGACCACCAGGTCCAGGCCCGGGTTGTTGCGTCGCGCCTTGCCCACCATGGCGACGATGCGCTGTGTTTGCTGGGCCACCTGCTCGGGCGTGTCCACCACGGGCAGCTGCAGCTGCACCAGCCCGATCACCACGCCCTGCGGGGACTTGTTCAACCCACCGAGTCCACTCATCTGATCTGCTCCTTCAGGTTGCTGGGGTCACTGTCGCCACGCCGATCATGGCGTCGCGCGTCACGCACCGCCGCAGGCGGTCTTCATCCATGCTCTGCGCGCCCTGGGGGGGAAGCGGGAGCACCAGGAAGCGCATGTCGGCGTTGCTGTCATGCACGTGGATGGCGGTGCCAGCCGGCAGCGTCAGGCCGAACTCCTGCAGCACCGCCGCGGGCTCCCGCACGGTACGTGCGCGGTAGGCCTTGCTGATGTACCAGGACGGGGGTTGGCCGAGGATCGAGCGCGGGTAGCAAGAACACAGCGTGCACACCACGAGGTTGTGGACCGTCGGCGTGTTCTCCACCACGACGAGCTGCGCCTCGCCGACCTTGATGCCCAGCTCGGCGGCGCCGTTCTTGCCGTTCTCCAGCAGCCGGGCCTTGAAGTCGGGGTCCTTCCATGCACGGGCCACGATCTTGGCGCCCAGGTGCGTGCCCGGCGCCTCGATGTTCTGGATCTCCAGCGTCACTTCCCCCGGCGACAGGATCCCTTTGCGCACGAGCAGCGCCTGCAGCGCATCGGCGAGCATCTGGCCTTCCAGGTTGCCGGCATCGTCCTCGATCACGAGCGGCGGATGGTGGTGGTCGTGATCGTGATCGTGAGCCGGGTCGTGGGGGTGGTCGTGGGTGGAAGACATCTTCATTCCTTCGACAGGGTGTCGCGGGGGGCGGGGCTGAGCCAGTGGTCGTAGATCTCGATGCACAGCATGTCGTCCCCGGAGCGGACCTCGCCCGGCCACAGGTCCTTCATGCGAAAGCGCACGCGGTACAGCGGCACGAGCGGCCCGGACACATCGCCCACGGACAGCTGCTCCGGATTGAGGAAGTAGCCGCAGAACTGCAGGATCTCCCCGCGGCGGTGGCGCACATAGTGGGGTGTCCTGACGTGCCCGCTCTTGCCGAGGTCCAGGACCTCCACCGCATCGCCCACGTGAAAGCGCTGTTCGATCACGGCGGCCTCCCTCACTTCGCCCGGCATGGGTCCGCGCTGTCCCATCGCTGCTTCACGCGTTCCAGTTCCTGCGCCAGCTCCTGCCGTGTGATCAAACCCTTCTTCTCGAGCGTGTCGATCATGGCCTCGATGCGGCGGCGATAGAAGGAGTAGCGCATGTACTTGTCTTCCCCGAAGCTCTCGAAACCGAGTCGCAGCTCATCGAGCGACATCACCCGGCGCGTGGCGTCCCCCAGCAGATTGCGGATCGCTTCGACCTGCTTCTCCCAGTGCTGCCATGGCAGCTCAACCTGGGGAATGGCACCTGCCTCGGTGCCGCCGATGTCGTGATAGCCCTTCATGTGTGGTGCTCCCGCTGGTGGACCTCAGATGCGACGGATCGGAAAGCTCCGGGCGTAGTCGTCGGGCTTCGTGGCGTCGAAGGTCTTGCCCATGATCTGGTGCCGGGTGACTGGCGTGTCGGGCACCGCAAGACCCATCTCGCGCATGCGCCTGCGAGCGTCGGTGGACAGGAAGACCTCGCGGGCCACGGCGGTGATGTCGAGGCCGGCGGGCACGATGCCCCACCGCTTGAGCTGCGAAAGGATCCAGATGGCCGTCGATTCGTGGGGCAGCGACTGGAAGCCGATCCGGTCCCGGCGTTCCACGATGGTGCCCAGCCCATCGGCGTAGCGCCCCAGCAAGACCTGTTGCAGCACCGGCAGCGGCTGGTTGAGGTACTCGCGCGGGGCCATCATCTCGGCCACCTTGCTGCGGTTCTCGTGGGGGTCCGCGAAGGCGGCTGCGCGTGCGACGGCCCGGAACATCGCGCCATACGAGTTCGGCGCTTCCTTTAGGAACTTGTCCGTCACCGACAGCACGCAGCACGGGTGGTCCGGGAAGATGTCGCGCGACAGGGTCTGCAGGAAGCCGACGCCTTCGAAGACCGCCCGCTGGTTCCAGGGCTCGGCGAAGAACATTCCATCGAGGTTGCCCGCCGCCATGTTGGCCACCGAATCCGGCGGGGGGAACACGCGCAACTCCACGTCCTTGTCCGGGTCGAGCCCATGCTCGGCCAGGTAGTAGCGCAGCAGCATGGCGTGGATCGAATGGTCGTGGGGAATCCCGAAGCGGAAGCCCTTCCAGGTCTTGGGGTCGCGCCGGTCCTTGTGCTTCACATGCAGGGTGAGCGCATCGCCGTTGATGTTCTGCACCAGGGAGGTGTAGGTCTTCACGGCGGGCGAGCCCACGCCCAGCGACATCGTCATCGGCAGGGCCAGCACCATGTGAGAGGCGTCGTACTGTCCGCTCACGAGGTTGTCGCGGGCAATCGACCATCCGGGCGTGCGCATGAGGCGCACGGACAATCCCTCCTTCTGATACTCGCCCATCGCATCCGCGAGCAGCAGCGGAATGGTGCAGGTGATGGGCACGAAACCCAGGGTCAGCTCCTTCTTCTCAAGGGGGCCGCCCTCCTTGGCCACTGCCTGGGCCATGTGCAACGGAAAGGCTGCGGCGATCGCGGCAAGGGCCGTCTTGGCCCCGACGGCCTTGAGGAAGCTGCGCCGCAGCCGGTCGTCGGGAAACAGTGTCTTGAACACGGCGGTTTCCACGGAGCGGTCGATGAACTGCTCCTCGCCGCGATAGTCGTGCTCGGACATGGCCGCGCCCAGCTCGAGGCGATGCTCCTCCATCGAGGAATGCGCCCCGCACGGGCAGACGGCGCGGTAGAGGGGGCGCGATTCCTGGGCCGCCTCGTCGGCGGCCGGCGGCTCGGGATGCGTGTCGTGAAGGGTCATGGGGAATCCTCGGCGGGTGGAAGGGGATCGGGCTCAGGCAGCCTGCGGCTGGACGGAGGTCGCGGTATCTGTCCCTGGGCGCACCGTGCGCGGATGCCGGGCGTCTTCGGCGCGGGCCGTGCCGGTTTGCTCGTCGTGGCTGCGATTGACCAGGAACTCCAGCAAGTGGTTGCGCATGGCGGCGTAGTTCGCGAGCCGGTGCAAGGTGGAGCGCGAGCGATCTGGCGGCAGCGTGTTCTCCACGATCTCGCAAATGCGCGCTTCCGGTCCGCTGGTCATCAGGACGATCCGGTCCGCCAGCAAAAGCGCCTCATCGATGTCGTGGGTGATCATGAACGTGGTCTGGTGGCGTTGCCTGCAGATCGTCACCAGTTCGTCCTGCAACGAGCCCCGCGTGAGGGCGTCCAGCGCACTGAAGGGTTCATCCATCAGGAGCACACGCGGCTCGATGGCCAGCGCCCGGGCAATGCCCACGCGCTGGCGCATGCCGCCAGACAGTTCAGCGGGCCGCTTGTTCCCGGCTTGCCCAAGGTGCACGAGCTCGATGTACTGCCGAGCCTGGGCCTGCGTGCGCGCGCGTGTCCAGTCGGGCCAGCGGCTCTCGATGGCAAAGGCGATGTTCTGCGTCACCGTCATCCAGGGCAGCAGGGCATGGCTCTGGAACACCACGGCCCGATCGAGACTCGGGCCCGTGAGCTCGCGTCCTTCGGCAATGACATGGCCGCTCGAGGGGGCATCCAGGCCTGCGAGGATGTTCAGGATGGTCGTCTTGCCGCAGCCGGAGTGGCCGATCAGGCAGACGAACTCGCCCGGATGGATGTCGAACCAGAGATCGCGGAAGACCGCCTGGTGGGCGTCGTACGACTTCGTGATGCCCTGGATGCTCAGGAGGGGGGCGGCGGTCATGGCGTGTTTCCCGATGCGTACGGCGTCATTCGTCATAGGTGAACTGCCGCCCGATGAAGGCCAGCGTCCAGTCGAGCAGGACGCCCACGGCGCCGATGGCCAGGATCGCCACGATGATGTTGGCAATCTGGAGGTTGTTCCATTCGTTCCAGATGAAATAGCCGATCCCCGTGCCGCCCACGAGCATCTCGGCAGCCACGATCACCAGCCAGCCGATGCCGATCGAAATGCGCATGCCGGCGAGGATGGTTGGTGCGGCCGCGGGAAGGAGGATGCGGCGCACGAGACGGCCCGGGCCCACCTGCAGGGTGCGCGCGACGTTGATCCATTCCTGGCGCACGCGCATCACTCCGAACGATGTGTTGATGAGCGTTGGCCAGATCGAACACACGAAGATGACGAAGATCGCCGAGGTCTGGGCGTCCTTGATCGTGTACAGCGCCAGCGGCAGCCACGCCAGCGGCGATACGGGCTTGAGGACCTGCACGAAGGGATCGAGGCCGCCGCGCATCACGGGCGACATGCCGATCAGGAACCCCACCGGAACGGCCACGGCCACCGCCAGCAAGAACCCGGTGAGCACGCGCGCAATGCTGTGGCCCAGATGGATCAGGATGCCGGGTTGGGTCGTGCCCGGGTACTGCAGGGGGCTGAAGAGGTGCGATACGAGCGTGCTGGCCACCGTGGCCGGTGAGGGCAGTGCCGATCCGCCCTGGGCGGCCGCGCCCATCAGGGCCGCGTACTCCGGGTCCATGCCCGCGCCGCCGGCCGTGCCCGAGACCGCCGCATGCCACAGCCCGATCACGATCATGAGCAGCGCTGAGGCCACCAGGGCGGACTTCATGCGCCGTTGCCGTGTCAGGCGGGTGCGGACGTCGTTCATCACTGCTCCGTCGAAATGGCGGACCGAAGCGGCTTCCGGGAGGCCGCACTTCGCGTCACGTCTTTGCCTTGGCGTCGGGTGCAAGTTGCAGGCCCCGGGCATGCCTGTGCGGTCCGTGCTGAGGGCGCCGGATGACAGAAAGTCTCGCGTTGACAAGGACTTGCGGAGGCCGGGCAGGCCTCGTGATGAACGGCGCCCCCCTATGACTGATAGGCTGGGACCTATCACGCCGGAAACGGCGCACCGTCTCGGTGCGGCATCACCCGTGGGCCGGTGCACCGAGACGGACACGGCGGGCCAGTCCCCAGCCGAGACCGGCCCGTGGTATGCCCCTTGCATGCAGCGGGTCGGCGTGCATCAGCAGTACAGGAGAGCCGACGATGATCCGTGGAATCGAGTGCCTCTTGTCGCTGGACGAAACACATCACTTCGGCGCGGCGGCCAAGCGCCTGGGCATGTCCCAGCCGTCCCTGTCCCAGTCGATTGCAACGCTGGAGCGTGAGCTCGACATCCAGCTGGTGGTGCGTGGGCGCAACTTCGAGGGGTTCACTCCGGCCGGCGAGGCGGCGGTCCAGCAGGGGCGCCGGGTCCTGCGCGCCATCGACGATCTGCGCAGCATGGTCGATCGGTGCCGGCCCGAGGCCCGCCGGCGCTTCACCATCGGCATCATCCCGATCACGACGTTCGTGGCGCCGCTGCTGTCAGCGCTCATCCTGGAGCGCAACACCGCTGCCTCGCTGGCCGTCGAGGTGGGCGACATGCATTTCGTGGCCCGTGGCCTTCGGGAGCGCACGCTGGATGCCGGCATCGTCTACCTCGTCCCCGAGCTGCTGCGCGACATGGTGCAGTACGCGCTCTACGACGAGACCTATTGCCTTGTTTCGCCCGTGGCAGGCGGTGCGGCGAACACGAGCCCCATCACCTGGAAGCAGGCATCAGGCATGCCGTTGGCACTCCTGTCGCCAGAGATGCTGAACCGCCGCCTCGTGGACAAGGTGTTCGAGGATCTGAGCCTGCGCCCCAACGTCCTGATCGAGGGCGACTCCATCCTTTCCCTGCTCACCCACGTCGAGAGCGGACTGTGCTCGGCCATCGTGCCCAAGAGCAGCATCTCCACCTTGCCCGGCATCTGGGGCCTGTCGGTGCGCCAGCTGGTCGACCCGGTCGTGCGTCACGCGGTCGGCCTGGTGATGCTGCGCGAGGTGGCCGCGACGCCTCAGGGTCAGCAGCTCGATGCACTCTTCCGCAGTCCGCAGGTGAGCGAGCGTTTCAGCCACTTCGGCCAGCTGGCCTCGTCCCTGCGTTGAGCCGGGGCTCATGCCCGCAGCCGCCAGCCCGTCTTGAAGATCCAGGCCACGATGCCCAGGCACACGAGCAGGAAGCCCGCGATGGCCAGCAGGCTCACGCCCACGGCCACGTCGGCCACGCCGTAGAAGCTCCAGCGAAAGCCGCTGATCAGGTAGACCACCGGGTTGAACAGGCTCACCGTCTGCCAGACCGGCGGCAGCATGTTGATCGAATAGAAGCTGCCGCCCAGGAAGGCCAGCGGCGTGATGATGAGCAGCGGCACGATCTGCAGCTTCTCGAAGCCGTCGGCCCACAGGCCGAGGATGAAACCGAAGAGGCTGAAGGTGATCGAGGTGAGCACCAGGAAGCCGATCATCCACAGCGGGTGGGCGATGGAGAAATCCACGAACAGCCGCGCCGTGGCCAGGATGATCAGTCCCAGCACGATGGACTTGCTCGCCGCCGCGCCCACGTAGCCGATCACCACCTCCAGCGCCGACACCGGGGCCGACAGCAGCTCGTAGATCGTGCCGGTGAACTTGGGCATGTAGATGCCGAAGGAGCCGTTGGACAGGCTTTGCGTCAGGATGGCCAGCATGATGAGGCCGGGCACCAGGAAGGCGCCGTAGCTCACGCCCTCGATGGACAGCATGCGCGAGCCGATGGCTGCACCGAAGACGACGAAGTACAGCGAGGTGGAGATCACCGGCGCGGCAACGCTCTGGCCGAGGGTGCGCAGGGTTCGGGCCATCTCGAAGCGGTAGATGGCGCGGACGGCATACCAGTTCATCGGGCTTGCCTCACGAGGTCGACGAAGATGTCCTCCAGCGAGCTTTGCTCGGTGTGGAGGTCCTTGAAGGCGATGCCCAGCTCGTCGAGCCGCTTGAGCAGCCCGGCGATGCCCGAATGCTCGGCCTGGGCGTCGAAGGTGTAGATGAGTTCGTGGCCGTTGCCGCCCAGTGCCAGCGCGTAGCCATCCATGCCGCCGGGCACCGCCGTCAGCGGTTGCTGCAGCTGCAGCGTGAGCCGCTTCTTGCCGAGCTGGCGCATCAGCACATCCTTGTCCTGCACCAGCACCAGCTCGCCACGGTTGATCACGCCGATGCGGTCGGCCATCTCCTCGGCCTCTTCGATGTAGTGGGTGGTGAGAATGATCGTCACCCCCTGCTCGCGCAGGCGGCGCACCAGCGCCCACATGTCGCGGCGCAGCTCCACGTCCACGCCGGCCGTGGGTTCGTCGAGGAAGAGGATGCCCGGCTCGTGGCTCAGCGCCTTGGCGATCATCACGCGGCGCTTCATGCCGCCCGACAGCGTGCGGATCCTGGCGTCGCGCTTGTCCCACAGCGACAGGTCCTTCAGGATGCGTTCGATCAGCGCCGGGTTCGCCGGCTTGCCGAAAAGGCCACGGCTGAAGGTCACCGTGGCCCACACCGTCTCGAAGGCGTCGGTGGAAAGTTCCTGCGGCACCAGGCCGATGAGGCTGCGCACGGCGCGGTAGTCGCGCGCCAGCTCGTGGCCGTCGATCAGGGCGCGCCCGCCGCTGGGCGTGACGATGCCGCACAGGATGCTGATGAGCGTGGTCTTGCCCGCTCCGTTGGGGCCGAGCAGCGCGAAGATCTCGCCGCGGCGGATGGCCAGGTCGAGCGCCTTCAGCGCCACGTGGCCCGAGGCATAGGTCTTGTGCAGGCCCTGCACGGCAATGATGGGGCACGTCAAGCTTTCCTCCTTCGTCGTCTCGGCTTCAGGCGGTGATCCGGCCGCAGGGCGTGGCGTCGGGACTCGCTGACCGAACCGATCCGAAACTTAAGCGGTGCAGGATAGCCGTGGTTGTACTCCGGTGTCACGACCACGAACGGGTCGGCCTGATGGGGCCGGCGGGTTCGGGGGCGGTGGGCTGCGTGCGCCACTGGGCCAGGAGGCTGTACCAGTCGATCTTGCGCGTGACCACCATCACCCCGCTCAGGACCGCAAACAGCAGCAGCGAGCCCAGCACCAGCGCACCCTGTTCCAGGCGCAGCAGCACATACAGCGCACCGAACAGGGCGGCGACGGCTGCGCTAAAGCCCAGCCCCGGGCCCACACCGCGCAGCACGTGCACCGCGTAGTAGCTGAGCAGGGCGGTACACGCAAAAGCCGCGGTGGCATAGGCCCAGGCAAAGGGCCAGTGCTCGGACAGGCTGACCAGCAGCAGGAAGAACACCACCAGCGCGCTGCCCACGAGCAGGTACTGGATGGGGTGCACGCGCAGGCGGCGCATCACCTCCAGCAGCGACACCGCCACGAAGGTGAGGGCGATGAAGAGCAGGCCGTACTTGGTGGCGCGGTCGCTCAGCACGTAGGGGTTCACGGGGTCGACAAAGCTCACCGCAAAGGTTTCGATGCAGCCGTCGGGGTCGTCGCCACGGCGCCCTTCGAGGCCCGTGCATACGCCCTGGCCGGCGAGCAGGGCTTCCTTGGCCGTGGACGCCAGGGCCGACACCTGCCAGGCGGCCTGGAAGCCCTGCCCGGTGATCTCGCGCGAGGCCGGCAGGAAGCGCCCCCCGAACGAAGGGTGCGGCCAGTTGGCGGCCAGGCGCACGTCGTTGGCATCGGCAATGGGCGCCACTGCCAGGCTTTCGGTCCCCGCGAGGTTGAGCTGCAGGTGCGCGCTCAGGGGCGGCGACAGCGACGAGCCCGGCGAGGTTTCCACCAAGGCAGCCGGGACAGCGGCGTGCAGGCCCCGATGGCGAGCCAGCCCGGTGCCGGGGGCCACCTCCAGGGCCTGGCCCTGCAGTGCGATCCCGGCCTGGCGCACCCCACGGGTGTCGCTCAGCCCCATCACCAGCCGCAGACCTTCGCAGCGCACCTCGCCGTGGTCATGCTGGGCCTTCGGGGTGGACAGGTCGAGCGCCGGCCACTCGGCGCGCAGGTCGGCAGTCAGCGCGTAGGCGTTGACCTTGAAGACCCCGCGGTAGCGGGGCTCGGCCGTGGTGCTGGCCTCGATGCTCAGCTGGCGGGGCGCGGCCATGAGGGTGCTGCTGAGACGTTTGGTTTGCCAGGTGGCGTCCTTGCCCTCGCCCTGCTGCACGCGCCAGGTCTCGACGCACTCGCGCACCAGCACCGGGCCCACCAGGGTCTGGCTCGACGCCAGGCTGTCGGCCACACCCTGCTGCGCCTCGCGCAGGCGTTCGGTGCGCTCGGTCACCAGGTCGCGCACCATGCCCAGCCCCCAGACCAGGCCCAGCAGCACCACGAACAAGGCCAGCGCCTTGCCCAGCAACGGATTCTTCAACATGCGTTCTCCCCCTTCCCAGGGCGTTGGTTGGCAACGCTGCGAGGGTGTTCCGCAGGCGTGAGGAGGGCATGAAGTCTGTGAAGCGGACGTGAAGTCGTCCCGTCAGGCACTCGGCAGGTGCAGCTCGGCGCGCAGACCCGGTTCGGCGGGCGTGAAACGCGTCGAGCCGCCGTGCAGTTTCATCACTTCGCGCACGATGGCCAGCCCCAGGCCGGAGCCTTTGCGCCCGGGTGTGGCGGGGTCATCGCCCGGGCGTGCGGTGGAATAGAAGCGCTCGCCCAGGCGGGCCAGGGCATAGGGTGGCACGCCCGGGCCTTCGTCGCGCACGCTCACCACGGCCTGGCCGCCCTCCTTGCGTGTGGCCACGTGCACCGTGCTGCCGGCAGGCGCAAAGTCCAGCGCGTTGTCCAGCAGGTTGCCGATGGCCAGCTGCAGCAGCTCGGCCTCGCCGTCCACGGCTGCTGTGTGCAGGCCGGTGGTGTCGATCGCGATCTGCCGGTGTGCGGCGCGGGCTTGGGCCTGTGCGGCGCAGGCGCGCGCGCAAACGGCCAGATCGAGCCGCGTGTGATGGTCCAGGCTGCGGCGGTGTTCGAGCTTGGACAGCTCCAGCAGGCGCTCGACCAGCAGCCGCAAGCGGGCGCTCTGGTCCTCGATCTGGCGCGCAAAGGCCTCCCGGTCGGCCGCGGGCAGGTCGTCGCGTAGCAGCTCCGCGGCACCGCTGATGGCCGTGAGCGGGCTCTTGAGTTCGTGCGTGAGCGCACGCACCAGTTGTTCGATGTGCTCGCGTCCGGCCAGGCGCTCTTCCATGGTTTCCATCGCCTGCGCCAGTTCGCCCAGCTCGCCCGACAGCTTCGGCGCCTGCTGGCGCTGGCCCAGCTGCACGCTCTGGGCGTACGCGCGCAGGCGGCGCACCGACCAGACGATCCAGCCCGTCACCAAGCCCCCCACCAGGGCCGACAGGCCCAGCAGCCAGGCACCGCGTTCCAGGATCTGGCGTTCCGCGCGTTCGATGAAGGGCTGCACGGTGCTCATGGGCTTGGCCACGGTCAGCACACCCAGCACCTGCTCGTTGGCCCGCACCGGGGCGGCCACGTACATCACCGAGGTCTGGCTGTCGGCATACACCTCGCGCGTGGCGCGCGCACCATAGCGGCCCTGCAACGTGAGCGCCACGTCACGCCAGCGCGAATAGTCCTGGCCCACATCGCTGCCCTGGGCGCGAAAGCCCGAATCGAAGACCACGCGACCCTGGGCATCGGTCACGTAGACGCGGTAGTCCAGCGTGCGCTTGCTCAGGCCCCAGATCTGCGCATCGATGGGGCGGGCGGCGTAGTCGCGCACACGTTGGGCAAAGGGGCTCGTCTCCAGCGTGCCGCCAGGAGGCAGGCGGGCCAGATCCTCGGCGGCGAACTCGGCCAGGATGTTGGCGGTGTCCACCATCAGGTCTTCCATCACCTCGCGCACGCTGGGGCGCACCTCGTTGACGAAGACGCGCAGCACGAAGAAGGCCGCGATCCCCGTGATCAGGAAGAAGGCCAGCAGGACGCGCAGCCCCAGCTTCATGACAGCGAATAGCCCATGCCGCGGTGTGTGATGATCAGCTCGGCGTCGCCGACAGTGGGCCCTTGGGCCTGGCGCAGCTTGGCCCGCAGGGTCTTGATGTGGGTGTCCACCGTGCGGTCGGTGCTGTCGCTGTCGGCGCCCCACACGGCATCGAGCAGCTCGGCACGGCTCCAGATGCGGCCGGGGGCCCGGAGCAAGGTGGCCAGCAGGCCGTACTCGATGCGGGTGAGCGGCAGCCACATGCCCCCGCAGGCGATGCGCTGGGCGGCGGCATCGTGTTCGAGCCGTGCCGGGGCCCGCGGCACCTCGGCCGGTGCGGCCAGCGCGGCGCGGCGCAGCAGGGCGCGCACACGGGCACACAGTTCGCGCGGGCTGAAGGGTTTGGTGATGTAGTCGTCCGCCCCCAGCTCCAGGCCCAGCACGCGGTCGAGTTCTTCGCCGCGTGCGGTGAGCAGCACGATGGGCAGCGCCGCGTGGCGCTGGCGAAGCTCGCGGCACAGGTCCAGCCCGCTGCCGTCGGGCAGGCCCACGTCCAGGATGGCTGCACCGTAGCTTGCGCGCGCGAGCTTCTCGACCGCTTCACGCACCAGCAGCACATGCTCGACCGCATACCCCTCGCGTTCCAGTGCATAGCTCACGGTGCGGGCGATCGCCGGATCGTCTTCGAGCAAGAGCAGGTGGGCGGGCATGGCGGTTGGGCAGGACCAGACCTGCGGCAGTCTATGCGATGCCCTGCATCACCCAGCGCGCAAACACCTGCACCGCCTCCGATGCCGGCTGCGACTCCGGCAGCGCGAGGTAGTAGGCGCGGTCGCTCTCGCAAGCGCTGGTGGCGGGTTCGATGAGGCGGCCGGCGGCCAGCTCGGCTTCGGCCGCGAAGTCGGGCACCAGGGCCACGCCCAGGCCCAGCAGTGCCGCCTGCACCGACATCGAGAACAGCTCGTAGCGCGGCCCCTGCAGGCTGCGGTCGGTGTCCACACCGGCCGCGGCGAACCAGCGGCGCCAGGCGTGGGGGCGTGTGGTCTGCTGCAGCAGGGGCAAGGCGGCGAGCTGCTCGGGGGTGATGCGCTTGCGCGGGGCGATCAAGGCCGGCGCACACACCGCGATCAGCCGCTCGGGCATCAGCAGGCGCGTCTCGCAGCCGGGCCAGTGGCCGTCGCCGGCGTACAGCGCCAGGTCCAGCCCGGAATCGTCGAACAGGAAGGGCCGCACGCGCGTGTGCAGGTTGAGCTGGATGTGCGGGTGTTCGCGCTGGAAGGCGGGGATGCGCGGCAGCAGCCAGTGGGTGGCGAAGGTGGGCACGACCGCCAGCTCGATCACGCCGCCCTGGCCCTGAGTGGACATCAGCTCCAGCGTGTCGCGCTCCAGTGCGGCCAGGCGCTCGGCCACACGGCGCCCGTAGGCCAGGCCTGCGGCGGTGAGCTTCACTCCGCGGCGCGTGCGGCGGAACAGCTCCACCCCCAGGCCGGACTCCAGCGCGGCGATCTGGCGGCACACCGCGCTTTGCGTCATGTGGAGTTCGTCGGCCGCACGTGTGAAGCTCTCGTGGCGGGCGGCCGCCTCGAAGGCCGAGAGGGCAGCGGTGCTGGGAATGCGACGACGCATGGGCGTTCTCCTGGGGCGGCACTGGAGATTACGGAGTGAGTTATTCGCACAAGTCGATGCGCAATTGTCGGTTGAAACCTCCTGCTCCGGGGCTTAGCATCGACACATCCCCTCAGATCGATACCGGAGACCACCATGGGCCAGACCAAAGCCGCCTTCCACTGGGACGACCCCCTGCTGCTCGACCAGCAGCTCACCGGCGAGGAGCGCGCGGTGCGTGACGCGGCCGCGGCCTACTGCCAGGAGCGCCTGGCCCCGCGCGTGCTCGAAGCCTTCCGCCACGAGAAGACCGACGCGGGCATCTTCCGCGAGATGGGCGAGCTGGGCCTGCTGGGCCCTACCATCCCCGAGCAATACGGTGGCGCCGGCCTGAATTACGTCAGCTACGGCCTCATCGCCCGCGAAGTGGAGCGCGTCGACTCGGGTTACCGCTCGATGATGAGCGTGCAGTCCTCGCTGGTGATGGTGCCCATCTATGAGTTCGGCAACGAAGGCTCGCGCCAGAAATACCTGCCCAAGCTCGCCAGCGGCGAGTGGATCGGCTGCTTCGGCCTGACCGAACCCAACCACGGCTCCGACCCCGGCAGCATGATCACGCGCGCCAAGAAGGTCGACGGCGGCTACAGCCTCACCGGCAGCAAGATGTGGATCACCAACAGCCCCATCGCTGACGTGTTCGTGGTGTGGGCCAAGGACGACGAAGGGGCCATCCGCGGCTTCATCCTCGAAAAGGGCTGGAAGGGCCTCTCGGCGCCCGCCATCCACGGCAAGGTGGGCCTGCGCGCGTCCATCACCGGCGAGATCGTGATGGACAACGTCTTCTGCCCCGAGGAAAACGCCTTCCCCGAAGTGCGCGGCCTCAAGGGCCCCTTCACCTGCCTGAACAGCGCGCGCTACGGCATCGCCTGGGGCGCTTTGGGCGCGGCCGAGGCCTGCTGGCACACCGCCCGCCAGTACACGCTCGACCGCAAGCAGTTCGGCAAGCCGCTCGCGGCCAACCAGCTCGTGCAGAAGAAGCTCGCCGACATGCAGACCGAGATCACCCTGGGCCTGCAGGGCTGCCTGCGCCTGGGTCGCATGAAGGACGAGGGCACGGCGGCGGTGGAGATCACCTCCATCATGAAGCGCAACTCCTGTGGCAAGGCCCTGGACATCGCCCGCACCGCGCGTGACATGCTGGGCGGCAACGGCATCAGCGACGAGTTCGGCGTGGCCCGCCATCTGGTGAACCTGGAGGTGGTGAACACCTACGAGGGCACGCACGACATCCACGCCCTGATCCTGGGCCGTGCCCAGACCGGCATCGCCGCGTTCTGATGAACACGCCCACCCCACCGCGCCCGCTGGCGGGCGTGAAGGTGCTTGATTTGTCGCGCGTGCTGGCGGGCCCCTGGGCGGGCCAGTTGCTGGCCGACTACGGCGCCGACGTGATCAAGGTCGAGCGCCCCAGCAGCGGCGACGACACGCGCGGCTGGGGGCCGCCGTGGTGGGGCGAGGGCGATGCCCGCACGGCGGCCTACTACCTGTGCGCCAACCGCGGCAAACGGTCGGTGGCGCTGGACATCGCCACGCCCGAGGGCCAGGCGATGGTCAAGAGCCTCGCGCGCGAGGCCGATGTGCTGATCGAGAACTACCGCGTCGGCCAGCTCGCCAAGTACGGGCTCGATTGCGCGAGCCTGCAGCAGCTCAACCCGGGCCTCGTCTATTGCTCCATCACCGGCTACGGCCAGACGGGCCCCTACGCCCAGCGCGCCGGCTACGACTTCGCCATCCAGGCCCAGGGGGGGCTGATGAGCATCACCGGCGACAAGGGCGCCGAGCCGCAGAAGGTGGGCGTGGCCGTGGTCGACCTGATGACGGGCGTCTACGCCACCACCGCCATCCTGGCCGCCCTGCACGAGCGCCAGCACACCGGCCGCGGCCGCCACATCGATGCCGCCCTGCTCGACGTGCAGGTGGCCATGCTGGCCAACCAGGCTTCCAACTACCTCGTGAGCGGCACGCCGCCCACGCGCATGGGCAACGCCCATCCCAACATCGTGCCCTACCAGGTGTTCGCCACCGAAAACGGCCACTTGGTGCTGGCCGTGGGCAACGATGCGCAGTTTTGCCGCGCCTGCGAGGCGATGGGCATCGCGGCCCTGGCGCAAGACGAGCGCTACACCACCAACGCCGGCCGCGTGAAACACCGCGCCGAGCTGGTGCCCGAACTGCAGCGCGCCCTGCTGGCGCGGCCCACGCTGGCGTGGGTCGAGGCGTTCGACGCTGCCGGCGTGCCCTGTTCACCCATCCTCGACATCGCCCAGGTCTTCGACGACCCGCACGTGCGCGCCCGCGGCCTGCAAGCCCTGGGAGCGGCCGACCAGCCCCCCGGCGTGCTCACCCCCATGCGCTTCGACGGCCAGCGGCCGATGGCACCGTGCCCGCCTCCCCACCTGGATGCCGATGGCGAAGCGGTGCGTGCGGCGGCCCAGGCGGGGTGCTGGCCGGATGCCTGAGTCTGCAGCGGACTCACTCGTAGCGTTGCGCCTGCGCCAGCAGTTGCGGGGTGCCGATGAGTTCGTTGATGCCCTGGAAGTCCAGCATGCGATCGCGCCAGGGGCCGGTGGTCCCGTGGTCGTGCAGGCTGGCGTAGTAGCCTTGCAGGGTGTGAGCCACAGCCCGCGCCGCGCCGCCCGGGAAGATGGCCAGGCGAAACCCGCGACGCCCGAGCTCCCGCGCATCATGCACCGGCGTCCGACCGCCCTCCACCATGTTGGCTAGCAGCGGGATGCGAGTGCCGAAGCGGGCACAGGCCGCGTCCATCTCCTCGGCCGTGCGCAGCGCCTCGATGAACAGGGCATCCACGCCGCAGGCGAGATAGGCCTCGGCACGCTCGAAGGCGGCGTCCAGGCCCTCCACCGCGAGCGCGTCGGTGCGTGCAAGGATCAGCGTGCGCGCGTCATGCCGGGCCTCCAGTGCCGCCCGCAGCTTGCCGCACATCTCGCGAACGGGGATCACGCTCTTGCCCTCAAGGTGGCCGCAACGTTTGGGGAAGCCCTGATCTTCAAGCTGGATCATGGAAGCCCCTGCGCGCTCGAAACCACGGACAGTGCGTTGCACGTTGATGGCGTTGCCGAAGCCGGTGTCGGCATCGACGATCACAGGGAGGCTCACCCGCTCGGTGATGCGCGCCAAGGTGTCGGCCACTTCCGTGAAGGTGGTCAGGCCCACGTCCGAGCGGCCCAGCCGGGAGTAGGCGATCGAGGCGCCGGACAGGTACAGGGCTTCGAAGCCTGCTTGCTCGGCGATCAAGGCCGACAGCGCATCGTAGACGCCGGGGGCCAGCACGAGGCCGGGCTGGCCCAGGCGGGTCCGCAGATCGATAGGGGGTGGGGTCATGGGCATGCAGTCTTGTCCTCAGGAGAGCCAGCGCGACAACAGGTCCTGGCAGGGGATCACGTCGGCGACGGTGCGCAGGTCGCTGAGTGCCGCGGCATGGGCTTCGGGTCGAAACGCCGCACAGCCATCCGACAGCACCTGGACGTGGTATTCGCGCACATGCGCATCACGGGCCGTACTGGCCACACCGCCATTGGTGACGATCCCGCCGATCACCACGGTGTCGATCCCGGCGTGGCGCAGCAGCCAGTCGAGCTGGGTGTTGAAGAAGGCGGAGTAGGCCACCTTGTCCACCGACACGTCCACCCAGGGCTGCAGCAGAGGCACCGTGGCCTGGCCCCAACTGCCGGGCGCGAAGTCACCCCGACGCAGGAAGGGCCGCAGGGCGCGCAGGTGCTCGGCAATCATCGGTTCACCCTGCGCGTCGGGCCACAACGTGAAGCGGCTGGCCGCCACCACGCCTCCGGCGTCCTTCAGTCGCTGCACCAGAGGCTGCATGCGCGCTGGCAGGGCACGCGCCTCGGCGCTGACGGCGCCCCCGCGCTCATAGGCGCCCCCGGGACTGAGGAAGTCGTTCTGCAGGTCGATCAGGATCAGCGCCGTGCGGCGCAGGTCCGCAGACGCAGGGGGCTTATCCATGGGCACGCTCCCGGGCCAGGCGCTGGCGCAGCTGGGGCAGCAGGCCACCAGCCTGAACCCGCTCCAGCAGGAAATCAGGGATCGGGTCGCAAGGCAGCGCCGTGCCATCGGCGCAGACCACGCAGCCCGCCAGCGGGTCGAGCGCCACCTGGCTGCCCTCGGCCAGGCGCTCCGCGTCGGGGCAGGTCACCAGCAGCAGCCCGAGATTGAAGGCGTTGCGGAAGAAGAGCCCACTGTAGGAAGGGGCGATCACTGCGGCCAGGCCCAGGTGCACCAGCGCCGCTGCCGCCTGCTCGCGCGAGGAGCCGATGCCGAAGTTCGGGCCGGCCACCAGCACGTCGCCACGCCGCACCTGGCCGGCCCACCCGGGCCGCAGGGCCTCCAGGCAATGCCGGGCAATCACCTCGATCCCGAAGGACATCGCATGGCCTGGTGCAAGTTGGTCGGTGTCCACGTCGGCACCCACCCGCCAGACGCAGTGCAGTGCAGGGGTGAGGGTGTTCATGCCAGCAGCTCCCGCGGGTCGGTGATGAATCCCCGGTAGGCCGATGCCGCCACCGTGTACGGCGAACCCAGGTAGACCCGGGTGTCGGCTGCACCCATGCGCCCCCGGAAGTTGCGGGCCGTGCTGGAGATCACGGTGGCGCCATCGGGGATGCGGCTGCCATAGCCGGCGCACGCGCCACAACTGGCAGCGAGCAATTGGGCGCCGGCATCCAGGAGCACGCCCAGCGTGCCTTCCCGGCGGGCCTCCTCCTGGTCAGCCAGGCTGGCCGGCGCCACCAGCAGCGACACGCCCTCGGCCACACGCCGTCCGCGCAGGATGCGCGCGGCGGCCCGCAGATCTTCCAGCTTGGCGCCCGTGCAGGCGCCGATGTAAGCCACCTGGACAGGGGTTCCTGCCGTGTCCCCCACATCGCCGGCCAGGGCCGGGCTGTGCGGACGCGCAACCTGCGGGACCAGCGAGCCCGCGTCCACGCGGTACTCGGCCAGCACCGGTGCATCCGGATCGCTGCACCACGGTCGCGGGTCCACATCCGTCACGCCATGGGCCGCCAGCCACTCCACGGTCGTGGCATCGGGCTCCACCAGCCCGGTCTGGGCACCCAGTTCCGCGGTCATGTTGCACAAGGTCATGCGCGCGGCCATGCCCATCGAGCGCACGGCCGCGCCCGTGAACTCCACGGCCTGGTACTGGCCACCGTTCATGCCCAGGCGGCCGATGATCCACAGCATCAGGTCCTTGGCGGTCACCCCGTCGGGCAAGGAGCCGTCCACGCGCAGCCTGAGGGTCTGCGGGACCTTCACCCAGATCTCGCCCGTCACCACCACCCCGAGCATCTCGGTGGCGCCGATGCCGAACATGTATGCTCCGAAGGCGCCACCCGTCGGCGAGTGAGAGTCACCGCCCACGGCGAACAGGCCGGGGCGCAGATGGCCTTTCTGGGGGAGCACGACATGGCAGATGCCTTGGCTGTCATGCACGTGCGGCAGCCCCTGATCGCGCGCCCAGTCCCGCGCGATGCGCACGATGCGGCGCGACTCGTCGTCGCGCTCGGGCACATAGTGGTCCATCACCAGCACCACGCGCGAGGGGTCCCAGATCCGCGCGCCCAGCTCCTCGAGCATGGGCTGCAACCGTCTTGGCCCGCTGGAGTCGTGGAACATCGCCAGGTCGACCCGACACGTCACGATCTCGCCAGGGGCCACGTGGGCCCGCCCGGCTGCGCGTGCGATGAGCTTCTGGGCCAGCGTCTGGGGCGCGCTGGCGGGGGTCGGACCGGTTGTCACTGCGGTGTGGCTCCCGAATAGCGCACCAGTTCGGCCCAGCGCGGGATGTCGGCCTTGACGAACTTCGTGAATTCTTCGGGGCTGTTGCCCACCGCCTGGGCGCCGTCGAACTCCATGCGCTTGCGGAAGGCCTCGGACTGGACAGCCGCGCGGGCCGCATCGCTGATGCGCTTGGTCAGGTCCGGGCTCATGCCGGCCGGGCCGAACAAGCCGAACCAGGCGGACGATTCGTAGCCGGGCAGCACCTCGGCAATGGCCGGCACGTTCGGGAACTGCGGCAGCCGCTGCTGGCTGGTCACCCCCAGGGCCTTGAGGCGACCGGATTCCACCAGCGTGCGGACATTGCCGATGGCGGCAAACATCAGCGGGACGGTTCCGCCAGTCACGTCGGCGACGGCAGGCGCCGTGCCGCGGTACGGAATGTTCACGATGAAGACCTTGGCCTGCATCTTGAAGGCTTCGCCGGCCAGATGGAGTGAAGAGCCGATGCCGCCGATGGCGAAGTTCAGCTGGCCCGGGCGCGCGCGTGCGTAGTCGATGAGCTCCCTGAGGCTGTTGACGGGCAGGCTGGGGTGGGCCACCAGGATGGACGGGGAGGTGGCCACCTTGGTCAGTGGCGTGAAATCGGCCACCGGGTCATAGGGCAGCTTGGGATAGAGCGTGGCATTGATGGTGTGGCTGGTGAAGCTCAGCAGCAGCGTGTTGCCGTCGGGAGCGGCCTTGGCGACCATGTCGGCGGCCAGGTTCCCACCGGCGCCCGAGCGGTTCTCGACGATCACGTTGCGACCCAGCAGGCGCGACATTTCCGGGGCCATGTCGCGCGCCAGCGCGTCGGTGGTGCCGCCCGGAGGCGCTCCGACGAAGATGCGGATCGGTGCACCTCCCACCTGCGACCACGCCGGGGACAGCCAGCCCAGGGTGCCGGTGGCCGCCATGGCCTGGATCAGGGAACGTCTCTTCATGGGAACTCCTTTGGTCTTTCGAGGCGATGGCCTGGGGCCATCAGGGATATTGGGCGGGCAGTTCCTTGCTGACCCACACCTTGGCGTCGATGTCGCCCACCCGCGACAGCTCCATCTGGTACTGGTAGCGGTCCGGCCGGTACAGCCCCTGCAGCCACTGCACCGGGCGGTCGTGCACGTCGCGCACCAGACGGTTCACCGCCAGAAGCGCACTGCCCACCTCGACGCCCAGATGGCGCGCCGTGTCGGCATCGGCCAGGCGGGCCGAGATGGTCTGAGAGGCCCTGCCGATCTGCACGCCGGCCTCCTCCAGAAGCACCAGCAAGGGCTTGCGAGCCAGCTCGCGTCGGCCGAAGCCCAGCGTGAGCGATTCCGGAACATGGGTGGTGATGTGCGAAAGCGGGCCTTCACGCGTGCTGCGCACCCGCACGGCCTTCTGCACGCGCGCGTCGCGCGGCAGCGACAAGGCGCGGGCCACGGCCTCGGAGGCTGTCACGATGTCGCAGCTCACCACCTTCACCGTGGTGCGCAGGCCCATCGAGACGATGTTCTCCAGCAACCCCATGAGGTGGGGCTCGCTGGCGCCTGGGCCCTGCAGTGACGTGGGCAGTCGCGCGACCGTGCCCCGACCCGGTCGCCGGTCGATCAGGCCCTCGGCCTGCAGCCTCTCCAGGGCCTTGCGCACCGTGATGCGCGCCACCCCGAACTGCTCCACCAGGGCCATCTCGCCGGGCAGCCCTTTGGCGAAACGGCATTCCTGGAGCTGCTCGCGCAGCACCAGGTAGATCTGGTGGTACTTGGGCAAAGGCAGTGCTTGCGTCATGCACCAAGAATCGTTCTGTTCTAATGTCCTGTCAATAGAACAAATAGACCGGGTAAGTACCGAGCCTCGCGGCCCGGACGTGTTCCCGGAGGCCCCGCTGGGGGTAGCATCACGCCCTCGCCGGCCCGCGGTGGCCGGCCGCACTGACACAGGAGCAGCACATGGGCGAAGCCAAACGCCGCAAGCAACAGGGTCAACACGCGGGCGAACAACTGCGCCAGCGCGTCGCCGCGGGCGAGTTCGGCGCGCCGGGGCGCGTCGAGCGCCTGTGCCTGGTGGTGGATCACAGCGCTGCGGGGCGCGACCTGATCGCCCTGTTGCGCACGCTGCCCGAGTTCACCCTGCTGCAGGCCGCCCTGGTGGGCGAGGAGTGGCAGCTCTGGGACAGCGTGCCGATCTTCGAGTTCGCCGGCGTCACCGTGAAGGACGGCGAGGCCCGGGCCTGGCTGGCCACCGACGAGGACAAGCTGCTGAACGAGGCCCTGCCCCGCGAGCTGCGAGGGGGCGTGGGCCTGCTGGCGGGTGTCGAGCCCGCCTTGCGCGAACGGGTGGAGGGCGTGCGCCCCGCGCACTGAGTCGGCCGGGCAGGCCGCTATCCTCGCCAGAAACGCTTCGAGGAGACGCCATGCCCCTGGCCCACGAGCCTCACATCCACCGCTACCAGCGCTGGCTCGGTCAACGACACGGCCTGCACTTCGACCACTACGACGCGCTGTGGCACTGGTCGGTGAGCGACCTCAATGCCTTCTGGCGTTCGATCTGGGACTACTTCGAGCTGCAGTCGCCCACGCCCTTCGAGGGCGTGCTGGTGGAAGACCGCATGCCCGGGGCGGTGTGGTTCCGCGGCGCGCAGCTCAACTACGCGCAGCAGGCCATGCGTCATGCCGACGAGGCCGAAGCGGCCGGCCACCCCGCCATCATCTGGTGCGATGAAGCCGGCCTGGCCCGCGGCGAGCTGCAGCAGATGCGCTGGAGCGAACTGCGCCGGCAGGTGGCCTCGCTCGCCGGGCACCTGAAGCGCCTGGGCGTGCAGCGCGGCGACCGCGTGGCGGCCTACCTGCCCAACACGGCCGCCACCGTGGTGGCCTTCCTGGCCGTGGCCAGTGTGGGGGCGGTGTGGTCGCTGTGCTCGCCCGACATGGGCCCGGTGGCCGTGCTCGACCGCTTCCGCCAGATCGAGCCGGTGGTGCTCATCGCCTGCGACGGCTACCGCCACGGCGGCACCGACCAGCCCCGCCTGCCCCTGGTGGCCGAGCTGCTGGCCCAACTGCCCACGGTGCGCCATGCCGTCCTGCTGAACCACCTCGACGCCCAGGCCGACGCCGGGGCCCTGGTCACGCCGCAACGCCAGGCGCACGCCTGGGCCACGCTGGTGGCCGACGAGGTGCCCTTCGAGCCCGAATGGCTGCCCTTCGACCACCCGCTGTGGATCGTCTATTCCAGCGGCACCACCGGCCTGCCCAAGCCCATCGTGCACGGCCATGGTGGCATCGTGCTCGAACAACTCAAGCTGGGCACCCTGCACAACGACGTGGGGCCCAGCGTGAGCGGCGGCGATCGCTTCCATTGGTACAGCTCCACCGGCTGGATCATGTGGAACTGCCAGGTCAGCGCCCTGCTCTCTGGCACCACGATCTGCCTCTTCGACGGCAGCCCCGCCGGCCCGCGCGACGCACCCGACTGGACCACGCTGTGGCGCTTCGCCGGCCTGGCAGGTGTCAGCTTCTTCGGCGCCGGTGCGGCCTTCTATGCGAGCTGCCTGAAGGCCGATGTCCAGCCCCAGGCCGTCGCCGACCTCTCGCGCCTGCGCGCCGTGGGCTCCACCGGCTCGCCCCTGTCCGACGAGGCCTATGACTGGATCTGGAGCCGCCTGCCGCAACGGGGCGGCGAACCGATCTGGCTCACGGCCATCGCCGGCGGCACCGACTTTGCCGGCGCCTTCCTGGCCGGCCACCGTGGCCTGCCCGTGACGCGCGGCGAGATGCAGTGCCGCTGCCTGGGCGCGGCCGTGTATGCCTACAGCGAGCCCGACGCGAACGGCCAGGGCCACCCCATCGTCGATGCGGTGGGCGAACTGGTCTGCACGCGCCCCATGCCCTCGATGCCGCTGCGGTTCTGGGGCGACGCCGACGGCTCACGCTTGCGCCACAGCTACTTCGAGATGTACCGCGGCCCGCGCGGCGAAGGCATCTGGCGCCATGGCGACTGGCTGAAGATCACCCCGCGCGGGGGCGCCATCATCTATGGCCGCAGCGACGCCACCATCAACCGTCACGGCATCCGCATGGGCACGGCCGAGCTGTACCGCGCCGTGGAAGCCTTCCCCGAGGTGCTCGACAGCCTGGTGGTGGACCTCGAATACCTGGGCCGCGAAAGCTGGATGCCCCTCTTCGTGGTGCTGCGCGAAGGCCACACGCTCGATGGCGCGCTGGTGGCGCGCCTGAAGGCGGGCATCCGCGAGGCGCTCTCGGCCCGCCACGTGCCCAACGACATCTACCAGGTGCCCGAGATCCCGCGCACGCTGTCGGGCAAGAAGCTCGAGCTGCCCATCAAGCGCCTGTTGCTGGGCCACCCGGTGGACAAGGTGCTCAACCGTGACGCCATGGCCAACCCCGGCGCGCTGGACTGGTTCATCGCGCTGGCGCAGCAGCGCGGGGCCTCATCCGCCTGATTGCAGCTGCTCGGCCAGGCCCTGCAGGGCCTGGACGGGCACCACCTCCACGCCGGGCGCCAGCGGGTAGCGGCGCTCGACGGGGGCGACCACCCAGGCCCGCTCGATCTTCAGGTCGGACAAAGCCTGCCAGAAGCCCTTGGTGGGTTTGGGGGCGGTCGAGAACTTGATCTCGATGCCGAACTTGCGTGTGCCAAGTTCCACCACCAGGTCCAGTTCGGCACCGGCGGCCGTGCGGTAGAAGCTCAACTGCGCGCCCGCGGGCAAGGCGGCCGCCACCTGCTCCACCACGAAGCCTTCCCAGGAGGCGCCGGCCACCGGATGCCCCTGCAGGTCTCTGACGGTGGCCAGGCCCAGCAGGGCATGTACCAGGCCGCTGTCGCGCACATAGACCTTCGGTGACTTCACCAGCCGCTTGCCCACGTTGACCCAGTGCGGCTCGAGCCGGCGTACCACCAGAGCATCGACCAGGGTGTCCAGATAGCGGGCAATGGTGGTGTGCGCGATCCCTCCCAGGGCTTGCGCGAGTTGCGAGGCGTTGAAGAGCTGGCCTTGCAGGTGGGCCAGCATGACCCAGAAGCGGCGCAGGGTTTCGGCCGGCACCCGCACGCCCATCGAGGGAAGGTCCTGTCGCAGGAAGGTATGCACGAAGTTCTGCCGCCACTCGAACGAGGCTTCATCGCTGGAAGCCAGATGGCTCAGGGGATAGCCACCACGCAGCCACAAGGCCTGGAGCGAGGTCAGGTCGCTGACCACTTCACTGGCCAGCAATGGCGTCAACTCCGCATACGCCACCCGGCCTGCCAGCGATTCGCTGCTCTGGCGCAGAAGGTCGCCCGAAGCCGATCCCAGCAACAGGAAGCGGCCAGGCCTGCGGTCGGCATCGATCTCCGGACGCAAGGCTCGGAACAGATCCGGCACGAGCTGCACTTCGTCGAGCACGACCAGGGCTTGGCGGTGTTGCGGGAGGAACAGCTCCGGCTGTGCAATGGCAGCCCGGTCCGAGTCGCGCTCCAGATCCAGCATCACCGACGGCGAATGGCGGGCACCCAGCGCCTGGGCCAAGGTGGTCTTGCCCACCTGACGCGGGCCCAGCAGGGCCACGGCCGGGCTCTGCGACAGCAGGCGCTCGATCCGGGGCAACAGTTGTCGATCAATCATCCTTGCATTTTGAGCATACAACGCTCAATATGCAAGAACAAATCACCCCACCGGCTGCCGCTCGCGCACCACGCGCCGGTGCGTGGCGCGGGCGTGGCGCACCCAGCCGTGGCCCCACCAGCGCGCGGCCATCGCCAGGCCGCGGATCCATTCGTCCAGGGCGTAGGCGATCCACACGCCGGGCAGGCCCCAGCCCAGGTGCACGCCGAAGAACCACGAGCCGCCCGCCAGCACCACCACCATCGAGACGATGCCTGCGGCCACCGGGAAGCGCGCGTCGCCCGTGGCGCGCAGCGCATTGATCACCACGAGGTTGAAGGTGCGCCCCGGCTCCAGCAGCACCGTGATCCACAGCAGCAGCACAGCCGAGGCGATGATGGCCTCGTCCTGCGTGAACAGGCGCAAATACCAGGGCGCGCCCAAGGCGGCAACGAGCGCCGCCCCCGTGGACACGCCCAGCCCCAGGAGGAGCGACTTGCGCACCAGGGCATGCGCCTCATGCAGCCGGGCCGAGCCGATCAGGTGGCCCACCAGGATCTCGGCCGCAAAGCCGATGGCCAGGCCGAACAGCAGGATGAAGTACATCACCTGCATCGTGTAGCTGTGCACCGCCAGCTCGGTGGCGCCCATGCGCGCCACCACGGCGATGCTCACCATCAGCGCCAGCCGGTAGGCGATGGTCTCGGCCCCGCCGGGCAGGCCGATGTGCAGCACCGGCGCCAGCGGCTTCCAGTGCATCACCCACCAGTCGCGGGCCGTGGGCACGAGCTTGAGCCGCCAGCGCCACAGCACCAGGTGCAGCCCCAGGCCAAAGGCGCGGCTGATGGCCATCGCCAGCGCAAAGCCCACCAGGCCCAGCCCCGGCAGCGGCCCCACGCCGCCCATCAGCGGGATGCACAGCAGCAGGTGAAGCGTGTGCATGGCCAGCATGTTCAGCAGCGTGTCGCGCGCATGCAGGTGGGCGCGCATCACCGAGGCCATCGTGGCGTTGTAGGCATCCAGCACCAGGGCCAGCGCGGCCATCTGCAGGAAAGGCACCGCCAGCGGCATCAGCTCTGCGGGCGTGTTCATCCACCGCAGCAGCCAGGGCGCGCCGGCCAGCAGCGAGCAGCCCGTCAGCAGCCCCAGCCAGGTGCTGGCGCCTAGCGACACCCGGGCCGTCTCGTCGGCCGCCGCCCGGTTGCCCGCCCCGAGGTTCTGCGTGATGACCACGCTCACCCCCATGCTGATGATGCGGAACAGGATGAAGAAGGCCGCCTGCAAATGGTTGACCATCGCAAACGCACCCGATGCCGCGTCCGACACGCGCGAGGCCATCCACAGCCCTGCCAGCCCCACGCTGATGCCCAGCAGCAGCTCGGTGAACAGCGGCCAGGTGATGGCGAACAACGGGGGGCGCGGCGCAGCGGCGCGTGCGCCCGGCTGCGCAGGGACAGCGGTGCTCATGGGGTGGGCAAACGGGAGGAGTGCTTCGCAGTGCAGGCGTGGCGGCCCGGGACCGAGGCCGTGCTGGGTTCTAGCGTAGCGTGGTAACCGCGCGGTACCCCGTGAAATTCATGAACGCGTTGCGGCTGCGGCGTGGCCGCAACGCCGCAGGCTCACTGCGCCCGCGCCCCCGCAGCCCCCGCTGCATCGCGGCGCGGCGGCGGGTCGGCCAGGGGGATGGAGCCCGGCGGGGCGCCGGCCCACAGGCGGCGCAGACGGTCCAGTTCCTGGTCGAAGAGGTAGTTGATGCGCTGCAGCTCGGCCTGCTGGTTGGTGATCAGCGTCTTGTGGGCATCCACCGCCACGTCCACGAACTCGATCGACTGCTTGAGCTTGGCCGGCAGGGCGCGGCCCTTGTAGAACTCGGTCTCGTCCAGCAGCGGCTTGCGCTCGGCTTCCAGCTCGGTGATGCGCTTTTCCGAGTTGCGGATCGAGGCGTACACATCCTCCAGCGCCGCCTCGCGGGCCTTCAGGTGCTCGGACTCGCTGGGGTAGCGCATCAGCAGCAGCCGGTCGCGGCGGATGGCATCCTGCTGGGCCATGCGCTCCAGGTTGGCGCGGCGCTCCTTGGCCTCGAGGGCAGCGCGTTCGTCGGCCGTCAGGCTGGGCGGCAGCACCGTGCGCGTGGAGCCGTCCTTGTTCAGCACGCGCTGCTCGCGGTCCAGGCATTCCAGGATGGGCCGGTCGGAGGTGAGCTTGCGGCCCTTGTTGTCCGTACACGTGTAGATGCCCTGGGCGGACGCAGGCAGGCCCGCCAGGGCGGTGGCGCCGGCGGCACAGGCCACACGGAAGAGGGCCCAGACCCAGTGTTTCATCCTCGTTCAGACTCCGTAGCGGTCGCGGTACGCCGCCACACTTGCGAAATGCGTGCCCAATGCCGGATCGGCCGTGGTTTGCAGATACTGCAGCAAGTCCGTGAGGGTGGCAATCGCGCAGACCTCAAGACCAAGCTGGCTGCGCACCCATTGCACTGCCGAATATGGGGCATCGTTGCCGTTTTCCGTCGCCTTTTCCTGTCGGTCCAGGGCGATCGCCACGCCGCAGGGGGTGGCGCCGGCCGCGCGGATCATCGTGATGGATTCACGCACCGAGGTGCCGGCCGAGATCACGTCGTCGATGATCAGCACCCGCCCGGCCACCGGCGCGCCCACCAGGGTGCCGCCCTCGCCGTGGTCCTTGGCTTCCTTGCGGTTGTAGGCATAGGGCACGTTGCGGCCCAGCCGCGCCAGCTCGATGGCCACCGCCGCGGCCAGCGTGATGCCCTTGTAGGCCGGGCCAAAGAGCATGTCGAAGGCCAGGCCGCTATCGACCAGGCGCCGCGCGTAGAACTCGGCCAGCCGGCCCAGCTTGGCCCCGTCGTTGAACAGCCCCGCGTTGAAGAAGTAGGGGCTCATCCGCCCCGCCTTGGTCTTGAACTCGCCAAAGCGCAGCACCCCGGCATCGACCGAGAACTTCACGAAATCGAGGGCAAGGGGGTCGGGGGTGGGCTGGACGCTCATCGGGCGGGCCTTGGCAAGCTGGCGAAGCCTGGGATTCTAGGCGCCGCCCGTCCGGCTCAATGCCCGGCCAGCCTGGCGGGCTCGCCTGGCGTCACCAGCCCCACGTCCCGCCAGGGGCTGCGCTTGCCGAAGTGGCGTTCGCGCCAGTCGAGGGCCTGCCAGTACCAGCCCACGCGCCGCTCGGCCAGGCCGGGCAGCGACAGCAGGTCGGCCCCGGCCCAGGGCAGGAAGGGGTTGCGCCGGCCGTAGCCCCAGATCTCGATGCGTGTGGACGGCTGCAGCGAGGGCCCGCGCGCATGGAAGCCGAAGGTGTCGGCCACCACCAGGGTGTTGGCCGGCACGGCAAAGAGCTTGGGCTCGGGCAGGTTCAGGCCGGCCAGCTCGTCGCGGCGGATGCGGAAGGAGCCGCGGCCGGTGAGGATGTCGGCGTCTTGCGCGGCGACCAGGCTCTTGGCCTGTTCCCAGGCCAGGCGCTCCGGGCTCAGGCGGTGCGAGCCCGGCACGTAGCAGAAGGGGCCGGCATCGGCCGCCACGTCGGTCAGGAAGTACCACGCCTTCACGGTGGGGTGGAAGGTGTCGGCGTGCAGGTGGGTCTGGGGGTCGGGTGGTGCGGCCACCACGTGCGACAGGATGGTCTGGATGTAAGCCACCGGCTCTTGGTCGAAGCTGCCCACGTAACGGCTCAAGCCATGCCACAACGGCGAACGAAGGAAGTCCTTGAGGGCGGGTTGTGCGTCGAGCAGCTCGGTGTCAAGCGCGATGCGTCGCGTGACGGTGTCGCCCTGCAGCATCTCGCGTGCCGGTGCGCGGTGGGCCAAGAGACTGTCGCGAAGTGCGGCGAACTGGGCCGGGGGCAGGGCATCGCGCCGGATGACAAAGCCATCGCGGGCAAAGGCGGCACGATCCTCGGCTTGCACCAGGGATGCGAGCCGGGCGCGACGTTGTTCAGCCAGGCCATGCGCCAGGCGCAGGCGCTGCGAGTGCAAGCCCCAGGCATTGAGGCGGGGGGACCCGAGCACCCGGTTGTCCCGGAAGGACTTGGCCGAGGTGAAAAGGGCCGCGCACCACAGCGGGCTCATCAGGACATCGCGCAGAGACATCGGCATGGGTGAAACACGGGTCGGCGTCAGTGACGATCGGTGCTTGGCAACGCAGCACTGCGGCCTGACTGCGCTGCCTGCCAGCGGGCCACCACGGGCGCAGGCATCGGAGGCGTGGTATCGGTCGGCGGCACGGCGCGTGTCGGCAGCGGGACCACCACAGCCGACGCCGGCGGCGCGGCGTCCACGGTGTCAGGTTCCGGATCGGCTGCATCGGCGCGATCGAAGACGCCATGGCGGTAGAAGCTGCCGTTGAGCTGGGTGTGGTGAACGAGGTAGGCGCGGAAGCGGTCGTACAGCGCCATGTCGGGCGCGCCCTGCTCCGCTTGCGTCCAGAAGCTGTCGAGCGGCCCCTGGAAGCTCAGGCCGGCGAAGTCGTACATCGCATCGCCCAGCACCATCAGGGGCGTCCCGTGATGCAGTGCCGACAGGCCCACGGTGCTGTTGATGACAGCCACCCCGCGGGCATGCTGCAGCAGCGAAGGCAGGTGCTGGTCGTGCAGGTAGAGCAGCCGGTCACCCAGCCCGTGTTCACGCGCCAACCGCGAGATGCGCTCGGTGTAGTCGTGGTAGCCCCGGTCCATCGGGTGGTGCTTGAAGGCCAGGTAGTGGTCCTTGGGGGCGTGGCGGGCAAAGGAGGCCACCAGCGTTTCCATGAAGTGCGGTACGGATTCGAAGTCGGAGTGCACCCGCACCTGGAAATCGGTGTTCACCTGCAGCGGCACCAGGAAGAAGCGCTTGGACAGCTCGCCCGTGAGCCGGGCCTCCAGCCCGCGCTCGCGGATGCGGTAGAGCCACTTGCGCAGCGGGCTCTTCAGCCAGGGCAGGGCTTCGGCGGCATTGAGCGGCCGGTGATGGCGATAGTGCGGGAAAAAGGGCCGCAGCACGATGGCGGCGGTGTAGTAGAGGAAGGCCCACAGGGCGGTGTGCCAGAAGGTGTTGCCCACTTCCTGCTCCTGCGGCGCCTTGGTGGGCGGCAGGTGGCGGTAGAAATCCGGGTCGCGCGGCAGGCGCGAATGGTTGTTGACCCCGTAGGGTTCGAGCGTCACGAAGTTCGGGCGCACATAGCCTTCCTCGAACACCCACACCTCGACGTTGCGGCGCTGAGCCGCCTGGTGTGCCACCTCGTGGATGGGGCGGCAGTCGCCGAAAAGGAACAGCGCGTCGATGCCTTCCCGATCAATCAATCGGTCAAGCGCATCCGGCCAGGCCTCCATCGTGTCGCGATGGTTATAGGCCCCACGGGGATAGAACAGCCAGTCCCCGCCATTGAAGTTGACCTTGTGGACGCTGGCAGCACCGGCTTCGCTCAGGATGTCGGCAAGCTGGGCAAAGAACGGGCCCACGGGCCCCTGCAGGAGCAGCACCCGTTTGCCGGCGAAGGCCCGCCACCCGTTCCTGATCATTTGGTACCTACCAACACCTTCAACACCAAACGCAGCATTTTGCGCCAGAGCGGCGTCTCCGGTGGTAAGCGTTCGCGCCAAGCGAGCAACTCGTCCAGCGCCTGCTCCGGTGTGATGGGCTGGCCGGTGCGCGGGCTGACGTAGCGCGGATAAAGGATCAGGGCCGCTGCCACCAGCGCGTCCAGCGGGAGGCGTCGGTTGCGACGCGCCAGCGGGGCCCGTTCTTCGGTGAGGCCCCATCCAGCGTAGAAGGGCTGTCCGTAAGTGATTACTGGCTTTTCTCTGAGGAGCGCTTCAAACCCGGCCAGCGAGGTGAGTACATGGACCTCGTCCACCTGTTCCAGAAGGTCGTGCATCGATACATCGGTCACGATCTCGTCACACCATTGGCGTGCTTCCGCCTCGCCCTGACCCTGCGCCCGCAAGCCGGCCAGCACGTCAGGGTGTGGCTTGTACACAACGAACGCCCCTGGCCGAGCCTCGCGCACGGCCCTCAGCAACCCCAGATTGGTGCGCACGCCTGGTGCACCGTGGCGAATGGCCGCGTCGCTTTCCACCTGCCCGGGCACCAGCACCACCCGGTTGGCGCCGGCGGGCCGCTGCCAGCCGCCGTGGCCCACGTTGTACTTGGTGAGCCCGGCCTGCACGATGCGTGCCCGCAACCGGGCAGCCCGCTCCAGCAGCTCAGGCGGGAATGGGTCATGCAGCAGCAGGTGCTCCAGGTCAGACGGCCGCGACGCGTCGTAGTAGAGCCCTCGCCCGTCCACCACCCACGACACCGGCTTGATGAGATCGGCCCCCAGGCCCACGGAGCGCAGGAAGCCATCCTCCAGGCGCAGCACCTTGCGTCCTTCCGGAACCGGTGTCAGGCCCCAGACCACCGCGGTCGCCCCCGGTGGCACCGCCTCGGGCGACGCCACAAAACGCACGCGCGCCGGGGCCAGGAAGCGGCGCACCAGCGGCTTCTTCCAGGGCGAGAAGCCGCAGCCGTAGACGACTTCAGGCGCTGCCGTGGCCATGCAGGCGCTCCAGCAAGGCATCCACTGCCGTGAAGTGATCGGCCCAGGTGGGCGGCGCATAGCCGACCATGCGCGCCACTTGGGCGGCGCGCAGCGGGCTCCCAGGGGCGGCGTAGCGCTCGATCCGGTCCATCCAGCCGGGCCCGTCCAACGGATCGACGAAATCAGGAATGTCACTCGCCAGTTCACGGAAGACGGCCAGGTCGCTTGCGATCACCGGCGTGCCCAGCATCAGCGCCTCCACCAGCGGCAGGCCGTAGCCCTCCACGAAAGACGGGAACAGCAGGGCCTGAGCATGGTGCAGCCAGGTCGTCAGGCCTGCATCGGTGCACGAGGCCTGCTCGATCACCACGCCGCGCAGCGGCTCGCAGCGCTCGAGCAGGTCCACCACGTTCTCGCACTCCCAGCCCCGCTGGCCGATCACGATGAGCCGCGGCGCCGCCCCGGGGCCCAGGCGCTCCACCAGCCGGCGCCAAACCTGCAGCAGCATCCAGTGGTTCTTGCGCGGCTCGATCGTGCCCAGCACCACGAAGTAGGGCTCGGCCATGGGCCGTGGCCCCGGCGTCAGGCGCGGCAGCCCCGGCGCCAGCAGGGCGCACTGCGCGGGGGGCATGGGCTTGCCGCGTTGCTGCGCGTACCGGGCCAGTTCGTCCAGCGTGGCCTGCGAGTTCGTCACCACGCCCGCGGCGGTGTCCAGCACCGTGTCCATGCGCTGCATGTGCCGCTCGCGCTCGCCCGCCCGGCAGTACTCGTGGTGGGTGATGGGGATCAGGTCATGCACCATGAACACCGGCCGCAAGCCCTGCGTCCGCAACTGCCTTGCATACTCGGGCTGATGCAGGCCACTGTGGCCCGTGTTGAAGACCAGCGAACCTGCCAGAGGGGCCTCCCCCGCCGCCGCAAGCGCTCCGCGCAACACCCGTGCGCCAATCGACCACGGTAGTGCCTCGCGCTGCGTCACCAGCTGCTCGAACACCGCCTGAGACGCCCCCATCGACAGAGCGACGCTGCGCCCACGCACACGCACCACCGCGCGCGCGCGGTGGCCGTAATGCGCCACGTAGGCCAGGTCCACCCGGTCCACGCCCGTGGCCAGCCTGCCCTTGAGCAGGCGGCCGAGCACGCGGGTGATGTCGATCAGGAGGGTGGGCATGGGTTCGACGTCAGGTCGAGATGCCGGCATAAACGTCTGCCGTTTCGCTAGCGCATCGCTCCCACGTGAAGTCACGGGATCTTGCCAACCCGTTCCTGGAGGCCTGTATGCGCCAGGCGCCGTCTTCGATGCCCGCTCTGATGGCTTCTGTCCATGCAGATACGTTGCCGGGTTCGACGAGTCGGCCACAGTCCAGAAGGATTTCAGGAATGGAGGAGCAGTCCGAGGCCACCACTGCCACTCCGCTGGCCATGGCTTCCAGGACTGGCAGACCAAACCCTTCATAGACTGACGGAAATACAAACAGGCGCGCTCCTGCGTAGAGCTGCTGCAGTTCTGAGTTGGAGACGAACCCAATTCGTCGCACCCATCCTTCAGACTGTGCTCTCTCGATCTCGGCGTCCAGTGCCTGATGCAGCCATCCGCTGCCACCCACCAGAACAAGTGGGAAGTTGCGCCTCTCGGCTGCAGGCAGAGCCCGATAAGCATCGAGCAGGCAGTCGATGCGCTTGCGGGGTTCGATCGTTGCAACGCAGAGTACGTACTGTTGGGGCTCCAACCCGAACTGCTGCAAATCGTTCGATAGGGACTCGGGGGCAGCTGGTCTGAACGCTGGGTCAACGCCCAGCGGCACCGCCGTCACCTGATGTGCAGGAAGGCCAAGAAACTCTATGACCTCGCTGCGAGTGAACTGCGAATCGGTGATGATGTGACATGCGTGGGCAAGCGAGCGGGGAAAGTCACGCTCAAACTGATGCAGCCGTTCACCTGGATGCGTTTCGGGGAACTTGAAGACCGAAAGGTCATGGATCGTGATGAGGCCCCGCTCCACCCAAGGGGGAAGGAAGTAGTTGGGACCATGAAAAATGCTGCGCCCCAAAGCACGCTTCAATGCTGCGTGGCGCCAGGAGACGGGGATCAGTCGCCGATTGATCCATCGCTGGGCCCGCTCAGTCTGAGAGATCTGGGATCGCGGGTTCAACCATTGGGTGAAGTCTCGACTGATATGTTCAGCTCGAAAGAAGTCGAGGCGTTGAATCGTTTCGATGTCTGACAGACGACGCGCAAGCTCGAGCGTATAGCGCCCGATGCCCGTGAGTTGCGGCGCCAGAGCCTCAACGGAAAGCCAGACTTTCATGCCGAAGACTGGGTGAACATCCAGCGCAAGGTGTCGGCCAGCGGGATCGCAGGTACGGCACCGATGGCAGCATCCAGCCGAGCGCGTGAGCCGATCAGCGTGTGCACCTCGTTGGCCCGCACGAAAGCCGGGTTCACGCGCACCTCGATGTCATGCCCGGTGAGCTGGCGGGCCAGCGCCAGCACCTCCTGCAGCGAATGGCCCACGCCCGAACACACGTTGAAGGTGCCGGTGGGGGCGTCCGGTGCGAGCAGGCGGCGGTAACACTCCACCACCATGCGCACGTCGGAAAAGTCGCGCACCACATCGAGGTTGCCCAGTTCGATCACCGCTTCGCGGCGGCGGAAGTGGCTCACGATCTTGGGCAGCAGAAAGCGCTCGCTCTGGCCCACGCCCGTGTAGTTGAACGGGCGCACCATGGTGATGGGCAGCCGATCGATCCACAGCCGCGCCATGTACTCCATCGCCAGCTTGCTCACCGCATAGTCGTTGGCAGGTGCGGGCAGCACCGTTTCGTCCAGCACCTTCGCGTCGGAATTGCCATAGATGTTGGCGCTGCTGGCCAGCACCACCTTGCGGACACCGGCATTCTGCCGCGCCAGCGCATCCAGCAGGTGCCGCGCACCCACCACGTTGGCCAGATAGATGTCTTCGACGTTGCCGTGGGCCACGAAGGAGATCGCGGCCAGGTGCACCACCACTTCGGGCCGAACGGATTCCACCACCCGGGTCACCTGGGCCGCATCGCGCAGGTCGCAAGGGTGGACGTGCGGCCCGGCGGGCGCCGCGCCATGGCAGGTGCCGAACACCTCGTAGCCCGCCTCGCGCAGCGTCTGGGCCAAATAGTGTCCGGTGAAACCTTCGATGCCGGTGATGAGTGCTCGGGTCATGGTTCAGTCAATGCAAGACGTTGTTGGCCCTGCCAGAGGGTGCCAGGGGCCAACACAAGGGGCTGGGCCACCTGCGCAGCCTCGATGCACAGCATGTGCTGCCAATCGGCATCGGGCAGGTCGGCCAGCGCGACCGCCTTGGCCGGGCCGGGGTTCCAGACCACGGTGTCGGCGAAACCCGATTGCAGCACCTGCATCGTGGGTCGATCCGCGCGACGAAGCAGCAGTTGGGCGGGGGATTGAAGGTAGACGCGGTCCACCTCTTGCGTGATCTGCAGATGCGCGCAATGTTCCCGCGCCAGGGCATGGCCTTGGCAGGCGTCCTCATACGTCAAACCCTGCAATCCCTGCAATTCGGCGCGTGTCACGTCGTCCAGGCGCAGATAGGTGTGCAATGCGGCCGTGAAGGCCCAGGGTTCACTGCCGGTGTTTTTTACACCCAGTGACACCGTCAGGCCGCCTGCATCGAGTTCCACCACCTGCGTCAGGGTGAAGTCGTGCGGCCACAGCGCGCGCGTCTCGTCGCTGGCCTGAAGGCATAGATGCGCCTGTACACGGCCATCGTGCTGCACCAGTTGCGCCAGCGCCCACAACGAGGTGCGTGCAAAGCCATGCTTGGGCAGCACACCGCGCGACGCGAACTGCGGAAAGCACACCGGCACGCCGCCACGCAGGGGCTGGCCGGCACGCCACAGCGGGCTGCAGTACAACTGTTCACCGTGCACCGCATGGCACCACGACAGCACCTGTCCGCCCCATGGGCTCACCTGGGCGCGGTGGCCCTCGGGCGTTTCCAGCGAGATCAGGTCCAGGCCCTGCACGCTGGTGCGCTCATTCAAAACGAGAAGCCGGCCTGGTTGCGGCGGATATCGGCCTCCACCATCATCTGGCAGAGCTGCTCCAGCGTGGTCTTGGGTTCCCAGCCCAGCTCCTTTTTCGCCTTGGCGGGGTTGCCGATGAGCAGCTCTACTTCGGCGGGGCGATAGAACTTCGGGTTCACACGCACCAGCGTCTTGCCCGTGGCCCGATCGATGCCCACCTCGCCCTCGGCCTGGCCTTCGAAGGCCAGATCAAAGCCCGCCGCCTTGGCCGCCATCGACACGAAGTCGCGAACCGTCTCGGTGCGGTTCGTGGCCAGCACGTAGGTGTCGGGCTTGTCGGCCTGCAGCATGCGCCACATGCCTTCCACGTACTCCTTCGCAAAGCCCCAGTCGCGCTTGGCATCAAGGTTGCCCAGCTCCAGCACATCGAGCTGGCCCAGCTTGATCTTGGCCATGCTGTCGGTGATCTTGCGCGTCACGAACTCGCGCCCACGCAGCGGCGACTCGTGGTTGAACAGGATGCCGCTGGAGCCGTGGATGCCGTAGCTCTCACGGTAGTTCACCGTGATCCAGTGGGCGTAGAGCTTGGCCACGCCATAGGGGCTGCGCGGATAGAAGGGGGTGTCTTCCACCTGCGGAATGGCCTGCACCTTGCCGAACATCTCCGATGTGCTCGCCTGGTAGAAGCGGATGGCCGGGTTGACGATGCGGATGGCTTCCAGCAGGTTCAGCGGGCCGATGCCCGTGATCTCGGCCGTGGTGACCGGCTGCTCGAACGAAACACCCACGAAGCTCTGGGCTGCGAGGTTGTACACCTCGGTGGCCCCGGTGGTCTGCAGCAGGCGGATGCTGGCGCTCAGGTCCGTCAGGTCGTACTCCACCAAGTGCAGCGAGGGGTGCTTGGAGATGCCCAGTTCCTCGATGCGCCAGAAGTTGACCGAACTCGTGCGCCGATAGGTGCCGTAGACGGTGTAGCCCTTGGAGAGCAGGAGTTCGGCGAGGTAGGCGCCGTCTTGGCCGGTGATGCCGGTGACGATTGCTGATTTCATGGTCAAACCTTGAACAAAATTGAGCCAATCAATAGAACGACGATATGATATATCGGATGGATGCGAGCCCCTAATGGCCCGTTAGGATTGAGGCGCTTTCGTTCAACAGTCCTTCGCAAGTATTCACAAAGTCCGCGGCAACCGACTTCCAGTCATATTTCCGAGCAAGTTCCTTGCCATTCCTCGCCAGCCGCTCGCTCAGCTCAGGATCAGAGCAAATTCGCCGTATAGCTGACACGATTTGATCAAAGTCCACCAAAATTGCATTTTCAGAATCTGTGGCTATATCATGAAAGGCAGCACAGTTCCTGTTCGCTATTACCGGTTTTCCAGCCAGCCAAGCCTCCAACAACACTATTCCGAAGCTCTCACTGGTGCTCATATTACAGAGCGCGATGCACGATTGAAGCGCCCCCCTTACTACATCGCGCGGCTGACGACCCAAATAGACGGCGTTAGGACTTTCAAGCTCGATGCCGTCGTCATCCGGCCCAATCAGCACTGCCTGTAAATCAAGCCCCTGAGAATTTAGCTGCTCGACAGCCCTCAAGATTTCCCTGTATCCCTTGGCCCCCGCTTTTCTTCCAAGAATAAGGACGAAGGGTCGTTCAGACGGGTGAACCTGTCTGAAAATCTGTATGTCGCGTTCAGTGAACTGTTCAGTTGCATCGCATCCGGCTGGCAAATAACGAGCATTGCAGCCTTTTCTCAAAAGGAACTCGCACGCAACCTTGGGCGCTGCTAAAACAAGACTGGCCCCCCTTGCACTCTCTAGCAAGTCAGGGAAATGATAGAAGTCATCGTCCAAATGGGCATGCGGGATCAAAATTGATGGAACGCCAAGCTTCCTTGCTGCTTCGATAGCATAAACTGCTGGACGGAAGACATTGTTGTGTGTTATGAGTAAATCATATTCCGCTACATGGTTCACTACAAAGTGCTCTAACGCACTACTCCATGGACCACGGCCATCGGTCAAGCGCACATTGAGAGGTGTCCGCGAGGCGTTGGCTGCCGAATCCAGCAGTCGAAAACTCTGCTCCGCCGGCAGCAGAGAAAGGTGTCGCTGCATGACGGTAGGCGCCGAAAGGTCCAATGGATCATTACTGATCGTTAACTTTACAACCCTAAAGCCGAGGGGGCGCGGATCACCAGCCTGTTGGGCAGTAGATGTAACGAAGCGCACGTTGCCCCGCTCGGCGTCGAAGGATAGAGAGAAGTTCCATTGCACGATCCACGGCCCACCTATCACTTGCTCGCCGCTATATGCGGTTATGGTTGCAGAATGAGCGACAAAACCCTCCAACACAACTTTTCCAGCCTGCTGTAAGTGCATACCGCACTCAACGAAGGCCCAGCGCGCAGCCATTGCGCCAACTCCTTCGGGGTAGGCCCAGCCCCAACTAAGCCCAGTCTCGCTGTAGTGAACAGACAACGACTGGTCAACGTACCGCTCAAATAGTGGTTGAACTGACCAGGCCTTGCGCAGTTGATCCCAGACAGCCTCCGGAGCTGGAACATCAACTGGAAAGCGGGCGAAACGGACGTTAGGAATATCTGCAGTGACGCCTAAGCCAGGATCGAAGCTATATCTCTCGCTAAAGCGATGTTCGTTATGAATACCCGTGACCTCGGGCGCAACTACGTCGATATCGAAAAGTCCGGATCTACCAAGAGCAGAAACAAACTTCTCGATATTTACTTCTGCACCGCCAAGCGCAGGATGAGCATAGCGGTAAGCAACGTAAAGGATTCGCTTCTTTGATCTTTCAAACCCTCTCAGCGTATCGACAAACCGCTGAGCAAGGCCTTTCATTGCCAACTCGTTCTCGAATAGAGCGCGCCTCGTAACCTTTGCTTCCGTAGAGTGCGACGATAGATCCGCGATTTTCTCTTGAATGGCGTCGGCAAATTGCTCGAGGCTCACTATCAGTGTGTGCGGTTGAATGCTGCTCGGGTAACCCCGTTGCCCAAATTCGGTGCTTATGACAAAAAGCCCGTTGCCCAAGTAGTCAGCCAACTTAACATTCGAGCCACTACCTGAAATCATGGGATTGAGCGCTAGAGCGCAAGATTGCAAAACAGCGCTCTTTGTGACCTCATCAACTACGCCCCACAAGTGTACATTCGATGGCGGTTTCAAAACGGAGTCGCAGACAGAACCCAGCAAGTGGAAATGCACGTTCGGACATTCGGGCGCCAGCTTTTCGACGATGAACTGAGCAGCCTCAACGTTGGGCATGTGAGCAGAACCCAGAAACGCGACGGAGCGTGCGCCAACTTGCTCTCGAAGCTTGATTTTCGCCTGTTCAACGGCCTCGCCCTCTGCGGGCGAATTGGCCCCGTTTCGCACCACAATGACTGGGCCCGCTGTGCGTTTACCCTTCGTCAGAGCCTCAGCATCGTCGTGGGAAACCGCGATGACGGCCGCGGCCTGCTCCACGGCCCTACGTTCGATTTCCTCGACCACGGGCAAGAGTTCAGCCTTCAGGGGGTGCCACTCCAGTAAAGATTTTTTTAGTTCGGTCTCGTTATTCTGGGAAGAATAGACGAAGCGATCACCCCATAAAAGTGGTAATCCGGCCAGGTAGCAGTGCTCCACCACAACGCAACGAGCTGATTGTCGCAAAACGGCATAGATCGCGCTCAGCCAAGGATTTTCCAAACAATGACGAGTAGCGACGATATCATCTGCTGAAATATAAAACTGAGCGTTGACGCGCTGCTGATCGGAGATGTGATCAGATGTTTTGGGGACAGTAATGATCGTAATTCCAGTCTCGCCATGCCGCTTGCTCAACTTCCCGTCGCCAGAATAGCTGAGAAACACGACGGGGCACCAGTGGCGCACTGCCTCGTAAAGGCCTCGGGTGCGAGTGCCGCCTCCACCAACTCCGGCAAACGAGTCGTAGTCGTTAAGTGCCAAAACAATACGCCGCCGATCGGAGGTCCGTTTGTCTTCGATCAGAGTCGTTACACGTTCGGCTACGGCACTGGCAATTGACTCCCAGGTATATTTGTCAAGGGCAAGTGCCCGTCCTGCCTCGCCAATGGCTGCCCGTTTTCGAGGATCTCTGGCAGCTTGTCGGAGCTCATTCGCGAATTCATCCAAAGAACCTTGGAAATAGTCGATGCCCGCCTTTGCGTTGATTCCACGCATGCCGAAAGAGGTTGACAGCACTGGCAATCCGTGAGCGAAGTATTCCAGCACCTTAACGTTTGAACCGCTGCCTTCCTCCATTGGGTTCAACGCTAGATCTGCTTCGGCAAGAATGCGCGCCTTCGTACTCTCGTCTACCAAGCCATGGCGCTTCAGGTTACTGGTGTAATCGCCAGCCCCCAAACAGTTCCCGACTATATTGAACTCAATCTCAGGTATTGCGGGCGCTAGCGTGCTAGCAATAAAGTTCGCAGCTCTTGCGTTGGGGGGATGTCCGCTGCCCATAAAGACAGCCCGCCTTGCCGCGCCGTTAGAGCGCTTGAGACCGGCGTCGATTCCAGATCTATATGACATGCCGTTCGGAGCATACAAGGCAGCGAAGCCCGCATCAGGTACAAGCTGTTTAAAAGCAGCTAAATCCCCGTCGTTACAGTACAGGACCAGGTCCGCGCCCTGTAACATGCGCTGTTCAGCGCCCCTAACAAGCTCATGGATGGGTCGCGACTGATCGCTAGGATGAAGCTGCTTGTAGAGGTCCGTTTCGCAGTTGTGAGCGTTATAGACACGAGGTTTATGGTCTGCTCCCGCAAACAAATCGTAATCGACAGTAAAGGGAAAGTCATGAAAAATAATGTCCGCTCTTTGGTATTCCTCCAGATAAGCGTGATGTAATCGGGTGGGCATCCCGCCACAAGCCGCGATCGCGGGGCCTGAAAGATCGCCGCCGCCCGAATACTGCTCGATTCTTCTGTATGCTTGGATGAAATGATCATCCTTTGGCACGCGTCGCTCAATGAAATTAAGCCCGTGATTGATCACCTCTTCGTCTACACCGATATGAGTAGATGTGAGTAAAGTCACGTGATGCCAGTTGGCGAGCGCTCGGTAGAAATGGAAAAGGCGGGACTGCCCACCGTTTGTAGGTGGCACAAATGCAGGAAAAAAGCAGAATGCCAGGATTCTTTTCATTTATACTTCCCCAGGAACGACTGAATGTGCGCTTCTAGTGGGGTTCGTTGCTCAAAGTTGATGCCGTGCGCGGCTAACTCTTCGTTGGAGCAATCTTGATCAGTATCTTGGGGTGGCTCACTGTTGTCTAAGGCCGCCGATGCATGTAAGTCGTGTCGGATATTATTTTGCCTTATTGCTTGAAGAAGCCTCGCCTCAAGTCTAGAAGTGAGAAGCGCATGTTCTGCGAAGGCCAGTTCCAAGCGATTGATCTGGCGCTCCAGTCGGTCTGTACGCCCGAACCATCGCCAAAGCCAGTGATGTGATCTTCTGGTCTCCGCGATGATGATGACAAGCTCTTTCTCCAGCACTGTTTGGTGGGGCGATAGAGCTTGGGCTTCGGGCGAGGCTGCAAGATCAGCAAGCATTTTCTGCCGGGTGCCCCATCTGTGCAGGAAGCGAGAGTAGTGTTGAAAGCCTGCGGAATCGGGTTCTCTCCCAAGCACGGTCCGGTATGCAGCCGTAATGAAAGCCGCATCATCTGGGATCGACAACAAATGATCATGGCGACGCGCTCGCTCTGGGGAACTGGCAATTTGGGCCAGCACCGTACGCCTCCCGACGCCTCCACGTAGTCGGTTCAAGTAGTAGCGCATCCCTTCGTAGTCGGGTGCTCTATTCAGTAAAAGCCGATAAGCGTTGTCAATAAACGCTTCGGCAGGCAAGGCCCATAGCGCATCAAGCGGTGAGGAGCGTGGGTTCTCATTAGGTACTGATACTTGCATCGGCAATATGTGATATGAGTTGGTTCGGTTGCCCGCTGAGATTTCCGTCTCTGGTTGTGGGATATCTGAGCAAACCCTTTCAGGTTGCGGCGACGCTTCCAACTGATCTGACCCAGCCGGAAGGGCGTCGTGGACAGTCGAAGAGAGGTTATTGATTACCCTACGATTGTTGCGGTTCAGTATCGTTAGTGGAGCAGTCAAGCGCCACCTCCAGCTAGCACGCACCTCATCTAGAGCGGCACGCAAATGAGCGATATGTTCGCTCTGTTTGCTCATTGCTTGGTTAATGGACGCCAATAGCTGCTGCTCGCGCATGACCGATCGCTGCCGAGCGTCGTCCACCTGCTTGCGCAATTCAGCAAGCTCGTTGCGCAAGAGCCCTTCGCGTTGTGCGGCAACTAGACTGGCGTCGTGGGCCTGACGTTGGGCCTCGATCTGATGATGCGATACGCGGTCTACGAGCGCGCGATGCTCGCTCTGCGCTTCTTCGAGTTGGGCCAGTAGCTGCTGCTCGCGCATGACCGATCGCTGCCGAGCGTCGTCCACCTGCTTGCGCAATTCAGCAAGCTCGTTGCGCAAGAGCCCTTCGCGTTGTGCGGCAACTAGACTGGCGTCGTGGGCCTGACGTTGGGCCTCGATCTGATGATGCGATACGCGGTCTACGAGCGCGCGATGCTCGCTCTGCGCTTCTTCGAGTTGGGCCAGTAGCTGCTGCTCGCGCATGACCGATCGCTGCCGAGCGTCGTCCACCTGCTTGCGCAATTCAGCAAGCTCGTTGCGCAAGAGCCCTTCGCGTTGTGCGGCAACTAGACTGGCGTCGTGGGCCTGACGTTGGGCCTCGATCTGATGATGCGATACGCGGTCTACGAGCGCGCGATGCTCGCTCTGCGCTCGTTCGAGGGAGGCAACCAACCCCTCTTCGCTTGCGGCTGCCTGCCGCATTTCCTGCTCAAGCCGGCTACGCAGTTCACCAACCGCATCGCGAACAGAATCCAGTGCCAGTTGAAGTGCAGTTTGCTGATCAGCATTTGCCCGTGCCAGTTCTGTAACGACCCGGGAATTCACTTCCTGATCCTGGACACGTCTGTCCAACGATGCCAATGAATGAAGGAACTCTTCTTCGTCGGATACGTAGGACCAACTAAAAAATACGCGCCTGAGGTGGTTTTCTGGAATGGGCGGATGTAAGTCGGTGGGGCGACGATCGAGCTTTGTCTCCAATAGTCCACTAAGCCAGACCTCCCTGCTTCGCAAGAGTTGCTTGTACGAGACAGGGGGGCCAAAGTTGCGGGCACGTGGCTCCAGAACATACGGCTGGAGCCCGAAAAAGGGAGCCTCCCTTAAGACCGATGAACTGATCCCGGCGACTGCTCGATAACGCCCACTGGCCAAAACCTTGTAAATATTCTGCTCTTCGCAGGCACCAGCGAGATATCTTGATCTGACGGCTGCATCGGTCTCTAGGTCGGTTATATAGGGATGAGCTCGATAGTCTACGGATTCGAAGTGAGCAGCAATCTCGTCGAGTTGGTCAAAATAATGACTAAGGTTCCTGAAGGTGCCGTCGAAGAAGCTAGCCTTGTCCCCAGGGGATTGACCGATGATCAGCAGGCGGTTCTCCGGTTGTGCTTGAGCCGACTCATATTTGGTTCGCAGATGTCGAGCGCGCAACCAGATGTAATCTTGTGGCTCGGCCAGCAATGAGTAGTCAATGCTGAACGACGCTTCTGCATCAAAATAGAGATCTTCCAGAAACCGAAGGGGATGTATTTCCAGGCTGATCCAGGGAATGCGAGCTGCACTGAGGTATTGTCGATCAATGCCTGCAAGCTCAAAGCCAACCACCGCCGCGCCGGAAAGATCAATTCCCTTCAATACGGACTCGCATTCGCCTTTCAACGAGCCGATCCAATGGTCGAACCATTCCTTGCCGTCGTTAGACTCGTTTAATCGTGAATAGACGGGCGAACACTTCACACCCAACGATGTGATGACTGGCGACAAGGCCTCGAAGAGCTTTCGGATATTCGAACCCTGCCCACCGCGATAGCTGTCGCCAATGAAGTAAACAGTCTTGCGCATGGGGCTCAACCTCCGTTCTCGACGCCCAATGTCGTGGAACAAGTGCAATGGTGGCAGGCCATGGAGCGGTGCATGCGCGATTCCTTGCTGCCGACCGGGAGGGCGGGTCCGTCAGCGTGTCATGTTGATGATGCCCAGTGCCGGATACACCACCGACGTGATCACGTTGAGGAACTTCTGCAGTTCCGCCGCCGGGGCGTTGGACACATACACCACGTCCTTGTTGTTCACCGGGAAGCTCTGGGCAACGAAGAAGCTGGTCGGGTCCTTCAGGTCGAGGTTGTAGATCACAGGGACGCGACCATCCGGTGTGGTATTGACTGGGGGGGTGGCCCACTTCAGCGCATCGGAAGCTTCCAGGCGGAAGATAAAGACGCCCTGGGCATCGGCGCGCTGGTCGCTCAGGCCCCCGGCGCGCGCCAGGGCCTGGGCCAGGGTGATGCCGGTGGCTTCGAAGGGGATTTCCTCATTGCGGCCGGTGGCGCCCAGGGCCGTGAAGCTCAGCGGCTGGAACAGGGCGGTGACCACGTCACCCGGCTGGAGAGGAATGTTCTGACGGGGGTCTCGAATGACCAGATCCAGCGGCATGCTGTGCACGGCGTCCCCGCGCGTGACCTGGATCATGATCTTGTTCACGGGCTGCCGCACACCGCCGCTGGCGGCCAGTGCATCCAGCAGGCGCTCGCCCTTGGGCGTGATGGGCATGCGCACGCTCTGGCCCACTTCGCCCACCACCGTCACGTTGGCACTGGCATTGCCCGTCAGCCGCACCAGCACCTGGGGCTGGTTGGCCTTGCCGGCCAGGCGGCGGGCGATCTCGGCTTCGATTTCAGGCAGGCTACGGCCGGCGGCCTGGATGGTGCCAGCGAAAGGCACGTTGATGGTGCCCTCGCGGCTGACCACCTGGTCGGGCAGGGCCGATGAGCGGCTGCCGGGCAACACCGCTGTGCGGGTTTCCAGGGCCGATGTGCCGAACAGCAGCGCAGGCGGGGCTTCCCAGACGGTGACTTCCAGCACGTCGCCTGCGGCCACCGTGCCGGGCAGGATGCTGGGTTGAGCCAGGTTTTCGGCAAACACGCCGTGGCGGCGCTGGGCCAGCAACTGGCGGGCCACGTCGTCGGTGATGCGCACCACCTGGATGGCCGCAGTACTTGCCTCGCCGTTGGCGGTTTGGGCCACTTCCGACCGGCTGGGGCCGCTGGTGGGAATAAAGCTACCCGTGGCACATCCCGACAGCGCGGCGGCCACGAGGGCCCAGGCCAGCACACGCCGGGCCGTGGCGACAGGGAAAACAAGGGAAAGGTTCATGTTCATGGATGCTGAGGGATCCCCAGGGGCAGGCATGCGAGCAGTTGCCGCGCGCTGTCGGACCAGGTTTGCCAGGGAATGGCAGGGCCGGTGCGCCGGCCGTGGGTTCGCATGTCGGCCAGCCACTGGCGCAAGGCCACTGCCAGGGTCTGCGGGTCGTTTCCGCTGAAATAGCGCGCCGCATTGGCGCCCACCTCCCGGAACACCGGAATGTCGCGTGCGAGCACAGGCCGGCCGTGGCAGGCCGCCTCCACCAGCGGCAGGCCGAAGCCTTCCGCCTGCGAGGCCATCAGGGCCCCGTCGGCGTGGCGGTAGAGAACCTCGAGGGCTTCGTCGGAGGGATGGTCGAGCCAATGCAGGCGCTGGCCCAGTTCGGCGTGCCGGCGGATGCGTGCGAGGAGGTCCTCCACCTTCCAGCCCGCCTTGCCCGCGATGATCAGATTCACATCCTCGCCCTGGGCCCACAGCTGCTCGAAGGCCGACAGGGCCTGCGCATGGCCCTTGCGGGGCTCCAGCGTCCCCACCATCACGACGCTGGGGCGACTCCCCAGGCCAGACAACCAGTCGTCGAAGGCGGCCGGCCGGCCCTGGCTCGGCACGCTGGCGTGCAGGTCGCCTCCCAGGTGGATGTGGTGCAGGCCAATGCTGTGCGTGGGCAGGTGGTAGCGCTCGGCGAGGTGGCTCTCCAGTTCGTTGCGCACCGACTCCGAGATGCACACGGCGCCATCGGCCAGCAGGGCTACAGCGCGCAGCCAGCGGGTGAAGTGGCGCTGCGTGCGGGGGTTGAACCACTGCGGGTGCAGGACCGGCAGCAGGTCATAGACCATGAAATACAGGGCCACGCCCTGCTTCTTCCAGCGCGCGAGTTGTCCGAAATGCCGCGGCACGAGGTGCGCGGACAGGTCCAGGCCCAAGAAGACGTCGCCACGGCCCACACGCAACGGCGCGCCAGCGCCAGCCCCCGACCAGGGCAAGCCGTTCAGCGCGGGGGCGGTGCGGTAGCCCCGGAACTTGGTGGCACGCACCAGGCGCACCGCCCATCCGGGCGGGGGGTTCTCCAGGAGTTGAGCGAGCAATGCGCGCACCACCCGCTGGATGCCGGTGCGCGCATCTTCCCGCACGATGACCGACACATCGATCAGCAACTGGCGAGACGCGGTTGCCCCGCGGCCTGCGCGGCCGCCGCCGCGCACCATCTGGCGGCCCAGGGGGACAGGTAGCAAGGTCAGGGGGGCAACCCAGGCCTTGTCGATGAGACTCAGCATCCGGCCCCTCCCGTGCGGCCCGTGCCAGGGGACAAGGCAGGCCGGCTCACGAAGAGTGCTCCTGATAGAAGGCATACGCCTCGTCGACCGTGTCGAAGTTGTGCATCCGGCCTCCCACCAGCACCGAGGCACGATCGCAGTGGGAGCGAACGTAGCCCGGATCGTGCGAAACCAGGATCATCGCGCGATCGCCGCGCTTCTCAAAGAGCTCGACCCGGCATTTTTCGTGAAAGCGCGCGTCGCCCACGGCCACGATCTCGTCGATCAGGAAGCAATCGAACTCCACCACCATCGAGATGGCAAAGGCCAGGCGCGCCCGCATGCCGGCGGAATAGGTGCGCACCGGCTCGCGCAGGTAACGCCCCAGTTCCGAGAACTCCTGCACATAGTCGATCTTGTCCTCAGCCTCGCGGCCATACACCCTGCAAATGAAGCGCAGGTTGTCCAGCCCGGTGAGTGCACCCTGGAAGGCGCCGCCGAAGGCCAGCGGCCACGACACGCTCATGTCACGCACGATGCGGCCTGCGCTGGGCCGCTCGGCCCCACTGATGAGGCGGATGAGGGTGGACTTCCCCGCCCCGTTGCGGCCGAGCACGCCCACCTTCTCGCCGGGGCGCACACGCAGGTTCACGCTGTCGAGCACATGCACCGACCCATGCCGCGTGTGGTAGCGCTTGTGGATGTCGTCGAGCCGGATCATTCGGGCATCACCTCGCGGCTGATGCGGCGCATCACGGCCAAACCCAGCACGCTCAGGGCAAGGGAAATGGTGGCCATGTAGGCCAGGTCGTAGTGGGCGCGGATCGACTGGCCGAAGTAGCCCTCCCTCAAATACTCGACCCCGTGCACCATTGGAAACCACAGCACGAACTCCTGAGCGGGTTTGGGTAGGGCATCTACAAGAAAAGCCGCACCGGACAAAGGGAATGCAATGTAAGAGGCTGGGTGCCACAGCTTCTCAATGAGTTCGGAGCGCTCGCTTAGTGATCCGAGGAGAATGGCTAGCGACATCCCAAACCACGCGATCATCACCCATCCGATCATTACCTTGACGATGTCTTCGGGCAGGTCCATCCAGCCGATGGCGGTGAAGAATGCCGACAGGGCGATGAAGGACATCGTGGCTCCGGCGGCCTCCAGCACGAGCCGTGCCGCGAACACGTCCATCACCTTTACATTACGGTGGTACATCAGCGACAGGTTGGGCTGCACGGCACCGATGCAGCGCGAAGGCATGTTGCGCCACAGCAGCACCGACGAATAGCCCGTCACCGCGAAGGCCACAATGGGAAGATTGGAGCCATGCGCAGCTTTGGCCAGAGTCCAAAGCGTCGTGACACCCAGGGTAAAGATCATCGGCTCCACAAACAGCCACAGGAAACCGATGTTGTGCCGGCCGTAGCGCGTGAGGATCTCGCGCATCAGCAGCGCGCCGATGACCCGGCGCTGCACGGCCCACGACTGCAGCAGGGAGGGGGACGCGCTGCCGCTCATCATGACCCTCGTTCAGTCCTGGTGCTCGCGCACGCCGGCGATCAGCATGCTGAGGATGCCCCACAGCACCAGCCCCAGCGCGACCACAGCCAGGAAGGAGCGCAGGCGGCGCGGTTCGGTGGCCACGTCGGGCAGGTTGGGCTGCACGATGCGCTCGAGGTAGAGCTGCTTGCGCTGGGCCTCGTTGCGGGCCTGTTCCAGCGACACCAGGGCCGCGGCGAGCTGGCGGTCCGCGAATTCGCGCTCCAGCGCCAGACGCTGGAATTCGGCGGCTTTGTTGGTGAGCGAGCTGCGGCCGCCGGACACCTTGGCGATCTCGGCATTGATCTCGGCCTGCAGCGTTCGCGCCTTGACCTGCAGGGCGGGCAGTTGCGGGTTGTCGGGCGTGAAGGCCTGGAGCTGGGCGAGCTGGGTCTTGGTGAGGATCAGCTCGTCCTGCAGCTTGGAGATCTGCTGCAGATGGATGGTGGTCTGGCGTTCCGGGTCCACCACCGCCTGCTGGTTGCGGAACACCGCCAGCGCCAGGGCGGCCTCCTTGGCCTTGCGCTCGGCTTCTGCCACCTCGGCGGCAGCGAACCGGATGAGATCCTGCCGGCCCCGTTCGTTGAGCTTGTTGACGAGCTGCTCAGCGGCTTCAAGCAGCAGTTCGTTCATCTGGCGGGCCTTATCCGCCGAAAAGGTCGTGACGGTGAGGGTGGAGATGGAGGACAGAGTGTCCAGATTCACCACCACACGCTTCTGGTAGTAGCGGTGCAGGGCCTCGAAGCTGTCGTCGAAGTCGAGCGCCGGGAAGCGGTTCAGGCGGTCGATCCGATCATCGGAAAATGCGCTGCGCAGGTCGAGTTTCTCATCGAGCAAGCCGAGCGCATCGCGCGAAAGCATGTAGTCATGCACGGTGTACACGTCGTCCTGTGCCCGGGCGAAGCCCGAGAAGCCGGTGCCTTGCAGCAAGGCACCCAGGCCGCCTGTCTGCTGTTTCTGGGGGCTGCGCACGATGAACCGCGACTCGGAGACATAGATGTCCGAGGCGAGCACGCCGTAGTAGAGCGCTGCCAGCAGCGTGGGGACCAGCACCGTGGCCACAAAAAGCCGGTGCCTGCGGACCAATGAGAAAAAGCGCTTGAAGCCCTTGGACGCTTCAGCGCTCGTGTTCGGAGCGAGCGACATGAATACCTATTCGTTGCCGGTCGCCATCACACCAGCAATTGTTCGATGCGCCGCACACCTTGCTCGACGAGCTGGGCGTTGCCGCGGCTTTCGACGTTCAGGCGCAGCAGCGGTTCGGTGTTCGAGCCCCGCAGGTTGAAGCGCCAGTCGTCGAACTCCAGGCTGAGGCCGTCGGTGCGGTCGATGGCTGGATTCGCGGATGCGAAGTGTGCCATGACCCGCTCCAGGGTCCCGGCGATGTCGGTCACGCGGTAGTTGAGCTCGCCGCTGCAGGGGTAGGCGGCGACGCGCTCGCGCACCAGGGTCGAGAGTGCACGACCCGAGCGGCTCATCAGCTCGGCCACCAGCAGCCAGGGGATCATGCCGCTGTCGCAGTATGCGAAGTCCCGGAAATAGTGGTGGGCGCTCATTTCGCCGCCATAGACGGCATCTTCCAGCCGCATGCGCTCCTTGATGAAGGCATGGCCCGTCTTGCTTTGGACTGGGGCGCCGCCGGCAGCACGAACGATATCCACCGTATTCCAGGTCAGGCGCGGGTCGTGGACGATGCGTTCCCCCGGGTGTTTGGCCAGGAAAGCCGCCGCCAGCAGCCCGACGATGTAATAGCCTTCAACGAACTGACCGGCCTCATCAAATAGAAAACATCGATCGAAATCACCATCCCAGGCGATGCCCATGTCAGCCCGATGCCGGACCACGGCCTCGGCGGTGGCCGACCGGTTTTCGGGCAGCAGCGGGTTGGGAATGCCGTTCGGGAAGCTGCCGTCGGGCTCGTGGTGGATCTTGATGAACTGCAGCGGGGCGCCCAGGCCGGCGAGGCGCTGCTCCAGGGCGTCGACCACATGGCCGGCCGCGCCGTTGCCGGCGTTGACGACCAGGCGCAGGGGCTTCAAGGACCGGGCATCGATGTACCCCAGCAGATGGTCGACATAGGCCGGCAGCGTTGATTGCCGGGTGAGCGTGCCACGGTGGGCCGATGGGCTGAACTCCCCGCGTTCGGCCACGGCCTGGATGTCGCGCAGCCCGGTGTCGCCGCTGATGGGGCGGGCACCCTCGCGGACGAGTTTCATCCCGTTGTAATCGATCGGGTTGTGGCTGGCCGTGACTTCGATGCCGCCGTCCACGCCGAGGTGGAAGGTGGCGAAGTAGACCTCTTCCGTGCCCGTGAGGCCGAGGTCGATGACGTCGCTGCCGGCGTCCATCAGCCCGCGGGCGAGCGCCAGTTTCAGCGACTCGGTGGTGTGGCGCACATCACCCCCCACCACCACGCTACGGGGTCGGATCACCTGGCCGTAGGCGCGGCCAATGCGGTAGGCGATGTGCTCGTTGAGCTCGTCACCGAGCCGCCCACGAATGTCGTAGGCCTTGAAACAGCTCAGCGTCATCAGCAGCGTCCGTACACGTCCTGAAAGCGCACGATGTCGTCTTCGCCGAGGTAGTCGCCGCTCTGTACCTCGATCAGCACCAGCGGCAGCTTGCCCGGGTTCTCCAGGCGGTGCTTGTGGCCCGCCGGGATGAAGGTGGATTCGTTGGTACGCAGGAAGATGTCCTGCTCGCCATTGACCACCTTGGCGGCGCCGCTCACCACGATCCAGTGTTCGCTGCGGTGATGGTGCATCTGCAGGCTCAGGCTGGCGCCGGGCCGCACCTCGATGCGCTTGATCTTGAAGTTGGGGCCCTCCTCCAGCACGGTGTAGGTGCCCCAGGGACGGGCGACCGTCCGGTGGAGCTTGTAGGCGTCGTGGTTGCGCAGCTTGAGCGCGGCCACCACCTTCTTGACATCCTGTGCGGCGTCCTGTCGGGCTACCAGCAAGGCGTCCGGGGTGTCGACGATCATCAAGCCGTCCACGCCGACAGCGGCCACGAGGCGGTCTTCGCTCTGGACGAAGGTGTTGCGACTGTCCACCAGGATGGCATCACCCGCACAGCGGTTGTTGTTTTCATCGGGCGGCACGAGGGAGCTGATGGCGTTCCACGAGCCGATGTCGTTCCAGCCAAAGCGGCCGGGGACAACACTCACCCGGTCTGAACGCTCCATCACCGCGTAGTCGACTGAAATGTCGGGCAGTTGGCCGAACGGCTCGGCGGGAAGGTCAATCATCGCGCCCTTGGCATCGCGATCCACCGCCATCGCATCCCAGCAGGCCTGGGCCCGCGCGTGCACATCGGGGGCATGCCGGGCCAGTTCCTCCAGGATCACGCCGGCCTTGAAGCAGAACATGCCCGAGTTCCAGAGGTAGCGGCCCGAGCCGACGTACTCCCGCGCAAGTTCCAGGGAAGGCTTTTCGACAAACCGCAATGCACGCCGGCCCGAGCCCTGGGCTTCGCCGCACTCGATGTAGCCGAACCCCGTTTCGGGCCCCGTGGGCTCGATGCCGAAGGTGACGAGGCGGTTGTCGCTGGCCAGGGCGTGTGCGTCCCGCACGGCGCCGGCAAACAGATCCCGATCGGCGATCAGGTGGTCGGCGGCCAGGATGAGCATCACGGCATCGGCCCCGTGGCGCTCCTGGACATGAAAGGCCGCCATGGCGACGGCGGGCGCTGTATTGCGCCCGGCGGGCTCCAGGAGGTAGCTGGGCGAGAGGGCATCGCCCAGGTGGGCACGCGTGAACTCGTCCTTGCTCATGAAGAAGTAGTCGCGGTTGGTGACCGTGACGACCTCGCCCCCGGTGGCCACGCTGGCGGCACGCCGATAGGTCTTCAGCAACAGCGTTTCGCCGTCAGCCAGTTTCATGAAGGGCTTGGGGTGGCCTTCCCGGGAAACGGGCCAAAGGCGTGAACCGGCTCCGCCGGACAGGATGACAGGGATCAGCATGGAGGGAGGGGAGAGGAAGCTGGAAACTGCTGTACGCCGACCGACAGGGAGAGCAAGAAGGCGCTGCCGCCAAGAACATAAGTTGAAGGCCTGATTTTCGCGCGACTTTAGCCCATGGCATAGCTTTTGCCGCCCCGCTCCACGTGACAAAGTGCGTCAATCACCCTTCAGGGGGTGTTGCTGGTCCCCCACGGCCCTCCTGGACAGGGGCAATGCGAGAATAGGCGCCGTTCCGGCGCGTCAGGCGCCCCTCTTGGGTCACTTGCCTCATGAAGAAGATCGCCATCGCCGGCACCGGCTACGTCGGCCTGTCCAACGCCATCCTGCTCGCACAGCACCACGAAGTCGTCGCGCTCGATATCGATGCGGCCAAGGTGGAGATGATCAACGCGCGGCGCTCGCCCATCGTGGATGCCGAGATCGAGGACTACCTGGCCACCCGGCCCCTGAAGCTGCGCGCCACACTCGACAAGCGCGAAGCCTACGAGGGCGCCGACTTCGTGGTGATCGCCACGCCCACCGACTACGACCCCGAAACCAACTACTTCAACACGCGTTCGGTGGAAGCCGTGGTGCGCGACGTGATGGCCATCAACCCGCAGGCGGTGATGGTGATCAAGTCCACCATCCCCGTGGGCTACACCGAGCGGCTGAAGCAGGACACGGGCAGCCCCAACCTGATCTTCTCGCCCGAGTTCCTGCGCGAGGGCAAGGCGCTTTACGACAACCTGCACCCCTCGCGCATCGTCGTGGGCGAGCGTTCCGAGCGGGGCCAGGTGTTTGCCGACTTGCTGCGCGAAGGCGCGCTGAAGCCCGACGTGCCGGTGCTGCTGACCGACAACACCGAGGCCGAGGCGATCAAGCTCTTTGCCAACACCTTCCTGGCCATGCGCGTGGCCTATTTCAACGAGCTGGACACCTATGCCGCCGTGCATGGCCTGGACACGCGTCAGATCATCGAGGGCGTGTGCCTGGACCCGCGCATCGGCCGCCACTACAACAACCCGTCCTTCGGCTACGGCGGCTACTGCCTGCCCAAGGACACGAAGCAGTTGCTGGCCAACTACAACGAGGTGCCGCAGAACCTGATCCGCGCCATCGTGGACGCCAACACCACGCGCAAGGACTTCGTGGCCTTCGACATCCTCAAGCGCCGCCCCAAGGTGGTGGGCATCCACCGCCTCATCATGAAGGCCGGCAGCGATAACTTCCGCGCCAGCAGCGTGCAAGGGGTGATGAAGCGCCTGAAGGCCAAGGGGGTGGAGGTGATCGTCTATGAGCCGGTGCTGAAGGACGAGCGCTTCTTCAACTCGCCCGTGATCCGCGACCTGGCCGAGTTCAAGCGCCTGTCCGACGTGATCGTGGCCAACCGGCGCGTGCCCGAGCTGGCCGACGTGGACGAAAAGGTCTACACGCGCGATCTGTTCGGGGGGGATGCCTGAGGGCTCAGGGAGCCTCTTGTTCGTCGGCCCCGTGCAACTGCTCGAGCAAGAGTGCCTTGACCTGCTGGTGAAGCCTGCACCATTGCTTCGGACAGAAATCCCGACAAGCTCAAACCCGTGGTGTAGCGCTCGATGCGCTCGATGGCGTCCAGGATGTGCGTCAGGTAGTCGATCAGACGTTGTTTGTTTCGGCTCATACCGGTTGAGCTTCTGAGAGCACCTTGGCGCGGAACTTCTCAGGCAACGCTCGCGGCGTCAGGACATCGACAGGTACGCCAAGGAGTTCCAGCAGTTCATGCCGGATGGCCCCAATGTCGAAGAGCGTTGCCTCGGGCAGGGGGTCGACCAGAATGTCCAGATCGCTGCCCTCTGCATCGTCGCCGTGGACGACGGAGCCGAAAACGCGGGCATTGCGGGCGCGATGGGCCTCCACCACGCGCCGGATCGCTTCCCGATGGATGGCAAGGGCGATGGAGGGTTTCATGCGGGCGGGCAGATGGATGTCGGTGGCTGTGATCATGATAAGGGTTCAGGGCCGCCATGTTGTTTTCCACCGGCTTGGGGCCTGGCGCTTTCCACGCAGGGACGCGAATGTATATACTGTATATACATTCATTCCGTCCGAGGCAGCATCATGTTCTCCAGGCTCTTTCGCAGCGGCAATTCGCAGGCTTTGCGCATTCCCAAGGAACTGGCGTTTCCGGCGGACATGCAGGACGTGGAGATCGAGCGGGTGGGCGACACGCTGGTGGTGCGCCCGGTGCGCCGTCGGACCATGACGGGCCTGCGCGAGGTGCTGGCCGAGTTTCCGCCGGGCTTCATGGCCGAGGGGCGGGGTGAGCAGGAGCAGGCCGAGCGCGACTGGTTGCCGGAGCGTTGAGCATGCGCTTCTTGCTCGACACCAACATCTGCATCCATCTCATCCAGCGCCAGCCACCCGAGCTGCTGGCGCGCTTTGACACCCTCAAGGTGGGTGAGGCGGTGATGTCCGTGGTGACCCTGGCTGAACTGCGCCATGGGGTGGAGCGTGACACTGCGGTGCGCGATCGCGCCGACAGGGCGCTGGCGCGGCTGCTCGAGTACCTGCCGGCCCTGCCGTTCGGCGAGGCACAGGCGCACCGCTATGGCGTGCTGGCTGCAGCCGTGAAAGACCGCCGGCGCGACGCCCTCGATCGCCTGATCGCCGCCCACGCCCTCAGCCTCGACCTGACCCTGGTCACGAACAACGAGGCCGATTTTGCAGGCTATCCGGGTTTGCGGGTGGAGAACTGGCTGACGGATCACACCCGACGCACGGGCCCCGGGTAGCGGGCCACCTGGGTGTCGGACGTGAGCAGCGTGACCCCCTCCACCGTGGCCTGGGCCACCAGGAGCCGGTCGAAGGGATCCTTGTGCACAGGTGGCAGCTGATCGACCGAGACAGCGTGCTCGCTGGTCACGGGCAGTTCCTGGTAACCGTTGTCGAGCAGGCTGCGACGCAGGACGCGAGGGTCCACCTGGAAGTCGTTGCGCCCGAGCCCGCGCTTGATGGCCACCTCCCAGAGGCTGGCGGCACTGAAGAACAGCTCGTTTTCGGGGGCGGTCAGCAGCATGCGTGCCGCCTCCGACAGGCGCTCCGGCGCGCTGGCGGCCCACAGGAGCAGGTGGGTGTCGAGCAGCAGCTTCATTCGCCGTAGAACATCTGCTGGATCTCTGCCTGGCCCAGGGTGTCGAAGTCGTCGGGCACGGTGATCTGCCCGGCCAGAAAGCCCAGGCGCCGTACCGGGCGGGGATCGGGGGTGTCCAGGGGGACGACCTTGGCGATGGGGCGCCCGGCCTTGGCGATGACAAACGGTTCCCCGCGCGCCACCTGTTCGAGCAGGCGCGACAGATGGGTCTTGGCGTCGTGGATGTTGACGGTTCGCATGGCAGGGTGACTTGGCTAAGTCTTGGTAGTCTAGTCTATCTGGCGACCCACGGCAATGCGACCGTCGAAGAAGTGGAGGGCTCGGTGAGACAATCCGCCCTGCATTTCATCCGTGAGACACCGCCATGGTTGCCATCACCCCGTCCATCTCCTGCCGCAACGACGGCCCCTTTGTCCTCTTCGGCGGCATCAACGTGCTCGAGTCGCGCGACCTGGCCTTGCGCGCCTGCGAGGAGTACGTGCGCGTCACCACGAAGCTGGGCATTCCCTATGTGTTCAAGGCCAGCTTCGACAAGGCCAACCGCTCGTCCATCCATTCCTACCGCGGCCCGGGGCTGGAGGAAGGCCTGAGGATCTTCGAGGCGGTGAAGGCGCAGTTCGGCGTGCCGGTGATCACCGACGTGCACGAGCCCTGGCAGGCGAAACCCGTGGCCGAGGTGGTGGACGTGCTGCAGCTGCCCGCCTTCCTGGCGCGCCAGACCGACCTGGTGGTGGCGCTGGCCCAGACGGGCCGGGTGGTGAACATCAAGAAGCCGCAGTTCCTGAGCCCCCCGCAGGTGCTCAACATCGTCGAGAAGTTCAGGGAAGCCGGCAACGAGCAGATCATCCTGTGCGACCGCGGCACCTGCTTCGGCTACGACAACCTGGTGGTGGACATGCTGGGCTTTGGCGTGATGAAGAAGGTCACGGGCGACCTGCCGGTGATCTTCGACGTGACGCATGCGCTGCAGCAGCGCGACCCGGGCGGCGCCGCCTCGGGCGGGCGCCGCCAGCAGGTGGCCGATCTGGCGCGCGCCGGCATGGCCGTGGGCCTGGCCGGCCTCTTCCTGGAAGCCCACCCCAACCCCGACCAGGCCAAGTGCGACGGCCCCAGCGCCCTGCCGCTGGACAAGCTCGAACCCTTCCTGGCGCAGATGAAGGCGATCGATGCGCTGGTGAAGGGGTTTGCGCCGTTGCGGATTGATTGACCTGTTCAGTTGCATAGCTTCTAAAACAGAATTAACTGTTCTAGAGCTATTGGCGAAATAGCTGGATGGCAGTTATACTGGAAATAACTGAAATCCAGCTATCATGCGCACGCCCATCGCCACCCCTCACCAGCTGGCCCGCCTCCTCGTGACGGCCCGCAAGGCGCGGGGCTGGTCGCAGGCTGAATTGGCTCGCAAGCTGGGCCTGAGCCAGAGTCGGGTGTCCTTTCTCGAGCTCCACCCCGAGGCGCTCAGCCTGGAGCAGTTGCTGAACTGGCTGGCTGCCCTGCACCTCGAGCTGGAAGTGGGACCCCGGGGCACCCACACGGCCGAGCCGTCCCCGCCGGAGTGGTGATCATGGGGCGGCCGTCCAAGTCGCGTGTGCTCGGCCTGTGGGCCAATGGGGTCCGGGTGGGCCAGTGGGTGCTGCCGGCCCAGGGGCCCATGGAGCTGCGCTACGACCCGCACTGGATGGCCTCGCAGGCGGGGCGGCCGCTGTCGCTGTCACTGCCCTTCGGGGTGGACGACCGGCCGATCAAGGGGTCAGCCGTCGAGAACTACTTCGACAACCTGCTGCCCGACAGCAGCACGATCCGCAAGCGCCTGGCGGCCCGTTTCCGCGCCGAGTCCGACCAGGCCTTCGACCTGCTGGCCGCCGTGGGCCGGGATTGTGTCGGCGTCCTGCAGATCCTGCCCGAGGGCGAGGAGCCGCTGGGCTACGACCGGATTGAAGGCGACGTGCTCGACGACGCGCAGGTGGAAGCCCATCTGCTGCGCGCCGCAGGAGGGGACGGCCGCCTGCGGGACGATGCCGACGACCTGCGCATCTCGCTCGCGGGTGCGCAGGAGAAGACGGCCCTGCTGCACTGGGGCGGCCAGTGGCTGCGGCCCAAGGGGGCCACGCCCACCACACACATCCTCAAGCTGCCACTGGGCCTGGTGGGCAACCGCCAGGCCGACTTCCACACCTCGGTCGACAACGAATGGCTGTGCCTGGAGATCCTGCGGGCCTATGGCCTGCCGGCGCCCGGCGCGAGCCTGCTGCGCTTTGGCCAGCAGCGTGTCCTGGCGGTGGAGCGCTTCGACCGGCAGCCCCATTCCTCGGGCCAATGGCTGCTGCGGCTGCCCCAGGAAGACTTCTGCCAGGTCTACGGCCTGCCCTCGCACAGGAAGTACGAAGCCGATGGCGGTCCCGGCGTCGTCGAGCTGTGCAGCATCCTCAAGCAGTCGGTGCAGGCCGAGCAGGACATCGCCAACGTGCTGCGCGTCCAGATCCTGTTCTGGCTGCTGGTGGCGCCCGATGGCCATGCCAAGAACTTCAGCTTGCAGATCCTGCCCCGAGGGCGGTTCCGCCTCACGCCCTTCTACGATGTGATGTCGGCCTACCCGGTGCTGGGCAAGGGGCCGAACCAGTGGTCGTGGCATGAGGTGAAGCTGGCGATGGCCGTGCGCAGCAAGAACAAGCACGATGCGTTCAGGAACGTGCAGCGCCGCCACTTCAACGCGATGGCCCGGTTGTGCGGGCTCGACAGCGCCGAGCCGCTGATCGAAGACCTGCTGGCGCGCACGCCGGGTGTGATCGAATCAGTGGGCGGGCGACTGCCGGACCTCTTCCATGAGCCCGTGGCGGCGGCCATCCTTCAAGGCCTGAAAGACGCTGCCGAGCGCCTGGCGCGCATGCCGGCGCAGTGACTCACGGCCCCACCTCCTCCACCTCCAGCGCCTTGAACGCATCGGCCATGCCGTGCTCCGGCACGGCCAGATGGCCTTCGGCGGCCAGGGTGTCGGCGTGCGTGCGGCGCATCTCGAAGGTCTTGACGAGCCAGTAGCTCGCGAAGATCCACACCCCGGCGGCCTCGACGAGGAAGAGGGTCCAGCGGTAGCCCGAGCCCCGTTCGAGCAGCCAGCCCAAGGCGCCGGCGGCCACCGGTGCCAGCACCATCGCCACCCCCAGGGTCTTGTAGGTGCGGCGGTAGCGCCGGGCCAGGGCCGGGTCGCGGATGAGGCTCAGTGTGTCGGAGGCGCGGAAGATGCACACATAGGCGATGGCCAAGAAAAACAGCGCTGCGAACGTGCCGTGCAGCGACACCGAGGGGCAGGCGCTGCCGCAGTCCCAGGCCATGGGCACCAGGGCCACGCCCACCAGCAGGATCGCCGCCAGGTTCAAGGCGTTGTTCTCGAGTGTGGTGATGCCCTTGTACAGGTGCAGGCCGGCCGCCACGGCGCACAAGGTGCCCACGAAGACGTCACGCACCGCCCCGTCGCCTGCATGGTAGTAAGCACTCATCGAGGCCTGCAGCGGTACACCGCCCAGGGCGGCACCTACCAGCCACAGCGCCACCGGCAGCCCGATCGACAGCACCGCAATGCCCAGCCGCAGGCTGAGGTAGGTGGCGGTGATGTGCTCGTTGAGGTGTTCACGCGGCATGGCGGGCTTTCGGGACAGGTGCCTCAAGCATAAGGCCCGCGTTGCCGGGGATCCAGCGCGCAGCGGGCGCTCACATCCCCTGTTTGTGGGGCACTTGGCGTGGGTCTCAGGGTTGATCCGTAATTTGTAATTATGGATTTTTGATCTATTGTCCACAGACACCTGTCGGCATGGAGCCGGCGCCAGGCGCGACGATGACCGATCTGAGCGAGTTGCACAGTGCCATCCGGCCCACGACCTTGCATGAAGAGGTCGCTTCGCGCCTGCGCACCCTGATCTTCGAGCGCCGTCTGGCACCCGGGGCCTGGGTGGACGAGAAGGCGCTGGCGGCCGAGTGGGGCATCAGCCGCACGCCGCTGCGCGAGGCGCTGAAGGTGCTGGCGGCCGAGGGCCTGGTGACGGCCGTGCCGCGCCGCGGCTGCCAGGTGACCGAACTGTCGGAAGACGATGCCGCCCAGCTTTTCCCGGTGATGGCCCTGCTGGAGGGGCGCTGTGCCCATGAGGCGGCGCTGCGCGCCACCGACGCCGACCTGGCCGAGCTGCAGCGCCTGCATGAAGCCCTCGAGCTGCACGCCGCTGCGCGCGACGTGAACGGCTACTACCGGGCCAACCACGTCTTCCATTCGCGCGTGCAGGCTCTGGCGGGCAACCGCTGGCTCGACCGTGCGACCAACGAGCTGCGCAAGTTCATGCGCATGCTGCGTGGACGCCAGCTCAACTGGCCCGGGCGGCTGGAGGCCTCGATCGCCGAGCACCGGGCGCTGATCGACGCGCTGATGCACCGCGACGCCCACCGCGCCGAACGGCTGATGCACGACCACCTGATCGCACAGCTCCAGGCGCTGCAGGCTTTGCGCGCGAACGAGTCGCGGCCCTCGATCCCTTCGCCCACGGAGAGCCCATGATGTTCCTGTCCCGCTCCGCCCCGGCTCTTCGCCGCTCAAGCGCCCCGATGGAGCAGCGCTCGCCCCGGGCCCAGGCCCGCCTGCTTCACCAGGTCGTGGCAGGCTGCCGCCGCCTGCTGTCCGAGCGCGGGGAATCGAACAGCGTGGCCATCGCCGAGGAGGTTCTTGGGCAGTATGCGGGCCTCACGGCCGAGCAGCGCCAAGCCTTCTTCAAGGTGCTGGACACCGAGTTCGGGCCCGACCCGAAGGTCGTGCTCGACGCCGCGCAGCGCTATGCCGAGGAACCCGAGGCGACGCGACTGATGGCCCTGGTGCAGGCGGCCGAGCCGCCCCGCCAGGAACTGCTGCGCCGGCTGAACCGTGCCCCCGGGGGCACGGCCGTGATCATCGGCATGCGCCGGGCCCTGCTCGACCTGCTCAAGCACCAGCCCGCGCTGGCGGCGGTGGAGGCCGACTTCCTGCACCTGCTGTCATCGTGGTTCAACCCGGGCTTCCTGCAGATGGAGCAGGTGGACTGGCGCTCGCCGGCCGCGCTGCTGGAGAAGATCATCCAGCACGAGGCCGTGCACGAGATCGACGGCTGGGCCGACCTGCGCCGCCGCCTGCAGCCCGACCGGCGCTGCTTTGCCTTCTTCCACCCGCAACTGCCGGGCGAGCCGCTGATCTTCGTGGAGGTGGCGCTGTTGCCCGAGATGCCGGCCGCCGTGGGCCCGCTGATCAATGCGCGCGACGAACCGCAGTCCGACGAGCGGCAGTTCAAGGTGGCCACCTTCTATTCCATCAGCAACTGCCAGCCGGGCCTCAAGGGGGTGTCGCTGGGCAACTTCCTGATCAAGCGGGTGGCCGAGCACCTGCAGCGCGAGTTCCCGCAGCTGCACACCTTCTGCACCCTCTCGCCCATCCCGGGCTTTTCGGCCTGGTTGCACAAGCACGCCCCGGGGCTGCGTGAGCGCGAGGACCTCGCACCCAAGCTGAAGGAGCGTGCCCTCAAGGCCCTGGCCGCGCTGGTGCAGCACGGCGGTGAACCGTCGGCCCTGGCCAGCCTGGAGCCGGCCCAGGCGAGCGAACCTCTGCGCGAGGCGATCAGCACGCTGGCGGCCTTCTACCTGGCGCATGAATCGGTGACGCCGCGCGGTGACCCGGTCGCGAAGTTCCACCTGGGCAACGGAGCGCGCCTGGAGCGGCTGAACTGGGCCGGTGATCTGTCACGCAAGGGGCTGAAGCAGGCCCTGGGCCTGATGGTGAACTACCTCTACGACCTGCGTCACATCGAAGACCACCACGAGCGTTTTGTCCACGGCGAGGTCGTGGCCTCGCGAGCCCTGCAGCGCCTGCTGTAAAAAAAAGGCGATCCATCCTGATCCACCATGAAGAAGGAGACACATCCATGAAGACCCTGCATCGCCGCGCGAGCCTGCGCACCCTGGCCGCGGCAGCGGCCCTGGCGGCCACGGGCCTGACCGCGCCGCTGGCGCTGGCCCAGGCGAGCTGGCCCTCCAAGCCGGTGACCATCATCGTGCCCTTCCCGGCCGGCGGCGGCACCGACGCCTTCGCGCGTCCGCTCTCGGCCGCGCTCACCAAGCACCTGGGCCAGCAGGTCCTGATCGACAACAAGGGCGGCGCGGGCGGCACGCTGGGCGCCGGCGTGGCTGCGCGGGCCGCGCCGGACGGCTACACCTTCTTCATGGGCGGTGCCCACCACGCCATAGCGCCGTCGATGTACCCCAAGCTCGACTACGACATCGAGAAAGATTTCGTGCCGGTGGGCCTGGTGTCCAACGTGCCGCAGGTGATCGTGGTGCACCCGGCCAAGGTCGCCGCCAACACGCTGCCCGAGCTGCTGGCCGACCTGCGCGCCAACCCGGGCAAGCGCAACTACGGTTCGGCCGGCAACGGCTCCTCGCACCACCTCGCGGGTGAGCTCTTCAAGCTGCAGAGCAAGACCTTCATCACCCACATCCCCTACCGCGGTGCCGGGCCCATGCTGCAGGATCTGATCGCGGGCCAGGTGGACATGGCCTTCGACGGCCTGGGCTCGTCGGCCGGCCACATCCGCGGCGGGCGCATCAAGCCCATCGCCGTGGCGGCCACCAAGCGTGCGGCGGCCTTCCCCGACATCCCGACCGCGGCCGAGCTCGGCATGCCGGACTACGTGGTGTCGACCTGGTACGGCATGTGGGCCCCCAAGGGCACGCCCAAGGACGCCGTGGACAAGATGGCCGCCGCGATGAAGACGGTGATGAACTCGCCCGAGCTCAAGCAGATGTGGACCAACATGGGCACCGAGACCCCCGACCTCTGGGGCGACGCCTATGGCAAGTTCGTCAACAGCGAGCTCAAGCGATGGGCGGCTGTCGTCAAGGCGTCCGGCGCCAAGCTGGATTGAGCTGCGCATGAGCGGCCGCGTTCTCGTCACGCCCCATCCCGCGCTGCCGGGCGTGCAGCTGGTCGAGCTTGCCAACCCGGGCAAGCTCAACGCCATCAGCATCAACATGTGGGAGACCCTGCGCGAGGTGTTCGTGGACTGGCATCAGCGTGATGCCAACCTGCGCGCCGTCATCGTGCGCGGGGCCGGGGGGGTGTTTGCGGCCGGCGCCGACATCGACGAGCTGCCGGGCTTCCGCTTCGAGGTGGACAGCCTGCAGCACTTCCACGAGCACATCGTGGCACCGGCCCTGCAGGCGCTGCTCGACTGCGAGGTGCCCCTGGTGGCGCAGATCGACGGCGTGTGCGTGGGCGGCGGCCTGGAAATCGCGGCCTGCTGCGACATCCGCATCGCCGGGCGCGGCGCACGCTTCGGCGCCCCCATCGGCCGTCTGGGCTTCCCGATGGCGCCCGACGAACTGGCCGTGCTCGGCCGCGTGCTCGACCCGGGCACCGCGGCCGAGGTCCTGCTGGAAGGCCGGCTGCTCGATGCCGCCACGGCCCAGCAGCGGGGTGTCGTCCAGCGGGTGGTGGACGATGCCGAGGTGGCCGCCGAGGCCACGGCCACTGCGCGGCGCATCGCGGCCCTGGCCCCGCATGCCGCCCGCCTGAACAAGCGCACCTTGCGCCAGATCGCCCTGGGCCGCCCCTTCGATGCGGCCTGGCGGCGCGAGCACTTCAGCTACGCGACCCACCCCGACCATCGCGAAGGCGTGATGGCTTTCATCGACAAGCGCGAACCGACCTTCTCCGGATCCTGATCCCCTCGATCTCCTGCGCCACACCATGAACAACCACAATCTCTTTGCCGCCCTGCGCGCGGCCTTCCCCACGCAGCTCGACGCCACCGCCATCGAAACCGACGACGGCCAGTACTACACCTGGCGCGACCTCGACCGCGGCACGGCCATGATCGCCAACCTGCTGGCCTCGCTGGGCCTGCCCGAAGGCGCGCGCGTGGCGGTGCAGACCGAAAAGTCGGTCGAGGCGCTGATGCTCTACCTCGCCACGCTGCGCGCGGGCTACGTCTACCTGCCGCTGAACACCGCCTACCAGCAAAGCGAGCTGGAGTACTTCATCGGCAATGCCGAACCCAGCGTGGTGGTGTGCACGGGCAAGAACTTCGGCTGGGTCAGCAAGCTGGCCTTCAAGGCCGGCACGAAGCACGTCTTCACGCTCAACGAAGACCGCACCGGCACCCTGCTGGAGCGCGCCTCGCACCACAGCGACGAGCACGAGATCGCGGTGAAGAACGAAGGGGACCTGGCCGCCATCCTCTACACCAGCGGCACCACCGGGCGCAGCAAGGGCGCGATGCTCACGCACGGCAACATGCGCAGCAACGCCGTCACCCTGCGCAGCTACTGGGACTGGCAGCCCGGCGACGTGCTGGTGCACGCCCTGCCCATCTTCCACGTGCACGGCCTCTTCGTGGCGGTGCATGGCGCGCTCATCAACGGCAGCAAGATGCTGTGGTGCGCCAGGTTCGACCCCAAGCGGGTGATGGAGCTGCTGCCGCGCGCGACCGTCTTCATGGGCGTGCCCACGCTCTACGTGCGCCTGCTGGGCGAGGCCGGCTTCGGCCGCGAGACCTGCCGCCACATGCGCCTGTTCATCAGCGGCTCGGCCCCGCTGCTGCTCGAAACCTTCAATGACTTCCGCGAGCGCACCGGCCACACCATCCTCGAGCGCTACGGCATGAGCGAAACCGTGATGCTCACCTCCAACCCCTGCAAGCCCGAGGACGGCGAGCGATTGGGCGGCACCGTGGGCAAGCCGCTGCCCGGTGTGGAGGTGCGCGTGGTCGACGACAAGGGCCTGCGTTGCCCGGTGGGCGAGATCGGCAACGTCGAGGTGCGCGGCCCCAACGTCTTCAAGGGCTACTGGCGCATGCCCGAAAAGACGAAGGAGGAGTTCACCCCCGACGGCTGGTTCAAGACCGGCGACGTGGGCCGATTCGATGCGAAGGGCTACCTCACCATCGTGGGCCGCAGCAAGGACCTCATCATCAGCGGCGGCTACAACGTCTATCCGGCTGAGGTGGAGGGGTACATCAACGAGATGACCGGTGTGGCCGAGTCCGCCGTGATCGGCGTGCCCCACCCCGACTTCGGCGAGGCCGTGGTGGCCGTGGTGGTGCCCAAGCCCGGCGCGGCCCCCGATGCCGAGGCCATCATGGCCCAGCTCAAGCGCCAGATCGCCAACTTCAAGGTGCCCAAGCGGGTGTTCGTGCAGGCCGATCTGCCGCGCAACACCATGGGCAAGGTGCAGAAGAACCTGCTGCGCCAGCAGCACCAGGACCTGTTCCGCCCCTGAGCGCGCTCACACCACGCGCTGCACGAACCACACCAGGCCCAGCACCGCAAAGCCCGCCGAGCCGGCATCGTGCACGCGCCGTCCCCAGGCCTGGCGCCGACGCGCCAGCGCCTGCAGCAGCACCAGAGCGGGCAGCACGATCAGCAACTGACCGGCCTCGACGCCGAGGTTGAAGCTCGCCAGGGCCATGGCCAGCGTCGCGGGTGGCAGTTCCAGCGGGACGAGCACCTCGGCAAAGCCGAAGCCATGCAGCAGGCCCAGGCCGAAGGCCAGCGCGCTGGAGGCATGCACCCGGCGCCACACCAGGTTGGCCCCAGCCGCCAGGGCGATGCTTGCGGCGATCGCCGGTTCGACGATGTCGGCCGGCGGTGCCCAGATGCGCAGGCTGGCCAGGGCCAGCGTGAGCGAGTGCGCCAGGGTGAAGGCCGTGACCACCCACAGCAGCCGGCGCAGCGCGTCGCGCCGCTGCCCGGCCTGCACCGCCAGCGCGACGGGCAGCACCAGGGTGAGCACGAAGATCACATGGTCCAGGCCCTTGAGGATGTGCACCATCCCGTCAGCGAAGAAGGCCCACAGCGAGGGCGGGGCCGCGGCGGACGGACCCTCGAGGGTTTCTCCGGCGGCCAGCACACGCAGTCCCTGCGCGTGCCCTTGCACGAAGAGGCGGTGCGAAGGGTCGATGCCGTCCAGGAAGCGGTAGGTGAACTGCGGCGCGAAGGCCCGGCCCTCGGGGCACTGCGCCTGCCCCGCCAGCCGGGCATAGCCCAGTCCGGCGCGCTGGGTGCTGCCGGCCAGGTGCCAGTGCACGGTGCAGCCCGGTGCGCCCTGCCAGTCGAAGGCGTGGGCGGCCAGGGCCGCGAGGCGGGCCTCGCCGGCGCGGGCCTCGGCCGCGCTCAGGGCACCGTCGCCGTTGGCGTCGAGGTCGAGCACCGCGTCGAGGTCGCGCCAGGCAGCCTGCCATTCCCAGGTGGAGGGGGCCGCATCGGACGCAAAACTCAGCGTCGCGTGGCTGCTGGTGTGGGCTGCTGCGGGCCCGGCCAGGCTCAGCAGCCAGAGCAACAGGGCGAAGCAGGGTGGGAAAAAGCCGTGGCGCATGGCAGACCTCAGGGGGTGAGGGTGGACGGTTCGCGGCCGGCCTCGCCGGGGCGCGGGGCCTGGGCCAGGCGTCGGTCCTGCAGGCCGCTGGCCTCGCGCAGGCGCTGCACCTCGGCCCACAGGGGATCGTCGCCAGCCCGTGCCGCGGCTTCGGCGGCGATGCGCAGGTCGATGGGTTCGCGCTGCAGCGCGAGGTTGCTGCGGGCCCAGTGAGCCGCCTCGGCGGGTTCACCGCGCCACAAATGGAAGAGAGCCCGTTCGCGCGCATGGGCCTGGGCTTCGGCCGGGTCGGCGGAGGCGAAGCGTTCGGCCAGCAGCGTGCCCAGGCGCTCGGCCTGCCCGGGTGCAGCCTGCGGGTCGAGCTGCGCCGCCCGCCATTGCCGCAGCAGCACCGCGTCGGTGGGTGGCAGGCCGGCCAGGGCGGCCGCAGCGGCCGCATGCCGGCCCGCCGCCAGCAGCGTGTCGGCCAGGGCCAGCGCGTCGTACAGTTCGCCGCTGCGTGCCGCCTGGGCCAGCCAGGGCAGGGCCTCGTCGGTGCGGCCCAGGCGAGCCAGGGTTTCGCCCGCCAGGGACGCCGCCCAGTTCGCCGTGGCCGGGTCGGCCGAGCTCGCCAGGGCGTGCAGCCCGGGCAAGGCCGCGTCGGCCTCGGCGGTCTGCACCTGCACCTGGGCCGTGCACAGGGCGGCCAGGGTCGGTGAGGCGCCCGCCAGTGGTGTGCAGGCGGCGCGGGCGCCGGGCAAGTCGCCCTGCACCGCGCGCACGGTCGACAGCGTCAGGCGGGCCTGGGGCAGCGGCTCGCGGCGGCCTTGCAGCAGGCGCTCCAGGCGCTGGCGCGCCGCGTCGAATCGGTGCTGGGCCTGCTCGACGGTGGCCAGCAAGACCACCACCTCGTCGGGGGCGTCGGCGCGGGCGGCCCAGGGCTGCAGCACCGCCTCGGCATAGCCCACCAGTCGGGGGTCGCCCTCGGTGCGGGCCCGGCGCAGGAAGGCCTGGGCCTGGGCCGCGGCCCGGCCCGGCTCGGGCAACGCGGCGGCGCCGCGGGCGCCGGCCAGGGCCGCCACCTGCAGCTTGACCTCGCGCGGCAGCAGCCGGCGCTCGACGATCTCGTCGTCGCCGGGGCCGGCGGCACCGGCGGGGGCTGCGAGCCCCAGCGCCAGGGCGGCGAGCAGCGCGAGTGCGCCGGCCCGGGGTCGCGGCTCAGACGTCGCGGGCTTCATCGGTGTCCGACGTCGGTGTGTCGAGATGCTCGACGTTCAGGGGCTCGGCGGTCTCGGACGAGAAGCGGTCGATGACCCGCTGCACGTAGAGGATGAAGTCCCCGCTGGTGCTCACGTTGTCGGGCAGGCGCGGGCCGGAGGACCCGCCGCCGCCGCAGGCGGCCAGCAGGCCGGCGGCCAGCGCCGCCGCCAGGCGCGACCGAAGACGCGATCGAAGGGTGATGAGGCGATGGTTCATGACGATCTCCTCATTGCGAGCCCGGCAGGGGCGTGTTCAGGTAGGGGAAGGCGGCCGGGAAACTTTGCGGGTCGGTGTGGGTGCCACCGTCGGTGAGGGCGGCCCCGCCGGCTGGTGCATCTGACGGACGGCAGCCGAAGGCCGAGGGCTGGTCCAGCGTGCACAGCACACCCATGGCCACACGCAGTGCGGCATCGACCACGTCGTCGCCGGGGCGGCGGCCGTTGGGGAAGCCGGCCGCATCGCCGCCGAGCACACCGAGCGCGTTCTGGCTGGTGCGTGCGGTGGGCGCGATGGAGGTGTTCAGGCGCAGCATCTCCGAGGCGGTCACGTTGGTCGGCCGGTTCAGCCCGGGAATGCCGGTCAGGAAGGCGGTCACGAGGTCGGTGCGCGGGAAGTTGGTGGGGGCGGGCACGCTGAACAACAGCTCGATCAGCGCCGGCAGGGCCGGGTTCGTCACATAGGTGGCGAACTGGCCGTCGTCGCGCGGCTTGGAGCTGTTGAAGCGGTCCTTGTCCTTCAGGCCGATGACGACCTCGTTGACCAGCGGCATGCCCAGGCGCGAGACCTGCGCCCAGGGGCCGCCCTCCTTGGTGGCGCCCACCTGGTGGCCCGGTTGGGCCGTCGCCTGGATGAGCCGGCCCTGGCGCAGGCTGGCCGTGGTCCAGGCGCCGATCACGGGGTCGGACCCATTGGTGAGGCAGCTGGCCGCCACCTCCATCGCGAGGGTGGTGATGTTCTTGCCGGCCAGGTCGTCGGTGCCGCCGGCGGTGGCCAGCGGGTTGTAGTTGATCAGGTCGAAGGTGCGGCCCAGGCTCACGACGAAGGGATCCTTGCGCTGGCCCACGAACACCTTGGCCGGTGTGTTGCAGCCGGGGATGTTGACCGTGTGCACGTGCTGGCCGGCGTAGCTCTCGTAGGCCGCGAGGGAGCCGAAGGTCTTGGTGCCGATGAAGTCCACCGGCTTGTCGAACTCGGTCGCGCCGCCGCTGGTGGCCGCGACGGCCGCGCGCTGGCCGCTGCGCCGGTCGCCGCGCACCACGTCGATGCTGTAGGTCTCGCGCAGGTTCAGCGTGGCCGGATTCACGCCCGAGATCGGGCCGGCCTGGATGAGGGGGATCGACACCTGCTGGCCGCCGACGTTCAGCGCGATGTCCTTCAGGGTGTTCCTGAAGCGGAACTGGAAGCTCAGGTCCTCGCGCGCGTCGCCGTTGTTGTCGATGTGGATCTCGTACAGGGCGTTGGGGTCGAGCGAGAAGTAGTTCGGGCCGCCGTAGGGGTCCTGCAGCGGCACGTAGTTGGCGATCAGGGTCACGAAGGCCTCGCGGCCCGGCTCGTAGCTCCTGAACATGTAGAAGTCGGTGGCGTCCACCTTGGGCACCGTCGTGATGAACGGCGCTTCGCGGTGGCTCGAGGCCTGGGCAGGCAGGCCCAGCATGGCGCAGGTCGCAGCCGCGGCCAGGGCCAGAAGAGGACGGGAGGGTTGCACGGTGCACTCCTAACGGTGGAAGGAGTGGGGATCTACGCGGCCTGCGGCGCGGCGGATGCACGGCTGCATCCTGGTGGAAACCCTTGATCAGCCGGTGGCGTAGGCGTCCCAGCCCGTCTTCAGGATCAGCGCGCCCACCACCACGATGAAGAAGACGCGCACGAAGCCGGCGCCGTGCTTGAGCGCCAGGCGCGTGCCCAGCAGGCTGCCCACGACGTTGGCGACGGCCATCACCAGGGCGTAATGCCACCAGACGTGGCCCTTCCAGGCGAACAGCGCCAGGGCGGAGAGGTTGGTGGCCGTGTTCAGCAGCTTGGCGCTGGCCGAGGCGTGCAGGAAGTCGTAGCCCAGCACCCGCACGAACAGGAAAACGAAGAAGCTGCCGGTGCCTGGGCCGAAGAAGCCGTCGTAGAAGCCGATGACCAGGCCGATCAGCGAGGCGAGCAGGGCTTCGGTGCGCCCGTGGTGGTGGCGGGTGTGGTCACGGCCCAGGTCCTTCTTCGCCAGGGTGTAGAGGAAGACGGCCCCCAGGATGAAGGGCAGGGCCTGGCGCAGGCCCTCGGCGGACACCTGCGTGACGGCCCAGGCCCCCAGGAAGCCGCCGGCCAGCGCCGCCACGGCGGCCGGCAGCAGGGCCGACCAGGGCAGGGTCACGCGCCGGCTGTACTGCAGCGTGGCCCAGGCCGTGCCCCAGACCGAGGCCCCCTTGTTGGTGCCAAAGAGCGTGGCCGGGGCCGCCCCGGGAAAGAGCCCGAACAGGGCGGGCACCAGAATGAGGCCGCCGCCGCCAACGATGGCGTCCACAAAGCCGGCCAGCAGCGAGGCCAGCATGACGACGACGAATTCGAGCATGGATGGCGTGGGCGAGCCCCAAAACAAAGGGCGCCGGCTTGTGGCCGGCGCCCTCGAATTGTGACATTTCTTGTGCGCGTCACAGAGTTTCTTCGTCTTCTCTGTGTCTCCTCAGTCCCCCGCCGTGCGCAGGGTCCGTCAGACGGAGCCTGCAGCGAGTGCCCAGACTTTAGGGAAAGCCCACCCACGGTGCACTAGGGGTTTACCTGCACAAATTTGGAGCAATCCTGACCCCGGGAGAACCCCTCCCCTTGGATGAAGGGGTGCGAAAGCCGCCCAAACGGCGGCAAAAGTCACAGCGCCAGCGACAATCCCGAATACGAACGGCCGTGCACTTCTGTGACACTTTGATACATGGGACGCCATCCCGCGCCGTCCCGGTGCATCGACGCTCGAAATTGGAGGCCCCGCATGACGAAGATCCATCCCACCCGCCGCCAGCTGGTCCTGGGCACGGCTGCCGCCGTGGGCAGCGCATGGGCAGGCCCCCTGAGGGCCCAGGAGGGAGACATCCTGATCGGTCAGAGCGCGCCGCAGACGGGACCGGTGGCGGTTGCCTTCCAGGGCCCGCTCGCCGGCGAGAAGCTGGCGATCGAGGAGGCCAACCGCAAAGGCGGCATCAACGGACGGCGCCTGCGCCTGGTGCTGCTGGACGACGCCTATGACACTCAGCGCACGGTGGAGAACGTGCGCCAGCTCGTCGAGCAGGAGAAGGTCGTGGCCCTGACCGGTCTGGGCAGCACCGCCGGGGTGGCGGCCATCCTGCCCTACATCGCCGAAAAACGCATGCCGCTGGTGGGCGTTTACACCGGCGCTCACGTGCTGCGGCTGCGCCCCCACCCCACGATGTTCACCACCCAGGGCAGCTTCAAGGACGAGATCGAGCACCAGCTGCGCACGCTGGTCACGCTCAAGATGGACAAGATCGGCGTGGCCTTCCAGGACAACGAGTTCGGCAAGCTGATGATGCCGGTCGTGGAAGCAGCCGCCAAGCAGTTGGGCGCCACGCTCGTGGCCTCGGCCCCGCTGGCGGTAGACGGCAGCACCTCGGCCCAGGCGGTGGGCGTCATTGCCCAGGCCCGCCCCATGGCGGTGCTGCTCATTGCCGTCGGACCGTCCGTGGTCGGTTTCGTGAAGGCGGCCAAGGCGGGCCTGAACGTGCCGATCTACACCTTGTCGGTGGCAGCCAGTGCCGTGCCCGCCCTGGGGGCCGATGCCCGCGGCCTGGCCATGACCCAGATCGTGCCCTTCCCCTGGCGTCAGGTGCACCCCATGGCGCGCGACTTCAACCGCGAGGCTGCGGCGGCCGATGTGCCGGTGAGCTACAGCAGTTATGGCGGCTACCTCGCGGCGCGCTTCCTGATCGAGGTGCTGCGTCGCACCGCGTCCAACATCACCGCCGACAACATCATCCGCACCACCCAGGGCATCCGCAATTTCGACCTGGGGGGCACGCAGCTCAACTTCAGCCCCACCAACCACCACGGCACCAACTGGGCCGAAATCACCATCGTCGGTCCCGATGGCCGTTTCATGCGGTGATCTCTTACAGTGGGTGGCTCTTGCCACCCTTGTCGGAGTCCCGCATGCTGCCTGTCCTGTCCCTCAAGCCCGCCCGTCGCCTGGTGCTGGCGGCCCTGTCCGTGGCCGCGCTGGCGGTCGCTGGCCTCGCCCACGCCCAGTCGCAGCCCCCGATCAAGCTGCTGGTGGGATTCCCCGCCGGCGGAGGCACCGATGCCATCGCCCGCACCCTGGCCGAGCGGCTGAAGGAGCACCTGGGCGGCCGCCAGGTGCTGGTCGAGAACAAGCCCGGCGCGGGCGGCCAGATCGCCGCGCAGACGCTCAAGGCCGCACCGGCCGACGGCAGCACCTTCTTCATCTCGCACGACCACACCATCACCATCCTGCCCATGGTGGTGAAGAACCCCGGCTACGACTCGGCGCGCGACTTCGTGCCGGTGGCCGGCTTCGCCACCTTCGTGAACGCCTTTGCGGTCTCGGCCGGCACGCCGGCCAAGAACGTGGACGAGTACGTCGCCTGGGTGAAGTCGCAGGGCCAGGGCAAGGCCACCATCGGCGTGCCTGCACCGGCATCCACGCCGGAGTTCCTGGTGAAGGTGATGGGCGAGCGCTACAAGCTCGACCTCGTGCCCGTGCCCTACCGCGGCAGCGCGCCGATGATCGGCGACATGCTCGGCAACCAGATTGCCGCGGGCACGGGCTCGGTGCCCGACTTCATCGAGCACCACAAGGCCGGCAAGCTGCGTGTGGTGGCCGTGCTGGGCGGCCAGCGCCAGGCCGTGCTGCCCGACGTGCCCACCTTCTCGGAGCTCGGCCTCAAGGGCCTGGAAGACCTGCCCTACTACGGCATCTTCGCGCCGGCGGGCACGCCCCAGCCGGCACTCGACCAGTTCGCCCAGGCCCTGGCCAAGGTGATCGCCGAGCCCGAGGTGAAGCAGCGCCTCACCGGCTGGGGCCTGGACGTGGGCTTCATGACCGGGCCGCAACTGGCCCAGCGCGAGGCGGCCTACCGCCAGGTCTGGGCCGAGATCATCCGCAAGACGGGCTTCCAGCCACAGTGAGCGCCGAGGGCGCGCCGGGATGACGTGCATGTGACCTCCAACGCCCCGTGAAGGCGGGGGTGACAGGCGCTGCGGGCCGCGGTCCAATGCGGCTTCTCCCTGGTATCGTCCATCCATGCAGATCCAGCCCGTCATCCTGTGCGGCGGAGCGGGCACCCGCCTGTGGCCCGCCTCGCGTGAACACCACCCCAAGCAGCTCCTGGCCCTGGTGGACCAGGACACCTTGCTCCAGGCGACGGCCCGGCGGCTGGACGGACTGACGGGATTCAGCAGCCTGCCGCCGCTGGTGGTGGCCAACGAGGAATACCGGTTTGTCATTGCCGAGCAGCTCCGGCAGATCGGGCACGCCTCGCGCATCGTGCTCGAGCCGATGGGCCGCAACACGGCGCCGGCCCTGACCCTGGCCGCTCTGGCCGCCACCGCCGATGCGAGCGACCCGCTCCTGCTGGTGATGCCGTCCGACCACGTGGTGCGCGACCTCGCCGCCTTCGGGCGGGCCGTCACCGAGGGCGCGGTGCACGCCGCGCAGGGCGCGTTCGTGACCTTCGGCATCATGCCCGACCGCCCGGAGACCGGGTATGGCTACATCCGCGCCGGGGGCCGATGCACGAACGGTGGGGCCGCCTGTCACATCCAGGCCTTCGTCGAGAAGCCGGATGCCGCGACGGCCGCGGCCTATGTGGCCAGTGGCGAATACTTCTGGAATGCCGGCATCTTCCTGCTGAGGGCCTCCGCCTGGCTGGGGGCCATGCGCCGGCTGCACCCGACCATCGTGGCGGCCTGCGAGAAGGCGCTGGCGGCCGCGCGTCCCGACCACGACTTCCTGCGCGTGGACGGCGCCGCGTTCGCGGCCTGCCCGTCCGATTCCATCGACTATGCCGTGATGGAGAAGCTGGCCGACCACCCCGACCTGGGCGCTGGCGTGGTCGTGCCGATGAGCTGCGGCTGGTCGGACGTCGGGGCCTGGGATGCGCTGTGGTCGGTGGCCGACAAGGACGATGCCGGCAATGTCGTTCGAGGCAAGGCCTTGCTGGAAGACACCCGCAACAGCCTCGTGATGGCGGGCTCGCGCCTGGTCGCGGCCGTGGGGCTGGACAATATCGTCGTGGTCGAAACCCCGGACGCCGTGCTCGTGGCGGACAAGCACCACACCCAGTCCGTCAAGAAAATCGTCGAGCGCCTGCGCCGTGACGGCGAACAGCAGGCCCTGCAGCACCGCAAGGTCTATCGCCCCTGGGGCTGGTATGACGCGATCGACGGTGGCGAACGCTTCCAGGTCAAGCGCATCGTCGTCAAGCCCGGCGCCCAGCTCAGCCTGCAGATGCACCACCACCGGGCCGAACACTGGATCGTCGTGCGGGGCACCGCCGAGGTCACCTGCGAGGACCGCACCTTCCTGCTGTGCGAGAACCAGTCCACCTACATTCCCCTGGGCCAGCGTCACCGGCTGGCCAACCCCGGCAAGGTGCCGCTGGAGATGATCGAAGTGCAGTCGGGCACCTATCTTGGTGAAGACGACATCGTGCGCTTCGAAGACAGCTACGGCCGGTAGCCGCCCCTTCCTTACCTGACAGACTTTCCGACCCCATGAAAACAGCCATCGTGACCGGCGTGACCGGACAGGACGGAGCCTACCTGGCCGAACTGCTGCTGGGCAAAGGCTACCGTGTGTACGGCACCTACCGCCGCACCAGCTCGGTGAACTTCTGGCGCATGGAGGAGCTCGGCATTGCCGCCCACCCCCAGCTGCAGCTCGTCGAGTACGACCTCACCGACCTGTCGTCCAGCATCCGGCTGCTCGAGCGCAGCGAAGCCACCGAGGTCTACAACCTCGCAGCCCAGAGTTTCGTGGGCGTGTCCTTCGACCAGCCGCTCACCACCGGCGAGATCACCGGCCTGGGCGCCGTGCACCTGCTGGAAGCCATTCGCACCGTCAACCCGCGCGTGCGCTTCTACCAGGCCAGCACCTCCGAGATGTTCGGCAAGGTCCAGGCCGTCCCGCAGGTCGAAGACACGCCCTTCTACCCCCGCAGCCCCTACGGCGTGGCCAAGCTCTATGCGCACTGGATGACGGTGAACTACCGCGAGAGCTATGACATCTTCGGCGCCAGCGGCATCCTCTTCAACCATGAATCGCCGCTGCGCGGGCGCGAGTTCGTCACGCGCAAGATCACCGACAGCATGGCCAAGATCCGGCTGGGCCAGCTCGATGTGCTGGAGCTGGGCAACCTCGACGCCAAGCGCGACTGGGGCTATGCCAAGGAGTACGTGGAAGGCATGTGGCGCATGCTGCAGGCCGACAAGCCCGACACGTATGTGCTGGCCACCAACCGCACCGAGACGGTTCGCGACTTCGTGTCGATGGCGGCCAAGGCGGCGGGCTTTGATCTGGCCTTCGAAGGCCAGGCCGAGAACGAGGTGGGCATCGACCGGGCCACGGGCAAGATCCTGGTGCGCGTGAACCCGAAGTTCTACCGACCGGCCGAAGTGGAGCTGCTCATCGGCAACCCGGCCAAGGCGAAGAAGGAACTGGGGTGGGAGGCGCACACCACCCTCGAGGCCCTGTGCCAGATGATGGTGGAGGCCGACCTGCGCCGCAATCGGGACGGTCGTTCCTTCTGATGCGAACGGCCTTTGTCACCGGGGTGGCCGGATTCACCGGCCGCCATCTCGCCCTGGCCCTGCAGGCCCGGGGCTACCGGGTGTGCGGTCTGGTGCAGGATGCAGCAGCGGCGAACGCCTTGCCCGGTGTGGACAGGCTGTGCGAGGGCGATCTCCTCGATGCCGGACGGTTGTCATCGCTGCTGGGCGAAGAGCGCCCCGAGGTTGTGGTCCACCTGGCGGCCGTGTCCTTCGTGGCCCACGGGGACGTCGAGGCGATCTATCGCACCAACCTGATCGGCACCCGATGCCTGCTCGATGCGCTGGCCCGGCGCGGGTCGGTCCGTCATGTGCTGCTGGCCAGCAGTGCCAACGTCTATGGCAATGCCGTCGAGGGGATGCTGGACGAAAGCTCGCCGCCGGCACCCGCGAACGACTATGCCGTCAGCAAGCTGGCCATGGAGCACATGGCGCGGTTGTGGATGCACCGGCTGCCGATCACGCTGGTGCGGCCCTTCAACTACACGGGCGTGGGACAGGCCGCGCACTTCCTGGTGCCCAAGATCGTCGGCCATTTCGCGCGCCGCGCCCCGGTGCTCGAACTGGGCAATCTCGAGGTCGAACGCGACTTCTCCGACGTGCGCACGGTGGTCGAGGCCTATGTGCGCCTGCTCGAACAACCCGCCGGTGGCCAGATCTACAACGTGTGCTCCGGACAGGGGCACAGCCTCATGGACATCCTGAGCCTGCTGGAGCGCCAGTGTGGCTTCCGCCCCGAGGTGCAGGTCAACCCGGCCTTCGTGAGACCCAACGAGGTGCGCCGCCTGGTGGGGAATCCGGCCCGTCTGCTGGCCGCCGTGGGGCCCTTGCCGACGGTGCCGCTGACCCAGACCCTGGCGTGGATGCTCAACGCCGAGCAGGCCGCTGCGCCGCACATGGCATGACGACCCCGACGCCTGGCGCTGACCTGTCACAGCTCGACCGGCGCGTCGTGTGCCTGCTCGGTCTGCCCTTCGATGTGCTGACCCTGTCCGAAACGCTCGAGCGGGTGAACCAGGCCATCGTGCACCGGCGGCCCTGCTGGCTGTCCACACCCAATCTCAACTTCCTGATCGCGGCCCGTCAGGACGCCGAGTTCCGACGCACGGTGCTGCACAGCGAACTGAGCGTGGCCGACGGCATGCCCATCGTCTGGCTCGCCCGCCTGCTGGGCCTGCCGCTGCGCGAACGCGTGGCCGGCTCCGACGTGTTCGAGGCCTTGCACCATGGCAATGCAGCCCGACCGGTGCGCGCCTATTTCTTCGGCGGGCCCGACGGCGCGGCCGAGGCGGCCAGCCGGCGCATCAACGCGCTGGGCGGCGGCCTGCGCTGCGTGGGCTTCGATTCGCCGGGCTTCGGATCGCTGGACAGCATGAGCACCGACGAGGTCCTGCAGCGCATCAACGCGGCCCAGCCGGACTTCATTGTCGTGTCGCTGGGGGCCAAGAAGGGCCAGGCCTGGATCGAGCGCAACCGGGGCCGCCTGACGGCACCCGTGATCGGGCCGCTGGGCGCCGTGGTCAACTTCGAGGCCGGCACGGTGCGCCGCGCACCGCCGCTGTGGCGCCGTCTCGGCCTCGAGTGGCTGTGGCGCATCGTGCAGGAGCCGGCGCTGTGGCGCCGATATGCCGCAGATGCACGCGCGCTGCTGCCCATGCTCTGGGGCAGCGTCCTGCCGCTCTGGTGGGCTCGTCTCTGGCGCAACCGGCATGAAAGCCGGCTCGATGCGCATCTCGAAACCCACCTCGAGGGCGATGTGACCCTGCGCCTGAGGGGGGTGTGCACGACGGCCACCGTGCCAGCGCTGCGCCAGGCGTGCAAGGATGCGCTGGCTCTGTCGCGCGGCCTGAGCCTGGACCTGCAGGGTGTCGAAGAACTCGACGCCGAGGCGATGGGCCTGCTGCTCCTAGCACAGGCTCACCAGCAGCGGCTGGGCCGGCGCTGTGTGGTGCGCGCGGCCAGCCTCATCGTGCGTCGGCGGCTGGTGCAGCATGGCTGCACCGACCTGCTCGAGGGTTCGGGCCCCTGAACCGGGTGGTGCGAGAATTGGGACCCCTGACATGAGGGTGGCGGGCGGTTGGCCGGATCCTGCAGGCCCCCCACAATACGGGCACTCGGTGCACCGGCGGTCCGGTGCATGCCTGTCTGTTTCGCTTTGGACTTCACCATGATCCTCGTCACCGGCGGCGCCGGCTTCATCGGCAGCAATTTCGTGCTCGACTGGCTCCAGCAGAGCGACGAGCCCGTGCTCACCCTGGACGCCCTCACCTATGCGGGCAATGTCCACAACCTCGACCGCCTGCGTGGCGACCCGCGGCACACCTTCGTGCACGGCGACATCTGCGACCGCGCCCTGATCGACCGGTTGCTGGCCACGCACCGGCCCCGCGCCATCGTGCACTTCGCCGCCGAAAGCCATGTGGACCGCTCCATCCACGGCCCGGGGGCCTTCATCCGCACCAATGTGGAAGGCACCTTCACGCTGCTGGAGGCCGCACGCGCCCACTGGCAGGCCCTGCCGGCCGACGAGAAGGCTGCGTTCCGCTTCCACCATGTGTCCACCGATGAGGTCTACGGATCGCTCAGCGCCGATGCACCGGCCTTCACCGAGACCCACCCCTACGAGCCCAACAGCCCCTATTCGGCCAGCAAGGCGGCCAGCGACCACCTCGTGCGCGCCTGGTTCCACACCTACGGCCTGCCGGTGCTCACCACCAACTGCTCGAACAACTACGGCCCCTACCACTTCCCCGAGAAGCTCATCCCGCTGATGATCGTCAACGCCCTGGCCGGCAAGCCGCTGCCGGTGTATGGCGACGGCCTCAACGTGCGCGACTGGCTCTATGTGACCGACCACTGCAGCGCCATCCGCGCCGTGCTGGCGCGCGGGCGCGTGGGCGAGACCTACAACGTGGGCGGCTGGAACGAGATGCCCAACATCGAGATCGTGCGCACCGTGTGCGCCCTGCTCGACGAGCTGAAGCCCGACCCCGCCGGCTCCTACAGCCGCCTGATCACCTTCGTGAAGGACCGCCCCGGCCACGACCGTCGCTATGCGATCGACGCACGCAAGATCGAGCGCGAGCTCGGCTGGCGTCCGGCCGACACCTTCGCCACCGGCATCCGCAAGACGGTGCAGTGGTACCTCGACCACCCCGAGTGGGTCGCCCAGGTGCAAAGCGGGTCCTACCGCGACTGGATCGCCACGCAGTACCAACCCGCGGACGCGAAGGCCGCATGAAGATCCTGCTGCTGGGCAAGAACGGCCAGGTCGGCTGGGAACTGCAGCGCGCCCTGGCGCCCCTGGGCGAGGTGGTGGCGCTGGACCGGCGCGGCCACGACACGCTGTGCGGCGACCTCGCGCAACTCGATGGCTTGGCTGCCACCGTGCACGCGGTGCGCCCCGACGTGATCGTCAATGCCGCGGCCCACACGGCGGTGGATCGTGCCGAGAGCGAGCCCGCGCTGGCCACCCTGCTCAATGCCACTGCGCCCGGTGTGCTGGCCCGCGAGGCCGCGGCCCTGGGCGCCTGGCTGGTGCATTACAGCACCGACTATGTCTTCGACGGCAGTGGCCACCAGGCGCGGCGGGAAGACGACCCGACGGCCCCGCTGAGCGTCTACGGCCGCAGCAAGCTCGAAGGCGAGCAGCTCATCGTCCAGAGTGGCTGCCGTCACCTGATCTTCCGCACGAGCTGGGTCTATGCCGCGCGCGGCGGCAACTTTGCGAAGACCATGCTGCGCCTGGCCGGTGAGCGCGACCGCCTGACGGTGGTGAACGACCAGATCGGCGCGCCCACCGGGGCCGAGCTGATCGCCGACGTGACCGCCCAGGCCTTGCGCTCCGCCCAGGCCCGGCCCGAGCTGTCGGGGCTGTACCACCTCGTAGCGGCCGGCGAAACGAGCTGGTTCGACTACGCCCGCCATGTCATCGAATGGGCGCGCGCGCACGGGCACGCCGTCCGTGTGGCGCCGCAGGCCATCGAGCCCGTCCCCACCACGGCGTTTCCCACCCCGGCACGCCGGCCCTTGAACTCCCGCCTCGACACCACCCGCCTGCGCGAGGCCTTCGGCCTGCACCTGCCGCCCTGGCAGCACGGGGTGGAGCGCATGCTTGCTGAAATCCTTCCCTAGACAATATGAAACACCTTCACTTCACCGCACCGACCCGGGCCGCCGCGCCGGGCCGCCCCAAGCAAGGCCCGGCCCCCCTCGGGGGGGTGGCGGCCGGTACGGACGGCGGGGGGCTGTCATGACCCGCAAAGGCATCATCCTTGCCGGAGGCTCCGGCACCCGGCTGCATCCGGTGACACTGGCTGTGAGCAAGCAGCTGCTGCCGGTGTATGACAAGCCCATGATCTACTACCCGCTGTCGGCCCTGATGCTGGCGGGCATCCGCGAGATCCTCATCATCTCCACGCCGCAGGACACGCCGCGCTTCCAGCAGCTGCTGGGCGATGGCAGCGCCTGGGGCCTGTCGCTGCAGTACGCGGTGCAGCCCAGCCCGGACGGCCTGGCCCAGGCCTTCCTGATCGGTGAACGTTTCCTGGACGGCGCGCCCAGCGCGCTGGTGCTGGGCGACAACATCTTCTACGGCCACGACCTGGCGTCGCGCCTGAAGGCCGCGATGGGCCGGGGCGACGGCGCCACGGTCTTTGCCTACCCGGTGCATGACCCCGAGCGCTATGGCGTCGTTGAGTTCGACGCCAGCGGTCGGGCCATCAGCCTGGAAGAAAAGCCGAAGCAGCCCAAGAGCCGCTATGCGGTCACGGGCCTGTACTTCTATGACGCCCAGGTGGTGGAACGGGCGCGTGCGCTCAAGCCCAGCCCGCGTGGCGAGCTCGAGATCACCGACCTCAACCGCGTGTACCTCGACGCCGGTGAGCTGGACGTGCAGGTGCTGGGCCGTGGCGATGCCTGGCTCGACACCGGCACGCACGACTCCCTGATCGAGGCCAGCCAGTTCATCCAGACCCTGGAAAAGCGCCAGGGCCTCAAGATCTGCTGCCCCGAAGAGATCGCCTGGCGCCAGGGCTGGATCAGTGCGGAGCAGCTCGCCGGCCTGGCCGCGCCGCTGGCCAAGAGCGGCTATGGCCAGTATCTTCAGCAGGTGCTCACCGAAAAGGTGTTCTGATGAAGGTCACCCCCACCCGATTGCCGGAAGTCCTGATCTTCGAGCCGCGCGTCTTCGGTGACGAGCGCGGCTTCTTCCTGGAAAGCTTCCGCCAGAACGTCTTCGACGAAGCCGTTGGCACCCACTTCGACTTCGTGCAGGACAACCATTCGCGCTCCAGCCGCGGGGTGCTGCGCGGGCTGCACTACCAGCTCGACCCGACCGCCCAGGGCAAGCTCGTGCGCGTCACGCAAGGCCGCGTGCTCGACGTGGCGGTGGACGTGCGCCGCTCCAGCCCGCGCTTCGGCCAGTGGGTGGGCGTGGAGCTCAGCGGCGAGAACCACCGCCAGCTCTGGGTGCCGCCGGGCTTTGCGCACGGCTTCCTGGTGCTCAGCGACAGCGCCGACTTCCTCTACAAGACCACGAACTACTACGCGCCGCAGGCCGAGCGCTGCATCCGCTGGGACGACCCGGCCATCGGCATCGACTGGCCCGACGCGGGCGTGGCGCCGCAGGTGTCGGCCAAGGACGCCCAGGGCGCGAGCCTGGCGCAGGCGGAGGTCTTCGCCTGAGCGAAGGCACGACGGGGAGGGTAAGCTCGCGCCCATGCTGCGCATCATCTCCTCCAACCTCAACGGCATCCGCTCGGCGGCGAACAAGGGCTATTTCGACTGGCTGGCCCAGCAGCAGGCAGACTTCGCCTGCCTGCAGGAACTCAAGGCCCAGGACGGCGACCTGACCGACGCCATGCGCACTCCGCACGGCCTGCAGGGCTGGTTCCACTGTGCCGAGAAGAAGGGCTATTCCGGCGTGGGCCTGTACAGCCGCCATGCGCCCAGCGACGTGAAGATCGGCTTCGGCAGCACCGAATTCGATGCCGAAGGCCGCTACGTCGAAGCCCGCTTCGACACGCCCTCGCGCAAGTTCTCGGTCATCAGCTGCTACTTCCCCAGCGGCTCCAGCTCGGAAGAGCGGCAGCAGGCCAAGTTCCGCTTCCTCGACGAATTCTTCCCCCACCTGCAGGGCCTGAAGGCCGAGCGCGAGTTCGTGCTGTGCGGCGACGTGAACATCGCGCACAAGGAAATCGACCTCAAGAACTGGAAGAGCAACCAGAAGAACAGCGGCTTCCTGCCCGAGGAGCGCGCCTGGTTCACGCGTTTGGTCGAGGACATCGGCCTGGTGGATGTGTACCGCCGCCTGCACCCCGACACCACCGGCGAGGCCTACACCTGGTGGAGCAACCGCGGCCAGGCCTGGGCCAACAACGTGGGGTGGCGCATCGACTACCACGTCGCCAGCCCCGCCGTGGCCGCCACTGCACGAGCGGCCAGCGTCTACAAGGCGCAGCGCTTCTCCGACCACGCGCCGCTCACGATCGAGTACGACCTCACGCTCTGAGCATGACGTCGAGCCCACGCAAAGAGGGGGGGCATCGGCCCTTCCCATGTGACGGGGCTGGGGAATAATGGGTCCTCAGCCAATCATGGAAGTCGTGAACCCACCCCGCCGGGCCGCCGCCCCCAGTTTCTCCTCGGTCGAGTTCCGACAGGCACTCGGCAGCTTTGCGACGGGAGTGACCATCGTCACGGCCCGGGCCACCGACGGGCGGCTCATCGGGCTCACGGCCAATTCCTTCAATTCCGTCTCGCTCAACCCGCCGCTGGTGCTGTGGAGCCTGTCACGCCTGGCGGGCTCGATGCCGGCCTTCGAACGGGGTTCGCACTACGCCATTCACATCCTCGCGGCCGACCAGATGGCCCTGGCCGAGCGCTTCGCCGCCAAGGGCGTGGACCGGTTTGCCGGACTGTCCTGGCGCGAAGGTGCGGGCGGGGCGCCGTTGCTCGATGGCGCGGCCGCGGTGTTCGAGTGCTTCAACCGCAGCCGCTACGAAGAGGGTGACCATGTCATCTTCGTCGGGGAGGTGGAACGGTGCGAGCAGCGCCCCGGCGCCTTGCCGCTGATCTTCCACGGCGGACGCTACTTCACCGAGTTGCCGCTCTGAGCCGGCCGCCGGGCTTGAACTCGGCCCTGGCAACGCCATCTCCGGGGCAGACCCTCGGAGCCTGCCATGCTGATCGCCTGCCCCCATTGCCAGACCCTCAACCGTGTGCCCGACGAGCGCCTGGCCGATGGGCCGGTGTGCGGCCAGTGCAAGCGCAGCCTGACCCCCGATGAGCCGGTCGTGCTGACCGACGCCAACTTCGATGCGGTGGTCTCACGCACCGAGCTGCCCGTGGTGGTGGACTTCTGGGCGCCGTGGTGCGGGCCGTGCCGGATGATGGCGCCGCAGTTCGAGCAGGCCGCACGTGAGCTGGGGGGCCGCGTGCTCTTCGCCAAGGTCAACAGTGACGACAACCCCAAGACCTCGGTGCGCCACCGCATCCGCAGCATCCCGACGATGGTGCTGCTGCAAGGGGGCCAGGAACAACGGCGGGTGTCTGGCGCGATGGGCGCGCGCGAGCTGGTGCGCTGGCTGCAGGCCGGGTGACCCTCGCCTCGGCGCCGCCTGAGCACGGCGCCCCGGAAGGCGGCACAATCATCGGATGATTGAACGCCGCGCCCACCTGGACTCCCGTGCCGTCACCCTGTTGCTGGGCTGCTGCCTGCTCTGGGGCCTGCAGCAGATCGTCGTCAAGGCCACGCTGCCGCTGATGCCGCCCATCGCGCAGGCGGCGCTGCGCTCGGGCGTGGCGGCGCTGCTGGTATGGGCCTGGGCTTCATGGCGCGGCATCCCCCTCTTCTCGCGGGACGGAACGGCCTGGCCAGGGCTGCTGGCCGGGGCGCTCTTCGCGGCCGAGTTCGTCTGCATCTACATCGGCCTGGGCCACACGGCGGCCTCGCGGCTGGTGGTGCTGCTCTACCTGTCGCCCTTCGTGGTGGCGGCCGGCATGCCCTTCATCAGCGCCTCCGAGCGCTTGTCGCCGCGCCAGATGATGGGTCTGGGGCTGGGCTTCCTGGCCGTGGTGCTGGCGTTCAGCGAAGGGTTCAGCGGTGCGGCCGCGCCGGCCGGGTCCACGCAATGGCTGGGCGACGCCCTGGCGGTGCTGGCCGCGCTGCTGTGGGGCGCCACCACCCTGGCCATCCGTGCCACGCGCCTGAGCACGGCGTCGCCGGAGAAGACGCTGTTCTATCAGCTCGCCGTGTCGGGCGTGGTGTTGACGGTGCTGTCGCCCCTCACCGGGGAGTCGTGGACCTTCGACTGGACGGCGACCCTGTGGGCCTCGATGTTCTTCCAGGCGGTGGTCGTGGCGTTTGCCAGCTACCTGGTGTGGTTCTGGATGATCCGCCACTACCCGGCCACGCGGCTGGCGTCCTTCACCTTCCTCACACCGCTGTTCGGTCTGCTGATGGGTTGGTTGCTGCTGGGCGAGGCGATCACCTTGCGTCTTGCGCTGGCCTTGTGCGGCGTCGCGGTGGGGATCTGGCTGGTGAACCGGCGCTGAGGGGCTTGACGCGCGTCAATTTCGCGTGGTGCGCGCGCGTCATCCGAGGAAAGCACTCGACATCGGGCCCAGGATGCGGTGGCTCGCAGCTACGCTAGTCGGATCCATCGCATGCGTCCGGGCGGCGTCCCAGCCCGGCGCGTGGGCCTGTCGTCTCAGCCCTCCTCATGATGTCACCCCCGCCTCGCCCGGCGCCCGCACCGCCTCCGTCCCTGTCGCTGGAGGATCTGGCCAAGTTCCAGCTTGTGGTCGAGAACACCAGCAACATGGTGGTGGTGACCAATCAGGCCAAGGAGATCGAGTGGGTCAATCGGGCCTACACGAAGGTGACAGGATGGACCTTGGACGAGGTGCGGGGGCGCCGGCCCGGCAGCTATCTCCAAGGGCCGGGCACCGACATCCACACCGTGCGCCGCATCCGGGAGGCGCTCGCGCGGGGCGAACCCGTCACTGGCGTCGAACTGCTCAACTACACGAAGGACGGACGCGAGTTCTGGGTGTCGCTGAACATCCAGCCGGTGAGGGACGAGTCGGGGGAGATCCGCCACTTCGTGGCCATCGAATCGGACGTCACCGACCGCAAGCGCTATGAACAGGCCCTGCTGGAGCAGCGCCGCCTGCTGCAGCAGGCGTTGGACCTGGCCTGCATGGGCAGCTGGGAGATGGACCACGTGTCGCGCGCGGTGGTGTGGTCCGACGAGGTCTATCGGCTCTTCGGGGTGAGCCGCGGCAGTTTTGCCTGCCGCTATGAAGGCTTTCTGGACCTTGTCCACCCGGAGGATCGCGCCACCGTGAAGGAGGCCTTCGAGCACTCGCTGCGCGAGCGCGCCGTCTACCAGGTCGAGCATCGGGTGGTGTTGCCTTCCGGCGAGACCCGCTGGCTGCTCGAACGGGGGACGACGCAATTCGATGCACGCGGCCAGCCCCTGAAGACCTCGGGCTTCACGCAGGACATCACCGAGTCCAAACGCACGGAACAGCTCGAGCGCGACAAGCAGCGCCTGGAGCAGCTCAGCCGGGCCAAGACCGAGTTCCTGTCCTGCATGAGCCACGAACTGCGCACGCCGCTCAATGCCATCGTGGGCCTGTCGCAACTGCTTCAGGCGCGCGGCGGGCACAGCCTGCCACCGGAGGTGGCGCGCTACCCTGCGATGATCCTGCAGGCCAGCGAACACCTGCTGCAGCTCATCAACGACCTGCTTGACCTGTCGCTGATCGAATCCGGAGGGCTGGCGCTGGTGCGCGAACCCGTCGATCTGGGCGCACTCGTGCAGGACGTGGTGCAGATGATGCAACCGATCGCGCGGCACCATGAGGTCGCCATGCTCATGGGCGGTGGTGCTGGGCCATGTCCCAAGGCCTGGGGCGATCCGACGCGGGTGCGGCAATGCCTGATCAACCTGGTGTCCAACGGCATCAAGTACAACCGTCGGGGCGGGACCCTGCGCTTGGTGCTGCACACGCTCGGCGATGAGGTCTGCGTCGACGTGATCGACGAGGGCGAGGGGCTGGCCCCGGAGCAGCTCGAACGCCTCTTCCTGCCCTTCAGTCGCCTGGGCCGGGCGCCCGCGGCCGTGGAAGGCACCGGCCTGGGCCTGGCCTTGACGCGCTCCCTGGCCGAGCGCATGGGCGGATCGGTGTCGGTGCCGCACAGCCAGCCCGGCCAGGGCAGCATCTTCCGGCTGGCGCTGGCCGCGGTGCCGCCTGCGGGCATCCGCCAGGACCCACCCGAGGCACATCGCACCGTCGTGCGGGAGGACGAGACCTCCTGCGCTCGCGTGCTGTGCGTGGAGGACAACGAGGTGAACCGGGTGGTGTTCGAGGGGCTGTTTGCGCTGCGGCCGGGCCTGCGCGTGGACTACGCCATGACCGGGCGCGATGCCCTGGCTCTCGCGCGGGCGCGACAGCCCCAGTTGGTGGTTCTGGACATGCACCTGCCCGACATGAGCGGCACCGAAGTGTTCGAGGCGCTCCAGGCCGATCCCGCCACCCGCGGGATCCCGGTGCTGGCCTGCTCGGCCAGCGCCTACGCCGAGGACATCGAAGCCGCCCGGATCCAGGGTCTGGCCGGCTACATGACCAAGCCGGTGGACATGGTGGAGTTCCTGTCCACGCTGGACCGCCACCTCCCGCGTCTCGATGCGGCCTGAGCGCTGCCGCGCGGGCTAGCGGGCGCTGCGTTTGCGCTCGTACATGTCCCGATCGGCGCTTTGCAGCAGGCTGTCGCTGTCGCGGCCATCGTCGGGGTAGACGGCCAGGCCGACGGCGCCGCCCACGTCCAGCGTGACCTTCGGGCCCAGCCCCACGTCATCGGCCAGCGGCTCGCGCAGCAGGGCCTCGACATGGGCGCGCACCTGCTCGGCCACCTCGCGGTGGGCCACCTGTTCGACGAGGATCACGAACTCGTCGCCGGCGTAGCGGGACACGAGGTCGCCCTCGCGCATGCCCTGGCGCAGCCGGCGTCCCAGGGCCACCAGCACGCGGTCGCCCACGTCATGGCCGTGGCGGTCGTTGATGGCCTTGAAGCCGTTGAGATCGATGAAGAGCACGGCAAAGGGCAGCTGGTCCTCAGCCCGCCGATGGAAGGCCACGCGTTCGTCGAGCCGGCGCAACAGGGTTTCGCGGTTGACCAGGCCGGTGAGACGGTCCGTGCGCAGCTTGTGCTGCATCACGACGAAGCTGCGCGCGAGGTCGCCGATCTCGTCGCGCCGCCGGATGTGCAGCGGCACGTTGAGATCGCCTTCCCCGATGGCACGCGCCGCCTGCGACAGCCGGCGCAGGTCGCGCGCCACCCAGCTCAGGATCAACAGCCCCACCATCACCACCAGGGCAGCGGCGGCGCCGCCCAGCATCACGGTGCGCTTGACGTTGTCAGTGACGCCGTGCATGAAGTCGCTGTGCGGCACGGCCACCACGATGAACCAGTCCAGCCCGGCGCTGTCGGTCACGCGGGAAAAGGCGGCCTGCATCAACTGCCCATCCGGGGCCGCGAATTGCCGCGTGCGCGGCTGTGCATCGGCGCTGGCGTCGGCCAGCAAGGGACTCAGTTCGGCATACGTGGCCGCCAGCAAGGGGTTGCCGCTCTCGCGCGCAGCCAGGCGAGCGGCGGTGCCGGCGTCATCCTGCGTGATGTTGGGGGCGTTGGAGGCCGCGATGAGCTGGCCGTCGGGCTCGATGATGAAGGCGAAGCCGTTGGGCGTGAGGTCGAGGTTGCGCACGAAGTCGTTCAGGCCCTTGAGCGCCACGTCGGTGGCCACCACGCCCTCGATGCTGCCGTCCGGGTGCATCACGCGGCGCGCGCGTGTGGCCACCAGGCTCTGGGTGCGGAAGTCGATGTAGATCGACGTCCAGGTGTGGGTGGACGCATCGCGCCCCGCGAGGTACCAGGGCCGGGTGCGGGGTTCGAAGACCCGCTCTTCGAGCTGGGGCTCTCGCAGTTCACCGTGGATGCCGGTGAAGCGGTAGAGCGTGCGCGGCACCCCCGAGGTGAGCCGCAGCCGCAGCTGGGCCTCCTGCTCGTCGAAGCGCCACAGGCCGAAGAACTGGCCTTCGCGGTTGCCGTAATAGACGTAGTTGTTCGGATCGAGGTGCAAGGAGGTGGCGATCCAGAAGCGCGTGCGCAGCGCGTCGAATTCCTCCTCGACCGACCGGGGCGCGGCCATGCCGTTGGGGAAGGCGGCCTCCAGCACGGCGCCCGAGCCCACCACGTGGCGCTCCACGGCCTGGCCGATGCGGTGCACGGTTTCCAGCAGCAGGTGATCGGCCACGGTGTCCACGGCCTGGCGCCCCGCCTGGTAGGACAGGGCGCCGATGGCCACCGCCAGGGCGACGACCAGGCTCACGTAGGGGATCGTGAGCAACGCACGCAGGGACAGGGGAGCGCCGATTTTCATGCTGGAACCCGCGGTCCACCGTGACCGCCCGTGCGGCCGGTCGGCCACGGACTGCATTGTGACCCACAGGGGCGGGCGTGCCTCTCCCTAGAATGGGCGAATGACCGACACCCCCAAGCCGGCATCCGGCGAGCAGACGCTCACTCCCGTCTACAAGCGCAAGCTCTTCTGGGTGGCGCTGCTTTACTTCTCCGAGGGCCTGCCGCTCGGGGTCTTCTACGACATCTTCCCGGTGCATTTCCGCCAGCAAGGCGTGAGCCTGGCCGACATCGGTCTGCTCAGCCTGCTGGGCCTGGCCTGGACGGTGAAGTTCCTGTGGGCGCCCGCGGTGGACTGGGCGCGGCGCCACCGCTGGTGGATCGCCGGGGCCAACTTCGGCATGGCGGCGGTCATGGGCCTGTTCGCCAGCCAGGCCGGCTTCGGGCCCTGGGTGTGGGTGGCCATCGGTGTGTTCACGATGCTCTCGGCCACCAACGACATCGCCACCGACGGCTACACCATCGAGTTGCTCACCCGCAAGGAATACGGCCTGGCCAATGGCTTTCGCATCGGCTTCTACCGCGTGGGCATGCTGACGGCTGGCGTGCTGCTCATGGTGTCGGGCTGGTTCGGCTGGTCGATGGCCTACCTGCTGGGGGCGGGCGTTTTCCTGTGCAACGGCCTGATCGTGCTGCTGGCCCCCCGCGAGGGCCAGCGCCCGGGCACGCCGCCGGGCAGCGTGGCCACCGAGCTGCGGCTGCTGCGCGACCAGCCGTTGTGGGTGCTGGCCCTCGGCTTGGTGCTCCTCGGGCTGCTGTGGCCGGTGCTGGGTCCGCTCTCGCGCACACTGGGCTGGACGGACATCGCGGCCGTGGCCAACACCTGGTGGTTCCGCGGCGCCATCCCCGTGGGCCTGATGTTCACCGGGGCCGGTCTCATGGTGACGGCGGCAAAGGGGCCCCGCGCCGCCCTGATGCGCAACGGCCCCGTCTTTGGCGCCTGGGTGGAGCTGCTGTCGCGCCGGGGCATGATCGGCATCATCCTCTTCATCCTGCTGTTCAAGCTGGGCGATGCGGCCATGGGCTTCATGGTCAAGCCCTTCTGGGTGGACAGTGGCTTTTCGGCCGAGCAGATCGGCCTGGTCAGCGTGAATCTCGGCCTGGTGCTGTCCATCGCCGGGGGGCTGGCGGGGGGCTGGTACGTGGACCGTGCTGGCATCTTCAAGGGCCTGTGGGTGCTGGGCCTGTGGCAGGCGCTGTCCAACCTGGGCTATGCAGCCGCGGCCTGGTACGTGCCGCGCGTGCTGCCTGGGGCCGATGGCATCGTGCAGCCGGTTGATCTGCCGCTCGTGCATCAGGCGGCCGTGTACGCCGCCAGCGCCCTGGAGAGCTTCACCGGCGGCCTGGGCACTGGGGCCTTCCTGGCGTTCCTGATGGCCATCACCAGCCGCGCCAAGGCCACCACCGAGTATGCGATCCTCTCGTCCATCTTTGCCTTCAGCCGCGCCGTGGCCGGCTGGGCGGGCGGCATTGGCGCGCAGGAGATGGGCTATGCGGCCTATTTCTTCCTGACCTTCTGGCTGTCCTTCCCGGCCTACTTGCTGCTGCTTCGCGTGCGGGCGATGCTGGAACAACAGGAGCGCCAGGAGGTCTCATGACCATGGACACACTGCATCCTTCGCTGAACGAGCGCGCGCATTGCGCGTTGTGCCAGGCCATGGCCGCGGTGAATGCGTCGGCACCCGCGCGACTGGCGCCCGCCAACCCAGGACGTCGACTCTTCACCGGCGCGCTGCTGGCCTCGGGCCTGGGAGCCGCCGTGACAGCTCGGGCCCAGCAGAACCCCCCGCGTGAGGGCGTGGACGTGGGGCGTACCTCGGGCTTTGCACGCGTCGTGTCGGCCGAGCAGGTGGAGCAGGCCGCGGCCCAGCAATACCGCCAGATGATGCGCGAGGCCGAAGCCCAGAAGGCGCTTGGCGGGCCGCAGCATCCCCAGGTGGTGCGCCTGCGCTTCATCGCCGAGCGCATGATCCCGCATGCCCATCCCTGGAATGCGCGCTCGCGCCAATGGCAGTGGGAGGTCAACCTGATCGGCTCGAAGCAGATCAATGCCTTCTGCATGCCGGGCGGCAAGATCGCCTTCTACACCGGCATCCTGCAGCAGCTCAAGCTCACCGATGACGAGGTGGCGATGATCATGGGCCACGAGATGGCGCATGCGCTGCGGGAGCATGCGCGCGAGCGCATGGGCAAGACGGCCGCCACCCGCGTGGGCGCGAGCCTGCTGTCCAGCCTGCTCGGGCTGGGCGGTGCCGGTGACATGGTGCTGGGCATGGGGGCGCAGCTGCTCACCCTGAAGTTCAGCCGCGAGGACGAGAGCGAGGCCGATCTGGTGGGCCTGGACCTGGGCGCACGCACGGGCTACGACCCACGCGCCGGCGTGAGCCTGTGGAACAAGATGATGGAGGCCAGCAAGGGCGCGCCGCCGCAGTTCCTGTCCACGCACCCGGCCGGCACGGCGCGCATCCGAGAGATCGAGTCGGTGCTGCCGCGGGTGCTGCCGCTGTATGAACGGGCGCCCCGGCCGCCGCGGCGCTTCCAGCCGGCCTGAGCGACCTCAGGCCTCGTTGCTTTCGGTGTGGGCGGCGCGATGGGCTGTGAAGAGGTCCCAGGCGGCGATGAAGAGCGCCGCGATCAGCGGGCCGATCACGAAGCCGTTGATGCCAAAGACCGACATGCCGCCCAGCGTGGAGATCAACACCACGTAGTCGGGCAGCTTGGTGTCCTTGCCCACCAGGATGGGGCGCAGCAGGTTGTCCACCAGGCCGATCACGAAGATGCCGTAGGCCACCAGGACGATGCCCTGGGTGAAGGCGCCGGTGGCCAGGAAGTAGATCGCCACCGGGCCCCAGATCAGGCTCGCTCCCACGGCCGGCAGCAGTGACAGGAAGGCCATGAGCGTGGCCCACAGCACGGCGCCCTGGATGCCCAGGATCCAGAAGATCAGCCCGCCCAGGGCGCCCTGCGTGATGGCCACGACGACGTTGCCCTTGACCGTGGCGCGGATCACGGTGGTGAACTTGGCCAGCAGGTCGCGCTTGTGGACCTCGTCCAGCGGCAAGGCGTTGCGGATGCGGGCCGACAGGGCCTGGCCGTCGCGCAGCAGGAAGAACAGCAGGTAGAGCATGATGCCCAGGCTCACCACGAAATGCACCGTGTTCTGCCCGATCGCAATGGCCTGGGTGGCCACGAACTGGCTGATCTGCGAGGCCGCGGTGGCCAGCCGGGCCTGCACGGCGTCCACGTCGCCCAGACCGAAGCGTTCGAGCCACTCGTCGATCCAGGGCGGCATGACGCTGAGGATCTGCTGCAGGTAGTCGCCGAAGTTGAGGTCGCCCGAACGCAGCCGGGTCACCAGTGTGGTGGCCTCACGCACCAGCGAGGCCGTGATCAGCGCCACGGGCAGGATCACGATGAGCAGGCACACCGACAGCGTGGCCAGCGCGGCGAGGTTGTGTCGGCGTGGCATGCGCGCCAGCAGCCGGCGGTGCAGCGGCATGAAGAGCAGAGCCAGGATGGCGCCCCAGAACACGGCGCCGTAGAAGGGCCACAGGATGGCCAGGAAGGCCAGGCTCACGCCCAGCAGCAGGCCGAGGAAGATCTTGCGGTGCAGGTCGGCAGGGTTCATGGGGGTGGCGTCACACGGGCAGGTGCCCGCGATTGTGACGCCATCTTCCCTTGGACTTGCTAGGGGCTCAGTTGAAGCTGGCCAGCTGATCCTTGAAGCTGCCGTCCATCATCCGGTAGCGCAGCTGGATCGAGCGCCGGGAGATCCCGTCGGCCACGAGGGGCGGGAAGGTTTCGCCCGCGTCGCATCCGCTGCCGGCCGGGGCAGGTGCCTGGGTCGACGACGCACGCCGTGCTACCGGTACCATGCCGTTATTCACCGAGCGGCGCGTGGAGTCCATGGTGTACACACCGGCGGAGGTGATGGCTTCGGCCAGGGGGTTGGTCGCCCAGGCCACGGGCAGTGTCGATGAGGCAGCCGCCTGCGCAGACGTGGGATCCAGGTACGCCAAGGTGGTTCCTGACCACTCGACCCATTGCATCGAGGCGCCGGAAGGCGCCGGGTACACCGGGCTGAGGATCAGCTTCTCGTAGTCGTACCGGGGGGAGGCCTCGTCGCCGTAGAAGAAGGCGAAGCGATATGCTGCCATCGCCCGCAAGGCCGAGAAGTCGATGTAGCCCGTGCTGCCCACGGCGGCGCCGTAGTCCAGAGGATGGGCGTAGACGACGAATTGCGCGGCGTTGCCGTTGCCCTCGTTGGGGTTCGGACGGATCTGCGTGGCACCCGGCCCGGTGGTCCCCATCGTGCGTTGCACGCGGAAGAAGTTGCCCGTGTCGGCCGAGGCCAGCGGGCTGGGGGTGTCGTTGCCGTCCTTGGCGCGGATGTTCAGCCAGTTCTGCCGGGTGCACAGTGCGCTGTCGGGCGCGGTGAGCACGAGGCCGGCCGTGGGCAGGCCGGGACCTCGCACCACCACGGACCGCAGGCCAGCGCTCCCGGGACCGTCCTTGTTCACGTAGACGATGAAGCCGGTTTCGTATCGGCTGGGGCCGATGCCGGTGAACGGCGGCGTGCCCGCCGGCGCCAGCTGTTCGCCCCGCCGGAGGGCGGCCTGGATGCGCGAGTCCACCTCCTGCTGGTTGCCGTAGATCCACCAATCGGTGTCGCGTCCGAAGGAGGCGCCGCTGCCGGGGATCTCTCGCATCACGGTGATGAAGCTGCCGGGCTGGCCATCTGCGGTGCGGTAGCGGATGTTCACGATCGCCACGCGGGTGCTGTCACGGTAGAGCATCACCTCAGGCACGGAGAAGCTGGCGCCGGTCATGGCCGGGTCGTTCAGCAAGGCGTGCCACTGCTGGTAGAAGCGGTATCCGTTGTTCAGATAGGCGTCGTGGGCGATGTCCTCGCAGTCCTCGTCCACGTCGATCGCTTCGGGGCCACCGTCCGATGCCGCGATGCCGTTGTTGTTCTCGAGCACGCGGCGCTCCAGAGGATGGGAGAAGCAGGCCGTGAATTCCCGCGCCGCCAGGCGCAAGGCCACCTGCAGCCCGGCCATGCCAGCGGGAGGGGGCGTCACCCGGGGTGGATCACTCGTGGCGGCATCGGCCACCGGCACCGGGTTGTCGGGGTCGGCCGGCGAGTAAAACACAGGCTGACCATTCATCACGGTCACGCGCACCACGTCTAGGACCTGGTCAGCCGCGTTGCCGCTGGCCGCGGCGGTCGCGGGCTCGATGGGTGTGGTGAAGGGATCGTAGTCGGCAGGCGCTCCGAGCTGCTGCAGCACATCGCGCAGCTGGGCGACGACGTTGCCTGTGACCACGGGCAGCTGAGCCAACCGCGAGGCGTCGAGGAGCGAAGGGTCCTGCGCAAATGCGGCCGCGGGAGCGTCACCCGCGAGCTGGTCGAGGATGACCGTCGTCAGCGGGCTTGCATTGACGGTAGCGGTCTGTCCCGCGGCGGGCGCCCGTGCAGCCACGCTGAACATCGGGGGATAGGCGCCGTCGGGGTCCGTCACCACGACGATGAAGGGGGCCGAGCGGCCGGGCAGCAGCTCGCAGCGGAAGCCGCCTTGGGCGTCGGCCACCAGCACGGCCTGGGTGCAACCCGGTTGGCCGGCGGTATCGATCAGGCGGACTTCGGCCCCGGGCAAGGGGGCGCCAACGGCGGCCGTGCCAACGATCACGGCGGGTGGTGTGGCAGTGCGGCCGGAACCGCCGCCTCCGCAGGCGGCCATCGTGAGCACGGTGGCCAGGGCGAGGGCGGTGGGTGCCGCGGGCAAGCGGCGACAGGATATCGAGGGCTGTGACATGGAGGTCTCCTGAAGGGGAAGGCCTCGTCACGGTAGGGCGCTGGCTGCGCTCGCGCATCCTCCAGTCGAACGAGAACGGCGCAGGCGTCAGATGAAGAAGCGCTTGCGCCAGGTTTGATCGATGCCGTGCCGGGCGATCACCTCCCATCGACGGCGCCCGCGGTCCTGCTCGCTGTTGCGCTCGCGAACCTGGACTTCCATGTAGCCATCGGCCGCCGGGCCGAAGCCCGCGCGCACCCGGCAGCGGTACGTGCACCCTCCCACCGTGAATGTGAAGTTGTCGCGGCACAGGTACTCATCGGCGCGCGCATTGGCGAAAGGAAAGGGCGCATGCCAGGCCGGGGCGTGGACCGAATGGCACACGACGGCACGCTGGGAGTGCTTCGGGTGATGTGGGCATGTCAGGCGGATGCTGGCGATGCCGTGCAGGTGGGCGTCGCCCGACAGCAGCACGAGGTGAGACAGATCGAACTCGAAGATCCAGGCCAGCAACTGGTGCAGGCTGGCCGGGTAGCCGTCCCAGGCGTCCGAATGCAGGGCAGCGGTGGCGTGAGGCCCGGCGGCGCGGGCCAGCCTGGGCAGCACCATCGAGCCGGTGACGAGGAAGCAGGGGCGTTGGCGCTTCGATCTCGCCCTCAGCCAATCCTCCATTTGGTTCCATTGCGCTCGGCCCATGATCTTGGCTGCCGTGACCGACCCGCTGTCGCGCCGCCGGCGCTCTGTGCGTGCGTCTGCCAGGAAGAAACAGAAATCGTCCTCATCAAGGCTGTAGAAGATCGGTGCTTGATCGTGATCGCGGAAGTGGTGACGAAACGCCTTCACGCCATGGCGGCGCGCGTCCTCTGCGCGTGGGTCAATGGGCTCCCAGTTGTCTTCCAGTTCATGGTCGTCGGGCACCGTATGCACCGGCAGACGGCGGAAAACCTCCCGCACGGCCGGGCTGGAGCGCAGGTTGGTGTAGGGCAGGTCGTAGCGATCGGACAGCAGCGCCGGGTCGAACAGGCCGGCCGTGGCGTCGATGTAGACCTGGTCGCCGGTCAGCAGCAGCAGGCGCGGCGGATCCTTCTCTTGCAGGCGTTGTCCCAAGGCGTGATACGCCCGGTCGGCCGGTCCGGGATGGTCGGACCTCGGGTCTGGCGTGCCATCGATCAGCCCGTGGGGGTAGCGGCAGGAGCCGAACGCGAAGACGAAGGGGCGGGAGGGCACCGTCTGCACCCCTGCCCCAATGGGTGTGGGATCCGCGCTCGGCAACGGACGCAGGACGCTCAGTGGCAGGGTCTCGCGCGAGTGGTGCAGGAGCTGCACGATGTCCTGCGCAACCTGCCGGGCTTCTGGAAGCCCCGTGCTTGCCAAGATCCCCGGCAGCGGGAAGTCGCGCGCCCGCGAAGAATGCGTGTGTAGGTTGAGCTTGCCAATGGTCTGCGTCAGTTGGGCCAGCAAGGCCTGGAGATTCATTGGCTCGGGAAAGACGGAGAACGCCGTGTGTCGCAATGCAGGATGTTGGCTGTGCACGGTCAGCAGCAGCAGACCCGCGGCGTCCAGGAACGTCCGGGGATCCAGATCGATCGGGAGGTGCACGCGATGGAACCCGCGGTCCGAAGATTGCCCGGGCGGCGTCGGAATCAGCCGCAGCACTCGCTGGACATGCTGAGGTGTCACCGGCAGCGGGCCTGGCGGGTAGGCAAGGCTCAGGCTGGGCAGCTCGAACAGTTGCAGGCCCGCATCGGTCCACATCACCGGCAGCGCTGCAACGCAGATCAGCCATTCGCCGCGTCCCCGGTCATCGACGATATCCACCTGGAGCGAGCCGCCGATGGGTGCGAAACGCAGCGCCTGATGGGGCACCCGTGCCACGATTGGTGATGGGTTCCCTGTGTCTTGAGCCTCCTGTTTGGCCAGCTCCTGCTCGCTGTCCGGACCCTGGAGGAAGGCGGCGATGTCGTTGAAGACCGGTCCGGCCTTCTTGCCGATCATGCTGTCCTGGTGCCCGACGCCCGGGTAGACCTTGACAAGCGGGGCCTTGCCGCCCAGGGCGGGCCACACCTGGGCGAAGCGCTCGGCCGATGCGGGGTCGAAGACGGCGTTCTCCCCCCCGTGCACATGGAAGATGGGCAGTCGTTTCAGGTGGCCGACCCGCTCAGGGGTCACGAAACGCCGGTGGCCCGTGGCATCGGTGAGAACGCCGTGGCGGGCGAACAGGACGTTCTGCGCCAGCGTCTGCAGGCTGATCGGGCCGAAGTGGTCGTCGATGCGTTCGAGCACGCCACTCGGCAGGTTCGCCAGCTTGAACAGCCGCCCGTAGAGTGCATCCAGCCGGTGGCGGGTACGCACCCACGGCGTGAGGGTGCAGGGCCGGGCCGGATTCTCCAGGGCAAGCTCGTCTGGCGGGTAGGGCAGGGTGGCCAGGAGCCGGTCGAGCAGATCGGCCACTGCCCCGGGGTGGCGGTCCTCGTAGCGGAAGTGGAACGCCTGCGCCGGCAGGAAGTGGCGCAGATAGCTCATCACATAGCCCCACAGCCGGTTGGAAGCGGAATACATCATCACTGGCGGCACCTGGGACGTGACGACACGGCGGATCTTGGTGTGCAGGTCCCGGGGCATGTCGTCGCCCAGCAAGGCCATGAAAAGACTCACCGCACCCATGCAATGGGCCACCACGTCCACCTTGTTGCATCCGGTGCGCTGGAGGACTTTGTCGATGGCCTGAGGGATGTCCTCACGCGCCAGGTCCTCGAAGTGCCAGGGGTGGATGCCATTTCGCTTCACCATCCCGCCGCTGGTGCGCATGTCGAGGATCCACACGTCGCAGCCGGCCTGATGCAGGACGCGGGCCAGTCCGGGAGTCACCTCGGGGTGGGCGAAGGTGGTGCCGCTGGCGCTGTGGCCATGGATCAGCAGCACCGGCAGGGATTTGCCTCCGAGGTGGCGATAGCGCGTCAGGCGCACCCAGGTCGGTCGCGGAAATTGCGTTACACACCATTCGTGGATCTCCGGCTCGGGCAGGTTGTCCAGAGCCCCCGGCAGTCGTCGGGGGGCGCGGGGCGAACTCTCGTCGGGCAGCCGGAAGCTCCACAGATGGATCTGCAGCAGCATGCGCAGCAGGTACAGGGCCAGGCTGCCCAGGTCGGCCAGGGCGTCCGGTGTGCTGGATTGGTCGACGATACGCAGCAGCAGATGCTGCCGCCGCGCCATGGCCGCAAGATCCAGCGTCAAGACCGGGGGCGGCGAGCGGCGCAGGCCCTTCAGGCCGGGCCAGCGCAGCAACTGCACGGTGCTCATCTGTTCCCACGGGTTGCCCAGGCGCTCGTAGGTGAGCCGCTTCACGCCGGTGATCTGCGAGCCCTGGGGCCAGATGCTGCCGTCTGGCAGCTTCAGCGTTTCGGCGAGCCGCAACTCGTAGATGAACCAGCGCCGCTCCCCGGCCCGGGTGGCCATGCGCCACGAGAGCCTGACCATTTCGCACAGGCTGTCCATGGGACCCAGCGTCTGCCCCTTCCATGCCTGATAGGCATCGCGCAGGCCCCGGTTGCGCACCCAGGCTTGAAAGGCCCGCCACGCCCGTTCGCGGGGCACCGACGGCGCGCGGTGCCAGACCCGCAGCTCCCCTTCCAGACGGACGCCGGCGTTCGACGAGGCCGGCGCCTCGGCCCGATCTACGACGACAACGGCACTGCGCTGGCCGTCCAGCGTCAGCCGCCGCGAGGCCCGATCGGCAAAGAGCGTGTTCAAGGCGGCAGGCTGAAAACAAAGATCCAGGCGCAGTTCGTACCGGGATGCGGGGCTGCCAGGCAGCGGACCGGTCAGTTGCTCGCGGATTTCCACGACCGTGGGGCGTGGAGGGACCGGCTGCCGCGGGGTGGCCGTCAGCCTGACGGGTTGTGGCGCTTGGGGTCGCGACTCTGGCTTTTCTCTTGTCTTGAGCAGATGATTCATCGCTCGCAGCGCCAGTGCCGTGATGGTGAGTGCCGGGTTGATCCCCAGCGAGGTCGGCACGATGGACCCGTCGAGCACATACAGCCCATCGTGCAGACCTTGGCCGCTGGGGTCTCGCGGGTCGAAGACCTGTCCGTACGAGTTCACCGCGCCATCGTGCACGGTCTCGCCCATCGGGCAGCCCCCCAGGGGATGCACCGTCCAATGGCTGCCAGGGGCGCCGCCCAGCAGGCGGGCCAGGTCGGACGGCAGGAGCTGCCAGGCCGGGTTGGGCAGCAAACGCCCGCCCAGGCCGCTGGCGCCCAGCTGGACCTGCGCCCGATCGTGGTGGCGCCGCCAGCGCGGGTCGTCGTGCAGACTGGGCCAGTGCACGTGCGTTGCACCGTCGGCCGGCGCATCCGTCGCGGTGCCGGGCGGCGCGGCGAACACCAGTTCGCCATCGGCGCCGTCCCGGCCCAGGATGGCCAGCGGCAGCGTGTGCTGCATCTTCTGCGTGTCGACGGCGCAGGGGTCGGGGCAGGTCGGCCCGTGTACGTGATCCGAGTCATCTCCCTCGGCCAGCGAGTGCATCACCTGCGCCGTGGTGAAGAGCTCCTCGAAGACCCGACGCAAGGCGGCCGGCACCGTGACGTCCTGCAGCACCGGGCCTTCGCCGTGCCGGCATCGCAGATCGACCATGCGTGTGATCGACGGCCCCACCTGCCGCTCCTGCAGCGCCTGCGTCGGGCCAGCCAAGGCATCGCATCGGGCACTCAGCCCGTATGCGGCGGCGAGCATGTCTCCATTGGCCGAGAACCGGCGGCCGAGCTGCGATGACAGCGCCAGTCCGGCGCGCGCCGAGCGTTGCAGGATTTCCACCGAACCGAAGCAGCCGGCAGCAAGCACGAGGTGCCGGCAGCGCAGGCGCAAAGGGGTGGGCAGGCGCCGCCGCAGGGCCTCATCGGTGTGCGCCACCTCGACGCACCAGGTGTTGCCGTCCTTCCAGACGCGCAGCACGGTGGCCCCGGTGTAGATCTCGGCCTCATGCGCCTTCGCCTGGCGCAGCAGGTTGGTGTCGAGGGACTCCTTGGCCCCGACGTTGCAGCCGGTGGCGCAATCGCCGCAGTGCACGCAGGGCGGCAGGGTGACCTGACCGGAAGTGACGTGTCCCTCCTTCAAGGCGATGGTCAAGGCCACGGGCCGAGTGTGCGCACCGCCGAGCGCATGCATGACGGACAGCTTGCGCAGGGGATGGCCCGGGACACCCCCTTCGGGTACGGCGTTGTCACCGTTGGGGCGCCGGGCTCCCAGTGCCTCCTCGGCCTGGTCAAACCAGGGATCCCAGGCACGGGGCGTGCGCAGTGCCGATGGCCAGGTGGCATCTTCCAGCACGGCGGCCGCGGGCCGCTCCATGACGCCCGCATTGATCAGCGAGCCGCCGCCCAGGCCGTTGGCCACCACCGCCTGGAGTTGCTCGCCCATGCGCACGTCGAACAGCCCGGTGGCCCGGCCTCGCGGCGAGGACTGGCCGGGCCACAGCAGCCGTGTGTGCCCGGCGAGTTCCGCCAGGCTGTTCGGGAAATCGCCCGGCGCATACTCCAGGCCGCGCTCGAGAACGGCCACCTTGTGCCCGGCCTCGGCCAGGCGGGCGGCTGCCACGGCGCCGCCGTAACCGGAGCCCACCACGATCCCGTCGAAGGTCCGTTCCTCCTCGGGTTGTTCTTCGAGGGCTTCAAGCCCTTGGGAGATGCGCGGCTTCATCGGTCGGTCCCTCCTGCCCGGCCGATGGGCGGGCCTCTTCAAGGATCTGTCGTAGGAGCGAGGCCGGCACCGGCTTGTGCAGCAGGCGCACGCCCGCCTCATGGGCGTCGCGCAGCCGAGCGGGTGCCGAGTCGCCGCTGACCAGGGCCGCGGGCAAGCCCGGCCACACGGCACGCACGGCGCGCACGGTCTGCAGGCCATCTTCGCCGCCACGCAGCCGGAAGTCGGCCAGCAGCAGGTGCGGCCGCACCCGGTGGGCCAGCGCCAGCGCCTCGTGGGTGCCGCCGGCCAGCAGGACCTCGCAGCCATGGGCCTCCAGCAGGGCCTGCATGCCCTGCCGCACCGCCTCCTCGTCGTCCACCACCAGGACGCGCAGGCCATCGAGGCGGCGATGGGGGACGTCTTCGGCCTGCGCAGCAGCCATTTCGGCCGTGGGTGTCGCCGGCACGCTCAGCGCCACTGACGTGCCTTCTCCCGGGATGGAGTGCAGCTGGAGCTGCAGGCCGAGCAGGTCGGCGATGCGCCGCACGATCGACAGCCCCAGACCCAGGCCCCGTGCGCGGTCGCGTTCTGGGTTGCCCAGCTGATAGAACTCCTCGAAGACGCGTTCCTGCTCGGCCAGCGGGATGCCACAGCCGGTGTCGATCACTTCGATGCGCCAGGCGCCTGGCTCTTCGTGGACGGCCATGTGCACTGTGCCGCGATCGGTGTACTTCACCGCGTTGTCGACCAGGTTGCGCAGCAGCCGCTCCAGCAGCAAGGCATCTGCCAGGCAGCAGGCGTTGTCCGGGCACTGGACCGTCAAGGTCAGGCCCTTGGCGCGCGCGTGAGAGCCATACTCCCCGGCGAGCTTGGCCAGCAGCCGCGACAGATTGAAGCTGCCGGGTTGGGCGCGCACGACGCCTGCGTCGAGCTTGGACACGTCCAGCAGCTCGTTGAGCAGGCCGCTGAGGGCTTGCATCGAGGCGTTGAGCTGGCCGACCAGGGTGCGTGAGCGCTCGTCCAGTGGCCGCATGCTCAGCGCGGCACCGAACAGCGAAAGGGTGTGCATCGGTTGGCGCAGGTCGTGGCTGGCCGAGGCCAGGAAGCGCGTCTTCGCCCGGTTGGCCGCCTCGGCCTGGTCCAGGGCGCGGCGCAGGTCGCGGTTGAGCCGCCGCTGATCCAGGCGGATGCGGTAGGACTCGAGGAACATCCAGTGCACGTCGCGCCCCATGAGCATCACGACGGCCGCGAACATCACGATGAGCACGGCCACCACGACCGTGACCCATCGCGCATAGTCGTTCGACGGCCAGACGGCCCACATCACGGCCAGGGGCCCGAGGGCTGGCGTGACGTAGGCCAGCAGTGATCGCCAGCTGCCCACGGTGGTGGCCACGGCGCCGGCCGACAGGCCGATCAGCACCATCGTCAGAACTGCGCGCTCCAGCTCGCCCAGGTCGGGGAAGAAGGCGGCCGACAGGCCATGCACCCACCCCGTGAGCGCACTCAGGGCCACAGCCAGGCGCGTGCGCTGCTGGATGGACCAGTGGCGGCGCAAGGCCAGCCAGGTCATCCCATGCCAGCGAACGGCCTGCAGGACGATGACCAGACCCATCCAGGCCAGGATCAGAAACAAGGGCGCATGCCCGTAGGCGACGGCCGCAATCACCGTGGCTGCGAACAGCACGGGCACTGGAACCCGCCGGGCCTGGCGCGCCTGCAGGACCAGCAGCTTGCGCAGCGCCCCCTCCTGCTCCTGTGGCAGAAGCGCTGAGGCACTGGAACGGCGACGCACGAGCGGTCCTGCTCAGTGGGCGCCGAACCACCCCTGCCGGTGAGCCTTGTAGATGGCTTCGGCGCGGGTCTTGACGTCCAGCACCTGGAAGATCGCCGACAGGTGGGCCTTGACCGTGCCCTCGGCGATGTCCAGCTCGCGTGCAATCAGCTTGTTCGACTTGCCCTGCAGCAGCATGTGCAGCACCTGGCGCTGTCGCAGGCTGAGAGCGGCAACAGGCGAGCCGTCGCCGTTTGCAGCCTCGCTGCTGCGGATGCAGTGGGCGGGGAGGTACACGCCGCCCGCCAGCACCAGCCGCAAGGCCTGCGCCGCCACCGCGGGATCGGTGCTCTTCGTGACGTAGCCGTCGGCACCGGCCTGGACGGCCTGGCGGATCAGCGCGTCGTCTTCATGCCCGGACACCACGACAACGCGGGCCGGCTTGAAGAGGCTGAACACCTCGCCCAGCGCCTCGACGCTCAACGCCTGGGACGGTGCCATGTCTGGCAGCGCCAGATCGAGGAGCACCAGATCGAAGCCCGGATCCTGCACAAACAGGGCACGGGCCTGCGCCAGCGAACCCGCCTCCAGGGCCTCCGCCTGGGGGTCGATCTCGCTGAGAAAGGCTCGCACGCCATCCCGGTACAGCGGATGGTCGTCGACGATAAGGACTCTCATGGCTGGCCTCGCCGATCCGACCGGTTCGCGAATCATAGGCAGGAGACCCCGTCTTGGGAGTCACCCAAACGACCATCCCCCCTGGACGAAGGTTTAGGCGCTCCTGCCCTTGCGTCTACCCATCCGGCTGATGGCAACGGCGCCGGCGTTGCCCATACTGGCAAGCAGGAGCAGGTCGCTGTCGAGAGCGACATCGTTCAACCGCATGACCTGAGGGATGATCCATGGACAACATCGCCGCCCTGACCCCCCCGCCTGCCAGGCCCCAAGCCTCCGTCGACAGCGTGCGGTCCACGCCATGGCCATGTGTTGCACAGTCTGCCGCCCTCGCCGCCGCGCTCGACGAGGTCGACCAGGCGGCCGTGCTGATGGACAGCGAGGGGAGGCTGGTCCACGCCAATCGTGCGGCCTATGCATGGAATCGCTGTGTTCATCCCTGGTTGACCGAGGACGGGAGAGTGCACCTGCCCACCTCGCAAGCCCGCCAGGATCTGGCCCAGGCGCTGCTGCTGGCCCGGCGGGGACGCCGCTCGCTCGTGACGCTGTGCTGGCAGCAGGTGACACGCTGCCTGGCCGTGCTTCCCTTGCAGGGGATGCGCGGCACGGATTCCGGACTCGTGTTGTTGCTGCTCGGGCGAGTGGACCTGTGCCCGACGCTGACGCTTGAACTCGTCGGGCACACCTGGGGGCTGACGGCCTCGGAGCTGCGCGTGCTGCGCGCCTTGTGCACCGACCTGCAGCCGGCGGTCGTGGCGCGACGCTTCGGGGTATCCATCACCACGGTGCGCTCCCAGATCAGCAGCATTCGCGCCAAGACAGGCACCCAAAGCATCCGGGAGCTGCTGTGCCTGGTCTCACAGCTGCCTCCGATGGCCCCCGTGCTGGCAGCCGCCTGATCGGCTGATCACGTCCCGCCCACGAACGGGTTGGTGCGTCGTTCCTTGCCGAAGCTGCTCTCGGGGCCATGGCCGGGAATGAAGACCACGTCGTCGCCCATGGGCCACAGGCGCTGCGTGATCGCGTCGATCAGGTCCTGGTGGTTGCCGCCGGGGAAGTCGGTACGGCCGATGCTGCCGGCAAAGAGCACGTCGCCCACGAAGGCGCGACGGGCCTCGGGCGAAAAGAACACCACATGGCCTGGCGTGTGGCCAGGGCAGTGGCGCACCTGCAGCGTGCAGTGCCCGAGGGTCACGGTGTCGCCGTCGTGCAGCCAGCGCGTCGGGGTGAAGCGCTCGCTGGGCGGGAAGCCGAACATGGCGCCTTGCTGGGGCAGGGCATCGATCCAGAACTGGTCGCCCTCGTGCGGGCCGATGATCGGGAGGCCCTGCTCGCGCGCCAGCTGGGCCGTGGCCCCGGCATGGTCGATGTGGGCGTGGGTGAGCCAGATCTGTTCCAGTGTCACGCCCAGGCGCTCCACCTCGTCCAGCAGCTGTGGCAGATCGCCGCCGGGGTCGATGATGGCGGCGCGTTTCGTGTCGTCGCACCAGACGATGGAGCAGTTCTGCTGGAAGGGGGTGACGGGGACGGTGTGGTAGCGCAGCATGGACCGAACCTTAGCCGAAAGCCGGCCACCATGAAAAAAGGGCCCCTGCGGACAGGGGCCCTGAAATCTCGCGGGGGCGAACCCCCAGGAGACAGTTGCAAAGGGTGCCGATCAGAAGTTGTGCTTCAGGCCGAAGTCGAAGCCGGTCTTGTTGTTGGCCAGCTCGCTGTCGTTGGCCACGTCGAAGTACACCGTGGTGCGCTTGGACAGGGCGTAGTGGTAGCCGACGGCGAACTTGCTGGACACGTCCTGGTCCGGATCCACCGCTTCCAGCTTGCCGTAGCCCAACTTGACCTCGCCGGCTCCCAGAGGCGCCGTGGCGCCGATCATGTAGCTGCGGTGCTTGTCGGCCGCGGTCACGCCCGCGCCCTCCGGCTTGCCCTGGCCGTACGCACCGACCAGGCGGAACATGCCGAAGTCATAGCCGGCGGTGAGCAGGTGCCAGGTGTTGTCTTCCACGCCGGACTTGTCGTAGCCGTAGGCCAACGACAGGGGGCCGGCGGCGTAGCTCAGGTTGACGCCGTAGAAGGCCTCGTTGTCGTTGCCGGGCACCTCATCGATGGCCACCTGGGCCTGGGCGCGCAGGCCGCTGAAGCTGGGCGAGGTGTAGGTGATGGAGTTGTTCTGGCGCGAGGGCAGGATGGCGCCGAACAGGATGGGCTCGAGAGCTGCCACGGTGTCGCCGCCCCAGGGATCGGTGCGGTTGGCGATGTTGCGGGCCGGCGTGTACTCGCGGCCCAGCACGACCTGACCGAAGCCCCCTTCCAGACCCACGACCGAGCGGCCGGCCCAGAACGTGCTGCCGGCGGCGCCTGTGTCGGCGTTGAAGCGGTGCTCGATGTTGAACAGGGCCTTCAGGCCGCCGCCCAGGTCTTCCACGCCACGCACGCCCAGGCGACTGCCCGAACCGTTTTGCATGACCAGGTAGTCGTTGCCCAGGTTGCGAGCAACACCAAGGTCCACACGACCGTACAGCGTGACGTTGGACTGAGCCTGGGCCGCAGCGGCCAGGGAGCCGAGGACGGCCAGGGCGATGAGCGATTTTTTCATGTCTCTACCTCAGAATGGGTTGACGAACCGACCGCCTGAAAACCGGCAGCCAGGCTGTCGCGGGGGAAGCGACGGGCGTGGCGAAGTGGACCACCCGCATGTGACAGTTCTGGGTAGAAACCCTGAGGTCAAGGACGGGTTTGCGGTTCTCGCCACATCGCTTTCCAGACCTTCTTCTGCGGCCGTGCGGCGAGCACAAACGCAGGCTGCACGGGGCTTCACGGGGTGTCCTGTCGTGCCAGAACCAAGGTCGAAAGGCCATCATTGCCGGATCTGCAATGCACCATTTCGCCCTCCCCTGATCGACGGTCTGACTTGCGCTACGATGCTATCCAGTCCGGCGCGATGCCGGACCACGTCGCTCGGACGGTTCCGGGCGCTCACGTTGAAAGTCTCTGCATGACCAGCACTCCGGGTCAGCGCCGCTTTGCGCGCATCGACCGCCTGCCCCCCTACGTCTTCAACATCACGGCCGAGCTCAAGCTGGCCGCCCGCCGTCGCGGCGAGGACATCATCGACATGAGCATGGGCAACCCCGATGGCGCCACGCCGGCGCACATCGTGGCCAAGCTCGCCGAAGTGGCGCAGCGGCCCGACACCCACGGCTACTCGGCCTCCAAGGGCATCCCCCGGCTGCGCCGGGCCATCGCCCACTGGTACCAGGGCCGCTACGGCGTGGACATCGACCCCGACCGCGAGGCCATCGTCACCATCGGCTCCAAGGAGGGCCTGGCCCACCTGATGCTCGCCACGCTCGACCGCGGCGACACCGTGCTCGTGCCCGACCCGAGCTATCCCATCCACATCTACGGCGCGGTGATCGCCGGCGCCGACATCCGCTCGGTGCCGATGGTGCCCGGCGTGGACTTCTTCGCCGAGCTGGAGCGCGCCATCCGCGGCAGCTATCCCAAGCCCAAGATGATGGTGCTGGGTTTTCCGAGCAACCCCACCGCCCAGTGCGTGGAGCTCGACTTCTTCGAGCGCGTGATCTCGCTGGCGAAGAAGCACGAGATCCTCGTGGTGCACGACCTGGCCTATGCCGACATCGTCTATGACGGCTGGAAGGCGCCCTCCATCATGCAGGTGAGCGGCGCGAAGGACGTGGCGGTGGAGTTCTTCACGCTGAGCAAGAGCTACAACATGGCCGGCTGGCGCGTGGGCTTCATGGTGGGCAATGCCGACCTCGTGGCCGCCCTGGCGCGCATCAAGAGCTACCACGACTACGGCAGCTTCACGCCTGTGCAGGTGGCCGCCATTGCCGCACTGGAAGGCGACCAGCAGTGCGTGAAGGACATCGCCGCGCAATACCAGCGCCGCCGCGACGTGCTGGTCAAGGGCCTGCACGAGGCGGGCTGGCCGGTCGACACCCCCAAGGCCTCGATGTACATATGGGCGCGCATCCCCGAGCGCTACCGGGCGCTGGGCTCGCTGGAGTTCTCCAAGCAGCTGATGGCGCGCGCCAAGGTCTGCGTCTCGCCGGGCATCGGCTTCGGCGACCATGGCGACGACCATGTGCGCTTTGCCCTCATCGAAAACGAATCGCGCATCCGCCAGGCGGTGCGCGGCATCAAGGCCATGTTCAAGGCCGACGGAGTGACCCCTGCATGAGCGACAACTTCGAACGCGCCAAGGCGCTCTTCTTCGACGGCCTGGCCCAGCTCGAAGCCGGCCGGCTCACCGAGGCCGAGCGTTGCTTCGCCGAGTCGCTGGTGCAGGTGCCCGGGCGCCCTTCGACATTGAGCAACCTGGGCACTGTACGCCGCAGCCTCGGCCGCCTCGACGAGGCCCTGCAGTCCTTCGACGAACTGGTGCGGGTGCAACCCGAGGAGGCCGAGGCCTGGCTGTGCCGCGGCGAAGTGCTGCTGCAGCTCGATCGCCATGACGAGGCCCTGGCCGACTACGACCGCTGCCTGGCCCTCGACCCCAACCGCGCCCTGGCCTGGAGCCGGCGCGGCAGCCTTCTGCGCCTGGCGGGCCGCGCGGAAGAAGCGGCCGATGCCTTCGAGCGGGCGATCACGCTGGGTGACGACTCGGACACCACGCGCTACTTCCTGGCCTCGGTGGCAGCCCGCAAGGCGCCACCGGCCGTGGCGCCTGCGGCCTATGTGCAGACCCTCTTCGACGACTATGCCGACGACTTCGACGAGCACCTCGTCGAGGTGCTGCACTACGACGTGCCACAGCGCCTCGTCGGCCCGCTGGCCGGGCAACGGTACCGTCAGGCGCTCGACCTCGGCTGTGGCACGGGCCTGTGTGCCCCGCTGCTGGCGCCGCAGGCCGATGCCGTGGATGCCGTCGACCTCTCCGAGCGCATGGTGGCCAAGGCACGCGAGCGGGGCCTCTACCGCGACGTGTTCCTGGCCGAGGCCGTGACACACCTGCAGATGACCGAGCGACGCTACGACCTCGTCGTGGCGGCCGATGTCTTCATCTACATCGGAGACCTGGCACCGGTGTTCGCAGGCGTGCGGCGCGTGCTCGAGCCCGGCGGTGTCTTTGCCTTTTCGGCCGAACAGGGCGATGCTTCGCGCGACTTCGTGCTGCGCCCGAGCCTCACCTACGGCCATTCGCCGGACTACCTGAGGCGGCTCGCGGCCCAGCATGGTTTCGAGGTGACCGACCTGCAGCCGCATGCCCTGCGCGAAGACCAGCGCCAGCCGGTGCCGGGCTGGCTGGTGTGGCTGCGGCAGACTGCGTGAGACGTCAGGCGGCGCCGGCTGCCCCGTGGCACTTCTTGTACTTCTTCCCGCTGCCGCAGGGACAGGGGTCGTTGCGGCCGGGTTCGGCGGCCTTGCGCACGGTGGCCACCGGTTGGCGCGAGGCGCGCTCGCGCCAGAAGTCGCGCAGGTCGTAGACCGCCCACAGCGCGTCGGCGAGGCGCTCATCGGTGGTCATCGCGCGGGCCTCGGGCGGCATCTCGGCCTCGTCGCTGGCCAGGATCTCGAAGAGCTGCAGGCAGCCGTCGACGAATTCATTGCCGGGGTCGTCGGCCTCCAGCAGCCAGTCGTCCTCGAAGGCATCCACGCATTGCAGGAAGCCGCCCGCCCAGACGGCGCCCAGGCGGGGCCAGTCTTCAGGGGCGCCGCGCTCGGCTTGCGGGGTGTGTTCGCGCACGGCCTCCCAGTCGGTGAGCAGCGGGCTGAGTGCGCGCTCGTCGTCCAGGCGCTGCACCGGGGCGTCCACGGCGCGCAGCACATCGGCGGCGCGCCGGCCGGCCAGATCGAGGAAGTCCCGGCGCTGGGCCTCGTCGGCGAAAGGGGCAGGATCGCCCAGCAGAGCGGACAGCGCGTCGTCGAGCACCATGCGCCGCGGCCCGCAGGCCAATGCGGTCAGGAAGCCGTCGAGTTGTTCGAGGTCGGGCACGGCCTCGTCGCGCTCGGCCATCAAGGACAGCAGTTGTTCCAGCCGGTCGAGGTCGGCGTCGGTCAGGGGGGCAGAGGGAGCAGTGGGGGCAGCCATGAGGTGATTGTCGCAGCACCGCCCCCCCGACCGCGGGGCTGTGGCATCACGGGGGCCTTGAGTACCATCAACGACCTCTGTCTCTGACACCCCATTCCCAGTGCTGACCGTCTACCTGGTCGAGGACGACCCCCTGCTGGCACGCCACGTGCTCGACGCCCTCGCCCAGGCCGACGGGATCGAGTGCGTGGGTCATGCCGACCGCCTGGCGGTCGCCCGCGAAGAGTTGCCCCGGCGCTGCCCTCAGGTGCTCCTATCCGACCTGGGCCTGCCGGACGGCGACGGCACCGACCTGATCCGGGAGATCAATTTGTTCTCGGGCCCCTGGCGGCCGCACATCCTGGTCTATTCCGTCTTTGGTGACGAGGCCAAGGTGATCCATGCGATCGAAGCGGGCGCCGACGGCTACTTCCTCAAGGGGTGCGCCGACCGCGATCTCATCCATGCGGTGCAGCGCGCTGCCGATGGCGAATCGCCCATCTCGCCGGCCATCGCCCGTTATCTGCTCAAGCGCTTCGTGGGTGCGCCCGAGGCGTGCGCTTCGGGCCTGGACGGCGGTGGGGCCGAGGAGCCGCAGCTCAGTGGCCCCGAGCAGGCCGTCTTGCGACTGGTGGCGCAGGGCTACCTTGCCGAGGAGGTGGGCGAGAGGCTCATGATGTCGGCCCACACCGTGGCGACTCATGTGCGCGCGGTGTACGCCAAGCTGCAACTCGGCCAGCGCTCGCTGCTCGGCCTGGCGAACTGAGCCATGCCGCCTGGGCTGTCCTGCGGGCTGCGTGACCTGGCAGGCCTGGCCCTCGCCCTGGTCCTGGCGATGTGGCCGGCCGGGCCGGCGGTGGCGAGCCCGGCGGTGCAGCGCGTGGTGCAGGCCGAACTCATCGACCACAGCCGGCCCGGCACGCCGGCCCGCCCCGTGACCCTGCCAGATGCCTGGGAACACACGGCTCCTGAACGGGATGGACGTGCCAGTTACCGGCTGGTCCTGCCCGACGAGGCGCTCGCCACGGATCAGCCGGCACTGTTCCTGCGCAGGGTGGGCAATGTCTTCCGGGTTCAGCTCAACGGTGAGCCCGTGCTGTCGGTGGGCGAGCTGAGCCGGCCATTGCCGAATTACGGCCAGGAACCGCACCTGGTGCGACTGCCTCCCCACCTGGTCCGCCCAGCTGGCAACGAACTCGTGATCGACGTGATCGGCGAACCGCGCCGCGAGGCTGGCCTGTCGAGCGTCTGGGTGGGGCCGGCTGCCCAGCTCGAACCCCTGTTCGAGCGTGCCATGAACCTGCAGGTGCGTGGGGCCTGGGTCCTCACGAGCACCAGCGCCACACTGGGCGCCCTGGCCTTGCTGGTGGCCTGGCGCACACGGCAGATGGTCTACGGCTGGTTCGGCCTGGGCAACCTCATCTGGGCCTGGCGCATCAGTGCCTTGCACCTGCACGATCCCGGCATCTGGGCGGGCGTGCTGCACTGGATGTTCGAGCTGTCCTACTCGCTCTTCGTGGCCTGCATGGGCATGTTCCTGCTCATGCTGGTGCAGCGCGACGGCCCCTCGGCGAGACGCTGGATGGGCACCTTCGTCGCGGCGGCCATCACGCTGTCGCTGGCCAACGCCTGGTTCAACCTGCCCGTCCTGCGCACGGCCCATCTGCTGATGGCCTTGGCCGTCACGGTGGTCACGGCGACCTTCCTCGGCCGGCACGCCCTGGCCCAGCATTCACGCACCGGCTGGCTGCTGCTGGCCGCGGCGCTCACGGGCGGGCTGTTCGGCTTGCGCGACTGGATCACCTTTCGGGTGCTGCGCGACTACGAGGCCTACACCTGGACGCGCTACGCCATCCTGGCGCTGATGCTGGTCATGGTGTGGCAACTCGTCGAGGACTATGCGCGCAGCCTGGCCGCCCAAAGGGAGGCCACCCGTCGCCTGCAGAGCGCGCTCGACGCCAAGGAGCGCGAGCTCGAGCACATCTATCTCGAGCGTCGCGATTCCGACCGCCAGCAGGCGGTGGCGGCCGAGCGCGACCGCCTGCTGCGCGACATGCACGACGGCTTGGGCGGGCGGCTGGTCAGTGCCATTGCGCTGGCCCAGCAGATGCCCGGGTCTTCGGGCGATGGCAATTCCCTGCGGGAGCTGCGCATGGCCCTGGACGACTGCCTCACCGAACTGCGCATCACGCTCGACTCGCTGGAGGCCGAGCAGCACAGCCTGGGCGAGTCGCTCGCCGAGATGCGCTTTCGCCTCGAGCCTTCGCTGCGCGCCGCCGGCATCCGTCTGGTATGGAACGTGCAAGACGATGCGCTGGAGGCGCGTCTGCCGGCCGGCCACACGCTGCAGATCCTGCGCATCGTGCGTGAGGCCTTCACCAACATCATCAAGCACGCCCAGGCCACGGTGGTCTGGCTCACGCTTGCGCGCGAAGGCGAGACGCTGCGCATCACCGTGCTGGACAACGGCCTGCTGCAGCGGGCGGGTTCGGGCCAGCCGGGCGCACTGAGCCTGCAAGGCGGCAAGCGCGGCATGGCCAACATGCAGCGCCGCGCGGCCATCCTGGGCGGCCAGATCGAGGTCGGCCCGCACGCCGAAGGCTGGCAGGTGGACCTGCGCTTCCCGATGCCGTCATCGGGCCATGCGCCGCCGAATGCGGCCCTGGGCAGTGCTGTCGTATGACGGCGCTGCCGCGAACTCAGGGCTTGGGGGGGGCGGTGTCGAGGAAGCTCTGACGCTGGGCGAGCTTCTCGTGCAGGCGGGCGAGGTTGGGGTAAGGCTCGCGCCAGTCGATCTGCGGGAAGCGGAAGTCGAGATATCCCAGCGCCACGCCCACCGCAATGTCGGCCAGCGAGAAATGGATGCCGGCGCACCAGGCTTTTTCGCCCAGGCCCAGGCTCATGGCCTTCAAGGCGGCGTGAATCTTGGCCAGATGCCGGTCGATCCAGGCCGGGCTGCGCTGGGCCTCGGTGCGGCCAGGCCAGGTCTGCTCCAGGCGGACTGCGATGGCTGCATCGAGCAGGCCGTCGGCCAAGGCCTCCCAGGTGCGCACTTCCGCACGTTCCCGACCCGAGGCCGGGATCAGCCGGCTCACTGGCGAAAGGGTGTCGACGTACTCCACGATCACGCGCGAATCGAACACGGCCTCGCCGCCTTCCATCACCAGGCAGGGCACCTTGCCCAGCGGGTTGGCCGCCGCGATGCGCGTGTCGGCCGACCAGACGTCTTCCAGTTCCAGGCGATAGTCGAGCTTCTTTTCGGCCATCACGATGCGCACCTTGCGCACATAGGGGCTGGTGAGCGATCCGATCAGTTTCATGGGGAGATTCCAGGTCAGACGAACTGCAAACGATTCTAGGGCCTGTCCCCTCGCAGGCGGGGGTGCTACAGTTCCCCTCAAACAGGGAGGCGCCAGGCCACGGTCCGTGGGTTCGCTGAGCGCCTGGAGGATCACCCATGAATCACAACAACTCGGTGCCAGCCTCGGGTCCGATGGCTGGTGCATATCAGGTCGACAGCAGCCGCCTGAGCGGTGTCGTCACCGCCATGGGCGGCGAGCGCAACACCAACAGCGTCTTCTCCCGCCTGTTGCACCCCGACCAGGCGCACCACGTGCCCATTGAGTTCACCGGCTCGGGCAGCGAATACTTCCGCATCTGGATCGTCAACCTGTTGCTCACACTGGTCACGCTGGGGATCTACTACCCCTGGGCCAAGGTGCGGCGCTTGCGCTACTTCTACGGCAACACCCTCGTTGCCGGCCACGCGCTCGATTTCCACGGCGAGCCCAAGAAGATGCTGCGCGGCTCTGCCCTGGCGGGCCTGCTCTTCATCGTCTATTCGCAGGCGCTGGACTACTCTCCCGTGGCCGGCCTGATCGGCGCCGTGCTGGTCAGCGCCCTGTGGCCACTGCTGCTGCGTGCGGCGCTGCAGTTCCGCACGGCCCACACCAGCTGGCGAGGCATGCGTTTCGGCTTTGCCGGCGGGACGGCCGAGGCCTATCAGGTGCTGACCGTGCCCCTGGCCCTGTCGCTCATCCCGCTGGCGCTGGTGGCCTATGCCGACACCGCCGGCACCGAACCGGAGACCGCCGCTCGGATCGCCAACGACATGGCCCTGTGGCCCCTGGTGATGGCCGGGGCCCTGGGCCTCTTCCTGCTCACCCTGCCCTATTTCTACTGGCGTCTGAAGAAGTATCAGCACAACCACTACCGGCTGGGGCAGCTCCAGTCGGAACTGCGTGTCGGGCCGATGCCGGTGTACGGGGTGGTCCTGCGCACCCTCGGGCTGTTCCTGCTGCCGATCGTGCTGGCCGGGGTGGTCGTGGGGGTGCTGCACGGCGGCGTGCCGGGCCTGGACGGTGGCACGTCGGTGATCTTCCTGCTCATGATGCTCTTCGGGGTCATCTTCATCGTGGGCGGCTTGTACTTCTACATCGTGGTGCTGCCCTACTTCACCGTGCGCATGCAGAACCTCGTATGGACCAAGACCGGCAACCGCTACCTGCGCTTCCGCAGCGAACTCAAGTTCGGCCGCTACCTGGGCCTGCAGGTCAAGAACTACCTGCTGGTGCTGCTCACGCTGGGCCTGTACTGGCCCTGGGCGGCGGTGGCCAACCGCCGCATGCGCCTGGAGGCCATCACCCTGGTCAGCCGTGCCGACCTCGACGAACTCGTCATGGCCGTTCGCCCCAAGGCCGGCGACGCCGCGGCCGACATGGGCGATGAACTCATGGGCATCGATGTCGGGTTCTGAGCTTCATGGCGACTACTTCGACGGCCGCTCCGCGCGGCCGGTGAAGGCGAGCCTCGTGCTGGAGCCTCAAGGTCTGCGTCTGCGCGGCGAGGGGCTGGACCGTGTGGTGCCGCTGCCGCAGGTGCAATGGCCCGAACGCATGCGGCATGGGCAGCGCATCGTCCATTTCGTCGACGGCGCCAGCTTCCAGGCTCACGATCCGGCGGCCTTCGATGCCTGGCGCGCCGGGCACGGCCATCGCGGCTCTCTGGTGGAACGCGCCCAGCAGAGCTGGCGCGGCGTGCTGGTGGCCGTGGCCCTCCTGGCGGTGCTGGCCGGTGCGCTCTACCAGTGGGGCCTGCCGGCGGCCGCCCGGGGGGTGCTGAGCTTCGTGCCGGCTTCGGTCGACCAGCGCCTGGGCGAATCGGCCCTGCACACCCTGGGTGGGCAGATCCTCGAACCCAGCACCTTGCCGATGGCCCAGCAGGAGGCATTGAAGCGCGCCTTCGACCGTGCTGTCGCGGCCGCCTATCCGGCCGGCCAGGCGCCGGCCTACCGGGTGCACTTCCACAAGAGCCGCATCGGCCCCAACGCCTTTGCCCTGCCTGGCGGCATCATCGTGATGACCGACGAGCTGGTGAAGCTGGTCGATGGCGATGTCGAGGTGGTGGTGGGTGTGCTGGCGCATGAGCTTGGCCACGTCGAGCATCGCCACGGCATGCGCATGGTGGTGCAGACAGGCCTGCTGGGCGTGATCACCAGCGTGGCCTTCGGCGACTTCAGCGGCTGGCTGGCCGCCGCGCCGGTGGTCCTGGGCCAGGCGGCCTATTCGCGCAGCGCCGAACGTGAAGCCGACCAGGCCAGCATCCGTATCCTGAAGGCGGCAGGCCTGTCGCCATTGGCGATGGTGCGCTTCTTCGAGAAGATCGGCGAGAAGGAAGGCAGCCGCGACCGCTCGCTGCTGGGCATCGCCTTCGCGAGCCATCCTGCGGACGCCGAGCGCATCGCCGTCTTTCGCGAGGCGGCGCGGTGAGCCCCGGCGTCCGGACTGGACGCCTAAAATCACGGGTCTCCCCCGATCGGCCCTTGCGGCCTGCCTGCCATGGACCTCTCTGCCCTGACCGCCCTGTCGCCGCTCGACGGCCGCTATGCCGCCAAGGTGGCCGCACTGCGACCGCTGCTGAGCGAATTCGGCCTGATGCACCGCCGCGTGCAGGTCGAGGTCGAGTGGTTCATCGCGCTGTCGGACGCCGGCTTTGCCGAGTTCAAGCCGCTGAGCGACGGCGCCCGCGCCCACCTGCGTGCGCTGGTGAGCGGCTTTTCGGTGGCCGACGCCCAGGCCATCAAGGACATCGAGAAGACCACCAACCACGACGTGAAGGCGGTCGAGTACTGGATCAAGTCGCGCTTTGAAGGCCAGGCCGAGTTGCAGGCCGCCGGCGAGTTCGTGCACTTTGCCTGCACCAGCGAAGACATCAACAACACCAGCCATGCGCTGATGCTCCAGGCGGCGCGCGAGCAGGTGCTGCTGCCGGCACTCGATGGCGTGATCGCCAGCCTGCGGGCCCTCGCCCACGGGCTGGCCGACGTGCCCATGCTCAGCCGCACCCATGGCCAGACGGCCAGCCCCACCACCGTGGGCAAGGAAGTGGCCAACGTGGTGGCCCGCCTGGCCGCCGCACGCGAGCGCATCGCGCAGGTGAAGCTTTTGGCCAAGATGAACGGCGCGGTGGGCAACTACAACGCCCACCTTGCGGCCTACCCCGAGCAAGACTGGGAGGCCTTTAGCCGCCGCGTGATCGAGCAGCAGCTCGGACTCGTCTTCAACCCCTACACCATCCAGATCGAGCCGCACGACTACATGGCCGAGCTCTTCGATGCGGTCACGCGGGCCAACACCATCCTCATCGACTGGTCGCGCGACGTGTGGGGCTATATCAGCCTGGGCTATTTCAAGCAGCGCACCAAGGCCGGTGAGATCGGCTCGTCGACGATGCCGCACAAGGTCAACCCCATCGACTTCGAGAACGCCGAGGGCAACTTCGGCCTGGCCAGCGCGGTGCTCACGCACCTGAGCCAGAAGCTGCCCATCAGTCGCTGGCAACGTGACCTGACCGACTCCACCGTGCTGCGCAACATGGGTGTGGCCCTGGGCTACGCCGTGCTGGGCTACGACTCGCTCGCGCGTGGGCTGGGCAAGCTGGAGGTGAACCGCGAGGCCCTGGCGGCCGACCTGGACGCCGCCTGGGAGGTGCTGGCCGAGCCCATCCAGACGGTGATGCGCCGCTACGCCCTGCCCAACCCCTACGAGCGCCTCAAGGAGCTCACCCGCGGCAAGGCCATCACGCGCGAGGCGATCCAGCAGTTCATCCAGGGGCTGGAGCTGCCGCAGGCCGAGAAGGACCGGCTGCTGGCGATGACGCCGGCCCACTACACCGGCACGGCCGAGGCGCTGGCGCGGCGCATTTGATGGTGCAGTTCAGCGCGCCTCGATGAGGCGGTTCTGCGCGGCAAACCACCCAGCCGCGGCCGCGCCCAGCGTGACCACCGCGAACAGCGGCCCGGCGGCCGACCAGTCGCCCAGCAGGTCATGGCTCAGGCCCAGCGCCAGCGGGCCCAGCGAGGCCAGGGTGTAGCCCACGCCCTGCGACATGCCCGACAGCCGCGCGGCGGTGGGGGCATCGGGCGAGCGCAGCACGATGAGCAGCAGCGCCACGCTGAACTGCCCGCCCTGTCCCAGGCCCTGCAGCACGGCCCACAGCCACAGGCCTTCCAGCGGCCCGGCCACGCAGCCCAGCCAACCCACCAGGGCCAGGCCCAGCATGAGCAGCAGGGTGGGCCGTTGATCGGCCCCCAGGCGCATGGCGATCCAGGGGCCGGTGAAGGCGGTGACGAGCTGCACCAGCACCGACACCGACACCACCAGGCCGGCCTGAAGCGGGGCCACGCCGCGCTCGATCAGGATGGGCGGCAGCCAGCCGAACACGCAGTAGGCCAGGGCCGATTGCAGGCCCATGTAGAGCGTCACGGCCCAGGCGAGGCGGTCGCGCCACAGGGGCGCACCGGGCGGCATGGGGCCAGCCGAGGACTGGCCGCGCACCTGCGGCCACCACAGCGCGGCAGCCGCCACCGCGAGCACGGCCCAGGTGGCCAGCGCACCGCGCCAGCTCCCGTCCAGGGCATCCATCAGTGGCACTGTCCCACCTGCGGCGATGGCGGCACCCAGGCACAGGGCCATCGTGTAGACCCCCATCATCGTGCCGATGTGCCGGGGGAAATCGCGCTTGATCAGGCTGGGCAGCAGCACACCGATCACGCCGATGGACGCGCCGGCCAGCAGGGCCCCGAGGAACAGACCGGTGGCGCCCAGCACCGCGCGCAGCGCCGTGCCGGCCGCCAGCGCCAGCAGCACGACGAAGATGGTGCGCTCTGACCCCAGGCGGGCGGCCAGGCGGGGCGCCAGCGGGGCGAACACGCCCAGGCACAGCACCGGCAGGGTGGTCAGCAGCCCCGCGGCGGTGGCCGACAGGCCCAGGCTGGCCTGGATCCAGGCCAGCACCGGGGAGACGCTGGACAGCGCCGGGCGCAGGTTGAGGGAGACGAGGACGAGGCCGGCGATCAGCAGGCCCGCAGACGTGGCGGGACGGGAGGGCGCGGACAAAACTCAGGCCTTTGGAGGCGGCAGGGGGTCGAGGGCGTCGAGGATGGGCTGAAGCAACTCGCGAGCGGCCTGGGCTGCGCCCTCGGGATCGCGGCGGGCGATGGCCTCGGCCACCGCCGCGTGGGCGGCGTAGTCGGGTTCGGGCAGGTCGGCACGCGCCATCATGCCTTTCAGCGTGGCCCGCACGGCGCGCGCAAAGAAGCCATAGAGCTTGCCCAGCGCCGGGTTGTGTGCCGCATCGACCACGGCGCGATGGAAGGCCAGGTCATGCTCGATGAAGACGTCCTTGCGCCGCTTGTCGGGACGCTCGCCGCGCAGGGCCAGGGCGGCAAAGATGCGTTCCTGGTCCTCGGGCGTGCGGCGCTGGGCGGCCAGCCGGGCGGCCTCCACCTCCAGCATGGCCCGCACCTCCAGGTGCTCGCGCAGCGAGGCGCCGCTCAGGCCCTGGGCCATGTCGGTGGTGTCCACCGCCGAACGCACGTAGGTACCGTCCCCCTGGCGCACTTCCAGCACGCCGCTGAAGGCCAGCACGCGCACGGCCTCGCGCACGGTGTTGCGGCTCACGCCCAGCTCGGCGGCCAGCTCGGGCTCGATGGGGATGCGTTCGCCCACGCGCCAGGCACCGCGTTCCAGCCGCTGGCGCATCGCGTCAACGGCCACATCCACGAGCGATCGACGAGGGGTGGGTGCGGTGTCCATCAGGGAGTCAGGCATTCATCGGATGATTGTAGGCCGCTGTCGCCACGGCTGCAGATGACGTGGCGCAAAGCTGTCCAACCCTGCGGTGGCGGACTGGCGCCATTCGCACCGATCGTGGTGGCTCTCCCGGTTTGTCCCAGTGTGCCGGGCGCGGTGCAGGCCTACGATGCGGCATCCCCATCCGACAGGAGACACTCCATGAAGACCTGGATCCAATGCAGCCTGGCGGCTGCTGCCGCCAGCCTGGCGATGACGGCCGGGGCGCAGGAGGTCACACTCAAGTTCCACCACATCTGGAACACGCAGGCCATGGCCTCGCAGCGTGTCATCACCCCCTGGTGCGACAAGGTGGCGGCGGAATCGAACAACCGCCTGAAGTGCCAGATCTTCCCCGCCATGTCGCTGGGCGGCACACCGCCCCAGCTGGTGGACCAGGTGCGCGACGGCGTGACCGACCTCACCATCACCTTGCCGGGCTACACCGCGGGGCGTTTCCCGATGATGGAGGTGTTCGAGCTGCCCTTCATGACCCGCTCGGCCGAATCCGGCGCGCAGGCCGCCTGGGACTACCTCAACAAGCATGCGCTCAAGGAATTCCCCGGCACCAAGATCCTGGCCGTGTGGGTGCACGACCAGGGTTATGTGCACACCCGCGAGCGGCCCGTGCGCACCCTGTCTGACTTCAAGGGGCTGAAGATGCGCGCGCCCACGCGCCAGACCAACAAGCTGCTCACCAAGCTCGGCGCCTCGCCGGTGGGCATGCCGCTGCCGGCCATCCCCGAAGCGGTGAACAAGGGCGTGATCGACGGCTTCCTGCTGCCCTGGGAGGTGATGCCTTCGCTGCGCCTGCAGGAGATGGTGAAGTTCCATTCCGAGACCGACCCGGCCAAGCCCGCGCTGTACTCGGCCGTGTTCATCTTCGGCATGAACCAGGCGAAGTACGACAGCCTGCCGGCCGACCTGAAGGCCGTGCTGGACCGCAACAGCGGCATGGCCCTGTCCAAGCAGATCGGCCAGATCTGGGACGACAGCAAGGCCGCCGGCCGCAAGGCGGCGGTGGACCGCGGCAACGCCTTCTACACCGTGCCGGCCAGCGAGCTGGACAACTGGATCGCGGCTTCGGCCTCGCTGTATGACGAGTGGGTGGCCGACATCGACAAGCGCGGCGCGAGCGGCAAGGCGCTGCTGCAGGACGCGCGCGACCTGCTGGCCAAGTACGGCGGCAAGTAGGCCCCTTCTACAATCGGGGTATGCCTTTCATCGACCAGCTCCACGCCGCCGAACGCCTCAACGACTCGCTGATGTGCGTGGGGCTGGACCCCGATCCGGCCAAGTTCCCGTCGCCCTGGCGCGGCGATGCCTCGCGCATCTTCGACTTCTGCGCGGCCATCGTCGACGCCACCCGCGATCTGGTCATCGCCTACAAGCCCCAGATCGCCTATTTCGCCGCCCACCGCGCCGAAGACCAGCTCGAGCGCCTGATGGCGCACATCCGCGCCGTGGCACCGCAGGTGCCGGTCATCCTTGACGCCAAGCGCGGTGACATCGGCGCCACCGCCGAGCAGTACGCCCGCGAGGCCTTCGAGCGCTACGGGGCCGATGCCGTCACGCTCTCGCCCTTCATGGGCTTCGACTCCATCGAGCCCTACCTGCGCTATCCGACCAAAGGCGCGATCCTGCTGTGCCGCACCTCCAACCCCGGCGGCTCGGACCTGCAGAACCAGCGCCTGGCCGAGGTGGAGGGGCAGCCCCGCCTGTACGAACACCTCGCCCGCCTGGCCCAGGGCCCCTGGAACTCCACCGGCCAGCTCGGCCTGGTGGTGGGCGCCACCTTCCCCGCCGAAATCGGGCGCGTGCGCGAGCTCGCTCCGACGGTGCCGCTGCTGATCCCCGGGGTGGGCGCCCAGGGCGGGGACGCCACCGCCACCGTGAAGGCGGGCTACCGCGAGCACGGTGGCCGCATCACCGGCCTGGTGGTGGTGAACGTGGGCCGCAGCGTGCTCTACGCCAGCAGCGGCCCCGACTTCGCCGAAGCCGCGCGGCGCGCGGCGATGGCCACGCGCGACGAGCTCAACGCAGCGCGGCGGTAACCCCCTTTTGGGGGTGTCCTGTCTGATGGACATTTCCTGGATGCACCGGTACAACCTCGCCATTTCTTTGAGGTGGGCGAGGGGATGATGACGCGCATGGGTTCGGCGAGGCCGGGCTGGATCTTGCTTGGCTCGATGGTGCTGGGATTGGCTGCGTGCGGAGGCGGAGGCGGAGGCGGAGGCGACGGCCCGCGTCTCCCTCCGGTGGCGTACAGCGAAGACATCGTGCAACCCGGACCAACACGCCAGATCTCGGTCGACGAGTACTTCCCGTTGGCTCCCGGCGACCAATGGGACTACCTGCGAACCGCAGACGACGGAACGTCCTTCGGCTCAGTCAGGTTTACCGTCCTTCCGGATCCGGCAGGTGCCGCAAGCGTGGTCATGGAAGAAGATGGGATCCGCTCCCGCTACCGTCGGGATGCCGACGGCATCACCTTGCTGAACCCCTTGCCTGAGGATTGGCCCCAGGTGGTGCGGGACATCGTCGGTGAGCTGCGCCTTTACTCAAGCAGCATTTCGTCGAGCGGATCATGGTACCGCCGCGCGATTCGACGGGGGCCGCTGGGCATGGACGTCGATGGGGACGGGCATGAGGACGGCTTTCAATTGGAATACACCGAAAGCCACGAGGCTTCATCAAGGATCCAACTGCCAGCAGGAGAGATCGATACGGTTGTCTACCGAACCCGGCTGAGGATCCAGGTGGAGCCCTCTCGCCGCGACTTCGTCGGTGTGCCGGTCGTGCAGACCGAGACGGCGCATGTTGCCAAAGGATACGGTGTCGTCAAACGCACGCTGAGCGTCTCACCTCAGGCACCCGGTGCGTCGGTGCCTCGCTATACCCTCACAATGATTGGTGCACGTATCGATGGGGTTCATCTCGCCGAGGCGATTCGGGTCCCCCTCTATCACGGCGATGTCGTCAACGATGGGCAGCGAGCCCGCTACTACGCATCGTTGCCGCGGGAGGGGCGCTTGGCCCTCATCGATGTCGAAACCGGCCACTACGAGCGGTCACGATGGATCGGTGGCCAGCCCAATTTGCTGGCCATTTCGCCAGACGCAAGTACGCTGTTTGTCTCTCTCGATGAAACGGGGGAGATCCTGCAGCTTTCACTCCCTGCTCTTGAGGAAGTGGGCCGCTTGGTGCTGCCCAGGCAGCACGACACGGGGCGACCATGTGAGGTTGCGGCAATGATGCCCAGGAGCAACTCCACGGACTCGGTCATCGTGATGCTTCGCTCATACTGGAACCTTTTCGGGACTCACGAATGTGGTGCCTTGTGGCTCAACGGCACAACGCCTTGGCTGACGTGGGACACGGATGGCGCCGTTCCTTGGAGCCTGACCGACACCAATCTCCATCCAAAGCTGTACGGACTTGACGGTACCGTGCCGTTCGTCACTCTTCGTGAGTGGGACTACGCAACGGGGCAGGCGGTGGTCTCAAGCTCATTGCCGATTGCGCTGCCCGAGTTGCCCCGGTATGAGATGGACTGGTACGACGATCGCTTGCTGGTCCATGCCTCCTTGTTCAGTACACAAGGGGGACTGTCTCATCTCTCCGATCTGACGGGGGTGGCCGGTTGCCGCAACCTGCCTCACTTGAACGGCCAACTCATGTGTCTGAGCGGCAGTTCAATGGACCGGGGACTGGAGCTTTCGTGGGTGGACAAGACGACCTTGTCGACACGCGAGAGATTCCGTCCTCTTCATGCTCCCGAAATCTATGGCTTCAAGCGTTTGGTGCCTGGTGGTTTCGGCCGTGTCCTGATCTCCTATCCCCACGGCAGTGGAGGGTCCTATGGGCTCATGGTCATCAATTTGCCACTGGCATATACCGGCGTTTCGGCTCGGCAGGAACTCAACTGGACGCCGGTAACAAGGGCAGCCGCCGCACTCGTTCGCCCGTCAGTGCAAACAAGGCATTGACCAGGGCCGGTGCCGCCGGCGGCGTGGCGGGTTCGCCCACTCCGCCGGGCGGTAAGGTGCTGGGCACGATGTGGGTTTCGATCACGGGGGTTTCGGCCAGCGAGAGCATTGGCGCCTCGTGGAAGTTTTTCTGCACCACTTCGCCGTTGCGGATGTCGACGCGGCCGTAGAGCGCGGCGCTCAGGCCGAAGATCACGCCGCCTTCCATCTGCTGGGCGACGATACCCGGATGCACCACGGTGCCGCAATCGATGGCGCAGACCACGCGGTGTACGCGCGGGCGACCGTTGTCGAGCGACACCTCCATCACCTCGGCGACGATGGAGCCGAAGCTTTCGTGCAGGGCCACACCGCGGGCGCGGCCGGGAGCCAGCGGCCGACCCCACTGGGCCTTGTCGGCAGCGAGCTTGAGCACGGTGGCAAAGCGCGGGTGCTTGTCCAGCAGGCTGAGGCGGAAGGCCACCGGGTCCTGGCCAGCCTCGTGCGCCAGCTCGTCGATGAAGCACTCGGTGAAGAAGGCATGGTGGGAATGGCCCACCGCCCGCCAGTAGCCGATGGGCACGCCGCTGCGCGTGGCCTGCTGCGCAATCCGTTGGTGGGGCACCGCGTAGGGCAGATCGAAGAAGCCCTCGGCGGCCGTCTTGTCGGGCGCGTCGAAGCGCGTGGCCCAGGCGGGGCGGTTGCGCGCAATCCAGCGCGGCGTGATGGCGTCACCGGCCACGGTCATGCGCAGGGCCTGAGGACGGCCGCGCGCGTCCAGCGCGGCACGCATCACGGCAACACCGGCAGGGCGGTAGAAGTCGTGGGTGAAGTCTTCCTCGCGCGGCCACACCAGTTGCACCGGGCGGCCGCCGGTCTCCATCGCGATGCGCACGGCCTGGGCCACGTAGTCCACGTCCAGGCGGCGGCCGAAACCGCCGCCCAGCAGCGTGATGTGCAGGTCCACCGCGTCCACGTCCACGCCGGCCACGCGCGCGGCCACCTCGCGTGCGAAGGTGGGCGCCTGGGTGGGCGCCCACACGGTGACGCGGCCGTCGCGCACCTGGGCCGTGCAGTTCATCGGCTCCATCGTGGCGTGGGCCAGGTAGGGGGCGTGGTAGACAGCCTCGTGACGCCGTGCGGCGGCGGCCTCGGCTGCGTCCACGTCACCGCGGCGATGGAAGGGCACGCCGCCGGCGTTGTCCTGCGCTTCGCGGGCCGTCTGTGCCAGCGCCTCGTCGATGCGCTGCGTGTCGAGCAGGCCCACCGCCGGGTCGTGGGGCGGGGGGCGCCACACCACGTCCATGGTGCGCGCGGCCTGCAAGGCATGCCAGGTGCTGCGCGCCACCACCGCCACGCCCGAGGTGGCACCGGCGGTGCGACCCAGGCGCACCACGCGCTCCACGCCGGGGCGGCGCAGCGTGGCATCGACGTCCACACGCGCCGCACTGCCGCCCAGCATCGGGCAGTGGCGCACCACGGCATACAGCAGGCCCTCGGGCTTGACGTCCATGCCGAAGACGGCTGTGCCGTTCACCTTGGCCGGCACGTCGGTGCGCAGGGGTTGCCGACCGATCAGTTGCCAGGCTTCGCGTGGCTTCACGTGGATGTTGCGGGCGCTGACGGTGAGCGCAGCGGCCTGGCGCGCGAATTCGCCGAAGTGCCCGCGCACCCCGGATTCGTGTTCGATGATCCCGTCCACGATGCGCAGCTCGTCCACCGGCAGTCGCCATTGCAAGGCCGCGGCGCCCAGCAGCTCGGCGCGGGCGGTGGCCGCGGCCAGCGGCAGCACCTCCCACGCATCGGCAATGCTCGACGATCCCCCGGTGACGTTGATGCCCAGCTCGCGCGCCAGCTTGGCCACGAACCAGCGGCCGGCACGCACCGGGCGCGTCTCGTGCCCGGGTTCGCGGTCATCCGGATGGAAAGGCAGCGCGCCGAGGAACATCGCGACGTTGCCGTAGAGCGATTCGGGCCCGGCCTGCTCGAGCTGGATGCGGTCCAGGCCGATGTCCAGCTGTTCGGCCACGAGCATCGGCAAGGCCGTGTGCACGCCCTGGCCCATCTCGCTGCGGTTCATCGCCAGCAGCACCTGGCCGTCCGGGGCGATGCGGATCCAGCCGTTCAGGCGCACCTCGTTGTCGGTCGAGGTCAGCGGGCCGCGGCGTCCCACCCGGTCGCGCGGCGGCATCGCGCCCCAGCCCACCACGAGGGCGCCCCCCAGCGCCGCGCCGCTGAGCACAAAGGTGCGGCGCTTCATGCGCTCTTCACCCGCAGCGGGCCGCGCAGGGGACGGGTGGGTTTGAGCTGGGCCGCGGCCGTCTTGATGGCCGCCCGCACCCTGGGGTAGGTGCCGCAGCGGCACAGGTTGGTGATGGCCGCATCGATCTGTGCATCGGTGGGCTCGGGGGTGGACTCGAGCAAGGCGGCGGCGGCCATGAGCATGCCGCTCTGGCAGTAGCCGCATTGAGGCACCTGGTGGGCGATCCACGCGGCTTGCAGCGGGTGGGGGGGCTTGTCGCCGGCAAGGCCCTCGACGGTCTGGATGCTGCGCCCCTGCACCGAGGAGAGCGGCGTGACGCAGGAGCGCACGGCCTGGCCGTCCACCCGCACGGTGCAGGCGCCGCAGGCCGCAATGCCGCATCCGAACTTGGTGCCGGTGAGCTGCAGCACATCGCGCAGCACCCACAGCAAGGGCATGGAGGGGTCCGTGGCCTCGTCAGGCACGGTGTGGGGGCGGCCATTGATTTGAAGCTGCATCGGAACGGTTCCGCGAGAGCACGAATTCGGGCGATTGTGACCCGGAATCGGGCGTTTTCACGATTCGTGGCTGCGTGACCGTCAGATGACATCGGCACAGCTCTTGCAACCGAACTCATGCAACGTCTTCTACCCTTTCCGGAGTGCATTGACCATGAAGTTGTCATCTCGAAGCGCAGCATGCTGGGCCACCGTCGGCGGGCTGGCGCTGGCGGCCCATGCGGGAGCCCAGGCCCAGTCGTCGATCCAGGTGTATGGATTGCTGGATCTCGCCTTTGGCTCCTATGAAACCAGTGGGGCCGACCGGTTGACCCGTGTGGAGTCAGGCGGCATGACCACCAGCTACCTGGGCTTCAGCGGCCGCGAGGACCTCGGCGGTGGCCTATCGGCCACATTTGCGCTGGACCATTTCCTGCGGGCCGACACCGGCGATGCTGCACGTTTCAGCGGCGACGCCTTCTGGGCGCGCAATGCCAACGTCGGCCTGAGCGGCAGCTTTGGCAGCGTCTTCCTGGGTCGACGGGCAACACCGCTGTTCGTGGCCACTTTGCTGTTCAACCCCTTCGGAGACTCATTCGGGTTTTCGCCGGCGATTCGCAGCTACTACGGGGCCACCGGCACACTGGCTGGCGACTCGGGCTGGAGTGACGCCATCAGTTATGCGTCGCCCCGGGTGGGGGGCGTGGCCGTGAACCTGCAGTACGCGCTCAAAGAGGCCGGCAACGGCGCCAACGTTGGGGGCAACGTACTGTACTTCGGCGGTCCGCTGGCCGTGGCCGTGGCTGCTCAGCAGGTCAAGAAGGGGGTCGCCACTGGCAAGGAAACGGCCTATCAGTTCGCAGCCAGCTACACCCTGGGGCCCGCCAAGTTCTTCGGACAGTATGGCCAGATCAAGGAAGAAACCGCTGTCGACCTGAAGGACAAGATCTTCCAGCTCGGCGCGTCCTACAAGATCGGTGAAGGCTCGGTGCTGGCGTCCTACGGCTCGCGCAAGACCACCGGCACGACTGAGTCCAAGCGCGACATCGCCAGCCTGGGCTACGACCACTTCCTGTCCAAGCGCACCGACGTGTACGCGGTCTACATGTACGACAAGATCCGCGACACCGACAGCGGCAACACGGTGGCCTTCGGCATCCGCCACCGCTTCTGAGGCTTCGTCAGGACCGGGCCGGCCTGCGCAGGGGCTGCCCGTCCACGAAGGCGATCAGCTCCCCCGGCGCGAAGGCCGTCCAGGCCTCGTCGCGGGTGAGCGGCTCCGTCACGATCACGGCCACCCGGTCCTGAGGCGAGGCCAGTTCGGCGAAGTTCACGCTCAGGTCCTCGTCCTGCAGCTTGGCGGGGCGGAAGGGATGCTCGCGCACCAGGTAGTGCAGATGGGTCGAGCAGTGCGCCCACAGCGCGTGCCCGTTGCTCAGCATGAAGTTGAAGGTGCCATGCCGCGCCACCTGCGGCACGAGCTCGGCCAGGGTGTCGGTGAGCTGCTCGGGGGTGGGCACGCGCGCGTGGTTCTTGGCCAGTTCCTGCATCAGCCAGCAGAAGGCGGCCTCGCTGTCGGTGTCGCCCACGGGGCGGAAGGCGGCGTGCAGGTGCGGTGCATAGCCCTTCAGGTCGCCGTTGTGCGCAAACACCCAGTAGCGGCCCCAGAGCTCGCGCATGAAGGGGTGGCAGTTCTCCAGCCGGGTCTCGCCCTGGGTCGCCTTGCGGATGTGGGCGATCACATTGGTGCTGCGGATCGGGTAGCGGCGCACCAGGTCGGCCACCGGGGAATGCAGGGCCGCCTGCGGGTCGACGAAGAGCCGCGCGCCCTTGCCCTCGAAGAAGGCAATGCCGAAGCCGTCGGCATGCTCCTGCGAACGCGTGGCAAAGCCCGTGAAACTGAACACGATGTCGGTGGGGGCGTTGCAGTTCATGCCGAGCAACTGGCACATGGCTCGATCCGCGCAAAGGTCAGGACCCGGCCATTGTGCCGCCAGCCGGCCTTGTGCATCATCGATCCTTGCGCCCAAGGAGATTCGCCCATGACCGCTCCCACCGTCTTCCAACGCCTGCTGTCGGGCGAATGGCCCTGTGCCAAGGTCTATGAAGACGACCTGGTCTTTGCCTTCATGGATGCGGGGCAGGTCAACGACGGCCACGTGATCGTGGCCACCAAACGCCCCTGCGAGACCCTGCTGGACTGCACCGAGGACGAGGCCGCCGCGCTGATGCGCGCGGCCCACCGCATCGCCCGCGCCGTGCAGGCGGCCTTCCAGCCGGCGGGCATCACCGTGCTGCAGGCCAACAAACCGGCCGGCTGGCAGACCGTTCCCCACCTGCACCTGCACGTGCTGCCGCGCCACGAGGGCGACGGCGTGGGGCTGGTCTGGCCGCGCAAGGAGCCCGGGATCGAGCGGCTGCGCGAGCTCGCGGCGAAGCTTCAGCTGGACTGAGCGGCCTTCACCTTCAGACGCCAGGCGTGCAGCAGCGGCTCGGTGTAGCCGCTGGGCTGCTCGACGCCCTTGAAGACCAGATCCTGCGCGGCCTGGAAGGCTGCGGAGGCACTGAAGCGGCCGGACATCTTCTGGTAGAGCGCATCGCCGGCGTTCTGCTGGTCGACCACCGCGGCCATGCGCTCGAAGGTGGCGCGCACCTGGGCCTCGCTCACCACGCCGTGCGCCAGCCAGTTGGCGATGTGCTGGCTGGAGATGCGCAGCGTCGCGCGGTCTTCCATCAGGCCCACGTTGTGGATGTCGGGCACCTTGGAGCAGCCCACGCCCTGGTCGACCCAGCGCACCACATAGCCCAGGATGCCCTGCACGTTGTTGTCCAGCTCCTGCTGCTTCTCGGCGTCCGACCAGTTCGGGGCCGGGGCCACCGGCACCTGCAGCAGGTCGTTCAGGATGGCGTCGCGTTCGGCGTCGGCATCGATCTTCTCCAGCTCGCGCTGGACCGCGGCCACGTCCACCTGGTGGTAGTGCAGGGCGTGCAGCGTGGCGGCCGTGGGTGAGGGCACCCAGGCGGTGTTGGCGCCGGCCTTGGGGTGTGCGATCTTCTGCTCAAGCATGGCGGCCATCAGGTCGGGCATGGCCCACATGCCCTTGCCGATCTGGGCGCGCCCGCGCAGGCCGCACTTCAGGCCCACCAGCACGTTGTTGCGCTCGTAAGCGGCAATCCACTTGGTGGTCTTCATGTCGCCCTTGCGCAGCATGGGGCCGGCGCGCATGGCGGTGTGCATCTCGTCCCCGGTGCGGTCGAGGAAGCCGGTGTTGATGAAGGCCACGCGGCTGGCGGCCGCGGCGATGCAGGCCTTCAGGTTCACGCTGGTGCGGCGCTCCTCGTCCATGATGCCCAGCTTCACGGTGCTGTCGGGCAGGCCCAGCAGCTGCTCCACGCGCCCGAACAGCTCGGCGGCAAACGCCACCTCGGCCGGGCCGTGCATCTTGGGCTTGACGATGTAGACGCTGCCGGTGCGCGAATTGGCGCGGCGCTTGAGGTCCACCAGCGCAATGGTCGTGGTCACCACCGCATCCAGGATGCCTTCCGGGATCTCCTTGCCGCCGTCGTAGAGGATGGCGGGGTTGGTCATCAGGTGGCCCACGTTGCGCAGGAACATCAGCGAGCGGCCGTGCAGCGTGACGGGCTGGCCGTTGGCGCCGGTGTAGTGGCGGTCGGGGTTGAGGCCGCGTGTGAAGGTCTTGCCGCCCTTGCTCACCTCTTCGGTGAGCGTGCCGTCGAGGATGCCCAGCCAGTTGCGGTAGCCGGCGACCTTGTCGGCGGCATCCACGGCGGCCACCGAGTCTTCCAGGTCGAGGATGGTGGACAGCGCCGATTCCAGCACCACGTCGGCCACGCCGGCCGGGTCGGTGGCACCGATGCCCTTGCTGCGGTCGATGCGGATGTCGAGGTGCAGGCCGTGGTGCTTCAGCAGCACGCTGCTGGGCGCGGCCGGCTCACCCTGGTAGCCCACGAACTGGGCCGGATCCTTCAGGCCGGTGCTGCCGTTGCGCAGGGTGACGCGCAGCTGGCCGCCTTCGACCTGGTAGGCCATCGCGTCCTTGTGCGAGCCGCTGGCCAGCGGGGCGGCCTGGTCGAGCACGTTGCGGGCGTAGGCAATGACCTTGGCGCCGCGCACGGGGTTGTAGCCGCTGCCCTTTTCAGCGCCGTCGGTCTCGGGAATGGCGTCGGTGCCGTACAGGGCGTCATAGAGCGAGCCCCAGCGGGCGTTCGCGGCGTTGAGCGCGTAGCGGGCGTTCAGGATGGGCACCACGAGTTGCGGGCCGGCCTGCAGGGCCAGCTCGGCATCCACGTTGGCGGTGGTCGCCTGCACGTTCTGGGGCGGGGGCACCAGGTAGCCGATCTTCTCCAGGAAGGCGCGATAGGCCGGCATGTCGGTGATGGGGCCGGGGTGGGCGGCGTGCCAGGCGTCGAGTTCGGCCTGCAGGCGGTCGCGTTCGGCCAGCAGGGCAACGTTTTTGGGCGCGAGGTCGTGCACGATGGCGTCGAAGCCGGCCCAGAAGGTGCTGCTCTTCACGCCGGTGGCGGGCAGCACCTGGTCTTCGATGAAGCGATGGAGCTCGTTGGCGACGTGCAGTCGGTGGACGGTGGTGCGGTTGCTCATGGGTCGTGTCCTTGCGTGGAAAGGAATGAATTCGAAATCGGAAGGGTCAGGCGATCGGCCGTGGCGCGACGCCATCGACCAGGGCCAGCAGGTCGCGCAGGTTGCGGCCCTCATAGCTGGGACGCACCCCCAGCTCCTCAGGCGGCACACCGCTGCGGTTGAGCCAGAAGGTGGTGTAGCCGAACCAGGTGGCGCCCACGGCATCCCAGCCGTTGCTCGAGACGAAAAGCACCTGGCGGGCCGCCAGCGAGGGCTGCTGGCGGCGCAGCACCGCCAGGCCCAGGTTGTACACACGAGGGTCGGGCTTGAAGCAGCGCACGGGCTCGACGCTGATGACGTGATCCAGGCCCTCGGCCAGGCCGGCGCTCTTGACGGCCACGTCCAGCATGGCCGGGTCGCCGTTGCTCAGGATGCCGGTGGCCAGGCCACGGGCCTTCAGGGCCAGCAGGGCCTCGCGGTTCTCGGGGAAGGCACTCAGGTGGCGGTACTGGTTCATCAGCCGCTCCTCGCGCTCGCGCGTGAGCGTCAGGCCCAGCCGCGCGCACGCGTGGCGCAGGCCGTCGCGGGTGAGTTCCCAGAACGGCCGGTAGTGCGCGCCGTCGGGGTCGGCCATGCTCACCAGGCGGGTGTATTCGATCTGCTTGTCGCGCCACAGCGCGGCCAGGGCCTCGCCGCGGCCCGGGAAGAGCTGCTCGGCCGTCAGCGCCACGCTGTACACGTCGAACAGCGTGCCGTAGGCGTCGAAAAGCACGGCCTGGAAAGGAGCGGGAGAGGCAGCCATGTCGCCACTGTATTCAAACCACACCGAATGATTAATCCCTCACAAATTGCTTGATCTTTGACTTTTTGAGGCGTAGTCTGGCGGTGAATTTGTGACGAAACCGTCATGGATAAACTCAAACAGCTCGAATCTTTTGTGCAGGTGGCCACCAAAGGCAGCCTGACGGCGGCCGCCAACCTCGAAGGCGTGGCGCCGGCGGTGATCGGCCGGCGCATCGACGCGCTGGAGGCGCGGCTGGGGGTGAAGCTGCTGGTGCGCACCACCCGGCGCATCAGCCTCACCCACGAAGGCAGCGCCTTCCTCGAGGACTGCCAGCGTCTGCTCACCGACCTGGCCAATGCCGAGGCCAGCGTCTCGGCCGGCGGCGTGAAGGCCAGCGGCCACCTGCGCATCACCGCGCCGGCCGGCTTCGGCCGCCGCCACGTCGCGCCGCTGGTGCCACGCTTCCTGGGCCTGCATCCGGAGGTCTCGCTGTCGCTGAACCTGTCCGACCGGGTGGTGGACATCGTCAACGAGGGCTTCGATTGCGCCGTGCGCGTGGGCGACCTGCCCGACTCCAGCCTGGTGAGCCTGCGCCTGGCCGACAACCGCCGGCTGTGCGTGGCCTCGCCGGCCTACCTCAAGCGCCGTCCGGCGCCGCAGCATCCGTCCGAGCTGGGCCAGCACGACTGCCTCACGCTGAGCTCGGACGCCAGCCAGACGCGCGGCTGGGCCTTCACGGTGGACGGTGAACTGACCCATGTGCGGCCGTCCTCGCGCGTGGACTGCTCCGACGGGCAGGTGTTGCACGACTGGTGCCTGGCCGGCCTCGGCCTGGCCTGGCGCTCCACCTGGGAGGTGGAAGGCGACATCGCTGCCGGGCGCCTCAAGAGCGTGCTCGACGATTTCGCCGCACCCCCCAATGGCATCTACGCCGTGTTCGCCCAGCGCAAGCATCTGCCGCTGCGCGTGCGCCTGTGGATCGACTTCCTCAAGCACACCTACGGCGACGCCGCCTACTGGACCTCGCCCCCGCCCGCTGCCCTCACCAAGGAGCCCTGACGATGCTGCTGGAAGCCCTGCTGGCCTATGCCCACATCGCCGCCATCCTCGGCCTCGTCGTGTTCATGACCAGCCAGGCGGCGCTGTGCCGCGTGGAATGGATGAACGACGCGGCGGTCCACCGCCTGGGTCGCCTGGACCGCCTCACCGACATCGCCGCACTCACCGTACTGGTCACCGGCCTGGCGCGCGCCTGGTGGGGCATGAAAGGCTGGGACTGGACCTGGAGCCAGCCGCTGCTGCACCTGAAGCTCACGGTGTTCATCGTCATCGGCCTGATGGCCATCCCGCCGGCGCGGGCCTACCGCCGCTGGCGCGCAGCGTTGGCTGCCGGGCAGGGGCTCCCCCCGGAAGGGGAGGTGCGCCAGGCGCGCCGCTGGGTCATGATCCAGGCCCATGTGCTGTTGCTGCTGCCGCTGGCGGGCACCCTGCTCGCACGCGGCATCTGGACCCGCTGACCTCAAGGAGCTCGAGATGACCCTGTTGCGTCCTGCCGCCCTCACCGCCGCCTTTACCCTGGCCCTGGGCCAGATCGCATCGGCCCAGACCCTGCCCCAGCGCAAGCCCGGCCTGTGGGAGGTCCAGACCCAGACACAAGGGGCGATGGCCGAGATGCAGAAGCAGATGGACGAGACCCTGGCGCGCATGCCGCCGGCCCAGCGCCAGCAGATGGAAGCCATGATGCGCCAGCAGGGCGTGGGCATGACGAACAAGCCGGGCACGCTGCGTATCTGCCTGTCGCCGGCGATGGCCGCACGCGAGGGACTGCACCAGCCCGATCCCGAGATGAAGTGCCAGCACAAGTTCACCCCGGTGTCGTCCCGCGAGGCGCGCTATGCCTTCACCTGCACCGGCCCCGGCGGCCCCACCCAGGGCGAAGGCCGCGTGTGGGACTACAGCCCCGAAGGCTACCAGTCCGAATCGACGATCAAGGGCCAGCACCAGGGCCGGCCGATGACCACGCAGTTCAAGCAGAGTGCGCGCTGGCTGGGCGCCGACTGCCAGGGGCTCAAGCCGTTGGAGTGACGGGCGGGCGACCGGCCTCAGTCCTTCTTGAGGCAGTTGCTCATGAAGGTCTTGCGCTGGTCGCCCTTCAGGTCACCAGCCTCGGCATTGCAGCTCTTCATCTTGTCCTGCTGGGCCTTGCGCTTGTCGGTCAGGCAGTCTTTCATGAAGGCCTTGCGCTCCTCGCCCTTCAGGTCGGCAGCTTTCTTGTTGCACTCGGCCATGCGGGTCTGCTGGCGGGTGGGTTCCTTGGCCTCCTGGGCCAGCAAGGGGCCCGACGCCAGGGCCAGGGTCACGGCGATCAGGATGTTCTTCATGGGGGTGTCTCCGGTGCGTGGAGGAAAGCGCATCACAGGATGCGCTGCGGATGTGACAGGGCTTCGTGCGCCGCATGCAGGCGACGCACGAGCACGGCGATGAAGGCTTCGTTGAAACGGTCACGGCAGGCCAGGCTCATGCGCCGCAGGCTTTCGGGTGTGAAGGAGATGGTGGTGACGGGCTCGGTGACGATCACGTCAGCCGTGCGCAGCCGCAGCTCCTTGCTCGGTGCGAGGTAGGCCATCTCGCCCACGGTGGAGCCTGCCCCCAGCGATTCCACCCGCTGACCATCGCGCAGCACGTCCACGGCGCCCTGGGCGATGAGGTGGAAGTCGCGTCCGCGTTCTCCGCGCGACATCAGCTTGTGCCCGAACCCGTAGCGCTGCCAGCGGGCCTGGTGCACCACCTCCCACAGCTCCACGTCGTCGAAGTGCCGGAAGAAATCGACCGAGCGCAGCAGGCTGAAGCGCTCGGAATCCAGCACCGCCTGCAGGTTGCCGCGCGGCACTTGGCGGCTGGCGATCAGGCCCGCCAAGGCATGGGCGAAGTCGTCCCAGTGGTCGTAGCGATCGGCCGGTGCCTTGTTCAGGGCGCGCAGGATCACCTCGTCCACGGCGGTGGACACCCCCTGGCGGCGCTCGCTCGGGGCCACCACCGGGCCGTGCAGCACCTGCTGGATCATCTCGCCCTGCGACTGGGCCTCCACCGGCGGGTGGCCGGTGATGAGGTGGTAGAGCACCGCGGCCAGGGCGTACATGTCGGACTGGGCGCTCAGGGGCGCGCCGTCGATCTGCTCGGGCGACATGTAGGCCAGCGATCCCACACGGTGCACCTGGGTGGTGTCGGCCTGCAGGTGCAGCACGCTGCCGAAGTCGGTGAGCTTCACGTCGGTGATCTGCCCGGCGCTGGTCACGGCCAGGATGTTGGCCGGCTTGATGTCGCGGTGGATCAGCCCCTGGCGGAAGACATAGCCCAGGGCCATCGCACACTTGAAGCCGATCTCGACGATGAGCTCCAGCGGCAGCAGCTGGTCGGCCCGGCAAAAGGGCCGCAGCGTCGTGCCCTCCACGTACTCCATCACCAGGTAGGGCTCGTCGGGGCCTTCCACGGCGTCGAAGAGCTGCACCACGTGCGGATGGTGCAGCCGGCCCACGAGCGCGGCTTCGGCGGCAAAGAAGCGCGAGTAGTAGCGCCCGTCCACCGGATCGCGCAGGGCCGAGGGGCGCACGCGCTTGACGGCCACGTCGCGTTCATGGAAGCCATCGCGGCAGAGGAAGACTTCGCTGGTGGCGCCTTCGCCCAGCTTGCGCACGACCTGGTATTCGCCGATGTGGGAGGGCTGGTCGAGCAGCCGCTCGGCCGTGGCATCAGCGGTTAGCGTCTCGGATGTCATCGTCAGCGCATCATTTCACTGCCAGGCAGCGGGCGCAAGCCGGTGACGCTGCAGGTGTATCGAGGTGTGACTGCCTCAAACGTAGAATCCCGGGATGATCCGCGCCAAGCAAGAACTCCTGGACGACCTCGCCGCCGAGCTGGCGGTGCTGGCACCCGAGCTGGCCCCGGCGGCCACCTTCGAAAGCCCCAAGCAGGCCTCCCATGGCGACCTCGCCATCACCGCTGCGATGCAGCTGGCCAAACCGCTGAAGAAGAATCCGCGTGAAGTGGCGCAGACGCTGGTGGCGGGTTTGCAGCAGCGCGAGGCCTTCGCGCGCTGGGTCGACGGCCTGGAGATCGCCGGCCCGGGCTTCATCAACCTGCGCCTCAAGCCCGCGGCCAAGCAGGCGGTGGTGGCCGACATCCTCGCCAGCGGCGACGCCTATGGCCGCCAGGCCGCCACCGGCCGGCACGTGATGGTGGAATTCGTCTCGGCCAACCCCACCGGGCCGCTGCATGTGGGTCACGGCCGCCAGGCCGCGCTGGGCGATGCGATCTGCCGCCTCTTCGAGACCCAGGGTGACCAGGTCACGCGCGAGTTCTACTACAACGACGCCGGCGTGCAGATCCAGACGCTGGCCATTTCCACCCAGTGCCGCATCAAGGGCCTCAAGCCCGGCGACGCCGGCTGGCCCGAGTCGGCCTACAACGGCGAGTACATCGCCGACATCGCGGCCGACTTCCTCGCGAAGAAGACCGTCAAGGCCGACGACCGTGAGTTCACCGCCTCGGGTGACCCGGACGACCTCGACGGCATCCGCCAGTTCGCGGTGGCCTACCTGCGCCACGAGCAGGACCTGGACCTGCAGGCCTTCGGCGTGAAGTTCGACCACTACTACCTGGAGTCGAGCCTCTACACGAGCGGGCGGGTCGAGCGCACCGTGCAGCGCCTGGTGGAGGCCGGCAAGACCTACGAACAGGATGGAGCGCTATGGCTGCGCACCACCGAATACGGTGACGACAAGGACCGCGTGATGCGCAAGTCCGACGGCGGCTACACCTATTTCGTGCCCGACGTGGCCTACCACATCACCAAGTGGGAGCGCGGCTACACCCAGGTCATCAACATCCAGGGCACCGATCACCACGGCACCATCGCCCGCGTGCGCGCCGGCCTGCAGGCCGCTGGCGTGGGCATCCCGGTGGGCTACCCCGACTACGTGCTGCACAAGATGGTCACGGTCATGAAGGGTGGCGAGGAGGTGAAGATCTCCAAGCGCGCCGGCTCCTACGTGACCCTGCGTGACCTCATCGACTGGACCAGCCGCGACGCGGTGCGCTTTTTCCTGATCAGCCGCAAGGCCGACACCGAATTCACCTTCGACGTCGACCTGGCGCTCAAGCAGAACGACGAGAACCCGGTGTACTACGTGCAGTACGCCCATGCGCGCATCTGCTCGGTGGTCGAGCAGTGGCGCAGCCAGCATGGCGGCGACCTGGATCTGCTGCCCCGGGCCGACCTGGGCCGCCTGGTGATGCCGGCCGAGGCGGCACTGATGCTCAAGCTGGCCGAGTACCCCGGCATGCTGTCGGCCGCTGCGCGCGACCTCGCGCCCCACGACGTGGCCTTCTACCTGCGCGACGTGGCGAGCGCCTTCCACACCTACTATGCGGCCGAGCGCTTCCTGGTCGATGATGCCGAGCTGGCGCGCGCGCGGGTGGCCCTGCTCGTGGCCACGCGACAGGTGCTGCACAACGGCCTGGCGGTGCTGGGTGTGGGTGCGCCGGCCAAGATGTGAACCTCGGGACGCCCTGCGCCACAATGGGGTGCAGGTGTTTCCCATGCAAGGACTGAACTTCGGATGAAAAAGCAACGCGGCGGATTTGCCCTGGGACTGGTGGTGGGCGTGCTCATCGGCCTGGCCCTGGCGCTGGCGGTGGCGCTGTATGTCACCAAGGTGCCCATCCCCTTCGTCAACAAGGTGCCCGCGCGCACGGCCGAACAGGAAGCGGCCGAGGCCGAGCGCAACCGCAACTGGAACCCCAATGCGCCGCTGCAGGGACGCAGCGCGCCGGCGGCCTCGGCCCCGGGGTCGCCGGCCGCCGGTGGGGCCTTGCCCGATGTCCCGCCCGGGCTGCGTCAGGGCACCGCGCCCACGGCGCCTGCCCGGGATCCGGCCGCCATCCTCTCGGGCGCCGCCACCCCGGGACCGTCGGCTGGCGCGCCGGCCACCCCGGTCTACTACGTGCAGGCCGGCGCCTACACCCGTGCCGCCGAAGCCGAGCAGCAACGCGCCCGCCTGGCGATGATGGGGCTGACCGCGCGGGTGACCGAGCTCGACCAAAGCGGCCGCACCGTCTATCGCGTCCGCCTGGGCCCCTTCGACAGCCAGGCTGAAGCCGACCGGGCCCAGGGTCAGCTGAGCAGCCAGGGCATCGAGGCCGCTCTGGTGCGGGCCCAGCGCTGAGACCAACGTCGCGCTGCGCCGGATGGGCGGCTGAACTTCGCGGTGTCGGCCCGATCCATCCTTCAGGCGTTATACCTGCAGACGAAAGGACAACAGTGATGAAGCGACGCGAATTTGCCGCCGGACTCACCGGCACGCTGGCGGGCCTGGCCCTGCCGGCCGCCTGGGCGCAGGCTCCCAAGGCGGGCAGTGACTACGTGGTGTTGCGCCAACCCCTGGCCGGCGGCACCGACGGCAAGATCGAGGTGGTCGAGTTCTTCTGGTACGGCTGCCCGCACTGCAACCGCTTTCAGCCCATGATCGAGCCCTGGGCGGCCAAGCTGCCGGCCGATGTGAGTTTCCGCCGCGTCCCGGTGGCTTTCCGCGATGAATTCACCGTCCACCAGCGCCTGTACTACGCGCTCGAGGCCACGGGAGATCTCGAGAAAATGCACAAGCGCGTCTTCCACGCCGTGCACGTGGAGCGCAACCCGATGAACAAGCCCGAGGCCATGGCCGATTTCGTGGCGCGGCACGGCGGCGATCGCGCCAAGTTCCTGGAGGCCTACAACTCCTTCGGGGTGCAGACCAAGACCCGCCAGGCCAAGCAGACGGCCGAGGCCTACAAGATCGATGGCGTGCCCGCCATCGGTGTGAATGGCCGCTACTACACCTCGGGGGCGCTGGCCGGCTCGCTGGAGCGCTCGCTCCAGGTGGCTGATTTCCTGGTCGCCCAGGCGCGCAGCGCCAAGTGAGCACTGGCCGGGCCTCGGCCCGGCATGAAAAATGCTCGGAAGTGGGGCTCTGCGGCTTCACCCTGGGCTAGAATGCGGCGAACTGCAAGTTTCATGCCGCAATGAGCTTCTTCCGCTGGCCTCGCCAAGCCCTCAGCCTTCGCCTCCCGATGCTCGCCGGCCTCTGCTGGCTGGCCATCGTCGCCGTGCCGGCGGGCGCCGAGCGTGCGGACCGCGACCAGCCCCTGCGCTTCAGCGCCGACAGCCTGCGCTATGACGACAGCCGCCGGGTCAACGTCCTGACCGGCCGTGTCGAGATCACCAAGGGCTCGCTGGTGTTGCGCGCAGAACGAGTCGAGGTGCGCCAGACGCCCGAAGGCCACCACAGCGCCCAGGCCATGGGCGGGGGCGAACCGGCCTTCTTCCGCCAGAAGCGCGAGGGCCTGGATGAGCACATCGAGGGCCGCGCCGCGCGCATCGACTACGACAGCCGCACCGAGACCGTGAGGCTCAGCGGCAACGCGGTGATCCGTCGTCTGCGCGGTAACGACCTGGCCGACGAGATCCAGGGCCAGACCATCACCTGGGACAATGCCGGCGAGACCTTCACCGTGCAGGGCGGGGTCGACGGCAGCGCCGATGGCCGGGTGCGAGGCGTCCTCACCCCGACGCCGGGCAATGCCCGCGGAGACACACGTTGACGCCGGTGAGCGCGCCTGCCTCATCCGCCTCAGGCAGCCGCCTGGAGGTATCGGGCCTGCAGAAGCGCTACGGGGCGCGCCAGGTGGTCAAGGACGTGCGGCTGTCGGTGAAGAGCGGTGAGGTGGTGGGCCTGTTGGGCCCCAACGGCGCCGGCAAGACCACGAGCTTCTACATGATCGTGGGCCTGGTGCCCGTGGATGCCGGCGAGATCCGCATCGACGGCCAGCGCGTCGAGCGCCGGCCCATCCACGAACGCTCGCGCCTGGGCCTGAGCTACCTGCCGCAGGAGGCCTCGATCTTCCGCAAGCTCACCGTGGAGGACAACATCCGCGCCGTGCTCGAACTGCAGCGCGACGCGCAGGGCCGCCCGCTGGACGATGCAAGCCTCACGCGCCAGCTCGACCAGCTGCTGGGCGACCTGTCGATCGAAAAGCTGCGCCACTCGCCGGCCCCGGCGTTGTCTGGCGGCGAGCGGCGTCGCGTGGAGATCGCACGCGCCCTGGCCACGCAGCCGCGCTTCATCCTGCTGGACGAGCCCTTCGCCGGCGTCGATCCGATCGCCGTGATCGAGATCCAGCGCATCATCAGCTTCCTCAAGTCGCGCGGCATCGGGGTGCTCATCACCGACCACAACGTGCGCGAGACCCTGGGCATCTGCGACCACGCCTACATCATCAGCGAGGGACGGGTGCTGGCCCAGGGCACACCCGCCGAGATTGTCGAGAACGCCGACGTGCGAAAGGTCTATCTCGGCGAGCATTTCCGGATGTGACATGAAACCCTCGCTGCAGGTCCGCCTGTCCCAGCACCTGGCGCTCACGCCGCAGCTGCAGCAGTCCATCCGGTTGCTGCAGCTGTCCACGCTGGAACTCCACCAGGAAGTGGAGCAGATGCTGGAGCAGAACCCCTTCCTGGAGCCCGAGGATGACGGCGGCGATCCGCTGCCCGCCCTCGCGCCGGCCGAGGTATCCCTCACGCGTGAGCGCGATTCCCAGGCCGAGTCGGAGGGTGCCGAGAGCTATGAGGCCAGCGACGCCGCAGGGGTCGATACCGTCGAGGCGGGCGCCACTGAACGCGACGATTGGGAAAACGGCACCGAGCGCGACGACTTCGACGGCATCCGCGAGACCCCGGGCAATCGCAGCGGCGGCGATGATGACGAGCTTGACCCCATCGACCGGGCCAGCCCCGGTGTCAGCCTGCAAGACCACCTGCGCCAGCAGCTGCTGGGCATGCGCCTGGCGCCCGAGGACGCGGCGGCGGTGATGGTGCTGATCGAGTCGCTCGACGAGGACGGCTACCTGGCCGACCCGCTCGAAGAGATCGCGGCTCACCTGGCCGGTGATGACGACGAGGCGCGGGAGGAACTGCTCGACCGGCTGCGCTGCGCCCTCAAGTGGCTGCACAACCTGCAACCCACCGGTGTGGGCGCGCGTGACCTCTCCGAATGCCTGTGCCTGCAATTGCGTGCGCTGCCGCGCAGCGAAGCCCAGGTGGTGGCCTTGCTCATCTGCAAAGGCCTCCTTGAGGCATTGGCCCGGCGCGACATCAAGAAGCTGATGGCCGCCACCGGGGCCGAAGAAGAGCTGATCAAGCAGGCCCAGGCGCTCATCGTGGCCTGCGAGCCCAAGCCGGGGCGGCCCTTCACGCGCGCCGAAGCCAACATCATCGTGCCCGACGTGATCGTGCAGAAGGCGGGCCGCGGCTGGAAGGTGGTGCTCAACCCCGACGTGATGCCCCGGCTTCGCATCAACGACCTCTACGCCCAGGCGCTGCGCCAGCATCGCAGCAGCGATTCCGGGCAGGCCCTGGGCGCACGGCTGCAGGAGGCACGCTGGTTCATGAAGAACATCCAGCAGCGCTTCGACACCATCCAGCGTGTCTCGCAGGCCATCGTCGAGCGGCAGAAGAATTTCTTCACCCACGGCGAGATCGCGATGAAGCCGTTGGTGCTGCGCGAGATCGCCGACGAGCTGGGCCTGCATGAATCCACCATCTCGCGTGTGACGACGGCCAAGTACATGGCCACGCCCTTCGGCACCTTCGAGCTGAAGTACTTCTTCGGCTCCTCGCTGAACACCGAAGCGGGGGGCAATGCCTCCAGCACGGCGGTGCGTGCGCTCATCAAGCAACTGGTGTCGTCCGAAGACCCGGCCAAGCCGCTGTCGGACAGCCAGCTCAGCCAGATGCTGGAGGAACAGGGCATCCAGGTGGCGCGCCGCACCGTGGCCAAGTACCGCGAGGCGCTGAAGATCGCGCCCGCCAACCTGCGGAAATCGCTGTGAACTTCTCGCTGTTCCTCCCCTGCGCCGGCGGTGTCGAAGAGTGGCTGGCCGAAGAGGCCATGGCCATCCTCGGGCCCGACATCCACGGCACGATCGAGCGCGGCGGCATTGCCCTGGGCGGCGATGCGCGCGCGGTGATGGCGCTCAACCTGGAAAGCCGCCTCGCCCAGCGCGTGCTGGTGCAGGTGGCGCGGGGCCCCTATCGCCAGGAGGACGACCTCTACACCCTGGCCCGCCAGGTGCCCTGGTCGGCCTGGATGAGCCCGAGGCAGACCTTCAAGGTGGACGTGACGGCGCAGCGCTCACCGCTGCGCAGCCTCAATTTCGCCGGCCTGCGCATCAAGGACGCGCTGTGCGACGTCTTGCGCGAGGAGGCTGGTGACCGGCCCAACGTCGAGATCCGCCACCCGGACGTGCGCGTGATGCTGCACCTCACGGAAGACCAGGCCACGGTGTACATCGACACCTCGGGCGAGCCGCTCTTCAAGCGCGGCTGGCGCGAAGACAAGGGCGATGCCCCGCTGAAGGAAACCCTGGCGGCGGCGATGCTCGCGGCCGCCGACTGGCGCGGCACACCCGAGGCCGGTGGTGCGCTGCTCGATCCCTGCTGTGGCTCCGGCACCATTGCCATCGAGGCCGCGCAGATCGCGTGCGGCATCGCGCCAGGGCTGAAGCGCCGCTTCGCCTTCGAGCGTCTGGCGCCTTTTGCCGGGCCCCAGGCCCGCGCGCAGTGGCAGGCCCTGAAGCAGGCCGCACAGGCGCGCATCCACGCACCCGCGGTGCCGGTGTTCGCCAGCGACGTGGCCTTCCGCATGGTCGATTTCGCACGCCGCAACGCCGAGCGCGCCGGTGTGGCGCATGCGATCGAGTTCCACGGTGGCGACGTGCTGGAGCGGCCGGCCCCGCGCCTGCCCGAAGGCCTGGCCCGCACGCTCATGCTCAACCCGCCCTACGGTGAGCGCATCGAGGCGCGCGGCAGCGTGGCGCGCAGCGCCGAGCAGACGGGCATGGCCGACGACTTCTACCCTCGCCTGGCGGCGCACTGGAAGCGCCACTTCGGCGGCTGGACGGCCTGGGTGCTCAGCCCCGAGATGAAGCTGCCCACGCGCATGCGCCTGAAGGAGGCGCGGCGCATCCCGATGTGGAACGGCCCCATCGAGTGCCGCCTGTTCCGCTTCGACCTGGTGAGCGGATCGATGCGCGGTGTCGATCAGACGGGCATGGCCAGGTAGCGCTCGACCAGCGCGGCCGTGTAGCGGCGCGCGACCTGTTGGATGAAGGCCTTGAAGTCGACGGGCGCCTGATCATCGGCCCGGTCGGAGATGGTGCGTACCACGGTGAAGGGCAATCCGTGGTCGTGGCAGACCTGGGCGACGGCCGCACCTTCCATTTCCACGGCCAGAGCATCAGGCAGTTCGTCGCGCAGGGCCTGGCTCTCGGTGGCCGTGGACACGAAGCGGTCGCCGCTGACGATCAGCCCCTGGTGGACAGCAGGGGTACCGATCCCGAAGGTCGCCAGGGTGTCCTCGCCCAGGTGGTGTGCAGCCTGGCCAGCCAGGGCCTGGGCCGCCTGGTGCAGGCGCGCGCTCATGGCGGCATCGCTGGGCAGGCGCGACAGGCCATAGAGCGGCAGCTCGTGCCGGGGAAAGATCGGCGAGGCGTCCATGTCGTGCTGCAGCAGTTCGGTGGCGACCACCAGGTCGCCCACGCGCACCCCCTTGCCCAGCCCGCCGGCCACGCCGGTGAAGAGCAGGGCTTGCGCGCCGAAGCGGTGGATGGCCAGCGTGGCCGTGGTGGCCGCAGCCACCTTGCCGATGCCCGAGAGAACGGCCACCACCTCGCGCCCGCCCAGGTGCCCCACCCAGAACTCGCGGCCGGCCACCCGCTCGCGCCGCTCGTCGGGCATGAGCTCGAGGACGGCCGACAGCTCCTCGTGCATCGCGGCGATGAGAGCGAGCGTCATGGCCGCGAGGCAGGCAGGCCTTACTTCTTGTCGCGCAGCTCGCGCCGCAGGATCTTGCCCACCGGAGTCTTGGGCAGTTCGGTGCGGAACTCGACGATCTTCGGCCGCTTGTAGCCGGTCAGGTTCTGCTCGCAATAGGCCCGCACATCGGCCTCGGTGAGCGCCGGGTTCTTCTTGACGATCACGAGCTTGACTGCTTCGCCGGACTTCTCGTCGGGCACGCCCACGGCCGCCACTTCCAGCACGCCGTCGAGCTGGGCCACCACGTCTTCGACTTCGTTCGGGTAGACGTTGAAGCCGCTCACCAGGATCATGTCCTTCTTGCGGTCCACGATCTTGAAGTAGCCGCGCTCGTCCACGGTGCCGATGTCACCCGTGCGGAAAAAGCCGTCGGGGGTCATCACCTTGGCGGTTTCATCCGGGCGCTGCCAGTAGCCGGCCATGACCTGCGGGCCCTTGATGGCGATCTCGCCCGGCGTGCCTACGGGCACTTCGTGGCCTTCGTCGTCGAGCAGCTTGAACTCGGTGGAGGGCAAGGGCAGGCCGATGGTGCCGGTGAACTCGGTGCTGTCGGTGGGGTTGCAGCTGGCCGAGGGCGAGGTTTCCGACAGGCCGTAGCCCTCGCAGATGGGGCAGCCGGACTTCTGCAGCCACAGCTTGGCGGTGGCCGATTGCACCGCCATGCCGCCGCCCACGCTGATCTTGAGGTTGCTCCAGTCCACCTTGTTGAAGTCAGGGTGGTTGGCCAAGGCATTGAACAGCGTGTTGACGGCCGGGAAGCTGTGGAACTTGTGTTGCGACAACTCCTTCAGCACGGCGGGAATGTCGCGCGGGTTGGGGATGAGGATGTTGCAGCCGCCCATGCGCATGGACAGCATCATGTTCACCGTGAAGGCGAAGATGTGATAAAGCGGCAGCGCGCAGATGGTGACGGCTTGTTCGCCAGCGGGAATCTTCTTGAGCGCCGGGCCGTTCCAGGCCTCGGACTGCAGCACGTTGGCGATGATGTTCCGATGCAGCAGCACGGCGCCCTTGCTCACGCCGGTGGTGCCGCCGGTGTACTGCAGCACGGCGATGTCGGCGGCCTTGATCTCGGGCTTGCGCAGCGTGAGGCTGCGACCCTTGGCGATGGCGTCGTTGAAACGCACGGCCCCCGGCAGCTCGAAGGCCGGCACCATCTTCTTCACCTTGCGCACCACGTAGTTGACGAGGGCGCCCTTGGGGAAGCCGAGCAGGTCACCCATCGCGGCCAGCACCACGTGCTTCGTGGGTGTCTTGGCCATGCATTCCTGCAGGGTTCGCGCGAAGTTCTCGATGATGACGATGGCCTTGGCGCCCGAGTCCTTGAGCTGGTGCTCGAGTTCGCGCGCGGTGTACAGCGGGTTGACGTTGACGATGACGTAGCCCGCGCGCAGGATCGCCGCCACAGCGATGGGGTATTGCGGCACGTTGGGCATCATGATGGCCACCCGATCGCCCTGGCTCAGGCCCAGGGATTGGAGGTAGGCGGCGAAGATGCGCGAGTACTCGTCGAGCTGACCATAGGTGAGCGTCTTGCCCATGAACTTGAAGGCTGGGCGCTCGGCGTGCTGGGTGAAGCTCTCTTCGAGCAGCGCCACCAGCGAGGTGTATTGGTCCGGGTTGATCTCATGCGGAACGCCCGCGGGATAGTGCTTCAGCCAAGTCTTTTCCATGGACTCCTCCAGATGAACCCATCATTCTGACGCAAGGCTGACGCACCACCCATCGGGTGTTCCTCTAGACCGTGCTGGAGTGACGCCCTGCTGGCGTGTCTCGCGAGAGACAGCGGCTGTGCGGGGTGCGTGCGGGCCTATCGATCCAGGATCTGGCTGAGGAACTGGCGTCCGCGCTCGCTCTGCGGGTTGCCGAAGAAGGCCTCGGGTGTGTTCTGCTCGACGATCTCGCCGGCGTCCATGAAGATGACCCGGTCGGCCACGGCACGCGCAAATCCCATTTCGTGCGTGACGCACAGCATGGTCATGCCTTCGCGGGCGAGGTCGATCATGGTGTCGAGCACCTCCTTCACCATCTCGGGGTCGAGCGCCGAGGTGGGCTCGTCGAAGAGCATGATGGACGGGTTCATGCACAGCGCGCGGGCAATCGCCACACGCTGCTGCTGCCCGCCCGACAGCTGCCCGGGGTACTTGTGCGCCTGCTCGCCGATGCGCACACGCTCCAGGAAGCGTTTGGCCGTGGCCTCGGCCTGGGCACGTGGCTGCTTCTTCACCCAGATGGGTGCAAGCGTGCAGTTGTCCAGCACCGAGAGGTGTGGAAAGAGGTTGAAGTGCTGGAAGACCATGCCCACGTCGGAGCGGATGGTGTCGATGTTCTTGAGGTTGTCGGTGAGCTCCACGCCATTGACCACGATGCGGCCCTGCTGGTGCTGTTCGAGCCGGTTGATGCAGCGGATCAGCGTGGATTTGCCCGAGCCCGAGGGGCCGCACACGACGATGCGTTCACCCTTGGCCACCTGGAGGTCGATGTTCTTCAGGACGTGGAACTCGCCATACCATTTGTTCAGGCCTTCGATGCGGATGGCCACGTCGCCAGCGGGCGAGGTCTTGAGGGCAGCGTCTGCCATGGGAAGTCTCCGGAGGATGTTCAACGCTGGTGGCCACGCGCCAGATCGCGCTCGAGCCACTGGCTGTACTTCGACATCGCGTAGCAGAAGATCCAGTACACGATGATGGAAAAGAGGAAGGCCTCTATGAAGAAAGGCTTCCAGCTGAAGTCGGTCTCGACGGACTTCTTCACCGCGTAGGCGAAGTCGTAGATGGCGATGATCACCACCAGCGAGGTGTCCTTGAACAGCGAGATGAAGCTGTTGACGATGGGCGGGATCGACAGGCGCAGCGCCTGCGGCAGGATGATCAACCCCATCATCTTCCAGTAGGGCAGCCCCAGGGCTTCGGCGGCCTCGTACTGGCCCTTGGGCACGGCCTGCAGACCGCCGCGCACCGCTTCGGCGAGGTAGGCGGCCACGAAGAGGATGATGGCCACCTGGGCGCGGATGAGCTGGTCGATGCGCAGCCCTTCGGGCAGGAAGAGTGCGAACATCACCGAGGCCATGAAGAGCACCGTGATGAGGGGCACCCCGCGCACCACCTCGATGTAGATGATGGAGAAGGCGCGGATCAGCGGCAGCTGCGAGCGACGGCCCAGGGCCAGCAGCACGCCCAGCGGGAAGGCGAAGCCGATGCCGAAGATCGACAGGATCAGCGTGACCGGCAGGCCACCCCACTGTTCGGAGCGCACCGGCGCCAGGCCCAGGCCGCCGCCCATCAGCCAGAAGGTGACGGACAGGCCAACGATCCAGATGAGGATGAGCCCCGCGTTCCAGAAGCGCTTGAGGGCCGAGACGACGAGCAGGCCGCACATCACCCCGATGGCCAGCGCCGGGCGCCAGCTTTCCTCGAAGGGATAGACGCCAAACATCATGAAGTGGAACTTCTCCCATACCACGGCCCAGCAGGCGCCCTGGCCCCGGGCGGCCTGGCATTGCTCGAGCGTGGCGTGTCCCCACACGGCGTTGAAGACCGACCAGCCCAGGATCTTGGGCAGCGCCCAGGCGATCAGGGCCAGGGTCACCAGCGTGATGGCGGTGTTGAGCGGGGTGGAGAAGAGGTTCTCGCGCGCCCAGGCCCAGGCCCCGGTCTGGCGGCGCGGTGGGGGCAGCGAGGCACTGGGGGGCGCGAGGGGCTTGTCCATGGTCGTGCTCATCGTTCCACCAGCTTCACGCGGTCGTTGTACCAGTTCATGAACAGCGAGATCGCCAGGCTGATCGTGAGGTACACGGCCATCAGGATGGCGATGGCCTCGATGGCCTGGCCGGTCTGGTTCATCGTCGTGTTGGCCACGGCCACCAGGTCGGGGTAGCCGATGGCCACCGCCAGCGAGGAGTTCTTGGTCAGGTTCAGGTACTGGCTGGTCATCGGCGGGATGATCACGCGCAGGGCCTGGGGCAGGGTCACCAGGCGCAGCCGCTGGCCGGCGTTCAGGCCCAGGGCCTGGGCGGCCTCGGTCTGCCCGCGGTCGACGGCGAGGATGCCCGCGCGCACGACTTCAGCCACGAAGGCCGCGGTGTAGGTGGACAGGCCCAGCAACAGCGCGGTGAATTCGGGGGAGATCGAACGGCCGCCTTGCAGGCTGAACCCGCCGACCTCGGGCACATCCATCTCGGTGGGGGCGCCCATGACGGCCCAGGCCAGCAGCGGCAGGCCCAGGATCAGTGCAGCGCTCACCCAGCCCACCGGCCAGCGTTGACCGGTGGCCTGCTGGTGGCGCGCCGCAGCGGTACGCCAGACCCAGGCCAATGCAAGGCCAAAGAGCAGCGCCCAGCCTGCCGCGGTCCAGGCCGGGTGCTCGGCGGGCCAGGCGAACCAGAAGCCACGCTGGGTGGCAAAGACCCAGTCGCCCAGCGTGAGGGCCTCGCGCACGGGTGGCAGCAGCTCGGTGAAAAGGCCGTACCAGACGAAGAGTTGCAGCAGCAGCGGCACGTTGCGCATGACCTCGACATAACCCGAGGCCAGCTTGGCGAGCAGCCAGTTGCTCGACAGGCGCGCGATGCCGATCAGGGTGCCGAGCAAGGTGGCCACGATGATGCCCAGCACGGCCACCTTCAGGGTGTTGAGCAGACCCACCCCGAAAGCACGTGCATAGCTCTGGGTGGCGTCGTAGGCAATGAGCGTTTCGGCAATCTCGAAGCCGGCTTCACGCCCGAGGAAGCCGAAGCCCACCTGGATCTGTCGCGTGGAGAGGTTGTGCAGGGTGTTGGACACCAGGTACCAGCCCACGCCCACCACGGCGAGCAGCAGCAGGACCTGGTAGGCGATGCCACGGACACGTTCGTTGCTGAACATCGGTGCTTCGACCTCGAAGGAAGGATGAGTGGCAGATACGGGGCGGCCCGCTCGCGCGGGCCGCCGTCCTCAGACACGCAGGGTGCGCAGGATCAGCGCAGCGGCGGTGCGTACATCAGACCGCCGTCCTTCCACAGCGCGTTCTGGCCGCGTTCCAGGCCGAGCGGGCCGATGTTGCGCTGGTAGATCTCGCCATAGTTGCCCACCGCCTTGATGGCACGCACCAGCCAGTCGTTGTCCAGGCCCAGCCCCTTGCCCACGTCACCGGTGTTGCCGACGATGCGCTGGATCTGCGGGTCCTTGGATTCGGCCTTCAGCTTGTCCACGTTGGCCGAGGTCACGCCGTACTCCTCGGCTTCGATCAGACCGTAGAGCACCCACTTGGCGATCGTGTAGAACTCCCAGTCGCCGCGGCGCACCATGGGGCCCAGGGGCTCCTTGGAGATGGCATCGGGCAGGATCACCAGATCGTCCTTGTTGGGAGCTGCCAGGCGGGTGGCCGCCAAGCCGGAGATGTCGGTGGTGAAGACGTCGCAGCGACCGGCAAAGAAGGCTTGCTGGATCTGGGCCAGGTCGCTGATGACGACCGGCTTGAAGCTCATGCGCTTGCTGCGGAAGTAGTCGCTCAGGTTCAGCTCGGTGGTGGTGCCGGGCTGCACGCAGATCGTGGCACCGTTGAGCTGGGAGGCGTTCTTGATGTTGGCCGCCTTCTTCACCATGAAGCCCTGGCCGTCATAGAACCAGGTGCCTGCGAAGACGGAGCCCAGCGTGGAGTCGCGCGAGGAGGTCCAGGTGGTGTTTCGCGAGAGGATGTCCACCTCGCCCGATTGCAGCACCGTGAAACGGTTCTGCGTCGTGGTGGGGACGAACTGCACCTTGTTGGGGTCGTTCAGGATGGCCGCGGCCACGGCGCGGCAGTAGTCGACATCGAGTCCCGTCCAGCGGCCCTGTGCATCCGGGGCCGAGAAGCCCTGCAGGCCGCTGTTGACGGCGCAGCGCAACGTGCCCTTGGACTTGATCGCATCCAGCGTCGGCCCGGCCGAGGCCGTCATCGGCAGCATCGCGGGAAGCGCAACGGCTGCCGCGGCGGCCAGGCCCTTGATCCAACGTGTCTTCATCTTGAGGTCCCTTTCCTTCATCTGGCAGGTGGCGTTGCCCCACCGGTTCGGTGTGGCAGCGGATGGTTCACGACAGCAGAGCGCGGCTTGTGGCGCGCCCAGGCCCGAAGCATGCAAAGAAACGGTGCAAAAGGCTTCATGGGAAACGCGTAGTCTTGCGAAGCCGCACCGCTTTGCCCCCGTTTCACTCAGGGTTGGCCCCCTCGGGATCAACCCTCAATGTGGGCCAGGCCCTTGAAAGCAAGATCGGGGCCCGGCGATCGAGGTCGGGTTCCAGCGCCGCTTCTTGGCATGCGCCTCCAATTCATCGCTTGTGCGGTACGGAGACCGGCCTCATAGTGAAGTGATTCCACTGGAGCCGCCATGCCGCAACCCCATCGTCCTGCGTCCACTGCGCCTCGCGTGTCCAAGGACCACGTGCGGGGCTTGGTGCGCCTGGGTGTGGATGCCACCGTGGGCATCACCAATGCCGCCGAGCACCTGCATGGTGCGATCCTTTCGCGCATGCCGTTGCTCAAGGCAGGAGCGGAAGGGCGCACGGCTGGGCTCACCGGCTTCGCCTACCGCACGGTGCGCCGTTCCACCCGCTGGATCGGCGAAGCGCTCGACCTGGGCCTTGCCAGCTGGCCTGCTTCCGACCCGGACGGCGATGCCGTTCTTCGTGGCGAGACCCTGCGTGCGGTGCTCAACGGGGTGTGGGGCGACCACCTGGCGGAGAACGGCAACCCGCTGGCCATCCCGATGCAGTTTCGACTGGGCGGCCGGCCCCTGACCGGGCCTGTGCCGGGTGCAGGCCCGCGCGTGGCGGTGCTGTTGCACGGCCTGTGCATGAACGACCTGCAATGGCACCGCCGCGGGCACGATCACGGCCGCCTGCTGGCCTCACTCGGCTGGACGCCGGTCTATCTGCACTACAACACCGGACGCCACATCTCGCTCAATGGTCAGGAGCTGGCGGACCGCCTGGAGACCTTGTTGCAGGCGTGGCTGATGCCGGTGCGCGAGGTGGCGCTGGTGGGCCACAGCATGGGCGGGCTCGTGGCGCGCAGTGCCTGCCAGGTGGCGCAGGATCGCGGCCTGCGCTGGCTGCAGCAGGTGTCGTCGGTGGTGTGCCTGGGCTCACCCCATCACGGCGCCACCCTGGAGCGTGGCGGTCATCTCGTGGATCTGGCGCTGGGACTGAGCCGCTACGCCGCACCTTTCGCGCGGCTGGGGCGTGCCCGCAGTGCCGGCATCACCGACCTGCGCTTCGGCAACCTGCGGGATGCCGACTGGCACGGGCGTGAACGCCACCACCAAGCCCATGATGACCGCGAGCCCGTGCCGTGGCCGCCTGGCGTCACGCCCTACCTTGTTGCGGCCTGCCTGTCCGAGCGGCCCGACACCCGCCGTGCACGCCTCCTGGGGGATGGCCTGGTGCCCTTGGCCAGCGCCTTGGGTGAGCATCGTGACCCTCGCCTGGACGTGTCCGTGCCGCCGGCCCAGCGCCTGGTGGTGGCCGGCACGAGCCACTTCGACCTGCTCGACTCGCCGGCCGTTGCGGCACAGTTGCGCCAGTGGCTGACGCCTCGTCGTAGCGGTAGGACCCGGCCGACCCCAAACGCAGAGCAGGGACGCCGCCTGGACTGAAGTTGCAAGCTCAGAGGGGTCGACGCCCCTACTCCACCGCCTTCACCATGTCCTCCACGACCTTCTTCGCATCGCCGAAGACCATCATGGTCTTGTCCATGTAGAAGAGCTCGTTGTCCAGGCCGGCGTAGCCCGCGGCCATGCTGCGCTTGTTGACGATCACGGTCTTGGCCTTGTAGGCCTCGAGGATGGGCATGCCGTAGATGGGCGAGCCCTTCTGCAGCGCGGCCGGGTTCACCACGTCGTTGGCGCCCAGGACGATGGCCACGTCGGCCTGGCCGAACTCGCCGTTGATGTCTTCCATCTCGAAGACCTGGTCGTAGGGCACCTCGGCTTCGGCCAGCAGCACGTTCATGTGGCCTGGCATGCGGCCAGCCACCGGGTGGATGGCGTACTTCACCGTGATGCCCTTGTGCGTGAGCTTCTCGGCCAGCTCCTTCACCGCGTGCTGGGCGCGCGCCACGGCCAGGCCGTAGCCCGGCACGATCACCACGGTCTCGGCATTGCCCAGGATGAAGGCCGCATCATCGGCGCTGCCGCTCTTCACCGGGCGTTGTTCGCCGCCGCCCTGGGCGCCGGCCGAGGTGTCACCGCCAAAGCCGCCCAGGATCACGTTGAAGAAGGAGCGGTTCATCGCCTTGCACATGATGTAGCTCAGGATGGCGCCCGAGCTGCCCACCAGCGAGCCTGCGATGATCAGCATGCTGTTGTTGAGCGAGAAGCCGATGCCCGCCGCCGCCCAGCCCGAATAGCTGTTGAGCATGGACACCACCACCGGCATGTCGGCCCCGCCGATGGGGATGATGATGAGCACGCCCAGCACAAAGGCGATGGCGATCGAGGCCCACAGCGCAGCCTCGCTCTGCGTGACCGTGTAGACGCCCAGCAGGGCCACCATCACCAGGCCCAGCACCAGGTTGACCAGGTGCTGGCCCGAGAACACCACGGGCGCGCCCTGGAACAGGCGGAACTTGTACTTGCCGCTGAGCTTGCCAAAGGCGATGACCGAGCCGCTGAAGGTGATGGCGCCGATCACCGCGCCCAGGGCCAGCTCCAGCCGGTTGCCAGTGGGGATGGCCTGGCCCGCGCCCGTGATGCCAAAGGCCCAGGGCTCCACGGCCGTGGCCACCGCGATGAAGACGGCGGCCAGACCCACCATGCTGTGCATGAAGGCCACCAGCTCGGGCATCTTGGTCATCTCGACCCGCTTGGCCATCACCGTGCCGATGGTGCCGCCCACCAGCAGACCCACCAGCACCCACACCATGCCCGAGGCGCCTTGCTGGCCCATGCGGCCGGCCGTCTCGACGATGAGCGCGGCGGTGGTGAGGATGGCGATCGCCATCCCCGTCATGCCGAAGAGGTTGCCGCGGATGGACGTGGTGGGATGGCTCAGGCCCTTGAGCGCCTGGATGAAACAGACGCTGGCAACAAGGTACAGAAGAACGACGAGGTTCATGCTCATGCCTGCTCTCCCGCGGCCGGCGCCTTCTTCTCTTTCTTCTTGAACATCTCGAGCATGCGGCGTGTCACCAGAAAGCCGCCGAAGACGTTCACGGCGGCCAGCGCCACCGCCAGCACGCCCATGGTCTTGCCCAGGCCGGTCTCGGTGAGCGCGGCGGCCAGCATGGCGCCCACGATCACGATGGCCGAGATGGCGTTGGTCACCGCCATCAGCGGTGTGTGCAGGGCGGGCGTGACGTTCCACACCACGTGGTAGCCCACGTAGATGGCGAGAACGAAGATGATCAGGTTGATGATGACCGGGCTGAGCGTGTCCATGCCGGCGTCTCCTTCAAAGTGTCAGAACTTGCGGATCAGAACTTGCGAACTTCCTGGATGCGGTTGCCTTCGCCCAGCAGCACCACCTTGGGCTTGTGGTCGCGGGCCAGGTCCTCGCTCATGGGGGCGTAGGTGCAGATGATGAGCAGGTCGCCCACCTGGGCCTTGCGCGCGGCCGCACCATTGAGCGAGATGGCACCGCTGCCGCGCGGGGCCTTGATGATGTAGGTCGAGAAGCGCTCGCCGTTGTTGACGTTGTAGAGGTCGATGTGCTCGAACTCGCGCATGTCGGCCGCATCCATCAGGTCCTCGTCGATGCCGCAGCTGCCCTCGTAGTGCAGGTCGGCCTCGGTCACGGTGGCGCGGTGCAGCTTGGCGCGCAACATCACGCGCTGCATCGGGGACGGCATCATTTGCGCGTCACCTGGCCGTCTTGTGTCATGCGGCAGGCCGCGACGATGTCGTCTTCCAGGTCCACCTTCAGCGTGCCTTCCTTGGTGATCACCAGCTTCAGGAAGTCGAGCACGTTGCGCGCGTACAGCGCCGACGCATCGGCCGCCACCAGCGCGGGCAGGTTGGTCTCGCCCACCAGGGTCACGCCGTGCTTGATGACGGTCTGCCCGGGTTCGGTCAGCGGGCAGTTGCCGCCCTGGGGCGCGGCCAGGTCCACGATCACCGAACCAGGCTTCATGGCCTTGACCATCTCTTCGGTCACCAACACCGGCGCGGGGCGGCCAGGGATGAGCGCGGTGGTGATCACCACGTCGGCCAGGGCCACACGCTTGGCCACTTCGGCCTTCTGGCGGTCGAGCCAGCTTTGCGGCATGGGCCGGGCATAGCCGCCCACGCCTTCGGCCGCTTCTTTCTCTTCGGCGGTTTCATAGGGCACGTCGATGAACTTGGCGCCCAGCGACTCCACCTGCTCCTTCACCGACGGCCGCACGTCCGAGGCTTCGATCACCGCGCCCAGGCGCTTGGCCGTGGCAATGGCCTGCAGCCCGGCCACGCCCACGCCCAGGATCACCACGCGCGCGGCCTTCACGGTGCCCGCGGCCGTCATCAGCATGGGGAAAAAGCGTTGGTACTTGTCGGCGGCGATCATCACGGCCTTGTAGCCGGCGATGTTGGCCTGCGAGGACAGCACGTCCATGCTCTGCGCCCGCGTCGTGCGCGGCGCGGCTTCCAGCGCAAAGCTCGTGAGGCCCGCCGCCGCCAGGCGCTGCAGGCCCTCGGCATCGAAGGGGTTGAGCATGCCCACCAGGGTGGTGCCGGGCTTCATCAGCGCCAGCTCATCGGCGCCGGGGGCGCGCACCTTCAGCACCAGCTCGCAGCCGTAGGCGCCAGCCGCATCGGTGATCTCGGCGCCCACGGCGGTGTAGGCCTCGTCCGGGGCCGAAGCCTTTACGCCCGCGCCCGACTGGACGCGCACGGTATGACCCTGGGCCTTGAGTTTCTTGGCCGTCTCGGGCGTGACGGCCACGCGGGTCTCCCCCGCCACCGTCTCGAGCGGTACGCCTATGAGCATGAAGCCTCCTCGTGTGGTTCTCTGAAACTGCGGCACCGCACCGGGCGGTGCCATGCCAAATCCTGCGCAGCTTACACAAGCTGACAGGGTTCTGTGGTTGTAACGAAGTTACAAGTTTCAGGGAATTGCAAGGTGTCGCGGGGGTGATGGACGACTTAGGGCGCCACAGTGATTGAGAATTGCGACAGAGTCACGTCTCCACGTGGCCTGCGGTTCGCAGCGAGCGTGAAGCCGGGCGCGATGACATCCTGCAGCGATTCGCCTCGATGCCGCGAGCTTTGCCGGCCAATCAACCTGAGATTGGGACGACGCTGAGCATCTCGGACTTTTCCCCGTTATGTGCGGCCACCCTGTCGAACGGTCTGTCGCGATCACCGGTGGCTTCGGGCGACGACGCATGGATGGGCCATCGCGGAGAATCGCCCCATGAGCAACCGCGTTCTGGCCGCGTGCATGGCGGTACTGTTCCTCGCCCTGGGCGTTCATCTTCACCCGCTTGAGCCCAGCATCGTCGTGCTGCAGTTCACGTTCAGTGAAGCCGCCTTCCAGGCCGTTCTGAGGGCCTGGGGGATAGCCGGGGTGGCCCTGTACCGGTCGCACTTCCCGGCGGACTTCGTACTGCTGCTGTGCTATGGGACTTGGGGCATCGTTCAAGGACGGGCCTGGGCGGGCCGGGCCCGGGGCAGGACGCACGCCGCGGGGCTGGTGTGGACCTTGCCCCTGGCTGCCGTCGCGGATGCGGTGGAGAACGCGGTGCACCTGAGCCTGATGGACGACCAGGGAGGCACGGCAGCGTGGTGGTATGCGGCGGCGGGCGGTGCAGCCGCGCTGAAGTGGCTGGGGATCGTGCTGTTCATCGTGGCAGCCGCCATGTTGAACCGGGTACCGCGTCGCTAGTGATCAGCCAGAAGCTCGCGCTGCAGCGACAGCTGCTCCGATCCCTGTTGTATCAATCTCGTGTGCCCGCCAAGTGGCACTCACTTGCAAGCTCATCAGTGGTTGGCTGAGTCGATTTCCTTGCGCCTATGATCCAAAACCGCCCGCCCATCGCGAAGCCGATGGGCGGCGCTCCAACGGACCAGCTCAGGCTGCACACATGCTCGCTCCCCTGCTTGCCATCGCCGTCCTCCACTGGGCGGTGCTCCTGATCCCGGGCTTCAACTTCGTGCTGATCGGCCAGCTGGCGGCCGGGGGCAGCCGTGCAGCGGCCCTGTCTGCCGTAGCCGGGATGACCTCTGCGACCCTGGTGTGGGGGACCTTGGCCGTGGCGGGCGTGGGCATCGTCTTCACGGCGCATCCGATGCTCAGGTACGGCGCCCAGATGGCCGGCGGGCTGTACCTGCTCCACCTGGCCATCAAGCTCTGGCGCTCGGGGCGCCCGGCGTCGGACTCGGTGGCACCTGTTCTGGGCAGTTCAGCGGCGTTTCGGGCGGGCTTCCTGACCAGCGCCCTCAACCCCAAGATTGCATTGTTCTATGGGAGTGTCTTCGCGACGGCTTTGCCCCCGAGCCCATCGCTCCTGCTGGCTGCCATGGCGGTGCTCCTGGTCTTTGCCAACTCCGTGATCTGGCATGGCTCGCTGGCGGTGCTGCTGTCGCGGCCCACCGTGCAAAAGGCCTATCTGCGCCACTTCCTGGCGCTCAACCGGATCTCCGGCGTGCTGGTGGGCGCCTATGGGGCCAGGCTCATGGCGTCCACCATCGGTGAGTTGCGTTCGCGCGTCATCTAGCGCCCCTTTGATGTGACTGCACCCGAGCCCGTGGCCATTCAGGCGATGGACTTCCTCCCTGCCATGTGAGAGATCCGACCATGCCCAAGAACACCATCTGCCTCTGGTTCGACAAGGACGCCGAAGAGGCGGCTCACTTCTACGCGACCACCTTCCCCGACAGCCGCGTGACAGCGGTGTTTCGTGCGCCGGCCGACTATCCGTCCGGCAAGGCGGGCGACGTGCTCACGGTGGAGTTCACCGTGGCAGGTATTCCCTGTCTGGGGCTGAACGGCGGCCCGGCCTTCGCGCAGACGGAAGCTTTCTCGTTCCAGATCGCCACCGACGACCAGGAGGAGACCGACCGCTACTGGAATGCCATCGTCGGCAACGGCGGCCGTGAGAGCGCCTGCGGCTGGTGCAAGGACCGCTGGGGCCTGTCATGGCAGATCACGCCGCGTGTCCTCACCGAAGCGCTGGCCGCTGGCGGTGATGAGGCCCGCCGGGCGTTCGAGGCCATGATGACGATGGGAAAGATCGACGTGGCAGCCATCGAGGCCGCCCGGCGTGGATAAAGGACATGATGAGCTCGACCGACACCGCCCTCGCACCGCCCTCCTCGTTCTGGGCCGACCTGCGTGCCGCACTGCGTGGCACCAACGCCGACTACACCGGCATCCCGCTGAAGCGCGCGGTGTTCCTCCTGGCCATTCCGATGATGCTCGAGCTGGTGCTCGAATCCACCTTCGCGGTGGTGGACATCTTTTTCGTCGCCCAGTTGGGTGCTTCGGCGGTGGCGACGGTCGGCCTGACCGAGACCTACCTCTTCCTCCTCTATTCGATCGCGATGGGCTTGGCGATGGCCGTCACGGCCATCGTCGCGCGACGCATCGGCGAAACCAAGGGTGAGGACGCGGCCTTGTCGGCGGTGCAGGCCATCCTTCTCGCGGTGCTGGTGTCGCTGCCCTTCGCGGTGGCCGGCATCGTCTGGGCCAAGGATCTCCTGAGGCTCATGGGTGCGGACGCCTGGGCCATCGAGCACGGCTACCGCTACACCCAGTGGATGCTGGGCGGCAATGCAGTGATCCTGCTGCTCTTCGTGATCAATGCGATCTTCCGCGGCGCGGGCGATGCAGCGGCGGCAATGCGGGTGCTGTGGGTGGCCAATGCCCTCAACATCGTGCTGGACCCCATCCTCATCTTCGGCCTGGGTCCCATTCCTGCCATGGGCATCGAGGGGGCGGCCATTGCCACCAACATCGGCCGCGGCGCGGGGGTGCTGATGCAGTTGTGGATCCTGGTGCGTGGCAGCGAACACCTGCGCATCGCACGAGCCCACGTGCGATGGCATGGCGCGACCATGCTGCTGATCGCCCGAACGTCTCTCGGCGGCATCGGGCAGATGATCGTGGCGATGACGGCGTGGATCTTCCTGATGCGCATCCTGGCCAGCGTGTCCACCGAGGCGGTGGCCGGCGCCACCATCGCCATGCGCGTCATGATGTTCACCCTCATGCCCGCCTGGGGCATGTCGAACGCCGCCGCGACGCTTGTGGGGCAGAACCTGGGCGCGGGCGAGCCGGGGCGGGCCGAGGCCTCGGTGTGGCGCATCGGCTGGATGAACATGGCGTTCACGCTGACCGTCTCGGTGGCCTTCTTCATCTGGCACGACGCGATCATCGGCCTGTTCACCGACGATACGGCCGTCATCGCCATCGGCGGCGAGTGGCTCTCCATCCTGGCCTACTCGTACTTTGTCTATGGCTGGTGGATGGTGGCGGTGCAGGCCTTCAATGGCGCGGGCGACACGATGACGCCGACCTGGATCAACCTCGTCTTCTTCTGGCTCATCCAGATCCCGCTGGCCTGGGCGCTGGCCCTGCCGCTGGGATGGTCGCACTCCGGGGTGTTCTGGGGCGTCTTCGTTTCGGAGACTGCGGTGGGCCTGTTCACGCTGTGGCTGTTCACCCGGGGACGATGGAAGACAATGGCGGTGTGATGCCTCACGGCACAAAGCATGCGCCCCCCAGACCTCAGCGAATTGATCATCGATGTTCCCGGCGGCGGGGTGTTTACCCGCCGCTGGTCTGTCCCTGGCAGCAAGCGCAGTCCCCTCTTGTTGCTGCATGACTCCCTCGGCTCGGTCGAGCAGTGGCGGGACTTCCCTGCGGCCTTGGCGGTGGCGACATCCAGGTCCGTGATCGCCTACGACCGTCTGGGCTTCGGCAAGTCTTCGCCGCGCGTGGAGCGGCCGTCGCCCGGCTTCATCGAGGAAGAGGCCGTGGTCGTCGTCCCCGCGCTCCTCGAAGCGCTTGGCATCGAGCGCTTCGTGCCGTTCGGCCACAGCGTGGGCGGCGGTATGGCGCTCACGATAGCGGCCCGGCACGGCGCGCGCTGCGAGGCGGTGATCAGCGAAGCCGCCCAGGCCTTTGTCGAACCGCGCACGCGCTCCGGAATCCGCGAGGCCCAACGGCAGTTTGCCGATCCGGCCCAGCAGGCCCGGCTTGTGCGATGGCATGGCGACAAGGCGCCCTGGGTGCTGGATGCCTGGACGCAGGTGTGGCTCTCACCGGCATTCACGGACTGGACCCTCGACCACGAGCTGGAACGCATCACCTGTCCGGTGCTGGCCATCCATGGCGAGCATGACGAGTACGGCTCGCTGGCGTTTCCGCGTCGCATCGCAGGCGGCGTGAAGGGGCCCTCCCAACTGGGGCTGCTCGCCTGCGGGCATGTGCCGCATCGGGAGAAAATGCAGGAAGTCCTCGGCCTCGTTGGCCCCTTTCTCGAGAGATCGGCGCAAGGCTGGCCGGGGTGACGGGCCGCGGACGGTGGGCGCATGCTGCCCATGCGTCCGCCATGACACTAACGGAGTGCTGGCGTATGGGTCGTCTGGATGGCAAGACCACGTTGATCACCGGTGCCGCCCGTGGAATCGGGGCGGCGATTGCTCGCGCATTTGCCGAGCAAGGAGCCTTCGTCTATCTGACGGACATCGATGACGAGACCGGCCGCGCGCTGGAAGCCACGTTGCAGGGACAGGCGCGCTACCTGCCTCTGGATGTGCGTGTCGAGGCCGATTGGCAGGCCTGCATGGCGCGGATCCTGGATGAGCGGGCGGCGCTGCACGTCGTGGTGAACAACGCCGGGATCACGGGCTTCGAACAGGGCGATTTCGTCCATGATCCGGAGCATGCGTCGCTGGACGCATGGCACGCGGTGCATCGCACCAACCTCGACGGCGTCTTCCTGGGATGCAAGCACGCCATTCGCACGATGCGGCAGGCGCGCTGCGAGGGGGCGATCATCAACATCTCGTCGCGTTCCGGGCTGGTGGGCATTCCCGGCGCCGCGGCCTACGCCTCTTCGAAGGCGGCGGTGAGGAACCACACCAAGACCGTGGCGCTGTATTGCGCTGAACAGCGCCTGGGCATCCGCTGCAATTCCATTCACCCGGCGGCCATCCTCACCCCCATGTGGGAGCCGATGCTGGGCAGCGGCCCCGAGCGGGAGGCGCGCATGCGCGAGTTCGTGCAGGACTGCCCGATGCGCCGCTTCGGACGGCCCGAGGAAGTGGCGGCCGTCGCCGTGCTGCTGGCTTCCGACGAAGCGGCCTACATGAATGGCACCGAACTCCATGTGGACGGTGGCATTCTTGCGGGCGCCGCCGCCAGCCCGAGCGCATCCGACTAGTCGACTGCGCGCGCCTGCACCGTCGTGCCCGCCTGGGCGAACAGCCCGCCGCCCAGGTGGTGCAAGGTGTGCAGCTCGGCATTGTCCTCGCGCACCGACCAGCGCCCGTTCTGGAAGATGCGCTCATCGGCCGCGGCCGACAGCACCTCGGCGAAGCAGGTGTCGTAGGCCTGCTCGGTGTGCGGCTCGGGAATCAGCCGGCACTCCATCCAGGCTGAGCAGCCCTGTTCGAGGAGTGGCACCCCGGTGATCGCCCCTGCGCGGGCGTCGATGCCGAAGCGCTTGAACTTGTCGGTCTCGCGGCCACTCACGCTGCCCACGGCGTAGGTGAGGTCGGCCAGCGTGGCGCCGGGAATGCAGACCCCGAAGTGGCCGCTGGCGGTGATCAGCTCGCGCGTGAAGGTGCGCTTGTCGATCACGATGGCGATGCGTGGCGGTGTGAACTCCACCGGCATCGACCACGCCGCGGCCATGATGTTACGACGCCCGCCGTGGGCGCTGGTCACGAGCACCGTGGGCCCGTGGTTGATCAGGCGGCTGGCATGTTCGAGGCGGACGGGTGGGAACGCGGGCATGGCGGGCTCAGGGCAATGGCGACAGCCATCATTGTCCTCGGCTGGCTGTGTACTCCCCGAACTCGCAGGATCAGGCAAGGATTCGACAGCATCGGGCTACCGCTTGCCTGGAGCCGGCGAGCACACTCATGCCCATCCCGGCGGTGCGTCCATGGAGGATCGTGCCGTCGCTTCAGCCCCCATCTGGAGAACGGCATGACCACCTTGAACGTCAATGGGCACGAGCACAGGCTCGACGTCGATCCTTCCACCCCGGTGCTCTGGGCCCTGCGTGACACGCTGGGCATGACGGGCACCAAGTTCGGCTGCGGTGCCGCCCTGTGCGGCGCGTGCACGGTGCACGTCGATGGCCAGGCCATCCGTTCGTGCGTGACGCCGGTGTCGGCCGTGGCCGGCCAGCGCATCACCACCATCGAGGCGGTGACGGGCGGTGAGGACCCGGTCGGCCGGGCGGTGCACGAGGCCTGGGTGCGCCACGACGTGGCCCAGTGCGGCTACTGCCAGAGCGGCCAGATCATGACGGCCACCGCCTTCCTGAAGTCGCTGCCCAAAGGCAAGCGGCCCAGTGCGGAAGAGATCGACGCCGCCATGGCCGGCAACGTGTGCCGCTGCGGCACCTATGCCCGCATCCGCGCGGCCGTGGCCGATGCCGCGCGCGCCCTGGCCTGAAGGGAGGCTCACCATGTTGCACTCTGGCCTGAATGAACTGCCCCCCGCCCTGAGGCACCTGCTGGCGCGTGGCGCCGACCCTGCGCAAGCCACCGAGGGGCTGGCCGCGCTGCCCCGGCGCAGCTTCCTCAAGGTGGCCGCCGCCAGCGGCTTTGCATTGGGCGCCTTTCCGCTGATGGCGCAGACGCCGTCCGAGGCGGCGCCACTCAAGCCCACACAATTGCCCGGTGCCTTCGTGGGCATCGCACCCGATGGCACCGTCACGGTGACGGTCAACCGCCTGGAGTTCGGCCAGGGTGTGCAGACGGCGCTGCCGATGATCCTGGCCGAGGAGCTGGATGCCGACTGGGCCAAGGTGCGCAGCCAGCTGGGCACCAACGACATGGCCTATGCCGACCCGTTGTGGGGCATGCACCTGACGGGCGGCTCCACCGCCATCAAGCACAGCTTCACGCAGTACCGCGAACTGGGCGCCCGCGCCCGCGCCATGTTGGTGGCGGCGGCGGCCGCGCAGTGGAAGGTCGACCCGTCCCGGCTGCGCACGCAAGCCGGTGTGGTGATCGGCCCCGGCGGGCGCCGGTTGGGCTATGGCGAACTGGCCCAGGCCGCGATGGCGCAACCGGTGCCCGAGCGCGTGACCTTGAAGGACCCGAAGCAGTTCCGCCTCATCGGCCAGCCCACCACACGGCTGGATGCGCGCGCCAAGAGCAGCGGCCGGCAGGATTTCGGCATCGACGTGCGGCAACCCGGCCAGCTCACCGCGCTGATCGCCCGCCCGCCGGTGTTCGGTGCGACGTTGCGCTCGGTGGACGATGCGGCTGCACGGGCTGTCAAGGGCGTGAAGGCCGTGCTGCGTGTGCCGCTCGACCGTGGTGCCGAGGGGGTGGCGGTGGTCGCCGACGGCTACTGGCCTGCCAAGCAGGCGCGCGATGCCTTGAAGCTGGCCTGGAACACCGACGCCGTGGAGAAGGTCGACACCGCACGGCAACTGGCGCAGTACCGCGCGCTGGCGGCACAGCCGGGCCCACGCCACTTCGACGCCGACATGGCGCCACTGGCTTCGGCACCGCGCACGCTCGAGGCCGAGTTCGTCTTCCCCTACCTGGCCCATGCGCCGATGGAGCCGCTGAACTGCACGGTGGCGCTGTCGGCCGAAGGGGCCACGCTGTGGGTGGGCACGCAGATGCCGGGCCTCGATGGCGCTGCCGCGGCCCGCACCCTGGGCCTGAAGCCCGAGCAGGTGAAGGTGCTGGTGCAGTCGGCCGGTGGCGGCTTCGGGCGCCGGGCCATTCCGTCCAGCGAATATGTGGTGGAAGCCTGTGCCATTGCCAAGGCGGCGCAGGCGGCGGGCCTGGCGGGGCCGGTGCGCACCGTGTGGAGCCGCGAGGACGACATCCGCGGCGGCTACTACCGGCCCATGCACCTGCACCGCGCCCGCATCGGTTTCGACGACCGCGGCCGCGTGCTGGCCTGGGACCATGTCATCGTGGGCCAGTCCATCGCGTCGGGCAGCTTCCTGGAGCAGGGCATGGTCAAGAACGGCGTCGACCAGACCGCCGTGGAAGGCATGCGCGAGCCCTACCCGCTGCCGATGCGCCTGACGGTCCACCACCCGAAGGTGAACGTGCCCGTGCTGTGGTGGCGCAGCGTGGGCTCCACCCACACGGCCTACGTGATGGAAACGCTGGTCGACGAGATCGCGCGCGCCACGCAGCAGGACCCGGTGGCCTACCGGATGGCGATGTTCGGCAGCCAGCACCCGCGCCACCGGGCGGCCTTGCAGCTGGCCGTGGACCGAAGCGGTTATGGCAAACGGCAACTGAGCGCCGGTCGCGCCTGGGGCGTGGCGGTGCACGAGTCCTTCGAGTCGGTGGTGGCCTATGTGGTGGAAGCCTCGGTGAAGGACGGCCAGCCCGTGCTGCACAAGGTGACGGCCGGCGTGCACTGCAACCTCGTCATCAACCCGCGCACGGTGGAGGCGCAGGTGCAGGGCGCGGCGCTGATGGGCCTGGGCCTGTGCCTGCCGGGCTCGGCCATCACGCTGAAGGACGGCGAGGTGGAGCAGGGCAACTTCGGCGACTACCGCGTGGCCCGCATCACCGAGATGCCCGAGATCGCGGTGTTCACCGTGCCCAGCGCCGACCCGCCCACGGGCATGGGCGAACCGGGCCTGCCCCCGCTGGCGCCGGCCTTTGCCAACGCGGTGGCGCAGCTCACGGGCAAACCCTTGCGCCAGATGCCTTTCGATCTGGGCTAAGGTGGCGGCATGGAAGACCTCGACACCCGGGTGCTGCGCACCGCGCACGATTGGCAAGGCCAGGGGCTGCCCGTGGTGCTGGTCACCGTGGCCCGCACCTGGGGCTCGTCGCCGCGCCCGCCCGGCTCGCTGATGGCCATCAACGCCCAGGGCCACACGGTGGGCTCGGTCTCGGGCGGCTGCATCGAGGACGACCTCATCCACCGCGTGCGCGAGGAAGGGGTCGAGGCCGTGTGTGCCGGCGGGCAACCCTCGACACTGCGCTACGGCATCTCGGCCGACCAGGCGCACCGCTTCGGCCTGCCCTGCGGGGGCACGGTGGAACTGGTGCTGGAGCCGGTGTCGGAACGCAGCCTCCTGCCCGAACTGCTGGCCGCCTGCCAGGCCCGGCACAGCACCGAGCGGGTGCTGGACCTGCGCACGGGCGAGGTGCTGCTGCAGCCCGGCGCGCGCGACAGCCTGCCCAGCCTCGACGACACCCACCTGCGCACGCACTTCGGACCGCGCTTTCGACTGGTCGTGATCGGCGCGGGTGACCTCTCGCGCTTCCTGAGCGAGATGGCGCTGAGCCTGGGCTTCGAGGTGATCGTGTGCGACCCGCGCGAAGAACAGCAGCAGAGCTGGACCCTGCCCGGGGTGACCCTGACCCGCGAGATGCCCGACGACCTGATCGTGCGGCTGCAACCCGATGCGCGCACCGCGGTGGTGACGCTCACCCATGACCCCAAGCTCGACGATCTGGCGCTGATCGACGCGCTGCGCTCGCAGGCCTTCTACGTGGGTGCGATCGGCTCACGCCGCAATGCCGCACACCGGCGCGAGAGGATGCAAGAGCATTTCGGCCTGACCGACACCGAGCTGCAGCGCCTGCACGGCCCGGCGGGTGTCTACATCGGCAGCAAGACGCCAGCCGAGATCGCCCTGTCGATCATGGCCGAGCTGGTGGCGGCCAAGAACGGCGTGATCGCCGATGCCTCGCAGCCGGTGGCGGCGGGCAAGGCGCTTCAGGACATCGCCGCGGCCGGTTGAGGAAGCTCCGGCGTGGCGGGCACGCCGTTGAGGCGGGCGTTCTCCACATCGCGCAGCGGCGGCAGGCCGTAGAGGCGGCTGTACTCGCGGCTGAACTGCGAGGGGCTCTGGTAGCCCACGCGGTAGCCAGCGCTGCCCACGTCGAGGCGCTCCACCAGCATCAGGCGGCGCGCCTCATGCAGGCGCAGCAGCTTCTGGTATTGCAGGGGTGTCATCGAGGCGATGGCGCGGAAGTGGTGGTGCAGCGAGGACTCGCTCATGCCCACGTGGCTGGCCAGTTCCTCGATGCGCAGCGGCCGCGCGTAGTGCTCGCGCAGCCAGGCAATGGCCTTGGCGATCTTGTTGCCCGGGCTGTCGATGGAGGCCATCCGCAACAGCGTGGCGCCGTGCGGGCCGGTGAGCAGCCGGTAGAGGATCTCCTGCTCGATCAACGGCGCCATCGCGGGGATGTCCTGGGGGGCCTCCAGCAGGCGCAGCAGCCGCAGCGTGGCGTCGAGCAGCTCCGCCGGGGCCTTGTGCACCGACACGCCGCGCGTCTCGTCACGGCCCGCGGCCGAGGGCGGGATGCGAATGCGCGAGAGCGCCTCCTGCAGCCGCGTGCTCTCGATCGACATGGCCAGGCCGAAGTAGGGTGTCTCCTCGGACGCCTGGGTGATGCAGGACGCCACCGGCAGGTCGAGCGAGACGATGAGGTAGTCCCCCACACCGTAGTGGAACACCGAGTCGCCCAGCGACAGGCGCTTGGCCCCCTGGGTGACCAGCGCGAAACAGGGCCACAGGGCCGCGTGGCTGGGCTGCTGGAGGGAGGTGCACCCCTGGCGTCCCAGGGTCAGCGAGCCGATGGGGGTCTGCACGTACCCGTCCGACTCGGTGTATCGGGCAATGCGGGCGTTCATTTCCCGGTAGTAGGCGTCAGGCGACAGCAAGGGAAGCTCCTGGAGGCCGAGCGACCGCCGATTGTGCCGGTCCTGGGCGGGTGTTGGGGCGGGTTTGCAGGATCGTGCACGAATCCCGGAGCATCGTGAGTCCCCCCTGCGCCGGCAGGCTCGCGGCGCGGCCGCGATAATTCCGTCATGAACGATCGTTGGAAACCCAGTGTCACGGTGGCGGCCATCGTGGAGCGCCAGGTCGAGGGACAGAGCCAGTTTCTGCTGGTGGAAGAGCACACGGCCGAGGGCCTGAAGCTGAACAACCCGGCCGGCCACCTCGACCCGGGCGAGTCGCCGGTGCAGGGGGCGGTGCGGGAAGCGCTGGAGGAAACCGGCTGCGTGTTCACGCCCGAGGCGCTGGTGGGGGTCTACCTCTCGCGCTTCCACCGCCCCGCCACCGGCGAGGACGTGACCTACGTGCGCTTTGCGTTCTGCGGCACGGCCAGCGAGCCCGCGCCGGGCTGGGTGCTTGACGAGGGCATCGTGCGCACGCTGTGGATGACGCCCGACGAGATCCGCGCCAGCCGCGAGCGGCACCGCAGCCCCCTGGTGCTGCGCTGCATGGAAGACCACCTGGCCGGCAAGCGCTACCCGCTGGAGCTGCTCACGGCGGACCCGACGCTCTACAACCCGGAGATCAAGACGCCATGACACGTGTGGTGGTGGGCCTGTCCGGCGGTGTGGATTCGGCCGTGAGCGCCTGGCTGCTCAAGCAGCAGGGCCATGACGTGGTCGGCATCTTCATGAAGAACTGGGAAGACGACGACGACAGCGAGTACTGCTCGTCGAACGTCGACTTCGTCGATGCCGCCGCGGTGGCCGACGTGATCGGCATCGAGATCGAGCACGTGAACTTCGCGGCCGAGTACAAGGACCGGGTGTTTGCCGAGTTCCTGCGCGAGTACCAGGCCGGGCGCACGCCCAACCCCGACATCCTGTGCAACGCCGAGATCAAGTTCAAGGCCTTCC